>Ga0207655_1000021_pt1 | contig 518596 bp, 469 predicted proteins | sample KBSM44metaG_FD_184398 | JGI IMG/M metagenome (GOLD analysis project Ga0207655, IMG submission 184398) | Miscanthus rhizosphere microbial communities from Kellogg Biological Station, Michigan, USA - KBS M4-4 metaG (SPAdes) (version 2) | ecosystem: Host-associated > Plants > Roots > Rhizosphere... | reverse complement strand
CTCTTTTACAGCTTGTTCCGTGCTTCGATGATCTGAAGCTGCACTGCCTGAAACTAGATAACTCATTGAATCTCAAGGAGTTTTCCGTTCTGGCTGCGCCGGAAGTGGGGCGAATTATAGGCCCCTGGGAGCGAGCGTCAACCGTTATTTTCAGATTTCTGTCATATAGGTCGAAAGGCCCTTAAAAGCAGAAGGCCGGCCCCAAGGGGCCGGCCTTCTCTCACTGCTACAGTCCTCTCGCCGCTACACCGACCATTAAATGATCTTCAGCGCCTTTAGAATGACCAGCGACTTATCTCCGAATGCCTCGGCCTGCGCCAGCAACTCGGCAGTATTTTCCTCGGCAGTGGTAAGGGCCCTGCCCTCCTTGACGATACCTTCCCCCTGCGAACTGATGATGCCCCACGCAAACTGCGCCCATTCAGCCGGATGTTTTTTGCCCTGCATGATCGATATCAGGAACAACTGCCCGAAACGACTGATCGGCACACCCCCACCCGTCACCGGGCTGGCCAAGGTCTGCACATGACTGTTGAACAGCGAACGCTTGCACAGATACAGATTGAGTGCACTGCAATTTGCCCGGACCAGCTTTTCGGCGGCCTCACTCTGGCAGGGTGCCGCTACCCCCATGCCAACCAGTACCGTTATCGCCTGCTCCAAATCTCCATAGGCCATTGAAGGCAAAGCCCCCAACAACTGCCGCAAGGTTTTCGGCACATAAGCCTTCGCCGCCAATGCTTCAAGCACAGGGCTATAGACCTCTGCCTGCAATGCCGCCTCACCTGCCGGCCCCTTGACGACACCCGGAACGCTTTCCGCTGCCTGCAACAAGACAAAACGGGTATTGAGCATGCCTTCGCGCTGTTCCGCGGCAGACAATCGAATGGCACCACGTTGATACAGGTCTCGCCGGAAATGCTGATTGACGAAATAGTCACGTGCCTGCTCACGCATGACCGGCTGCTCGATCCCCTCGAGGAAATCCATGCCTTCACTGGTCAGGTTGAGCGGATCAACCGAGTCGAGCGGCACGGCCGTCGCTGCATAATCGAGCTTGGCAGCAGACAGGGCATCGACCACGTCGGTGAAATACATGCAGTTCCAGTCGCGATTGAAATACTCATGGGCAACGTATTGGCGATTCTGCCCCTTGACGCTCTGCAGCTTGGCGCCGACGTTCGGAGCCGCATCGGCGTACAGCGGATTCGCCGCCAACAACGCCTCTGAGAATTGCAGTGCAGCATCTATACGCTCGGCCGGCGGCATCGAGGCATTGGAAACAAACCGATCGTGAAGAGTGAACAACTGACGCAGCGGTGCCGAAGGCGACCACCCCGGGAAACAGTTGTAACTGACATACAGCAAACCACCTGGTTTGAGATGCCGCCTGGCGAACTCGACAATCAGCTTCTGGTTATCGCGACTGACCCAGGTCCAGATCCCGTGCAAGCTGATACTGTCGAATTGCGGCAGATCGTTACGGGCCAATAACTGCTCGAAGCTGTCGTCATATAGCTGGGCATTGCTGCCACTGGCCGCCGCCAGCGTATTGGCATGGGCAGCCTGCGCCGGATGGAAATCGGTACCGACATAGCGACCCGGATTGGCTGCCGCATGGATGTTGATGGAAACGCCCTGACCAAAACCAAGTTCACAGTGATAGGCATTGGCGCTCTCCAGAGTTGCGAAGCCGCGCAACAACAGGCAGTAACGCTGGAAGACCGGGTTGATTTCCCGGCTATAGCCGTAGGTATAACCTTCATCGGTGAAATAGCCTTGGTTCCACGCCTCACTCATGGCTTGCTTCCTTTCTTGTCATAGATAGCAGAGAGCACCTCTTATAAAGGGTAGCCGCTGCACATCACAAGCAGAAACCTTCAGGGGATAGCCTTGGCGGCAAGCTTTCCCTGACTGTAAACCAGCACAAACGCTCATGAGTCTTTTACTCACATCGCATGGAAGGCTGGAAGCGCGGAATAATATGGTGTCCCAGGGCAGGTTCGAACTGCCAACCTTCCCCTTAGGAGGGGGATGCTCTATCCAATTGAGCTACTGAGACAAGATGCGCCTAACCAGACAGGCGGCGCGAAGGACGGCGTGCATGTTAACGGGCAGGCCACCGTTTGTCATGTCATCCATGGGCTTTTTAGCAGTAGGTACGTTTCGCGCAGCACACCAGGCAAAGAGACAACTTCCCCTGCGCCCCCGAATATCCAGGGTAGCACTCCATGCCCAGCGCCATTCATCGGTCGGAAAACTCATTGGCATCCCGTATCGCACCGTTCGTCCACTAGAAAACCGACTATTTGCCACTATGCTTCAACAATAGAGGCAAAAGGCCAGATCACCGCGTAGCATATGCAAGTGGACGGCTTTTCGCCTCCAGACGGGCTTGGGATGGCCGATCAGGCTGCTGCGCTGGGAAAAATTTTCAAACCAGCGCGCATTTCTGATAATTGGTGCTGGCATATCGCCTTTATCCAGTTCAATATTTGTCACAGAATTGACGCCAATGATCTGGCAAATTTGAGGCATGATGCGGGCCTCATCTCAATTCAGGTTGAACATTTGGCAAAGCATGCTGTCCTACTGACATCCTGCGGCCAATTCCGAGAACCGCTCCCCTGAACTAACCGGTTTAAAACTATGCGCCCATTGAAACAGGCAATTTATTCCAGCCGTACAGCTGACAAATTCGTCGTGCGTCTGCCCGATGGAATGCGGGAACGCATCGCCGACGTGGCTCGTAACCATCACCGCAGCATGAACTCCGAAATCATCGCACGCCTGGAGCAGAGTCTTATTCAGGAAGGTGCCTTGGGCGACGAGCTCAGCATGCGCCTGGACAGCCCAGAACTGTCCTTGCATGAGCGCGAGCTGCTGCAGCGCTTCCGTCAACTGTCTCATCGTCAACAGAACGCCCTGGTGTCGCTGATCGCACACGACGCCGAAATGGCCGCAGACGCCAACTGATTCATCCCTGAAAGCTCAAGCCGGCCTAGTGCTGGCTTTTTTTTGCGTTGAATTCGGGAAGAAGCCCCAGGAAAGCTTCCCGGGAATAGAGAGAAGTGACGCAGCCCATGGGCTGCGCCTGGAGACTCAGAGCAGGAAGACCGTTGCCAGTCCGAGAAAGATGAAGAAACCGCCGCTATCGGTTACAGCGGTAATCATGACACTGGAGCCCATCGCCGGATCACGCCCCAGACGCACCAGCGTCATCGGGATCAGTACACCCATCAAGGCCGCCAGCAGCAGATTCAAGGTCATCGCAGCCGTCATGACCACACCCAGCGACCAACTGCCATAGAGCACATAGGCCACGACCCCGATCACCCCGCCCCATATCAGGCCATTGAGCAGTGCCACGCCCAGCTCCTTGCGTACCAGGCGTGACGTATTGCCGGTACTGACCTGATCCAGCGCCATCGCCCGAACAATCATGGTAATCGTCTGGTTGCCGGAGTTGCCACCAATCCCGGCGACGATCGGCATCAATGCCGCCAAGGCCACCAGTTTCTCGATAGAACCTTCGAAGAGGCCGATCACCCGCGAGGCGATAAAGGCCGTGATCAGGTTGATCGCCAGCCACGCCCAACGGTTACGCAAGGACTTCCAGACCGACGCAAAGATATCCTCCTCTTCCCGCAGACCCGCCATATTGAGGACTTCGCTCTCGCTCTCCTCACGGATCAGGTCGACCATCTCGTCGATGGTCAAACGACCAATCAACTTGCCGTTCTTGTCGACCACCGGTGCCGAGATCAAGTCATAGCGCTCGAAGGCCTGAGCCGCGTCGTAGGCATCTTCATCCGGGTGAAAACTGACCGGATCGCTGGCCATGACATCAGCCACCTGCTTCTCGGGGTCATTGACCAGCAATCGCTTGATCGGCAGCACGCCTTTGAGCACACCGTCGTAGTCCACGACAAACAGCTTGTCGGTATGCCCAGGCAATTCCTTGAGACGGCGCAGATAGCGCAATACCACTTCCAGACTGACGTCTTCGCGGATGGTGACCATCTCGAAGTCCATCAGCGCACCGACCTGCTCCTCGTCATAGGACAATGCAGAGCGAACACGTTCACGCTGCTGACCGTCTAGAGCCTCCATCAGCTCATGCACGACATCTCGCGGCAATTCGGGCGCCAAGTCAGCCAGCTCGTCGGCATCCATCTCCTTGGCCGCAGCGAGGAGTTCATGATCGTCCATGTCGGCGATCAGCGTTTCACGTACGGAATCGGATACTTCGAGCAGAATGTCGCCATCGCGCTCGGCCTTGACCAACTGCCAGACCGTCAGACGGTCATCCAGGGGCAAGGCTTCAAGAATGTGTGCGACGTCGGCGGAGTGCAGATCATCGAGCTTGCGTTGCAGCTCGACGAGATTCTGCCGGTGAACCAGGTTTTCCACCCGATCCTGATGATGACCTTCCTGACGATGCGTCAGGTCTTCGACCACCCGCTGGCGATGCAGCAGCTCCACGACTTGAGCCAGGCGGTCTTGCAGGCTTTCTTGAGATTTCTTTACTTCGATTTCAGTCATAGGCGAACTCCACTCCCAGCAGTGGAGCACGCCGGAAGGATCAATCAGTCAATTCTTGATTGGTAAAGCGAAATACTGAGGCACTACTGGGTAAGTCCATGGAGGTTTTCCACAAGCCCCGGCGGGGCTGACGGGCGCAATCATACACTGCCTTAGACGCTTTAACGGCAAAAATCTTGGCAAGAACAAGCGCTTGCGAGAAAAGCCGGAGATTCTTCAGCTGCTTTTCAATTCGACGACGCATCCCGAAAAGAAAACACACGCCCGCCACAAACGTCCACGACTAGGCTTGAGTAACGACCGCCATGGAGGGCCGCCAATGCCACCAAGAACCTGCTGCCTGCTGATACCCCTCGCGCTATACCTGCCATCCGGTGCAACCGCCGCAGTGGTGCAGCGCTGTGAAGACGCCAGCGGCCATATCACCTTCACCACACTGGGTTGCCCAACTGACGCCCGCCCCCGAATACAGCGAGCGGACAACCCGCCGCCGGGAGGCAGGCGCACCCCCATCAAACGACAGGCAGCCTCTCGAGAAATTCTCTCAAGGCCCCGGGAATTGATCGTAGTGGGCGAACATGACGATGGATGTGGCAATCAGCTCGATGCACGCTCGCGCCGCCAAGCCGTCATCCAACAGCAGGTGCGCCCAGGCATGAATCGTGAAGAAGTGGAAAGTGCCCTGGGCAAGCCGGACAGGATCAGTACCAGCAACAACACCACGCGTTATCACTACAACCTGAAGAAAGGTCGCAGCAGCCTGGTACAGTTCGATGAGAAAGGATGTGTCAAAAGGTAGAAAGCAAAAAGCCCGCAACAGGTGCGGGCTTCTTGGTGTATGGTGCACTCGACAGGATTCGAACCTGTGACCGCTCGGTTCGTAGCCGAGTACTCTATCCAGCTGAGCTACGAGTGCATTTGTGTTTTTAGACCAGACCACAACTGGCTGAAACCACGTTACCTGTATTGCTACCGATGACGCTTAAATGGTGCACTCGACAGGATTCGAACCTGTGACCGCTCGGTTCGTAGCCGAGTACTCTATCCAGCTGAGCTACGAGTGCATTTGTTGCCGCGCATTATAGGTCGTCAAATCTTTTTGTAAAGCACTTTTTCTAGTAATTTCAACAACTTACCGAAGAAGCCAGATCATAACGCACTAAGCAAATAATGGCGGAGAACGGGGGATTCGAACCCCCGACACCCTTTTGAGGTGTACTCCCTTAGCAGGGGAGCGCCTTCGGCCACTCGGCCAGCTCTCCGCAACACGGGGCGTATATTAACCAGCTTTCTCCCCGTTTGCAAACAAAAAAAACGAGAAAAATTAATGGCTTGGTTCTTCGTCCTTCTCTTTCTTGATCCGCAGGTAAATTTCCTCACGGTGGACGGCCACTTCCTTGGGGGCGTTGACACCAATACGCACTTGATTTCCTTTAACGCCGAGCACGGTCACAGTGATTTCGCCATCACCAATGATCAGGCTTTCTGCGCACCGACGAGTCAGAATCAACATACCTATCTCCTCACGCATTTCAGTTCAGGGACAACACAGTCTGCAAAAAAAAGGGCTTCGGCCTACACGCAAGATAGCCATAGCCCTACGCCCCTAAGTATTGACGAGAGCGGGCAAAAAAACAGCGCTTGCCCACACTTATCAAAAAATACAAAGGGCGCGGTTCAACCGCGCCCTTTGGGGTAACACCATTACTCGCCCTGGCGGGCTGCGTCCAGTTCAAACGCCGTGTGCAAGGCACGCACCGCCAACTCCAGGTACTTCTCCTCGATAACCACCGAAACCTTGATTTCGGAAGTCGAGATCATCTGGATATTGATGCTTTCCTTGGCCAGCGCTTCGAACATGCGACTCGCTACGCCCGCATGGGAGCGCATGCCGACACCAACGATCGAGACCTTGGCAATCTTGGTATCGCCAATCACTTCCCGGGCGCCGATTTCGCGCGCGGTGTTCTCCAGTACGTTCTGCGCCGACTGGTAGTCGTTGCGGTGTACGGTGAAGGTGAAGTCGGTGGTGTTATCGTGCGAAACATTCTGCACGATCATGTCGACTTCGATATTGGCGGCACTGATAGGGCCGAGAATCTTGAAGGCCACACCCGGATTATCGGGCACGCCACGGATGGTCAGCTTGGCTTCATCGCGGTTGAAGGCGATGCCGGAAATGATCGGCTGTTCCATGGATTCCTCTTCATCAATAGTAATGAGGGTACCCGGACCCTCCTTAAAGCTGTGCAGAACGCGCAGCGGAACGTTGTACTTGCCGGCGAACTCGACTGCACGGATCTGCAGGACCTTGGAGCCGAGGCTGGCCATTTCCAGCATTTCTTCAAAAGTGATCTTGTCCAGGCGCTGAGCCGACGCAACGACACGCGGATCGGTGGTATAGACACCATCGACGTCGGTATAGATCTGGCACTCATCGGCTTTCAGGGCCGCCGCCAGCGCTACACCGGTGGTGTCGGAACCGCCACGACCGAGGGTGGTGATATTGCCGTCCTCGTCGACACCTTGGAAACCGGCGACGACTACAACACGACCTTCCTTCAGATCACCACGAATTTTCTGATCGTCAATCTGCAGGATGCGCGCTTTATTGTGAGCGCTATCCGTCAGAATCCGCACCTGGTTACCGGTGTACGACACGGCAGGCACACCACGCTTGATCAGCGCCATGGCCAGCAACGCGATGGTCACCTGCTCACCCGTGGACACGATCACATCCAGTTCACGGGGAACCGGCTGATTCTCGCCACTGACTTGCTTGGCCAGATCGATCAGGCGATTGGTTTCGCCGCTCATGGCAGACAGCACCACCACCAGGTCGTCGCCCGCTTCGCGGAATTTCTTAACCTTGTCGGCGACCTGCTCGATTCTCTCGACGGTGCCGACTGAGGTACCTCCAAATTTCTGTACGATCAAAGCCATTTCTAAGCCGCCTCAGCCCGTAAAGGGGCGCCCAATAATCATTCAAACCACAGCCTCGCTGCCTATCACTAGACGATAGGCATTGACGCGAAGCCTTAAACGCCTTGCTCGACGAATGGCGTGGTCAGGGCCAGTGCGGCATCCAGCGCCGAGGCGTCGGTACCACCACCCTGAGCCATGTCAGGACGACCACCGCCCTTGCCACCCACCGCCGCAGCGGCTTGTTTCATCAGATCACCGGCTTTGAGTTGGCCGGTCAGGTCCTTGGTCACGCCAGCAACCAGCACGACCTTTTCCTCATGGACACTGCCGAGCAGGATCACTGCGCGACCGAGTTTGTTTTTCAGTTGATCGACCAGCGCCAGCAGGGCCTTGCCATCCTGACCGTCCAGGCGTGCGGTCAGCACTTTCACACCCTTGACGTCCTGGGCCTGGGCCGACAGGTCGTCACCCGCAGCGCTCGCGGCCTTGGCCTGCAATTGCTCGAGTTGTTTTTCCAGCAGGCGATTGCGCTCCAGCACAGCCGACAGCTTATCGATCAGGTTGTCGCGATTGCCCTTGATCAGGTTCGCGGCTTCCTTGAGTTGCTCTTCGGCGGCGTTCAGATAGGCCAACGCCGCAGCACCAGTCACGGCCTCGATACGCCGCACACCCGAGGCCACACCACCCTCACTGATGATCTTCAGCAGGCTGATGTCGCCGGTCCGGTTAGCATGAATACCACCGCACAACTCGACAGAGAAGTCCCCGCCCATACTCAGCACGCGAACGGTGTCCCCGTATTTCTCCCCGAACAGAGCCATCGCGCCTTTCTTCTTGGCGGTGTCGATGTCGGTCTCTTCGGTTTCCACCGCCGAGTTCTTGCGAATTTCGGCGTTGACGATATCTTCCAGGGCCTTGATCTGCTCCGGCTTGATGGCTTCGAAGTGACTGAAGTCGAAGCGCAAGCGCTGGCTATCGACCAGCGAACCTTTCTGTTGTACGTGCTCGCCCAATACCTGGCGTAGCGCGGCGTGCAGCAGGTGAGTCGCCGAATGGTTCAACGACGTGGCATGACGCACCTCGGCAGCAACCTGAGCCTCGACCTGGGCCCCCACCAGCAGGCTGCCCTGAGCCAACACGCCGTGGTGCAGGAACGCTCCGCCGGTCTTGGTGGTATCGCGTACATCGAAGCGACCGGCAGCCGCCTTGAGGTAACCGCAATCACCCACCTGCCCACCCGACTCTGCGTAGAACGGCGTCTGGTCCAGGACCACAACGCCCTCCTCGCCTTCATTCAAGACGTCGACCGACTGTCCTTCTTTATAGAGCGCGACCACTTTCGCCGAACCAGCAGTGGCGCTGTAGCCGGTGAACTCGGTGGCCACGTCGACCTTGACCAGGCTGTTGTAGTCCATGCCGAAGGCGCTGGCGGAACGCGCACGCTCGCGCTGGGCTTGCATCTCGCGCTCGAAACCGGCCTCGTCGAGGGTCAGATTACGCTCGCGGGCGATATCGCCGGTCAGGTCCATCGGGAAACCGTAGGTGTCATACAGCTTGAACACCACGTCACCGGGAACGATGCTGCCCTTGAGCTCGGCCAGGTCCTGCTCAAGGATTTTCAGGCCCTGCTCCAGGGTCTTGGCGAACTGCTCCTCTTCCGCCTTGAGCACGCGCTCGATATGCGCCTGCTGGGATTTCAGCTCAGGGAAAGCTTCGCCCATCTCGGCCACCAGCGCGGCGACGATCTGGTAGAAGAAGCTGCCCTTGGCGCCCAGCTTGTTGCCATGGCGGCAGGCGCGACGAATGATCCGACGCAGTACATAACCGCGACCTTCGTTGGACGGCAGTACGCCGTCAGCGATCAGGAAGCCGCAGGAACGGATGTGGTCGGCCACCACTTTCAGCGAAGCCTGGTTGTCGTTACCGCAACCGATGGCCTGGGCCGAAGCACTGAGCAGGCTCTGGAACAGGTCGATCTCATAGTTGGAGTGAACGTGCTGCAGCACCGCACTGATCCGCTCCAGGCCCATGCCGGTATCCACCGAAGGGGCAGGCAGCGGGTGCAGGACGCCGTCGGCGGTGCGGTTGAACTGCATGAACACGTTGTTCCAGATCTCGATATAACGGTCGCCGTCCTCTTCCGGCGAGCCGGGCGGGCCACCCCAGATGTCGGCGCCATGATCGTAGAAGATCTCGGTGCAAGGACCGCACGGGCCGGTATCGCCCATGGTCCAGAAGTTGTCGGAAGCGTACGGCGCGCCCTTGTTGTCACCGATACGGACCATGCGTTCGGCGGGGACACCGACTTCCTTGGTCCAGATATCGTAGGCTTCGTCATCACTGGCGTAGACCGTGACCCAGAGCTTTTCCTTGGGCAGATTCAGCCACTTTTCAGAGGTCAGGAAAGTCCAGGCAAAGGTGATCGCGTCGCGCTTGAAATAGTCGCCGAAGCTGAAGTTGCCCAGCATTTCGAAGAACGTATGGTGACGAGCGGTATAACCGACGTTTTCCAGGTCGTTGTGCTTGCCGCCGGCGCGAACGCACTTCTGGCTGCTGACGGCACGGGTATAGGCGCGTTTTTCCTGCCCCAGGAAACAGTCCTTGAACTGGTTCATCCCTGCGTTGGTGAACAACAGGGTCGGGTCGTTGCCCGGAATCAAAGAGCTGGAGGCAACACGGGTGTGGCCTTGCTCTTCGAAGAAGCGAAGGAAGGCTTCACGGATTTCTGCGCTTTTCATAGGTTCTTCCACGGAGTCTGCAGCCGGAGGCAAGTGCATCACGTCTGAATGGATTTGCGACTTGCAAAGGGCCGCATTATATCGGCCCTGAGCCCTGGGTACAGTGTGTTTATACGATAGAAACCGTCAATTGGACGGCCTGCAGGCTCATTGGCGATTAAATTCGGCGAATACCGAAACCACCTGCTCGATTTGTGTACGACTGACGTCCATGTGCGTCACCATCCGCAAGCGTGGCGCAGCACTCAGGCGCACGCCACGCTCGGCGGCAAAGACCTTGAGCGCTTCGGCTCGCTCTCCCAGATCGGCGTAGACCATGTTGGTCTGCACCGGCTCGATGCGATAGCCGGCATCGCGCAACCCGTCCGCCAGGTGCAGCGCATGGGCATGATCCTCAGCCAGGCGCTCGACCTGATGATCGAGGGCATAGAGTCCCGCCGCCGCCAGCAGTCCGGCCTGACGCATGCCGCCACCGAGCATCTTGCGCAGCCGCCGCGCCCTGCCGATCAATTCTTCGCTACCGCACAGCACCGAGCCGACTGGGGCCCCCAGGCCCTTGGACAGGCAAACCGACACCGAATCGAAATGCCCGGTGATCTGCCGGGCGTCCACTCCCAGCTTGACCGCCGCGTTATACAGACGGGCGCCATCCAGATGCAGCGCCAGGCCCTGCTCGCGCGTCAGACGGCGGGCCGCCTCAAGGTACTCCAACGGCAGGACCTTACCCTGCATGGTGTTCTCCAATGCCAGCAGGCGGGTCCGGGCAAAGTGGAAATCATCGGGTTTGATCGCTGCCCGGACCTGCTCAAGATCCAGCGAACCATCTGCCTGGACCTCCAGCGGCTGCGGCTGGATCGAACCCAGTACCGCCGCACCACCGCCTTCGTATTTATAGGTATGGCATTGCTGGCCAACGATGTACTCGTCGCCCCGGGCGCAGTGAGCCATCAGCCCAAGCAGATTGCTCATGGTCCCGGAGGGCACGAACAACCCGCAAGCGAAACCCAGCCTGCCAGCCAGCTCGCTTTGCAGTCGGTTGACCGTCGGGTCCTCGCCATACACATCATCGCCCAGGGGCGCATTCGCCATGGCGGCGCGCATCCCATCGCTGGGTTGGGTAACCGTGTCGCTGCGAAGATCGATAACCGTCATGAAGCAAGCCTCGTCAGGGAATAGTGATGTCGAGAACAAACACTCGAATGTCATTACTGCGGTCATGGGCAACGATAATCAAGCGCCATGTCAATCAATGTTGGAGCAGACACAAAACACTCGATCGTTATTATCGAAATGTCGCCCATGCAGACCTTGGAAATATATGGTAAAAAAACCCGCTGCCAGAAGACTGGTGGCAACGTTCTCAGGGCGGGGTGCAATTCCCCACCGGCGGTAATGACGCGCAACGCGTTTAGCCCGCGAGCGCTTGATGAAATGGACGGTATCGATCGGCCACTTCATCAAGGACAGCAGACCCGGTGTGATTCCGGGGCCGACGGTCATAGTCCGGATGAAGAGAGAACGGGATTGACACCCAAGGGCGGATCCCAGGGGATTACCATGCGCTTGCCTGTAAAGCTACGCATGCCGACCTGGACGTACCCTTAATCCCATTCGATTCATAACGCCCTGTTTTTCATACAAACAGGAGTCAGAACAGATGCAACCTACCGCTATCCACCACAACCAGCGCATTGCTTTCATCCAGGCCTGCTGGCACAAGGACATTGTCGATCAGGCTCGTCACGGTTTTGTCAGTGAAATCGCCAAATTGGGCTATCAGGAAAGCGATATCGACTTCTTCGAAGTCGGCGGCGCCTTCGAAATCCCCCTGCATGCCAAGCTGCTGGCCAAGTCCGGTCGTTATGCCGGCGTTGTCGCTGCCGGTCTGGTGGTCGACGGCGGGATCTATCGTCACGACTTCGTCGCCACGGCGGTGATCGATGGCCTGATGCAGGTGCAACTGGACACCGAGATTCCGGTGTTTTCGGTGGTCCTGACCCCACACCATTTCCACGCGGGTGAAGAGCATCAGAAATTCTTCTTCGACCACTTCGTGCACAAGGGTCAAGAGGCAGCGAAAACCTGCGCCGACACCCTGAACAAGCTACGTGCCCTGCCACGTCCCGTTCCGCAGAAACTCGCAGTCTGAGGTCGCCACGGCCTGCCCCGCCAGGGTCAGGCCAGCTGTTCGCTACCGGACGGCACCACCAGAATCCCCGCCCGAAGGCCGTTTTTCACTTTCGGGTTGGGGAAGATGATCCGCGCATCGTCCTCTTCCACCACCCAGCGGCTGCTCGCGAGATCCTCGGCCAGCAGATAGCCTTTGGGCAGCGGTGAAAAATTCTCGATATCCGCCGGCAGGTGCAGCAGGAACGCATCGCTGTGCTTGATGACTTCCCGTGCGACGCTGAACAGTTGCAAGCCCTCGAGCCCCTGCTCGGTCACCGGCTCACTCCCTTCGATCAACTGTTTGAGGCGTAATTCGAGACGTGACACATCCACGCCCTGGTTCTGCCCGAAGGGTCGGGCCTTGCCCAATTCGAGAGTGAAAGCCTCCGCCCCGAGCTTGTCGTAGGTGTAGCTGCTGAAAACGATGGAAGGCTTGTTCTGCAACAGCACCGCCGTAATCCCGGCTGCCTGCAAGCGCGCCAGTTCGTGCCGCGAGTGGGTGCGCCCTTCCTTGTAGGGATAAAGCGCGAACTGCTCGATCTTCGAACCGCGAATCGCCGTATGCAGGTCATAGTGCAGGCGACTGCGATCGGCCACACTGAAGAAACTCGCGGCCAAACGCTCCAGCTCGCAGGCGCGCAAGGCCTCGTTGCCGCTGCTTTGCTCATGGCGACCGTTGAACAGCCGATTGATGTCCTGCTCGATGTAACGCTCGCCGCGACGCATCGCCTCGGGGTTGCCGAACAGGAACAGAATACGTGCCCGCGGCTTGAGGTCGCCGCGCGCGATGTCATGCAACAGGCGATCGAGCAGTTCGATCGGCGCTGTCTCGTTGCCGTGGATACCGGCGGAAAGCAACAGGTCCAGCCCGTTGTCCCGCGCCTGAGGAGGCCGCACTTCAAGCGCACCCTCACTCAGCCAGCGCATCCGCACGCCTTCGACCGTCAGTTGAGTCTTCTCCGCCGGTTCACGACCGGCGAGGGTCAGTTCAAGCAGTTTGCCGAGGGCGAGCATAGCGCGGTATTCCTTGATCAGTGATCGTGATTGCAGTCCGGGCCGTGCACATGATCGTCGTCGCCAACGTCGGCCGGCTCCATTTCCAGTTGCAGACTGACAAGGTTAGTCGCCAATGGCCGCAGCAGCAGGTTGGCATACTCGGCATCGTCTTCCTCGACATCGACGCCGATCAGCAACTGACCACGACCATCCTGCTGGATCCACACTTCCTTGCCCTGCCAGATCACGGCAAAACGCGTGCAGGAAGTTTGCAGTTGAGTGCCATCGGTGTCTTCGAGAATCAGTTGCAGGGGGGAATCGCTCATGTTCGTGCTCTCATCTGGGGAAAAATCGCACGCCCGACCGTCAGGAAAAGACCGGGCGGACGCTTTCAATTGATCTGGAATGGATAAACCGAACCCAGTTTAAGGATCTGCGTCAGTTCATCCAACGCCGTCCGGCACTCGAGCAGCAACTGCGGGTCGGCCAAATCGCTTTCGCGCAGGGCATCGCGGTAGTGCCTTTGGACCCATTGGGTCAGCGTGTCGTACAACGGCACGGTCATGATAACCCCTGGGTTGACCGCCGCCAGCTCGGATTCATTCAATGCCACACGCAGACGCAGGCACGCCGGACCACCACCATTCTGCATGCTTTGCTTGAGGTCGAAGACTTTCACCTCACGAACTTTCCCGCCGCGAGCGGTCAGGCTCTGCAGATACTGCCAGACGCGCTCGTTCTTGCGGCACTCCTCCGGCACGATCAGCAGCATGCTGCCATCTTCACGGCTGAGCAGTTGGCTGTTGAAGAGGTAGGAACGCACCGCATCGTCCACCGTCACCTGGGCGCGTGGCACACAGATCGCCTGGAAGTTGCCGCCGCGCCGGGCCAGCTTGTCGCGCAGCTCGGCAAGGACCCGCTCGGTGTCGAGGAACGCATCCTCGTGATAGAACAGCACCTCGCCGTTGCCCACCGCAATCACATCGTTATGGAAGACGCCCTGGTCGATCACCGCAGGATTCTGCTGGGCATAGACCACGCCGTCGTCACTCAGGCCGTGCAGACGGGCGACCGCCTGCGAGGCTTCGAGGGTCTGGCGTGCCGGGTATTTCTGTGGCGCCGGATAGCGGGTGTCGAACGCACTGCGGCCGAACACGAAGAACTCGACGCCAGCAGCCCCATACTCATGACAGAAACGCGTATGGTTGGCCGCGCCCTCGTCGCCAAACTGGGCGACGGCAGGCAAGGCTGCGTGGTGGGCGAAGTACTGGTCATCGGCGAACATCGCCCCGAGCACACGGCTGGTGGTCGGGTGCTCGATACTGCGGTGGTACTTGCAGTTCAGGTTGGCTGCGGTGAAGTGCACACGGCCATCGGCGGTGTCCGCGCTCGGGCTGACAGTACCGGCATTGGCAACCCACATGCTCGATGCCGAACAACTGGCGACCAGCAGCGGCATTGCCTGTTTCGCAGCCTGCTCGATCACCTGGGCATCACTGCCGGCAAAGCCGAGCCGGCGCAGGGCAGCCACGTCCGGACGCTCCTGGGGGGCGAATACGCCCTGGACGAAGCCCATTTCCATCAATGCCTTCATCTTCGCCAGGCCTTGCAGCGCCGCTTCCCGGGGATTGGAAGCCTGCTGACTGTTGCTCTGCGAGGCGACATTGCCGTAGGACAGACCGCCGTAGTTGTGGGTCGGGCCTACAAGACCGTCAAAATTGACTTCAAAGGATTTCATCGGCGAGGTTCCAGGAAAATCTATTGTTATAGGCATCAGGTTTTAAAGTTTCACACCCGGCGTCAGGCTCACCGGCACCACCAGGCTAGGCGTCTCCAACGAAGCCACCGGGTAGGCGCAATAGTCTGCCGCGTAATAGGCACTGGCGCGATGGTTACCCGAAGCCCCTACCCCGCCGAACGGCGCACTGCTCGCGGCGCCGGTCAGCTGTTTGTTCCAGTTGACGATGCCGGCCCGGCTCTGCAGCCAGAACTGCCGATAACGCGCTTCGGAGTCGGACAACAGGCCAGCGGCCAAGCCATATTGAGTGTTGTTCGCCTCGGCGATCGCAGCGTCGAAACCGGCATAACGAATCACCTGAAGCAACGGTCCGAAGAACTCTTCGTCCGGACGTCCGCTCACTGCCGTTACGTCGATGATCCCCGGAGTCAGCAAGGCGGCGGTGGCCTGGGGCTGGGTAATCGGCAACAGCGCCACGGCTCCGCGACCCAGCAGGTTCGCCTGGGCTTGCATCAACGCCTGCGCCGCCGCCAGGGAAATCACCGAACCCATGAATGGCGCCGGCTGCTGGTCGAATGCGCCGACCGCAATGTTCGTACTGACCTCGACCAACCGCTCCAGCAGTCGATCGCCCCAGGCCCCCTCCGGCACCAGCAGGCGACGGGCACAGGTGCAGCGCTGGCCGGCCGAAATGAAGGCCGACTGGATGATCGTGTAGACGGCCGCGTCCAGGTCTGCGACCTGGTCCACCACCAATGGATTGTTACCGCCCATTTCCAGGGCGAGAATCTTCTCCGGGCGACCGGCGAACTGCTGATGCAGGTGATTGCCGGTGCGGCTCGAACCCGTGAAGAACAGGCCATCGATCCCCGGGTTGCCCGCCAGGGCGATACCGGTTTCCCGCGCGCCCTGCAGCAGGCTCAGCACGCCGGACGGCAGCCCGGCCTCGATCCAGCACTTGACGGTCAGTTCGGCGACTTTGGGCGTCAGTTCGCTGGGCTTGAACAGCACGCTGTTACCGGCCAGCAGTGCCGGGACGATATGCCCATTCGGCAGGTGCCCGGGGAAGTTGTAGGGACCGAACACCGCCACCACGCCGTGTGGCTTGTGACGCAACACCGCACTGGCGTCTCCCAGCGGACCGCTCTTCTCGCCGGTACGCTCGCGGTAGCTCTGGATGGAAATAGCGATCTTGTTGACCATGCTGGTCACTTCGATGGCCGACTCCCAGAGGGGCTTTCCGGTCTCCTCACCGATGCAATGAGCCAGCTCGTCGGCATGGCTTTTCAGGCTGGCGGCAAAGGCTTCGAGCAGCGAGATACGCTCGTCCAGGCTACGCTGCGCCCAGGCCGGAAAAGCCTCGCGGGCCGTCTGCACAGCCTGCTCGACCTGCGCCGCACTGGCGCCGTTGCCGCGCCACAGCACTTGCTGGGTCACCGGGTTCAACGACTCGAGGGCCTCCCCCAGACCAGCGTGCCATTCGCCAGCAATATAAAGCGTGCTCATTATTTCGACTCCCGGGAAGCAGACAACGGGACGGCGCGGACCTGATCACCGGCACTCAACCGAAGACGCTTGGCGGTCAGCGGATCGACTACCAGTGTCCCCGCCGCGAACCGTGCGGGAGCGGCAGTGATACGGCAGTTTTCGCACTGGCGGTTGTGAATCAGGAACGGCGTGGCGTCATCACCCGGCGTACCGATGGCCAGCACCAACGCCTGGCTATCGCGCACTGCACGGATCTTGCCGGTTTCGCACTCCACCGCCGGGCCGGCGTCGAAGATGTCGACATAACCCTGGTAGCTGAAACCTTCGCTCCTGAGCATCGACAGGGCCGGTTCGGTATCGGTGTGCACCTTGCCGATCACCGCCCGCGCGCCTTCGGAAAGGAAGCAGGTGTACAGCGGGAATTTCGGCATCAGCTCGGCAATGAACGCCTTGTTGCCGACCCCCGTCAGGTAGTCGGCCTGGCTGAACTCCATCTTGAAAAAATGCCGCCCCAGGCTTTCCCAGAACGGCGAGCGGCCAGCTTCGTCGGACATGCCGCGCATCTCGGCAATGATCTTCTGACCGAACAGTTGCGGGAACTCGGCGATGAACAGCATCCGCGCCTTGGCCAGCATGCGGCCATTGAGGCCACTGCGATAATCGGCATGCAGGAACAGCGAGCACAGCTCGGAGTTGCCGGTCAGGTCGTTGGCCAGGAACAGCGTCGGGATCTCGCGGTAGATGTTCAGCTCCTGCGACGCGCTGACGGTCAGGCCGACCCGGAAGTTGTACCAGGGCTCGCGCAGGCCGACAGCTCCGGCGATCGCCGAGATACCGACCACACGACCATTGTCGTCTTCGAGCACGAACAGGTAGTCCGCATCGCCACGCCCGGCTTCGCCACGGAAGGTTTTTTCCGCCCAGCCGACACGGTGGGCCAGTCGCGCCTCGTTGGCCGGCAAGGTGGTCAGGCCGGTGCCGGTGCTGCGGGCCAGGTCGATCAGAGCGGGTAAATCGCTGCTGCGTACGGGACGAACGATCATGCTATCTCCTCAAACGGGCACCGCCTGGCGGCTCCCGCGAAACTCGCTGTAAGGCTGCTTTCGATACCGGCGTCAGACCGCCACCAGGCGCACACTCGCACCCTCGCCCACTCCCAGGGCTTCGGCCGCATCCTTATCCAGGGTCACGGGCTTGCCGGGTGCATAGTCGAGTTCCAGCAAGACCGCGCGATAGTCCTGGAGTTGGCCGTTGGAAACCAGGTATTGGCGCACGGCATTGCCGGTTTCGCCGACCTTCACCGGCACCACGCGGCTCTGGGCAATCGAACGAATGCCGCTAACCCGCGCATGCAGGGTCGGGCCACCGTCGAAGATATCGATGTAGTGATCGGTCTCGAAACCTTCGCGCATCAGAATGTCGAAGGTGATCTGTGCCCGCGGGTGCACCTGCCCCATGGCTTCCTGGGCGGCATCCGGCAGCAGCGGCACATAGATCGGGTAATGCGGCATCAGTTCGGCGAGAAAGGTCCGGCTCTTGAGGCCACAGAGGCGTTCGGCCTCGGCATAGTTCAGGTCGAAGAAATTGCGACCGATGGCATCCCAGAACGGCGAGTCCCCCTGCTCATCGCTGTAGCCGACGATCTCGGTCACCACCGAGTCGGCGAAACGCTCAGGATGGCTGGCTACGAACAACAGGCGACCGCGGGAATTGAGTTCCGACCAGGCCGAACCCACCAGTTCCGGCACTACGTAGAAGCTGGTCAGCAGGCTATTACCGGTCAGGTCGTGGCACTGTGAAAGCACATGGATCTTGTTGTGGATCTTCAGCTCGCGGGAGGCGTGCACGAAGGTCTCGTTGCGAAAACTGTAGAAAGGTTCCGAATAACCGGCCGAGGCAACGATCGCCGAACAACCGGCGAGCTTGCCGGTGGCGGTGTCCTCGAGCACGAAGAAATAGCTTTCCTCGCCGTTGAAACTGACTTCGGCGGCAAACGACGCTTCGCTGGCAGCGATCTTGTCGCGCAGCCGGTCCTCGTCATCCGGCAGGGAAGTGACACCAATAGGGCTGTCGGCGGCCAGACGCCGTACCTCGTCCAGATCAGCCATTTGCGCGGGGCGCATCACCAGCATGGTGCCACTCCTTAAAAACAGGTCGACCACATCGCCGACACAGGGGAAAAAATGCCGGGCATGCCCGGCACAGAAATAATCTGTCCGTCGTCGGCCAACAGGCTCGACGACGCACATGACAGCCGTCAGCCGATCAAGCCTGAGTCAGCTTGGCCACGGCACGCTCGAAACGATCCAGGCCGTCCTGGATGTCGGTGTCCTCGACCACCAGGCTTGGCGCGAAACGGATCACGTCGGGACCAGCCTGCAGAATCATCAGGTTTTCCTGCTCGGCAGCGTTGAACACGTCCTTGGCCTTGCCTTTCCAGGCGTCGCTCAGCACGCAGCCGAGCAGCAGGCCCATGCCACGTACCTGAGTGAACAGGCCGTACTTGGCGCCGATCTGCTCCAGGCGGGTCTTGAACGCGTCGTGCTTGGCTGCAACACCGTTCATGACTTCTGGGGTATTGATCACATCGAACACCGCGTTACCGACCGCGCACGCCAGCGGGTTACCGCCGTAGGTGGTGCCGTGGGTACCGACCACAAGGTGCTTGGCCAGCGCTTCGGTGGTGAGCATCGCGGCAATCGGGAAACCACCACCCAGGCTCTTGGCGCTGGTAAGGATGTCCGGGGTCACGCCATAGTTCATGTAGGCGAACAACTTGCCGGTACGGCCCATGCCGCTCTGCACTTCATCGAACACCAGCAGCGCATTGTGCTGGTCGCACAGCTCGCGAGCGCCCTGCAGGTAGGCCAGCTCGGCCGGCAACACACCGCCCTCGCCCTGGATCGGCTCCAGGACCACGGCACAGGTCTTGTCCGAAACCGCAGCCTTCAGTGCAGCCAGGTCGTTGTACGGCACATGGGTGATGCCGGTGATCTTCGGACCGAAGCCATCGGAGTATTTCGACTGGCCACCGACGTTCACGGTGAACAGAGTGCGGCCATGGAAGCTGTTGAGCGCCGCGATGATTTCGTACTTCTCTTCACCGAAACGGTCAAATGCCACGCGACGGGCGAGCTTGAAGGCGGCCTCGTTGGCTTCGGCGCCGGAGTTGCAGAAGAACACGCGCTCGGCAAAGGTCGCGTCCACCAGTTTCTTGGCCAGGCGCAGAGCCGGCTCGTTGGTGAAAACGTTGGACACATGCCACAGGTTGTTGGCCTGCTCGGTCAGGGCTCCCACTAGGGCAGGATGAGCGTGCCCCAGGACGTTCACCGCAATGCCGCCGGCAAAATCGATCAGCTCGCGACCGGACTGGTCCCAGACTCGGGAGCCGGCGCCACGCACGGGGATAAAGGCCGCAGGTGCGTAGTTGGGAACCATTACCTGGTCGAAATCGGCGCGTTGCACCGGAGCTTGCTCAACGGACATCGGAGTCTCCTGAAGAGGAACGCCTGCCTGAAACTGGCGAGCGATGGGGGGATTGTAAGGACAGAACTCGGTCTGGCCTTGTCGCCAAGCGACAACTTCTTATAGCGCCAAACCGGCTTTTGCCGGGGTTTTCGGCAATGCGACAAATAGCATCGCAAAGGCGCAGTTTAAACGGTGAAAGGCTTTTCATGCAGAGTGGCGGCGATGAGATTTTCGACTGACGAACATCGCCGGGTGAATTTCAGGGAAATGCCGTGAATCCACAGACAAGGCCAGACTGCCGCTCACCCGGATGGCGATGCCTGGCGTGGGGGAGCTAACCGCGCTCGGAAGGTACCGAGGACAGCTCGAACGGGCTGCTGCTACGCCGCTGATTGCGGTCTTCGCGGGGCGTGGCGCCGAAGAAATTGCGGTAGGCGCTGGAAAAATGCGGCCCCGAGGAGAAACCGCAGGACAGGCCGATCTGAATGATCGACTTGCTGGTCTGCATCAGCATCTGCCGCGCCTTGTTCAAACGCAGCTCAAGGTAGTACTGGCTGGGCACACGATTGAGATACTGCTTGAAGATCCGCTCCAGTTGCCGCCGGGAAACACAGACATGCTGGGCTATTTCATCAGTGGTCAGTGGCTCCTCGATATTGGCCTCCATCAACAACACCGCCTGGGTCAGCTTCGGATGACTGGAGCCCAGACGATTCTGCAGCGGAATGCGTTGGCGCTCCCCACCTTCGCGGATGCGCTCGACCACCAACTCCTCGGACACCGCCCCCGCCAGCTCGGCACCGTGATCACGGGCCAGCACCGCCAGCAGCAGGTCCAGCACCGACATCCCACCACAGGCCGTCAGGCGATCACGATCCCAGTCGAACAGATGGCTGGTGGCGATCACCTTGGGGAAGCGCTCGGCGAAATCGTCTTGCCAGCGCCAGTGCACGGCGGCGCGATAACCATCGAGCAAGCCCAGTTGGGCAAGCGGATAGACGCCTGCGGACAACCCGCCGATCATACAGCCGGCCCGCACCAATTGCTTGAGCGCGCTACCCAGCGCCGGTGCCAACAACGTCGGCGGTTCGTCGGCCAAAAGGAACAGTTTCTGACAGCCTTCGAGCTTGCCCGCCCAGGGCTCACCCGGCAGTTGCCAGGCCGTCGAAGCAGACTCTTCACCCGGCGCTTCCGCCTGCAGGAACGACAATTCGTAAACGACTTCCGGATGCACCCGCTGAGCAACACGCAAGGCCTCCTCGGCCAGCGCCAGCGTCAAGGCTTTAGTGCTGGGCCAAATCAGGAAACCAATTCGATGGGCAGTCATGGCGTGCAATCCGAAAGCAGAACAGGGTTAAAGGCCGAAAGCGACCTCATCAAAGTAGACCAGGTCGCGCACGGCACGCAGGATGACCTATTTTGGTGCGCAGCGGCAGCAGAAAAAGCGACGACTATTTCAGGCTGCCCGACAGAAACTGTTGCAGGCGCTCGGATTGCGGATTGACCAGCACTTCACGAGGATTGCCACGCTCCTCCACCACCCCCTTGTGCAGGAATACCAGCTGGTTGGAGACTTCGCGGGCAAAGCCCATTTCGTGGGTCACCACCACCATGGTACGGCCTTCCTGGGCCAGCGACTGCATGACCTTGAGCACATCGCCGACCAGTTCCGGGTCGAGGGCCGAGGTCGGCTCGTCGAACAACATGACTTCCGGCTCCATGGCCAGCGCCCGGGCAATCGCCACGCGCTGCTGCTCACCACCGGACATATGCCCCGGATAGGCATCCTTGCGATGGGCCACGCCGACCTTGTTCAGGTAGTGCTCGGCCTTTTCCAGGGCTTCCTTCTTCGATACACCCAGTACGTGCACGGGCGCTTCGATAATGTTCTCCAGCGCGGTCATGTGCGACCACAGGTTGAAATGCTGGAACACCATCGACAGCCGCGAGCGCATGCGCTGCAACTGCTTGGGATCGGCGGCCCTCATGGCGCCATCCTTGTTCGCGACGAGCTTGAGTTCTTCGTTATTGAGCAGGATCCGTCCAGCGTGCGGCTGCTCCAGCAGGTTGATGCAGCGCAGGAAGGTACTCTTGCCGGAGCCACTGGAGCCGATGATGCTGATCACATCACCGGCCTGGGCGGCCAGGGAAACGCCCTTGAGCACCTCATGACTGCCATAGCGTTTATGCAGGTCTTGGACTTCAAGCTTGTACATGCGGTCGGTTCTCACAAAAACAGTCAGGTCAGTCGCTGAGCAGGCGCCCGTGGCGCAGGGGCTCACGCCCCGCCACCTTGGCCAGCCAGATCGCGGGTTGGGCGTAACGCAGCCGTTCGACGGCAAACAACACACCGGCAGTGCCGGCACAGATGGTGCTGGCCCGGTCGGACAAGGGATCGATCACCTCGAACAGCGGCTCGCCGGGCTCGACCCAACTGCCCACCGGACACAAGTAGCTGACCACCCCGGCATGGGGTGCATAGAGCAACTCGGTCCCCTCGAACGGCATGGCCTCGCAGACCTCGTGTAGCGCCGCCGGCCATTCGCCGTCGATCAGCCCCTGCTCAGCGAGGAATGCCAGGATGCCTTCGGCATGGGCCACCGCCGCATCGCGACCGGTATCGGCCTGCCCACCCAACTCGATGGTGGTGGACATTCCCGCCAGGGGAATCGAGGCCTGAGGGAAGCGCTGGGACAACCGCAGCCAGGGCAACGAACAGGCCTCGTCGAACGAGGTACCGCCAGAGTCCTCTGCCACCAGAGCCACCCGAACACCCAGGTGCGCAGCCAGGGAGCGCCATTGCGGCCAGTGCTGCGGCAACGCATACAGGTGCAGCGCCGCTTCGCAGTCGCAGTGCAGATCCAGAACGATATCGGCGTCGCAGGCGTGGCCAAGCAGAATCCGCTGCATGCCCTGCAACGGACTGACGGCCGGCGGCAACGCAGCCAGCACGTCACGCATGGCCTGACGAATCAGTTGCACGTTGGCGTGGGGGTCATCCCCCAGCCGGCCATCGACCCGTGCCGCGACCGGCTCGCTCAGCTCGACGAAATCGCGGTTGAAGTTCTTGCCGCTGGCATATTCGAAACGCCCCTGGTGATTGCCTTGCAGCAATTGTCCAAGACCAATCGGGTTGGCAACCGGCACCAGTTCGACGACACCTTTCAGCGCGCCACGGGCCTCAAGTTCGGTCAGGCGTTTCTTCAACTCCCAGGCGGTACGCATGCCCGGCAACTCGTCGGCATGCAGACTGGACTGGATATAGGCCTTGCGCTCACCGCTGCCGAAACGAAATACCGACAACTGGCGCTCGGTGCCCAGGCTGCCCCAGGGCAGGGAATGATCGATACGTTCCATTTCAATGCTTCCGTGGAGCCAGGTAGCTCAGCCAGCGGCGCTCGGCCAGCTTGAACAGGCGTACCAGGATGAAGGTCAGGCACAGGTAAAACGCGCCGGCGGTGATATAGGCCTCGAACGGCAGGTAATACTGCGCGTTGACGGTACGGGCGGCTCCGGTGATGTCGATCAGGGTCACGATGGAGGCCAGGCTGGTGGTCTGCAACATCATGATCACTTCGTTGCTGTATTGCGGCAGCGCCCGACGCAGGGCCGACGGCAGCAGAATGCGCCGGTACATCTTGTAACGCGACATGCCCATCGCCTTGGCGGCCTCGATCTCGCCATGGGGTGTGGCCTTGAGGCTGCCGGCGATGATTTCAGCGGTATAGGCACTGGTGTTGATGGCGAAAGCCAGGCAGGCGCAGAACGTCGCGCTCGACAGCCATGGCCAGAGGAAACTCTCGCGCACCACCTCGAACTGGGCCAGACCGTAATAGATCAGGAACAGTTGCACCAGCATCGGCGTACCACGAATCACATAGGTATAGAGCCATGCCGAGCCGTTCACCAGCGGCTGCCTGGACACCCGCATCAGGCCCAGCGGCAACGCCGCCAGCAGGCCGAACAACAGCGACAGGGCCAACAGTTTGAGAGTGGTCAGCAGACCGCCGAGGTACAGCGGCATGGCTTCCCAGACGACGTTGTAGTCGAAGATCATAGCTCAGCCGCCTTGACGCCTACCGAGTAGCGCTTCTCGAGGTGACGCAATGCCAGCAACGAAACGCTGGTGATCACCAGGTACATCGCCGCCACTGCAAGGAAGAAGGTGAAAGGCTCGCGGGTGGCATCGGCCGCCTGCTTGGCCTTGAACATCATGTCTTGCAGACCGACCACGGAAATCAGCGCGGTGGCCTTGGTCAACACCAACCAGTTGTTGGTGAAACCGGGAATTGCCAGGCGGATCATCTGCGGCACCAGCACCCGGAAAAACACCTGCAGACTGCTCATCCCATAAGCCATGCCGGCTTCGGCCTGCCCCTTGGGAATTGCCATGAAGGCACCCCGGAAGGTTTCCGACAGGTAGGCGCCAAAAATGAAGCCCAGGGTGCCGATACCGGCCGCCAGCGGATTGAGATCGATGTAGTCGTCATAACCGAGCAACGGCGCAACGCGGTTGATCAGATCCTGACCGCCGTAGAAAATCAGCAGGATCAGAACCAGGTCGGGGATGCCGCGGATCACGGTGGCATACACATCACCAAGCCAGGCCAGCCAACGCACCGGCGACAGGCGTAGCGCCACGCCGATCAGACCCAGAACAATGGCCAGGGCCATGGACGACAAGGCGAGCTGAAGCGTCAGCCAAGCGCCATCGAGGATGACAGCCCCGTAGCCTTTCAACATGATTCAGGTCCTCGAAAGTTGGGATGAAAAAATGGCGCAAACCGCAGGGATCCTGGTGCTTGCGCCATTTCGGACGAGCTTGCGAGATTTACTTGCCGTAAATATCGAAATCGAAGTACTTGTCCTGGATTTGCTTGTATTTACCGTTGGCACGGATCGCGGCGATAGCGGCGTTGATCTTGTCCAGGTCGGCCTTGTCACCCTTGCGCACGGCGATCCCTACGCCGTCACCGAAGTATTTGACGTCGGTGAATTGTGGCCCCACGAAGCCGAAACCCTTGCCAGCGTCGGTTTTCAGGAAACCGTCCTGCAGCAGGGTCGCATCAGCCACGGTGCCATCCAGACGACCGGCCTCCAGATCCAGATAGATCTCGTTCTGCGAACCGTAAGGCTTGACCTCGGCGCCCAACGGCTTGAGCACTTCCTCGGCGAAACGGTTGTGAATCGAACCACGCTGCACGCCGATCTTCTTGCCCTTGAGCTCGACCAGGCTGTCGCTGACCGCGAAGCCTTCCTTCATGACCAGGCGGGCCGGGGTGTTGTAGTACTTGTTGGTGAAGTCGACAGACTTCTTGCGGTCTTCGGTGATCGACATGGAGGACAGGATCGCGTCGATCTTGCGGACCTTCAGCGCCGGGATCAGGCCATCGAACTCCTGCTCGACCCAGACACATTTGACCTTCATCTCTTCGCACAGGGCGTTGCCAATGTCGTAGTCGAAACCAACGATGCTGCCATCCGGGGCCTTCGACGCGAACGGTGGGTAGGCCGCCTCGATACCAATCTTCAGCGGTTTTTCATCGGCGAATGTAGGCAGCGACAGCACAGACAGTGCCAAGGCACCCAGAAGCACAAGTTTCTTCATCGTAGGACTCCATCGGTAAAGGGCAAAAACGGCAGAGTGAGCGCGAGCCCAATATGCGAAGGGTGGACAGGGATCAGGGCGCCGCGTCCTGCGGGGGCCGGTTAGGCGGCGGTCCATGCACAACGACCAGCGAGTGATCGGCATTCTAACGACAGGCCCGAAGTCGATATTTCCTCAATGCGACAAGTAATTACAGAAGCATCGAGAATGTCGAACCGGCACATTGACAGCCCCTGAAATTCATGCAGAGGCAAAAGAAAGGTAACCGATCAACTCTGCAAATTGCGGGCCTATTATTCGCAAAGCCTTCTATTACGGCAAGTGCAGTGTGCTGCGAGGCCTTTTTCGACAGAGATCGTCACCTGAAAGCGCGCAAAAGCGTTTCTCTATGCCCCGATTCAGAGCAGCGGGTGACATCTCTGGTTACTTCATCGCATCAGAGTAACAATCAGAAACATCCCACCTCAAAAATCGATATTTATCTCTTTTCAGGAGCCTAGGCATAAGGTTGGGCGACTCCCTCCTGAATAAAAAAGCCCCGCCCGGCGCAAGGCCGGGCGGGGCTCGAGACGACCAGACAGCCTCAGGCGGCGGTCATGGTCTTGTGGGTATCAATCAGGTGCTGCACCACTCCAGGGTCAGCCAGGGTCGAGATATCTCCCAGTCCGTCATATTCCGCCGTGGCGATCTTGCGCAGGATACGCCGCATGATTTTCCCCGAACGGGTTTTGGGCAGGCCCGGTGCCCACTGGATGACATCCGGCGAGGCGATCGGGCCAATCTCCCGGCGTACCCAGTTCTTCAGTTCCTGACGCAGCGCTTCACTGGGCTCCTCACCACTGTTGAGGGTGACATAGACATAGATGCCCTGCCCCTTGATATCGTGCGGCACCCCAACCACAGCGGCCTCGGCCACTTTCGGGTGGGCGACCATGGCACTTTCGATCTCGGCGGTGCCCATGCGGTGACCGGAGACGTTGAGCACGTCATCGACACGGCCGGTGATCCAGTAGTAGCCATCTTCGTCACGGCGAGCGCCGTCGCCGGTGAAGTACATGCCACGGAAGGTCTTGAAGTAAGTGTCGACGAAACGGTCATGGTCGCCGTAGAGGGTACGCGCCTGGCCTGGCCACGAGTCGAGGATCACCAGGTTGCCTTCGGCCGCCCCTTCGATGATGTTGCCCAGGTTGTCCACCAGCGCCGGCACCACCCCGAAGAACGGACGGGTGGCCGAACCCGGCTTGAGAGCATGAGCCCCCGGCAGCGGGCTCATCATGTTGCCGCCAGTCTCGGTTTGCCACCAGGTATCGACGATCGGGCAACGCGATTTGCCGACATTCTTGTAGTACCAGTCCCAGGCTTCCGGGTTGATCGGCTCACCGACCGAGCCGAGCAGGCGCAGGCTGCTGCCGTCGGCCCCTTCGACTGCCGCAGTGCCCTGGGCCATCATGGCGCGGATGGCCGTCGGCGCGGTGTAGAGGATATTGACCTTGTGCTTGTCGACGATCTTCGCCACCCGGGTAATGTCCGGATAGTTCGGCACGCCCTCGAACAGCACGGTGGTCGCGCCGTTGGCCAGCGGTCCGTAGACGATGTAACTGTGGCCGGTAACCCAACCGACGTCGGCGGTGCACCAGTAGACCTCACCGGGGCGATAGTCGAACACTCGCTCGTGAGTCAGCGCCGCATACAGCAGGTAACCCGCCGTGGTGTGCTGCACACCCTTGGGCTTGCCGGTGGAACCGGAGGTATAAAGAATGAACAGGGCTTCTTCGGCGCCCATCTCTTTGGGTGCACAAACGCTGCCGGCTACTTTCATCAGGTCTTCGAACCAGATGTCGCGATGCTGGTTCCACTTGATCTCACCACCGGTGCGCTTGCACACGATGACTTTCTGGATGCTGTTGGTTTCCGGGTTGGTCAGGGCGTCGTCGACGTTGGCCTTGAGCGGGATTTTCTTGCCAGCGCGAACACCCTCGTCAGCGGTAATCACCACTTTCGAACGGCAATCGATAATCCGCCCAGCCAGCGCCTCGGGCGAGAAACCACCGAACACCACCGAGTGGATCGCGCCGATCCGGGCACACGCCAGCATGGCGACCACGGCTTCGGGAATCATCGGCATATAGATGGTCACCACGTCGCCGCGATGAACATCCTGGCCGCGCAGGGCGTTGGCGAACTTGCAGACCTGCTCGTGCAACTCGCGAAAGGTGATATTGCGCGAGTCGGCAGGATCGTCACCTTCCCAGATGATCGCGATCTGGTCGCCACGCTCGGCCAGATGACGGTCCAGGCAGTTATAGGAAACGTTCAAGGTGCCGTCGGCAAACCATTTGATATCGACGTGGTGATCGTCGAAGGACGTCTGTTTGACCGTGGTGAAAGGCTTGATCCAGTCGAGACGCTTGGCCTGTTCGCGCCAGAAACCATCAGGGTTGACGACCGACTGCTGGTACATCGCCTTGTAGGTCGCCTCGTCAGTCAGCGTATTGGCCAGAACCTCAGGACGAACGGGGTACAGGGAAGCCGCACTCATCTTTCTTACCTCGGTGACATAGTTGTTGTTTTATGGCCCTGTTGTAGCCGGGCTGACGCTGCTGGACCATTCGACGATGGTAGTAACAAAACCCTACAAAACCTCGTATTGACCGCCAGCAGGGCTCAAGCACGCTGCCCGTGACGCTTTCCAGCTTATCGAAAATAACTCGGGGCAAGACGTTTTTTGACGATTGTTACAGATTTTGTCAATAGTCTTTATCAAAAGACGACCTGTATGAATGTTTTGCGCACTCTTAAAATCAACTTCGCCAACTAAGGCAACGAGTTAACCCAGCGACAGCCCCCACGAAGGCCGTTAATTCGAATTCAAACTTTCCGAGTTTCACACGCGGTCCCACAAGGGCCGCGTGCCCCCACACGACCGTCAATAGGTGAACCGATGAAACTTTTTGCCGCTTTAGTCCTCAGCAGCCTGTGTGCGACCGCCATGGCCGACGAGGCGGCGACCGATGTAGCCAGCCAGAACCTGCCGGTAGAAGAATATACTTACTCCTTGCACCCGGACATTCAGAAAGTTATTTCAATCAGTCCGACTCCAGAAGTGTGCGAAGTTGTACCGGCCCGTATGATTTATGAAGATTCCCAAGGTCATCGGCATATCATGGAATATCGTGTAATGGGCAATGGTTGTTCCAATGGCTGACAGTCTGAACTGATAACCGCCGGCCGCAGGAAGTGATTCTTGCGGCTACCGCAAAGGTTGATCGGCACCACGACCGACTCCGGGCCGAGCGCTCAGACCAGCCCACTTCCCCAGCCGCAAACCACTCGTCGCAAACACGCCCTTCGGACAAAAAAATCTTTTGCCAGCAAAGCCCTGCAAACCAGACTCGAGCTCTGAAAAGCATACGCAAGGGCAGAATCCGTCACACCACTGACCGCAAAAAGCCCTTATAATGGCCGGGTAAAACGGGCTCGCAACACTCCCTTGCAGGGTAGCGTTCTCACGCTGGCATCGCTGCTGGAACAGGCGTCATCCCCTGCGCCATCCGCCCCTCGAGGGCCCCGTACGAATTTCCGTTGTTTGCCTGCACTGCCAGAGCAAGAAACGATTCCTTTATCCAACGCGGCCATCGTGCCGTGTGCAAAACCGACCATCAGTGTTTTCACACGGGCGCCAGGCCCTCACGCAGGAGACGACACGTCATGCTGAGCTGGGACGAATTCGACAAAGAAGACGGCGAAGTAGCCGAGAAAGAGAGCAAGAGCGGCCAGGCCAGCGAAGCCACCCTCGATCGCCTGGACAGCGCCGGTGGCGCCGCCGCCCTCGAAGCCCGTGCCGTGACCGCCAGCGACTCTGCCGCGATCATCCGTGCCAAGGCCGCCCTCGATGCACTCGATGTCGCCGAAGGCCTGGCTGAACTCGAAGGCGCCTCGGCCCGTGTCGCGGTCGATGAAAAGCGCATGATCAACTGCCGCGCCGACCTCAACCAGCTCGTGCCCTTCAAGTACGACTGGGCCTGGCAGAAATACCTCGACGGCTGCGCCAACCACTGGATGCCGCAAGAGGTCAACATGACCGCCGACATCGCCCTGTGGAAAAACCCCGAAGGCCTGACCGACGACGAGCGTCGCATCGTCATGCGCAACCTGGGTTTCTTCTCCACCGCCGACTCCCTGGTGGCCAACAACCTGGTGCTGGCTGTCTACCGCCTGATCACCAACCCCGAGTGCCGCCAGTACATCCTGCGCCAGGCCTTCGAAGAGGCGATCCACACCCACGCCTATCAGTACTGCATCGAATCGCTGGCCATGGATGAAGGCGAGATCTTCAACATGTACCACGAGATTCCATCGGTCGCGAAGAAGGCGACCTGGGGCCTGAAGTACACCCGTTCGATCTCCGACCCCAAGTTCAATACCGGCACCCTCGAGACCGACAAGGAACTGCTGCGTAACCTGATCGCCTACTACTGCGTGCTGGAAGGCATCTTCTTCTACTGCGGCTTCACCCAGATCCTGTCCATGGGCCGCCGCAACAAGATGACCGGCGTGGCCGAGCAGTTCCAGTACATCCTGCGCGACGAATCCATGCACCTGAACTTCGGTATCGATGTGATCAACCAGATCAAGATCGAGAACCCGCACCTGTGGGATACCGAAATGAAGGAAGAAGCCACCCAGATGATCCTGCAAGGGACTCAACTGGAGATCGAATACGCGCGTGACACCATGCCTCGCGGGGTGTTGGGCATGAACGCGGCGATGATGGAGGACTACCTGAAATTCATCGCCAACCGTCGTCTGTCGCAGATTGGTCTGAAGGAAGAGTATCCAGGGACGACCAACCCGTTCCCGTGGATGAGCGAGATCATGGACTTGAAGAAGGAGAAGAATTTCTTTGAGACCCGTGTGATCGAGTATCAGACCGGTGGTGCGTTGAGCTGGGACTGATTCGTTCTTTTACGAGTAGATCGCGGTAATGGAAGCCCTGACTTGGTCAGGGCTTTTTTGTTTCAGCGGTGTGTGTATCCGTTGGCGCGTTTTGATGATGGGTTGATTTCGCCCCTTCCGGGCGGGCAGGCCAGCTACCGATAGTCGGATTGCCGAAAAAACCTTTGATCCAGCTTGAAAACAACTGTACAAAAACACAGTATTTTCAAATCAGCCGATCACTTCTGGAGAGCGCCATGTCCAGCCACGCCGCCTGTCACATGATGAGTACCACCGTTGAACGTATGGTTCTGCATCAATTCACCCCACTGCACTGTTTGCAGGCCCGGGCCATGCTGGGCTGGAGTCGAGAACATCTGAGCCGCGAGTCTGGCGTCTCAGTCGCCGCCATCCAACGCTTCGAGACCGGGGCAATGCTCAGGGATGTCACCCGCCTGGCACTGGCCTTTCGCCTTGAGGCCGAAGGCCTGGTATTTTTCCCAGGCTTCGCGCCTGGGCGCGGGATGAATATCCGCGGGACCACACCGGACCCGATCGAACGGCTGGATTACGAACTGATCGAATAATCACCCGCTCATATTCATCGGAAGTCAGGAGACTGCAAGGCACTGGAACCCTGTTCATAGCCATAGGCGATTGCCAGCAGTTCGGCGTCGCTCCAACGGGGACCGAAGAAACTCACCGCTGTGGGCAAACCGTCGGCGTCCATCCCTGAAGGCACGGTAACGGCCGGATAACCGGCAAAGACCGCCGTTCCCAACTCCAGCACCGCGTAGGGATGAGGATCACCCAATAACGCATCCAGCCTGTGGTCCGCCAGCAAGCGGTCCATATTGCGCCGGGCCTCATCGCGCAGTTCGTCGGACAGCCTCTGGTATTCGTCCTCATCAAATACCAGGGCGTTGGCCCGCCTGAGCAGGTCCTGATTGTGCCCCTCCTCATCCGGGTATTTTTCGTTGTAATCGATCAGATCCTGCAAGGTTACGACCGGGGAACCTGGACGCTGGGCCAAATAGCCAGGCAGTACCCGCTTGATCGTCATGTCGAACAGGCGCGATATTCGAACATCATCGTTTTCGCTCCAGTCAGTCGACTTCAGGTCGACCGCAATCAGTTCGGCGCCGCCACGACGCAGGACATCCAGAGCCTGGGAGAACTGCGGGTGTTCGTCCAGGGCCTTGCTGCCCGGTTTGAAGCGACTGGGGTAACCGATGGTTTTTCCCTGCAGCGCATCAACCTTCAATTTTTGCGTATAGTCCTTGATGACTGGAATCTGCGCGGTCGCAAGATCCTGCGGGTCGAGAACTGCCAGGACATTGAGGAGCAAGGCGCTATCACGTACCGTGCGGGTGATCGGTCCGGCAGTGTCGAGTTCATGTGAAGCAGGAATGATTCCATTACGACTCAGCAGCCCCACCGTAGGTCTCATGCCCACCACGCCATTTCTCGACGCAGGACAAAGCACCGAGCCGAACGTGTCGGTCCCCAACGACAAGGGCGCATACCCCGCCGCGACCGCAACCGCAGAGCCTGAACTGGAGCCGCAGACATCACCGTCCAGTGCGTGAGGATTCCTCGTCTGTCCACCACGACCGCTCCAGCCATCGGGCAAGCCGTCACCGCGAAAGTTCGCCCATTCGCTCATGTTGGTCTTGCCCAGAATAATGGCACCCTGCTCGCGAAGCCTTTGCACGATGAACGCATCCTCGACCACCATCGCCTCGATCATGGCCAGTGAACCCGCTGCCGTATGCATCTGGTCGGCGGTGTGAATATTGTCCTTGAGCAATACCGGGATGCCATGCAGCGGACCACGAACCTTGCCCGCCTGGCGTTCCTCATCCAGCGTCCGGGCAATCGCCAGTGCGTCGGGATTGAATTCGATCACGGCGTTGAGCGCTGGACCAAACGAATCCAGATCGACCGCCCGTGAAATGAGATAGCTGACCAGTTCCAACGAAGTGAAACGCCGTTCGGCCAAAACCACAGCCAACTCCTCGGCACTGGCATAGACCATGCCGGACAAAGCCCTGTTTTCGGCTGCGCTCGGCACAGTGGCTTCGGACAGGCCGGTGCGGCTCTGGGGTTCGGCCTGTAAGCTCAGGGAAAGAGTATTCAGCAAGGCAACACCCGTGAGCGCCAATGCACACCGGGGAAGGGTTCGACTCATTGATTGTGTCCTGATAAATCAAACGCCAGCGATCCATTTCACCGGCGGCGACCATACTAATGAGTGCCCGCAGCAGCGGCGGCGAGCCTCAATCGCTTCAGAACGGCGGAAAAATCAATGAAACCCGTGAGGCAGGAGGCAAAACGGCAGATCAGGTCTGATCGGCAGGCGACGACAAGCAGGGCCGGCGACCGATAACGCCGGCCATACGCACAAGCCACTAGCGAACAGTGATGGGCGTATCGATCTTTTCCGTCTGCTCCACTTCCAGCCACCAGGCGCGGCCACGATGGGGCTGCATCAGGTTGAAGGCTTCCCCAATGGCCGGCGTGGTGATGGATACGTTGCGTTCCCAGGCCAGCGCCATGATGCGCTCGAAGGGTTCGTACCAGGCATGGAACGACAGATCGAACGTGCCGTTGTGGATCGGCAACAGCCATCGTCCCTGAAGATCCAGATGCGCCTGCAGGCTCTGTTCAGGCTGCATATGCACATGGGGCCAGTCGACGTTATAGGCTCCGGTTTCCATCAGGGTCAGGTCGAACGGTCCATAGTGTTCACCGATCTGCTTGAAGCCGTCGAAGTAACCGCTGTCGCCGCTGAAGAAGATTCGCACATCACCGGCGATAATCACCCAGGAGGCCCACAAGGTCTGGTTGTTGTCGAACAGCGTCCTTCCGGAAAAGTGCTGCGACGGCGTGGCAGCAAAGCGAATGCCGTCGACCGAGGTTTCCTCCCACCAGTCCAGTTGCTGCACTTTCTGCGGCGCAACGCCCCATTTGACCAGCAGGTCGCCCACCCCCAGCGGTGCCAGGAAGTGTTGGGTCTTGGCTGCCAGCGCCAGCACAGCCTTGCGGTCCAGATGGTCGTAATGATTGTGGGAAAGAATCACCGCCTCGATCGGCGGCAATTCTTCCAGGCTGATGGGCGGCTGATGAAAACGCTTCGGCCCGGCCCACTGCACAGGTGACGCACGTTCGGAGAATACCGGGTCGGTCAGCCAGAACTTGCCGTGCAGCTTGAGTAGCAGAGTCGAATGCCCCAGGCGGAACACGCTGAAATCGGCGGCGGCGAGCAGTTGCTCACGGCTCAGTGCCTGGACCGGCACGCTGCCCACCGGTCTGGTATTACGCGGTTTCTGGAAGGTCATTCGCCAAAAGATGCCCAGGGTCTTACCCAGGCCGCCGTGGGGTGTCGGCGCCAGATTGCGAAAGGCGCCCAGCTCTTTCAAGGACGAAGGTTTATCGACAATGCGCGAACGAATGGCCATGACAGGGTGACTCCCAGGAACCCGGAGGAGTTCCCACGCTCAGGGGCTGAATGATCGCTGGCTGCTGCTGGCAAACCTTGATCGGATAATGTTGCAGAAAAGAACTACACTACACAGTGTAGTTTCTAGCTTGCGCCAAAGCACTCGACAAGTAAACTGCAGAGTGTAACTTTTATTAACCTGCCGAAGCCTGCCCATGACCGCCCCCCTGCGCCTCACCGACCGTAAACGCGAAGCCATCATCCAGGCGGCCATATCCGCCTTTCGCGCCGACGGTTTCGAGGTGACCAGCATGGATCGGATCGCGGCCAAGGCCGAAGTCTCCAAGCGCACGGTGTACAACCACTTCCAGAGCAAGGAAGACCTGTTTGCCGAAATCCTCCATCGCCTGTGGGCCAGCAGTGCCGCGCAGATGGACATGACCTATGACGCACGGCGGCCCTTGCGGGAACAACTGCGGGAATTGCTCATGCGCAAGATGCGTCTGTTCAACGATAGCAATTTCCTCGATCTGGCGCGGGTGGCAATCGCCGCCACCATCCATGTACCGGAACGTGCGCAAGATATGGTCTCGCGCCTGGCCAACCAGGAGGAAGGTTTCAAACAGTGGATTCGCGACGCCCAGGCCGACGGCAAACTCAAGACGGTCGACCCCGAATTCGCCACCCAGCAGCTTCACTGCCTGCTCAAGGCATTCGCCTTCTGGCCACAGATTACCCTTGGCCAACCGCTGCTGGATGCTCCGACACAGACGCGCGTCATAGAGTCGGCGCTGGATCTGTTCCTTTGCGGCTACGAAATCGTCAAATAACCGACGAAAACTGCGAAGCCTCCCTTCAGACCCTCGAAATGGCCTGGAAGGACACTGATTATTCTTTACGGAATCCTCGACAATATTCATCCTGTTTATCGGACGAACAGCCATTGCGTCCCGAACACAGTGCCTTTGTTCAGAATAAAGAAATTAGTGACGCAGAGACCTATGGAAATCCATCGCGGCAAAGGGCAATCATTTGCCAGACGCATCTACTTGCCCCGCATGGTAGGTGTTGGCATCGGCTGCTTCAGCATAATCGCCGCGCTTGCCCCCTTGTCGATGCCGATGTGGATCTGGGGCCTGCTGATAGTCAATGCAGCCATCTGGCCGCATTTCGCCTACCGGGTCGCTCGGCGCTCCGACTTTCCCTACCAGGCGGAACGACGCAATATCCTGATCGACTCGCTGATGGGTGGTTTCTGGGCCGCGACCATCCAGTTCAACATACTCGTTACCGTCACGATGCTCTCCTTGATGACCATGCATAACGTCGCTGCCGGCGGCCCGCGATTGATGCTCAAGGGCTTCGTCGCCCAAGTGTTGGGAATCATCGTCTCCTGGCTGATCTTCACCCCGGCCTTCAATGGAGTGACGACCCAGATGCAGATCTACGCCTGCCTGCCGGTGCTGATCCTGTATCCCATGGTCATTGGCATGGGCAGCTTCAAGGTGGCGATCAAGCTCGCCGACCACAAACGCGCCCTGAGTGCCTTGAGTCGCACAGACAGCCTGACCGGACTACTCAACCACGGTACCTGGAAGGATCTGCTGCAAGTCAAGTTTCACAAATGTCGACAAACACAGTGCCAGGCGGCAATTGCGCTGATCGACATCGACCACTTCAAGAGCATCAATGACAGCTATGGCCACCTGATCGGCGACAGCGTGTTGCGCCAGTTGAGCCGCGACCTGCGTGCCAACCTGCGCGAACATGACCTGGCTGGACGTTATGGCGGGGACGAGTTCTGCGTGATCCTGCCGGGCATGTCGCTGGCCCAGGCCGGCGAGATCATGGAACGGCTGCGCCAGGTCTTCAGCAATTACCGCAGTGAGGAAATACCGGATCTTCGTGTCACCCTGAGCATCGGCCTGGCCCCCTGCCGCGCGATTTTCAAGGATGCTGGCGCCTGGCTGAACGAGGCTGACAAGGCCCTGTACATGGCCAAGAACACCGGGCGCAACAAGGTCAACAGCGCCGCCGACGAAAACTCCAGCGAGTACCTGGCCACTTCAGCCTGACCCCCCACTGACTGAGGCGACGAACCGCACGGCAAAATCTTGTACAAACGAAAACGATCTTGTATAAGTATTTCGAGGCAAATTGCCATCTATGGAACGCTGGCTACCGGCGCACTCGCGACCACAGTCTGCCGGGCCTCGAAAGGGATTGATTTCCCACTCTCTCCGAGTTGAAACCATGTTTTTTGCCGCCCATAAAAAAGCCCTGCATGACCTGCAACAGACCATCAACGAACAGGCCTGCCTACTCGCCGCTATCGATCGCTCCATGGCCGTCATCGAGTTCGATCTCAACGGTACGGTCCTACGGGCCAACGACAACTTTCTCAAGACCATGGGTTATCGCCAGGAGCAAGTGCTTGGTCAGCCCCATCGCATGTTCTGTCCCCCGGACTATGCCCGCAGTGCCGAATACAGTCAGCTGTGGTCACGCCTCAAGGCTGGACAATTCGAGTCCGGCACCTTCGAACGGGTCGCCGCCGACGGCCGAAGTATCTGGCTGGAAGCCAACTACAACCCGATCCGTGATGAAAGCGGCAAGACCGTGAAAGTCGTCAAGTACGCGATGGACGTCACCGCCAAGATCCAGCAGGAAAGCGAAGCGAGCAGCAAACTGCAGGCCATCGACCGGGCCATGGCCGCCATCGAATTCACCCCTGATGGCAATGTCATCTGCGCCAACCAGAACTTCCTCAACCTGATGGGCTACAGCCTGGCCGAAATCCAGGGCAAGCACCACCGGACCTTCTGCACCCCGGAGACCACCGGCAGTAGCGAATACCAGGACTTCTGGCGACGGCTGAACCAGGGCGAGCTCTTCAACGGTCAGTTCGAACGCTTGACCAAGCATGGCCAAAGCGTCTGGCTGGAAGCCAGCTACAACCCGGTCTACGACGCCAGCGGCAAGTTGTGCAAAGTGGTCAAATTCGCCTCGGACGTGACCCAACGGGAAGAAAAGCATGCCCAGGACGCCATGAGCGCGAGCAAGGCCTATCACATCTCGGTGGAGACTCGTAAGGTCGCCGAGCAAGGCACGGAGGTGATCCAGCAGGCGGCCACCGAGATGCGCGAGATCGCCTCGAACATCGAAGGTTCTTCCACGCTGATCGCCAAACTGGGCGAACGTTCGGAACAGATTACCGCCATCGTCAACACCATTCGCGGCATTGCCGACCAGACCAACCTGCTGGCACTCAATGCCGCGATCGAAGCCGCCAGGGCCGGTGAACAGGGTCGCGGTTTCGCCGTGGTGGCCGACGAGGTCCGCCTGCTCGCAGCGCGCACCAGCGGCTCGACCGCCGAAATCTCCAGCATGATCGGCATGATCCAGAACGAAACCCAACAGGCCATTCAAAGCATGAACAGCACCCGCGACCGCGCGTCCAAGGGCGTCGGGCTGGCGGACGAGGCTGGCACGGTGATCCTGCAGATCCGCGATGGTGCGAGCAATGCCGTACAGGCGGTCAGCATGTTTGCCAACGACAAGGTACATTGACCCGGAGCAGACTCCGCTGCCCTCAGGAGAACATTGACCTACTGCATTGCTCACTTGAACGAATATCTATTTTGTTTGCGAAAACGCAGATCTATAGTTCAGCGCAGAGACTGACAAGCCGGAGAAAAACCCTATGGATCTGCGCCCTGCCCTGCAGATTACCCTGGTCGGCGATCACATCCCCCAAGTGATCGCCCATCAGGTCATCCCCGTTGGCAGCCGACTACGTCAACCAGGCACCACCTGGCGCAGCGCGGCGATCTGGGGAATCTCCGCCCGTCGCATGTAGACCCGCAACGGCTCGGTGATATTGATCCGCTCGTCGATGTTCTGGTCCAGCAGCAGTTGGATCCGCTCCCGAGCCAGGCACATGGTCTCCTGCTCAGCCGGCAGCCAGACGAATTCGCTGGCTGGAATGATCCCGTCGTCGGCCACATCCATGCCGAAGGAATCTTCACTGAAACGGACGATGTACTGGCCGGTCTTGCGATTCAGGCCCACAAAGCCCTTGAGCTGGTCGGCGGCCTGACAGATGAGTTCGGAAGTGATGCGCATGGTAAACCTCACTGAAGAGCCTGAAGGCCCATGGGTTGATGGTTTACACACAAGGTAGGCAATACGTTCCCTCTGCTGGGGAAACTGTCGCTCAAGCCTACTGCAAAATCCGTCCAGGTTGTGTCGAAAAAACGACACATCCCGATCTTGACGCCATTTCGCGATAGCACTTGAAGCATTCAGTTGTTAAAAGGGGCCTTCACTTCCCACGAAAGGAATTCGAAATGCCTGTCGCCTTCAGCGCCACCACCTTCAAGAAAAGCGCTCTGCTCATGAGCCTGCTGCTGGCCATGGGGCTGGACACCGCACAGGCCAGTACTGCCCCGGCCGAACTCGCCGCCAGGGCGGGGATTCCGTACCCGGCGGTGATCGCCCACCGTGGTGCGTCCTACGACGCTCCCGAATCCACCGCAGCCTCCTATACCCTGGCCCGCGACCTGGGCGCCGATTACCTGGAAATGGACCTGCAGCGCAGCAAGGACGGGGTGATCTTCGCCCTGCACGACAACAATCTGTCGCGCACCACCGACGTCGCCAGCAAGTTCCCCGAGCGCAAGGACAGCCCGGCCAACGCGTTCACCTGGGCCGAGTTGCAAAGCCTGGACGCTGGCAGTTGGTTCAACAAGGCCTATCCCGAGCGCGCACGGCCATCTTATGTCGGCCTGAAGATCCTGAGCCTGGACCAGATCATCGACATCGCCCAGGCCAACCCCAAGCACCGCCCCGGCCTGTACATCGAGACCAAGGAGCCCAAGCAGTTCCCCGGTATCGAGCATGACCTCAAGAACAAGCTGCAGGAACGCGGCTTGCTCGGCCCGGAAAAGATCTACTCCAAGGAGCAGCCGCAGGTTGGCCAGGGCCCCGGCAAGGTGATCCTGCAGACCTTCGAGAAGAGCAGCCTGGAACTGCTGCAGAAGGAAATGCCGGACACGCCGAAGATCCTCCTGCTGTGGGTCGGTGAAGGCAGCATCGAGCCCAGGTCGACGGTCAGCTTCGCCGACTCCGGCGAGAAGACCAAGGCTGCCTATTACGCCAGGCAGGAACCGAAGGACAAGGCCGAGTTCATCAAGTGGATCGACTTCGCCAAGGAGCACGGCGCCATCGGCACCGGTCCATCGGCTGAGCTGAGCCATGGCGGCGACCAGAGCTACTCGGACCTGGTCAAGCCGTGGATGAACCAAGTGACCCACGACAAGGGCCTGCTGGTCCATGTCTATACCGTCGACGAGCCGGTGGACTTCAAGAAGGTCATGGACGCCGGCGTCGATGGCATCTTCACCAACCGCACCAGCGAACTGCTCAAGTACTTCAAGCGCGCCGCGCCGCAAACCGTGCCGCAGATCCTCAAGGCCAACGGCTACTGAGTGAACGAGTGGGGCGCATCCCGTCCAGCCCAAGCCGGCTGGACGGCGATTGCACAAACGGTGCAAGCGCCAGTCAGGAAACGCGGGGTCAATTTAAGGGTGAATTAAGTTGAAACTCTTAGTCTGATCCCACTGAAATCGTCCAGACAAGGAATCACCCATGAAAACCTTCACCACCCTGCTGACCGCCACCGCCCTGACCCTCGCCGCCGGTTTCGCCTCGGCCGACGTCCGTCCGGACCATATTCCCGGGCTGCTGAAATCCGGAACGATCAGCGACTTCGACAAACTCAACCAGGCGGCCCTGGCCAAGTATCCTGGCGCGACCATCACCGACACCGAGCTGGACCATGCCGCCAGCGGCGGGTATGTCTATGAAGTCGAACTCAAGGCTGCCGACGGTGTGAAATGGGAGGTCAAGCTCGACGCCAAGAGCGCCGCCGTGCTGCAGGAAAAGCGCGACAATTGATTCGACCGGCATAAACCACAAGCCGCACGCGCCACAAGGAACGTGCGGCTTGCCTGTTTTTACCGGCAGTAGCGCGACACCAGCATTCAGGCCGTGGTGTTGACGGTGCCGCCCGAAGTGCTGCTGCCGGAGTCCTGCAGCGCCTGGGTCAAGGCTGCGGTAATCGTCTGAATCGAGGCGGAAATCGTCGCCACCTGGGCTGAGGCAGTTGCCACGGCGGTGGCCTTGGCTTCGTTGCTGTCATTGCTGGCCTGGGCTTTCTGCAACTGCTGCTCCTGTTCCTGCAACTGCTTCTGCAGCTCGGCCAGTTGCTTGCGCAGTTCCTTGACGGTATCGGACTCCGAGCTGGAGCTGTCACTGCTGCCTGCGGCGCCACCGCCAACCGCTGCCTGCGTCCCACCGGCCTTGGTGGAGTCGGTGGCGGTAGCAGCGACGGTGCCGCTGGTCGTGGTGTCGTCGCTGCTCGCCGCTTTGGTAGCGGTGCTGGTGGACAGGCTTGGAGTGATGCTGACCGAAGTGATGCTGACCATGGGAAACGTCCTATTCAGGTGGTGATCCCCCATCATCGACATAACCTTGGCCGTCTTGAGACCTATCCTGTATCGCGTTGGTCAGCATCTCGATACATACATACGGGAGTTGGCGGCAGAACTTTGCGAGCGGCTTTTTTCATGGAACCGACTCCATCCCAAACTGTAACAAAAACGTCAAAAAGCCCTGAGATGATGCCCTTCAAGCGAACCTGTAAAAGAATGTTTCGGGCGCTTCATTTCAGCGAGACTCCATGAACCACAGCCTTGACCAAAGTCACCGCGATCCCGACCTGTTCGGCCTGCTTTACGGTTTTCGCTTTCGCGCAGGCGAGCGCGGGGAGGAAATCGACTCCGCCACCGCCCTGCGCTATCTGCAACAGCCCGAAGATTCCGAGCAGTTTCTCTGGCTGCACCTGAACCTCGCTCACGCAGCCTGCGAACGCTGGATGAAGACCCACCTGTCGCTGCCCGAGGAGTTCTTCGAGGCTCTGCACGAAGGTTCGCGCTCGACCCGCATCGAACATGTCGACAACGCCTTGCTGGCAGTGGTCAACGACGTGGTGTTCAACCTCGGTAACCTGGTGTCATCGGATGTTTCCACACTCTGGGTCTGTGCCCGCAGCAAGCTGCTGATCAGCGCGCGCCTGCAACCGCTGCATTCGGTGGACAAGCTGCGTTCCTCGGTCAAGGCCGGTGAACACTTTCGCTCGCCGCTGGAACTGCTGGTGCATCTGCTGCGTGATCAAGGCGAAGTGCTGACGCAGATCGTGCGCAAGACCACCCTCAGCGTCGATCAGATCGAAGACCAGTTGCTGGCACTGCGCCTGAGCAACAACCGCTCGGAACTGGGCGCCATGCGCCGGGTGCTGGTGCGCCTGCAACGGCTGCTGGCACTGGAACCGGGCTCGCTGCTGCGGTTGCTCAACCGCCCGCCGCAGTGGTTGCAGAAGGAAGACGTCAAGGAGTTGCGCAAGTCCACCGAAGAGTTCTCGTTGATTCTCAGCGACCTCGAAGCCCTGGGCGAACGGATCAAGCTACTGCAGGAAGAAATCGCTGCCAACGTCAACGAACAGACCAACCGAACCCTGTTCACCCTGACCGTGGTCACGGTGCTGGCGTTGCCGATCAATATCATCGCCGGCTTCTTCGGCATGAACGTCGGCGGCATTCCGCTGGCCGGTGACCCGGAAGGTTTCTGGATTCTGGTGGCGCTGGTGGCGACCTTTACCGTGCTGGCCGGACGCTGGGCCTTTCGCAAGCGCCAGGATTACTGAAGGGTCAAGTCAACCTTGTGGCGAACCCGTCAGACCACCGGCATAGTAAAATCTATGGATAATGATCTGGAGCAGCCTTTCTGTAACATTTTGCAATGATCATGACCGATATCCGTTCCCAAACAGGATTTCAGGCATGGCTACTCCTTCATTGACTGCTTCGTCCGCCGCCGGCGACGGCAGGCCACAGCTGGAAAGCAAACCTCGCGTTTTTACCGCTGTCCTTTTCTTTGCAGTGCTGGCCATCGGTCTGTTGTTCACCGCCTACAGCTTGCTGCACGACATGCACGAGTTCGGCACTGTCGTCACCACCTGGACCCCCTTCCTGCTCCTGGGCGTAGCCTTGCTGATTGCCCTGGGCTTCGAATTCGTCAACGGCTTCCACGATACTGCCAACGCCGTAGCCACCGTGATCTACACCCACTCGCTGCCGCCGCATTTCGCCGTGGTCTGGTCCGGTTGCTTCAACTTCCTTGGCGTGTTGCTGTCCAGTGGGGCAGTGGCCTTCGGCATCATCGCTCTGCTGCCGGTAGAACTGATCCTGCAAGTGGGTTCGTCATCGGGCTTTGCGATGATCTTCGCCCTGCTGATCGCCGCCATCCTGTGGAACCTCGGTACCTGGTGGCTGGGTCTGCCGGCCTCGTCGTCGCACACCCTGATCGGCTCGATCATCGGTGTCGGCGTGGCCAACGCCCTGATGCACGGCCGCGATGGCACCAGCGGTGTGGACTGGAGCCAAGTGACCAAGATCGGCTACGCACTGCTGTTCTCCCCCCTCATCGGCTTCGCAATGGCGGCTCTGCTGCTGGTGGCGCTGCGTCTGTTCGTGAAAAACCGCGCGCTGTACAAGGCCCCCAAGGGCAACCAGCCACCACCGTTGTGGATCCGTGGTCTGCTGATCCTGACCTGCACCGGCGTGTCCTTTGCCCACGGTTCCAACGACGGACAAAAAGGCATGGGCCTGATCATGCTGATCCTGGTCGGAACCCTGCCAATGGCCTACGCGCTGAACCGCACCATGCCGGCCGAACAGGCCCTGCAATTCGCCGCCGTGGCCGAAGTCACCCAGGCTGCGCTGGTCAAGGCCGCTCCGCTACCGGCCCCGGCCGATCCGCGCCCGGTACTCACCGTGTACATTCGCACACAGCAGGCAACCCCGGAACTGATCCCAGCCTTGGCTGCACTGACCGGCCATATCGGTGACGAAGTAAAGGGCTATGGTTCGCTGGCCAAGGTGCCGGCCGAAGCCATGGGTAACGTGCGCAACGACATGTACCTGAGTTCCGAAGCCATTCGTCTGATGGACAAGAACAAGGTCGGCAACTTCGACAGCGATACCCAAGGTAAGCTGCAACTGTTCAAGCAACAGATCGACAACGCCACGCGCTTCATTCCGCTGTGGGTAAAAATCGCCGTGGCCATCGCCCTCGGCCTGGGCACCATGGTCGGCTGGAAACGGATCGTGGTGACCGTTGGCGAGAAGATCGGCAAGAGCCACCTGACCTACGCCCAGGGTGCCTCGGCGGAAATGGTCGCCATGCTGACCATCGGTGCGGCGGACATGTACGGGCTGCCGGTGTCGACCACCCACGTGCTGTCCTCGGGTGTGGCCGGGACCATGGTCGCCAACGGCGGCGGCCTGCAGATGAAGACCATCCGTAACCTGGCGATGGCGTGGGTCCTGACCTTGCCGGCCGCGATCCTGCTGTCGGGCAGCCTGTACTGGTTGTTCACCCAGTTGTTCTGAAGCAGGTGCTGGACGATACGGACAAACCCCACCCTTGGGTGGGGTTTGTCGTTTCAGCCCGTTACCCGTTTCAGGGACATCTGCCGGTTCACCGGGGATGATTTAATCAGGCCACTCGCCGCTGCAGCAACCGCTCACGCAGCAGGTCATAGCTCCAGTGATAAACATAGGTATACGGCAGAAAAAACAGCAGTACACCGATATCCAGCAACAACGCCGACAACAAGCTCAGCTCCAGCCACCAGGCCACCAGCGGCACACTCACCACGATCAACCCGCCTTCGAACAGCACCGCGTGCAACAGCCGGGTCCAACCATTGGGCGCCAGCGCCAGACGCTCGCGCAGCCGGTCGAACAGGCCGTTGAATACGACGTTCCAAGCCAGGGCGATAAAGCAGTTGGCAACCGTGACCACCCCCATATCCAGCAGTGGTTTACTCATCACCCAGGCAAACAGCGGTGTGCACAACAACACCGCGAAAAACTCGAAGCCGATGGCCTGGAAAACACGTTCGGTAAAGGATTTGCGGATGTTCATGGCGGGTTCCCCCGAGATATCGAGGCTTGTGATTATCGCCACCATTCCAGATACTAAAAGTCGATTACCATCGACCGAGACGATAGTTCATGGCCTCCAACGAAGCACTCCAGGCCTTTGTCCAGGCCGCTACCCTTGGCTCCTTTTCCGCCGCTGCCCGCAAGCTGGGCAAGAGCCAGTCGACCATCAGCGCGGCGGTGGCCGGGCTGGAAATCGATCTGGGCTTCGAATTGTTCGACCGCAGCACCCGCAAGCCAGGCTTGACCGCCGCCGGCCATGTGATGCTGCGCAAGGCCGAGGACATACTCGCCGCCAACAACCGTCTGGAAATGGCCGCCAGCCAGTTGGCGCAGGGGCTTGAGGCCAAGCTCACCGTGGTGATTTCCGACACCTATCAGTCCGATCGTTTCGAAGCGGCGCTCAGTGGATTCGCTGCGCGTTATCCGGACCTTGAGCTGGAATGCCTGATCGCCGAATGCGCCGACCTGGTGGAACTGGTGCAGCAGGGTCGGGCTCAACTGGCCTTCGCCGAAAGACAGGACAGCTACCCGCCGGACCTGAGCAGTGCCACCGTGGACGAACGCACCGAATTTGCCGTATTCGTCCACCCCGAACACCCCCTGGCCAGCCTGGCAAAGATCGACCAGACGGACCTGCAGCAACACCGTGAGTTGCGTCTGGCGACCATCGTCAACCCTTACGAAAGCCGCGCCCAGGGGCGGATCTGGTCGGCATCGAGCTACCTGATGTTACTGGAAATGGCCCAGCGCGGCTTTGGCTGGGCACCGTTGCCGCGCTGGTTGGTGGAACGTTTCGCCGGTGGTTCGCTGGTGCAGTTGCAAGTGCGTGGCTGGCCCAGACCGGTGGCGGTCGATGCCCTCTGGTCGCGGTTGCATCCACCGGGACCGGCGGGCAGTTGGTTGCTGACAAAGATGCTGGAGTGAGTAGCCAAATGGACCGAAAAGTGCCTGAAAAAACAGTGCATCGACCGCTTCGAGGGAATATTCCTGCTTCTATACTCCAATAGCGTCCTACTTGGCGATCAGAGGGGCCATATATATGAGATCAGTTGCTCATCAATGGTAAAACTTGAACACTAGGCAAACTTTCCTTTCAGTCATTAAATAAGTCCGAGCCTGCAGTTTTTTAAGAACAGCAGACTCCTCGATTAATGTTTTGAAAGGATTCAATAATAAATGGACATGAAAAACCGGATATCCAACGCAACGCCTCCCGCTTCTTCAACCAACGTTCCCGACACCTCGCAACGCCCCGGCACACTGGACCTTGAGTTCGGTGAGTACCGGGACGGCATGGTGATCTTCTCCGAAGCCGGCCCTGGTTTCGTCGGCCCTTCACTCTTACAAAAAGAGGGACGGCATCTGTTTATCGGCGTTCATGACGCGTCGTCCAACAGCATAATGCTGGCCGACTTCGTAGCTGAAGGTTTTTATTACAATCATTTCACTTCGTCTTTTCCAGGGCCGAGCCGTACATTGATCAATGCGTCACTGGATAATGAACAGAACCTGGTGATACTGGGCAACTTCCGCGCCGATGAACAGGCCTTTTGCACGCGCCTGACGACAACCGGAGAACGGGACCTGGCCTTTGGCGACCAGGGTGAAGTCCGACTGCCCTATCGGGCGCCCTGGACAGGTCGAGGGCATCGGATCACCCTGCAGGCGGACGGTCATATCCTCATGCTGCTGAAAAAAACCGCCAAGGACGAACCGGAAAGGGACGTCATTGTGCGCCTGGACCGCAGCGGACATCTCGACCACGGCTTCGGTACCTGTGGCGTGATCACCGCGCAGGAATCCGACATCGCCTTCGAGGCGCTTGCACTGCAGGCGGACGGCAAGCTGGTGGTCGCCGGCAGTCGCGGCCGCCGGGCTGTGCTGATGCGTTACGACAGTACCGGCCTGCCGGACACCAACTTCGGCAACGCGGGATATCTGGAGTTCGAGTCGATCAGCGAAGGCAACGCGACGCTGTTTGCCGTTGCCGTGCAACAAGACCAGAAAATCGTCGCCGCAGGTTCAGCGAACCTCCCACGCAATGTCGCACTGCTGGTTCGCAGCACCGAGGAAGGCAGGCTCGATCCCGAGTTCAACACCGGCAGTCCGCTCGCCTTCCCTGGCATCGGCATGTGCCTGGCAACCATCATCCAGGAAGACGGCAGAATCGTCAGTGTGGGTCATATCGATAACGGCAGCCAGACCTGGCTGATGCGCCATCTGGGCAATGGCGAGGTGGACCGTGAGTTTGGCGACAAGGGGATCAGTCGCGTCAACCGTATCCCCGGTGACACCAGTTACTTCTCCCACCTGGAGCTGCAACCCGATGGCAAGATCCTGATTTCCGGGCGCTATGCCAGCCACTCGGCGGTGATCCGCTGTCACGGTAGTTAAGACCGTCGTGCGGGCGCCCTCACGGCGCCCGTCGTTCATCGACAGATCGGCAGCCAGACTTCGACTTTGCCGGTGCCCTGTTGCGGGTTGAAATCGGCACTGTAGCGCTCGAACTCCGGTGCATCGGCAGCCGTGTGACCTGAGGTGGGCAACCACTCCTTCCAGATCGCCTCGAAGGTCTGCTTGAGAGTATCAAGTGACCCCTGATGCTCGAACACCGCATAGTGCTGCGGCTGTACCTCAACCCAGCGATACAGTTCGGGCAGGTCGTCGAGCTTGCTGATAGCGACTCCCGCAATGTACTCAAAACCGCCCTTACCGTCAGGATTACAGCAGATGCCGTACGTTTCATCGCCCAACTGGCCCGGTACCTTTCCGATATGCGGTACGAAGGCATCCCACAGATCGGGGATGGCTGACGAAGTATCGGCGGTGAAACGTCCGCCCAGGCCGGCGATCAATTGAAAGTGACCGTGCTCGAAGCGCGGGGAGGCCAATACAGAGTGTGATGTGTCGTCCATGGTTACGAATCTCCGAAAGAGAAAAGAATCCGCGTCGCAGTATAGAAGTAAAAAAGACTCTGGACAGACGGCCATCAGCGCCATTATCTTCTGCGGCGCAGGCCACCGCAGTGGCCAACGTCGCTCGGACGGTTCCGGGCGCTTACGTATCAGAGGCCTCCATGGCAGACCAAGGTTCGCCGCGCCGCTTTGCGCGCATCGATCGACTCCCCCCCTATGTGTTCAATATCACTGCCGAGCTGAAGATGGCCGCCCGTCGTCGTGGCGAAGACATCATCGACTTGAGCATGGGTAATCCCGACGGTGCGACTCCGCCGCATATCGTCGAGAAACTGGTGACCGTCGCCCAGCGCGAAGATACCCATGGCTACTCCACCTCCAAGGGCATCCCACGACTGCGCCGGGCAATTTCCCACTGGTACAAGGATCGCTACGACGTCGAAATCGACCCGGAAAGCGAAGCCATCGTCACCATCGGTTCGAAAGAGGGTCTGGCGCACCTGATGCTCGCCACGCTCGACCAGGGCGATACCGTCCTGGTACCCAACCCCAGCTATCCGATTCATATCTACGGTGCAGTGATAGCCGGCGCCCAGGTGCGCTCGGTACCGCTGGTGCCAGGCGTGGACTTCTTCGCTGAACTGGAGCGGGCCATCCGCGGCTCGATCCCCAAGCCGAAGATGATGATCCTCGGTTTCCCGTCGAATCCGACCGCACAATGTGTCGAGCTGGATTTCTTCGAACGGGTGATTGCCCTGGCCAAGCAGTACGACGTACTGGTGATCCACGATCTGGCCTACGCCGATATCGTCTACGACGGTTGGAAAGCCCCGTCGATCATGCAGGTGCCGGGTGCCAAGGATATCGCGGTGGAGTTCTTCACCCTGTCCAAGAGCTACAACATGGCCGGCTGGCGGATCGGCTTCATGGTCGGCAACCCGGAACTGGTCAACGCCCTGGCAAGGATCAAGAGCTACCACGACTACGGTACCTTCACCCCCTTGCAGGTGGCGGCCATCGCGGCCCTGGAAGGCGATCAGCAGTGCGTGCGAGATATCGCCGAACAGTATCGGCAACGCCGCAATGTACTGGTCAAGGGTCTGCATGAACTGGGCTGGATGGTCGAGAACCCCAAGGCCTCGATGTATGTCTGGGCGAAGATTCCCGAGGCCTATGCACACCTGGGCTCACTGGAGTTCGCCAAGAAGCTGCTGGCCGAGGCCAAGGTCTGCGTCTCACCGGGCGTGGGCTTTGGTGAGTACGGCGACGACCATGTACGGTTCGCGCTGATCGAGAACCAGGACCGTATTCGCCAGGCGGTACGTGGCATTCGCAGCATGTTCCGCGCCGATGGCCTGGTGAAGAAAACCGCCGAGGGCTGACCCGCCTCTTTGCAGCAGCCTGCTTACTGGCGATGACGTCCGTGAGGTCGATACAAGACCCACTGCCCTCATCGCCAGCAAGCAGGCGCCTACAAGAATCAGACCACCAGCGACAGCAACAGAATAAACACCAGCCCCACCACCGACAGGATGGTCTCCATCGCGGTCCAGGTCTTGAAGGTCTCGGCCACGGTCATGTTGAAGTACTGCTTGACCAGCCAGAACCCCGCATCGTTGACGTGAGACAGAATCAGCGAGCCCGCTCCCGTCGCCAACACCAGCAATTCACGGTTCACCCCGGGAATCAGGTCCACCACCGGCATCACGATACCAGCACCGGTAATGGTCGCCACCGTCGCCGACCCCGTCGCCACGCGGATCACCGCCGCCACCAGCCACGCCAGCAGGATCGGCGAGATCTGCGCATTCACCGCGATATGGCCAATCACATCACCCACGCCGCTGGTCACCAGCATCTGCTTGAAGCCGCCCCCGGCACCGATGATCAGAATGATCGCCGCGGTCGGCGCCAGGCTCGCATCCAGCAGTTTGAGGATACGCTTGGAGTCCATGCCCTGGCGCTTGCCGAAGGTATACAGCGCCAGCAGCAGGGCCAGCAGCAAGGCACTGATCGGGTGGCCGATCATGTCCATCCAGATGCGGAAGAAATGCCCGTCCGGTAAAACGACATCGGCGAAGGTCTTGAGCAGCATCAAAAACACCGGCAACAGCACGGTCACCAGGGTCACGCCGAAGCTGGGCAGGCTGCCGGACTCAGGCTCGCGAGCCAGTTGGTCCACCAGTTCCTGCGAAGGATTACCAGGAATGTAGCGCGCAATGAAAGTGCCATAGATCGGACCGGCGATGATCGCGGTCGGCAGGGCAACGATCAATCCGTAGAGAATGGTCTTGCCGATGTCGGCGTTGAATACGCCGATCGCCAGCAGCGGTCCCGGATGCGGCGGCACCAGGCCATGCACTGCCGACAGTCCGGCCAGCAACGGGATGCCGATCTTGATCAGCGACACACCGGTTCGCCGGGCAACGATGAACACCAGCGGGATCAGCAGCACGAAGCCGATTTCGAAGAACAGCGGAATCCCCACCAGGAACGCCGCGAACATCATTGCCCACTGCACCCGCTCCTTGCCGAAGGCACGGATCAGGGTCTGGGCGATCTGATCGGCACCGCCCGAATCCGACATCATCTTGCCGAGCATGGTCCCCAATGCCAGGATGATGCCGACGAACCCCAGCACCCCGCCGAAACCGTCCTGGAACGCCTTGATGATCTTGTCCGCCGGCATGCCCGAGGTCAGGCCGAGAAACGCCGAGGAAATGATCAGGGCGATGAAGGGATGGATCTTGAACCGGGTGATCAGCACGATCAGCCCGATGATGGTGACCACTGCATCGAGCAGCAGATAGGTGTTGTGGGACAGTCCGAACATGAGGTGTCTCCTGGTTGTTGTTCTTATCGTATTCGTCAGTGAACGATAGCCTGGGGACAGCGCTATCTTTTCCAGTCGTTTTTTTCAGGACCTGATATCAGGCGCTTCGTTCCAGGCCGTTGGCCTGCCACCAGCGATTGGCCGATTGGGCCAATTGTTCGACGTCTCGGGTCGCATCGAGCGTCAGGGTCAGCGGCTCGCCCCGCGGTGATTCCAGCGCGGCGAACTGGCTGTCGATCAGGGTACCGGGCATGAAATGCCCAGGACGGTGATTGACCCGCTCGGCAGCGACCGTCGGGGTCAGTTCGAGAAATACGAAGCCCAGTCCCGGTACGGCACGGCGCAGGCGTTCGCGATAGCGCAACTTCAATGCCGAGCAGGTCAGCACCGGATGTTCGCCAGCCGCCACGATCCGACGCAGCTCATCACACAGGGTGTCGAGCCAGCCGGCACGGTCTTCATCAGTAAGGGGGATACCGGCGCTCATCTTGGTGATGTTCGCCGCAGGGTGAAAGCTGTCGCCTTCGATCAGGGTTGCCGCGCCGAGCCGGCAGATAGCCTCGCCCACGCTGGACTTGCCGCAACCGGAAACACCCATGATGACCAGGGCAGTGATGGGTTGACTCATGTAACACCTCAGCACGAAGACAGCGCTGTCTTTGTCAGAGCTTCCGATACAGCAAAAGCAAAGCACAAAACACGCGTTGCCGACGTCTTCTTGTCGTTTTTATCGAGTGCCGCGCTACAGCTTGCAGGCGTTACCGGGCGAGTTCAGGCAAACCGCACCCAGGCAATTGCAGGCCCATCGAGACAGCGCTACCTTAGTACCTCGAATTTTGTTTGGCAAGCCGTCCGATGACCTCGACCAAGAACGACAAGAACCCCCGCACGACGGGCCGCCCTACCCTCAACGAAGTCGCACGCCTGGCCGGTGTCAGCCCGATCACCGCGTCCCGTGCGCTGCGCGGCATCAGCAGCGTGGCCACGGATCTGGTGGAAAAGGTCCGACGGGCGGCCGACGAATTGAACTACGTGGTCAACCCGGCGGCACGGGCTCTGGCTTCGGCCCAGAGTCATTCGGTGGTGGTGCTGGTGCCGTCGCTGTCCAACCTGCTGTTCATCGATACCCTCGAAGCGATTCACAAGGTACTGCGGCCACGCGGTTTCGAAGTGCTGATCGGCAACTGCCACTATTCCCGCGACGAAGAGGAAAACCTGCTGCGCAACTACCTGGCCTACCAGCCGCGTGGCCTGCTGCTGACCGGTTTCGATCGTTCGGAAAGTGCCCGACGGATGATCGAAACGAGCAATGTGCCGTGTGTCTACATGATGGACCTTGATCCCGGCGCGGGAGTGAATTGCGTGGGGTTCTCGCAACAACGCGCCGGGGCCACCGCCGCCGAGCACCTGATTTCCCGCGGCCGACGCAACCTGGCCTACATCGGCGCGCAGTTGGACCAGCGCACCCTGCTGCGCGGCGAAGGCTTTCGCCAGGCATTGCAACAGGCTGGCCTCTACAATCCGGACCTGGAGTTACTGACACCTCGGCCGTCATCGGTAGGGCTCGGCGGTGAACTGTTTCTACAGATGATGAACAGCCACCCGCAGGTCGACGGGATTTTCTTCGGCAATGACGACCTGGCTCAGGGCGCCTTGCTCGAAGCGATGCGCTGCGGCATCAAGATACCGGAGCAGGTGGCGGTCCTGGGCTTCAACGACTTGCCGGTATCGGCCTTCATGGTCCCGCGCCTGAGCAGCATCCGCACCCCACGCGAAGCCATCGGGCAGCGCGCAGCGGAACAGTTGCTGAACCTGATGGCGGGCAACGCCGTGCCCCAGCCGGTGGTGGACATGGGTTTCGAACTGATGGTGCGCGAGAGCAGTTGAACCGCGCACCGACTTTGCAGGTCTCGCGCCCCTGCCCGTGAATCGTCAGGGGCTGACGGTTCACACGCAGGCGGCAAGTATCGCGGCCATCCCTGCGGATGGCCGGCCACTCACAGCGAGTTGACGTACACCGATTTCGCCACCAGGTACGGTTCCAGCGCCTCCGGCCCACCTTCGGAACCGTAGCCGGAATCCTTCACCCCGCCAAACGGCATCTCAGCCCAAGGCGTCATCGCCTGGTTGATCCACAGCATGCCGGCCTCGACCCGCTGGGTCAGCCGGTGCACGTTGGCGAACGAGCGGGTGAAGGCATAGGCGGCCAAGCCATAGGGCAAGCGGTTGGCTTCTGCGATGGCCTCGTCGAGCGAGTCGAAACCCCGTACGGCGGCAACCGGACCGAACGGTTCATTGTTGAACACATCCGCATCCAGCGGCACACCGGACAGGATGGTCGGGGCGAAGAAGTTACCGGCGTTACCGATCCGTTCGCCACCGGTTTCCAGACGAGCACCACTGGCCAGGGCGCTCTCGACCACCTGGCTCATCGCACTCAGGCGCCGACCGTTGGCCAGCGCGCCGAGGGTGGTGTCGGCGTCCAGGCCATTGCCGACCTTGAGCGACTCGGCATAACGAACCATCTCCCGGGTGAACTCCTCACGGATGCTGTTGTGCACCAGAAACCGCGTCGGCGAAATGCACACCTGTCCGGCATTGCGGAACTTGGCGCCGGCCATGGCCTTGACCGCCGCCTCGACATCGGCGTCCTCGGCGATAATCACCGGCGCATGCCCGCCCAGTTCCATCGTCGCCCGCTTCATGTGCTGACCGGCCAGCGCCGCCAGGTGCTTGCCCACCGGAGTCGAGCCGGTGAAAGTGACCTTGCGCACCACCGGGTGGGCAATCAGGTAGGAGGAAATCTGTGCCGGATCGCCGAATACCAGCCCGACCACCCCCGGTGGTACGCCGGCATCGACAAACGCCCGCAGCAAGGCGGCTGGCGACGCCGGGGTTTCCTCGGGGGCCTTGACCAGGAAGGAACAGCCGGTGGCCAGTGCGGCACAGAGCTTGCGCACCACCTGGTTGACCGGGAAGTTCCACGGGGTGAACGCCGCGACCGGGCCGACCGGCTCTCGCACCACGGTCTGCTGCACCGCAACGTTGCGCGATGGGACGACTCGACCATAGACCCGCCGCCCTTCGTCGGCGAACCATTCGATGATATCGGCGGCGGAGTTGACCTCCACCCGCGACTCGGCAATCGGCTTGCCCTGCTCCAGAGTCAGCAACTGCGCGATGCCTTCGGCACGCTCGCGAACCAACTGCGCCGCCTTGCGCATGATCTGCGCCCGCTCGTTGGCCGGCACCCAGCGCCACACGTCGAAGCCGCGTTGCAGGGCCGCCAGGGCCCGGTCCAGATCGGCGATATCGGCATGGGCAACCTGGCCGATGACCAGGCCGGTGGCCGGGTTCAGCACATCGATCGTCTTGCCGCTTTGCGCATCGCTCCATACACCATCGATCAGCAGTTGCGTATTCACATAATTCGCATCGGTCATCGGTACTCTCCCAAATAATCCTTCACGGCGTCGACGGCAGACCACTGAACGCGCGATTGCCCAGGGCTGCAAGTAAACGTTCAAAATGCCAGTGCGGCAAACCCGGCGGCAAGAATTGTCCGCTTTCCGGCCAGAGGCTGCAGGTCTGTATCGCGCCAAGCGCATCAAATCGGGCTTTGTAGCAACCGGCATACAAATTGCTCAGACCTCAAGGTCTTTTTAACACTCAGGTATTTATCCCATGTTGGTCAATGCCCGTCATACGCCGGTGATCCAGCCCACCTACCGTTCGGACCTGGACCCGACCACCGTCGCCAACAACGCGCTGTCCAGCGGTTTCATCCAAACCGCCCAGGCTGCGGCCGGCCTCACCTCGGGTGCAACCACCCAGAATGCCGCCGACAAGGTGGCCGACAACGTCAGTGCCGCGTTCGCCAAGACCCGCGTACACCTGCAAGCCAAGGTACCGGACGTGGCCGCTGCGGCCACCCTCACCGCCACACCACCGAGCACTCGCACCGCGCCCACCGCCACCAGTACCGACAGCGATGCGATGAAAGAATTCAAGGACTTCATGAACAAGTCGCCGGCCGAACGCCTGCGTGACCAGTTGCTTAAGGATCAGGGGCTGACCGAGGCAAGCTTCCAGCAGTTGCCACCCGAACAGCAGCAGGCGATCAACAACCAGATCGCCGAACGCATCAAGGAACAATTCAACGCACAGAACGCCAAGAACAGCCCTGATCCGGTCGAGCAGCAGACCGCCAGCGCGTTCCTCACCAGCCATACCTGACCGGTGGGATCAGCGATGCGGCGCACCCACCGGGCCAGGCAGGTCGCCAGTCATATGGCCGACTGATCCAGCATCTCGAACAACGCCGCCACTGCCTCGCGCTGGCTGGCCGCGGGACAAGCCACCAGGGCAAACCGACGCTCGACGGGGATCTCCAGGGGCAGCACCCGCAGGCCCCTGCGCTCTGGCGGCAAGGTCAGCTCCGGCACCAGGCTCACACCAAGGTTCTCCCGTACCAGGGCGAACGCGCTGCTCCACTCGCGCACCTCGACCCGTACATCCGCAAGTTGCAGACCAGCCTCGGCAGCGAGGCTGCGGGCGTTGACCGTACAGCCGCCGGTCGCCAGCACAAAGGGCTCGGCCACCAGTTCCGCGAGGCTGACACGTCCCTCAAGGCCACGAGCCGCCAGACGATGCCCCAAGGGCAGCACCGCCACCCAGCGATCGCGTCCCAGCTCACGGGCTGCACGCCCCGGCTCCGGGTTGAGCACCACCCCGACATCCACCAGGTTACCGGCGAGCATCGCCTCGACCTCATGATCGCTGACCTCCAGCGCGATCACCTCGACACCGGGATAGCGCTGGCGAAAACGCTGCAGCAACGGCGGCAACAAAGTGCTCAGGACCATGGGGAAACTCGCCAGCCGGATCGTAGCGCGTGCCAGGCCCTTGGCGCTGTCGACCCGCTGGCGAATGTTCTGCAGCGCACCGAGCATCAACCGCGCCTGCTCCAGCACCTGCAACCCGACAGCCGTCGGCACCGCCTGGCGCGCCTCGCGGACGAACAACTGCACGCCGAGCGTTTCTTCCATGCCGGCCAGGGCCTGGCTGGCAGCCGACTGAGTCATGCCGACCTGTCCGGCGGCGCGGCTGATAGTGCCATTGTCGAGAATCGCCACCAGCAGACGCCAGTGCATCAGGTTCATCATTCCAGTAGCTGTCCTTATGGCAGGTTTCTGAAGGATTAATTTTACCCAGACTGGACGCGAATACGAGACTCTCGGTTCCGTGTTTTTGCCTGTGGAGTCCGTCGACCATGAAGTTGTATTACGCCCCTGAAACCTGCTCCCTGTCTCCCCACATCGTGCTGCGCGAACTCGACTTGCCGTTCGAAGGGGTACGGGTCGACAACCGCAGTAAACTCACCGAGCACGGCGACGATTTCCGAAGCATCAATCCCAAGGGCTATGTCGCCGCGCTGCAACTGGACAATGGCGAGGTGCTGACCGAGGGCGCGGCCATCCTGCAGTTTCTCGCCGACCTCAAGCCATCGGCCGGGCTGGCTCCGGCCAATGGCAGTTGGCAACGGGTGCGTCTGCAAGAGTGGCTGAATTTTATCGGCAGCGAGGTGCATGGAACGATGGGACCGTTGTTCAACGCAGCGATCCCCGAGGAGGTCAAGGCTATCTTCCGCACACGGCTGTTCCAGCGCTTCGCTTTGCTGGAAAGCACCCTGGCGCGGCAGGACTATCTGCTGGAGGGCGGCTTCAGCGTGGCGGATGTGTACCTGTTCACGGTGATGCGCTGGAACCGTTTCTTCGCCATCGACCTGGCGCCCTGGCCGGCGCTGGTGCGCTTCATGGCGCGAATCGGCGCACGACCGAGCGCGATCAGGGCGCTGGAGGCCGAATCGGCTCAGTGAAGCCCCCCACACCCGCAAGGGTGTTCGCAGGCCAGGACCATACCCACGGAGCTTTTCTGATAACCGCCCATACGCCTACACCCCAAACAACGCCAAGACTTTTATAATCACGCCCCCAACCGACCTCCCAAGCCTCATGCCCGATCTCGACTACAGCCCCCTCCCCCAATCACTACGCCCCTTGCTCGACAAGTTTTACCGGGCGCACGGCTCTTCCATGCGCGCCAGCGGCGAAGGGCAATTGTGGGTGGCTCGCGATGGCGGGATCATCGCCGGTCTGTCTTTGACTGCGGTCATGGAAGGTTTCTGGCTCACCGGCCTGTTCGTCGAACCGCGCTGGCGTGGCCGGGGTGTGGCCGGGGAACTGATCACCAACGCCCTGGCGACGGTTGCAGGACCCACCTGGCTGTTCTGCCATCCGGACCTGAGGGGGTTCTACGAGAAACTCGGTTTCAGCCACGCCACTCGACTGCCCCAGGCCCTGGCAGACCGGCTGGCCCGCTACTCACGCAGCAAGTCGCTGATTGCCCTGGGCATCAGCTCGGCGGCGAAAAATGAGTGATCAGCCGCCGTTGGCTGCGTGACAGGTGTTCAGTCGTCGGCGGTCGGATCGAGATCGGGAAACAGCACCTGGGTAAAGCCGAACTTGCTGAAGTCGGTGATCCGCGACGGGTACAGACGTCCGATCAGGTGATCGCACTCATGCTGCACCACCCGCGCATGAAACCCTTCGGCGACCCGCACCAGCGGCTCGCCCTTGGGCGTGAAACCCTCATAGCGGATACGCCTGTAGCGCTCCACCGCGCCGCGCAGTCCCGGCACCGACAGGCAACCCTCCCAGCCCTCTTCCAGTTCCGGCCCCAAGGGGGTGATCAGCGGATTGATCAGAATCGTCTGCGACACCGCCTCGGCCTCGGGATAACGCTCGCTGCGCTCGAAGCCGAAGATCACCAGTTGCAGGTCGACCCCGATCTGCGGCGCGGCCAGGCCAACCCCGCCGACATGCTCCATGGTCTGGAACATGTCGTCGATCAGTTGCCAGAGCTCCGAGCTGTCGAACATCTCGGGAGGAACCGGCGGCGCCACGCGCAACAGGCGCGCATCACCCATTTTCAGGATTTCACGGATCATGATCAGGCTTCGTCAGTAGTCGATTTGAGAGAGTGCTCGCGGCCGAGGCCATGGATCGGCGCCCGGTCGTCCTGCCCGTGGAAATCCTTCTCGCCGGGATTCTTGCCTTCGGACGACATGTGCTCGATCACCGCATTCATTTCCGCGCCCAGCAGCAGCACCGCCGCCGAGATATAGAAATACAGGAGCAACACGATGATCGCGCCGATACTGCCATACATCGCGTTGTAGTCGGCAAAGGTTTTCACGTAGTAGCCAAAGCCCAGGGAGGCGATGATCCACACCACCACCGCGAGCACCGACCCCGGGGTGATGAACACGAACTTCTGCTTCACATCCGGCATCACGTAGTACATCAGCGCCACGGCGAACATCAGCAGCAGCACGATCACCGGCCAGCGCAGGATGGTCCAGAGCGTCACGACGAACTCTTCCATACCGATCTGCCCGGCCAGCCAACTCATCACCTGCGGCCCGAGGACCATCAGCGCGGCAGCCGCGAGCAGCATGCCAGCGATGCCCACGGTATAGAAAATCGACAACGGCAGGCGTTTCCAGATCGGCCGGCCCTCGTCTACATCGTAGGCGGCGTTCATTGCGCTCATCATCAACCGCACACCCGCCGAGGCGGTCCACAGGGCGATGACGATACCCACTGAAAGCAGGCCGCCCTTGGATTGCTGCAACTGGTCGATCACCGGGTTGACCTGGTCCAGTGCCTGGGGCGGCAGCACCAGTTCCGACTGCATGCGCAACCAGCTGAAGAAATCCGGCAGGTGCAGGAAACCGATCAGGGCAATCAGGAAGAGCAGGAAGGGGAACAGCGAAAACAGCATCTGGTAGGCCAGTGCCGACGCATAGGTCGACATCTCGTCTTCGACGAACTCCTTGACCGTACGGATCAACACACGGTGCAAGGGCAGACCACGCAAGTCCGGAAAAATCATAGGGTCTCCTTTCGCCGCAATCATGGGGTCAGTCAGCAGGCGACTCAAGGGTGGGTTTCCTGTTCACGGTAGCGCAGTTGGCAAGCGGTAAACAATTTCCGGGTTGGGTACCCGCTTGCAGAGACAGCAGAACGGCCATCCTGGGATGGCCGTTCGGTCGATCATCGGTCGGTGTTTCAGGCCCGGTCGATACCTTTCTTGATGGTTTCCTTGACGTTGCCCTTGGCTTTCTGGGCTTCGCCCTTCAGCTCCTGGGCTTTGCCTTCGGCACGCAGCCGATCATTGTCGGTGGCCTTGCCGATGGCTTGCTTGATGTTACCGACCGCTTCGTTCGCCGTGCCTTTGATCTTATCGCCAGTGCTGCTCATGATATTTCTCCGTTGGGAAATGCGGGGTATCCATATCGCTACACAAAATTGACCTTGTGGCGTTGCCAGGAGTTTCATTTTTTTCAGGAGTTTTTTTACAGAAGCCTTCAGAGGGGTTTTCACACAAGCCTGGTCAGCTCTTTCATCGCCGCAGACAGGTTTACCTTTATGTTTGCCGAGCAACCCCCGAGAATAGGCGGCAGATTCAGGCTACGGCGCTGAAGATCGATAACGGTGGGAAAGTAATGAAACTCGACAAAAAGCAGGCTATTGCCCGCAGGAACCAGGAACTGGGCGGTGCGGTGCTGGGTACGAACAACTGCCATTTCACCGAGCTGAGCCGCAACCGGAACATCTGGTGGTTCGACCTCCCGCTGGGACGCTTGGCAATCGGCCAGTACGAATGGGTGCATCTGCTGCTGCACACGCCCAGTACCGACCAGTTGCTGCACCTTAAGGTGCCAACGGTGTTCCTGCGCGAGAAGCTTGAAGGCCTGGAGGTGCGTAACGCCGGCAAGCGCAAGCCGACGCTGAGCCTGGAACTGAGCGCGGACAAGGACGCGTTTCTCCAGGATGTGCGGCCAAACGGTACCGGCGTGAATTTTGCGCAATTCCAGCAGTAAACCCAGGGTACTGAACGGACGTGTGTTGTCTGTAGGCCTGTGGGGTTTGAGAGCTTATGTGGCGAGCGGGCTTGCCCGCGCTGGGGCGCGAGGCGGCCCTAAAACGGCAAAGCCCGCTCGCCACCACATCAAAAACCGCCCGCAGAGCGCCCCGGAAAAAACAGAGCCCCGCAATGCGGGGCTCTGTTTTTTCGGCACAAGCGTCAGGCCGTCTTCTTCAGGCCGAGCTTCTTCAACTCTTCATCACGCAGCTCGCGGCGCAGGATCTTGCCAACGTTGGTGGTCGGCAGCGCATCGCGGAACTCGACGAACCGAGGCACCTTGTAGCCCGTGACATTGGCCCGCATGTGCTCCATCACCTGCTCCTTGGTCAGGGTCACACCCGGTTTGACGACGATGAAAATCTTGATCAGTTCGCCCGACTTCTCGTCCGGCACGCCGATGGCCGCGCATTGCAGCACACCCGGCAACGTCGCCAGTACGTCCTCCAGTTCGTTCGGATAGACGTTGAAGCCCGATACCAGAATCATGTCCTTCTTGCGGTCGACAATCCGCATGTAGCCGTCCGGCTGGATGATCGCGATATCGCCAGTCTTCAACCAGCCTTCGCTGTCGAGGATCTCGTCGGTGGCATCCTGGCGCTGCCAGTAACCCTTCATCACCTGCGGGCCCTTGATGCACAGCTCACCGACTTCACCCAACGGCAGCTCGACACCTTCGTCGTTGATCACCTTGCACAAGGTCGATGGCACCGGGACACCAATGGTGCCCTGCTGGATATTCTGGCTCGGGTTGACCGACGCCACCGGGCTGGTTTCAGTCATGCCATAACCTTCGCAGATGGAACAGCCGGTCACGGCCTTCCAACGCTCGGATGCCGCCAGTTGCAAGGCCATGCCACCGGACAGCGTGACCTTGAGCGCGGAGAAGTCCAGCTTGCGGAACGCCTCGTTGTTGCACAGCGAGACAAACAGGGTATTGAGACCGACAAAGGCACTGAACTTCCACTTCGACAGTTCCTTGACCATCGCCGGCAGGTCGCGCGGGTTGCTGATCAGGATGTTGTGGTTGCCCAGCAGCATCACCGCCATGCAGTGAAAAGTGAAGGCATAGATATGGTAGAGCGGCAACGGCGTGATGACGATCTCACAGCCTTCCTTGAGTTCAGAACCCATCAGCGCTCTGCACTGCAACATGTTCGCCACCAGGTTGCGGTGGGTCAGCATCGCACCCTTGGCCACGCCGGTGGTGCCGCCGGTGTACTGCAACACCGCCACATCACCGCTGGCCGGATTGGCTTCCTGGACGGGTTGGCCAAGGCCCTTGCTCAGTACGTCGTTGAACCTGACGGCCTTGGGCAGGTGATAGGCCGGCACCATCTTCTTCACGTACTTGATGACACTGTTGATCAGCAGGCGCTTGAGCGGCGGCAACATGTCGGCCACTTCGGTGACGATGACATGTCGAACGCCGGTCTTGGGTACCACCGCCTCGGCCAGATGCGCCATGTTCGCCAGGCACACCAGCGCCTTGGCGCCGGAATCGTTGAACTGGTGTTCCATTTCCCGCGCGGTGTACAGCGGATTGGTGTTGACCACGATCAGGCCGGCGCGAATGGCACCGAACACGGCAATCGGGTATTGCAGCAGATTCGGCAACTGCAAGGCGATCCGATCGCCCGGCTGCAGGTCCGTGTGCTGTTGCAGGTAGGCAGCGAAAGCCCCGGACAACTCATACAGCTCACCATAGGTAAGCGTCTTGCCGAGGTTGCTGAAGGCAGGCTTGCTGGCGAATCGTTGGCAAGACTGTTTCAATACCGTCTGAACATTCGGGTACTCATCTGGATTGATCTCGGCAGCAATCCCAGCTGGGTACTTATCCTTCCAAAAGTCTTCGATCATGGAAGCCCACTCCTCAGCAACGCGAATTCAGCACCGCATTTGATGCGATTATTATTTGTCTGTGTTTGTTATTGGGTGATCTGGCTTTAACCTACGCCGAGAAGTCACAAAGCGCGCCGAGAGTAGCAGCTTTGCCGAGGGTCGACTAGAGCCAAGCACGGCCCCTACAGTCATAAACATGACTCAAGAATGGCTATCAGTCATTTTAGAGCAAACAATCTATTTCTCTACTTACCCCTCTAGAGCAGGGTTTTCAGCCGTAAACGCTTCGCGGGCAAGCCCTGCTCCTACAGTTCTATGTCGTCCATAAGTCACAAGTACGATACCGAACTATAGGAGCGTGGCTTGCCCGCGAATAGGCCCGCAAGACCATCGCAAATCAACCCCTTAGGCGATATCGCGCAACTCCCGCCGCAGGATCTTGCCCACCGGCGTCATCGGCAGCGAATCTCGCAGCACGATATGCTTCGGTATCTTGTAGCCTGTGAAGTTCTCCTTGCAGTAGGCCTTGAGCTCCTCGACGCTCACTCCCGCCTCCCGCGCCACCACGAAGAGCTTCACCGCTTCGCCGGAACGCTCGTCCGGGACGCCGATTACCGCGCAATTGGCAACTTTCGGATGAGCCATCACCACGTCTTCGATTTCATTGGGATACACGTTGAAACCGGAGACGATGATCATGTCCTTCTTGCGATCGACGATGCGGACAAAACCATCCGCGTCGATCACCGCGATGTCGCCAGTCTTGAACCAGCCCTCGTCATCGAGCACCTCAGCCGTTGCCTGCGGTTGCTGCCAGTAGCCCTTCATCACCTGCGGCCCCTTGATGCACAACTCGCCACGCTGCCCCAGAGGCTGCTCGACGCCATTGTCATCGGTGATTTTCAAGGCGGTACCCGGCAGCGGAAGGCCGACCGTGCCCAGACGACCCAGTTCGCCATAGGGGTTGGTACACGCCACGGGAGAGGTTTCGGTCAGCCCGTAACCCTCGGTGATGCGACAGCCCGTGGTTTTCTGCCAGCGATCGGCGGTAGCCTTGACCAACGCAGTGCCACCGGAATTGGTGAGTTTGAGGGCGGAAAAATCCAGACTCTTGAACTGCGGGTGCTCCATCAGCGCAACGAACAGGGTGTTGAGCCCCAGCAGCGCGGAAAAACGCCACTTTTTCAGCTCCTTGACGAAGCCGTCAATGTCCCGTGGATTGCCGATCAGTACGTTGTGGTTGCCGGTGACCATCATGCACATGCAGTGCGCGGTGAATGCATAGATGTGGTACAGGGGCAGCGGCGCGATGATCACCTCCTGGCCTTCCTTGAGCAACGGATGACCATCGGCGCCGATCTGGGACATGCAGGCCCGAGCCTGCTGCATGTTCGCCACCAGGTTGCCATGGGTCAGCATCGCTCCCTTGGCCAGGCCGGTGGTACCGCCGGTGTACTGCAGTACCGCGACATCGTCGAGGCTGACCTGCAACGGCTGAATATCCCGGCCACGTCCCAGGTGCAAGGCACTCTTGAACGAGATCGCCCGGGGCAGTTGGTAAGGCGGCACCAGCTTCTTCACCTTGTCGACCACCAGGTTGGTCAGCCAACCCTTGGCCGGCGACATCAGGTCGCCCATCTTCGCTTCGATCAGGAACTCGATGCCGGTATCGGGCAGCACCTCCTGAACCCGCGAGCCGAACAGGTTGAGGTATACCAGCGCACGGGCGCCGGAGTCCTTGAACTGATGGCGCATCTCGCGCACGGTATAAAGCGGGTTGGTGTTGACCACGATCAGCCCCGCCCGCATCGCACCAAACACCGCAATCGGATAGTGCAGCACATTGGGCAGTTGGACCGCGATGCGATCGCCGGGGCGCAGGTCGGTATGGGCTTGCAGGTAGCCGGCGAAGGCCGCGCTGTAGCGCTCCAGTTCGGCGTAGGTGAGGGTCACGCCCATGCAGCTGAAAGCTGGGCGATCGGCGAATTTCTTGCAGGAACGCTCGAACACTTCGACCACCGACTTGTAGGCCCCCACCTCGATGTCCAGGGGCACGCCAGCCGGGCGTTTATCATTCCAGAAATCAGGTTGCATTATTCTTGTCCTCTTGCCTGAGCCTATCCGGAGCCGCCTTCGCCGAAACGAAAAAGGCGCTTCAGCGGACGGTAGCAGCAATGGGGAATCAGGCAAATATGCCGGACACACTCATTAACATCATGAATCTTGCTGCCAATGTGCAGCTTGGTCTGCTCCCGCGACGTGGATGCGCTATACAATGGGGCGACTGCGCATTGCCTCATCTGCCTCGTTTCATTCCGTGCAAAGGAACCGCCATGATCCATGACAGCTTCTGGCTGACCGCGAGTGACCACAGCCGCCTTTACGTCAATCGCTGGCTGCCGCAGGGTGAGCCCGTGGCGGTGATCATGCTGTCCCATGGCATGGCCGAGCACAGCGGGCGTTATGCCCGCCTGGCCGGGGCGTTGTGCGCGGCAGGATACGGGCTGTACGCCCCCGACCAGCGCGGCCATGGCAAAAGCGCCGAACATGCGGTGCTCGGGCACTATGCCGACCAGGACGGCTGGAGCGCCGTGGTCAGCGACCTGGCGAGCCTCGACCAGTACATCGGCGAACAGCACCCTGGAAAGCCCATCATCCTGCTCGGCCACAGCATGGGCAGCTACATCGCCCAGGCCTACCTGCTGCATCACAGTGCCAGCCTGCAGGGCGCGATACTCAGCGGCTCGAATTTCCAGCCTGTTGCGCTCTACCGAGCAGCCCGCGCCATCGCCCGATTCGAGCGCTGGCGCCAGGGGCCGACCGGCCGCAGTGCGCTGATCGACTGGCTGTCGTTCGGCGCCTTCAACAAGGCCTTCAAGCCCAACCGTACGGCCTTCGACTGGCTCAGCCGCGATCCGGAGGAAGTCGACAAGTACATCGCCGACCCGCTCTGCGGCTTCCGTTGTACCAACCAGATGTGGATCGACATGCTCGGCGGCCTGCAGCAGATCAGCAAGCCCGGCAACCTCGCGCAGATAGACCCCGGCCTGCCGTTGCTGGTGATCGGTGGCGAACATGATCCGGTCAGCGAGGGCAAGCGTCTGAAGGATCTTGCCGACGCATTGCGCAATGCAGGTAGCCAGAACCTGCAATTGAGCGTCTACCCACAGGCGCGGCATGAACTCTTCAATGAAACCAACCGCGATGAAGTGACCCACGACGTGCTGCAGTGGCTGGAGCAGACCCTGGCGCATCGTCGCCCGGTGCATGCCGAATAATTTTTATCGTTTAAAATCAATAGCTTGATTTTAAAAGTATCTTCACAGGACAGGTATCAGATGACCCAGGTGACCAACACACCTTACGAAACCCTCGAAGTCGGCCAGACCGCTACCTACAGCAAGACCGTGGAAGAGCGCGACATCCAGCTGTTCGCTGCAATGTCCGGCGACCACAACCCGGTGCACCTGGATGCCGAGTTCGCCGCTGCGAGCATGTTCAAGGAACGCATCGCCCACGGCATGTTCAGCGGCGCGCTGATCAGCGCGGCGGTCGCTTGCGAACTGCCTGGGCCTGGCACTATTTACCTGGGTCAGCAAATGAGCTTCCAGAAACCGGTGAAGATCGGCGACACGCTGACCGTACGCCTGGAAATCCTCGAGAAGCTGCCCAAGTTTCGAGTGCGTATCGCCACCCGCGTGTTCAACCAGCGCGATGAGCTGGTAGTTGATGGCGAGGCGGAAATCCTTGCGCCCCGCAAACAGCAGACCGTGACCCTGACCAGCCCGCCACCGATCACCATCGGCGGCGTCTGAAGCTCAGACAGCGGTTGTACACATGCATAAAAAAACGCCGGCTGAACCGGCGTTTTTTCATTCACTCACTCAATCAGCTGGCGCGAGCAATGTTGCGCAGCGCCTTGACCTGGTCATGGTTGCGCAGCACACCCTGATACTGACGATCGACCACATCGCGCAGGCCCAGCATATTGTGCTTGGCCAGCTTCTCCAGGGCTTCGCGATACTCCTTCTTGGCATGGTCTTCACCACGCTCGGCCTCGTTGAGCACCGCCTCTTCACCCTTGCCGGTAAACAGCGACTTCACATCGACCCAACGACGATGCAGGTCGCCGGCGACACTGGTGGAAGTTTCCGGATCGCCACCGAGCTTACGCACTTCGGCCTGCAGTTCTGCAGCCGCAGCCGCACACTCGCTCGAACGTTTGGCGAACAGCGCCTTGAGTTCGGGATGCTTGATATCCTCGGCACAGGTCTTGAAGCCTTCCTGGCCGTCCTTGCTGACTTCGATCAGGTGGTTGAGGATCGAAATGGCTTCTTTATTCACATCGGTCATGACTCAATTCCTTCTGGTGGTGGAAATTGAGTAGAACATTGCACTCGCCATGCCAGCCTGAAATAGAGAATTTTTACCTTTAATTTCAATAACTTAAAAATATACGAAAAAACTGTATCACGGTTATTTGCATGATCTGTCAATTGGCCTGCATGCAGAATGCCGGTATTTTCCCCCTTGCGTGAACACCTGAGGCAAGCCCCCGCATGAATCCTGAGAAACTCGAACTGCTGGTCACCCGTGAAATGCCCTTCGGCAAATACAAGGGGCGAATTCTCGCCGACCTGCCCGGCCCCTACCTGAACTGGTTCGCCCGCGAAGGCTTCCCTCACGGTGAACTCGGTGGTCTGCTGGCGTTGATGCAGGAGATCGACCACAACGGACTCTCCGATCTGCTTGACCCGCTGCGCGCCAAACACGGCAAACCCAAACCCCGTCACTGACAGAAGGAAAGGCCCCGCCATGCCAGGGAATGAAGACAACGCCCGCAACGAGCACTTCTGGCAAGCCGTAGCCCAGCGCTACGACGTCGAGCCGGGTCCGATCAACCTGGAGAACGGCTACTTCGGCCGCATGAGCCGCAGGGTAATCGAGCACTACCAGCACAATATCGACTTCATCAACCGCAGCAACTCGGTGCATGTGCGCCAGCATTTCGACCAGACCGGCATCGTCGAGATTCGTGCAAACCTCGCCGAACTCATGGGCGTCAGCGATCAATCGATCACCTTCAGCCCTAACGCCACCGCCTCCCTGCAAACGCTGATCCGCAACTACAACCGGCTGCAACCGGGCGACCAGGTGCTCTACAGCGATCTGGAATACGAGACGGTCAAGGGTGCACTGAACTGGCTGGAACGTTATCGCGGCGTGCAGGTGATCCGTATCGAGCACGCCCACCCGGCCAGCTTCGATTCGTTGCTGGCGAGCTATCGTGAGGCATTCGAACGCTACCCCCGCCTGAAGCTGATGGCGCTGACCCATGTCACCCACCGTACCGGCCTGGTGATGCCGGTACAGGCCATCGTCGAGGCGGCCACGGAGCATGGCATCGAGGTGATTCTCGACGGTGCCCATGCGCTCGGACAGATCGACTTCGATTTGCAGAAACTGGGCGTGATGTTTGCCGGTTTCAATCTGCAGAAGTGGATCGGTGCCCCACTGAGCCTGGGGGTGACCTACATCGCTCCCGAACGCCTGGCAGACATTGACCCCGACATGGGCGAACACCACTTTCCGCCGAGCGACATACGCTCGCGCACGCCCCACAGCACACCGAATATTCCAGCGCTGATGACCCTGCCGACGGTGTTCGCCGAACATCGGGAAATCGGCGGCGCGGCGGCCAAGGGCGCGCGCCTGAACTATCTGCGCGACCTGTGGGTAAGCGAGGCACGCAGGATGCCAGGAATCGAGGTAGTCACCCCGGACGATCCACGCTTGTACGGCGCGATCACCTCGCTGCGCTTCACCCGACACGCAGACCAGCAAGCGATGGTCGAGCGGCTGCTCAACGATTACAACCTGTTCACCGTGACCCGCAGCGGCTCGGCTTGTGGGCAATGTATTCGGGTCACGCCCGGGTTTACCACTTCGGTGCAGGACATTGAGCAGTTGATCAAGGCGCTGGCTGAACTGAGTCGCTGAACACATTTTCTGCAGGCGAAAAAAAACGGTGCGCCGACCAAGCGCACCGTAAAGCCGTACAACACACAACGAATTCGGTAAGGCTGAATCAGTCCAGCAGGGCCAGCGCCTCGGCGGTGCACTCCTGGATACGGCTCCAGTCGCCGTTCTTGATCCACTCCGGGTCGAGCATCCAGCTGCCACCCACGCACATGACGTTTTTCAGCGCCATGTAGCTCTTGATATTGCCCGGACCGACACCGCCGGTCGGGCAGAATTTCACTTCGCCAAACGGACCACCGAGCGCCTTGATCGCCGCCACACCACCGCTCACTTCGGCCGGGAACAGCTTGAAGCGGCGATAACCGAGGGCATAACCCTCCATGATTCCGGAGGCGTTGCTGATGCCCGGCAACAGGGGAATCGGGCTGTCGACACTCGCCTCGAGCAGATCGCGGGTAATGCCCGGGGTGACGATGAACTGCGAACCTGCCGCCTCTGCCGCCACCAGCATCTGCCGATCGAGCACGGTACCGGCACCGGTCACCAGTTCCGGACGCTGTTCGCGCAGGATCTCGATGGCCTTGAGGCCGAACTGCGAACGCAGGGTTACTTCCAGCGCAGTCAGACCGCCGGCGGCCAGGGCATCGGCCAGTGGCAGCACGTCCTGTTCGCGAGCGATGGTAATGACCGGCAGGATCCTGGCGCGGGTGCACAACTCATCGATCAGGGCGACCTTGTCTACCATGGAGACGGTCGGGGCATTTTTTGTCATAGCGGCTGATCCTTGGCTCATGGGCACCAGTAAATCTCTAGGGGGGGTTGCAGAAACGCGCGAACCGGCATGGCGGCAAAGTCGTCGCCCGCCAACGCAGCGTTCAGGGTGGTCAGTTTCGACTGACCGGAAATTGCCAATACGGTAAAGGTCGCCGAAGCCAACAGGGCCCGACTCATGCTCAGCCGCTGATGGGGCACGGTCGGCGCCAGCATCGGCCAGACTCGCCGGCTGCCGTCCACCTGCAATGCAGCCGACAGGTTCGGGCTGTCCGGGAACAGCGAAGCGGTATGGCCGTCATCGCCCATGCCCAGGACCAGCACGTCGATGTCCGGCAATTCGGCCAGGAACTGATCGGCCTGCTGCGCCGCTTCGTCCAGATTGGCCGCGGCGTTGTACAAACCGATGAAGCGCGCCTTGGCGGCCGGGCCCTGCAGCAGATAGCGCTTGAGCAGCCCGGCATTGCTGTCGGCATGCTCGACCGGAACCCAGCGCTCGTCAGCCAGGCTGATCACGACCTTGCTCCAGTCCAGGTCCTGTTTCGCCAGGTTCTGGAAAAACGCCACCGGACTGCGCCCGCCGGAGACCACCAGGGTTGCCACGCCACGCGCGGCAATCGCCGTGCGCAACTGCTGCGCAACCGCCAGGGCCTGGCCTTCGGCCAACAGCGTCGGCGTGCGGAACTCGCGTACCGTCACGCCCTCGGGCAGTTTCAACTCAGATATCGCCATACCACGACCTCCCATCCCGCGTGATCAGTGCAATAGAGCTCATCGGCCCCCAGGACCCGGCCGCGTACGGCTTGGGCGCATCACCCGACTTTTTCCAGCCGGCGATCAACTGGTCGCACCACTTCCACGCGGCTTCAATCTCGTCTTTACGAACAAACAGGTTCTGGTTGCCGTGCATCACTTCCAGCAGCAGACGCTCGTAGGCATCCGGAATCCGCGCACTGTGGTAGGTGTCGGAGAAATTCAGTTGCAACGGCCCACTGCGCAGTTGCATGCCCTTGTCCAGGCCCTGGTCCTTGGTCATCACCCGCAGGGAAATACCTTCGTCCGGTTGCAGGCGGATGATCAGCTTGTTGCTGATCTGCAGGCGCTGCTCAGGGGCGAAAATGTAGTGCGACGGTTCCTTGAAGTGGATGACGATCTGCGAAAGTTTCTGCGGCATGCGCTTGCCGGTGCGCAGATAGAACGGCACACCGGCCCAGCGCCAGTTGCGGATGTCGGCACGCAGCGCGACGAAGGTTTCGGTGTCGCTCTGGGTGTTGGAATTCTCTTCTTCCAGATAGCCCGGCACGGACTTGCCTTCGCTGTGTCCGGCAATGTACTGGCCACGCACCACCTGGGTGGTCAAGCCTTCCGGACTGATCGGCGCCAGGGCCTTGAGCACCTTGACCTTCTCGTCGCGGATGCTGTCGGCGGAAAGATCCGCCGGTGGGTCCATGGCGATCAGACACAGCAGTTGCAGCAAGTGGTTCTGGATCATGTCGCGCAACTGGCCGGCCTTGTCGAAATAGCCCCAGCGGCCTTCGATACCGACCTTCTCGGCAACGGTGATTTCCACGTGGGAAATGTAGTGCTGGTTCCACTGGGTCTCGAACAGACTGTTGGCGAAACGCAAGGCGATCAGGTTTTGCACGGTCTCCTTGCCCAGGTAGTGGTCGATGCGATAGGTGCGGTTCTCCGGGAAGAACTGCGCCACCGCGTCGTTGACCTTGCGCGAGGATTCCAGGTCCGAGCCGATCGGCTTCTCCAGGACCACTCGGGTATTTTCGGCCAGGCCGACCTTCGCCAGGTTCTCGCAGATCGCGCCGTACACCGCTGCCGGTGTGGCGAAATAGGCAATCAGCTGTTCGTTACGACCGACGGTATCAGCCAAGGCCACGTAATCGTCGGCCTTGAGGAAGTCCACGTGCAGGTAGCTCAGGCGCCCGAGGAAACGCTCGACAACCGCCTCGTCGATTTCCTTCGCCTCGACGAACTCACGCAGCTCGCTGGCAATGGTCGCCAAGTGCTCGTCGACACTGCCGGCTTCGCGGGCCAGGGCGAGAATTCGCGTGTCCTCGTGCAGCAGACCCGCGCCATCCAGGTGATACAAGGCAGGAAACAGCTTGCGCAGGGCGAGGTCGCCAAGGGCGCCGAACAAGGCAAAGGTGCACGGTTCAACCGTTATCGAAGGCATGATGTTTGTTCTTTTATCAAGTTAAACGATAAATACCTTTTTTCGAGGCATCACTCAAGGAAAAAATGTAGTAATAACTACAACATTTCTTCAAAATCACGATTGCGAGTGGTGGTCCACAAGCACCATCAGTAGGATAGGCCACCGCCGAGAGCTGCCAAAGCACGTTCTCCCTAGCATCGCAGAACCAAGGAACACCCACATGGACCGCGTGCGAAATTTGCTGGAACAGATCCAGAACCGCCTCGAAGACCTGAACAAGGCCGAGCGCAAAGTCGCCGAAGTCATCCTGCTCAACCCACAGCAGGCGACCCGCTACAGCATCGCCGCCCTCGCCCAGGCGGCCTCGGTCAGCGAACCGACGGTCAACCGTTTCTGTCGTTCGTTCGATGTCAGCGGCTATCCGGAACTCAAGCTGCAACTGGCGCAGAGCCTGGCCAGCGGCGCGGCGTATGTCAGCCGTGCGGTGGAGGCCGATGATGACGCCGACGCCTACACACAGAAAATCTTCGCCAGCGCCATCACCTCACTGGACAGTGTCTGCAAGGTGCTGGACCCGGATCTGGTCAATCGCGCCGTCGACCTGTTGACCCAGGCCCGTCAGATCCACTTCTTCGGCCTCGGTGCCTCTGCGCCGGTGGCCATGGACGCCCTGCACAAGTTCTTCCGTTTCAACATTTCGGTCACGGCCCATGCCGACGTGCTGATGCAACGGATGATCGCCTCGGTGGCCCATACCGGCGAACTGTTCGTGATCATTTCCTACACCGGCCGCACGCGCGAACTGGTGGAGGTGGCGCGCATCGCCCGGGCCAACGGCGCTTCCGTACTCGGGCTGACGGCGGCCGGTTCGCCCCTGGCCAAGGCCAGCACCCTGAGCCTGAACATTCCGCTGCCGGAAGACACCGACATCTACATGCCGATGACTTCGCGAATCGTCCAGTTGACCGTGCTCGACGTACTGGCAACCGGCATGACCCTGCGCCGTGGCGTGGATTTCCAGCCACACCTGCGCAAGATCAAGGAAAGCCTCAACGCCAGCCGTTATCCGGTAGGCGACGAGTACGACTGACCACTCTGCCGCGGGTCCCCTGGGTCACCTCACCGGGGCAAGCGGACTTATTGCGCTGAGCGGGCCTGCAGACTCAGGTGCGCCCGCTCTCCCGGGGCCAGGCACAGGCTGTCGGTGCCGCCACTCGCCGCCTCGACGCAGACAAACCCCGTCACCTCGCTCCAACTCACCCCCAGCAATGGCCGTGGCCCCGGATGCCAGACCACGGTATCGGCGCTGTCACCGGTATCGATGCACAATTCGCGCTGCCAGGCATGATCCTTGAGGTGCAACTCACCCTCATGCTGGAACACCCGCTGGCACCCACCCTCGACCCGCAACTCGCCCTGCTGCTGGCAAACCTGGCGGTTCAACTGGTCGTACCCCTGGGCGCCATCGAGCCCAGACAGCGCTACCTCGCCCACGTCACCAATACGCCAATAGGCGTGCAAGGCATGACTCAACTGGCAAGGTTCACTGTCCTGGTGCTCGGTGCTCAAGCGCAGATCCATGCTTTCACCGAGGCAGGCGTGCAGGTCGACCTGCCAATCGCACAATTGCAAGCGCCAGTGCAGGCTCACCCCTTGCTCATCGGAACTGCTCTGCAACAGCTTCCAGTCGATCAGCCGCGCCCAACCATGGGACGGCCAGGCATTCTCGCTTGGATGACGGCCATACCACGGCCAGCACACCGGTACGCCACCGCGAATCGCCCCGACCTGCGGCCACTTCGCCGCACACCACAACCAGGGCTTCTGCCCGCGAGGTTGAAAATGCAGCAATTGCGCGCCCTGGCGGCTGAACACCGCCTGACACAGCGGGTGGTCGATCACCAGCACTTCGCGCTGTTGAAAGCGCTCCCACTGGAACACCGGCTGTTCGCGCCGGGATTTGAAGAAACGTTGTAACGGTTGCTCGTGCATGTGCCGCGAATCCTGGAATCTCTATCGTCGGGAAGCCAACGCCTCCACAAGCGCAAAAAAAAGCGGACGGTCAGGTCGACCATCCGCAAGATGCGCACATAGAGAGAGAGCTTATCAGCCGAGGTCTCAGAAGACCGACTGAATTTTCAGACCAGCCACCAGGGCGTTGTCGACTTGATCCACACCACCAGGATGGGTGATGTACTGCAGGTTCGGACGCACGGTCAGCCAGTTGGTGACATGGAAGCCGTAGTTGATTTCGTAGTTGTACTCGGTGTCGCGCAGTGGCGAGTACAGCGGGTTGTCATAGTCACTGACACCAATGGCTGCGTTGGCCAGCTCGGCATTTTTCTTCACGTCATCGTTGACATGGATACGGGCGAAACCGATACCGATGTCATCCTTGGGACGTGCGTCGAACGGCCCCTTGTACACGAACATCAGCGACTGGTAGTTGTCGACGACGTTGGTGTCCTTGTCGTGGAAGGTCGCGTTGGCCGCAACGTTCAGACCGCGCGAAGCATCGCCGTTGTGGGTGGTGAGCTGCTGTTGGGCAACGAACCAGTAGCCGTGCTTGCTGTCATGAACACGATAGGCACTGCCGCTCGACGCGGCATCGCCACCATTGACGTCCTCACGCACGTCGTTGGCTGGAGCGGTGCTCTTGTAGTAACCGACACGGTATTCGCCCGGCAGGTTGTTGACCTTCGGCGACCAGACCAGTTCGACCGGCAGCACGGTACCCTTGGTGCCACTGCCGCTGAGCTTGAAGCCGTTGCCATGTTCGAGTTGCGACGGGTTCTGGTTGTACGCACCGATCTGCGCATACAGCTCGGGGGTGATGTGATACTTCACGCGCAGAGCCGCCTGGCTGACCGGCCAGTTGTACCAGATGCCGGTGGCCCAGTTACCCGCTTGCGAGCCGCAGAACGCCAGGTTCTGGAATTCGCAGGGGAAGGTGTTGAAGTCTTCGCCTTCGCCGAAGTAACCGGCCTTGACGTCAAGCTTGCCGTCGAGGAACTGGTGCTGAATCCACAATTGGGTCAGGCGGACCATGTGACCACGGCCGTAGACTTCCTGGGAGGAACTCAGGGTACCGGCACGCGGATCACCGACACGGTCGTTGGAGATGTTCTGGCCGTTACGGTTGGTCAGCTGGATCTTGGCCTGGGTGTTATCCCAGCCCCACAGTTTTTGCAGATCCAGCGCCACACCCAGGCCAAACTGGTCGGCGTAACGCGCGGTCTTGTCGTTGTTGTAGCCACCGTGCAGGTTGCCACCGACTTCACCGACGTAGTCGGCCTTGATGTCGATACCTTGTTCGATGAGCTTGGTACGCTCACCACCCCAGTCTCCGGTCATCCATTTGGAATCGGCGCTGAAGGCCTCGTCAGCCATGGCATGGCCTGCCATGACCAACGCTGCCGCCGCTGACAATTGGCAGATCAGACGGATATTCGTATTGCTCTTTTTCATCCCTACATCCTCGTCTTTATTTTTATTAACAGTTTTTATTGAACGTGGTTTACATCGATTGCGACGGGCGACGTAAGCCGCCCATCCTGAACTCAGCGGCCCTTGAACTGCGCCACGTTGTCACCGAGAGCCAAAGGCTGGGACTGCCCAGCCCGCCCCAGGCGTTCGCCGGTTGCGGCGTCGAACAGCAACACCTTGGCCGGGTCGAATTGCAGGGTCAGGGTCTCGCCCACCTGTGGCGCCACGTCCGGCGCCAGGCGGCAGCAGACCTTGCTGTCGTTGAGCGTGACGAAGACCAGGGTGTCGGGACCGGTCGGCTCGGTGACCTGGACCTCGGCACGAATGCTCGGCAGGCCGGTGTCGCCGCTGGCCAGCAAAATCTGTTCGGGACGCAGGCCCAGGACCACTTCACGGTCTTCGAGACCGGCATCGCTGGTGTTCAGCGGCAATTCACAACGTGCCTGACCACTGTCGAGCAGCGCCACCAGGCGACCGTCCTTGCGCTGCAGGCGCAGCGGAATGAAGTTCATCGGCGGCGAGCCGATGAAGCTGGCGACGAACTGGTTGGCCGGGTCATTGTAGATCTGCTTCGGAGTACCGAACTGCTGGATGATGCCGTCCTTCATCACTGCGACCTTGTCGCCCAGGGTCATCGCCTCGATCTGGTCATGGGTGACGTAGACGGTGGTGGTTTTCAGGCGCTGATGCATCAGTTTCATTTCGGTACGCATCTCGACCCGCAGCTTGGCATCGAGGTTGGACAGCGGTTCGTCGAACAGATAGATCTTCGGCCGCCGCGCCAGCGCCCGGCCCATCGCCACGCGCTGCTGCTGACCACCGGAGAGCTGGCCCGGCTTGCGGTTGAGCAGGTGTTCGATCTGCAACAGCTTGGCGACACGCGCCACTTCCTCGTCGATGGCCGCCTGGCTCATCTTGCGGATTTTCAGGCCGAATTCGATGTTCTCGCGCACGCTCATGGTCGGGTACAGCGCATAGGACTGGAACACCATGGCGATGTCACGATCCTTGGGGCTCATGCCGCTGACGTCCTGGTCGCCGATCATGATCGCGCCGCCGGTGATGCTCTCAAGACCGGCGATGCAGTTCATCAGGGTCGACTTGCCACAACCCGAAGGCCCGACAAGGATCAGGAACTCACCGTCCTTGATCGACAGTTCGATGTTCTTCAGGGTGTCCGGCAGGCCGGCGCCATAGGTCTTGTTTACGTTGCGAAGTTCGAGCGTTGCCATGATTACCCCTTGACTGCGCCGGCCGTCAGCCCGCGCACGAAATACTTGCCTGCGACCACATAGACCAGCAGGGTCGGCAGCCCGGCGATCATCGCCGCCGCCATATCAACGTTGTATTCCTTGACCCCGGTGCTGGTGTTGACCAGGTTGTTCAGCGCCACCGTGATCGGCTGCGAATCACCGCTGGAGAACACCACGCCGAACAGGAAGTCGTTCCAGATCTGAGTGAACTGCCAGATCAGGCAGACCATGATGATCGGGGTCGACATCGGCAGGATGATCCGCCGGAAGATGGTGAAAAAGCCCGCGCCGTCCAGGCGTGCCGCCTTGACCAAGGCATCGGGGATGCTCACGTAGTAGTTGCGGAAGAACAGCGTGGTGAAGGCAAGGCCATACACCACGTGAACGAACACCAGGCCGCTGGTGGTGCTGGCCAGACCCATCTTGCCGAGGGTGAACGAGGCCGGCAGCAACACGGTCTGGAACGGCAGGAAGCAGCCGAACAGCAGCAGCCCGAAGAACAGCTGCGAACCGCGAAAGCGCCACATCGACAGCACATAGCCGTTCAACGCACCGATGGCAGTGGAAATCAGCACCGCCGGGACGGTGATCTTGATCGAGTTCCAGAAGTAGCCGTTGACCGTGGCCCAGGCCTTGATCCAGCCGATATCGGTGAACACCGTCGGCCAGCTCAGCAGGTTGCCGGTGCTGATGTCGTCCGGCGACTTGAAGCTGGTCAGCAGCATCACCACCAGCGGCACCAGGTACAGCAGCACGGCGATGATCAGCACCGCGTAGATGGCGATGCGGCTCAGGCTGAGGGAAGGTTTGGCGGTGAGACTAGTCATGACGCTTGGTCCTCAGCTCGGAGTACAGGTAAGGCACGATGATCGCGAGAATCGCACCGAGCATCAGAATCGCACTGGCCGAGCCCATGCCCATCTGGCCGCGACTGAAGGTGAAGGAATACATGAACATCGCCGGCAGGTCGGACGAGTAGCCAGGACCACCAGCGGTCATCGCCGCCACCAGGTCGAAGCTCTTGATCGCGATGTGCGCCAGGATCATCACCGCACTGAAGAACACCGGACGCAGGCTGGGCAGCACCACTTTCCAGTAGATCTTCGGCATGCTCGCACCATCGATCTGGGCCGCACGGATGATCGACTGATCGACCCCGCGCAGACCAGCGAGGAACATCGCCATGATGAAGCCCGAGGCCTGCCAGACCGCAGCGATCACCAGACAGTAGACGACACGGTCGGGGTCGATCAGCCAGTCCAGGCGGAAGCCTTCCCAGCCCCAGTCGCGCAGCAGTTTGTCCAGGCCCATGCCCGGGTTGAGCAACCACTTCCAGGCGGTACCGGTGACGATCATCGACAGCGCCATCGGATACAGGTAGATGGTGCGGATGAAACCTTCGCGGCGGATACGCTGATCAAGGAATACCGCCAGCATCACACCAATCACCAGGGTGATGCCAATGAACATGCCACCGAACAGCGCGAGGTTCTTGCTCGCCACCCACCAGCGGTCGTTGTCGAACAGCCGCGCATATTGCGCCAGACCCACCCATTTGTAGGTCGGCAGGAAAGTCGAGTTGGTGAACGACAGGATGAACGTCCACAGGATGTAGCCGTAGAAACCCACCAGCACGATGAACATGCTCGGCGCGAGCACCAGCTTGGGTAGCCAGCGCTGCAGGAAATCGAACGGCGAGGCCTTGCTGAACGTAGCAACAGAGCTCATGGGAAAATCCAGTACAAGAAATAGGAACTACATCAACCTCTCTCTGCAGGAGCAGGGCTTGCCCACGAAGGCGCCGGATCAGACGACTCACTCGTTGACTGACACACCGCTTTCACGGGCAAGCCACGCCCCTACAAAGGTGGGCGTTTACTTGGCGGACTTGACCGCCGCACCGAGTTTCTTCGCCGCATCAGCCGGATCGGCTTTCGGGTCGTTGATGTAGTTGGTCACGACGTCGAAGAACGCACCCTGTACGGCCAGCGTGGTCGCCATGTTGTGCGCCATGCTCGGCTGCAGGCCGCCATTCTTGGCATCCGCCAGGAAGTCCTTGGCAGCGGTCTGCGCGCAGGAGTCGAAGCCATACTTGGTCATGTCGGCCAGCATGTCGTTACGCACCGGGATCGAGCCCTTGTTGATGCTGAAGACCTTCTGGAAGTTCTCGCCCAGTACAATCTTGGCGATGTCCTGCTGGCCGGCAGCCGTACCTTTGTCCTTCTGCTTGAACACCGCCAGGGAGTCGATGTTGTAGGTAAAGGCCTTGTCGGTACCCGGGAAGGCAACGCACTGGTAATCCTTGCCGGCGACTTTCTTGGCGGCGGTCCATTCGCTCTTGGCCCAGTCACCCATGATCTGCATGCCGGCCTTGCCGTTGATGACCTTGGCCGCTTCCAGGTTCCAGTCCTGGCCCTTGCCGTCGACGTCCATATAGGTCGCGACTTTCTTCAGTTCGGTCAGCGCCTTGACCATTTGCGGGCCGGTCAGGGTTGCGTTGTCCAGGTCAACCAGGGCTTTCTTGTAACCGTCGACGCCCATCACGGAAAGCACCACCGCTTCGAACACGGTGCTGTCCTGCCAAGGCTGGCCACCATGGGCCAGAGGAATGAAACCGGCAGCCTTGAGCTTGTCACCTGCGGCGTAGAATTCCTCGAGGGTGGTCGGTGCCTTCTCGATACCGGCTTTCTTGAAGACCTCGGGGTTGATCCACAGCCAGTTGACGCGGTGGATGTTCACCGGCACGGCTACGTAGTCGCCTTCATACTTCACGGTGTCGGAGACTTTCTTGTCGAGCAGGCTGTCCCACTTCTCTTGCTTGGCGACATCCTTGAGGACGTCGGTGTCGAGCAGGCCGGTGGATGCCCACTCCTGAATGTCGGGGCCCTTGATCTGGGCGACAGCAGGCGGGTTGCCGGCTACGGCGCGGCTCTTGAGTACGGTCATGGCTGTGGCACCGCCACCGCCGGCGACAGCGCCGTCTTTCCAGGTGAAACCGTCTTTTTCTACCTGGGCCTTGAGGACATCGACCGCAGCTTTTTCACCACCGGACGTCCACCAGTGAACCACTTCCACACTCCCTTTGGAGTCGGCAGCCAGTGCGCTGAGCGGGAACAACGAGGCGAGGGAAATCACTGCGGCGAGGCGAGAAATCGAATTCATCTGAAGTACCTTTCTTGTTGTTATGCATGCAAGTCTGGTGCTTGCGCTGCAACGGATTCTAGTAAAGGCGCATGCCTTCGCAGGTAACGAAGGGACGCGCGAATGTCACTGCATGGTTACACAGGCCAAGCCCATGACTCAGACTCCGGTTTCCTCGGCAAAGTGCCGAGCCAGAGCGCTCGCCAGACTTGTCGCCAGTGGCATGCAGGGTAACAGGAGTGCCTGGTAGGCATGATAGAGGTCGGGCTTGCCGCCCCAGATCCTGGCGCTGGGCCGATTGTGCTCGTCCAGTTCGTGATGCCAGCTGCCGTATAGCCGGTCGATGAAATGCAGCTCGTTGAAGTCCCAGAAACGTCGGTACCAGGTTTCGTACTGCTGCTCTCGCGTGCGCCGCAACAGGGCTGCCGCCGTCGCGCTGGCTTCGCAATGCACCCAGTGCAGACGCTCGCGCACCACCGGGCGATTGTCCCAATCCAGAGTATAGACCAGCCCCGGTCGGCCATCGGCGTTCCAGGCATGGCAACAGGCACCGGCAAACAATTGGCGGGCGTCTTCCAGCAGCCAGTCTGGCGTGAGCAGTCCCACTGCATCGCGAGCCGCCTCGAGATGCAGCAGCAACCTGGCCCACTCGAAGGCGTGCCCCGGCGTCGTGCCGTAAGGGCGGAAACCGTCCGCCGGATTATCCTGGTTGTATTCGCGCAACGGCTGCCAATCCCGGTCGAAGTGCTCGATGACGGTGAAGCCGTTACCTCCCGCCTGCTGGTGAATCACCCGTTCGACGATACGCAATGCGCGATCCAGCCAGCGACTGTCGCCGGTGACATCGGCCAGGGCCAGGAATGCTTCGGTGCCATGCATGTTGCTGTTGGCGCCGCGATAGGCTTCCTCGTTGCTCCAGTCACGCGCGAAGGATTCGCGTAGCGCGCCCTCCTCTTCGCTCCAGAAATGCGTGTCGATCACCCGGATCGCTTCGGCCAGCAGGTCTTGGGCTTGCGCGCAGCCGGCGACCACCGCCGAACTCGCGGCAAGGGCAACAAAGGCATGCAGATAGGCAGCCTTGCCACGGTTGCCATCACGGTGTTCCGGCGCCGCGTACCAGCCACCGAAGGTTGCATCACGCAGAGGGCCCCAGAGCGCGGCAACACCATGTTCGACCAGCGGCAGACAGCCAGGAATGCCCTGGATATAGGCCATGGCAAAACAGTGGGTCATGCGGGCAGTATTCATGGTTTCGGCCATGGCCTGAGCGGGCAGGCGCCCCTGCCCGTCGAGATTGCCGAACCCTTCATCGAGCCGAGCGGCCCTGGCGAACGCCAACAGGCGCTGTCCTTCGGCCATCAACCAGGCTCTGTGGGCAGAAGCGTTCAGCCAACTGCCGAACGAAAATTCAAGGCTGTCGCCCGTCATGCTCTTCACCTTTATTGTTATTCAGGAGCGTATTCAGGAGCAGGTCACTGGCCTGTCGTGCTGCGGATTCTAACCAGCGCCCAGGCGGCGACAGGTAACGAAGGCTGACGATAATGTCACCAACCGGTGACAATTCGAGCCCTCTGCAGCCGCGTTTTGATCAGGTTCTTTCATGAGCCAAAGTAGGAAAAATGCCGACTAGGCTGCTTCTCTTTTCCATGTAGGAGCTATCCCTAAAGCCTTTTCCCACATTGATGCGTCCCTTTGCCTGAGCGAATCTCGCTCACTGTCATCCCTGAAAGGCTCCATGAAAAGCCGACGCCACCCGAAGAGGCATACCCTATGGCCAACGACATTGCATATCCGGCCCGCCAATGCTGCATCTTTCCATTGCACCAGGAAAATCGGCAGTACGCCTGGAAGGTGGAAGTACGCCGGGGCGGCAAGCTGCTGAGCGAGGTATTCACCTTCGCGGAGCACGGCGGTGAACAGCCCGCACACCTGGCCGCCGAGTCGTGTCGCAATGCGCTGGTGCTGAAAATGCCGGCGGTGCAGACCTATGAAAGTCGTCAACGCCTGTTGCCCCACAACACCAGCGGGCATCCGGGGGTCATGAGGATCGAAACCAACAACATCGGTTACTGGCGCGCCAGCACCCGCATCCATGGCTACAACCTGAGCCGCAGCTTCAGCGTCGAACGGTACGGTGAGCAGCAGGCCAAATGCCTGGCCCTGAATGAGCGCCAACAGCAACTGGCACTTTGCGAAGAACCCTACGAGCAGGCCATGCAGGCCTTGCAGCAGCATTTCAGCCAGAACAACACACGCATGCGCGAGCATCGTATCCAGGCCGCCATCGGCCAGGCCCGGTGTCGCCGCCCCTCAGCCGACAGTCACCTGCCGGACGACCAGGGGCCGCCACTGAGCATCAGCCCGGAACAAGCCTCGTTGTCGATCAGTCGACATTTCGCGGCAAGCACAAAGTAACCCGCAAGCCACCTCCACGCAGGTTCTGCAGACTGACTTCCCCACCATGGCTATGGGCGATGTTGCGGGCTATGCCCAGACCCAGGCCATAGCCCTGCTGGTGGCCGGACAGGCGAAAATGCGGCTCGAAAACCTGTTGCAGGCGCTGCTCGGGTACCCCCGGTCCTTCGTCGTCGACGTGCAGGACAAAAGCGCTGTCATCGTCCTCGATGTGCAGGTGCGCCCGCTCACCATACTTGAGGGCATTGTCGATCAGATTGCCCATGCAGCGACGCAGGGCCAGCGGCTTGCCCGGATAACTTGCCTGCGCCCGCCCGTCGATGCTGACCAGACCATTGCCGTTGGGCGACAGATAACACTCGACCAAGGTATCAAGGGCCTGGTTGAGGTCCACCGGCTCGATATTCTCGTGAATATCGGTGTCCTTCACACATTGCAACGCGCCCTTGACCAGCATCTCCAGTTCATCGAGATCGCGGCCGAATTTCAGTTGCAGTTGCTCATCCTCAAGCAACTCGACTCGCAGGCGCAGGCGGGTGATGGGCGTACGCAGATCGTGGGAAATCGCACTGAACAACTGGCTGCGCTCGGTCAGGTAACGACTGATGCGCTCACGCATGGTGTTGAGCGCCCGTCCGACTTCCATCACTTCACTGCCACCGCCTTCAAGCACCGGCCGCACCTCCTCCGCCCCCAACGACATATCCCGTGCCGAACGGGCCAGGCGCTTGAGTGGCCGACTCTGCCAATGCACCAGCAGCCCGATGAACAGCAACAGGAAACCGCTGGTGAGCAGAATGAACCAGACCTGCTGGGACGGTAGCCCCTCCTCTTCCAGGCTGGTATAGGGTTCGGGCAACAGCGAGGCGATATACAGCCATTCGCCGGGCGACATCTGGATCTGCGTGACCAGCACCGGCGGATTCACCGGCTCCAGGGTCAATGCGTAGTGCGCCCAGGAACGCGGCAGTTCATCGAGCTTCAGGCCGCCGTTGAAGATCCGCAGATTGTCGGGGCTGACGAAGTTCACCGTGATATCGACGTCATTGCCCAGGGACTGGCGCAGCACCTCGTGGACCGCTTCGAGTACCGCCGTCTTGCGTGGGGTCGGGCCAAGCAGTTGCATGTCCAGCGGCTTGTCGTTGAGGGTCACCACGAATCGCGTTCCACCCATACTGCGCAACTGGTCGAGCACCAGCGGCCGATAGGCCAGGGGCAACGAGCGCAGGTAACTGACGCTGGCCGTCATCGAGTGGGCCAGGCTACGGGCACTGGTGACCAGCCCTTCGAGCTGGGTTGCACGCAATTGCGAAAGCCAGATGACACTGGACAGCGCCTGGGCCAACAGCACTGCAAGCAACGTCAGCAGCAGCATCCGCCCCAGCAGCGAGCGTGGCACCGGCAGACGCTGGCGCAGTTCAGAGAGCATTGGCGGCGGTGACGTTGGCAGCCAACTGGTAACCGCTGCCACGCACGGTGCGGATCAGCCGTGGAGGTTTCTCGGTATCGCGCAGGCGTTGGCGCAAGCGGCTGACCGCCATGTCGACGATCCGGTCCAGGGGCATCAGGTCGCGTCCACGGGTGGCATTGCCGATGGTGTCGCGATCGAGGATTTCCTGGGGATGATCGAGAAACAGCTTGAGCAGGGCGAAGTCGGCACCGGAAAGAATCACCTCTTCACCATCGATATGAAACAGCCGGTGGCTGACCGTATCCAGTCGCCACTCGTCAAAGGCCAAGACTTCACTGCCAGCGCGCTCCTGGCCGAATTGGGCACGGCGCAGCAGAGCCTTGATCCGGGCCTGCAACTCACGGGGACTGAAGGGTTTGCCGAGGTAATCGTCTGCGCCAAGCTCAAGACCAATCACCCGGTCTGCCTCGTCGGAACTGGCGGTCAGCATGATGATCGGAACGTGGGCCTGGCGCGGGTGCTGGCGGACCCAGCGACAGAGGCTGAAGCCGTCTTCGTCGGGCAGCATCACATCGAGGATGACCAGGTCACTCGGCGCTTCATTGAGCGCCTGGCGAAAACCGGCGCCATCACCGACCGTGCGCACCTGAAAACCGGCACGACTGAGGTAGGTGTCCAGCAGTTCACGGATTTCCTGATCATCATCGACCAGGAGAATGGACTTACTGAATGCGCTCACGGGGGATGTCCCTGTTGTTGTGGTTAGGACCGAAACGCGGATTATGCCTCAATCGATTGAGCGGTGAAGATGTGTTGATCTTGAGGGCCTCTTCGCGGGCAAGCCCGCTCCTGCAAGGAACCGGTGGGCCCAAGGGTTCCACCGTATCCGTGGGAGCGGGCTCGCCCGCGAAGAGGCCAACACCGAATCAGTCGCAAAGCGCCTGCTGCAAGGCCACCCCCGCACCGATCAGCCCGGAATACGGCGCCGTCACCAGCCACACCGGGATGCCCTTGAAGTAGTCGCTCATGCAGCCCTTGTCGGCAAAGCTCTTGGCGAAACCACTCTGGATGAAGAAATCGGCAAACCGCGGGATCACGCCACCGACGATATAAACCCCGCCACGCCCTCCAGTGGTCAGCACGTTGTTGCCCGCCACCCGCCCCAGCCAGCAACTGAATTGCTCCAGCACTTCCTGCGCCACCGGGTCACCCGCGAGGCCGGCAGCGGTAATCGCCTCCGGCGTCTCCAGGACAGGCGGGTGTCCATCCACCGCGCAGATCGCCCGGTAGACGCGCGGCAGGCCGCCACCGCTGAGGGCGGTCTCGGCACTGACATGGCCGATCTCGTCATGGATATGTCGCCACAGCTGGGTTTCACGGGGGCTGCTCAGGGGCAGGTCGACATGCCCACCTTCCCCCGGCAAGGCCATGAATCCACCCTCACCCAGGTTCAGCAGGGTGCCAACGCCCAGGCCGGTACCGGGGCCGATCACCACCGCCGGCCGGTGCGGTTCCGCCGTACCTTCGCAGACCACGCGAAATTCATCGGGCTCGAGACGGGTCATCCCCAGGGCCATGGCCGAGAAGTCGTTGACCAGCAACAACTCGTCGACCTGCAGGGTCGCGCAGAACGCCTTGCGGCTCAGGCGCCAATGGTTATTGGTGAAACGGAACTCGTCGCCGCTCACCGGCCCCGCCACCGACAGACACACCGCGCCAACGGCCCCCAACGGCAGGCCCAGCCCATCCAGGTAGACCTTGATGGCGTCTTCCGGGCACGCGTGATCGGCGGTGGCAAGCACCTTCACCGAGTCCAGGCCGTTGTCTTTCCACAGGGCGAAGCGGGCATTGGTGCCGCCGATATCGCCAACCAGGGCCAATTTCATTCAAGGGTCTCCAGGGCCGAAGTGAAGGCACTGGCCCCCTGCTCCGCCGAGCTGAAGGCCATGCGCATGAAGCCGAACAATTCGCGGCCACAGCCGACATTATTACCCAGCAGACCGACCGCCGGCTCGCGCGCTGCGAATTCCGCGTCATCGACCAGCACTTTCAGCGTCCCCTTCACCCCGTCGACACGGATCACATCGCCGTCGCGCACCCGCGCCAACGCGCCGCCCACATGGGCCTCGGGGCAGACATGGATCGCCGCCGGAATCTTGCCCGAAGCGCCGGACATACGGCCATCGGTCACCAGTGCAACCTTGAAGCCACGGTCCTGCAGGACGCCGAGGAACGGGGTCATCTTGTGCAGTTCCGGCATGCCGTTGGAACGTGGCCCCTGGAAGCGCATGACCGCCACGAAGTCTTTCTCCAGTTGGCCGGCCTTGAAGGCATCGGCCAGGTCCTGCTGGTCCTGGAACACCAGCGCCGGTGCTTCGACGACCTGATGCTCAGGCGCCACGGCGGAAACTTTCATCACCCCGCGCCCAAGGTTGCCTTCCATCACCCGCAGGCCACCTTCAGGCGAGAAGGCACGGGCCACCGGACGCAGGATGTTTTCATCAAGGCTTTCGATCGGCCCCTCGCGCCAGACCAGTTCGCCGTCCTGCAGGAACGGCTCGCGGGTGTAGAGGCTCAAGCCACGGCCAGCCACGGTGTTGACGTCTTCGTGCAACAGACCGGCCTCAAGCAGTTCGCGGATCAGGAACGACATGCCGCCTGCGGCCTGGAAGTGGTTGATGTCGGCCTTGCCGTTCGGGTAGACGTGGGACAGCGTCGGCACCACCTCGGAAAGATCGGCCATGTCCTGCCAGGTCAGTTGGATACCCGCCGCCTGGGCAATGGCCGGCATGTGCAGGGTGTGATTGGTCGAACCGCCGGTGGCATGCAGGGCAACGATGGAGTTGACCAGCGCGCGCTCATCGACGATCTCGCCGATCGGCATGAAGTTGCCGCTCTGCCGGGTCATGCGTGTGACCTGGAACGCCGCCTCGCGGGTCAGGGCATCGCGCAGCGGTGTATTCGGGTTGACGAAGGACGCGCCCGGCAAGTGCAGGCCCATGACCTCCATCAGCAACTGGTTGGTGTTGGCGGTACCGTAGAAGGTGCAGGTGCCGGGACTGTGGTAGGACTTCATTTCCGACTCCAGCAGTTCCTCACGGCTGGCCTTGCCTTCGGCGTAACGCTGGCGGACGTCGGCTTTCTGCTTGTTGGAAATACCCGAAAGCATCGGCCCACCGGGCACGAAGATAGTCGGCAGATGACCGAAACGCAGCGATCCCATCATCAGGCCCGGCACGATCTTGTCGCAGATGCCCAACATCAGCGCCGCATCGAACATGTTGTGCGACAGCGCCACCGCGGTCGACATCGCGATCACTTCGCGACTGGCGATCCCCAGCTCCATGCCCGGCTCGCCCTGGGTCACGCCGTCGCACATCGCTGGCACCCCCCCGGCGAACTGGCCGACCGAGCCGATCTCGCGCAGGGCCTGCTTGAGCTGCTCCGGGTAGGTCTCGTAAGGCTGATGCGCGGAGAGCATGTCGTTATAGGACGAAACAATCGCCACGTTGGCGGCATTCATCATCCGCAGGGTTTCCTTGTCCTGGCTGCCGCATCCGGCCACGCCATGGGCAAAGTTCGCGCATTGCAGCTTGCCGCGCACGGGGCCATCGCTGGCAGCACCGCGAATCAGTGCCAGATACGCCGCGCGGGTGGCGCGGCTGCGGGCGATAAGCCGTTCGGTGACCTCAAGAACGCGGGGATGCATGTGTAGAACTCCAGGCTAACGGATATGGCGACCTGTGTGCCCTGAAGTGAGCGAACGCCTCGGTTGACGGGGCTTTTCGTTCATCCGGACCCGTTGATTCAGGTCACTCGTTGTAGATAAAACAAAATATTGCCATTAAAAAGGCTTGTTTTCTATTTCTATGCGAATAATCTTGTAATTCCAACAACAAAATTACGACAGGCGCTTTTATCATGACGCTACGCATTGCAATCAACGGTTTTGGTCGTATCGGCCGCAACGTCCTACGCGCACTCTATACCCAAGGTTACCGTCAGGACTTGCAGGTCGTCGCCATCAACGACCTCGGCGACAGCTCGATCAATGCCCACCTGCTCAAATACGACACTGTCCACGGCACCTTCGATGCCAGCGTAGAACATGACCACGAAAGCCTGACCGTCAACGGTGACCGTATTGCCGTCAGCGCGATCCGCAACCCGGCCGAGCTGCCCTGGGCCGCCGAGAAGATCGACGTGGTGTTCGAATGCACCGGTCTGTTCACCGACCGCGCCAAGGCCGCCGCGCACATCAGCGCCGGTGCGCGCAAGGTGATCATTTCCGCCCCGGCCAAGGGTGCCGATGCCACCGTGGTCTACGGGGTCAATCACGACATTCTGCGCCAGTCGCACGAGATCATCTCCAACGCCTCGTGCACCACCAACTGCCTGGCTCCGGTGGCCCAGGTGCTGCATCGCGAATTGGGCATCGAAAGCGGTCTGATGACCACTATCCACGCCTACACCAACGACCAGAACCTGACCGACGTCTACCATACCGACCCGTATCGCGCCCGCTCGGCGACCCAGAACATGATCCCGAGCAAGACCGGCGCGGCCGAAGCCGTCGGCCTGGTGCTGCCGACCCTGGCCGGCAAGCTGACGGGCATGGCCGTGCGTGTGCCGGTGATCAACGTGTCACTGGTCGACCTGACCGTACAGCTCAAGCGCGAAGCCAGTGCCGACGAAATCAACGCACTGTTCAAGGAAGCCAGCCAGCATTCGAAGATTCTCGGCTACAACACCCTGCCGCTGGTCTCCAGTGACTTCAACCACAATCCACTGTCATCGATCTTCGACGCCAACCACACCAAGGCCAGTGGCAAGCTGCTCAAGGTTCTGGCCTGGTATGACAACGAGTGGGGCTTCTCCAACCGCATGCTGGATAACTGCCTGGCGCTGTGCAACGCACAATGACGGCGCGCGTGCGCGCGAGCAGAAAAAGCCTCGTCGATCACGAGGCTTTCGAGGGAAGACCGGGGCTCAACTTTGCGGTTTGAGCCCCTGGGAAAGACCGAACACGAACAACAGCAGGTCGTGGGTGGGCTGGACATGGGCCGCCACCTTGGCCACCCGTGGCAAGGGACAACGCCCGCCCGCCTGGGCCATGCTCAGCACCTGAGGTTGAGGCTGTTCCCAGACCACCAGCGCCAGGGAAGCGACAGCCAATCCACCGAGTAAAAACAAACCTCTAGCCATTTCTAACTTCATCATCGTAAGCCTTTGATGGTGCTGCCAAACGCCATACTGTAAAAGTAGCTTAGCCGCTTCCAATCCGCTTCACTCCACGACGAATGGCGCCGCAGTTGTTTGAGGTCGTGCTGCGCCGCACGCCGGCGGCTCAAGCGCTGACGTGCCTTCTCGAAATCCAGCAGAGCCACTTCGACACTGGCCGACTCGCCTTCACCGACAACCCGGACGAACAGGTGCTTGATATAAAGGCAACCATGTTGCCAGCGCCCACGGTGCATGCGGGCCAGCGTATTGGCCAGTTCCTGCAGCAGACGATCGTGCACAACCTCGCCATGCCGCTCACGCCCACCGTCGGCGTACCACTGCTCGATCTCGCAGAACCCCTCCAGAGCAGCGGTCACCAGCAACGCCTGCCACTGCCCGCCGGTATCGCGACGCGCACCACAGAACACCAGTTCCGGTACGCCGACCTCAAGCATGCGCAGACTCTTCAGTGCGTCCTGCTCGCGCAGAACGGTCGGACGACCGAATGGGTGCAGCAGACTGCGATAGAGATGCCCCACCTGACGTTTCACATACAACAGTCGACCGGTTGTGCCCACTACGCGTTGCACCCCACTCTCGCCACCCCGACGCCGGTTGGGCTCTTCCACCCACTCACCTTTGCGCGTCCAGAAATGTTCGAAACGATCCGTGGTGGTTCCTGCCGCATACGAAGCGCATTCAACGGTCATCCTGCTACCTTTTGTGTGAGATACAATCCGCCACATGGCGTAAGGAAGGAAAAAGGTCTCGATATCGCCGGCCCGAAACCCACGCATTTGAATTCTTATTCAATCTTCGCCGTCGGCAAAAACGTAATGATTCGGATATCCGCCTGGACAGGCCAACTGCCGCAGATCGTTGCCTGGGGAAAATGCTAGAGCGTCCCGAACCAACCATTACATTTTTTTACAGGTCGACGATAATAGCAGGGGGCCACATTCGTAAACCCCGTGCAAGTCTGTGCCCCCAGACAGGGAGACGGAAGGTCATCAGGTTCTGGAACGGTCCAGATCTACCTGGAAACGGCAACCATTGGGCTGCATGGTCGTCAGGCTGACATGCCAGCCCTGGTTCTCGCAGATCCGTTGCACCAGCGAAAGGCCCAGGCCCAGGCCTTCTCCACGCTTTTCATCGCCGCGAACGAACGGCTGGAACATCGCTTCGCGTTTCTCCTCGGGAATCCCGACACCGCTGTCCTCGACCACAAAACCGGTCGGCTCCAGGGTCAGCCGGATAAACCCCTGCTCCGTATAGTGCAGAGCATTGCGCAACAGGTTGCCCATCACTGCGTGGAGGAACGTGGCGTTATAGCGAGTACTCAGCGGGCTGCCCGGTTCGAAAATCAGCGTCAGGCCCTTCTCCTCGATCGGGGCACGCCATAGGCCAACCAGATCTTCAGCCACCACGCTCAACGAGACTTGCGGCGACATGCTGCCATCTTCCCGCTGGGCCCGGGCGAGCATCAGGAACGTCTGCACCAGTTCGCGCATTTCCCCGCTGGCGCGGGCGATTCGTTCGACCTGATTGCGCCCGCGCGGATCGAGCGCCGGGTTTTCCAGCAACAGCTCGCAGGAACTGGCCAGGACCATCAGCGGCGTGCGCAACTCATGACTGACGTCACTGGTGAACAACCGCTCGCGGGTCAACGCATCGCGCAGGCGCCCCAGCGTTGCGTCGAAGGCAACCGCCAGCTCGCCGACCTCGTCGGCCGCGTAGTCGGGCGCCAGCAAGGGCGCGAAACCGAGCAACTGGTCGCGATGGCGCACCTGGCGTGCCAGCCTCACCACCGGAGCCATCACTCGTCGCGCCAGGACCCAGCCCAGGAACACCGCCAGTACCAAGGCCAGAACGAACCCCACCAGCACCACGGCGAACAGCACCCGTTCGCGCTCCTCGAAATCACTCTGGTCCTGGAGGAGCACATAACGCCGACCGTCGACCACCTCGACCATTGCGTGATAGGACAGTTGCTCGCGAAATACCTCGTGGAAACCCGGGTCGAGATGCCGCAGGTCCTTGGGCAGCTCGAAGTCGCCCTTGCCGCCGCTGTAATAGAACAACTGATCGGGCTCGGGACGGTGACTCCAGTCGCTCACGTTATCCATCAGCAGCAGGCGCTGCAGGTCGCCGCCGAGCCCGGCGGAGATCAGCTTCTCCTCGACCAGATGGACCACCGCGATGATGCCCATGGCGAAGGTGCCCGCCACCAGCGCACTCATCAAGGCAAAGGCGATGATGATGCGCTGGGCAAGACTCTGCTTAAACTCCATCACGGCCCTCGGCCAAGCGGTAACCGACACCGTGCACGGTGTGCAGCAACGGTTTGTCGAATGGCTTGTCGATCACCTGACGCAACTGATGCACGTGGCTGCGCAGGCTGTCACTGTCCGGGCAATCGTCACCCCACAACGCCTCTTCCAGCACTTCCCGGCGCAGCACGTGAGGGCTCTTCTGCATCAATACCGCCAGCAGCTTCAAACCGACTGGATTGAGTTTGAGCAGGCGCCCCTGACGCGTCACTTCGAGGGTATCGAGGTCATAGCTCAGATCACTGACCTGCAGAGCCCGCCGGCCGCCGCCCTGGGCACGCCGCAGGACAGCCTCGATACGCGCGGCCAGCTCGGACAGCGCAAAAGGCTTGAGCAGGTAGTCGTCGGCCCCCGACTTGAAACCCTGCAAGCGGTCATCGAGCTGATCGCGGGCGGTCAGCATGATCACGGGCGTGTCGCGCCGGGCATCCTCACGCAGGCGCTTGCAGAGGGTATAGCCATCGATCCCGGGCAGCATGATGTCGAGCACGATCAGGTCATAGTGCTCGGTGGCCGCCAGGTGCAAACCCGAGAGGCCGTCCTGCGCGCAATCGACGGTGTAGCCTTTAAGCCCCAGGTAATCGGCCAGGTTGGCGAGGATATCGCGGTTGTCTTCAACCAGTAGAATTCGCATGGGTACTCTCTCCGTACGCGGTAACGACCGTCTTGCCCCGCGCAGCTTACGGTGTAGCTCAGCCTACGACTAGGGCGGGCAAATTTAATGTTTTTTTCACCCCTGGTTCACAGGCAGGAAACGCCGCTCCCGGCAGAATCGCTTACCGCCCATGCCCTGCCGATGACTCAACGCGTTCGTACACGGCCTGGCGGCAGATCGTAGGCATAAAAAAGCCCCACACAAGGTGGGGCTTTTTCAGACAGGTGCCGGGTGGCTTACATCATGCCGCCCATACCGCCCATGCCGCCCATGTCTGGCATGCCACCAGCCGATGGAGCGTCTTTCTTCGGTGCTTCGGCGATCGCAGCTTCGGTGGTCAGGATCAGACCGCCGATGGAGGATGCAGCCTGCAGAGCCGAACGGGTGACCTTGGTTGGGTCCAGGATGCCCATCTCGATCATGTCGCCGTATTGGCCGCTGGCAGCGTTGTAACCGAAGTTGCCCTTGCCGTTCTTGACTTCGTTGACCACGACGCTTGGCTCGTCACCGCTGTTGGCGGAGATCTGGCGCAGCGGCGCTTCAACGGCACGACGCAGTACAGCGATACCGACGTCCTGATCGGCGTTTTCGCCTTTCAGGTCGCTGATGGCTTGCAGGGCACGGATCAGTGCCACGCCACCGCCAGGAACCACGCCTTCTTCCACAGCAGCGCGGGTAGCGTGCAGGGCGTCTTCAACGCGGGCCTTCTTCTCTTTCATTTCGACTTCGGAGCCGGCGCCAACCTTGATCACTGCAACGCCGCCGGACAGCTTGGCCAGACGCTCTTGCAGTTTTTCACGGTCGTAGTCGGAGGAAGTTTCAGCAACCTGGGCACGGATCTGAGCGATACGCGCTTCGATATCACCCTGCACGCCGGAACCGTCGACGATGATGGTGTTTTCCTTGGACAGGGTAACGCGCTTGGCGCTGCCCAGGTGCTCCAGGGTGGTGCTTTCCAGGCTCAGGCCGATCTCTTCGGAGATCACGGTACCGCCGGTCAGAACGGCGATGTCCTGCAGCATGGCCTTGCGACGGTCGCCAAAGCCTGGTGCCTTGACGGCAGCAACCTTGACGATACCACGCATGTTGTTCACAACCAGAGTCGCCAGGGCTTCGCCTTCGACGTCTTCAGCCACGATCAGCAGTGGGCGGCCGGCTTTGGCAACGGCTTCCAGCACAGGCAGCATTTCGCGGATGTTGGAGATTTTCTTGTCGACCAGCAGGATCAGCGGACCGTCCAGTTCGGCGGTCATGGTGTCCGGCTTGTTGACGAAGTAAGGGGACAGGTAGCCACGGTCGAACTGCATGCCTTCAACGACCGACAGTTCGTTTTCCAGGCCCGAGCCTTCTTCAACGGTGATCACGCCTTCTTTACCGACTTTTTCCATGGCTTCGGCAATGATGTCACCGATGGAGCTGTCGGAGTTGGCGGAGATGGTGCCGACCTGAGCGATGGCCTTGGTGTCCGCGCATGGCTTGGACATTGCCTTCAGCTCTTTGACCACGGCGATGGTCGCCTTGTCGATACCGCGCTTGAGGTCCATCGGGTTCATGCCGGCAGCAACGGCTTTCAGGCCTTCGTTGACGATCGACTGAGCCAGAACGGTGGCGGTGGTGGTGCCGTCGCCAGCGTCATCGTTGGCACGGGAGGCAACGTCCTTGACCAGCTGCGCGCCCATGTTCTCGAAACGGTCTTCCAGCTCGATTTCCTTGGCAACGGAAACGCCGTCCTTGGTGATGGTCGGAGCGCCGAAGCTCTTCTCGATGATCACGTTACGGCCTTTCGGGCCCAGGGTCGCTTTTACCGCGTCAGCCAGGACGTTGACGCCAGTCAGCATTTTTTTGCGGGCGGAGTCGCCGAATTTAACTTCTTTAGCAGCCATGATCGTTATTCCTTAAATACTTTGTAGTAACGGGAAGAATGAGCGGGGAATCAGCCTTCGATAACGGCGAGAATTTCGTTCTCGCTCATTACCAGCAGGTCTTCGCCGTCTACTTTCACAGTGTTGCTGCCGGAGTAAGGGCCGAATACGACCTTGTCACCCACCTTTACAGACAGCGCACGGACTTCACCATTGTCCAGCACACGGCCGGCACCTACAGCGAGAACTTCACCATGGTTGGCTTTTTCAGCAGCCGAACCTGGCAGCACGATGCCGCCGGCGGTTTTCTTTTCTTCTTCGCTGCGACGGATGACGACGCGGTCATGCAGAGGACGAAGCTTCATTGTCGATCTCTCCTAATTATGGTTTTCAGCGACCGGTATCAGTACCGGCCAATTAGCAAATCCGGCGTTGCCGGTGACGGCTCGGCAAGCGAACCGCGGAATACTGTCTGGCGATTTACGCCAAAAACCTTGCGGTGACCGTTACATAGGGGCACCAATGGCGATTACAAGGGCGACCGACGATTTTTTTTGCAACCCGGCGAGCGGCCAAAACAGACACGGCACCCGAAGGTGCCGTGTCTGTTTTGCTGAATCACTCAGGAATCGCGGTGCTCGAACTCACCTTCGATCACTTGCGGCTGACGACCATTGGCCGGCGCTGCAGCGGACTGGCCACGGGCATGCAGATCATCGGCGAAAGCCCGTTGACGCAAGGCCTGCTCCTCGGCGCGCCGACGCATGCGGTCGGCCGCCAGACGGCGCGTCATCGGCAGCAGCAACAGCAGGCCGAAGACATCGCTGATAAAGCCCGGCAACAGCAGCAGGCCGCCAGCCAAGGCGAGTATCAGGCCTTCCAGCATGGTTTGCGCTGGCAGCTCGCCACGACTCAGGCTTTCACGAGCGCGCAAGGCCGTCGTCAGGCCGGCGACTCGCAACACCAGCACACCGATCGCCGAGCCGAGAATGATCAACGCCAGCGCCGGGAAGAACCCGATCGCCGTGCTGACCTGGAAAAATACGTACAGCTCCAACACTGGAAACAGTAGAAAGAGCAACAAAAAAGCGCGCATCGAATAAGTCCTCTACGGAAGAAGTCCTTCCAGTCAATAACAGATGACGTCGATGTCTCGTGAATTCAACCCTCAACGACCTGCTTTTTCGGCCATTGTTCGGCGCGAGCCAGAGAAACCAGGGCTGCACGAACCTCTGCAGGCGTATTGCAAGGTGTTTCAAAGCCCAGCCAGTACAGTCCCTGGCCGATCCGCAGGTGCATGCCCTCGGTATCGATTCCTGCCAGTTGTGCCGGCACGCCAGTGGGCAGCCCGGCCAATTTCACGTAGTGGCCGATGGCATTGGCATGATCGCTGTTCATGTGCTCGACCATGCTCACCTCGGCCTTGCCGGCAAACGGATTGGCCAGTGTTATCTGATCCAGCCAGTGGATCGCGCCGAACCCGCCAATGTAGCGATGGCGCACCGGCTTGAGGACCCAGAAGTCGAAGTCATGGGCTTTGTGGTAGTTCTGCGAGTCCGGAAAATAGCGATAGTAACGCTCGGCGGCAGCTTCAATGGCCTCTGGTTCGGCGAGCTTTTGCGCTTCGGCGAGGTAGGTGAGCCGACCGACCGCCTGGACGTCCTCGGCTTCACGCTCGCCCACCAGCAGCGAACATTTCGGATCTTTCTGCAGGTTGTGCGTGTGCTGGGCGATACGGCTGATCAGAATCAGCGGGCGCCCCTGCTCATCCAGGCAATAAGGCACCACGGAGCCAAACGGAAAACCGGGCATGGCCTTGGAGTGCGTCGACAATACCCCCCGATACTCCTTGAGCAACAACTCGCGCGCATTCTTGGCTACTTCAACGCTCACCTTATGACTCCTGATTGGCAACTCAGTGACAAGGTAATCATTATCAGCGACGGTTGCCAGCAGCCAGGCCGGCAGGGGCAGCGCGCCCGAAGACCAGAGACCGCCGAACAGCGGTCTTGCAGGAAAGAAGGAATTACCAGGCCACACCGAAGCCGACGGTGTAGCGGGTCTTGTTCAGGCTGGTTTCGTCGTCGCCATTGATAATGTCGCGTTCAGCCTTGAGGTTGAGCGAGGCCCATTCGGTGACCTTGTAGCGCAGGCCAAGCTGGGCATCGAGGGAATACTTCGAAGGACCACTCAGCGGCCGGCCGACTTCACCATTGGTGAACAGCTCGACGGTTTTGCCGACCAGGTAGCGGTTGTAATCCCACTTCATACCCAATGAATAGAAGTTCTTCTTCTCGCCGTCGGAATACTCATAATCGGTGCTGTTGACCAGCGAGCCGAGGGAAAACGCGCCCAACTCGTCATCCCAGAACTGATAACCGGGACCGGTACCGACGGTACGCTGACGCGAAAGGTCCTCGACCCGGTCGCGCTTGTAGGTCAGGCGCCCCTGCCAGAACCATTTTTCGGTGAGAAAGCGGTCGAGGGCATACTCAACGCCCCAGTTGTCCGTGGTCACCACATTATCCTGGAACTCGCGGTTGTACTCGCCTTCGGCGTGGTGGCGCCAGGCGCCATGACGGGCCGTGGTCTTGAAGTCGATGTCGTAGTCGTCGGTGTCCTTTTCCGCGCGCTTGTAGTCCATGGCCAAGTCGACATTGCCCTTCCAGACCAGATCCTCAATCAGCGGCTTGGGTTTGACGATCTGCTGGATACTGGCCAGATCCACGGTTTTAGGTGCCTCGCCGTTGGCCAAGGTCACCTTGCCGGCATCAGCCGCCTGCAAGGACTTGGCCTTCTCGCCGCTGTAGGCATCCTGCTTGACCAGCAGCTCCTGATCGCTTTCCAGGGTCTTGACCTGGGACCAGTCCAGCGCAACGTTGCCGGCATAGGTGGTCTGAACCACCAATTTCCCGCCATCGAACAATTTGATCTTGCCGCTCAGGCGGTCACCGTTCTTCAACCAGACGGTATCAGCCAGCAGGGGCGTGGAGGCACTGAAAACAGCGAGACACAGCAGGGTTCTGGAAAACATGGGCAACACAGGACTCGGGTTTGCAAGAAAAAACCGGCATTATCGCGCTGGATGCCGCCTGAGCAAGCACTGACCAGCCAACCGGCATCGAGTTCAATGACGCAGCCCGATAAACAGAAACCGCCTACTTGAAAGGCGATAATTCCCTACAGGAACGGCCGTGTGAGCGACGCAAGCGCCAGCGAAACCCCCGCCCAGATGCGCCGTACGACCCTCTATCTGACCCTGGCCCAGGTTCCCGAGGGCAAAGTGGTCACCTACGGCCAGCTCGCCGAACTGGCCGGTCTCGGCCGAGCCGCCCGCTGGGTCGGTCGCACCTTGAGTCAACTGCCGGCCGACACCCGTCTGCCCTGGCACCGGGTGCTGGGCGCCGGCGGTCGGATCAGCCTGCCCGCAGGCAGCCCGTCCGGCGACGAACAACGCGCCCGGCTGCGCACCGAAGGCCTCAGCGTCCTGAACAATCGCGTCGATATCAAGCGTCATGGCTGGCGCCCGATAGAGCACAGCGGTTAGAGTGCGCGCTTTGTTTCCGTCAACCCTGAGGCAGATTCCAGCCCATGCCCCGTAAAACCTGGCGCGCCGCGCTCGCTGCCTATGCCAGCCCGTCGACATTAGTGTTGCTGCTGCTCGGTTTCGCTGCCGGTCTGCCTTACATGTTGGTGTTTTCAACGCTATCGGTCTGGTTGCGCGAAGCCGGCGTGGCCCGAGAAACCATTGGCTATGCCAGCCTGATCGGCTTGGCCTATGCCTTCAAGTGGGTCTGGTCGCCCTTGCTCGACCAATGGCGCCTGCCGCTACTGGGCAAACTGGGACGCCGCCGCTCGTGGCTGGTGCTGGCACAGACGCTGATCGTTCTCGGCCTGGTCGGCATGGGTTTCTGCGACCCGCAAAAGCACCTGTCCTGGCTGATCGCGATTGCCGTGATCGTCGCCTTCGCGTCCGCCACCCAGGACATCGCGGTCGACGCCTACCGCCTGGAAATCGCCAACGACAGCCAGCAGGCTGCCCTCGCCGCCAGCTATATGTCTGGTTATCGGGTCGCGGCACTGCTGGCGACGGCTGGTGCGCTGTTCTTCGCAGAAGGTTTCGGCTCTACCGGCTTCAGCTACAAGCACTCGGCGTGGACCGGCACCTACGTGCTGTTCGGCGTACTGATGATCCCGGCGCTGATCACCACCCTGCTCATGCGCGAACCACCGGTACCGCTGCGTACGCAATTGTCGGCTGGACGCTACAGCTTCGTGCATCAGTTGGCCTCGGTCTTCGTCCTGATCATCCTGCTGGTCTCGGTACCGGCGATGTTCACCCAGTTGTACAACACCAATTTCGCCAGCGTGCTGTTCCACGGCGTCAGCCTGCTCGACCTGCTGCTCGAAGACCGCGCCTTCCTGCGCGCGATCCTCTACACCACCCTGACCGCACTCTGCCTGTCGAGCATGGGCCGCCGTGGTCTGGCACCAGTCCTGACACCGGTCAACGACTTCATCCTGCGCTATCGCTGGCAGGCGCTGCTGCTGCTCGGACTGATCGCCACCTATCGGATGTCGGACACGGTGATGGGGGTCATGGCCAACGTTTTCTACATCGACCAGGGTTTCACCAAGGACCAGATTGCCGGCGTCAGCAAGATCTTCGGCCTGATCATGACCCTGCTCGGTGCCGGCATGGGCGGCCTGCTGATCGTACGCTTCGGCATCCTGCCGATTCTGTTCATCGGCGGCGCCGCCTCGGCCGCGACCAACCTGCTGTTCATGTTGCTGGCCGACATGGGGCCGAACCTGAAGATGCTGATCGTCACCATCTCTCTGGACAACTTCAGTTCGGGGCTGGCAACTTCGGCATTCGTCGCCTACCTGTCGAGCCTGACCAACCTGAAGTTCTCCGCCACCCAGTACGCCCTGCTCAGCTCGATCATGCTGCTGCTGCCAAGACTGATCGGCGGTTACTCGGGTGTGATGGTGGAGAAACTCGGTTATCACCAGTTCTTCGTCGTGACCGCAATAATGGGCATTCCGACCCTGCTGCTGATCGCCCTGCACTGGTATCAGGAGGCTCGCCGCGGTGGCACCACGCCTTCTTCGACCGTGGAAACCCAGGAAGGCCAATAAATACAGGGGGGAGCAGCACTCCCCCGTGTCAGACCCGCCACATGCCTGTACGTCGCCGGATCACGCCCGTACAATGTCCCGCTATTTCCTGTCATAAGCACCGACAACGGCCAATTCATGCGCACCAGTCAATATTTGCTCGCCACACTGAAAGAAACGCCTTCCGATGCGGTCGTGATCAGCCACCAGCTGATGCTGCGCGCCGGGATGATCCGCAAACTCGCCTCCGGCCTGTACACCTGGCTGCCGATGGGCCTGCGCGTGATGCGCAAGGTTGAAGCCATCGTACGCGAGGAAATGGACGCAGCCGGCGCCCTGGAAGTGTTGATGCCGGGCATCCAGCCGGCCGAGCTGTGGCAGGAATCCGGTCGTTGGGAACAATACGGCCCCGAACTGCTGCGCCTGAAGGATCGCCATGATCGCGACTTCTGCGCCGGCCCGACCCACGAAGAAGTGATCACCGATCTGTGCCGCAACGAATTGAGCAGCTACAAGCAGCTGCCCATCAACCTGTACCAGATCCAGACCAAATTCCGTGACGAGATCCGCCCACGCTTCGGTCTGATGCGCGGTCGCGAATTCATCATGAAGGACGCCTACTCCTTCCACGCCGACCAGGCGTCGCTGCAGGTCACCTACGACCGCATGCACCAGGCCTACTGCAACATCTTCACCCGCCTGGGCCTGCGTTTCCGTCCGGTGGAAGCCGACAACGGCTCGATCGGCGGTGCCGGCTCCCATGAGTTCCACGTGCTGGCCGAATCCGGCGAAGACGATATCGCCTTCAGCAACGGTTCCGACTACGCGGCCAACATCGAGAAGGCCGAAGCGGTGCCGCGCGAAACCTCGCGCCCTGCGCCGACCGAGGAACTGCGCCTGGTCGATACCCCTGACGCGAAAACCATCGCGCAACTGGTCGAAGGCTACAACCTGGCGATCGAAAAGACCGTCAAGACCCTGATCGTTCACGCCGAGGAAGAGGGCAAGCTGATCGCCCTGATCGTCCGTGGCGACCATGAGCTGAACGAAATCAAGGCCGCCCAGCAACCTGGCGTAGCCAACCCACTGGTGATGGCTTCCGACGCCGAACTGCGCGACGCCATTGGCGCCGGCGCTGGCTCACTCGGCCCGCTGAACCTGCCACTGCCGATCATCATCGACCGTTCGGTCGCCCTGATGAGCGACTTCAGCATCGGCGCGAACATCGACGACAAGCACTATTTCGGCGTGAACTGGGAACGTGACCTGCCCGTACCGACCGTCGCCGACCTGCGCAACGTCGTGGCCGGCGATCCGAGCCCGGACGGCAAGGGCACCCTGGAAATCAAGCGCGGCATCGAAGTCGGGCATATCTTCCAACTGGGTACCAAGTACAGCGAAGCGATGAAGTGCCAGGTCCTGGGTGAAAACGGCAAGCCGGTCATCCTGACCATGGGTTGCTACGGCATCGGTGTTTCCCGCGTGGTGGCTGCGGCCATCGAGCAGAACAACGATGAAAACGGCATCATCTGGAGCGACAGCCTCGCACCGTTCCAGATTGCCCTGGTACCGCTGCGCTACGAAACCGAGCAGGTTCGCGAAGCCACCGACAAACTCTACGCGGAACTGACCGCCGCCGGCTTCGAAGTGCTGCTGGACGACCGTGACAAGAAAACCAGCCCAGGCATCAAGTTCGCGGACATGGAACTGATCGGTATCCCTCACCGGATCGTGGTCAGCGACCGCGGCCTGGCCGAAGGCAACCTGGAATACAAGAGCCGTACCGAAAGCGAGGCGCAAGCGCTGCCGGTTGCCGATGTACTGTCGTTCCTCCAGGCCCGTATCCGTCGCTGAGCCCAGATAGAAACCTCATGTCCAATCGAAGTACCTTGACCCTCGGGGGCGCCGCCTTGTGCGGCGCCCTGCTGCTCGGCGGCTGTGCCAATCCGATGTCACAGCGCAGCGAGCACGAGGAACGCGTCGAGCGAAAACTGCTCGAGCATAGCCTGCAGATCGATGTCGGCGACCCGAAAACCCTCGAGCTGCCACAGCGCCGCGTACGGATTCACGAGCAGAAGACGTTCGAAGTCACCGAGTTCGATGTCACCCGGCGCTACGACCGCTATACCCCCTACCAGCCCTGGCGCAAGGCCTACGAGATACCGCTGGGCGCCGTCGCCCTGGTCGGTGGCATCGGCGCCAATGTCGTCAACGTGTTCGCTCTCGGCTCCTTGCCCACCAGCGTGACCCACGACTGGCTCAGTTATGGCGTGGATGGCCTCAATCCGTTCATGAACATGCAGTCACACGGCCGGGCGCAGCAAAACCTGGCGGGCATCGAGGAGGTCCAGCGCGACAAGCGCGTGGAATATTCCAGCCTGCCCTGGGCCGAACGACCGGTGCAAGTGCTTGCCGGTCAGCAGACCTACGAGCTGACCACCGATCGTCATGGTGTCCTGCGCCTGAACCTGCTGGACAGCCCGTTTGCCGAACAGGACCTGAACCACATCAGCAACCTGACCATTCGTGTCGAGGACGCCCAGGACGAGATTCATTCGGACTCCAGCCTGTCGATCAGCAGCAAGCTGCGCGGCAAGCTGGTCGAGGCTCATGCCCTGATCTACGACGATCTCGAGGGCGATGATGTCGGCCAGTGGGTGCATCGGGTCAAGCGCCTGTCGGAACTGGGCCTGGAAGAGGAAGCCAGCGAACTGGAACAGAGCCTGATCGAACTGACCCGCAACGATCCCGAGTTGCAGCGTGAGTTCCTCAAGTCGCTGACCAGGAATGCAGGGCGCCTGGTGGCTGACCCAGGGGCAAGCTGAATCACTCTCACCTGTGGCTAGAGGCGTGCCCCTAGCCACCAGTGGCCCCGCCCTTTCGCTGCATTAAAGACGGCTGAACAGCTCCAACTGTTCATGCCCACCGCGCAAGTCCTGCAGACGCACCCCGATTCCCAGCAAACGCACGGGCTTGCCACCCCGGGCGAACGCCTGGCTGAGCAACTGCCGATAACTCTCCAGATCCCGCGCCGCGCCCGCCTGCTCCAGGGTGGTCTGGCTAAAGTCATGGAACTTGACCTTGACGAACGGCTTGCCGGGTCGATAACTGCTGTCCAGCCGAGCAATGCGCCCAGCCAGGGTTTCCATCAGTTCAGGAAGCTTTTCCAGGCAACTTTCAAGGTCGGGCAAATCGGTGTCATAGGTATTTTCCACACTGACCGACTGCCGCCGACTGTCGTTCTGTACCAGTCGCTCATCAATCCCACGCGCCAGCCCCCACAAGCGCTCGCCGAAGCTGCCGAACTCACGCACCAGCGAGAGTTTGTTCCACTCGCGCAACTGCAGGCAGTCGACAATGCCCAGGCGCCCGAGCTTGTCCGCCGTGACCTTGCCGACACCGTGCAACTTGCTGACCGGCAAGCCAGAGACAAAGTCCTCCACCTTATCCGGAGTGATCACAAACAGTCCATCGGGCTTTTTCCAGTCGCTGGCGATCTTCGCCAGGAACTTGTTCGGGGCTACCCCCGCCGAGACCGTGATATGCAACTGCCTGGAGACACGACGCCGGATATCCTGGGCGATACGTGTGGCACTGCCGGCGAAGTGCGGGCTATCGGAAACGTCGAGATACGCCTCATCCAGCGAAAGGGGCTCGATCAGCTCGGTATAGTCACGAAAGATCGCCTGGATTTCCTTCGAGACCTCTTTATAGACATCCATCCGCGGCTTGACGATCACCAGATCCGGGCACAGGTTCAACGCGTGCCGCGAGGACATCGCGGAACGCACGCCAAATGCCCGAGCCTCATAATTGCAGGTGGCGATCACCCCACGCCGATCCGCCGACCCGCCCACCGCCATTGGCCGACCGGCCAGGTTCGGATCGTCGCGCATCTCGATGGCGGCATAGAAGCAATCACAATCGACATGGATGATTTTGCGTTGCGTCATGTAGGACAGGTTCTTAAGACAAGTACGTCATGTGTAATCAGTATCGCACCCATTACTGTATATAGCACCAGTACTTTGAATCATCGACTGGGATGAGTGCCGATCGCCAATGTGAATTTATTTTCTCAATCGAAACCCTGAGCACAATAGAGCTGAAAGCCTTGCCTGGCATGGCGCCGAGCCACCCAAGGGATCCTTGTTTAGGTCTAAGCATTTGAACAATAAAGAGGTTTTTTAGATTTAGGGTTTGACAGCCTCGTGTATCTCTGTAGAATTCACCCCATCAGACGCGGGATGGAGCAGCCTGGTAGCTCGTCGGGCTCATAACCCGAAGGTCGTCGGTTCAAATCCGGCTCCCGCAACCAAACATCAGAAAAGGTCATTCGAAAGAATGGCCTTTTTTGTTGCCTATTGTTTCTACTCGACCTCCCTACCCTCTCGATCACCTCCCACTCAAAAAACCTTGTGTGCCTGGGACTTACGGAAACAGAGCGGTCATTTTCAACTATTTTGCATTTTTTTGACCACACGGACCATTAACGGTTGACACTACGTCATTGGGCTGTAGAATGCCGCCTCACAGACGCGGGATGGAGCAGCCTGGTAGCTCGTCGGGCTCATAACCCGAAGGTCGTCGGTTCAAATCCGGCTCCCGCAACCAAACAGCAGAAAAGGCTACTCGAAAGAGTGGCCTTTTTTGTATCCGCAGAAAAAGCCCTATCTACAAACAGCGCGAACCCTCGACGCAAATCAGAGTCAATGGCTGCACAGGCTATGCTGAATTCGCAACAAACTTCCTCTACAAAAGCCCCGGGGCGTGGGTCGCCGCAAAGCGGCGAGACGCGTTAATATCTGTAATTATTTGTCCATAGGGATTGGTAACTTGGCTGGATACCCCCATCCTGTCGCGCACAATCCTAGAGGTGATTGATGCGCGCCAACTCGTCTGAACCACAAGACTCCGTCACAGCGATACCACCGATTGCAGCCACTCGTTTGCGCTGGCTGGATCTGTTGAGCAAATATCGCCAATCCGTCGGTCTGGCAATCACTCTGCTGCTGTTTGCCATTGCCCTGATCGCCTGCCGTCATCTATTGATGGAGCTCGATCTGGATGCCCTGCACGACTCGATTCTCAGCGTACCCAAGCCCGCTCTGGGGGGGGCGGTAGCGGCAACGGTCATCGGTTTCATCATTCTGCTGGGCTACGAGTGGTCAGCCAGCCGCTACGCGAATGTCCAGCTACCGGCCAAGACATTGATGCTCGGCGGCTTCACCGCTTTCGCCATTGGCAATGCGATTGGCCTGTCCCTGCTTTCCGGCGGCTCGGTGCGTTATCGTCTCTACGCCCGCAACGGCCTGGGTGCCTCCGAAGTCGCACGAATGACCCTGTTCGCCAGCCTGTCGCTGGGTTGCGCACTGCCGCCACTTGCGGCTCTTGCTACCCTGAGCAACCTGCCCGCAGCTGCCGAAGCCCTGCATCTGCCCGCCTATCTGCTGGGCGGCATCGCGATAGTGATCCTGGGCTTGTCCGGCCTGCTGGCACTGGGTATCTATCGTCGGCGTCTGCCAGAACAACCGATCCCGAACAACCTGCTGGTCAAGGTCGGCCGCCGCACCCTGCGCTTGCCCAGCGCCCGCCTGACCCTGCTGCAACTGGTCATCACCGCGCTGGATGTGGCGGCCGCAGCCACCGTGCTTTACCTGCTTCTGCCGGAAGCTCCGCCGTTCGGCGCCTTCCTGCTGGTCTATCTGCTGGCCCTGGCGGCAGGGGTGCTGAGCCATGTGCCCGGCGGCGTCGGGGTGTTCGAAGCGATTCTGCTGGCCGCCTTTACCAATGAACTGGGTGCCGCGCCACTGGCCGCCGCACTGCTGCTGTATCGCCTGATCTATGTACTGCTGCCGTTGCTGCTGGCTTGCCTGGCGCTGCTGAGCACCGAGGCCCAGCGCCTGATCGCCTCGCGCCAGAGCATGCGAGTAGCCTCCGGCATGGCCGCGCCGATCCTCGCGGTGCTGGTGTTCCTCTCCGGTGTGGCGCTGCTGTTCTCCGGTGCCACTCCGGAAATCGACACCCGCCTGGAAGGTATCGACTTCCTGGTGCCGGATCGCCTGATCGATGCCTCGCACTTCGGCGCCAGCCTGGTCGGCGTCCTATGCCTGCTGCTGGCACAAGGCTTGCGCCGACGCCTGTCGGCCGCCTGGATGTTGACCATGATCCTGCTGCTGGTCGGCGCCCTGCTCTCGCTGCTCAAGGGGTTCGACTGGGAAGAAGCCAGCATGCTGACGGCCACCGCCTGTCTGCTGGGGGTTTTCCGACGTTCCTTCTACCGTCCGAGCCGTCTGACCGAACTGCCGTTCTCGCCGCTGTATCTGGTGGCCAGCCTGTGCGTGCTGGGCGCCTCGGTGTGGCTGCTGCTGTTCGCCTACCAGGACGTTCCCTACAGCCACGAACTCTGGTGGCAGTTCGCACTGGACGGTGACGCCCCGCGTGGCCTGCGCTCGCTGCTGGGAGCTGCGGTGCTGCTGGTGGTGGTCTCGCTGACCTGGCTGCTGCGTACCGAACGCCCGGTGATCCATCAGCCCAATCACGAAGAACTCGAGCGCGCGCAAAAGATCCTGCTGGCTTCCGACCAGCCCGATGGCGGCCTGGCACTGACCGGCGACAAGGCGTTCCTGTTCCACCCCACCGATACCGCGTTCCTGATGTATGCCCGCCGCGGCCGCAGCCTGGTGGCGCTGTACGATCCGATCGGTCCGGCACGTCAGCGTGCCGAACTGATCTGGCAGTTCCGCGACCTGTGCGACACCCACCATGCCCGTCCGGTGTTCTACCAGGTACGCGCCGAAAACCTGCCGTACTACATGGACATCGGCCTGACCGCCATCAAGCTCGGCGAAGAAGCACGGGTCGACCTCAAGCGCTTTGACCTTGAATCCAAGGGCAAGGAGATGAAGGACCTGCGCTACACTTGGAACCGTGGCAGCCGCGACGGCCTGTCCCTGGAGATCTACGAGCCGGGGCAAGCACCGATGGACGAGCTCAAGGCAATCTCCGACGCCTGGCTGACCGGCAAGAACGTCCGCGAGAAAGGTTTCTCCCTGGGCCGCTTCAGCACGGACTACATCAACCACTTCCGTGTCGCGATCATCCACTTCGAAGGTCGTCCGGTGGCATTCGCCAACCTGCTCGAGACCCACAGCCATGAACTGGCCAGCCTCGACCTGATGCGTTCGCACCCCGATGCACCGAAGCTGACCATGGAGTTCCTGATGGTCGGCCTGATTCAACATTACAAGCATCAAGGCTATGCCCGCTTCAGCCTCGGCATGGTGCCACTTTCCGGCTTGCAACCCCGGCGCGGGGCCCCACTGACCCAGCGCCTGGGCTCGATGGTGTTCCAACGCGGCGAGCAGCTCTACAACTTCCAGGGGCTGCGTCGCTTCAAAGACAAATTCCAGCCTGACTGGGAACCCCGTTACATGGCTGTGCCAGCCGGACTCGATCCGCTGGTGGCCCTGGCCGATACCGCCGCCCTGATCGCGGGCGGCTTGACTGGATTGGTGAAACGCTGATGATTCGACGCTCCTGGCGGTTGTTACTGATAATCGTGGTGGTACTGGTCGCGCTCGCGGGCGCCGGCTACTGGTTCTGGAACCGTCCAGCGCCGGAACCCACCCTCGAACACCTGAGCCAGGCTGATGGCTCGCCCCTCACCCGGCTGATCCCGGGTACCTCGCCCAAGGCACAGGTCATCGTCGCCACCCTCGCCGAAGACGCCCTGAGCGACAAACAACTGGCAGCCCTGAGTCGTGGCGGCTCGGCACAGATCGTCCAGGTGATCCTGCCCAAGGACGACTGCAAACTGCAGCAGGCGGCACTCGATGCGGCCATGCAGCAATTGAAGGGCCCGGCGACCGTGGTCACCGGCATTGGCCCGGGTGCGTCCCTGGCGTGGAACTGGCTGGCTACGCAGACTAACGACAAGGCCCAGGCCATCTCGGTCGGTTTCACCCTCGAGCAGCCGGGCTGCAGCACACCGGTACCGAAGTCGGCAGCCCATGGGCACTGGCTGGTGGCCTGGAACGACGGCCCGGACGATCCAAGTGCGGCCTTCGTACGCGATCAACCCAACGCCGAGACCAGCATCAGCGACTACGACATCCATCTGCCGCAGGTACTGAACAACGAACTGCGCAAGATGCTGGTGGGCAACGAGAACGGTGGCCTGAGCATTCCAGTGGTCGAAGTTCCGGCCGGTCAAACCACCGATACCGTGACCCTGTTCCTCTCTGGCGACGGTGGCTGGCGCGATCTGGACCGCGATGTCGCCGGTGAAATGGCGAAGATGGGCTACCCGGTGGTCGGCATCGACACCCTGCGCTACTACTGGCAGCACAAGAGCCCGGAACAGAGCGCCGTCGACCTGACCGAACTGATGCAGCACTATCGGCAGAAATGGGGCACCAAGCGCTTCGTCCTGACCGGTTACTCCTTTGGCGCGGACGTCCTGCCGGCGATCTACAATCACCTGCCGGAAGCCGAGCAACAACGGGTCGACGCGATCATCCTGCTGGCCTTCGCCCGCAGCGGCAGCTTCGAGATCCATGTCGACGGTTGGCTGGGCAAGGCTGGCATGGAACTGGATACCGGTCCTGACATGGCCAAACTGCCCGCGGCCAAGGTGCTGTGTATCTACGGCAAGGAAGAGATCGACGAAAGTGGTTGCACCACCAAGACCGCTGTCGGCGAGGCGCTGCAATTGCCTGGCGGCCATCACTTCGACGAGAACTACCCGGCGCTGGCCAAGCGCCTGATCGATGCGATCGACAAGCGCCAGAACAAGGCCAAGGCTGAATAAGCCAACGCCCACCCACTAAAAAGCCCCCGCTGCCGCAAGGCAACGGGGGCTTTTTCATACTCGGCGGATTATATCTCGATCTGGGTACCCAGCTCGATCACCCGGTTGACCGGCAGCTTGAAGAAACGCAGGTTGCCGTTGGCATTCTTCAACATGAAAGCGAACAACATCTCACGCCAGCGCGCCATGCCAACGATCTTCGACGCGATCACGGTTTCGCGACTGAGGAAGTAGGTGGTACGCATCGGACTGAAATCCAGCTCGTCGAGATGGCACAGCTTCAACGCTTGCGGTACGTCCGGCTCATCGGTGAAACCAAAGTGCAGGATCACCCGGAAGAAGCCCTCACCGTAGGCGTCCACCTCGAAACGGCGCTGGGCCGGAACCCGGGGAATGTCCTCGTAGACCACCGTGAGCAACACCACCTGCTCGTGCAGCACCTGATTGTGCAACAGGTTATGCAGCAGGGCATGGGGCACCGCATCCGGACGCGCGGTGAGGAACACCGCCGTTCCCTGCACACGATGAGGCGGCTGCACACGGATACTGCCGATGAAGATCGGCAGTGGCAGGCCACCTTCGTCGAGGCGATCGACCAGCAGCTCCTTGCCGCGTTTCCAGGTGGTCATGAGCACGAACAGCACGATCCCCGCCAGTACCGGGAACGCGCCGCCCTGAACGATCTTCGGCACGTTGGCGGCGAAGAACAGCCCATCCACCAGCAGGAAGCCGATCAGAATAGGAACAGTGAGAATCGGTGGCCACTTCCACAGCAGCAACATCACCGCCGACACCAGGATGCTGGTGATCAGCATGGTGCCGGTCACCGCCACGCCGTAGGCCGAAGCCAGTGCGTTGGACGATTCGAAGCCGAGCACCAGCAGGATAACCCCGACCATCAGCGTCCAGTTCACCGCACCGATGTAGATTTGCCCTTGCTCGGCGCTGGACGTGTGCTGGATGTACATGCGTGGGATGTAGCCGAGCTGGATCGCCTGACGCGTCAGCGAGAAGGCACCGGAGATCACCGCCTGGGAGGCGATCACCGTGGCCAGGGTCGACAACGCCACCAGCGGGATCAGCGCCCAGGACGGCGCCAGCAGGTAGAACGGGTTGCGCGCCGCCTCGGGATCCTCCAGCAACAAGGCGCCCTGGCCAAAGTAGTTCAGCACCAGCGCCGGCAATACCAGGGCGAACCAGGCGCGAGCGATCGGCTTGCGACCGAAGTGCCCCATGTCGGCGTACAGTGCCTCGGCGCCGGTCAACGCCAGCACCACCGCGCCCAGAATCGCCACGCCCATGCCGGGATGCACGACGAAGAAACGCACACCCCACATGGGGTTCAGCGCATTGAGCACCTCGGGATGCTGAGTGATGCCATGCACACCGAGAAGCCCCAGCACCAGGAACCAGGCCACCATCACCGGCCCAAACAGCTTGCCGATACTCGCCGTACCGTGTTTCTGGATCAGGAACAGCCCCACCAGCACCACCAGCGACAACGGCACCACCCAATGCTCCAGGCCGTCGAAGGCCAGCTCCAACCCCTCCACCGCCGACAATACCGAGATCGCTGGCGTGATCATGCTGTCGCCGTAAAACAGCGCCGCGCCGATCAGCCCGAGAATGACCAGTACCGAGCGCAACCGCGGATAGGACGACGATGCGCGTCGCGCCAGCGCCGTCAGCGCCATGATCCCGCCCTCACCCTGGTTATCCGCCCGCAGGATGAACAACACGTACTTGATCGAGACCACCCAGATCAGCGACCAGAAAATCAGGGCGAGGATTCCGAAGACCCCATCGTGATTGACCTGAACCCCATAACCACCGGTGAACACCTCTTTGAGGGTGTACAAAGGGCTGGTGCCGATATCGCCGTACACCACCCCCACAGCGGCAACCAGCATACCCAGTGGTTTTACCACCGAGTGCCCGGCTTGCGCCTGACTCACTGCCTGACCCATCAACTACTCCCCCACAACTCGGACCGGGGCTTCTTCAAAGAAGCACTATTCTTTTTTCAGTTCAGCATGTCACAGCAGCATGCGCTGATTTTCTTACAGTTGCAGATGCTCAATCTTTTGTCGGTAATTTGAAACAAAAAATGACACCAAACCGCAACGCGGCGAAGCATAGCGCAGCACTCGTCGCATTTCCCTCCATAAAGCTGTTCAAGTGCTTCGCCCGCCGCTAGAATTGCGCACTTTTTGATCAGAGGCGCGCCAAGCGCCCGTCGTCGTCGATTGACACAGTCGCCGAACGACCTGACACACCAACCGAGGTTAGACATGTCCACCCCCACCGCGCCGGCCAATCCCAAGGTCGGATTCGTAAGTCTTGGTTGCCCGAAGGCTCTGGTTGACTCCGAGCGCATCCTCACGCAACTGCGCATGGAAGGCTATGACGTCGTCTCCACCTACCAGGACGCCGATGTCGTGGTGGTCAACACCTGCGGTTTCATCGACAGCGCCAAGGCCGAGTCACTGGAAGTGATCGGTGAAGCGATCAAGGAAAACGGCAAGGTCATCGTCACCGGCTGCATGGGTGTGGAAGAAGGCAATATCCGCGACGTGCACCCGAGCGTACTGGCGGTGACCGGCCCGCAGCAATACGAACAGGTGGTTAACGCGGTGCACGAAGTGGTGCCACCACGCCAGGACCACAACCCGTTGATCGACCTGGTGCCACCGCAAGGCATCAAGCTGACTCCGCGCCACTACGCCTACCTGAAGATTTCCGAAGGCTGCAACCACAGCTGCAGCTTCTGCATCATTCCGTCGATGCGCGGCAAGCTGGTCAGCCGCCCGGTTGGCGATGTGCTCGACGAGGCCCAACGCCTGGTCAAGGCCGGCGTCAAGGAACTGCTGGTCATCTCCCAGGACACCAGCGCCTACGGCGTCGACGTGAAATACCGCACCGGTTTCTGGAACGGCGCACCGGTCAAGACCCGCATGACCGAACTGTGCGAGGCCCTCAGCACCCTCGGCGTCTGGGTACGCTTGCACTATGTCTATCCGTACCCGCACGTCGACGAGTTGATCCCGCTGATGGCCGCCGGCAAGATCCTGCCGTACCTGGACATTCCGTTCCAGCACGCCAGCCCGAAAGTGCTCAAGTCCATGAAACGCCCGGCGTTCGAGGACAAGACCCTGGCACGGATCAAGAACTGGCGCGAGATCTGCCCGGAACTGATCATCCGTTCGACCTTCATCGTCGGCTTCCCCGGCGAAACCGAGGAAGACTTCCAGTACCTGCTCGAATGGCTGACCGAAGCCCAGCTCGACCGTGTCGGCTGCTTCCAGTACTCGCCGGTCGAAGGCGCCCCGGCCAATGACCTGGGCCTGGACGTGGTACCGGACGACGTCAAGCAGGACCGCTGGGAGCGCTTCATGGCGCACCAGCAGGCCATCAGTTCGGCCCGCCTGCAACAACGCATCGGCAAGGAAATCGAAGTGCTGATCGACGAAGTCGACGAGAATGGCGCCGTGGGCCGCTGCTTCTTCGACGCACCGGAAATCGACGGTAACGTCTTCATCGACGGTGCTGGCGATCTCAAGCCGGGCGACAAGATCTGGTGCCGGGTGACCGATGCCGACGAATACGACCTCTGGGCCGAAGCCCTGTAAGGCGTAAAAGTCAAAAAGCCCCGCTCGTTACACCCGATGCGGGGCTTTTTTACGACTATCGTTTGGCTGAACCACAAGCCCCGCGCCAGACGAGGAACGGCGACATGCACCAGCACTCCGCGATTTACACCCCAAGCCCCAACGACTACCCGGAACTGACCGAGGTTTGGGAAGCGTCCGTGCGCGCCACCCACACCTTCCTTCCGGACAGCTACATCGCACAACTGAAAAACCTGCTGCTGACCCGCTACCTGGATGCGGTGATGCTGATCTGCACTCGCGACGCCCGCCAGCGGATCAGCGGTTTTGCCGGAGTCGCAGCAGGCAAGGTGGAGATGCTGTTCATTGCCCCGGACCAACGCGGACAGGGCTTGGGCAAGCAGTTGTTGTGGTACGCGATCGACCACCTGAACGCCGACAGACTGGACGTCAACGAGCAGAATCCGCAAGCCATCGGTTTCTATTTCAAACAGGGTTTCGAGGTGATCGGGCGTTCGGAGCACGATGGCCTGGGCCAGCCCTATCCGTTACTGCATCTGCAACTCAAGCGCTGAGCCAGAAACAGCAATGCTCTGTGTAGGAGACGTCTCCCGCCCACCAGGGAGGCCAACTACAACAAATGTTGCCGGACGCGAGCGGCGCCAGGCAGGTACAATAAGTCCCCCTTTTCGTTACGGCCGCAGTCATGTCTGAACCCATTCGCCTTTCCAAACGCCTTATCGAGCTGGTCGGCTGCTCGCGCCGCGAGGCCGAGCTGTTCATCGAGGGCGGCTGGGTCACGGTCGACGGCGAGGTCATCGACGAACCGCAGTTCAAGGTCGACAGCCAAAAGGTCGAGCTGGACCCGAATGCCAAGGCCACCGCTCCCGAGCCGGTGACCCTGCTGTTGAACCAGCCAGCCGGTCTCGATACGGACAGCGCACGCCAGTTGCTGAGCGCTGCCAGCCTCTGCGAGGAACACAGCTTTGGCAAGCGACCGTTGCGTGGACATTTCCTGCGCCTGAACTCGGCAGCCGAACTGCAGGCCAACGCCAGCGGCCTGCTGGTCTTTACCCAGGACTGGAAAGTGCTGCGCAAGCTGACCGAAGACGCCGCCAAGATCGAGCAGGAATACGTGGTCGAGGTCGCCGGCCAGATGATCGAACATGGCCTTGAGCGGATCGGCCGCGGTCTCACCATCAAGGGCCGCGAACTGCCGGCGGCCAAGGTCAGCTGGCAGAGCGAAAACCGTCTGCGCTTTGCACTGAAGAATCCGCAGCCGGGGCTGATTGCCCAACTCTGCACGGCTGTCGGTCTCAAAGTCGTGGCCATCCGCCGGATTCGCATTGGCGGTGTGTCCATTGGCAAGGTGCCGGTCGGCCAATGGCGCTACCTGTCGCCCAAGGAAAAGTTTTAATTTCAACGCCGCCATCCAGACGCGGCGTTTACCACCCAGGACTGTCTACATGATTCACAACGACGTAATGCGCAGCGTGCGCTACATGCTCGATATCAGCGATGCCAAGGTCGCCGACATCATCAAGCTGACCGGTTTCGAAGCCTCACGGACCGATATCGTCAGCTACCTGAAAAAGGACGAGGAAGAAGGCTTCCTGCACTGCCCTGACGAGGTCATGGCCTATTTCCTCGATGGTCTGGTGATCTTCAAACGCGGCAAGGACGACAGCCGTCCACCGCTGCCGGTCGAGTTGCCGGTGACCAACAACATCATCCTGAAGAAGCTGCGGGTGGCCTTCGAACTCAAGGAAGACGACCTGCATGCGATTCTCAAGTCCGTCGACTTCCCGGTTTCCAAGCCGGAATTGAGCGCGCTGTTCCGCAAGGTCGGCCATAACAACTATCGTCCGTGTGGCGACCAGTTGCTGCGCAACTTCCTCAAGGGCCTGACCCTGCGCGTTCGCCACTAAGCCCCAGGCAGACAAGCGAACGCTTGTGGCGAGCGGGCCTGCTGGGGCACGCAGTGCCCCCAATCCCACCACCAGCCCAACAAGTCCCTTGGCTTACTGCCACAGCCCGCCAACCTGCGGGCTGCCCACTCAGAGCCCCGCGCGCAATACACTCTCGGGCAACGCCTCGCCCCGCTCGACACTGGCCGCCACCTGCCCGATCATCGCATCCAGCTCATAGCCCTGGGCCCTGAGCCACGTGTCGTCGTAGTAGGTCGTGGCATAACGCTCGCCACCATCGCAGAGAATTGCCACGATAGAACCGCTCTCGCCCGCCTCGACCATCTGCCGCGCCGCCATCAGCGCACCGACCAGATTGGTTCCGCTCGACCCGCCAACCCGCCGTCCCAGGCGACGCGCCAGATAGTGCATGGCCGCGAGCGACAAGGCATCAGGCACCTTGACCATCGCGTCGATGACCTTGGGCAGGAAAGATGCCTCGACCCGTGGCCGACCAATACCCTCGATCCGCGAACCGCACTCCAGGCGCAGACTGGCATCTCCCGTCTGGTAGTACTCGAAGAACACCGAGCGCTCGGCATCGGCGCACAGCACCCGGGTCGCATGCTGACGGTAACGCACATAACGTCCCAGGGTCGCCGTGGTGCCGCCGGTGCCGGGACTGGAGATCAGCCAGCTCGGCTCCGGATGCCGTTCGAAACGCAGTTGCTGGAAAATCGATTCGGCGATGTTGTTGTTCGCCCGCCAGTCGGTCGCCCGCTCGGCATAGGTGAACTGATCCATGAAATGACCGCCACTTTCCCGTGCCAGACGCTCGGACTCGGCATAGATCTGCGTCGGGTCCTGTACCAGATGACTCTTGCCGCCGTAGAAAGCGATCTGCGCAATCTTCTCCTGCGAGGTGGTCGCCGGCATCACCGCAATGAACGGCAGCCCCAGCAAGCGGGCGAAGTAGGCCTCGGAAATGGCCGTGGAGCCGCTGGACGCTTCGATCACCGGTGCGCCCGGCTTCAACCAGCCGTTACACAGCGCATAGAGGAACAGCGAACGCGCAAGGCGATGCTTCAGACTGCCCGTGGGATGACTGGACTCGTCCTTGAAATACAACTCGATGCCCGGCAACCCCGGCAATGGCAGGGGAATCAGGTGGGTATCGGCACTACGCTGGAAATCGGCCTCGATGATCCGGATCGCTTCCCGGGCCCACTGTCGGTTATCGCTCATGATGAATACTCATTGTAACGGGCGCGCACGCAGGCGCTGGCGGAGGGGTGAAGCAATAACTGAGAAACCACGACAAGAACAAGCCGAAAGGCCCGCTCGACAGCAACTATAGGAATTTTCCTACCCGGTGCACAGATACAGTGACCAGCCATTTGGAGAGACAACTGCTAGGCTCCCATGGACTGATCCTCCTATCTCCTGTTTATAACAAATAAGAATATAATTTTTGTTTTAACAACTAACAGTACGGGTTAGGGTGTCCCACCTTTTGACTTTCACTCATGGAGAGCGAACCTTGCCTCTGCGTAGCACTTTCACACGGTTCTTTCAGTTGGAAGCTGCCAGCGGTCTGTTATTGATTGCCGCAGCAGCCCTGGCCCTGATCATCAACAATTCACCGCTGTCGTACCTGTACAACGGCCTGCTGGAGGTTCCGGTGGTCGCCCAGGTCGGCGCCTTGAAAATCGCCAAGCCCCTGCTGCTGTGGATCAACGACGGCCTGATGGCCCTGTTCTTCCTGCTGATCGGCCTGGAGGTCAAGCGCGAGGTGCTCGAAGGCCACCTATCCAAGCCTTCGCAGGTGATCCTGCCAGGCGCGGCGGCGATCGGCGGAATGCTGGTGCCGGCGCTGGTCTACTGGTTCATCAACCGGGACGATCCGAGCGCGCTGGGCGGCTGGGCAATCCCCATGGCCACCGATATCGCCTTTGCCCTCGGGGTACTGGCCCTGCTGGGCAAGCGGGTGCCGGTGTCGCTGAAGCTGTTCCTGATGACCCTGGCGATCATCGACGACCTCGGCGCGATCATCGTCATCGCAATGTTCTACTCCGGCGAACTGTCGGGACTCTCGCTGTTGCTGGCCGGTGCCTGCCTGCTCGCACTGATCGCCATGAATCGCCTGGGCGTGATCAAGCTCGCCCCCTATCTGATCGTCGGCCTGATTCTCTGGGTCTGTGTACTCAAGAGCGGCGTACATGCGACGCTGGCGGGCGTCACCCTGGCATTCTGCATTCCGCTGCGCACGAAGAACGCCGAGCCGTCGCCGTTATTGAGCCTGGAGCATGCGCTACATCCCTGGGTGGCCTACGGTATCCTGCCGCTGTTCGCCTTCGCCAACGCTGGTGTGTCGTTGACGGGCGTCACCCTGGAGAGCTTCACCCATCATGTGCCGCTGGGCATTGCCGCCGGTCTGCTGATCGGCAAGACCGTCGGAGTCTTTGGCCTGACCTGGCTGGCGATCAAGGTAGGCATGGCGACACTGCCCCAGGGTGCCAACTGGGGCCAGGTGTTTGGCGTGGCGATCCTCTGCGGAATCGGCTTCACCATGAGCCTGTTCGTCGGATCCCTGGCCTTCGTAGCGGGCAGCAGCGATTACGTCGGCATGGACCGCATGGGTATCCTCACCGGCTCGATTCTCGCGGCGCTGATCGGCTACGCGGTCATGACCATTGCCAGCCGGCGGAAAGTCCAGCACTAGAGGTATCCCATCGTCTGTTCCGGCAAAAAGAAAACCCCGGCCAGTTCCCTGGCCGGGGTTTTCTTTTACAGGCTGATCGCAGAAATCAGTGGGAAACGCGGCTGGTCCCACCGACGGTGGAGATACGTACGCGCTCACCGACACGGAAGATTTCGTTCGGCGCCACTTCCTGAACGTAGGCGCGCAGGCTGCCGTCGTCTTCACGCACGGTGATTTCTACACCCTGGGTCTTGGTCAGGCCTTTTTCAGCCATGTTGCCCAGAACACCACCCGCCACCGCACCGATTACAGCAGTGACGATGCTGCCACGGCCACCACCGATAGCGCTGCCACCGACGCCGCCGACGATCGCACCGGCACCCGCGCCGATTGGCGAGTTGGTGCCTTCGATCTGTACCGGACGCAGGGATTCGATGGTACCCAGGCGGATGGTCTGTACGCGGCGCGCCTCATCGCGGGAATAGGTATCGCCGGTCAGGCTGTTGGTGCAGCCACCGAGCAGCATGGCCATAGTGGAGAAGGAAGCAATCAACAAAACAGACTTACGCATGGGGGCAGCTCCAAAAGGACATGGTTCAATTAAACTCCGTGGCTTGACCTCTGTCACGGCAGCCTGCGGATAAAATAGCTTTTATTCAGCACCGGTACAGACTCGGCGCACATCAGGACAGAGACAGGGTAGCGCTTGTAAAGCACCCTCCCCGCCCAGCACAAGGACCGTCATGGATTACTTCATCATTGTCATCACCACCACCGCCGGTTTGTATTTTCACGGGTGGCTGTATGTGAAAACCAGACGCTGGATGGACCGCGACCTCGCATTATCGCTAGCGGGAGACAACGAGGCACGGAAAAAGTTCATGCTGCAGCGTCTCGAGGACGCCCGGGCGCAGAAGGTCAAGCGTCGGGATCTGCAGCGTTGGCTGGAGGCCGCCGCCGCAGAGTTTCCCGTTTAGGGAGCCAGGCGCGAGCGGTTCCAGCCATTGCCCGCCAGGCGATAGTCGAGTCGATCGTGCAAACGACTGGCGCGGCCCTGCCAGAATTCGATGCGCTCAGGCAGCAGACGATAACCACCCCAATGCTCCGGGCAGTCCGGCTGCGTATCGCTGAAGCGGGCCTCGGTGGCCTTGAGCAACGCCTCCAACTCGCCGCGATCGGCAATCACCCGACTCTGCGGTGAAGCCCAGGCGCCCAGGCGGCTGCCCAGCGGGCGGACCTGGAAGTAGGCATCCGACTCTTGTGGCGACACCTTGACCACCCGCCCCTCGATGCGCACCTGGCGCTCCAGGCTTGGCCAGAAGAACGTCATGGCGGCGAATGGCCGGGCCGCCAGTTGCCGGCCCTTGTCGCTTTCGTAGTTGGTGAAAAAGGTAAAACCTTGTTCGTCCAACCCCTTGAGCAACAGGATACGGCAATGCGGGCGACCGTCTTCATCGACGGTTGCCAGGGTCATGGCGTTGGCTTCCACCGGGGCCTGTTCGGTTTTCACCGCATCGGCGAACCATTGGTGGAACAACGCGAACGGCTCGGTCGGGGCCTGAGCCTCGGTGAGGCCGTCGCGGGTGTAGTCACGGCGCATATCGGCAAGAGCTTGAGTCATGGCGCGTTCCCTTTCACGCCCGGGGGAGTCAGCCCCGGGTCAATCAATCACGGATCAGTTCTTGGCCGAGTTGTCGGCCGCCGCATCCTTCTTCGCCACAGTGGCCTTGGCTGGCGCCGCCTTCTTGACCGGAGCCTTTTTAGCCGGAGCCTTGGCTGGAGCCTTCTTCGCCGCCGCAGCCTTGCCCTTGGCGGCTACCGTTTTCTTCGCCGCAGGAGCCGGCGCTGCGGGCTGGACGTCCTTGGCCGCCACCAGGGTCGCTGGGACCGGCGCAGGCGCAGGAATGCTGTATTTGCTCAGCAGGGCCACCATGGTGTTCTGCGGCGTCAGGATGATTTCCACGCGACGGTTCAACGCCCGCCCTTCGCTGCTGTCGTTGGCAGCGCGCGGCATCACCGAGCCCATGCCGCGCAGGATCAGGCGATCACGCTGCAGACCGCTGAGGCGGAAAATCGCCGCAACCGACTGGGCACGTTGCTGGCTCAGGGCCTGGGCTGCATCGGCAGCCATGCTGTTATCGCCGTGGCCGAGCACCAGTACTGCAGTTTTCGGATCAGATTCGAGCGTCTTGGCAACCTTGGAGAAAGGACCGAGGGTCACCGGCAGCAGCATTTCCGGGCGCTTGGGGTTATAGAAGCCGTCGATAGGCGCAATGACCACCAGCACGTTCTCGCGGCGCTCCAACTTCAGCGAGGTGTCCTGGATCGCTGCACGCAGGCGCGGTTCGTGTTCATCGAGCCAGGCCTGGGTGACTTTCGGGTCAGGCATCGGCACCGGGCTGACTGCGGGCTGGGCGGCATCCTTGGCCTTGTCCGAACCGCCAAACGGCCACCACCAGTGGGTTTCCTTTGGCGGGGTCGGGTTGGTCGCCGCTGCGACCGCGACGGCCAGGGGTACGGGTTTTTCCTCAGCCTTGGCAGCGGCAGGTGCGGCAGCAGGTGCGGCGTCCTTGGCGGCAGGTGCGGGGCTAGCGGCCGCGGTATTCGGCGCCGACGGGGTGTCCTTTTCGGCAACCTTGTCCGACGAACCGAACGACCACCAGTGGCCGCCCTCTGCACTTTGTGGAGTTTGTGCACAACCGGTGATGGTCAGGCAAATGGCCAGGGCGAGGGACTTGTTAGATGACATTGGAGATCCACAAATGAGATAGAAAGTACAAGGGCCCTGAGGCCGTATAAACAGATGCTTTGAAAACACAAAAGCCACAGGGTTCCGGCCTGGGGCTTATCGCGGGCATTCTACAGACAGCCGGCCAGAATCCGTACAAGCTTCTGAGCCCGCGGATCCATCAGGACATACGGCCCAAGGGTATTTGTCACGAAACCGAAGGCGACATCGTGCTCTGGATCAGCAAAACCGACCGAACCGCCCGCCCCCGGATGTCCGAAAGCCCTGGCACCAAGGCCGAACGTGGCGTTGGCGAGGTCCGGCTGGTCCAGCATGCAGCCCAGCCCGAAGCGGGTCTGGGTCAGCAGGGTCTTGTCCATCCCCAGGCTGTGCTCACGAGTCAATTCGTCGAGCATTTCCCCTTCCAGCAGGCTGCCATCGAGCAGACCACTGTAGAAACCCGCCAGGCTGCGCGCATTGCCATGCCCATTGGCCGCAGGCTGCTGCATGCGCCGCCACTCCGGCTTATTGGTGCTGGTCATGATCGACGGCGGATTGGTGAATGCGCGGGTGGTCATCGCCGTCGGCTCACGCATGGTCACTTGCAGCAGACGCTGGGCCGCCGCATCGCCGATATTGCCCTTGCCACGGGCAATATGCGCTACTCGATGGAACTCCTCATCCGCCAGGCCGACATGGAAATCCAGCCCCAACGGACGAGAGATCCGCGCGGCAATGGACTCACCCGGCCCACGCCCATCAACCCGGCGCAGCAATTCGCCGATCAGCCAGCCATAGGTGATGGCCGCATAACCATGACCATCACCGGGCGTCCACCAAGGCGTTTCGGCGGCCAGGGCATCGACCATCACTTGCCAGTCATAAAGTGCTTCGGGGGGCAGCAGCTCACGCAGAGCTGGCAAGCCGGCCTGATGGCAGAGCAATTGACGCAAGGTGATGCGCTCTTTCCCTGCTGCCGCGAATTCCGGCCAGTAACGCGCGACCGGAACGTCCAGTTGCAACTTGCCCTCGGCCACCAGTTGCAGGGCGGCAACGGCAGTGAAGGTTTTGGTGCAGGAAAACAGGTTGGCGATGGTATCGGTGTGCCAGGCCTCGGCACCGTCCTTGTCGGCGGTACCGGCCCAGAGATCGACCACGGTTTCCCCGCCGATCCGGATGCAGAGCGCGGCGCCGCGCTCCTGGGGATCGTCGAAGAGGCCCGCGAACGCCTCGCGAACCGCCTCGAATTGAAGCTCGAAATGACCCTGAATCTGCACCCTTGAATTCCCCCGGGCAAACGCCTGACAAAGTGGAGTGCATTGTTTCAGCGATTATCCGGTTTGGGAACAGACACAGGTCGGACGATTCCTATTCTCACCCTGTAGGAAAAGACGCTACAGGGTGAGTGCAAAACGCTCGACTTGATCAGTGACCGTTGCCGGAATGCCCACCGGCATGCCCTGAAGCCTCCCCGCCAGCGCTGCCGGCACGGCCCTTGCCCCCCACGTCATCGTGATCGATGCCCTTGGCCGCCTTCTGCTGTGCATCCACCTTGGCTTTCTCGGCGGCCTTGCCCAACAACTCGATGGCCTGCAGGTTGCTCTTGCGCACGCTCTCGACAAAGCCCTGGAACGGCACGTCGGTGATGCCGACCAGGCCAAAGTGACCATTTTCGCCATCAAGCAGGCGACCGGTGGCCGGCTGGTCGAGATACTGGAACCAGTGCACCCCGACGATCGACGGCTCGTTCACCGCCTGTTTGATGAAGTTCGCGTACGCCGGACCGCGATCCTCTTCCCGGGCGACTTCGGTCACACCACCCCAGAACGGGCCACGGTCACGCGAACCGAAGTTGAACTCGGTGATCAGGACCGGCTTGTCCAGCGTATGCAACTGGTCGAAGTCGTAGCCGTCCTGAGGTTGCAGGGTATAGAAGTTGAAACTCAGTACGTCGCAATACTGCGCGCAGGACGCCACCGCCTCCGGTGTACTGATAGCAAAGCGCCCGCCCAGCAACAGATGATTCGGCGCATGCCATTTCAGCGAATCGGAGATGGTCTTGAAGTAGGTATCGGCAAAGACCTTCTGGAAATACTGGAGGTCCGCCTCGATTTGCGGATGCTCCGGATTCGGCAACGGCGCCTCGAAACCCGGGTCCTCCATCTGCTCCCAGGTCGGGATATCCACACCCCAGGCCTTCGATAACCCCTGCTGGTTGCGATACTTGTCGCGCAACTGCTTGAGAAAGGCGCGCTTGGCCGCCACGTCGGTGGTCATGCGCAACGTGCCGTAGGCCAATGCATAACGGGATTTCGGATCATCACCGGGACCGGCCCAGGCCAGTTCGTTGTCGGCGAAATAGCCCACCAGCCACGGATCGTCGCGGTGATCGCGGGCGGCGATGGCGACCGCGCGCTCGGTGGCCATGGCAAAACGCGGGTCGAACGGGTCGGGCATGCCGCCCCACCAATCGCTGCCGGTGCTGATACTGGAATAATCACCCACGATCGACAACGGCAAGGTATAGGGCACCCGCTCGTTCAGATCCAGGGCCGAATCACTCCAGTTGCCGAGGGTGTTGAAACCCCAGGCCTGCAGCCGGTCGAGGGTATGTGTCTGCCAGCGCTTGGCGTCGAAACCTTCGACACACGGCGACTTCGGCTCGCCCTCCTTGGGCTCGGCGCAAGGCTTGCCGTAGGTACGCTGCAGGTTGGCGCCATAGAAATCGAACCAGCGGCCACGGCTGAATGCACGCCCGGCGTTGGAAGCCAGTGCCACGCTGTTATCGCCCTTGCCGTAGTAGGCGGCCAACGGCTCACCGTCCTTGGGCAACTCGCCGAACATCCATTCGCGCCCCTCGACGTAGGTCTGCTGGTCGTGGGCGCTCACGGTATTGACCCCGAGCGAATAGAACGGGTGGCCTTCGGGCGTCACCAGATACCAGCGGCCATCCTGTTTTTCAGTACGGAAAAAACCGCTGGCCTCGAAGCTCGGACCCTTGGTCCAGCCACCGAACTTGTCCAGGCCGCTGCGCTCACGCTCGGCCAGCCAGCCCTTGAGCTGTTGCCCCTCGCGGCTGGCAGCGCTCTTGAGTTGTTCGTCGGAGCTGACCTTCTCCGGCCACTTGGCCCGGTTGGACTGACCATAACCATCGACCAGCGAGCTGTAGGCGGCCTTGATCACATCATCACCGTTCTGCACGCCAAACCGTTCCAGCAGAATGTTCTGCGCGACTTTCGGCTTGTCCATGGACAAGGTCACCGAAACCACCTGCTTGCGATCCAGTTCACCCACGCTGCTGGCCAGCAGCACCCGCTGGCCGTCCACGTTCAACGGCATCGGCGGACCGGCGCGCATCCCCTGGCTCAGTGGGGAAAAGGCCTGTAATGGCACCAGCAGGGTCTGTGCCGGGCCGGCCGGCAGGTCGACGCGACTGGTCAGCGTCTTGCCGTCGTTGCTCTGGATCGTCACGTTGAGGGTCAGGGCCCAATCCATCGCACTCTGGATCCGCAGGCTCATCACCCCGGACTGCGACCAATCCCAGGCGCCGCTCTGTGGCGTCAGGCGCAGACTCGGTTGAGTCGTAGGCGTGAAGGTGACACGACGCAGCACCTCGCCCTCGGCGGTCTGTTCGGCGTTGGATTGTGGCAGATCCGTACCATTGGTCACCACCTGCACCACATCGGCGGGACGAACGAAGTTGAACAGCGTCTGCTGGCCGGCAGGCGCAGCCAGCAATGGCGCGGCGAACAACAGAGCAAAAACGGTGGGCAGTGTGCGGCGAATCATGTGAATCCAGTTCTCCCTATCGGCCAGTCAAAGGCCTGCGTGGCGCCGGGCCTGCACGAAAGCGCCTGAGCGATATGCGTGCGGCCCTCGAAAGCGCCATCCATAGACAACGAAATAGGCGATTTAACCTACTTCACATCAAGAAATTTCCCGCCGGAATGGCGGTAAGGCATTGAGGATAGCCTTCCCGTAGCGCTGGGTGACCAGGCGTCGGTCGAGCAAGGTGATGATCCCCCGGTCCGCCTCGGTGCGTAGCAGGCGGCCACAGGCCTGCACCAGCTTGAGCGAGGCGTCCGGTACGGCGATTTCCATGAACGGGTTGCCGCCCCGGGCCTCGATCCACTCGGCCAGTGCCGCCTCGACCGGGTCGTCCGGCACGGCGAAGGGGATCTTGGCGATGACCACGTGTTCGCAATAGGCGCCAGGCAGGTCGACACCCTCGGCAAAACTCGCCAGGCCGAACAGCACGCTGGAATCGCCGCCATCGACCCGCGCCTTGTGTTTGTTGAGAGTTTCCTGCTTGGACAGGTTGCCCTGGATGAACACCTGCCTGCGCCAGTCGCGATCCAGGCCGTCGAACACGTCCTGCATCTGCTTGCGCGAGGAAAACAGCACCAGCGACCCGCGCGAGCCTTCGACCAGTTCCGGCAGGTCACGGATGATCGCCGCCGTGTGGGCACTGGCATCGCGCGGATCAGCCTTGAGATCCGGCACCCGCAGCACACCGGCATCAGCATGGTGGAACGGGCTGGGGACCACGGCCGTCACCGCGGTTTTCGGCAGGCCGGCGCGCATGCGGAAGCGATCGAAGGTGCCCAGGGCGGTCAGGGTCGCCGAGGTCACCAGGGCCCCGTAGGCCACATTCCACAGGTTGCGTCGGAGCATATCGGCCGCAAGGATCGGGCTGGCATTGACCTCGATATCGAACAGCGCACCACTTTCGGCCAGGGTCAGCCAGCGCGCCATCGGTGGATTGTCCTCGGGGTCCTCGACGGTGAACGCGGTCCACAGCTCCCAATTGCCCTGAGCCCGGGATAGCAGGCTGCCGAACAACGGGTACCACTCCTCGGCCTGGCTGCTGGTGATACCGATGCTGACTTCACCATCCATGCCTTCCTTGAGCAGGTCGGTCAGGCGGGTAAACAGATCATTGAGGCGCGAGAAGCCCTTCTTCAACTCGATACCGATTTCCCGTATGTGCTCCGGGATCACTCCGCCGACAAAGCGATGGCGCGGCCGCTCGCGACCTTCCATATCCTCGCCGCTGCGGAAATCGGCCAACTGCTCGCAGGCGCTGAACATGAACTGCTGCTGGGTCTTGATCTCCCGCGCCAGCTCCGGCACCTGCTCGATCCACTTGCCCAGGTCGCCCGGCAGCGGGTGTTGGGCCAGCAGCTTGGTCAGGTTCTTGGCGGTCTGCTCCAGCCAGTCGGCGGTCGAGCGCAGGCGCGTGTAATGGGCGAAGTGGCCGATGGCCTTGTCCGGCAGGTGATGGCCTTCGTCGAACACGTACAGGGTATCGCGCGGATCCGGCAGTACCGCACCGCCGCCCAGAGCCAGATCGGCGAGGACCATGTCATGGTTGGTGACGATCACGTCGACCTTGCCCATGCCCTCACGCGCCTTGTAGAACGAGCACTGACCGAAGTTCGGGCAATGGCGGTTGGTGCACTGGCTATGGTCGGTGGTCAGTCGCGCCCAGTCGGCGTCTTCCAGGGCGGTGGGCCAACTGTCACGGTCGCCGTCCCATTTGTTACCGGCCAGTTTCTCGATCATGCTGGTAAACAGCTTCTGACTGGCTTCATCGACCTCGATCTTGAAGCCTTCTTCCTCGAACAGCTGCGCCGTGGCGGTCTGGGCGTGGCCTTCCTGCAGCAGCATGTCCAGCTTGGACAGGCACATGTAGCGCCCACGCCCCTTGGCCAGGGCAAAGCTGAAGTTCAGCCCGCTGTTGCGCATCAGGTCCGGCAGGTCCTTGTAGACGATCTGCTCCTGCAGCGCGACGGTCGCGGTGGCAATGACCAGACGCTTGCCCGCCGCCTTGGCGGTGGGAATCGCCGCCAGGCTGTAGGCGACGGTCTTGCCGGTACCGGTGCCGGCCTCGACGGCGACCACCGCCGGCTCGCCATCGCGGCGGCCTTCGTCATCGGTGTCGATATCACCGAGCACCTTCGCCACTTCGGCGATCATCAGACGCTGGCCGTAACGCGGCTTGAGGCTCTTGGCTTCGAGGAAACGCGAATAGGCGCCCTGGATCGTGGTTTTGAGTTCGGTGCTGATCATGAGTCTTCAGGCGCGAAAAACGCTGGATAAATTTTCAGTGGTTCGAATGGCCGCTATCATACCCCGCTAATTCATCCCGCGCCGAACGGAGTACCCGAATGACCGTTTTTGCCCTCGTCTACACCCTGCATCTGCTCGCCGCCCTGATCTGGGTCGGCGGCATGTTCTTCGCCTGGATGATCCTGCGTCCGGCCGCCATGGCCGCGCTTGAAGGGCCGGCCCGCCTGAAGTTGTGGGTCCAGGTGTTTCAGCGGTTCTTCGTCTGGGTCTGGATCGCGGTGGTGATCCTGCCGATCAGCGGTGTCGGCCTGCTACAACTGCGTTTCAGCGGGTTCGAGACGGCGCCCCGCTATGTGCAGATCATGATGGGGCTGTACATCGTGATGTTGGCAGTGTTTCTTCGTATCCAGTCGTTGCAACTGCCGGAGTTGCGCACGGCAGTCGAGGCACAACAATGGGCCGAAGGCGCTGCCGTGCTGGGAAGGATTCGCCGCCTGGTGGGGATCAATCTGTTGATCGGGCTGGCGTTGGTGACAATCGTGGCGGCGCGGCCGATGTTCTGAACAGCCAGGGGCCGCACCGCCACGCAGATTACAGGCGCTGGATGGTCACGCTGCCCGCCTCGCCCTGAGGTCCGGGCTGTCCGACCAGTCCAGGTCGGCCGGATTTGCCGCCAGCAGTATCGTAGATAAAGCAGCCCTTGGATTTGCCTCCGGCTCCCGGGCGTCCCGCTGCGCCCGCTGCCCCACCGGCGCCACCATCGACCTGAACCTTGATCTGCTCGGACGGATAGTCCCGAGGCAGTTCCAGCCGGACCTGCGCCCCTGGCGCACCCTGCCGACCATTACCCCCATTGTCGCCATCGGCACCACGCCCGGCCTGGCCCCAGGTGCAGCCCGGCTCCTCACCGTTGGCGCCGTCCAGCCCGACATAACCCGGCACACCGGTCCCGCCACGAGCGTCCACCGACAACAACGGCCCGCTCAGCGCGTTGATCCGCACGTTCAGGTTACGCCCCGGCAGGGGCGCCCTCTGGTAGCTACCGGGCGCGCCACGGGCGGTAATCTGGCTGCCGCTGTCCAGCTCGGCGCGCTCGACCTTGAGTTCGAAAGCCTGTTCGCTGGGCACGATAGCGATACGTGCTTCATGCCCGAGGTGCAGTTGCCCCACGTCGAGCCGGGTGATACCCGCCGGGACCAACAGGGTGCCGTTGTCCGCCACGTCCAGGCGCTCCAGTTGCAACGAACTGGTGTTGCCCGGCAGGCGCAATACCGAATGCGGCTCAACGGTGACCACCTGGGCAACCGCCAGGGGACTGCACAGTGCCGCCAACAGACACAGACTACGCATGGCTGACCTCCTCACGCGACGGCAGCGGCAGCATCTGCACATGGAATATGCCAAACACCAGGATCCGCGCCCGATCCTGCCAGGGATGGGCACGCTCGCGCACGCTGCCGTTGAACAGCAGCACTTCCAGCAGATGCGTCAACAACAGCAGGCTCCCGGCCAGACTCACCAGCATATGGAACGGACTGATCAGTGGGGTCACCAGGTTAACCAGCACCACTAGCCAGAACAGCAGCGTCAGGACCTTCCCCAACCCCCAAAGCACCTTCATACCCGCCCCTCGTGTTTTTTTCTTTGGGCGCACAGTAACGGCTTGCACGGGCAATTTGCCAGTGGCCGGGAGAAATTATTCTCCAACGGTCGGTTTGCCTGCCGGTTCGACGAAATTCGTTGATCCAGAGCCACACGCGCCACTAGGCCAGACCCGTCGGGCAGGCTAGTCTTTGCAGTTCTGATTGAGGATTTTCGATGACCGAAAGCATTTCTTCCCGCACGCCCCAGCAAGCGTTGGCGGCACTCCTGGACCGTTACGCCCCGCAGAGCCTGCTGCTGGTGGGCGCGAGCAGCTTTCCGGCGCTTGAGGCTTTCCAGGCCGCGCACCCGCAAACCCAGGTCGCCTTCGCCGAACCGGGGCCACTGCCGGCTGAACTGGCGGCCCGGCGCTTCGACCTGGCGCTGGTGGTCGATTGCCTCGAACACCTGCCCAAACGCGCTGGCCGGGAACTGCTCGGCGGCATCCGCAACCTCAATGCCAGCCGCATCGCCGTACTGGTAGACATGCCGGCCGCCGACTGGCAGGACAGCGACTTCTTCGCTCTGGCCCTGCAGAGCAGCGAGCGCTTCCAACGCGATCAGCAGGTACTGACACTGTTCACCTACGACCTGCGCGAATACAAACAGGTCCCGGACTGGCTCAACGCCAAGTTCTGGGCCAACCCGGAAAACTTCGGCAAATACTGGTGGTGATTCCCGTGAGCGTACCCATTTGCCCCTGCGGCAGCGGCAATCAGTTGGACAACTGCTGCGGCCCTTACCACGCAGGCCATCCCGCACCCTGCGCCGAAGCGCTGATGCGCTCGCGCTACAGCGCTTATGTGCTGGGTCTGGTCGACTACCTGGTAACGACGACCCTGCCGGCCCAGCAGAGCGGCCTGAACCGCCAATCCATTGCCGACTGGAGTGCGCAAAGCACCTGGCTGGGTCTGGAGGTGGAAGGTTCGCAAGTGCTGGGCGGCCAACCCGAACATGCCTTCGTCACCTTTACCGCCCGTTGGCACGACCACGGCGGCGAGCATAGCCATCGAGAGCGCTCCGCCTTCGTGCAGAACGCCGGGCGCTGGTACTTCATCGACCCGACCGTGGCGCTCAAAGCCGGGCGCAACGACGCCTGCCCCTGTGGCAGCGGGCAGAAATACAAGAAGTGCTGTTCGAGCTACCTGGCCGGCTGAGGCCGCTCAGCAAAGCTTCAGATGGGCGGTATCGGGGACTGCGGGCGCTGCGGGCTGCGGAATCTGTCCCATATCGCTGCCAACCGGCGCGACACTGAACGCCGACAGGTCGAGAACCGGCGCGACTGGCGCCGACCTGGGGTCCTGCACATCGCTATCGGCATCAGCGATACCATAGTCCGGCGCATCGACCTCACTGAAAGCCGCCATATAGGCATCACGCGGCACCACCTGAGCCCGTCCGACGGGTTCGGGAACAGCGCTCATCTCGATCTCCTCCATCGGCATTGCCACCACCTCGACCACCGCCCCCGCTCGCTCGATGGTCGCGCGGTACTTCTCGGCGGCAGCCGCATCGAGGTTGTGTTTCAACACCAGCCGGCGCCCGGAGAACAGCAGTTCGATCCTCTGGGCATCGGCCTGGAACAACCGGGCCAGGTTGCTGCGGACCTGTTCGACCGGGGCACCCGGCACCAGCTCGCCACTGAAAACAATCTCGTAAAGGCCCATGACCACGCTCCTGTGCGCCGACTCGATCCATTGCTTGGCGATCTCAGTATCGCCCAGGTGGTTTTCTCGCCACAACCCACGGGGGCCGCGTTAGACTGGCCGTCGAGAGGAGGCTCACCATGCGCTCACGAATACTCGGTACGCTCACCCTGCTGGTCATCCTGGCGTTGTCCGGCTGCGCCTCCTGGCTCGATGCCGGGCCACAAGACCCCGTGGTGAGCCTGGTACGGGTGGAACTGATCAAGGCCGGCCTGCTGCAACAGAAGTTCAAGTTGCACTTTCGCCTCGACAACCCCAACGACAACACCCTGACCGTGCGCGCGCTGCACTATCGGATCTACCTCGACCAGTGGCTGCTGGCCGAAGGTGAATCCGATCAGTGGCTGACCGTGGAGCCCAACAGCCGGATGTTTTTTGTGGTGCCGGTACGGACCAACCTCTGGCAACACGTGAAGCCGCTGGCCAAACGCCTGGAAAAACCCGGTCGACCGATTCCCTATCGTCTGGAGGGCACCCTGGAAACCGGATTATTCATCGGCTATGACGTGCACCTGGAGCACAAAGGCGAGATAATTCCCCGCAATCTTATTTCGGAGTAGTTCCAGCATGACTCAGCAACCTCACGTCCATGGCCCTGATTGCGATCACGACCATGATCACGCCCATCACGATCACGGCCACGTTCACGGCCCGAACTGCGGCCACGTGCACCAGGAACCGGTACGCAATGCATTGAAAGACGTGGGCCGCAACGATCCGTGCCCCTGCGGCAACGGCAAGAAATTCAAGAAGTGCCACGGCGCCTGACGTCCTCCTGTTTTGGGAGCCGGCTTGCTGGCGATCCGCCGAAGGCGGCCATTCGCTTGATTCCCAACGACTGCTATCGCCAGCAAGCCGGCTCCCACAAATACCCTGCAGCTCCTGTAGAAACAGCCAGTGCGGCCCCGTGGCACTAGTCCTCGCGCCGCTCGAAAGCCAGCGTCACCTCCAGCCCACCGCCCTCACGATTACGCAAGGTCATCCGGCCGCCGTGAGCGGCAGCGATGGTATGGGCGATGCTCAACCCCAGACCATAGCCGCCGGTTTTCGCATTGCGTGAGCCCTCGACCCGATAGAACGGCTCCACCACCTGCTCCAGCAGGGCCTCGGGAATCCCCGGCCCACGATCGCTGATGAAGATCCGCAGTTGCTGCGGCTGGTCTTCGACCCGTACCACCACTTCACGGCCATAACGCACTGCGTTTTCCAGCAGATTCTGTACGCAACGCTTGAGGCTGCGGGCATAACCCGGCAAGGGCCGTTGCGCCCGGCCTTCGAGGCTGATGGGTTCGCCGATATCCTCCAGATCCGCCTGCAAGCTGCGCAGCAGCGCATTGATATCGATGCTCTGGCGTTCTTCGTTCACCTCTCCGCTGCTGACGAAATCCAAGGTGCTGGAAACCATGTGTTCCATGTCCTCCAGGTCCGTGCGAAAGCGCTCCTTGATCTGGTTGTCTTCCAGCAGTTCAGTGCGCAGGCGCAGCCGGGTGATCGGCGAGCGCAGATCATGGGAAATGGCGGCGAGGAATCTCGTCCGTTCGCCAATGCTGGCGATCAATTGCTGCTGCATCACATTGAAGGCCTGGGCCGCCCGACGGACCTCGGTAGGTCCATCCAGTGGCAATGGCGGGCGCCGGATGTCCCGGCCCAGTGCCTCGGCCGCCTTGGCCAGGGCGTTCAGTGGACGAATCGCCAGGCGCACTGCGAGCAGCGCGATGATCACCACCACGATGATCCGCAACAGGTAGATGCGCATCAGGTAGTCGAACAGCAGGTCCAGCGGCGAGGTGCTGGTCCAGCCCTGCTCCTCGCGGGCCTCCACCTGCAGCCAGCGACCGTCCGGCAAACGCAGCTCGATAAGGAATTGACCGATGGCCGGGCTGGTACCAAACAGGGTCGGCAGGCCGGCCACCTGGCCCTGCTGATCCACCAGCGACAGTTGCAGCAAACGGAGGGACTGCGAATAGCCGGTCTTTTCCGACAGCACCTTGTGCAGCAATCGCTCGGTCCCCTGGTCCTGTTCGCTCAGTTTACTGGGCACAGTGCTGGCCTGGTCACTCAGGGTCAGGTGAAAGTTCGGCGAATCGATCAGTTCGATCAGGCTGTCCACCCGATGCGGGTCAAGATGGGAGAGGCGCACGATATTGGCCAGCCGGGTGGCGATCAGCCGAGTGGGAATCTCCAGTACCTGACTGTGGCGCACGTCGTACCAGATGCTGCTGGTCAGAATCTGCGCCGCGAGCATGCCGCTGACCAGGATGAGTACCAGTCGGCCGAACAGCGAACGCGGCCACAGCCTCACGACTGGGGGTCCACATCGGTGGCGGTCAACATGTAGCCTTCGTTGCGTACCGTCTTGATCAGGCTCGGGTCCAACTGCTGGCGCAGGCGGCTGATACACACATCAATCGAGCGGTCGAACGGCGTGCTGTCCTTTTCAAACACGTGATTGAGCAGAAAATCCCGGCTCAACGGCCGATTGGGGTGCTGCAGCAACAGACGCAACACCCGAAAATCGGTATTTCCCAGGCTGATCACCAGCCCCTGCGGGGACAACAGTTGCCGGGCGCGGGTATCCAGTTGCCAGCCGGCAAAGCGAATGGTCGGCACATCGTCGATCCGCGCACGTTCGGGAAAACTCTGGGCCCGACGCAACACCACCTTGATGCGTACCAGCAACTCCCGCGGGTCGAACGGCTTGGGCAGGTAATCGTCGGCGCCCAGTTCGAGACCGAGGATGCGGTCCACCAGGGTGCCGCGGGCGGTGAGCATGATCACCGGGGTGTTGGAAGTGACCCGCAGCTCTCGGCACAGGCTCAGCCCATCCTCCCCTGGCAACATCAGGTCGAGGACGATCAGGTCGATGACATTCAGTTCCAGGCGCCGGCGCATTTCCTTGCCATCAAAGGCCGTGGAGGTCTGGTAGCCGGCATTGCTCAGGTACTCGGACAGCAACTGACGGATTTCCGGATCGTCATCGACGATCAGCAGGTGATCTGGCTTGGTCATGGGAAAGGTCGTTATCCGCAAAATGACGAGATAGCCGAAAGCTGTCGGCCTGTAAAAGTTAAATGTAATGGAATGTGTTGATACGCGTTTTCATGCGTTTCCAATACAAAGCGCGACCTGTGCGCCGGAGCGGGCTCTTTAGACTACCGAATCTAAATAAGATTGATTTTAATTTATTACAGATTGTCCCGCATGCCATCGTCGCCCCGGCACTCCCCTTCACGTCTGTAAAGACTGGCCCCGCCCTGCACCCTGGCCGCTTATTCGGCCTCATGGCCATCGGCGCGCTGGAGTGACGTCTGATGCGCCGCCTGCCCCTGGAGAAATCGTGATGATCAAACCCCGTGCGTTACTGCGCCTGAGCGCGCTGTTCACCGTTCTGCTGCTTGGCCCCGTTGCGGCGGCCTCGGCCCATGAAGTCACCGACGTGCTGGGCCGCAAGGTCGATGTGCCGGATCAGGTCCAGCGCGTGGTGCTCGGTGAAGGCCGGCTGATTTCCGCCTTTGCCCTGCTCGACCGCGAAGCCCCATTCCAGCGGATCGTCGGCTGGCAGAACGACCTGCGCCTGCTCGACCCGCACACCTATGCGGCGTACACGGCCAAGTTCCCCAAGGTCAAGGACATCCCGTTGATCGGCCAGGCCTCGGAGCAGAGCGTCAGCGCCGAGGAAATCCTCAGCCTCAAGCCGGACCTGGCGGTGTTCAGCATCTCCGGCCACGGCCCGACCGAACACAGCCCGGTCGCCGACGTACTCGCCAAAGCCGGTATCGCGGTGCTGTTCGTCGACTTCCGGATCAACCCGATCAAGGGCACCCACGTCAGCCTCGACGCGCTCGGCCAGGCCCTCGGTCGCCAGGCGCAGGCCAAGGCCTACCTGGAGTTCTACGATCAACACGTGAAAGCCATTACCGACAAGGTCGGCAACCTGCCGGACAACCAGCGACCCAAGGTCTTCCTCGAACTGCTGGCCGGCGCCTGGCAGGCTCCGGGACACACCACCGGCAAGAGCGGCATGGGTGAAGTGATCCGCACCGTCGGCGGGGTGAACATTGCCGAAGGCATAGTGCCGGGGGCGCTGGGGGATATCAGCGTCGAATACGCGCTCAAGGCCGACCCGGACGTATACGTCGCCACCGGCAACCACAAGCCGGGCCTGATCCTCGGTGCCGGGGTCAGCCAGAACGAAGCCCGCGAGGCTTTCGATAATGTGCTCGCGCGTCCCGAGTTCAAGAACCTGCGGGCGATCCGCAGCGGCAACGCCCATGGCCTGTGGCATGACTTCTACAACTCGCCCTACAACCTGCTGGCGATCGAAGCCCTGGCCAAGTGGATTCATCCAGAGCTGTTCGCCCAGTTGAACCCACAGGCGACCATGGATGCCATGAACCAGCAGTTCCTCGATACGCCGCTCAAGGGCGCGTACTGGATCGATGCGCAAGCCAAGTAACCTCCTTCAACCCTGAGGAAAGGGCTGCCGGAACGGCTGTGATACTGATCCCATGTGCGGAGCGGGCTTGCCCGTGCTCGGCTGCCAGGCAGCCGTAAAACCAGAGAACTCGGTCTATCGGATAGACCGGGTTTTCGGGTTTCAGGGGAACTGCGTTCCCCAGCGGGCAAGCCCCCTCGCCACACAGTCAGCGAATAGCCAAACATCCGCGCAGCGCCCACGTGACCGTGATGACCCCATCTTCAAACGCTGTGCCCCTGGATCTGGCCGCCGCCAGCCAGGGTTATCGCCGCCTGCTGTTGCGCCGCCTGTGGCTGCTGGTGCTGCTCGGTGCTGCCCTGTTGTGCGCGATGCTCGTCGATCTCGCCAGCGGGCCTTCCGGCATGGGCCTGCCAGCGCTGCTCGACGGCCTGTTGCACCCCGACCACCTGAGCCTGACCGACCAGGTGATCATCTGGAACGTGCGCCTGCCCTACACCCTGATGGCCGTGCTGGTCGGCTGCGCACTGTCGTTGGCCGGCGCGGAAATGCAGGCGATCCTCAACAACCCGCTGGCCAGCCCCTTCACCCTTGGCGTGTCGTCGGCGGCTGCGCTGGGCGCCTCGCTGGTGATCGTGTTTCCGGTGACCAGCGCCTGGCTGTCGAACAACACGGCGATATCCCTTTCGGCTTTCATCTTCGCCGCCGCCTCGGTGTTCCTGCTGCAAGCCATGTCGCGGCTGCGCGGCGCAGGGGTAGAAAGCCTGGTGCTGTTCGGTATCGCCCTGGTCTTCAGTTGCAACGCCGTGGTGGCGCTGCTGCAACTGGTCGCCACCGAGGACGTGCTGCAACAACTAGTGTTCTGGACACTGGGCAGCGTGACCCGGGCCAACTGGGACAAGCTGGGCATTCTTGCGCTGGTGATCGCCCTGGTCATGCCGTTCTCCTTCGCCGCCGCACCGCGCCTGACGTTGCTGCGCATGGGCGAGGATCGCGCCATGAGCTTCGGTGTCGATGTGAAGCGCCTGCGCTTCGCCTCGTTGCTGCGCATCAGCCTGCTGTCGGCGACAGCGGTGGCGTTTGTCGGCACCATCGGTTTCATCGGCCTGGTCGGCCCGCATATCGCCCGCATCCTCGTCGGTGAAGACCAGCGTTTCCTGCTGCCCGCCAGCGCCCTGGTCGGCGCCCTGCTGCTGGCATTGTCGTCGATCGCCAGCAAGCTGATCATGCCCGGCGTAGTAGTGCCGGTGGGGATCGTCACGGCACTGGTCGGCGTACCGATTTTCGTCCTGCTGGTGTTCAAGCGTGGGAGGCAACTATGAGCGAGCGAGCACAGGGCCTGATGGTCGAACATGCGGTGATTGGCTATGGCCGGCGCCAGGTGGTCCGCGATCTGACCCTGCCGGTCCTGCAACCGGGCACCCTGACCGCCCTGATCGGCCCCAACGGCGCCGGCAAATCGACCTTGCTGCGCGGTATCGCCGGCCTGGAAAAGATGAGCGGCACGGTACGCCTGCATGGTGAAGATCTGGCTCGCCTGTCGGTGGCGGAACGGGCCCGACGGGTAACCTACATGCCACAGAATCTGCCGCCGGGCCTGAGCCTGAGCGTGATGGAAAGCGTGGTCGCGGCCTTGCGCGTTGGCCGGTTGTCGAATCAGGAGTGCCTGGATGAAGCGTTCAACGCCTTGCAACGCATCGGTATCACTCATCTGGCGGACCAGTGGCTGAGCAGCCTGTCCGGTGGTCAGCGCCAACTGGTCAGCCTGGCGCAACTGATCGCCCGCCGGCCGCGGGTGATGCTGCTGGACGAACCCACCAGCGCGCTGGACCTCAACTACCAGTTGAAGGTGATGGCCTGTGTGCAGTCGCTGGTTCGTGAACACCAGTTGATCGCCGTGGTGGTACTGCACGACATCAACCTCGCCGCGCGTTATGCCGACAATCTCGCAGTGCTGCGCCAGGGGCAATTGTTCGCCAGCGGCGCGCCGCAGGCGATCCTCGATACGCAGTTGTTCGCCGAGGTCTATGGCGTGGCGGCACGGATCGAGCGCTGCTCGCGGCAGACCCTGCAGATACTGGTGGATGAGGCGGTGGGCTGATCCTGTGCCCAGCGTTTCCCAGGCATAAGGCCTCCTGAAACCTGCGCTGTTCTCGTGGGAGCCGGCTTGCTGGCGATAGCGGTGTATCAGTCAGCAAAGATGTCGGCTGAAAGATCGCAATCGCCAGCAAGCTGGCTCTCTCAAAAGCCATGTGCTGTCCCCAGGAGCGTCTATCGCCCCAACACCTCGGCGGCAGACAACACCGTCGCGTATTCGCCATGCAGATTGCCCAGGGACATGGCGTGTACCTCCTGGGCGGTACGCAGTTGGCCGAAGTAGTCCGCCTTGTCGAAGGTGTAGCAGGCATCCTCCACCACCCACGTGACAAAACCGAGGTTGCCAGCGCTCCGCGCCGTCGCCTCCACCGAATTGTTGGTCGATACGCCCGCGATCACCAACCGGCTGACTCCCGCCGCCTGCAAACGGTCTTGCAAGCCGGTCGCGCAAAAGGCATCCGGCACCTCCTTCTGAATCAGCCACTCTCCCGGCAACGGGCGGAACCGCTCCTGAAACTCGACCCCCGACTGACCGGGCCAGAACACCGATTCCGACGAACGGGACAGATGCTGCACGTGGACCACTGGCCAGCCCTGGTCACGCCAATGCTGGAGCAGTTCGGCGATACGCTCCTCGGCTGCAGGATTGTTGCGTGGCCCGAGCCGGGGTTGAAGAATGCCCTGCTGTTGGTCAATCACGATCAGTGCCGCATGAACCCCGGTTGCCATGATCTTTTTCGCTCCCTGTGCGACAAGAATCGCCAGGATCGCACAAAACCGCAAAATAACCGCAGCCCCTGTCTTGCGCGGCTTGGTCCCGCTCACTAACGTAGCGCCTTTATTGACGCTACCCCCGCAGGAGCCTTGCCATGGCCTCGCCAGCCTACCCTCACTTTTTCAAAAAATGTGGCGTCGCCGCCGCCGTGGCGGGCCTGCTCGGCCTGGCCGGCTGCCAAGCCTGGAACACCCAGGACAGCCTGCCGCCGACCTCCGGTGTACAACCAATCAAGGGTCTGGCCCAGAACGTGTCGGTGCGCCGCAATACCCTGGGTATGCCGCTGATCGAGAGCAACAGCTTCCATGACGCGCTGTTCACCCTGGGTTATGTCCACGCCAGCGACCGCATCACCCAGATGGTCACTCTGCGCCTGCTGGCCCAAGGCCGCCTGGCTGAAATGAACGGCGCCGAAGCCCTCGACACCGACCGGTTCATGCGCGCGGTCAACCTGAAGAAAAGCGCCGGCGAGCTGTACAACGCCGCCTCGCCACGCCTCAAGCGTTTCTTCGAGGTCTACGCCCGGGGCGTTAACGCCTACCTGTTCCGATACCGCGACAAGCTGCCGCCGGACCTGGCTCGCACCGGCTACCTGCCGGAATACTGGAAACCGGAAGATTCCGCGCTGATTTTCTGCCTGCTGAACTTCCAACTGTCGGCCAACCTGCCGGAAGAGATTTCGTCGCTGGTCATCGCCCAGAAAGTCGGGATCGACAAGCTTGCCTGGCTGACGCCGACCGCTCCCGACGAACCGCTGCCACAAGCCGATGCGGACAAGCTCAAGGGCGTGGCGCTGAGCCAGATCGCCGGGCTGACCGCAGTCGACAAGGCTTCGGCACAGGTCTCGGCACTGAACGGCTTAGGTGCCGGCACCTCGACCAACTGGGCCATCGGGCCGCAGCGCAGTCGTAGCGGCAAGAGCTTGCTGGCCGCTGACCTGCAGCAACCGACCAGCGCCCCGGCCGCCTGGAACTACGTGCAGATCCGTGCACCGAAGTACCAGGCCGCCGGGCTCTCGGTCGCCGGTCTGCCGGCTATTCTTTCCGGTTTCAACGGCAAGGTCGCCTGGAGCCTGGCGTCTGTGCCCGGCGACAGCCAGGATCTGTTCCTGGAGAAGCTCAAGCGTCAGGGTAACGCCCTGTACTACGAGGCCGACGGCAAATGGCTGCCGGCCAGCGTGCGCAACGAGACCTATTTCATCAAGGGCCAGCGTTCGATCCGCGAGAATGTCTTCGAGACCCGCCATGGTCCGCTGCTCAACAGTGCCCTGGGTGACACGCCATTGGCTGGCGGTTATGGCCTGGCCCTGCAGATGCCCTCGTTCAAGGACGACAAGAGCCTCGATGCGTTCTTCGACCTGTCCCGTGCCCAGAACGCCGAGAAGGCCTCGGACGCCAGCCGGGAAATCCGCGCTATCGCTCTGAACCTGGTTTTCGCCGACGCCAGCAATATCGGCTGGCAGGTCACCGGCCGCTACCCCAATCGCCGTGAAGGCGAAGGCCTGTTCCCCTCGCCGGGCTGGGACAGCCGCTTCGACTGGGATGGTTATGCCGACGCGATGCTCCACCCCTACGACCAGACCCCGCCCCAGGGCTGGCTCGGCACCGCCAACCAGCGTACGGCAGCCAAGGGCTACGGCATGCAACTGTCCAACTCCTGGTACTACCCGGAACGTGGCGAACGCCTGGCGCAGTTGGCCAGCGCCGGCAAGCAGGACACTCGCAGCATGATTGCCATGCAGTACGACCAGAGCACCACGTTCGCCGACAAACTGAAGAAGATGTTCGAGGCACCGGGCATGGCCCAGCCGCTCAAGCAGGCCATCGACGCGCTGCCCGAAGCCGAACGCGCCAAGGCACGGGAAGCACTCAGCCGGCTGATGGCATTCGATGGCAAGCTCAGCCCGACCTCGGCCGACGCTGCGCTGTATGAACTGTTCCTGCAGGAAAGCATGAAGCAGATCTTCCTCGACAAGCTCGGCCCGGAAAACGGCCCGGTATGGCAAGCGTTCATCGCCAACGGCCGGTTGTCTTATTCGGCCCAGGCCGATCATTTGCTGGGGCGCGAGGACAGCCCGTTCTGGGATGACAGCCGCACCCCGCAGAAAGAAGACAAGCCGGCGATCCTCGCCCGCAGTCTGGCGGCGGCGATCAGCGCCGGCGACAGCCAACTGGGCGGCGATCACAAGGCCTGGCAGTGGGGCAAGCTGCATCTACTGGAATGGAAGAGCGCCAGCGGCCAGAGCCTGCGCGGCCCGATCCAGGTCGGTGGCGATCACACCACCCTGAACACCACGGCCTACCTGTGGGGCGGCAACAACTTCGAAACGATCCTGGCGCCAGCCGTGCGGATGATCGTCGACTTCGGCCAGCCCGAACCGTTGATGGGCCAGCAGAGCCCGGGCCAGTCCGGCAATCCGGCGAGCCCGTACTATGCCAATGGTATCGACGGTTGGCTGAAGGCCCAGTACGTCAGCTTCCCGATGCAGCCGCAGAACCTCGACAAGGCCTACGGCACCAGCCGATTGACCCTGACGCCGGGTAAATAGCTCCCGCGCGAGCGAAGCAGGGGTTGTGAGTTGTGATGGTCAGTGGTCCAGATCACACACACCAACCCCAGCAACCCTCTCATCCCGATAAATTTTCGCACCAAAAATGCGCACCCGTTTCTTGCTGCACGATTTCGGGCATGATCAGCTGGCTTGTAGCCATATTCCTACCTTTTAAAACGTCTGTTCGGGACTATGGTTCGGAAATTGCTACCTTTATCCGGTCATACGCGTTCCAGTAACAGTACTTCGTGCGCCACAAGCGCTCATTTTGGTCTTCAGAGATTAAATAATGAAAAAAGCATTGCTGACTCTTTCCGCATTGGCTCTGTGCATGGCCGCCGGCTCCGCCATGGCCAAGGAATACAAGGAATTGCGCTTTGGCGTGGACCCGTCCTACGCGCCCTTCGAGTCCAAAGCCGCCGACGGCAGCCTGGTCGGCTTCGATATCGACCTGGGCAACGCCATCTGCGCCGAGCTGAAAGTCAAATGCAAATGGGTTGAAAGCGACTTCGACGGCATGATTCCAGGCCTCAATGCCAACAAGTTCGACGGCGTGATCTCCTCGATGACCGTGACCGAAGCCCGCCAGAAGGCGATCGACTTCTCCAGCGAGCTGTTCTCCGGCCCGACTTCCCTGGTGTTCAAAAAAGGCGCGAACTACTCCACCCCCGAGTCCCTCAAGGGCAAGAGCGTGGGCTACGAGCAAGGCACCATCCAGGAAGCCTACGCCAAGGCAGTGCTGGACAAGGCGGGTGTGATCACCAAGGCCTACGCCAACCAGGACCAGGTCTATGCCGACCTGACCTCCGGCCGTCTCGACGCCTCGGTGCAGGACATGCTCCAGGCCGAACTGGGCTTCCTCAAGTCGCCAGCCGGTGCTGGCTACGAAGTCAGCAAGGCGATCGACGATCCGCTGCTGCCTGCTAAAACCGCAGTCGGTATCAAAAAAGGTAACAAAGACCTCAAGGCTCTGCTGGACAAAGGTATCGAAGCGTTACACAAGGACGGCAAGTACGCCGAAATCCAGAAAAAGCATTTTGGCGACCTGAATCTGTATAGCGGGAAGTAATCCCCTGGGCGCCCCCTTACAAAGGGGGCGCTTTCTTGACAGCCAAAGGCACACGTTCATGTTCGACAACCTCCTGCAAACCCTGGGGCTATCCGCCTTCAGTCTGAAGGGCTTTGGCCCGATTCTGCTGGAAGGTACCTGGATGACCATCCAATTATCGATACTGTCGCTGCTGGTGAGCGTACTGCTCGGCCTGCTCGGCGCCAGTGCCAAGCTTTCCAGTCTCAGGCTGCTGCGCCTGCCGGCGCAGATCTACACCACACTGATCCGGGGCGTCCCCGACCTGGTGCTGATGCTGCTGATTTTCTACAGCCTGCAAACATGGCTCTCCAGCCTGACCGACGCCATGGACTGGGACTACATCGAGATCGACCCTTTCGCTGCCGGGGTCATCACCCTGGGCTTTATCTACGGTGCCTATTTCACCGAAACCTTTCGTGGCGCGATCCTCGCCGTGCCACGCGGGCAGCTCGAAGCCGCTACCGCCTATGGGCTTACCCGCGCCCAGCGTTTTCGCTTCGTGATCTTCCCGCAGATGATGCGCTTCGCCTTGCCGGGTATCGGCAACAACTGGATGGTGATCCTCAAGGCCACCGCGCTGGTCTCGATCATCGGCCTGGCCGATCTGGTCAAGGCCGCCCAGGACGCGGGCAAGAGTACCTATCAACTGTTCTATTTCCTGGTGCTCGCCGCCTTGATCTACCTACTTATCACCAGCGCCTCGAACGCTGTGCTGCGCTGGCTTGAACGGCGTTATGCCGCAGGTAGCCGGGAGGCCTTACGATGATCGAACTGCTCGAACAATACTGGCGCCCATTCCTCTACAGCGATGGGCAGCACATCACCGGCCTTGCGATGACCCTGTGGCTGCTCAGTGCCTCGATCTTCTTCGGGTTCCTGGTCTCGGTGCCACTGTCGATCGCCCGGGTCTCACCCAAGCGCCGTATCCGCTGGCCGGTAGAGTTCTACACCTACCTGTTCCGCGGCACGCCGCTGTATATCCAGTTGCTGATCTGCTACACGGGGATCTACAGCCTGGAAGCGGTGCGTGACCAGCCGTTGCTCAACTCGTTCTTTCGCGATGCGATGAACTGCACCATCCTCGCCTTTGCCCTGAACACCTGCGCCTACACCACGGAGATCTTCGCCGGGGCGATCCGCAGCATGAACCATGGCGAGGTCGAGGCGGCCAAGGCCTACGGGCTCAACGGCTGGAAACTCTATGCCTACGTGATCATGCCGTCGGCCCTGCGCCGCTCGCTGCCGTACTACAGCAACGAAGTGATCCTGATGCTGCACTCGACCACCGTGGCCTTCACCGCGACCATTCCGGACATCCTCAAGGTTGCTCGGGACGCCAACTCGGCGACCTACATGACCTTCCAGTCGTTCGGTATCGCCGCGCTGATCTACCTGGCGATCACCTTCACCCTGGTCGGTCTGTTCCGGTTGGCCGAACGCCGCTGGCTGGCCTTCCTCGGCCCGGCTCACTAGGACTTACCCATGCGTCATGTCAGTCACGACCTGCTGGCACCCGTACCGGGCACCGCACGTCAGATCCACAGTTTTCACTTCGGTCCGGAGCAGGCCGAACGCAAGGTCTATATCCAGTCGTCACTGCATGCCGACGAGTTGCCCGGCATGCTGGTCGCCTGGCACCTGAAGCAGCGCCTGACCCAACTGGAACAGGCTGGCCGCCTGCGCGGCGAAGTCGTGCTGGTGCCGGTGGCCAACCCGATCGGTCTGGAACAGGTGCTGATGGACGTGCCCCTGGGCCGTTACGAACTGGAAAGCGGGCAGAACTTCAACCGCTGGTTCGTCGACCTCAGCGAAGAAATCGGCAACCGCATCGAACACCAGCTCAACGATGATTCGCGGCACAACCTGTTGCTGGTCCGGCGCGAACTGAAGGCGGCACTGGCGGCGGAAGTTCCGGCTACCCAGCTGCAATCCCAGCGCCTGGTACTGCAACGAATCGCCTGCGACGCCGACATGGTGCTCGACCTGCATTGCGACTTCGAGGCCGTGACTCACCTGTACACCACGCCCGAGGCCTGGCCGCAGGTCGAGCCGCTGGCCCGCTACATCGGTTCCGAGGCCAGCCTGCTGGCGACCGACTCTGGCGGCCAGTCGTTCGACGAATGTTTTACCCTGCTCTGGCTGGACCTGCGACAACGCTTCGGCAAGCACTTCGCGATGCCCATGGGCAGCTTCTCGGTGACCGTCGAGCTGCGCGGCCAGGGCGATGTCACACATCCGCTGGCAAGCCAGGACTGCCAGGCGATTCTCGACTACCTGACCCAGTTCGGGGTGATCGATGACGAGATCGCACTGCCCCCGGCCCTGCGTTATCCGGCGACACCGCTGGCCGGGGTGGAACCGGTCGCCACGCCGTTCGGCGGCCTGCTGGTGTTCCACGCGATGCCAGGAGAATACCTGGAGGCCGGGCAACTGATCGCCGAAGTCATCGACCCGATCAGCGACCGGGTCACCCCTGTCCATAGCAGCGCCGCGGGCCTGCTCTATGCCCGCTCGCTGCGCCGCATGGCGACCGCCGGCATGGTCATCGCCCACGTCGCCGGTCGCGAAGCCTATCGCAGCGGCTATCTACTTTCTCCTTGAGGTACCCATGTACAAACTGACCATTGAAGGCCTGCACAAGAGCTATGGCGACCACGCGGTGCTCAAGGGCGTCTCGCTCAAGGCCAAGACCGGTGATGTGATCAGCCTGATCGGTGCCAGTGGCTCGGGCAAGAGCACCTTCCTGCGCTGCATCAATTTCCTGGAAACGCCCAACGACGGCGCCATGAGCCTCGATGGCAAGGCGATCCGCATGGTCAGCGACAGGCACGGCATGCGCGTGGCCGACGAAGCCGAGTTGCAGCGCATCCGTACCCGCCTGGCCATGGTGTTCCAGCACTTCAACCTGTGGAGCCACATGAGCGTGCTGGAAAACATCACCATGGCGCCGCGCCGGGTGCTGGGAGTCGATCGCAAGGAAGCCGAGGATCGTGCCCGCCGTTATCTGGACAAGGTCGGCCTGCCGGCGCGGGTCGCCGAGCAGTACCCGGCGTTTCTTTCCGGTGGCCAGCAGCAGCGGGTGGCGATTGCCCGGGCCCTGGCGATGGAGCCGGAAGTGATGCTGTTCGACGAACCGACCTCGGCGCTCGACCCGGAACTGGTGGGTGAAGTGCTCAAGGTGATCCAGGGCCTGGCCGAGGAAGGCCGGACGATGATCATGGTGACCCACGAAATGAGCTTCGCCCGCAAGGTGTCGAGCCAGGTGCTGTTCCTGCATCAGGGGCTGGTGGAAGAACAGGGTGCGCCGGAGGACGTGCTGGGCAACCCGCAAAGCGAGCGGCTGCGGCAGTTCCTCAGCGGCAACCTCAAGTAATTGGGCAGGTCCTGCGGGCCTCTTCGCGGGCAAGCCACGCTCCTACAGGTTCGTGGCCTTGCTCGTCATGGTACTCGGCACAAAACCGTAGGAGCGTGGCTTGCCCGCGAAAGGGCCCTCAAGCCCGGCATCAGTTATGGGCAGCCTGCCACGGATAGGCCAGCCACTTCTGCATTCGCTTGGCAAACCGTCCGCTTTCCATGTCCTGATGCAGCCACTGGTCGACATACTGCTTGAGCACAATGTCACGCGGCAGCAACACGGCCTTCTCGGAAAAATCGAACGGCTGATCCGGGTGCACCGCACACAGTTGCGGATGCAGCTTCTCTTGCAGGCGCGTTTCCACCGCGTCAGTCATCATCAGGTCGGCCTTGCCGTCGACGATCTGCTGGAAGATGGTGACATTGTCCTGATGCACGACGATCCGCGCCTGCTTCAGGTTGGCCCGGGCGAACTTCTCGTTGGTACCGCCGGGATTGACGATGGCCGTTACCTGCGGCTGGTCGATCTGTTCCAGGGTCTGGAAGTCCTGCTGCCGTGAGCAGAGGGTGATCGGGGTCTTGCCGTCACGTTGGTAGGGCTGCGAGAAAAACGCCTGCCTCTGGCGCTCCATGTTCACCGAAATACCACTGATCGCCAGGTCGAAGCGGTCCGCCTGCAAATCGTTCATCAGCGTCGGCCAGGTCGTCGGCACCAACTGCAGCTTAGCCCCCATCGATTGCGCCAGCTCCTGTGCCAGCTCGATGTCCAGGCCGATGAATTGTTCGCCACTCTTGTAGCTGAAAGGCTTGTAGTCACCGGTGGTACCCACTCGCAGCACACCTTGCTGGATGATCCGGTCGAGCCGGCCGACCACTTGCATCGGTGCAGCCCCCTGCGGCAGCTCGGCAGCCTCGACCAGCGGGGTAGCAACCAGCAGCGCCGAGAGCAGGAGTTGGGAAAACCTCAGGGGAATGGAAAACGTCATAGGCAGCCCTTTTTATTCTCTGGTGTCCGTGAGTGCGCGTAAATGGCACTGCCGCAGACTACCTGCAAGGGCTGGGACAAGCGACCCCCGGACGGCAGGACGCCATCCGGGCAAGGGCGAATCAGGCGACCGGAGCCGGAGGCGGCTCGTCGGGCAGCACCGGCTCACCAGGTTCGGTGGGCTGTTCGTTGGGGCTGTCGGGCTCGGGTTGGCCGGGAATACCACCGACCAGACTCTGCGGCTGGGCGAGCAACGACCAGGCCAGCAAGCCCACTTGATTGGGTTCCAGTTTCGCCAGTTGAGCGCTGATACTTGGATCGATCTTCATGGGATGACTCCTGAGCGTTGTGGCCCGGCCGGCATGGCGCCAACCGGATCGGTACACCCAATAGAGTGCCCGTACGCCCAGGAATTCCCTCGGATCAGCCGCCCTTCGTCAGGTGCGCGGCAGAGTCACACCGCGCTGGCCCTGATACTTGCCGCCACGATCCTTATAGGAGACTTCGCACTCTTCGTCGGACTCCAGGAACAACATCTGTGCCACGCCTTCGTTGGCATAGATCTTCGCCGGCAAGGTGGTGGTGTTGGAGAACTCGAGGGTCACATGACCTTCCCACTCCGGTTCCAGCGGGGTCACGTTGACGATGATCCCGCAGCGGGCGTAGGTGCTCTTGCCCAGGCAGATGGTCAGCACGTTGCGCGGAATGCGGAAGTACTCGACGGTACGGGCCAGGGCGAAGGAGTTCGGCGGAATGATGCAGACATCGCTCTTGATGTCGACGAAACTGCCGGCATCGAAGTTTTTCGGATCGACGGTCGCCGAATTGATGTTGGTGAACACCTTGAACTCGTCGGCGCAACGCACATCGTAGCCGTAGCTCGACACCCCGAAGGAAATCAGCCGATCGGCGCCTTCGCCACGCATCTGGCGCTCGACGAAGGGTTCGATCATGCCGTGTTCTTGCGCCATGCGGCGAATCCACTTGTCCGATTTGATGCTCATGGCGGGTGTCCTGAATAGCGAGGTGGAGAAATTCTGACCGGCATCTTACCGGGGCGCATCGCCGGGTTCAAAGTCCAGGGTCGATTTGCGCCAAAATAGCTGTCCCACAGCCACCGGCCAAACCCGCAGAAAGCTCTTGCAGCGGGCGCCTGCAGGCAAGATGGATGTCCGTCAGTCACGAAATAGGCAAAACCTTGGCAAAGACCATTGGCACGTTCTGGAAAAAGGGTTAAGGTGACGTCACTGTGTTGCTTGTGTCACTGAGAATCTCTACACGATGTTGAATTTCGATCCAACCATCTCCAAGAATTTTTCCTGCTCTTTGCACTCAGTCTCGTTCAGGGCTTTTCCTGAATCGCAGTTAACTTTGTCCAAGGAGACTTCAAATGTCTAATCGCCAAACCGGTACCGTCAAGTGGTTCAACGATGAAAAAGGCTTCGGCTTCATCACCCCACAATCCGGTGACGACCTGTTCGTACACTTCAAAGCCATCCAGGCTGACGGTTTCAAAACCCTGAAAGAAGGCCAGCAGGTTTCTTTCGTCGCTACTCGCGGCCAGAAAGGCATGCAAGCTGAAGAAGTTCAAGTTATCTAACTTGTCCTGATCCAGCAAAAGCCCCGCTCTCTCACGAGATGCGGGGCTTTTTTATGCCTGGGTGTTTTCCACCTTGGCCAGTGATGCGTTTTTGTAGTGAGCCCGCTTTTGTGTTGAGCGGGCTTTTGTGGTGAGCAGGCAGAGCAAACCCGGCCGGTCAGTCGTCGCTGATGGTGATATTCGGCAGCGCCTGGCTCGCCGCTTCCTGCAGCACGATCCGTGCACCGACATGACGAGCCAGTTCCTGATAGACCATGGCAATCTGCCCGTCCGGCTCAGCGGCGACGGTCGGTTTGCCGCCGTCGGCCTGTTCACGGATGACCAGCGACAGCGGCAACGAGGCCAGCAGCTCGACACCATACTGCGAGGCCAGCTTCTCGCCGCCGCCCTCGCCGAACAGATGCTCGGCATGGCCGCAGTTCGAGCAGATATGCACCGCCATGTTTTCCACCACGCCCAGCACCGGGATGTTCACCTTGCGGAACATCTCCACGCCCTTCCTCGCATCGAGCAGGGCCAGGTCCTGTGGAGTGGTAACGATCACCGAACCGGCCACCGGGACTTTCTGCGCCAGGGTCAGCTGGATATCGCCCGTGCCGGGCGGCATGTCGATCACCAGGTAATCCAGGTTGCCCCAATCGGTCTGGGTCACCAGTTGCAACAACGCGCCGGACACCATCGGCCCACGCCAGACCATCGGCGTGTTGTCGTCAGTCAGGAAGGCCATCGACATGACTTCCACGCCCAGGGACTCGATCGGCACGAACCATTTCTGATCCTTGATCTTCGGCCGGGTGCCTTCGGCGATCCCGAACATCACACCCTGGCTCGGGCCATAGATGTCCGCGTCGAGAATCCCCACTTTCGCCCCTTCGCGGGCCAGCGCCAGCGCCAGGTTGGCCGCGGTGGTCGACTTGCCCACCCCGCCCTTGCCGGAAGCCACCGCTACCACGTTCTTCACGTTGGCCAACCCGGGAATCTGAGCCTGGGCCTTGTGCGCGGTGATCACACAATCGATGTCGACTTTGGCCGAGACCACACCATCCAGGCCTTCGATGGCCAGTTGCAGCATCTGCGCCCAACCGTTCTTGAACAGCCCGGCGGCATACCCCAGTTCGAGACGGACGCTGACCCGGTCGGCCTGGATATCGATGGCCTTCACGCAGCCGGCGCTGAGTGGATCCTGGTTCAGATAAGGATCGGTGTACTGGCGAAGGACAGCCTCCACCGCTGCGCGATTGACTGCGCTCATGAGCAACTCCCGAAAAAGACTGAGTGAAACAGGCAGCTATCGTACCCGTTCTGACGCGCGCAGGCATGCCTGCCACTAAGGGATGAATTATGTGCGCAGGGGCTTTATAGTGTCCGGTCTCCGTTTCACTTCAAGTAGCCGAGTCCCATGTCCGAGCCACGCCAGATTCTCGTCACCAGCGCCCTGCCCTATGCCAATGGTTCCATCCACCTCGGCCACATGGTCGAGTATGTCCAGACCGACATGTGGGTGCGCTTCCAGAAGCACCGTGGCAACCAATGCATCTATGTCTGCGCTGACGACGCCCATGGCTCGGCCATCATGTTGCGCGCCGAGAAAGAAGGCATCACCCCGGAACAGCTGATCGCCAACGTCCAGCGCGAGCACAGCAGCGACTTTGCCGATTTCCTGGTGGAATTCGACAATTTCCACTCGACCCACGCCGAGGAAAACCGCGAGCTGTCGACGCAGATCTACCTGCGCCTGCGCGACGCAGGGCATATCGCCAACCGGGCGATCACCCAATATTTCGACCCGGAAAAGCAGATGTTCCTGGCCGACCGGTTCATCAAGGGCACCTGCCCGAAATGCGGCACCGAAGACCAGTACGGCGACAACTGCGAAAAATGCGGTGCCACCTACGCGCCGACCGACCTGAAAGATCCGAAGTCGGCGATTTCCGGTGCCACGCCGGTACTCAAGGAGTCCCAGCACTTCTTCTTCAAGCTGCCGGACTTCCAGGCCATGCTGCAAGGCTGGACCCGCAGCGGCACATTGCAGGACGCCGTGGCGAACAAGATCGCCGAATGGCTGGACAGCGGCCTGCAGGAGTGGGACATCTCCCGCGACGCGCCGTACTTCGGCTTCGAGATCCCGGATGAACCGGGCAAGTATTTCTACGTCTGGCTGGACGCACCAATCGGCTACATGGCCAGCTTCAAGAACCTCTGCGCGCGCCGTCCGGAGCTGGATTTCGACGCGTTCTGGAACAAGGACTCCACTGCCGAGCTGTACCACTTCATCGGCAAGGACATCGTCAATTTCCACGCCCTGTTCTGGCCGGCGATGCTCGAAGGCGCGGGCTACCGCAAGCCAACCGGGATCAACGTGCACGGCTACCTGACCGTCAACGGCCAGAAGATGTCCAAGTCGCGTGGCACCTTCATCAAGGCGCGCACCTACCTCGACCACCTGTCGCCCGAGTACCTGCGTTACTACTACGCATCCAAGCTGGGTAAGGGTGTTGACGACCTCGACCTGAACCTTGACGACTTCATACAGAAGGTCAACTCGGACCTGGTCGGCAAGGTGGTCAACATCGCCAGCCGTTGCGCCGGTTTCATCCACAAGGGCAACGCCGGGCTGCTGGTCGCAGGCGACGCTGCCCCTGAACTGACCGAGGCATTCCGCGCGGCCGCCCCAAGCATCGCCGATGCCTACGAGGGCCGCGACTTTGCCCGTGCCATGCGCGAAATCATGGCCCTGGCCGACCGCGCCAACGCCTGGATCGCCGACAAGGCGCCCTGGTCCCTGGCCAAGCAGGAAGGCAAGCAGGATGAAGTCCAGGCCGTCTGCGCTGCGGGCATCAACCTGTTCCGCCAACTGATTATCTTCCTCAAGCCGGTACTGCCACTGCTGGCTGCCGACGCCGAGGCGTTCCTCAATGTCGCGCCATTGACCTGGAACGATCACACCAGCCTGCTCGGCAACCATCAGTTGAATGAATTCAAACCACTGATGACCCGCATCGACCCGGTGAAAGTACAGGCCATGACCGACGCGTCGAAGGAAGACCTCGCCGCCAGCCAGACCGACACCGGCAGCGCCGCGCCCAAAGGCAATGGCGAACTGGCCAAGGATCCGCTGTCGCCGGAGATCGATTTCGACGCCTTTGCCGCCGTCGATCTGCGCGTGGCACTGATCCTCAAGGCCGAGGCGGTCGAGGGCGCGGACAAACTGCTGCGCCTGACCCTGGATATCGGTGACGAGCAACGCAACGTGTTCTCCGGGATCAAGAGCGCCTACCCGAACCCGGCCGAGCTGGAAGGTCGCCTGACCATGATGATCGCCAACCTCAAGCCGCGCAAAATGCGCTTCGGCATCTCCGAAGGCATGGTCATGGCGGCAGGCCCCGGCGGCGAGGAAATCTACCTGCTGAGCCCGGACAGCGGCGCCAAGCCGGGCCAGCGGATCAAGTAACGCTGCCCTGCCTTGCCTCGCGGGCCACGATCTTCGTGGCCCGCGACGTTTCATAACTAGTACAGCCCGTTCGCTTGCCGGATAATTCAGCCTACACGTTTGCCCGGCACGCCCATGACCGACCTCCTTCCAACCCTCGTCAGCGCCGCCCTGATCAACAACGTCGTGTTGCACTGGCCGCTGGGCGTCGATCCGCTGCTGCAAAGCGCCCAGGTCGAACGGCGTCGGTTGCATGCCGTGGGCATTGCCACCACCTGGGTGATGCTGGTCGCTACCCTGCTGAACTACGGCCTCTACCATCTGCTACTGCTGCCGCTGCAACTGGCGGCCTTGCAACTGCTGGTGTTCCTGCCTCTGTGCATTGCGCTGATCGGCCCGAACCTGAAGCTGCTGGCGCGCTGCCTGCCCGGGCTGTCATTCGACCGGCTCTGGCCGCTGCTAGTGACCAACGCCGGCATTCTCGGACTGGCCCTGATCGCCACGCAGGACGACCGCGGCCCGACACATGCGGCCCTGTCGAGCCTCGGTGGCGGGTTGGGGTTCTGGCTGGTCCTGGTGCTGTTCAACGACCTGCGCCAGCGTACCCACCCTGAAGAAGTGCCCCTGCCGTTTCGCGGGCTGCCAATCGAACTGATCAGCGCCGGCCTTATGGCCCTGGCCTTCCTCGGTTTCAACGGACTGTTCAAACCATGAGTCTGATTCAACACATCGACGCGCTGCTGCCGCAAACCCAGTGCGGCAAATGCGGTCATCAGGGCTGCAAACCCTATGCCGAAGGTATCGCCAACGGCGAAGCCATCAACAAGTGCCCGCCAGGCGGCAGCGAAACCATCACGGCCCTGGCCGGGCTGTTACGCGTGCCGGTTCTCGAACTGGACCCGGAGCGCGGTACAGCGCCGGCCCAGGTGGCCTTTATCCGCGAAGCCGAGTGTATCGGCTGCACCAAGTGCATCCAGGCCTGTCCGGTGGACGCCATCGTCGGGGCCGCCAAGTTGATGCACACGGTCATCATCGACGAATGCACCGGCTGCGACCTGTGTGTCGCGCCCTGCCCGGTGGACTGCATCGAGATGCAGCCATTGCCGGCCGCTGTCGTACCGATTGTCGGCGGACTGGCTCACAACGCCGGGCAGCAGCAGGCCCGTAGCGAAAAGCGCGCACGCGCGCGTCGCCGTTTCGACCGGCACAACGCCCGTTTGCACGGCGAAGAGCAACGTCGGCAGGCCGAACGCCAGGCCAGGGCCACACGGACGACACAAGCGGACGCCCCCGCGCACGACCCGGTAAAGGCTGCCCTGGAACGGGTCAAGGCGCAAAAGGCGCTCGACTCCGATGCCGCGCTGAAAAAGGCCAAGATCGACCTGGCGATGAGCCGTGCGCAGTTGAACAAATCCCTGAAAGCCTTCGGCCATCCACCGACTGCCGAGAAAGCCGCGCAACTAGTGGTTCTGCAGCGGCAGTTCGAGACCGCAGAACAGGCTCTCGCCCACCTGGAAAGTGCTGCACCGGGCAACTCGCCCCCTGCCGCGCCGGGAGATGCCGAACTCAAGCGCGCCAAGATCCAGCTGGCGATGCGCCGCGCCGAACTGAAAAAAGCCGAGACGAACGCTGCCCCCCTCGAGCAGGTTGCGCTTCTGAAGACAGCTCTCGAACAAGCCGAACGTGACTTGCACGCCGCCGAGGACGCCTGCGGGAAGCCGGCCCCGGAACTGGTCCGCCGTGAAAAGAGCCCCATCGACCAACAGCTCAGAACGCTGAAGACCGAACTGGCCTACGCCCGTGCCGAACTCGGCAAACTGCAGCGAAACCCCGAAACCCCGACCCACGAACTGACCACTGCCCAGCACCGGCTTGAGGAAGCTCAACGCCAGGTCGATGCCCATGTCGCGTCCTGAACAGCCGCACAACCGCGCCCAGCGAGCCATGCAATGGCTGCTGCTGGCGACGTTGCCCGGCCTTCTGGTGTTGTTCGGGTTATACGGCTGGGGAGTGTTGATCAACCTGCTGTTGTGCGCGAGCACCGCGCTGCTGAGCGAAGCGGGCGTCCTGCACCTGCGCGCCCGCCCCGTCCAGCCTGCGTTGAAGGACTGCAGCGCGCTGGTCAGCGCCACCCTGCTGGGGCTCGCCCTGCCGCCCTATGCGCCATGGTGGTTGGCGGTATTTGCCAGCGCCAGTGCCCTGCTGGCAGGCAAACATCTGTATGGCGGGATAGGCAGGAACCCCTTCAACCCGGCAATGCTCGGGTATGCGCTGGCGCTGGTGAGTTTCCCACAACCGATGACCCACTGGCCGGCGTCCCATGGGCTGGATCTGCTGGGTGGGCTGCAGCAGGTATTCGGCCTGCATCTATCCGGGCAGCCGGATGCCTGGGCCCAGGCAACTGCCCTCGATACCCTGCGGATCAATAAAAGCCTGACCATGGAAGAGCTGTTCGCCAGTCATGCTGCTTTCGGTCACTGGGGTGGCAAGGGTACAGAGTGGGTCAACCTGGCCTTTCTGGCCGGCGGCCTGCTTCTGCTGAAACAGAACGTCATCCGCTGGCATGCGCCGCTGGGCATGCTGGCCGGTTTATTCCTCGCCAGCCTGATCGGCTGGAACGGCAGCGGTTCGGATTCCCATGGTTCTCCGCTGTTTCACCTGCTGAGCGGCGCGACGATGCTCGGAGCATTCTTTATCGTCACCGAGCCCGTCTCAGGCCCTACGAGTGCAAGGGCCTGCGTGCTGTTCGGTGCCGGTGTCGGACTGCTCACCTACATCATCCGAACCTGGGGTGGCTACCCCGATGGTGTAGCCTTCGCGGTGCTGCTGATGAACCTGGCGGTGCCGGCCCTCGAACGTTGGTCGATACGCCGCACAGAGCCCATGACACCATGAACAGAGCCCGCTCGCTGGTGACCCTGATCGCCCTGGCCACACTGGTTGCCGGCCTGACCTGGGCACTGCAACGACAGGCGGCGCCGCGTATCCAGGCGCAACAGTTGGCAATCCAGGCACGCACGCTCAATCAAGTGCTGCCGCCCGGTGAATATGAACACCAGCCGCTTGCCCTGAGTGACGCCGAACTGACCCATAGCCGCCTGGTGCAGGGTTATCGCATGCTCCGACAGGGACAGCCGGCGGCAGTGATCCTGCAAAGCCTGACCCAGGGTTATGGCGGCCCGCTGCAATTGCTGATCGCTATCGGGGCGAACGGCAAACTGCTGGGCGTGAAGACCCTGTCGCAGCAGGAAACACCAGGGCTGGGCGCAAGAATCGCCGAAGAAGGCGCTGGCTGGCTGAGCGGTTTTCTCGGTAAATCCCGCTCAGAGACATCCGACACCGCCTGGAACCTGAAACAGGACGGCGGGCAATTCGACCAGATGGCCGGGGCAACCATTACCTCACGGGCGGCGGTCGAGGCGATCCACGATGCCCTGCGCTACTTCGACGAGCACCGGGAACACTTGCTGGGAGCACCAACCCATGAATAGAAACACGCTGCTGAGCCCCCTGATGCTCACGCCCTTGCTCGGTGCCAGTGACTCGTTCGTCAAGGCCGTATCACTGTGGCTGGCCGGCCTGCTCGTAGTCGGGCTGTACGGCGCATCGAGCCGCGTCCTGGGCCCCAAGCTAGGCACTGTCATGGCGTGGCCTACGCAAATCGTACTCGCGGCAGGCAGTGCCAGCCTGGTTTCGCTGGGGCTGCAAGCCTGGTCCTGGGAGTTGCAGCAGGCTCTGGGCTTCTACCTGGCTCTGCTGAGTGTGCAATGCCTGGCGCTTGAACATTGGGGCTTTTTCCGCAAGGGCGGGCTGAGAGAGAATATTCGTCTGTTCACAAGCTTCGGCGCTCTGCTGACCTGCCTTGGCCTGTTGCGCGAAGTGCTGGCGGACGGGACGCTGTTTGCCCACCTGCAGTGGTGGACCGGCTCCGCTGCGCCTGGGCCCCTCAGGTTCTTCGCCGCAGAAAGCGGGTTGCGCCTTGCCGGACTGCTGCCGGGCGGCTTTATCCTGCTCGGTCTGCTGCTGGCTGGGAAACAAGCCTGGACCCTGCGTTCAACTTCACACCGAGTGCTTCAAAGGAAATGACTGTCCCATGAATGCCGCTAAACGCCTGGAAATTTTCCGTCGGCTCCACGAAGACAACCCGGAACCCAAGACCGAACTGGCTTACTCGTCACCGTTCGAGCTGCTGATTGCCGTGATTCTTTCCGCCCAGGCCACCGACGTCGGCGTGAACAAGGCCACGGCGCGTCTCTATCCGGTCGCCAACACCCCCGAGGCGATCTATGCATTGGGCGTCGAAGGGCTGTCCGAGTACATCAAGACCATCGGGCTCTATAACAGCAAGGCGAAAAACGTCATCGAAACCTGCCGCCTGCTGATCGAACTGCATGGCAGTGAAGTTCCGCAAACCCGAGAAGCACTGGAAGCCTTGCCCGGCGTTGGCCGCAAGACCGCCAACGTGGTGCTCAATACCGCGTTCCGGCAACTGACCATGGCCGTCGATACGCATATCTTTCGGGTCAGTAACCGGACGGGGCTCGCGCCAGGGAAGAATGTGCTGGAGGTGGAAAAGCAATTGATGAAATTCGTGCCAAAACAATACCTGCTCGACTCGCATCACTGGCTGATACTGCTCGGGCGCTACGTCTGCCAGGCGCGCAAGCCGCGTTGCGGCAGTTGCCGGATCGAAGACCTGTGCGAATACAAGCACAAGACCTCCGACGATTGAGCCATTATTAATATTACTGATGGATCGATTGAAAAAATCTTTTTTACCCGACAGGTAATTATCGATATAAGGAGCGCCAACGGCAGTCTTAGCCCGGAGTTGACTTTATGAGTACCGATAAAGAAGCACTGGATATAGAGGACGACCTGATACAGGTCGATTCGGACGAAACGGAACCTCCAGTCGAGGTGGCGAAGACCAATCTGAGCAAACGTCGCACCATCGACAACATGCTGGAAGAACGCCGCTTGCAAAAGCAGTTGGCTGATTACGATTTCGACCTGTAACTGAGTTGACCATCCCACCAGCGGCCCATCAAAAGCCTCCTGTCCGGAGGCTTTTGGGCTGTGACGACAAGCTTGTCGCCCTGCCCTCATCATTCTGACCTTGCCAACACTTCCCATACAGCGCTTGAACGACGTTCAGACCAGCCCGTTACGCTGAGCGAGTTCGATCAGGTCGACCAGGGAACGGGCGTTCAGTTTCAATAGCAGGCGTGTCTTGTAGGTACTGACGGTCTTGTTGCTGAGGAACATGCCATCGGCAATTTCCTTGTTGCTTTTCCCTCTGGCCAGTTGCTGCAGCACCATCATTTCGCGACCGGAAAGGCGGTTGACCATATCCGCTTCACTGGCATTGCCCATGCTGGACCGCACGGTATGCAGGGCCTGGTTGGGGAAATAGCTGTAGCCGGAAAGGACAGCCTTTATGGCACTGAGCATCTCGGTAAGGTCCTGCTGCTTGCATACATAACCGGCCGCCCCTGCCTGCATGCAGCGCATGGAGAAATGACCGGGAGCCTGGGAAGTCAGTACCAGTACCTTGAAAGATAGCCCCATGGAAGTTAGACGGGCAATCACTTCAAGCCCGTCCAGCTTGGGAATTCCTATATCGAGTATAACAATGTCCGGGGTATGCTCCCGGGCCAGTTGCAAGGCGTCCACGCCGTTGTCCGTCTCCGCGATGACCTCGTAGCCATGCCGTTCCATCAGCATACGTACGGCAAGACGAATGACGGGATGATCATCCACGATCAGCACTTTATTCATGGGCAAGTCCAATTTTCGCTGTTCGAATTTTCAGAATCAGCACAATAGCCTAGTCACAACCTCCTGGGCATAGCACCTACCCCGGGCAGTATCAGCCAAAGACCTTCCCTACAAACAACAAGGAATTACCCTACAAAAAAAGCACTACAAGAAAAGTACCGTTTGAGAAACAAGGTGATGATCAGGCCGAGTCACAACCTGGGATTTGATCCCGCGAAGCGCCAGGCTCGCTACGTGAATACCACCTCATGACGCAGGCGAACGCATCGATAAACAAAATGAACAAGTATGCAACTCACAACAGCTTGTTCATTACACATCAACCATAAAGATGCCAAGCACTCGATGTCTAATAGTTTTCTGCAACAAGAAATAACCCAGGACCCGTCACCCAGCCGGAGCCCTGCTGCCGTTTCCTGATACTGCCCATCCTCGAGCATTGGCAGAAAACAAGGTCCCCGCTGGCGCAAGATCAGCCATGACAACGGCTCCCCAAGCAACGGACTAACAGGTCAGCACGGATCGGGGACAGCCGATCACCCCGCAAACATGTTTATCATTTCATTACACAAGGCCCGCCAAAAGAGGCTTATCTAGCCGAGAAACACCCAATACGGCAAACATTGAAAAGCCGGCAACGACAACACCTGTCCCCGGTATCAAATAAATCTGCGTCCAGGGAGGCCCTCAAAATATTAAAGATAAAAAGTAAAAATGCCTGCTGAGAATATAAAAACCCACATCGACTCAAACTCCAGGAAACGGACTACGCAGCATAAAGAACAATTACCAGAATATTAAAACTTTCCAACCAAAAGAAAACCTGACAACTGATCGATAGGCTTTCTCCTTGCAAACCCCAACGTCTCCCGCTAGCTTTTTTTGAATACAGGAGCCACCCCATAGCATTTTTCCCATACGAAAATTTCCATTACAGCCTATCCCCCTTCACGAGCAGGCTATTACCCATGAAAAATATCAAGATAAACAAAGAGAATAATCATTGCAAACCTCACGATCTGGACTTGGCCATCACCGAGTTCATCAATCGTGGCGGAACAATAGAGATGGCCAGTAAAAAAGAACCAGACACCCACCGCGTCCCAACACCAACGCCATCGGAAAAGACACTGCAAACAGCAGAGGAATACACAAGAAAAGTTGAACTTCTGAAAGATCTGATAACGAAAGGAGCAGGAATATCTGCCTTGCAGTATTCGTTGAAGATGAATAAAGACGAAATAAAAAGAATGGCTCGGGAGCAAGGACTGAAAATCGCCCACCGACGCCCTCTGTGTCCCGCCAGGAAATATCGCAACACCCCACCGGCCCCTGGCAGTCCGCAGGATGATGACGTGATCGCAGGACACGCCATGCACTACGCGGCATTGGGTTACACCGCCCAGGAGATTGCGCAGACGCTGGAATTGAGCGTGCGCCAGGTGTGGGAACTGGCGAAAAACTACCGATTCGAACTCGGGCATCAGCACCAGGAGAGCACGGATTGAAAACAGGTGGCTGGTTTTCGCACCGCTCAAAAAAAAACCCGGCCTGCATGGCCGGGTCCTTTCATCCAGCTCGCCAAATCAGAACAGCTTGCGGCCCTTGTTCGCAGCAATGCGCATACGCAGCGCATTGAGCTTGATGAAGCCGGCAGCATCGGCCTGGTTGTAGGCGCCGCCATCTTCTTCGAAGGTCGCGATGTTGGCATCGAACAGCGACTCGTCGGACTTGCGCCCGGTGACGATCACGTTGCCTTTGTACAGTTTCAGACGTACTACACCGTTCACATGAGCCTGCGAAGCATCGATCATCTGTTGCAGCATCAGACGCTCAGGGCTCCACCAGTAGCCGGTGTAGATCAGGCTGGCGTACTTGGCCATCAGCTCATCCTTGAGGTGAGCGACTTCACGGTCCAGGGTGATCGACTCGATCGCCCGGTGCGCGCGCAGCATGATGGTACCGCCAGGCGTTTCGTAGCAACCGCGGGACTTCATGCCCACATAACGGTTTTCGACGATATCCAGGCGACCGATACCGTGTGCACCACCGATACGGTTCAGGGTCGCCAGCACAGTGGCCGGAGTCATCTCGACGCCGTCCAGTGCCACGATGTCGCCGTTGCGATAGGTCAGTTCCAGGTATTGCGGCTTGTCAGGCGCGTTCTCTGGCGAGACGGTCCAACGCCACATGTCTTCTTCGTGCTCGGTCCAGGTGTCTTCCAGCACGCCGCCTTCATAGGAGATGTGCAGCAGGTTGGCGTCCATCGAGTACGGGGATTTCTTCTTGCCGTGACGCTCGATCGGGATCGCATGCTTTTCGGCGTAGTCCATCAGCTTTTCACGGGACAGCAGGTCCCACTCGCGCCACGGAGCGATCACTTTCACCCCTGGCTTGAGCGCATAGGCACCCAGTTCGAAACGCACCTGGTCGTTACCCTTGCCGGTGGCGCCATGGGAAATGGCATCGGCGCCGGTTTCGTTGGCGATCTCGATCAGACGCTTGGCGATCAGCGGACGTGCGATGGAAGTACCCAGCAGGTACTCGCCTTCGTAGACGGTATTGGCACGGAACATCGGGAACACGAAATCACGGACGAACTCTTCGCGCAGGTCGTCGATGTAGATCTCTTTAACGCCCATGGCCTGGGCCTTGGCACGAGCAGGCTCGACCTCTTCGCCCTGACCCAGATCAGCGGTGAAGGTCACCACTTCACAGTTATAAGTATCCTGCAGCCACTTGAGGATCACCGAAGTGTCCAGGCCGCCGGAATACGCGAGAACGACCTTGTTTACGTCGGCCATGCCATCACTCCACGGGGGTTGTACGGAAAGCGCCGATTCTACCGGCCAACACCGTGGATTTACAGAGGCGCGACAGCGAGGGACGGCAAAGCGACAGATAATGTCGAGCGCGCGACGATAACAGCCGTTTCAGGAGGTCGCTGCCGCGCTCCCGGCCGCCGCCGTGGGAGCCGGTTTGTCGGCAGCCGGGGCAGCCGGAGCACGCTCGAGATGGATGTTGACCCGACGATTCTTCGCCCGGTTGCCAGGATTGGTGTTGGGCACCAGTGGATACCGCTCGCCATGGAAACGCATGACGATCTGCGACTCCGGAATGCCGCCAGCCTTGAAGAAGTCCATCACCGCCAGGGCGCGACGGCGCGACAGGTCACGGTTGGTCAGACGGTTGCCGCTATTGTCCGAATGCCCATCGAGTTCGATGTGGTTGACGGTCGGATCAGCCTTCATGAAGTCCAGCATACCCTGCAACTGGGCCTTGGCCTGGGCGTTGAGTTCGATGCCGCCATCCGGGAAGCCGACTTCGGCCTGCTTGATCTGCTCGAAGTTCTTCGGCAGCAGTTTGGCGGTGCAGCTCTGGAAATCGCTGTAGGCCTGGTTGAATTTCACCGGAAGCAGGCGCACTTCGGAAACCCCGCCCTCGCGGGAATAGTGGCGGACCAATGGGCTACGCCCTTCGAGCAGGCCATGGAACAGGCTGCCGGCCTGCCCCTGGGAGCTGTTGAACAGCACATCACCATTGCCGACTTTCACCGAACCCAGGTTGATGTCGCCGCGTCCGGGCTGCCAAGGCGCCGCCGCCGCCAACAAGGTCGCCGAACCGCTGCCCAGCACGTGGTTATTGGACTTGAGTCGGAAAATCGCCTGTTCGCCCGCACGACGCACGAACTCGCCGGCACCGAAATCGGTGATCGGCTGAGTCAGCCGACACTCGAATTTGTCCCCTTCCACCTTCCACTCGATGCTCTCCAGACGGGTCTGGAAAGTCAACGCCATGGCCGGCAGGCTGGCAAACATACTGAGCAAGGCTAAATAACGCTGGCGCACGGGAGGCTCCAATGGTTCCACGACTTTGAGACTGACGTACCGGTTCTACGCCATACCTTCGGGCTATCGGTTGCATTCGGCAAAACTTGATAGCGAGTGCCTGAGAGAGTCTTTTCCGGTAGCATTCCCCTGAGTTCGACCCGCCTGGAATCCCCAATGTCCGACCGCCTGACCCTGCTGCGTCCCGACGACTGGCATATCCATCTTCGCGATGGTGCTGCGTTACCCCACACTGTTGCAGATGTTGCACGCACCTTTGGTCGCGCCATCATCATGCCTAATCTGGTGCCTCCGGTACGCAACGCCGCCGAAGCCGATGCCTATCGCCAGCGCATTCTCGCGGCGCGGCCGGCCGGCAGCCGTTTCGAACCCCTGATGGTGCTCTACCTCACCGATCGCACACAGCCCGAGGAAATCCACGCGGCCAAGGCCAGTGGTTTCGTCTACGCGGCCAAGCTGTATCCGGCCGGGGCAACCACAAACTCGGACTCCGGCGTGACCAGCGTCGACAAGATCTTCGACGTTCTGCAAGCCATGGCCGAAGTCGGCATGCCCCTGCTGGTGCATGGTGAAGTGACCCGCAGCGAGGTCGACGTGTTCGACCGCGAGAAGCAGTTCATCGACGAACACATGCGTCGTGTGGTCGAGCGCTTCCCGACGCTGAAAGTGGTGTTCGAACACATCACCACCGCCGATGCCGTACAGTTCGTCAACGAGGCTTCGGCCAACGTCGGCGCGACCATCACCGCGCATCACCTGCTGTACAACCGCAACCACATGCTGGTAGGCGGTATCCGGCCGCACTTCTACTGCCTGCCGATCCTCAAGCGCAACACTCACCAGTCGGCACTGCTCGACGCCGCCACCAGCGGCAGCGAGAAATTCTTCCTCGGTACCGACTCGGCGCCCCACGCCCAGCACGCCAAAGAAGCGGCCTGCGGCTGCGCCGGCTGCTACACCGCCTATGCGGCCATCGAGCTGTATGCCGAGGCGTTCGAGCAGCGCAATGCCCTGGACAAACTCGAAGGCTTTGCCAGCCTGCACGGCCCGCGCTTCTATGGCTTGGCGCCGAACAGCGAGCGCATCACCCTGGTTCGCGAAGAATGGACCGCCCCCGCCAGCCTGCCCTTTGGCGAGCTGTCCGTCATCCCGCTGCGCGCCGGTGAAAAACTGCGCTGGCGCCTGCTGGAGGAAATTCTGTGAGTGAAGATCATTTCGACGACGAACTGGAAGGCAACGGCGCCTCTGGCGGCCCCCGCCATCCGATGGCGGCACGCTTTCGCGGCTACCTGCCGGTTGTCGTCGACGTAGAAACCGGTGGCTTCAACGCGGCCACCGATGCCTTGCTGGAAATCGCCGCGACCACCATCGGCATGGACGAAGATGGTTTCGTGTTCCCCGAGCACACCTACTTCTTCCGGGTCGAACCGTTCGAAGGTGCCAACGTCGAGGCGGCAGCCCTGGAATTCACCGGGATCAAGCTCGATCACCCGCTGCGCATGGCCGTCAGCGAGGAAACCGCGCTGACCGACATCTTCCGTGGCGTGCGCAAGGCGCTCAAGGCCAACGGCTGCAAGCGGGCGATCCTGGTCGGCCACAACAGCAGCTTCGACCTCGGCTTCCTCAACGCCGCCGTGGCGCGCCTGGACATGAAACGCAACCCGTTTCACCCGTTCTCCAGCTTCGACACCGCCAGCCTTGCCGGCCTGGCCTATGGCCAGACCGTTCTGGCCAAAGCCTGCCAGGCCGCCGGGATCGACTTCGACGGTCGCGAGGCGCACTCGGCACGCTATGACACCGAGAAGACCGCCGAGCTGTTCTGCGGCATCGTCAATCGCTGGAAAGAAATGGGTGGCTGGGAAGACTTCAACGACTGATCCCGTCCGATTGAATCGCGCCCATGAAAAAACCGGCCCTGTAGGCCGGTTTTTTTGTCCGTGAAACGGCGGCTTACAGCTTGCCGGCGTTCTCGGTCAGGTAGGCAGCAACGCCTTCTGGCGAAGCGTTCATACCCTTGTCGCCTTTTTTCCAGTTGGCAGGGCAGACTTCGCCGTGCTCTTCGTGGAATTGCAGCGCGTCGACCAGGCGGATCAGTTCTTCCATGTTACGGCCCAGTGGCAGGTCGTTGATGATCTGCGAACGGACAACGCCCTTGTCGTCGATCAGGAACGCGCCACGGAAAGCCACGCCGCCTTCGGATTCGACATCGTAAGCCTTGGCGATTTCGTGCTTCATGTCGGCCGCCATGGTGTACTTGACCTTGCCGATGCCGCCATCGTTGATGGCGGTGTTGCGCCAGGCGTTGTGGGTGAAGTGCGAGTCGATGGAAACGGCAATCACTTCAACGTTACGCGCCTTGAAGTCGTCCATGCGGTGGTCCAGGGCGATCAGCTCGGACGGGCAGACGAAGGTGAAGTCCAGCGGGTAGAAGAACACCAGGCCGTATTTGCCCTTGATGGCCGAGGACAGGGTGAAGCTGTCGACGATTTCGCCATTGCCCAGTACAGCCGGCACGGTGAAGTCGGGGGCTTGTTTGCCTACGAGTACGCTCATTGGATATCTCCTGGTGTTTTACGGGTGTAATAACGTTCAGAACGAGGTCATTGCAGCATGCCCCCTTCAGGCGACAAGCCTGTGACGCAACCTCGTGTCCCTTGAACCGACCATCATACACCGCGTTTTTTGACCTTCCTAAACGGTTTTTGCAACGCCGAGTCGATACCGTTCATCCGCCATTCGTCAGACCGTGCCCGCAGCGATGGAAACTCAACTCAAACCACTTTGACAATCATTCTCGTTAACATTAAGATCAAGGCCAATCGAGTTCTAACCAGCGACGGTTCTCATCTTATGTATGTCTGCCTCTGCACTGGCGTCACCGACGGACAAATCCGCGATGCAATCCTCGAAGGCTGCTGCAGCTATCGTGAAGTCCGTCAGGCAACCGGCGTTGCCAGCCAATGCGGTAAATGTGCCTGCCTGGCCAAGCAGGTGGTACGCGAGACCTTGACCGAACTGCAAAGCAGCCAGGCAGCCCTGCCTTACGCAGCAGAATTTTCAGCGGCGTAAAACAGCGAATTTTAAAGAGCCGGACTCAGTGTCCGGTTTTTTTATGCCTGCAATTCAATCGCTTACATACAAAATGCGGAATACAAACATTCTTATTCCGATTAATTTTCATATATTATTCAATAACTTAGGTTTGACACTCGAAGTTGTCGGGATCAAACTCCGCCCCATAGACAGCGATTACAGGGCAGGCCCCATCATGAAAGGCGACAAATCAGTCATCCAGCATCTCAACAAGATCCTTGCCAATGAGCTGATCGCGATCAACCAATACTTCCTGCATGCACGCATGTATGAAGACTGGGGCCTGAACAAGCTGGGCAAACTCGAGTACCGCGAGTCCATCCACGCGATGAAGGACGCGGACAAGCTGATCAAGCGCATCCTGTTCCTGGAAGGCCTGCCGAACGTGCAGGACCTGGGCAAGCTGCATATCGGCGAAAACACCAGGGAAATGCTTGAGTGCGACCTGAAGATCGAAAGAACCAGCCACAAGGATCTGAAGGAAGCGATTGCCCATTGCGAAAAAGCCGGTGACTTTGGCAGCCGCGAGTTGCTGGAAGATATTCTCGAGTCCGAAGAAGAACATATCGACTGGCTGGAAACCCAATCGGGCCTGATCGACAAGGTTGGCATCGAAAACTATCTGCAATCGCAGATGGGCGACGAATAACCGTCTCCCACTAAAAAGCCCCGCCCTCTTGTCGAGAGGCGGGGCTTTTTTATGCGTCCGCTGCCGGAGGGGAAGCGGGCGTCAAATGCGCAGATCAGGCTTCGGTCTTGGCCGCAGCTTTCTGGGCAGCGTCCTTGACCAGGGTCTGCAGCTCACCGTTGGCGAACATCTCAGCCATGATGTCGCTGCCGCCGACCAGCTCACCGGCAACCCACAGTTGCGGGAAAGTCGGCCAGTTGGCGTATTTGGGCAGGTTGGCGCGAATTTCCGGGTTCTGCAGGATGTCGACGTAGGCGAACTTCTCGCCACAGCCCATCACAGCTTGAGCAGCTTTCGCAGAGAAGCCGCACTGCGGGGCATTCGGCGAGCCTTTCATGTAAAGCAGAATGGTGTTGTTGGCAATCTGCTCTTTAATCGTTTCGATGATATCCATGGAACACCTCGGCTAAAACTTTCCGACTCGGTTGTCGGCACGGTGAGGCATTGTATCGGAAAGCCGGGCACGCTGCTCGGTCTCCCCGTTGATAATCGCAGGAGCAGGCCGCCTGAGGCGGTTCGCAGGCAAGCCACGCGCCTGCCGGGTACGCGTATCACATGTGAAAGCCTCAGGCCGCCACCACCCGTACCGGTACGCCGTTCAACGCCGCATTGCCCGAGACCCGGTCCACCTGACGCTCATCGGTCAGGTCGTTGGCACTGGAACCCGGCTGCCCGCTGGCGATTTCCATCCGTACCCCAGGCCTTGCATGCCCCCAACCATGGGGCAGGCTCACCACTCCCGGCATCATCTCCAGGCTGGCAAGCACCTCGACTTCGATCGCGCCCACTCGCGAACTGACTCGCACCCGCTGCCCGTCATCCAGCCCACGGCTGGCCAGGTCGTCGGGATGCATCAACAGTTGATGACGCGGCTTGCCCTTCACCAGGCGATGGTAGTTGTGCATCCAGGAATTGTTGCTGCGCACATGCCGGCGACCGATCATCACCAATTCCCCCGCCTGCGGCAGTCGTTGCGCGGCAAAACGCTCGAGGTCAGCGAGAATTTCCCTCGGTGCGGCCTGGATACGCTGGCCGGGTGTCTTCAGTCGCTTGCCGAGATTGGGCGCAAGCGCCCCGAGATCAAGACCGTGCGGATGCTCCGCCAGCTTCTGCACCGACAGCTTGTGCTCGGACGCATCGCCATAGCGCCCCAGACGCAAGCCCATGTCGATCATCTGCGCTGGCGGCATCGTCGGTTTCAACTCCTTGCCGGTCTGGGCCGCAAATGCCCGGGCCAGGCCGACAAAGATCTCCCAGTCATGCAGGGCCCCCTCCGGCTTGGCCAGGATCGCCCGATTGAAGCGGGTGACATTACGCACCGCGAACAGGTTGAAGGTCGTGTCGTAGTGATCGTTTTCCAGCGCCGAGGTCGACGGCAGGATCAGGTCGGCGTAGCGGGTCGTCTCGTTGATATACAGGTCGATGCTGACCATGAACTCCAGACCGTCGAGCGCCTGCTCCAACTGGCGCCCGTTGGGTGTCGACAACACCGGGTTGCCCGCCACCGTAACCAGCGCCCTGACCTGCCCCTCTCCGGCATTGAGCATTTCCTCGGCCAGTGCCGATACCGGCAACTCGCCGCCGTATTCCGGCAGACCGGAGATCCGGCTCTGCCAGCGATTGAAATGCCCACCGCCCGTGGATGCCACCAGATCCAGCGCCGGCTCGGTGCACAGTGCGCCACCGACCCGATCCAGATTGCCGGTCACCAGGTTGAGCAATTGCACCAACCAATGGCAGAGCGTGCCGAACGCCTGGGTGGAAACCCCCATCCGGCCATAACAGACCGCCTTGTCCGCCGCCGCGAAGTCCCGCGCCAGCTGGCGGATCTGTTCAGAGGGAATGGCGCACAGCGGGCTCATGGACTCGGCCGTGAACCCCGCCACCGCCGTCCGGACTTCGTCCAGGCCGTCCACCGGCAAGTGACTTGCACGGGTAAGGCCCTCCTCGAACAGCGTGTTGAGCAGGCCAAAGAGCAATGCCGCATCCCCACCCGGGCGCACGAACAGGTGCTGGTCGGCCATGACTGCAGTTTCGCTACGCCGTGGATCGACCACCACCAGCTTGCCACCACGCGCCTGGATCGCCTTGAGGCGTTTCTCGACGTCGGGCACGGTCATGATGCTGCCATTGGACGCCAGCGGGTTGCCGCCCAGGATCAGCATGAAGTCGGTGTGATCGATATCGGGAATCGGCAACAGCAGCCCGTGACCGTACATCAGGTAACTGCTCAGGTGCTGCGGCAACTGGTCGACCGAGGTCGCGGAAAAGCGGTTGCGAGTCTTCAGTAGCCCGAGGAAATAGTTGCTGTGGGTCATCAGCCCGTAGTTATGCACGCTGGGGTTGCCCTGGTAGATCGCCACGGCATTCTGCCCATGCCGCTGCTGGATCGCCGCCAGCCGCTCGGCCACCAGCGCAAAGGCCTCTTCCCAGCCGATCGGCTGCCAGTGCTCGCCAACCCGCCGCATGGGCTGGCGCAGGCGATCGGGATCATTCTGGATATCCTGCAGGGCCACCGCCTTGGGGCAAATGTGACCGCGGCTGAAACTGTCCTGGGTATCGCCCTTGATCGAGGTGATCTGTACCCGATCTTGCGTGGCGGTGGTTTCGATGGTCAGGCCGCAGATGGCCTCGCACAGATGGCAGGCACGGTGATGAAGAGTCTTGGTCATGGCCAGTCTCTGTCTTGTTCTAGGCAGCCCGGACAGGCTGCGGAGAGAGAACTATGGCCCGTGGAGGGAAGCCCCGCCAGCGACGTTCGTCTTGTGAATCGAGGGTTATCAGGCGAGCCGATGACGACCGCGAAGATCAGGCCAGCGGGAGTCTTGGGGCCGCTTTCATCTGGATTTCCTGAACAGTCTGGACCTGTTCATGGGAAACCTGGACACCGGTCAGTTCACCGATCAACCGCCAATGCTCATCGAGACCGGAACTGATGGTCGCCATGCGATCGATCATGCGTCGCCCCGATGACCGTGTGACCTCGTCGTCGCTGCGCAACAATTCGAAAGACATTGCGGTCACAGAGGCGGTCATGTGCGTCAGCGCCTGTGCAGTCAGCTTTAGCAATTCCATGAGCTGTTGCTCTTTCGATTCCATTCCAAAGCCTCTGTATGTCTGCAATGACACATTTATAAACTAGCCAAATAGTTTAGGAAATGTTTCCACTTTTGCACGGCACCACCAGCATGCCGACAAAAAACCCGACAGCCCATTCGGAAAACGACCCGCAGCCGCCTGCCGCCGCCCGGTGAATTGCCAAAGGCGGTCGCGCCAGTGTACAACTGGCACAGTGCAATTATCGGTACAGGCTTGAAAAACTGTAGCAAAAAGTGCGGAAATCTCATTCGCATCCTCGCTCCGGTACGTCGAAACGAAGCCTGCTATTGGTATCACGCGACATTTTCTTATACGATCGCGTCTCCCCCTATTTCGTCGCCCCGTGCGGCTTACGCCGCAGGTCTCACCCGTTTTTCCGAAAAACCCGGTTTTGAGCATCTGCGGTCTGTTGCAAAAAGGTAGTCAATGATGAGCGCAAGGAACTTTCTCTCCCTGATGGATTGCACGCCCGCAGAACTGACCGGGCTGATTCGTCGAGGCATCGAGCTGAAGAACCTGCGTGACCGAAGCGTGCTGTTCGAGCCACTCAAGGGCCGGATTCTCGGCATGATCTTCGAGAAATCCTCCACGCGTACCCGCGTGTCGTTCGAAGCCGGCATGATCCAGCTGGGCGGCCAGGCGATTTTCCTGTCGCCGCGCGATACCCAACTGGGCCGTGGCGAGCCGATCGGTGATAGCGCCATCGTCCTGTCGAGCATGCTCGACGTGGTCATGCTGCGTACGTTCAAACACAGCACCCTGACCGAGTTTGCCGCCAACTCCCGGGTACCGGTGATCAACGGCCTGTCCGATGAACTGCACCCGTGCCAGTTGCTCGCGGACATGCAGACGTTCCTCGAACATCGCGGTTCGATCCAGGGCAAGACCGTGACCTGGATCGGCGACGGCAACAACATGTGCAACAGCTACATCGAGGCAGCCATCCAGTTCGACTTCCAACTGCGCGTCAGTTGCCCGGAAGGCTACGACCCTAGCCCGGCGCTGCTGGCCCAGGCGGGAGAGCGGGTACGCCTGGTCCGAGACCCGCGGGAAGCGGTACGCGGCGCCCACCTGGTGAGTACCGATGTCTGGACCTCCATGGGCCAGGAAGAGGAAACCGCCAAGCGCCTGGAGCTGTTCGCGCCCCTGCAGGTCACCCGTGAACTGCTCGACCTGGCCGCTCCGGACGTCGTGTTCATGCATTGCCTGCCCGCCCACCGTGGGGAGGAAATCAGCCTCGACCTGCTCGACGACAAGCGCTCGGTCGCCTGGGACCAGGCCGAAAACCGCCTGCATGCGCAAAAGGCACTGCTGGAGTTCCTGGTGAAGCCGGCGTACCGCCCGGCATGAGCCATTCGCTCCTGCTGAACCTGCACGACCTGGCTTGCGGTTATCAGGACCAACGGGTGGTGCGCAATCTCAACCTGCACCTCAATGCCGGTGATATCGGTTGCCTGCTGGGGCCGTCGGGTTGCGGCAAGACCACCACCCTGCGGGCCATCGCCGGGTTCGAGCCGGTCCATGAGGGCGAGATCCAACTGGCCGGCGAAATCATCTCCAGGGCCGGGTTCACTCTGGCCCCGGAGAAGCGTCGGATCGGCATGGTGTTCCAGGACTACGCGCTGTTTCCCCACCTGAGCGTCGCGCAGAACATCGCCTTCGGCATTCGCCAGCACCCGCAACAGGGGCGTATCACCGACGAATTACTGGAACTGGTGAACCTCAAGGGCCTCGGCCAGCGTTATCCCCATGAACTGTCCGGTGGTCAGCAGCAACGCGTGGCACTGGCTCGGGCCCTGGCGCCGGAGCCGCAATTGCTGCTGCTCGACGAACCCTTCTCCAATCTCGACGGCGAATTGCGGCGCAAGCTCAGCCATGAGGTCCGTGACATTCTCAAGCTGCGTGGCACCAGCGCGATTCTGGTCACCCATGATCAGGAAGAAGCCTTCGCGGTCAGCGATCATGTCGGCGTCTTCAGGGAGGGCCGGCTGGAGCAGTGGGACACGCCTTACAACCTCTATCACGAGCCGGCGACGCCGTTTGTCGCCAGCTTCATCGGCCAGGGCTATTTCATTCGGGGTCAATTGAGCACGCCCGAATCGGTACAGACCGAGCTGGGTGTGCTGCGTGGCAATCGTGCCTACGCCTGGGCGAAGGGCAGTTCGGTCGATGTACTGCTGCGCCCGGACGATATCGTCCCCGCACCGGACAGTCCGCTGAGGGCGCGGGTCACCAGCAAGACCTTCCTCGGTGCCGCAACGCTTTACCGCCTGCAATTGCCCAGTGGCAGCCCGTTGGAGTCGATCTTCCCCAGCCATGCCGATCACCAGCCAGGTGAGGAAGTCGGAATTCGTGTGGCAGCCGAGCACCTGGTGTTGTTCCAGGCGTAGGCCAGATCAGGGCTCTTCGCGACACCATCGGGTTGCGAAAAACCCCTGCCGGTACAACACCAGGCTATCGGCTCAATCCAACAACAGCCGCCCGCTGGCCACCAGGGTTGCCTGGCCACCGATCTTCACCCGGTCGCCTTCCAGCCGGCAGAACAACTCCCCGCCCCGCGATGAACACTGATAAGCGGTCAACCCGGTTTTCCCCAGGCGCTGCGCCCAGTAGGGAATCAGTGCGCAATGGGTCGAGCCGGTCACCGGGTCCTCGTTGATACCGATAGCCGGGGCAAAATAGCGTGAAACAAAATCATGCCGCTCACCCGGTGCAGTGACAATCACCCCCGGCCAGGGCAACTTCGCCACAGCCGCCCAATCGGGCGTGCAGGCGCGTACCGCCTGTTCCGATGCCAACACCACGAACAGTTCGTTGGCCCCGCGCACCTCGAGCACCGGCGTGCCCAGCGCACGCTCGACTTCCAGCGTCACGTCCATCTCGCTCGGAACGCGCGCCGGAAAGTCCAGCCACAACCGATCAGCCTCCCGGCTGACGCTCAACGCACCGGACTTGCAGACGAAATCGATCGTTTCCATCTGCTCGCCATACACCTCAAACAAGACGAAAGCACTGGCCAAGGTGGCATGACCGCAGAGCGCAACTTCGGTGATGGGGGTGAACCAACGGATATGCCAGCCAGCGCCCTCGCGGACCAGAAACGCGGTTTCCGCCAGATTGTGCTCGGCGGCGATCTGCTGCATCTGCTCATCGGCCAGCCAGGCATCGAGCCGGTACACCATCGCCGGATTACCGCTGAAAGGTCGCTCGCTGAACGCATCGACCTGGTGAAATTCAAGCTGCATGACGTCCTCTCTCCTTAGTCCAAGTCAGCCAGTGTGCTCGCGCTGACGGGTGGACTCCCAGTGACAGAACCGCTGAATTTGCACCATACAGACCGCTCAGGTCCGGCCGATGTCCGCGAACTTCGCCTGGGTATGCTCGGCCAGCACCGCCGGGGCCAGTTCAACCTCCAGGCCACGGCGCCCGGCGCTGACAAAAATCGTCGCGAAGGGTTGGGCACTCTGGTCGATGAACGTGCGCAGGCGCTTCTTCTGCCCCAGTGGACTGATGCCTCCCAGCAGGTAGCCGGTCGCCCGCTGCGCGGCGGCCGGATCGGCCATTTCGACTTTCTTCACTCCGGCGGCGTGGGCCAGGGCCTTGAGATCCAAACTTCCGACGACCGGTACCACTGCAACCAGCAACTCGGCCTTTTCACTGCTCGCCAGCAATGTCTTGAACACCTGCGCCGGCGCAAGCCCCAATTTTTCCGCGGCCTCCAGGCCATAGGAAGCCGCTTTCGGATCATGTTCGTAACTGTGTATGCGATGTTCGGCACGAACTTTTTTCAGCAGATCCAAAGCAGGCGTCATGGTCACTCCTGGCAGGCGGGAAGGTAAGCGCGAATTCTAGGTCATCACAGGGAAAAAGGCTCTAGGACCGACAAGAAAGCGTCTACGTCAAGGCCGGAAACACGTTAACGAAAACGCCTGGAACGCACCGATCCCACAGAGAAAACCCCACCATTCACTCAATCAATACTTAGAATGTGGATGACAGTTCACTTTCGACCTTTGACAGCAGTGTTTCTTGTCTATATTTTTTCGAATCTGAAGATCATAGTCCTACTCCAGCAACACCCAGCGGTAAATCGACTTCAGGGATGGGGATCCCCGACAGTCGATGCAAGGCCACGCCAACCATCGGGTCTGGCGTCACACAACAACAAAAATCGAGGTGTCCAATGACTACCGCTCTGAAACAACCATCGCTCTCGGGACAATGCATCGCCGAGTTTCTCGGCACCGCGCTACTGATTTTCTTCGGCACGGGCTGCGTTGCCGCGCTCAAGGTCGCGGGCGCCAGTTTTGGTCTGTGGGAAATCAGCATCATCTGGGGCATGGGTGTGAGCATGGCGATCTACGTGACCGCCGGCGTCTCCGGCGCCCACCTCAATCCCGCCGTCAGCATTGCCTTGTGCCTGTTCGCCGACTTCGAAAAACGCAAACTGCCGTTCTACATCCTCGCCCAGATCGCCGGGGCCTTCTGCGCCGCCGCGTTGGTTTACACGCTTTACAGCAATCTTTTCTTCGATTTCGAACAGGCGCACCACATGGTCCGCGGTTCGCAAGCCAGTCTGGAACTGGCCTCGGTGTTCTCCACCTACCCGAATGCCGCACTGACCACCGCCCAGGCGTTCCTGGTCGAAGTGGTGATCACCGCGATTCTGATGGGCGTGATCATGTCCCTGACCGATGATAACAATGGCCTGCCCAACGGCCCGCTGGCACCGCTGCTGATCGGCCTGCTGATCGCCGTCATCGGTAGCGCGATGGGCCCGCTGACCGGCTTCGCGATGAACCCGGCACGGGATTTCGGTCCCAAGCTGATGACTTTCTTCGCTGGCTGGGGTGAAGTTGCCTTTACCGGCGGACGCGACATTCCGTACTTCCTGGTTCCGATTTTTGCACCGATCCTCGGTGCCAGCCTCGGCGCCGCGCTGTATCGCGGGATGATTGCCCGCCATCTGCCCAGCGCCACCGTCGTAGAGGAAGAACCCAAGACCGCTGCCAAGAAGGTCCAGGCTTCCTGAGTCACCGCAGTACGCAAGGCCCGGCGCGGCGTACCTCTCCTGAGGTCGCCCGCCGCCCATTTATTTCTACTTCAGTCCAAGGCAATCGAAAATGACCGACATTCAGAATAAGAACTACATCATTGCCCTTGATCAGGGTACGACCAGCTCCCGGGCGATCATCTTCGACCGCGATGCCAACGTGGTCTGCACCGCCCAACGCGAATTCCAGCAACACTACCCACAAGCCGGCTGGGTCGAACATGACCCGATGGAAATCTTCGCCACCCAGAGCGCGGTAATGGTCGAGGCCCTGGCACAAGCCGGCCTGCATCATGACCAGGTTGCGGCCATCGGCATCACCAACCAGCGTGAAACCACCGTCGTCTGGGACAAGACCACCGGCCGCCCGATCTACAACGCCATCGTCTGGCAATGCCGCCGCAGCACCGAGATCTGCCAGCAGCTCAAGCGCGACGGACACGAAGACTACATCCGCGAAACCACCGGCCTGGTTACCGACCCGTACTTCTCCGGCACCAAGCTCAAGTGGATCCTCGACAACGTCGAAGGCAGCCGCGAGCGTGCCCGCAATGGCGAGCTGCTGTTCGGCACCGTCGACAGCTGGCTGATCTGGAAATTCACCGGCGGCAAAACCCACGTCACCGACTACACCAACGCCTCGCGCACCCTGCTCTTCAACATCCACTCCCTGGATTGGGATTCGAAGATGCTGGAAATCCTCGACATTCCTCGGGAGATGCTGCCTGAAGTGAAGTCGTCTTCAGAAATCTATGGTCGCACCAAGAGCGGGATCGCCATCGGCGGCATCGCCGGCGACCAGCAGGCCGCGCTGTTCGGCCAGATGTGCGTGGAGCCGGGCCAGGCCAAGAACACTTACGGTACGGGCTGTTTCCTGCTGATGAACACCGGCACCAAGGCCGTGAAATCCAAGCACGGCATGCTCACCACCATCGCCTGCGGTCCACGTGGCGAAGTCGCCTACGCACTGGAAGGTGCGGTGTTCAACGGCGGTTCCACCGTCCAATGGCTGCGTGACGAACTGAAAATCGTCAACGACGCCTACGACACCGAATACTTCGCCAACAAGGTCAAGGACAGCAACGGCGTCTACCTGGTGCCAGCCTTTACCGGCCTCGGCGCACCGTACTGGGACCCCTATGCCCGTGGCGCGCTGTTCGGTCTGACCCGCGGCGTAAAAGCGGACCACATCATCCGTGCCGCGCTGGAATCGATCGCCTACCAGACCCGCGACGTGCTGGACGCCATGCAGAACGACGCTGGCGAGCGTCTCAAGGCTCTGCGCGTGGATGGCGGTGCGGTCGCCAACAACTTCCTGATGCAGTTCCAGGCCGACATCCTCGGCACCCAGGTCGAGCGCCCGCAAATGCGCGAGACCACGGCTCTGGGCGCCGCCTACCTGGCGGGCCTGGCCTGTGGTTTCTGGGGCAGCCTGGAAGAGCTGCGCGGCAAGGCAGTAATCGAGCGCGAGTTCGAACCACAACTGGCCGAAGCCGAAAAGGAAAAGCTCTACGGTGGCTGGAAAAAAGCCGTGAGCCGCACCCGCGATTGGGAACCGCACGAAGGCAACAACTAAGCGGCGCTTGAGCAGGGCTTGGGGCCCTATTCGCGGGCTTGCCCTGCTCCTACAGAGCCGGTGTCGTACATCAACCTTGCGTACGACACATATCCTGTAGGAACAGGGCAAGCCCGCGAATAGAACCTCAAGTCTGCCCCACCCAGCCGAACCGTCTCCAGTCACTCACCTCAAGCGACCGGCACCGGCCCGGTTTACGACCTGAGAATCGTTTCAGCGGTCCTGCAAGTGGCAGACAGGTTGTTCCTGCGGCATCATGGTGGAATTTGTACGGCAGCCCAAAGGACGCCCCATGAATCTGCCTCCCCGCCAGCAGCAAATCCTCGAACTGGTCCGCGAACGCGGCTATGTCAGCATCGAGGAAATGGCCCAGTTATTCGTCGTGACACCGCAAACCATCCGCCGCGATATCAACCAGTTGGCGGACTCCAATCTGCTGCGACGCTACCATGGCGGCGCGGCCTATGACTCCAGCGTGGAAAACACTGCCTACGCCATGCGCGCCGATCAGATGCGCGACGAAAAGCAGCGTATCGCCGAATCCATCGCCCAGCAGATCCCCGATCACGCCTCGCTGTTCATCAATATCGGCACCACCACCGAATCGATCGCCCGCGCCCTGCTCAATCACAACCATCTGAAAATCATCACCAACAACCTGCACGTGGCCTCGATCCTCAGCGCCAAGGACGATTTCGAAGTGCAACTGGCCGGCGGCAATGTCCGCCGCGACGGCGGCGTGGTGGGCCAGGCGAGTGTCGACTTCATCAACCAGTTCAAGGTCGACTTCGCCCTGGTGGGCATCAGCGGCATCGACGAAGACGGCAGCCTGCTGGATTTCGATTATCAGGAAGTGCGGGTTTCCCAGGCGATCATCGCCAATGCCCGCCAGGTGATCCTGGCCGCCGATTCAAGCAAGTTCGGGCGCAACGCCATGGTACGCCTGGGGCCGATCACCCTGATCGACTGCCTGGTGACCGACCAGGCGCCGGTGCCCGCCCTGGCGCAACTGCTCAACCAGCACAAGATCCGCCTCGACGTGGTCTGAGCCGACACTTCGGGGCCTTGTGGCGGCGGCCTGTAGGAGCGGCCGGCCGCCCTGCAGGCAGACCCAAAGGCACCTCGCACTGCTCCAATGTTCGATAATTTTCTTTTCAGCCCGTCTTGATGAATTTTTTCAATCAAGAGCGGGTGGCTGTGGGCGCGCTTATCCGCTAATATTTTCGAAAATGAACATAAATGTTCGAATTCAAATATAGAAAATTCTTGCGAGGCCACCGATGACGTCCACCACCTTGCCTGCACCACCCCTTGCCGAGATCTATGACATCGCCGTGATTGGCGGTGGTATCAATGGGGTCGGGATTGCCGCGGACGCAGCAGGTCGCGGTCTTTCGGTGTTCCTTTGCGAAAAGGACGATCTGGCCAGCCATACCTCCTCGGCCAGCAGCAAGCTGATACACGGTGGCCTGCGCTACCTGGAACACTACGAATTCCGCCTGGTGCGCGAAGCACTGGCCGAGCGTGAGGTGTTGCTGGCCAAGGCACCGCACATCGTCAAACCGATGCGTTTCGTCTTGCCCCATCGCCCGCATCTGCGTCCGGCCTGGATGATTCGCGCCGGGCTGTTCCTCTACGACCATCTGGGCAAACGCGAAAAGCTTGCCGGCTCGCGTAGCCTCAAGTTCGGTGCCGACAGCCCGCTCAAGGCCGAAATAGGCCGGGGCTTCGAATATTCCGACTGCTGGGTCGACGACGCTCGCCTGGTGGTGCTCAATGCCATGGCCGCCCGGGAAAAAGGGGCGCATATCCATACCCGCACCCGCTGCACCAGCGCCCGCCGAGCCAAGGGTTTGTGGCTGTTGGAGATGGAACGTGCCGACGGTGCACGCTTCTCGATCCAGGCCAGGGCTCTGGTGAACGCGGCCGGCCCGTGGGTTGCCAAGTTCATCAAGGATGACCTGAAACTCGACTCGCCCTACGGCATCCGTCTGATCCAGGGCAGCCACCTGGTCGTGCCACGACTATATGAAGGCGAACACGCGCACATCCTGCAGAACGAGGACCAGCGCATCGTGTTCACGATCCCATACCTGGATCGCTTCACGCTGATCGGCACCACCGACCGCGAATATCAAGGTGATCCGGCCAAGGTGACGATCACCGAGGCGGAAACCGATTACCTGCTCAAGGTGGTCAATGCGCACTTCAAGAAACAACTGATCCACGGCGACATCCTGCACAGCTACTCTGGCGTTCGCCCGCTGTGCAACGACGAGTCAGACAATCCGTCGGCGGTGACCCGCGACTACACCCTGGCATTGTCGGCCAATGCCGAAGAAGCACCATTGCTGTCGGTATTCGGTGGCAAGCTGACCACCTACCGTAAACTGGCAGAGTCGGCGATGGCCCAACTGGCGCCGTTCTTCACCCAGATGCGTCCCAGCTGGACCGCCACCTCGACCCTGCCAGGCGGCGAAAGCATGAGCACTGCGCAGGCTTTGGCCCAGGAGATCCGCAGCCGCTTCGATTGGGTACCGAACGACATCGCCCAGCGCTGGGCCAGCACCTACGGCAGCCGCACCTGGCGCCTGCTCGAAGGCGTCCAGGGCCTCGTCGACCTCGGCGAGCACCTGGGTGGCGGTCTCTACACCCGTGAAGTCGACTACCTGTGCAGCGAAGAGTGGGCGATGGCCGCCCAGGACATTCTCTGGCGGCGCAGCAAGCTGGGCCTGTTCACCAGTCCTGAACAGCAGCAGAAGCTGCAGGACTATCTGGACAAGGCCGAGCAGAGTCGCGGTAAAACCGAAGCGGCCTGAGTCCCCTACTGCCAAGCAATATCCTTGTAGGAGCCGGCTTGCTGGCGAGAGCGGTCTGACATTCACCGTCCATGGTGTCTGACACACGCTCTCGCAAGCAAGTCGGCCCCCTGCAAGACTGCACCCTCCTCTTTATCCCCTCATTCGGTTTTCCGAACAGCCAGTCGGCTTTCATTCGGTGAACCGGACGCCAGTTGCCTCAACTCCCACCGCAAAAACACAAAAAAACCTTATAAATCAATAGAAAAACCCTACACATCGAGTGTGGCACGAGTCGTGCTCTGTACTCCTGTTACCGAATGCTCACTCAGCCCCTGGGCCCTGCGAGCGGGTCGCGTTACCCGAGAGCCGACAGAACGGCTCCATAAGAAAAACAATCTCGAGGAAAGTCACTGATGCGTATCGTTCCCCACATCCTGGGCGCAGCCATCGCTGCCGCTCTGATCAGCACTCCAGTTTCCGCCGCCGAACTGACCGGCACCCTGAAGAAGATCAAAGAGTCCGGGACCATCACCCTCGGCCATCGCGACAGCTCCATTCCGTTTTCCTACATCGCGGATGCATCCGGCAAACCGGTCGGTTACTCCCACGATATCCAGTTGGCCATCGTCGAAGGCATCAAGAAAGACCTGAACCTGCCCGACCTGAAGGTCAAGTACAACCTGGTCACCTCCCAGACCCGTATCCCGCTGGTGCAGAACGGCACCGTCGACGTCGAATGTGGCTCGACCACCAACAACGCCGAACGCGCCCAGCAGGTCGATTTCTCCGTCGGGATCTTCGAAGTCGGTACCCGCCTGCTGTCCAGGAAGGACTCCGAGTACAAGGACTTCGACAATCTCAAGGGCAAGAACGTCGTGACCACCGCCGGCACCACGTCCGAGCGCATCCTCAAGGCCATGAACGCCGACAAGCAGATGGGCATGAACGTCATCTCCGCCAAGGACCATGGCGAGTCCTTCCAGATGCTCGAAAGCGGCCGTGCGGTCGCCTTCATGATGGACGACGCGCTGCTGGCCGGTGAAATGGCCAAGGCCAAGAAACCGACCGACTGGGCCGTGACCGGCACCGCGCAATCCTACGAAATCTACGGCTGCATGGTTCGCAAGGACGACGCGGCCTTCAAGAAGGCCGTGGATGAGGCCATCGTCGGCCTGTACAAGTCGGGCGAGATCAACAAGATCTACGACAAGTGGTTCACCCAGCCGATTCCACCAAAAGGCCTGAACCTGCAGTTCCCGATGAGCGACAAGCTCAAGACCCTGATCGCCAATCCAACCGACAAACCAGCCCCGGACGTCAAGATCTGAGTCACGGCTGACCTTGCTTCCCGAGACCGCCAAGGCGGTCCGGGAAGTCTGTTGCACACCTGCTGTACTGGCTTCTTTTGATCGTTACAGGAACAACACTCGGACCGCGAGCGGTACCGGTGTGCCCGACAGACACTGGCGGGCGGGGCGGAGTCCCGGGAAGCACGTGCTTGTACATCGATCGACCTGAGGGGAGACCCGAATGAATTACAACTGGGATTGGGGCGTGTTCTTCAAGACCACCGGCGTGGGCAGCGAGACGTATCTCGACTGGTTCATCTCCGGGCTGGGCTGGACCATCGCGATCGCCATCGTGGGCTGGATCATCGCATTGACCCTGGGTTCGATACTCGGCGTGATGCGCACCGTACCCAACCGCCTGGTAGCCGGTATCGCCACCTGCTACGTGGAACTGTTTCGCAACGTGCCGTTGCTGGTGCAACTGTTCATCTGGTACTTCCTGATACCCGACCTGCTGCCACAGAACCTGCAGGACTGGTACAAGCAGGACCTGAACCCGACCACCTCGGCCTATCTCAGCGTAGTGATCTGCCTCGGCCTGTTCACCGCCGCACGGGTCTGCGAACAGGTGCGTACCGGTATCCAGGCACTGCCACGCGGCCAGGAATCGGCAGCGCGCGCCATGGGCTTCAAACTGCCGCAGATCTACTGGAACGTACTGCTGCCACAAGCCTATCGGATCATCATTCCGCCGCTGACTTCGGAATTCCTCAATATCTTCAAGAACTCGTCCGTGGCCTCGCTGATCGGCCTGATGGAACTGCTCGCGCAGACCAAGCAGACCGCAGAGTTCTCCGCCAACCTGTTCGAAGCCTTCACCCTGGCGACGCTGATCTATTTCACCCTGAACATGAGCCTGATGCTGCTCATGCGCCTGGTCGAGAAGAAAGTCGCGGTACCCGGCCTGATCTCCGTGGGGGGTAAATAATGGAACTCGACTTCAGTGACATCGTCCCGGCCATCCCCGGCCTGTGGAACGGCATGCTGATGACCCTGCAGTTGATGGTCCTCGGCGTCGTCGGCGGGATCATCCTCGGCACCCTGCTGGCGCTCATGCGGCTGTCTCACAACAAGCTGCTGTCGGGCATCGCCGGTGCCTACGTCAACTACTTCCGTTCGATCCCGCTGCTGTTGGTGATCACCTGGTTCTATCTGGCGGTCCCGTTCGTACTGCGCTGGATCACTGGCGAAGACACACCGATCGGCGCCTTCACCTCCTGCATCGTGGCCTTCATGATGTTCGAAGCGGCGTACTTCTGTGAGATCGTCCGGGCCGGCGTGCAGGCGATTCCCAAGGGCCAGATGGGCGCTGCCCAGGCACTGGGCATGAGCTACGGTCAGACCATGCGCCTGATCATCCTGCCCCAGGCGTTCCGCAAGATGACCCCACTGCTGCTGCAGCAAAGTATCATCCTGTTCCAGGACACCTCGCTGGTCTACACCGTGGGCCTGGTGGACTTCCTCAACTCAGCGCGCTCGAGCGGCGATATCGTTGGCCGTTCCAACGAGTTCCTGATCTTCGCCGGTCTGGTCTACTTCACCATCAGCTTTGCCGCCTCGGTGCTGGTCAAGCGTCTGCAAAAAAGGTTTGCCGTATGATCTCTATCAAGAACGTCAACAAATGGTATGGCGACTTCCAGGTGCTGACCGACTGCAGCACCGAAGTCAAAAAGGGTGAGGTGGTGGTGGTCTGCGGCCCTTCGGGCTCGGGCAAATCGACCCTGATCAAGTGCGTGAACGCCCTGGAACCGTTCCAGAAAGGCGACATCGTGGTCGATGGCACCTCCATCGCCGACCCGAAGACCGACCTGCCGAAACTGCGTTCGCGGGTGGGCATGGTGTTCCAGCACTTCGAGCTGTTCCCGCACCTGACCATCACCGAGAACCTGACCATAGCGCAGATCAAGGTGTTGGGCCGCAGCAAGGAAGAAGCGACCAAGAAAGGCCTGCAACTGCTCGATCGTGTTGGCCTGTCGGCGCATGCACACAAGCATCCCGGGCAGCTCTCCGGCGGTCAGCAGCAGCGTGTGGCCATTGCCCGGGCACTGGCGATGGACCCGATCGTCATGCTGTTCGACGAACCGACCTCGGCCCTCGACCCGGAAATGGTCAACGAAGTGCTCGACGTGATGGTCCAGCTGGCCCAGGAAGGCATGACCATGATGTGCGTGACCCACGAGATGGGCTTCGCGCGCAAGGTCGCCAGCCGCGTGATCTTCATGGACCAGGGCAAGATCATCGAAGACTGCAACAAGGAAGAGTTCTTCGGCGATATCAATGCCCGCTCCGACCGTGCACAGCAATTCCTCGAAAAAATCCTGCAGCACTGACAGAGCTGCTGCGCAGTCTTTGTGGGCGCGACAGTACGGCGCGCCCACAAAGACGATCTGGTTGACCCAAGGCATCTGTGATGAAATGCGACACCCATCTCTATCGTGCGACGCCGCCATCACTTGCCGTGAAACCCCGCCTGATCCGCCACCTGTTCCTGCCGCCCCTGATCATCCTGTTGATGATCGGCCTGGGTTACGCCGGCTATCTCATCAGCGAACACTACGGCATCCGTACCCTCAGCGAAAACGGCGAACGGGCGCTGGAGCTGCATGCGCGCACTGTCGAGAGCGAGATCAGCAAGTACACCTACCTGCCCAGCCTGCTGGAGCTTGAATCCAGCGTCTCGGATCTCCTGCACGATCCGGACGCAGAACACCGCCAGACCGTCAACCAATACCTCGAAGGGCTCAACCGCCGCAGCCGCAGCCGGGCGATCTACGTGCTGGACACCACCGGCCGGGTACTGGCTACCAGCAACTGGCGCGACGCCGACAGTTACCTGGGCGAAGACCTGTCGTTCCGTGCCTATTTCCAGGACGCCGTACGCGGCCAGCCGGGGCGGTTCTACGGCATTGGCAGCACCCTCGGCGAATCCGGCTACTACCTGGCCCATGGCCTTGAGGACCAGGGCAAGATCATCGGCGTGGCGGTCATCAAGGTGCGCCTCGAAGCGCTGGAGGAGCGCTGGCAGCGCGCCCGCCTGGAAGCCTTCGTCAGCGACGAGAACGGCATCATCATTCTTTCCAGCGACCCCAGCCGGCGTCTCAAGTCGGTCCGGCCGCTGACACCGGAAATCAAGGACCGCCTGGCCCGCAGCCTGCAATATTACTGGTGGCCGCTCAACGAACTGCAGCCGCTGGCGCGCGAACGCCTGGGCGATGGCGTCGAGACCCTGACCTTCCCCGCCAATCCGGAACTGGTCAAGGATGGCGACAATGTCAGCTACCTGGCCCAGACGCGCCGCCTGGTCGACACGCCGTGGAATTTCACGCTGCTCACGCCCTTGCAGGACCTGCGTCGGGAAGCCGCCAATCAGGGCGTCCTGGTAGCGGTGGCCTTTGCCCTGGTGGCGTTCCTGCTGATCGCCTGGAATGAGCGCCGCAAAGTGCTCGCCACCCGCCTCGCGGCGCGGGAAGCCCTGCAGGAAGCCAACAACCAGTTGGAGCGGCGCATCAGCGAACGCACCACCGACCTGCGCGCCAGTAATGACCGGCTCAAGGACCAGATCCGCGAGCGACGCCAGGCCGAGGAAACCTTGCGCCGCGCCCAGGACGAACTGGTCCAGGCCGGCAAGCTGGCCGCCATCGGCCAGATGTCCACCAGCATCGCCCATGAACTGAACCAGCCATTGGCGGCCTTGCGCACGCTGTCGGGCAACACCGTTCGGTTTCTCGAACGTGGCGAGCTGGACGTGGCCAGCGCCAACCTGCGGACCATCAACGACCTGATCGACCGCATGGGCCGCATCACCGCCAGCCTGCGCGCCTTCGCCCGCCGCGGCGACGACAAGGGCGAGGCCAGCCTGGGCAAGTCCATCGATGCCGCGCTGCAGTTGCTGGGCAGCCGTATCGACGCCATGCACCTGAAAATCCATCGCGAGCATGATGACGTCCAATTGGCGATCGACCAGACCCGCCTGGAGCAGATCCTGGTCAACCTGCTCGGCAATGCGCTGGACGCCATGCAGTCACAACCGCTGCCGGAGCTGTGGCTGGAAGGCGACTTCGCCGAAGACAAGTATCGCCTGCAAGTGCGCGACAACGGCCATGGCATTGGCCTGGAAGCCCGCAAACACCTGTTCGAACCCTTTTTCACCACCAAGCCCGGCGCACAAGGTCTAGGATTGGGCCTGACCCTCTCGGCGAGCCTGGCGGCCGCCGCCGGCGGCAATCTGGGCGTGGAACATCCGGCCGGCGGCGGCACCGCTTTCGTCCTCCATTTACCGCGGGTCAATCCTGCCAAGGCCGAGCCGATATGAACAACGACCTGACCGTCCTGATCGTCGAAGACGATCCCCATGTGCTGCTGGGTTGCCAGCAGGCATTGTCCCTCGAAGACATTCCCTGCGAAGGCGTCGCCAGCGCCGAAGCCGCCCTGGAACGGATCGGCGACAATTTCCCCGGCATCGTCATCAGCGATATCCGCCTGCCGGGCATCGACGGCCTGGAACTGCTGACCCGCCTCAAGGCCCGTGACCGCAGCCTGCCGGTGGTGCTGATCACCGGCCACGGCGATATCTCGATGGCCGTCGGCGCGATGCGCGCCGGTGCCTACGATTTCATGGAAAAGCCCTTCTCGCCCGAACGTCTGGTCGAGGTCGCCCGTCGTGCCCTCGAGCAACGCGGATTGGCGCGGGAAGTCTGGGCGCTGCGCCGACAACTGGCCGAGCGCGACAGCCTGGAAGGACGGATCATCGGCCGGTCGCCGGCCATGCAGAACCTGCGGGAGTTGATCGCCAACGTTGCCGACACCTCGGCCAACGTGCTGATCGAAGGCGAGACTGGCACCGGCAAGGAACTGGTCGCCCGCTGCCTGCACGACTTCAGCCGACGCCAGTCACAACAGTTCGTTGCGCTCAACTGCGGCGGCCTGCCGGAAAACCTCTTCGAAAGCGAGATCTTCGGCCACGAGGCCAACGCCTTCACCGGCGCTGGCAAGCGACGGATCGGCAAGATCGAACACGCCCATGGCGGCACGCTGTTTCTCGACGAAGTCGAAAGCATGCCGATCCCGCTGCAGATCAAACTGCTGCGGGTCCTGCAGGAGCGCACCCTGGAGCGCCTGGGCTCGAACCAGAGCGTCGCCGTGGACTGCCGGGTGATCGCCGCGACCAAGTCCGACCTGGACGAACTGGGCAAGGCCGGCGAGTTTCGCAGCGATCTGTATTACCGTCTGAACGTGGTGACCCTGGAGTTGCCCCCGTTGCGCGAGCGGCGCGAAGATATCCTGCAACTGTTCGAGCATTTCCTGCAGCAGTCGTCACTGCGCTTCGATCGCGCCGCGCCGGAACTGGACAACCAGACCCTGTCGAGCCTGATGAGCCACGATTGGCCAGGTAACGTGCGTGAACTGCGCAACGTCGCCGAACGTTTCGCCCTCGGCCTGCCGGCCTTCAAGAAATCCGGTGCACAAAGCACCGGCGGCCTGGGCTTCGCCGAAGCGGTCGAGGCTTTCGAACGCAACCTGCTCAACGACGCCCTGCAGCGCAGTGGCGGCAACCTCACCCAGGCCAGCCAGGAACTGGGCATGGCCAAGACCACCCTGTTCGACAAGGTAAAAAAGTACGGCTTGAGCCACTGACGTGGATCTGTGGGTCGTTACCCATGCTCCGCGTGGACTCCGTGACTTACACCGATCCTGTAGGAACAGGCGGTGCGGCGATCCGACTTGCCCGCGAAGGCTGAAGTCGGTGCGCTGCAAGGCTTGAGGGTCTATTCGTGGGCAAGCCCGGTTCCTACAGGACCGATACTGCAAGTGAACCGGATGTATGACGCCACTGGTGTGGCCCGCCCTTTGCATTTACCTGCCAAAGCCCGAATTGCCTGACCTCCAGCCTGGACAGGCAACCTGACATGCGGGCGCTGCCATGGGTAAATCACCGTTTTGAACATCTTAGATCTCGACCACAGCCTGACGGCCCAGGCGCCGATCCGCAGCCTGCTCGACAGCGGTCGCGCCACGCTGCTGGACCTGCTCGACCTGGGTCCGAAACTGCGTCTATGGACCACCGAACGCCAGTACCGACGCTTTACCGAACGCCTGCGCCAGCTCATTGCGCCGGCGGCGGGCCGACCGCAGATCATCTTTGTCGGCTCCGGTGATTACCATCACCTGACCCCGGCGTTTCTCGGCAACCTGCCGGAACCGATCAGCCTGATCCACTTCGACAACCATCCCGACTGGGTCCACCTGGCCCCGCGCCGGCACTGCGGCTCGTGGGTCAACCGCGCGCTGAAGTTGCCGAACGTCCGGCGCATCGTCACCCTCGGCCCGTGCAGCGAAGACCTCAATACCCCGCAACTGCGCGGCGGCAATCTTGGCGCCTTGCGCCGTGGCGACCTGCAACTGTTTCCCTGGCAACACGCGCCCTCCAAGGTCTGGGGGCGGGTCGGCGACGGTGCGGGGCACCAGCAGCAGGAAAACCACCTGCATTGGCGCAACCTCGCCGACGAGCACTGGCCCAGCTTTCTCGAACAACTGATCCAGGGCCTGCCCACCGAGGCAATCTGGATCACCATCGACAAGGACGTACTGGCCAGCGAGGATGCCGCGACCAACTGGGACCAGGGCGGCATGCGCCTAAGCCACCTGCTCGAGGCCATCCGCGCCCTGGCCACGCACAAACGCGTGCTGGGCATCGATATCTGCGGCGAATTCGCCCAACCGGCCTTCAGCAACGCCTTCAAGCGCTGGGAAGCCAAGTCCGATCAACCGCCGGCCGAACGCTGGAGCGCTGCCGATCTGCAACGCAACGCGACCACCAACCAGGTGTTGATCTCACTGTTCGAGGAGCTGTTCCCGTGACCCTGACCGTTGTTCTACTGGTAGCCTTTTCCATTGTCCTGGACGTGGTCGGCCAACTCTGTTTCAAGATCGGCCTGGACCGTCTGCCAGAGCTTGAAGGCGGTTTTCGCCTCAATGCCTTCTGGGGCCAGGTGTTCAACGCGCCGCTGCTGTGGTGCGGCATCGGGGCCTATGCCGTGGAGTTCCTGGTCTGGCTCGAAGCCCTGTCGCGGGCGCCGTTGAGCCTGCTGTTCCCGGCTGCCGCGCTGGCTTATTGCGGGGTGGTGCTGGCGGGCAAGGTGGTGCTGGGGGAAAACGTCAGCCGTCGGCGCTGGATGGGCACTCTGGTGATCACCCTGGGCGTCATGCTGGTTGCCCTCTCGGGCAGTTGAGAATCAAGGAATCTATCTATGAGTCATGCAAAACACATCGACTGGCTTCACGGACGCCTGGGCACCATCGTCCTCTGGGCCTTGCTGATTCTCTTCGAAAGCGCCGGACAGATCGCCACCAAGGTCGGCGGTGACCAACTGGGCCAGGTGGATTTCAATCTGCAATGGCTCACTGCCGTACTCGCCAATCCGGGAGTCTGGGTGGCAATTGCCTGCTACATCGGCGCCTTTTTCGTCTGGATGCTGATCCTGCGGCGCAGCAGCCTGTCCCTGGCGTTCCCCTTGAGCTCACTGGTCTTTGTCGCCGTGCTGCTCGGCTCGTGGCTGGGCTTGGGCGAACAGATCAGTACGTTGCACTGGGTCGGCGTGCTGGTAATCATCGGCGGCATCGCCTTGCTCGCCGAAGGCGAGGAGAACTGAGTGATGGCGAGGGGGCTATGCCCCCGCTGGGCCGCAGAGCAGCCCCAAAACCACCACCGCCAATCCTTCAGACAGAACGTATTGGCCGGTCTACGGCTGCTTCGCAGCCGATCGGGGGCAAGCCCCCTCGCCACAAAATCGGGTTTGAGGACTACCTGTTGTGTTTCAGCAGAAAGCCCAGCCCGTGGGACACCGGAATAACCTTCACGCCGGCCTCGCGCTGCTGCTCCCTGATCTGTGCATGAAACGCCTTGACCTTGGTCCAGTGCATCTTCGGCCGGTAGTGGTGCTCGGCGTGGTAGCCGTTGTTCATCCAGATCAGGTTGTAGAGCGTGCTGTAGGAGCTCACGCCCCAGGCGATCGGCAGGTCCGGATTGCCGCCCAGGTGCTCGTAGTAGCCATTGAGCGAAGACAGCGACTGCCCCAGGTACCAGAACGGCAGCAGCACCAGCACCGCATGCCAGTCATAGGCCGCCAGCGCCAGGTAGAACGCCACCGTCGCATAGATCTCGACCTTGACCCAGCGCGCATCCGCCGGATGCTTGCGCTTCATTTCTTCGTAGTAGGCCTTGGGATCATCACGGAAGAAACTCAGGAAGGTGTAGGCCCAGACGTTATCCGGCTGGCCGTCCTTTCCATGCAGGTAGATCGACAGCGGGTCGACGGTGGTGCCGTCCGCACCCGGCAGGTCGGAGTTGCCGCGATGGTGACGGTTGTGGATATCACGGTACATCGTCTGGGAAAACCCGATGGTCAGCGACAACAGCAGGTCGAAGCCGCGATTGAGCCAGTGCGGGGTGAAATAGGGATTGTGGATCTGGTTGTGGGAGATGCTGTTGATGCTCCACGACAGGCTGACGGCATAGAGCAACGCCGTCGGGATGATCAGCCACCAGGTGTGATCGTGAAAGCCCAGCACCAGCCACAGTACGAAGGCGAAATGAGCCAGCGCCATGACCATGGGCACCAGGTCCCAGAGCGAATAGGCCAACAGGCGATAAGCAGGACGAGCCATCTGAAAGTTTCCCGGACAGTGATTACCGGGCCATCCTTTGCAAACGGCAGACCAGTTTTGCCAGCGCCGATAAAACTCGCCTGCTCGCCAGGCGCCGTCAGAACTTGTAGCTGATCGCCGTCTGGACCTGGCCCTGGTTGTTATCGCCACGTTCCCTGACGATGCTGCTGTCAGCCGCGTTGCCCACCAGGTGAATCCAGCTGGCGCTGGTCATCAGCGACCAACTGCCCCCCAACGGGATCGCAAGGTTCTGGGTCAGGGTGATGTTCTGCAGGCCGCCACCCGGCTTGTACTGCTCGATCCCGGAAGCCTGGGCCTCCTCGGCCGTCACACCGAAGAAGGTCCGGGTCTGCCGGGCATCGGCGAAATGCGCACTCAGGTTGCTGCTGCCGATGATACTCATGCCCAGCGGATACCCCAGCTCGCCACCGACCTTGCCCAACAGACCACCCTGGGCGTTGCCAGCACCGACTGCACTGCCGATCTGCACAAAGACCCGCCAGAAATCATCCGGCGCGTACTGCACATAACCGCCGACCTGAGCCATGTCCGGAACATTGCGCAAACCGCGCAGGTCGCCATTGGCGTTGCGCCCCGACAGATAGTTGATGAACGGTCCTGCTGTGAACCCGCTGTTCTTGACGGCATCCCAGGTCAGGCCATCGTCGCCATCGAGGCTGACGTCCCCCCAATCCAGGTCGAGATAGGGCAACGGCACCGTGTCGTAACGACTGCCCGAGGGGTCGTGGGGTTGATAACCGATACCGGCACCGATCTGCCCGCTGAGCCCTTCCTCGGCCAGCGCACTGGTGCTCAAGCCGCCCAGGGACAACAAACCGGCAAGCAGCACTGAGGGGGTAAACCTGGCCATGACACATTTCCTTGTTCTGAACATGCGCGCATCAATCACCAAAGCGGGGGTTGTAGGCAAGCACTTATCTTGTTTGTAGCAAACTACAAAAATTGTAGCTTCTCGTAGAAAAATTCATACCGACATCACGCAAACCCCGTGAATAAAGGGCCTCCAGCGGTTTGGCACGCTCCGTGCTCTAGCCCTGATATGCGCAAGGTGCGCTCTCCATTCAACAGGTAACTGCAGATGATGCACTGGCATATCGTGTGTGACTTCGACGGGACCATTTCCCGCACTGACGCGATCGACAACATCCTGGAGCGTTTCGCCGACCCGAGCTGGGAAGCGATCGAGCAGGAATGGCTGGACGGTCATATCGGTTCGCGTGAATGCCTCAGCCGCCAACTGGCTCTGGTCAAGGCCACCCCAGCCCAATTGCTGGCCTACTTCGACACCATCGATATCGACCCGGACTTCCCCGACTTCGTCGACCATGTGACGAGCCTGGGCGCGACCATCGAAGTGGTCAGCGATGGTATCGAGCAGGGTATCGCAAGGATTCTGTCGCGCAACTACGTGACTCTGATCCCGATCCTTGCCAACCGCCTGCGCCAGGTCGACCAGACCAGCTGGCGCATCGATTTCCCGTATTCCAGCGATGCCTGCCGCGCCGCCTCCGGCAACTGCAAGTGCAAATCCACGCCCAAGGGCAAACGCGTGCTGGTGATCGGCGACGGTCAATCGGACATGTGCGTGGCCTCTACCGCTGACTTCGTGTTCGCCAAGGACCGCCTGGCCGACCACTGCGAACGTAACGGCATCCCACACAAGCGTTTCGAATCGTTCGCCGAACTTCCCGCCTTGCTGGCTCTGCTGCCATCCAGCGAAGCCGCCAACGCCACCGCTTTCGCGCTCGACAGCGCCGAAAACTCCTCACAAACTCAGGAACTCTTCCACCATGTCTGAGATTCGCATCGCTACCGCCGAAGACCAGGTGCTTCTGGAAAAAGAAGCCAAGTACTGCTCCTACGGCGATACCGTTCACTACATCGAACCACCGCGCATTTTCAGCCGCTGCGAAGGCTCCTACGTCTGGGACACCGAAGACCAGGCCTACCTCGACCTGCAGATGTGGTACTCGGCCGTCAACTTCGGCTATGCCAACCCACGTCTGAACAACGCCCTCAAGCAGCAGATCGATACCCTGCCGCAGATCGCCAGCCAGTACCTGCACAAGGGCAAGATCGAGCTGTCGGAAATGATCGCGGTCGACGCCAAGAAGAAATTCGGCCTCGACGGTCGCGTGCATTTCAACGTCGGCGGTTCGCAGTCCATCGAAGACTCGCTGAAAGTCGTGCGTAACGCCACCAACGGCAAGAGCCTGATGTTCGCCTTCGAAGGCGGCTACCACGGCCGTACCCTGGGTGCCTCCTCGATCACTTCGAGCTACCGCTACCGTCGCCGCTACGGCCACTTCGGCGAGCGCGCGCAGTTCATCCCGTTCCCGTATCACTTCCGCGGCCCGAAAGGCATGACCAAGGAAGAATACGGCAGCTACTGCGTGCAGCAGTTCGCCCGTCTGTTCGAAACTGAATACAACGGCGTCTGGGACCCGAAAGTCGGCGCCAGCGAATACGCGGCGTTCTACGTCGAGCCGATCCAGGGCACCGGCGGCTACGTGATCCCGCCAATGAACTTCTACAGCGAGCTGAAGAAGGTCCTCGACCAGCACGGCATCCTGATGGTCGTCGACGAAATCCAGATGGGCTTCTGGCGTACCGGCAAGCTGTGGTCGATCGAACACTTCGACGTCAAGCCGGACGTGATCGTCTTCGGCAAGGCGCTGACCAACGGCCTGAACCCCCTGGGCGGCATCTGGGCTCGCGAAGAGTTGATCAACCCGAAAGTCTTCCCACCAGGTTCGACCCACTCCACCTTCGCCTCCAACCCACTGGGCACGGCGGTAGGCCTGGAAATGTTCAAGATGACCAGCGAAGTCGACTACGGCGCCATGGTCATGGCCAAGGGCAAGTATTTCCTCGAAGGCCTGCAAGACCTGCAGAAACGCTTCCCGATCATCGGCGACGTCGATGGCCTGGGCCTGGCCCTGCGCTGCGAAATCTGCGGTCCGGACGGTTTCACGCCAGACAAGGCGACCCTGGACTACATGGTCGAAGAAGGCATGAAGGGCGACATGGTGGTTGACGGTCAGAAACTCGGCCTGATCCTCGACGTCGGTGGCTACTACAAGAACGTGATCACCCTGGCGCCGTCGCTGGAAATCAGCTACCCGGAAATCGACCTGGGTCTGAAGCTGCTGGAACAGCTGCTGAACCGGGCCATGACACGGTGAACATGGCCGAGATCGATCTGGGCGAAGGCGATGCCGGCTTCGTTCTCGGCGACGGTCCGGTCGGGGTCTTGCTGATCCACGGCCTGACCGGCACGCCGACAGAACTGCGCAAGGTCGCCCAGGGGCTGGTCAAGGACGGTACGTGCACCGTGTACGTACCCACCCTGCCCGGTCATTGCGGCGGCAATTCCGACCTGCAGGCGACCGGTTGGCAGGACTGGTACGAAGGCGTGCGCAAGACCTTCGTTGGCGTGAAGCAGCGCCACGCGCAGGTGTTCGTCGGCGGCTTGTCGATGGGCGCAGTGATGTCCATGTACCTGGCCTCCGAGTTCCCCGGCCAGGTTGCCGGGTTGTTGATGTATTCGACGACCCTGCGCTACGACGGCTGGAGCATCAGCAAATTTGCGTTCCTGACGCCGTTGCTGATGAGGATTCCGTTCGGTGTGCATGTCTGTCGGTTCGAGGAGAAGCCGCCGTACGGCATCAAGAACGAGCGCTTGCGGGCGATTGTCGAGCGCCAGATGAAGGCCGGCCAGAGCAGCGATGCCGGGCTGTTGACCATGGAAGGCATCACGGTGCGCGAACTGCACCGGATGAATGCCGTGGTCATGCGCCGCATGCCGGCGATCAAGACTCCGGCGCTGGTGATCCACTCCGTCGAGGACGACATCACCAGCCCGTGGAACGCCAATTACGTCGAGAAGCACCTGGGTGGCCCCGTCACCAAGGTGCTTCTCGACAATTGCTACCACATGATCACCGTCGACCTGCAGTACCGCGAAGTGATCGCCTTGAGCGCCGGTTTCATCGAGCGCCTGAGCGGCGTTTCGAGCCTCCGCGAAGACTATCGGCAACGGGCCTAAAGGACAGACCACGTGATTGACGCCCAAGCCTTCTCCAGCATCGAGGCGATTGACCGTGCAGCCTGGAATGACTGCTTTCCGGGCGCGCTGGAAAATTGGGAGTATTACCTGGCTGTGGAAAAGGCCGGCATCGACGACTTCGAATGGCGCTACCTGGCGTTGTTCGAAGACGGCCGCCTGCTGGCCGTCGCCCCCGCCTTCATCACCCGCTACAAACTCGACACCACGATGCAGGGGGTGGCCAAACGCGTGACCGGCTGGCTCAACCGGGCATTGCCAGGCCTTCTCGAATTGGGACTCTACGCCATTGGTTCGCCCGTGTCGGAGCAGTGCCATGCCGGAATCGCCAGCCAGGTGCCAGCGCAACGCCGCCAGGCATTGCTGGAGCGCCTGTTGCGGCTCGCGCGGGAAGATGCCGCCAGTCTGAAAATCAGCCTCACAGCAGTCAAGGACGCCCCCAGCGCCGACAACGACTGGACCAGCAGTTGCAAGGCCGCCGGCTTCCAGCAATTGCCCAGCCTGCCCGGATCGACGCTACCGGTGCCCTTCGGCTCGCTCGACGCCTACCTCGGCTCCCTGGGCAAATCCACCCGCAAGGACCTGCGGCGCAAACTACGCACACCCGGGCCACGGATCGAGTGGCGGCGCAACATCGATGATGTACTGCCGCAGGTCATGCGTCTGTACGAGTCGACCCTGGCGCGCAGCGAAACCCAGTTCGAACGCCTGCCAGCGGACTATTTCACCGGTGTGCTCGAACAACTGGACGAACGCGCTGCCTGCGTTCTCTACTGGATCGACGATCGGTTAGTGGCGTTCAACCTGATCCTGCTGGATCAGGATCGGCTGATCGATAAATTTTTCGGTCACGACCTGAACGAAACCCGTCAGCACAACCTCTATTTCCGTAGCTGGATGGCCAATGTCGAGTACTGTATCAAGCAGGGCATCGCCCGGTACGAATGCGGTCAGGCCGGTTATGCCAGCAAGATCCGCCTGGGCTGCACGTTCCAGGGCAACAACCTGTTCTTTCACCATCGAAACCGGCTGGTCAACAACGTCCTGAAACTGGTCAAATTGATTGTCCGACCGGATCGATTCGACCCTGCCATGGCTGCCGCGATAAGCGAAACCTGATGACTCCTACCCCAGAACGCCGCCGTAAACGCCGCCCCTTCTCGATATCGCGCTGGAGTGTGCAGCGCAAACTGTTGCTGGCGTTCTGGCTGGTCAGCGTCGTGCCGACCATGATCGCCGCCGAACTGGCGGCGACCACCCTGTCGCAGATTTTCGACAGTAACGTGCGCATCTGGCTGCAGGAGTCGACCAAGATCGTCAAGGACGAGATCAGCGAGATCCAGCGTGACAACGCGCGGGTCGCGCAATTGTTCCTGCTCTACACCAGACCGCCTACTTCGCGCCAGGCGGCCAAGCATGACAAGCTGACCGCCGATATCGCCGATGCGATGGGCATCGACATCGTCGCGCTGATCCGCACGCAGGATCACAAGGTGGTGTTCAGCACCGCCTCCGACGATATCGTCGAACAGGTCAGCACCGCGCCCAATGCCGTGCTGCAGACCATCAAGGTCGCGGGCGTACCGACCGGCGTGGTGGTCTCGATGTTCCCCAGTACCCAGGAAGGCGTCGACTATCAACTGATGATCGCCACCTATCTGGACAGCAGCTTCCTCAACAGCGTCGCCGATGTCCATTCCCTCGACCTGCGCCTGTACCTGGCGAACGCCAAGGGGTTCGCCGAAATCTTCTCGACCCAGCGCTTCGACGATCATCCGCTACAGATCCCGACGAAAATCGAAAAAACCCTGCGCGACACCCGACTGCCGAGCGAACTCTTCACCAGCCGCTACAGTGGCCTCTACTGGCCGATTTTCAACGATACCGGTGACCTGCAGGGCGTCATTTTCAGCGGCCTGCTGCGCCACAACAGCCTGGTGGGCCTGGTCAACCAGAGCAATCTGTTCATCCTGATTTTCCTCGTGGGCTCGGCACTGTCCCTGAGCGTCGGCTGGCTGGTCTCGCAACGCCTGACCCGACCGTTGCGGGGGCTTGCCGAAGGGGTCGGAGCGGTCATCTCCGGCAACTACAACAAGCATGTCCCGGTGATCGGCAGCGATGAACTGGCCGAACTCAGCCATACCTTCAACCACATGACCGAACGCCTGGGTGAACTGCATCACCTGGAAGCACAACTGCGCCGCCGTGATCGCCTGCACGCGCTGGGCGAAGTCGCCATGGGCCTGGCCCACGAAATCCGCAATCCGCTGGGCATCATCAAGACCGCGACGCAACTGCTGCATCGTCGGGCCAACCTGCCGGACACCGACAAGCGCCACCTGGAATACGTGATCAGCGAAGTGTCGCGGATCAATGACCTGATCACCGAGTTTCTCGATTTCGCCAAGCCGAACGCACCGATTCGGGTTCTGCAGCCCGCTCGTGCCCTGGCCGAAGAAATTCTCGGTTTCTGCGCCCCGGAGCTGACGACCCACAACATCGATGCACACATCGACGAGCAGGCCCCCGGTGCCACGCTGTACGCCGATACCGGCCAACTGAAACAGGCCTGCCTGAACCTGATCCTCAACGCCATCGACGCCATGCCCAACGGCGGTCGCCTGACGCTCGGCATCGATACGGACCAGCACTACACCGTCATCAGCGTCACCGACACCGGCCAGGGTATCGAGGCGGACATGATCGAGCGGATCTTCACGCCGTTTGTCACCACCAAGGCCTCGGGCACCGGCCTGGGCCTGGCCAAGGTTTTCTCGATCATGGAAAACCATGATGGGCGGATCGAATGCATCAGCGAGAAAGATGCAGGCGCCTGCTTCAAGCTGTACATTCCGGCCCATGGCGAAGACCTGGACGCCGAGGATGACGAGGAACATGACGATGACGCATAAGGTCCTGGTGGTCGATGACGAGCCCAAACTCTGCGACCTGCTCAGTTCGGCCCTGAGCCATAACGATATCCAGGTCTTCACCGCCGGCAACGGCCTGCAGGCGCTGGTGGTGCTGGACCAGGAAGAGATCGACCTGGTCATCAGCGACTGGCGCATGCCCGGCATGGATGGTCCACAGTTGCTGGCCGAGATCAAGTCGCGCTTCCCGCAATTGCCGGTCATCGTGATGACCGCCTACAGCACGGTGAAAAACGCCGTGCAATCGATGCGCAACGGCGCCTTCGACTACATTGCCAAGCCGTTCGACATCGACGAGCTGGACATCACCGTCAGCAAGGCATTGCAGTTTCGCGACATCCTGCGCGACAACGCGCGGATGCGCGCCGAGCTGGACGAACACCAGCAGATCGACAGCCTGGTGGGCGACAGCCCGACCTTTCGCCGGGTGCTGCAGGCGGTCGATTCGGTACGCGAGAGCAACGCGACCATCCTGCTGACCGGCGAAAGCGGCACCGGCAAGGAGATGGTCGCCCGGGCGATCCACCAGCACGGCAACCGCGCCGACAAACCCTTTGTCGCGGTCAACTGCGCGGCGATCCCCGAAGGGCTGCTGGAAAGCGAAATGTTCGGCCACCGCAAGGGTGCCTTTACCGGCGCCGTCTCGGATCGGGTCGGGCGCTTCATGCAGGCGGACAAGGGCACGTTGTTCCTCGACGAGGTCGGCGACATGCCGCTGGCTCTGCAGGCGAAGATTCTGCGTGCGCTGCAGGAGCGGGTGATCGAGCCGGTAGGCGACACGCGCGAACGCAAGGTCGATGTGCGGGTGATCGCCGCGACCAACAAGAACCTGCTCGAAGCGGTGGCGAACAAGGAGTTTCGTGAAGACCTCTACTATCGCCTGAACGTCTTTCCGATTCCCTTGCCAGCCCTGCGCGAGCGGGCCGAGGACATCGCGCCACTGGCCCGGCATTTCGCCCGCTCCCTGGGTGCCAGCGCCGGCAAGCGCATCACCGGGTTCAGCCCGCAGGCGCTACAGGCGATGGCCAACTACAACTGGCCGGGCAATATTCGCGAACTGCAGAACTGCGTGGAGCGCGCGACCATCGTCGCCGCGAACCCGGTGATCGAAGAAAGCGACCTGCCCGCGTACCTGTTCAGCCCATCGCAGACGGAACCGGGCAACCCGACCGTGGCGCTCAATGCCGGCCCGGCGATCCCCAAGGACCTCGACGCGGCGCTGGCGGAAGTGGAAAAGGGCTACATCCTGGCGGCCTTGCAGGAAACCAATGGGGTCCAGGCCGCCGCCGCGCAGATGATCGGGATCTCCGAGCGCAGCTTCTGGTATCGCCTGAAGAAGCTGGCGATCCAGGTGGAAAAGATCATCCGCTGACCCCCACGACACATCCTGCGGCGCATCGCTCCCCCTGTAGGAGCGTGGCTTGCCCGCGAAGCTCTTCGGCCTCCAGGCCATCGGAAGCTTCGCGGGCAACCGGGCGTCGGCCGGCCGCTTCTATAGGAACCGCGCCAACTTCATGGCCTGAAGCCCATTCCCATCAAAGCTGCGCCACGTGGCTGACATCCTGCTGATGCGCCCGCAGATAAGGCAGCACCGCCGCCAGCAACGGAGCCTTGAACGCCTCCTGGAACCGATGGGCCAGCCCCGGGATCAGCACCAGTTGGCTGCCCTGGATATGCGCTGCCAGGTGCACGCCATGCATCACCGGCAATAACGGATCGGCGGTGCCATGCACCACCAGGGTCGGCACGCGTAACTGGTTGAGCAGCGGCACCCGGCTCGGCTCGGCCAGAATCGCCATGATCTGGCGCTTCACCCCTTCCGGATTGAACGCCCGATCATAAGAGGCCGCGGCCTGGCGTAGCAGCTTGTTCCGATCGTCCTTGACCTGCGGACTGCCCAGCGCCGCCAACAGGTCGGCCTGCTGCTCGATGGCCACCTGGCGATTGGGCGCACTGCGCCGCGACAGCAACTGCACCAGCGCTGCACTCGGCGCCGGCAAACCTTCGGCACCGGAGCTGGTCATCACCAGCGTCAGACTCTCGACCCGCTGCGGCGCCATGGCCGCCACACGCTGGGCGATCATCCCGCCCATGCTGGCACCGAGCACATGAAACTGCTCGACGTGCAGTGCATCCATCAGCCCCAACGCATCGCCGGCCATGTCGGTCAGACTGTAGGGCGCCGATACCGGCAACCCGAGCTTGTAGCGCAGCACTTCGAAGGTCAGGTTGGCAGTCGCCGGTGCATGGCGCCAGGTCGACAGGCCGACGTCGCGGTTGTCGTAGCGAATCACCCGGAAACCCTGCTGGCACAGGGCGACCACCACTTCGTCCGGCCAATGGATCAACTGACCGCCCAGGCCCATGATCAGCAGCAGCGCCGGGTCCGAGGCACGGCCGATGCTCTGGTAGGCCAAGCTGACCTGATCCAGATCGACATGCTCGGTGGGAACATTGACATCGCAGCGGCCAGCGGCAAATGCCGGCAAGCCGAACAGCAAGGCGGCCAGCAGAACTGCCGCAGAAAGAAAACGTACATGCATGAAAAAATACCGAAACGCAGAACCCCAGTGGAGCGCGAGTCTGATGATATTTGTTGCAGCGCGCTGCCACAGTTCAATGACAGTTTGATGAAGATTGCATCGGCGGTATCGGCCTATCGGACAAGTCACACGTCTATCGCCAGAGGCGGCAGTCGACAGCCGCGTCATCATGAGACAAACTCACGCTTATCGCGTCTTTTGCCAACAATTGCTCATGGAGCCTCTGGTGCTCGAAATCCGTCACTTGAAAACCCTGCATGCCCTGCGTGAGGCCGACAGCCTGGTGGAAGCCGCCGAGCGCCTGCACCTGACGCAGTCGGCCCTCTCCCACCAGTTCAAGGAACTGGAGGAGCGCCTGGGCATGACGTTGTTCGTGCGCAAGACCAAACCGGTCCGGTTCACCAGCGCCGGCCTGCGTCTGCTGCAACTGGCGGATGCCACCCTGCCGCTGCTGCGCGCGACGGAACGGGATATCTCCCGGCTGGCCGGTGGTACCGCAGGTCGACTGCACATGGCGATCGAATGCCACAGTTGCTTCCAGTGGCTGATGCCGACCATCGACCAGTTCCGCGACGCCTGGCCGGAAGTCGAACTGGACCTGGCCTCCGGCTTCTCCTTTGCACCGCTGCCGGCCCTGGCCCGAGGCGACCTGGACCTGGTGGTCACCTCCGACCCGCTGGACCTGGCGGGCATCACCTACGTGCCGCTGTTCACCTACGAGGCAATGCTCGCCGTCGCCAACCAGCACGCCCTGGCAAGCAAACCGTATATCGTGCCCGAGGATCTGGCCCGGGAAACCCTGATCACCTACCCGGTGGAACGCGACCGCCTGGACATCTTCACCCGATTCCTGGAACCGGCCGATATCGAACCGGCGCAGGTGCGGACCTCGGAACTGACCGTGATGATGATGCAGTTGGTGGCCAGCGGCCGCGGTGTCTGCGGCATGCCGCACTGGGCGCTGCACGAATACAGCTCGCGCGGTTACGTGAAAGCCAAGCGGCTGGGCGAGAAAGGCCTGTTTGCCACACTGTACGCGGCGATTCGCACCGACATGCTGGAGGTGCCCTATATGCGCGACTTTCTGCTGACGGCCAAGGACACCTCGTTCTCCACCCTCGATGGCGTCAGCGCGGTACGCTGACGCCCCCTCTCAGGCGGCCCGGCGTTGTTCGAGCATCAGCCGCAGCGCCAGGCCGCCCAGCACGAAGCCCATGACATAACGTTGCAGCGCCAGCCAACGCGGGTTGTGCATGAACCAGCTGGCCAGACCGCCGGCAAACAGCGCGATCAGCAGGTTGACGGTGAAGCTCACGCTGATCTGGGTGACGCCAAGGATCAGGCTCTGGGCGAACACCGAGCCGTGCTCCGGGGTGATGAACTGCGGAAACACCGAAAGGTAGAACACCGCGATCTTCGGATTCAGGGCACTGGTGAGAAAGCCCATGGCGATCAACCGCGCGGACGAATCAGGCGGCAACTGCCGAGGCTCGAACGGCGACCGCGCCCCAGGCTTGAGCGCCTGCCAGGCCAGCCACAGCAGGTACAGCGCACCGGCCCACTTGAGCAACTCATAAGCCAGCGGCACGGCCATGAACACGGCGGTCAGACCCAGCGCGGCAGCAAACAGATGGACGAAGAAACCGCCCACCACCCCCAGCAACGACACCACCCCGGCCTTGGGGCCCTGGCAGATCGAACGGGAAATCAGGTAGATCATGTTCGGTCCCGGCGTCAGGACCATCAACAGTGAAGCGGCGGCGAAGATCAGCAGGTCTTGAGCGGGGATCATGGACTGTCCTTGGGAGGTTTCGCTCAGGCGTCGGGTGCAAGCGAAGCACGATAGAACGGCAGGATCAGGTCCCGTGTCAACGGCGCCAGGCACAGATTGCCGTCGGACGCCGGATCGATCCACACCACTTCCTCGATCTCGGCAGCCGGCTCGACCGCTTCGTCGATCTGCAGCAGAAACAGTTCGGCCTGTACCTCGAAGCCCGGCTCGTTGGCAGCCGGTGCGGAAAATTTTCCGAGGTAGCGGGCAGCGGCAGGATCGACCCGCAGCCCCAGTTCTTCCTCAAGTTCACGGGCCAGGGCGTGCGCCGGCTGCTCATGGGGTTCGATCTTGCCGCCGGGTTGCATGAAGGCCAAGGTGCCGCGTTTGCGGACCAGCAGAGTGCGGCCATCGGGGCCGATCAGCAGGGCTGCGGCAATACGAATCATCCTGGAGACAGTAGAAAGAGTCATGGCGTCAATGCAATCCCGGCAAAGGGCGCCAGGATCACACTCGCAGGGACAACAGGCAAGCCCGCCGAAGGTAGGCTTGTCTGGCTGAACTCAGGTCACCTGCTCCAGCGGCGTGACCTCTTCCGGCACCTTGACGAACACGCTGTACTTGGCCCCCTCCATCGCCTCGAAACCGATCAGTTTTTCCACCAACGGCCCACTCAAGACCTTGCCGGCATTGAGCAGCAGCATGCCATTGTCGGCATTGAGGTTGCGTGCCAGGACCATGCCTGCCGCCAGCTCGCGGGTGCTCAGGACCTTCACCGTCGGGTCGCCGGCGGTGACATCGCTCAGGTGCTCGGCGCAGACCTTGATAAAGGGTTCCACCAGCTCGGGATCATAGAGACGCCCGGCATACTTGCGGATGAACAGCAGGGCTTCGTCACTGTTCAACCGTCGTTCGAGAATCAGTCCATGCTGCAACTCGATGAAGTCGACGGCCAGCTTCAACACCCGTGAACCCAGGGGAATCGCCTCGCCCTTGAGATGATCGGGGAAACCGCTGCCGTCCCAACGCTCCTGATGATGCAGGATCAGCCGCGCCGCATCCTGCATCGGTTCCAGCGTCATCAGCAACGACTCGCTCTGCTTGGGATAACCGCGATAACGCTCGCGTTCGGTATGGTGCAACTGGTCGGCCGGAGCGCCCATCATGCCGTCCGTCCAGCCCATCTTGCCGATGTTGTGCAAGGCCGCGGCCATCGCCAGGTTACGGTTGTCGGCCTCGTCCAGCGCGTTGGCCTTGCTCCAGGCACGGACCAGGTCGATCACCGCCCGGTTGGTCTGCTTGTCCTTGGGCAAGCGCCACTCGACCATCCGCGAAAACACCTCGGCGGTCACCGCGTAGCTGCGCTTGAGCTCTTCGTAGGCCAGGTCGAGCATATCGGCGGTCTGCTGGACCTCGCTGGTTCGCGCCAACACCCGTTTTTCCAGCGTCTCGTTGAGCTGCTGCAACTGTTGGTTCTGTTCCCGGGCCAACACCTGCAGGCGCTGTCGTTCGCGTTCCGAATGCTGGTAGGCCAACGCCTGACGCACCGTCAGTCCCAGTTCTTCGTCGTTCCAGGGCTTGCTGAGATAGCGATAGATCCGCCCTTCGTTGATCGCCTTGGTGATCATGTCCAGGTCGGCATAACCGGTCAGCAGGATCCGCAGGGTCGATGGGTACAGCTCGTGGATGCGCGCCAGCAGGGTCGCGCCATCCATGTTCGGCATGCGTGCATCGCTGATCACCAGGTCGACGGGCTGCTCGGCCAGGATTTCCAGCGCCCGTGCCCCGCTGTCGGCCAGAACCACCTCATAGGGCTGGCTACGCAGCAGTCGCCGCAGGCTGTTGAGAATCGACTCTTCGTCATCGACCAGCAGAATACGGGGCCTGGTCGGGGAACCGACGGCGGATTCATCCATGGCGCACCTCATGTCGTCGTGGGCTTCAGATTACGGGACCGCGAATAGCCGGCAATCCCTGTCCTCGCCCTAAGGGTAGATGCTTTTACGCCGGATGAATGGTAATCGCCCTCTCTTCGCCAGCACTTGAAGAAAACTGCATCTATGCTGCAAGCAGTCGAGCGCGCATTCGCTGTGCACCTGGGGGAAAGGACTCTTTGTATGCGTTCAATGCATTTCCATCGACCAGCAAGGGCATCACGATGAAAGGTGTATCGGCACGGATCAATCGCCGCATCCTGATCATCGACGACACGAACTCCATCCATGAGGATTTTCGCAAGATCCTCTGCCCCACGGGGGTCGTGGACGACCTGCAATCGGCCGAGCAAGCCCTGTTCGGCGATACGGTCACGGTCAGCCATGCGGAGCAGGTTTTCGAACTGGACTCGGCCTTCCAGGGCCGTGAAGGCCTGGCCAGGGTCGAGCAGGCGCTGATCGAGGGTCGGCCGTATGCCATGGCCTTCATCGACATGCGTATGCCCCCGGGTTGGGACGGCCTGGAGACCATCGAACGGCTCTGGCAAGTCGACCCCAAGCTGCAAGTCGCCCTGTGTACCGCCTATTCCGACTACTCACTGGAGGACATGAACGAACGTATCGAGATGGGCGACCGTCTGCTGATTCTGAAAAAACCCTTCGATGCGATCGAGATTCGCCAGTTGGCCAATGCCCTGACCGTCAAATGGCAGATGACCGAAGAGGCCGCCCTGAAGATGGACCTGCTCGAACAGGCCGTCGAAGAACGCACCCGCGAGCTGTCCGACGCCAACATCATCGTCCAGAACAGCCCGACCATTCTCTACCGCCTGCGCGGCGAACCGTCGTTCCCACTGATGTACATCTCCCATAACATCACCAAGTTCGGCCATGTCGCCAAGGACCTGATGGCCTCAAGCGACTGGGCCAAGGAACTGATTCACCAGGAAGATCAGCCCAAGGTCGACGCCGCCATGGCGCGGGTGCTGGACAAGGATGCTCAGGGCGCTTCCATCGAGTTTCGTCTGCGTACCGGCGATGGCCAATGGCGCTGGGTGGAGAACCGCTACGTACCGGTGCGCGATGCCGAAGGGCGCCTGCTCGAGGTCGAGGGTATTATCATCGACATCACCGAGCGCAAGGCCGCCGAAGAAAAGATCGCCCTGCTCGCCCGTACCGACGGACTCACAGGGCTGGCCAACCGCTCGACCATGATCGAACGCCTGCACCAGAGCTTTGCCGCCGCCCAGCGCGGGGCCTTGCCGTTCGCGGTGTTCTATCTGGACCTCGACCACTTCAAGCGGATCAACGACACCCTCGGCCATCCGATCGGCGACCTGCTGCTCCAGGAAGTGTCACAACGTATCAGGGACTGCACCCGCGAGGGCGACCTGGTGGCGCGACTGGGTGGCGATGAGTTCGCGATCCTGCAAGCGGAAATGAGCGACCCCTCCATCTGCGGCGCGCTGGCGGCAAAAATCCGCAATGCCCTGGTCGAGCCTTATAGCCTCGATGGCAATGAAGTGCGGATTTCCGTGAGCATCGGCATCAGTACCTACGCCACAGACAGCGACAGTGCCGACACCCTGCTGGTTCAGGCCGATATGGCGCTGTACCGCTCCAAGGAAAAGGGTCGCAACCAGTATCACTTCCATTCTGACGAGATCAACCAGGAGGTCAGCGAGCGGGTAGCGATCGCCAACGACCTGAAAGAAGCCATCTCGCAAAACCAGCTGGAACTGCACTACTTGCCGGAAGTCGACCTCACCAGCGGCAGGATTCTCGGCATGGAAGCGTTGGTACGCTGGAACCATCCTACACGTGGCCTGCTTGGCGCCGATGTGTTCATTCCTGCTGCGGAAAAAACCGGCACCATCGTTGCCCTCGGCCACTGGGTGCTGGACCGGGCCTGCCAGCAGATGCGCCAGTGGCGCGACGAGGGCATGGCGCCGACGGTGATTGCGATCAATCTGTCGCTGGCCCAGCTCAAGAGCGGTACCGAACTGCTCAAGGATGTCATTGAGACCACCAGCCGCTGGGACCTTTCGCCATCGGATCTGCAATTCGATGTCACCGAGGCGACGCTGGCCCAGACCAAATGGACACAGAACGACGTACTGCCACGCCTGCGGGCGCTCGGGGTCAGGATCGCCATCGACGACTTCGGTACCGACTACTCGTCCTTCGACTATCTCAAGACCTATCGGGTCAACAACTTGAAGCTGGCGCAATCGTTCATCAACCACGCCACCGAGGACGCCGACAGCGCCACCACACTCAAGGCAATCATCAACTTCGCCCGCGAAGTGGGGATCGGCATCATTGCCGAGGGTGTGGAAACCCTGGAACAACGCAGTTCGCTGATTTCCACCGGCTCGCCGATGACGGCTCAGGGCTATTATTTCAGCAAGGCCGTCGACAGCCAGCAGGCAGCCCTGCTGCTGCAACGGGGAACCCTCACCCCACAGGCCCTGTCAGAGCCCGAGAGGTCGCGATGAACGCCCGGGTCGGCGCCGCCAACCGGCGCATCCTGCTGATCGACGACACCGCATCGATTCATCAGGACTACCGCAAAATCCTCGGCCCCGAAGAAGAGGATGAGTTGAGCCTGGAGTCGACCGAAACCCTGCTGTTCGGTGTCAGCCAGCCGCAGCGCCAGGTGTTCGAACTGGATTCGGCCTATCAGGGTCAGGAAGCCCTGGAGCTGGTACGGCTGGCTCTGGCTGCCAAACGGCCGTATGCCATGGCCTTCATCGACATGCGCATGCCACCCGGCTGGGACGGCCTGGAAACCATCGAGCAACTGTGGAAGGTCGACCCCGCCCTGCAAATCGCCCTGTGCACCGCCTATTCGGACTACTCCTGGGAATCCATGGCCGATCGCCTGGCGTTCAGCGACCAGTTGCTGATCCTGAAGAAACCCTTCGACAGCCTGGAAATCCGCCAGATGGCCAGTGCATTGACCTGGAAATGGCAACTGGCGCAGGACATGGCGACCCGCATGGCCGACCTGGAACGGACCATCGAGGAGCGGGTTCAGGAACTCTTGCACGTCTCGCGCCTGCTGCAGTTCGATGTCCTCACCGAACTGCCCAACAGCACCCTGCTCGTCGATCGGCTCAGCCAGGCGATCGCCCTGGCCAGGCGACATGACGAGCAGACGGCGATCATGTTCATCGGCCTGGACCGCTTCAAGCGCATCAACAATGCGCTGGGGCATCCGGCGGGCGACGAAATGCTCAAGCATGTGGCGCACAGCCTGATCGGCGCGCTGCGCCAGTCCGACTCGGTGTTTCGTTATGGCTCCGACGAATTTGTCCTGGTGCTGCCCGATATCGCCCACCCGCACCAGACCCACGGTATCGCGCAAAAGGTCCTGAGCGCGATCAACACGCCACTGGAAGTGGCCGGACACGCCCTGCGGGTCACCGCGAGCCTGGGCATCAGCCTGTATCCCGGCGACGGCGAGGACGCACTGGGCCTGGTCAAGAAAGCCGAAACGGCCATGCGCAACGTCAAGGAACAGGGCCCGGGCCATTTCGGTTTCTTCGTCGAGGACATGAACCTGCACGCACGCCGACAGCAGTCCATCGAATCAGGCATTCGCCTGGCCCTGGAGCGTGGCGAGTTCGTGCTGCACTACCAACCCAAGCTGGACCTCAGTCGCGGTACGGTGGTCGGCGCAGAGGCGCTGATTCGCTGGCAGCACCCGGAGCGTGGCTGGATCTTCCCCAGTGACTTCATCCCGGTGGCCGAGGACAGCGGACTGATCGTTCCGCTGAGCCGCTGGGTGGTGCAACAGGCCTGCCGCCAGGCCAAGGCCTGGCAGGCACAGGGACTGGGCAATCTGGTCATGTCGGTGAATGTCTCGGCCATCGACTTCCGCCAACGGAACTACCTCGACGGCATCCGCCAGGTGCTGGAGGAAACCGGGCTGGAGCCGCACTATCTCGAACTGGAAATCACCGAAAGCATCCTGATGCAGAACATCGACGCCACTCTCGAGGTATTACATGCGCTCAAAGCCCTGGGTATTCGCCTGGCGATCGACGATTTCGGCACTGGTTACTCCAGCCTCAGTTACCTGCGGCGCTTTCCCATCGATGTGCTGAAAATCGATCAGTCGTTCGTACGCAACCTCGGCGGTGATAACAACGACGCGGCGCTGGTCAGCGCGATCATCAGCCTGGGCAAGAGCCTGAACCTCACGACCATTGCCGAAGGTGTCGAAACCCGCGAACAGTTGGAGTTCCTCAAGGCCCACGCCTGTGGAGAAGTCCAGGGCTACTACTTCAGCAGGGCCGTCGCAGCCGACGCGTTCGCCAGCCTGTTGCAGGACTGGCGAGAAAAAGCCCCGGGACAGGATTGAACGCCCCCACGACCGTCAACAGCCAGGAAAGCCTGCAATGTCATTTCGCCGATTGCTTGTGCTGCTACTGCTCGCCAACGCCTGGGGCCCGCCCGCACAGGCGGTGCCACTGGACGAGCCGCTCAAGCCGCTGCCGGATATCGCCGAACAGGACCCGCGCCAGGTCGAACTGGGTCGCCAACTGTTCAACGAAAAACGCCTGTCGATCAACAACAGCGTGTCCTGCGCCACCTGTCATCAACTGGACAAGGGCGGGGTCGACGACAAACCGCTGTCCATCGGTTTCCATGGCGAAACCGTCGCCGTCAACACACCGACAGTGTTCAACGCGGCGCTGAACTTCAAGCAGTTCTGGAATGGTCGGGCCGACACCCTGGAAGAACAGGCCGGCGAGGTGCTCAAGAGCCCCATCGAAATGGGCAACGACTGGCCGAACATCATCGATACCCTGGTCAAGGACCCCGCCTACAAGGCAGCCTTCAGCGCGGCCTACCGTGATGGCGTGACCGCCGCCAACGTGCGCAGCGCCCTGGCCACCTACGAACGCACGCTGCTGACCCCCGACTCGCGCTTCGACCAGTACCTCAAGGGCAACACCGACATCCTCAGCCTCGACGAGAAGTATGGCTACCAGCGCTTCAAGGACTACGGCTGCATTGCCTGCCACCAGGGCGTGAACATCGGTGGCAACATGTTCCAGAAGTTCGGCGTGATGGGCGACTATTTCAAGGCCCGTGGCAACCCGACCGACGCCGACCTGGGACGCTTCCTGGTCACCGGGGACGAGGACGACCGGCATGTCTTCAAGGTACCCAGCCTGCGCAACGTGGCCCTCACCGCGCCGTACTTCCACGACGGCTCGGCCAAGACCCTCGAGGACGCGGTCGACGTGATGTTCACCTATCAACTGGGACGAATTGCCTCGGCCGAGGACAAGCGCCTGATCGTGCTGTTTCTCAAGACGCTGACCGGTGAACGGGGAGACAAGCCACTATGACACCGACCCGGCGTCTGCTGAACCGGATACTGCTGCCACTGCTGACCTCGGTACTGGCGGCGGTGCTGGTGTTTCTCTATGTCATGTCGCGCAGCGACCTGTCCCAGGAGTACGCCCAGGCACGCGACATGATTGGTCAGGTCAAGCAACTCGATGCGCAATGGGACACTGAAATTCTCAAGGCCAGGATCACCGTGGCGCGTAACTACGACCCGCTGATCAAACCCCAGGTGGGCATGCACACCTACTGGCAAAACTTTCAGACCCTGCCGGTGAGCCAGACGCACGACACTTCGGAAGCCTGGAAGGACCGCCGCGCAACGCTGGCCCAGGCCCTGCGGGAGAAAGAGCGGCTGGTCGAACAGTTCAAATCGCGCAACGCGATACTGCGCAACTCGCTGGCCTTCCTGCCCACCGCCGAGGACGACATCCAGCGCCAGCTCGGTACGCTGCAAGATGTCGACAAATTGATGCTGCAGTCGACCTCCAACGATATCTACGACCTGCTGCTCAGCACCCTCGAATTCGCCCAGACCACCACCGACGAACGCGCCAGCGACATCCTGCTGGGTATCAACCAGTTGACGGTCGACCAGCAACGGCTGCCCCCGGCCTTCAAGACCCCGATGGACATTCTGCTCAACCACGTGCAGTTGATCCTGCGCGAGCAGCCTAACGTCAATACGCTGCTGGACGAAATTACCGCCGTACCGGTTTCCGAAAGCCTCGATGCCATCACCGACCAGTTGAACCAGGACCAGCAGAGCGCCGAAAGCATCGACCAGCAATATCATCTGTACCTGCTGATTTTTTCTGCGTTGATGGCCGTGCTGCTGCTGTACCTGGGCAGCCGTCTGGCCCGCAGCTATGCGCAGATCAACCAGATCAACCGGGCCCTGCAGACGGCCAACGAACATCTGGAACAACGGGTCGAGGAACGCACCCGCGAACTGCGCGATGCCCAGAGCGAGCTGATGGAAACCGCCCGCCACGCCGGCATGGCCGAGATCGCCACCAACGTGTTGCACAACGTCGGCAACGTGCTCAACAGCGTGAACATTTCCGCCGACCTGGTCGCCCGCAAGTTGCGCAACAGCAAGGCGTTGGGATTGGGCAAGGCAGTCGGGCTGATGAACGAACATCCCGACGACCTCGGCGAATTCCTCACCCACGACGCCAAGGGCAAGCTGTTGCCCGGGTATCTGAATCAACTGGTCGAAGCCATCGCCGCGGAACAGCAAGGCATGAGCGAGGAACTCGGCCAACTGAGCAAGAGCGTCGACCACATCAAGGAAATCGTCTCGACCCAGCAATCCTACGCGGGAGCCTCGAGCCTGGAGGAAGCCCTGCACCTCGGCGACCTGCTCGAAGACGCTCTGCGCATGAATTCCGGCGCCCTGACCCGGCACAACGTCGTCGTGATCCGAGACTACGACAATACGCTGCGGATCATGGGCGACAAGCACCGTCTGCTGCTGATCCTGATCAACCTCATCAGCAACGCCAAGCAGGCGATGTCCAACCTCTCTGACCGGGCCCGCCAGATCACCCTGCAGGTGCGGGTGATCGATGACAGTATCTTGCGGATCAGCGTCAAGGACGACGGCGAAGGTATCCTGCCGGAAAACATGACGCGGATCTTCGCTCATGGTTTCACCACCCGCAAGGACGGCCATGGCTTTGGCCTGCACAGTTGCGCCCTGGCGGCGATGGAGATGAACGGACACCTGAGCGCTCACAGCGACGGCCCCGGCCAGGGGGCTGTCTTCACTCTCGAACTGCCTTTGAAAACCGTCGAGGAAGCTCCATGAACACACCGCCGAACCGCCGCATCCTGCTGGTGGACGATACGCCGTCGATCCACGACGATTTTCGCAAGATACTGTTGCCGGCACAGGACGAAAGCCCGGACCTAGACCTGATGGAAGCAGCGCTGTTCGGCCACGAGACCAAGGCCCGCAGTCACCTGCCTTTCGAGCTTGATTCCGCCTATGGCGGACAGGAAGGCCTGTCGTTGATCGAGCAGGCCCTGGCCGCCGAACGCCCCTATGCCCTGGCCTTCGTCGACATGCGCATGCCCCAGGGCTGGGACGGCGTCGAGACCATCGAGCACCTGTGGCAAGCCGACCCGCTACTGCAGATCGTGGTGTGTACCGCCTACACCGACTATTCCTGGGAGGACCTGCTGGAGCGCCTGCAGGGGCACGACCGTCTGCTGATCCTGAAAAAACCCTTCGACAATATCGAGGTCCAGCAACTGGCCAATACCCTGACCACCAAATGGGAGATGACCCGCCGCGCCAACCTGCAAATGCACCACCTTGAGGATCTGGTCGAACAGCGCACCCAGGCACTGACCCAGGCGAGCCTGGCCTTGCAGCATGAAATCGATGAGCGCAAGCAACTCGAAAGCCAACTGGTGCAATCGGAGAAACTCGCCTCCCTGGGCCAACTGGCCGCCGGGGTGGCCCATGAAATCAACAACCCGATTGGCTTCATCGGCTCCAACCTCGGTACCCTCGACGGCTATTTCAACCAGTTGCGGGAAATGCTCGATGCCTACCGCAGCGCCGAGGAAGGCATCACCTCGCCCGAACTGCTCGGACACCTGCGAGCGGTGCGCGACAGGATCGAGCTGGACTTCCTCAAGGACGACATACCGCTGCTGATCAAGGAATCCAAGGACGGCATTGCCCGGGTCGGACAGATCGTCAAGGACCTGAAAAACTTCTCCAGGGTCGACTCGAACCAGGAGTGGCAGTGGAGCAATCTGCAGCAAGGCATCGATTCAACCCTGAACATCGTCGCCAACGAAATCAAGTACAAGGCCGATGTGATCAAGGACTACGCCGAACTGCCGGAAGTCGAATGCCTGCCCTCACAGATCAACCAGGTGATCATGAACCTGGTGGTCAACGCCGCCCAGGCCATGGGGCCGGAACGCGGTACCATCAGCCTGCGCGGCGGCAGGGTGGGAGAGAAAGTCTGGCTGGAGGTGGCCGACAACGGCTCGGGCATGCCCCCCCAGACCCTGCAGAAAATCTTCGATCCGTTCTTCACCACCAAACCGGTCGGCAAGGGCACGGGGCTGGGATTGTCGCTGTCCTACGGCATCGTGCAAAAACATGCCGGGCAGATCACGGTCAACAGCGAGGTAGGAGTCGGAACGACGTTCAGGATAGAGTTGCCTATCCGTCAGAACAAAGCCGCCTCCTGAACACCGCCTCGATGAGTCCGAACCCAAGGAAACCGTATGAGCCTGTCCCTGCTGAGCCGCTACGCCTTCTTTGCCGTCTGTGTGATCTTCACCCTTGCCTCTCTACCGTTCCTCGATCATGACTGGCTCTGGCCATTCACCCTGGTCACCGGCCTGCTGAGCTTGCTGGGCCTGTTCGACCTGCTACAGAGTCCTCACGCGGTACGCCGCAACTACCCGATCCTCGGCAACATCCGCTATCTGGTCGAAGGCATCCGTCCGGAAATCCGCCAGTACCTGCTCGAATCCGACAGCGACGCCCTGCCCTTCTCCCGCGCGCAGCGTTCACTGGTGTACTCGCGGGCCAAGAACGAAAGTGCCGACAAACCCTTCGGTACGCTGATCGATGTCTACCAGTCCGGCTTCGAATTCATCGGCCACTCAATGCGTCCGGCACCGCTGAGCGATCCGTCCAGCTTCCGGGTGACCGTCGGCGGGCCACAGTGCAAGCAGCCGTATTCGGCCTCGGTGTTCAATATTTCCGCGATGAGCTTCGGATCCCTCAGCGCCAACGCCATCCGCGCCCTGAACCAGGGCGCCAAACTCGGCAACTTCGCCCACGATACCGGCGAGGGCAGCATCAGCCCCTACCACCGCGAGCATGGTGGCGACCTGACCTGGGAACTCGGTAGCGGCTATTTCGGCTGCCGCACCGCCGACGGTCGCTTCGACCCGGAGCGTTTCGCCGCCCAGGCGCAGAATCCGCAGGTACGCATGATCGAAATCAAGATGAGCCAGGGCGCCAAACCCGGCCATGGCGGCATCCTGCCCAAGCACAAGGTCACCCAGGAGATCGCCGAGACCCGCGGCGTGCCCATGGGCGAAGACTGCGTATCGCCTTCGGCCCACAGCGCCTTCTCGACGCCGATCGAGATGATGCATTTCATTGCGCAGTTGCGTGAGCTGTCCGGTGGCAAGCCGGTGGGCTTCAAGTTCTGCCTGGGCCACCCCTGGGAGTTCATGGGCATCGCCAAGGCGATGCTGGAGACGGGCATCTACCCGGATTTCATCGTCGTCGACGGCAAGGAAGGCGGTACCGGCGCGGCGCCGGTGGAGTTTACCGACCATATCGGCACGCCGATGCGCGAGGGCCTGCTGTTCGTGCACAACACGCTGGTGGGCCTGAACCTGCGGGACAAGATCAAGCTCGGCGCCAGCGGCAAGATCGTCAGCGCCTTCGATATCGCCAGCGTCCTGGCCATTGGTGCCGACTGGGCCAACTCGGCGCGCGGTTTCATGTTCGCCATCGGCTGCATCCAGTCGCAGAGCTGCCACACCAACAAATGCCCGACCGGCGTCGCCACCCAGGACAACCTGCGCCAGCGCGCCCTGGTGGTGCCTGACAAGGCCGAGCGGGTGTTCAGCTTCCACCGCAACACCTTGAAGGCCCTGGCCGAAATGCTCGCCGCCGCGGGCCTGCAGCATCCTTCGCAACTGGAGGCCAAGCACCTGGTACGGCGCATGTCGGCCACCGAGATCAAGCTGTTCTCGCAACTGCACACCTTCCTCAAGCCAGGCGAACTGCTGACCGGCGAGGTCAACGGCGAGTTCTACTCACGCATGTGGCAGATGGCGCGGGCTGACAGCTTCGAGCCGAATGCGGCGTAGATCAGTCAATGTTCCAGTCACTCGAATAAAACGAAACGACAGCCCATCGATGCAAGACAAGCAGGCCTTGCATCATTGGGTTGTCAATTTCGCGCCAGCGGACAGGTCTTGTACAACCGTACCTGAACACTGCCCGCCTTGAACAGTTGCTCGTGAGCTTTTAGCGTATTCGGCAAGAAACCAAGAGCCAGATAACCAGATAACCAGATGCGTTCACTCACACTTGACGGAATTATCCGCTGTCGCCTTCGCACAGATCTGATACAACTTCAGAACATTATCCCCCATCGATAGCTGTTTGAGCAGACGCCAACGCCCGTGAACATCAGCTTCCTTATCCTGCTCTTTATCGGAGTAGTCAAGCCACCATACTCGACCTGTCACCGTCTCGACACGATCCAGAGACTCGACATAAGTATCATCGCCGTACTTCATCATGGGTGCAAAAAAGCTTGAAGGTTTTGCTCGATCGTATGTTGAAGGCGAATAATACAAAAAAATTTTTCGATGCTTATTATTATAAAAATGCCCAGCGTAAAACAGATAGGTATCACCCACGACCAATGCATCGCCATCAATGGATTTTTCTTCAAAGTACGCCATCAATTCAGCCAGTCTATTATCTGCCACCTTATAAGGATTGTTCATCGTATGTTGCTGACGGTAAAGAGAGCCCAGGCCCAAAACTTCTACCGCCGACAAGGCGCACACCGCCATGAAAAACAGCCATGGGCTACGCAGCTTATCCAACGCAATCGCTATAACAATAGGCATCATCACCGCAGAAAAAAACAAATACCGCTCGACAAATACCGGGATATAGAAAGAGAACAAGAAAACGACCACCACCGTCAAAAAGCCGCAGATGACAATCAGTGTGTGTACCGAGTATCGACTGCGGTCTTTCCACATCACGACACTTGCGCCTGCCAGATACAGAATCGGCACCAGCCAATAGACCAACACATTGCCAGCGCGCCCATCGTTAACGGTCAAGAACCGCCATATCGCGGAAGGCAAGCTATAACTGGAAACGGGCTGAATCCAACCCACGCCGAATGTACTCAACTGTGCCAGGATGTTCGACAACCATGGCAAGTAAAGTACCGCGATCACCACGTTTGTCAGCCACCACCCAGGGCTCTCGATATGTCGATGCTGTCCATGAGCCGGTAACCGGATCAACAACAGATACAACCAGTGGGACAGTGCGCAGAAAATCGAAAAATAGTGCGTATACAATCCACTCAGCATCAATAACGAGTAGATAACCAGGTAGATATTCTTTTGCGGTTTACGTACCCAGCACACCAGCGCAAGGGTGGCTCCTGTCAGCTCGCCCCCCATCAACGCGTACATGCGTATATCCTGGCTGGTTCGAACCGCTATGGGTAATAACGCCAACAACAAGCCGGCCGTCATGGCCGCTCGCGGTGTTGAAACCATCCGCGCCAACCAGATGCCGAGCCCGACGTTGGCGATTCCAAGCACGGCGCTGAAACCTCTCGTCCAGATCAGCGCATTGCTGTCGATCAAGGCGACCCAGCCATGCAGAAGCATGTAAAAAAGCGGGGGATGCACATCCCGACCACTTAACGTCCAGATATCGGTGAGCGGATAGGCAATCAACTCTAGGCTAAAACCTTCGTCTGACCATATGGAGGCGTTGGTCAACAAGTAAAATCGGGCCACTGTCGATACGCTGAGAATCACGACAACTGCCCAGCACAGGGCGCGTGAGCGCATGGCCGTGGCGACAGTTGAGATGATGTCACTCATTGCATTGCCACTTCTGTGTCGACGACAACCGCGTTTCCCGCCGAGTGGAAACGATGTCTTTCACCACGTACCGGGGACGGTGTTTCGCCTCGCTATAAATCCTGCCGATGTATTCACCCAATATGCCCAGACCGATGAGTTGCACTCCACTCAGGAACAGAATGGCCGTCATGAGCGAGGGGTAACCCGGCACTGCATTACCGAAGATCAGCTTGTCGAAGACCATGTAGAGCGCATACAACAGCGAAAACAGCGAGATGAGACCACCGATATAGGTCCATAACCTCAACGGCAACGTGCTGAAGGACGTGATGCCATCCAGCGCCAGATTCCACAGTTTCCAACCATTGAACTTGCTCTTGCCATTGAGGCGCGGTGCCCGGTCGTATTCGATGACCCGGGTACTGAACCCGGCCCAGGACAGTACGCCCTTCATGAACAACTGGTACTCGGGTAGCTGCTTGATGACGTCGATGACCTTGCGGTCCATCAGCCGGAAATCACCGACATTTTCCTCTATATGCGGGTAGGCGATTCGGTTCATCACCCGATAGAAAAGGCTGGACGACTGCCGTTTCAGGTAACTGTCCGTCGAACGGCTGCGACGCTTGGCCAGCACCACATCGGCGCCGTTCTCCCACTCTGCGATCATGCGTGGAATCACGTCGATCGGGTCCTGCAGATCCACATCGATGGGGATGACCGCATCGCCGCTGGCAAACTCGATCCCGGCAAACAGGGCCGGCTCCTTGCCGAAGTTGCGGGAGAAATTGATCAACAGGGTGTCGCTGTCCTGCAACGCCAGCGACTGGGCCACGCTTTCGGTGTTGTCGGTACTGCCATCGTTGACGAAAACGATTTCGACCTCATACGGCTCAGCGACCAGTTCCCGCCGCACCGCCTCGTAGAACACCGGGATGGCCTGCTCCTCGTTGTACACCGGCACGACCAGGGAAACTTTCATTTCGTCCTGTCCCGAAACACCACCCGGCTGCAATAGCCGTAACCGAGTATCAGGCTGACCGCCGAGAACACCAGCAGCGTCAGCCATCCAGGCATCGCCAGCCAGTCACCCAGCCAGCCCGTGGCAAAACTGAGCACCGCCATGAAACTGAGGAACGCCAGATAACGCGACAACGAGGCCGTGCGCCCAAAGGTATAGCGCGCGTTGGCATGGAAGGAAAAGGTCGCCGCCACTACGAAGGCAAAAAGATTGCTGGGAGCCTGTTTCAGCGAAAAGCCCCCACGCAACGCCAGGAAGGCGCCCCAATGGATCAGGGTATTGAGAACCCCGATGTAGACATAGGTCGAAAAATGCTTGGGCAACGCAGGCAAGGCCATGTCATCCCTTCCGCAGCCGAAAAGGCCCCGGCACCACAGCACCGAGATGAACCCCCACGTACTGCGCAACACCCGCGTGGCGAGGTTTCAAGACTAAGGTGGTCCCACCGGCCCGTCTACTGTCAGAAATGACAGGTACAGACGAGCGGTGGGCGCACCGTACGTTCACCCACTGAAGATCATCATGGGAAGCTGGCAGCAGCCATCACCCCCATGTGACATTCAGTAATACCCCGCCTTTGCAATTCCCTGCGATTCACGCCACCCTGCGCGCCGCCGACCGTGCAGTGCAATTTCCGACAGCCGCCACGGTCATATTCAACATTTGTCTACAGAGCCCGCTGCCATGCTGAACGGACGCGACCCGCGTATCGATTTTTTTCGGGGACTGGCGCTGATCTTCATTTTTTGGGATCACGTGCCCCACAACCCACTCGGCCAGATCACCCTGCGTAACATCGGTTTCAGCGATGCGGCAGAGGTCTTCGTGTTCCTGGCCGGCTACGCGGCGATCCTCGCCTACGGAAAAATCCTGCAACGTGACGGCTACCTGATCGCCTGCGTGAAAATCCTCCGCCGTGCCTGGGTGCTCTATGTGGTGCATATTTTCCTGCTGGCGATGCTGATGGGCATCGTGTTCTTCGCCAACAGCCATGTGGAAACCCGCGACCTGATCCAGGAAATGGGCCTGCAACACTTTGTCAGCCATCCCGAGCAAGCCCTGACGGATGAGTTGCTGTTGCGCTTCAAGCCGAACCTGATGGACCCGCTGCCCCTGTACATCGTGCTGCTGCTCGGCCTGCCGCTGGTACTGCCGCTGTTGCTGCGCCAGCCAATGGCGGTGGTCGCGGCCTCGTTGACGGTCTACCTGTTGGCGCCACTGCTGGGCTGGAACCTGGCGGCAATCGGCGACGGTGTGTGGTACTTCAACCCCGTCACCTGGCAACTGTTGTTCATTCTCGGCGGTGCCGCCGCGCTCCACAGCCAACGCCCACAGCTGCCGGATCACCGGCCGCTGGCACGCCAGCCACTGTTCGTCGTGGCGGCCACCTACGCGCTGGTCGCCGGGGTGCTGACTGTGTCCTGGCGCTGGCCACAGATCCATGACGCGCTGATGCCGGCCACCCTGAGCAACTGGCTGTATCCCATCAGCAAGACCGATCTTTCGCCCGTGCGGCTGCTGCATTTCCTGGCACTGGCCTACGTCACTGCGAAGCTGCTGCCCACCGGCAAGTGGACACACCACTGGCTGGCACGACAGACCTGCCGCATGGGGCGCTACTCGCTCGAAGTGTTCTGCCTCGGCGTCCTGCTGGCACCGCTGGCGGACATGGTCAATGCCATTGCCGACGATGCCTTCACCATGCAGGTCTGCACCGCCCTGGCGGGTGCCGGGTTAATGGCCCTGCTGGGCGCCTGGCTGGATTTCAACAAGCGCCTGGGCCAGCCGATGCGGGCCGTCGCCGCCTGAACCAGCTATGCGCCAGATCGACAGCGGGGCCTTGTGGGGGGGGCCGCCAGCCTCCCCGACATTTCGTACAGCACAAAAAACCCCGGTCATGCGACTGGGGCTTTGTACGTTCAACCGGGTTCTACGCTGCCGGGTTCACAGCCGTCGCGGCATCATTCGGTTGCAGCTTGAAGATGTAGAACAACAGCGTCAGCAGCACCAGGAACGCCGGGCCGATATACAGCGCGACGCGGGTGTCGGGGAAGTAGGCCATCAGGCCGACCACCAGCACCAGGAACGCCAGCGCCAGGTACGAACTGACCGGGTACAACCACATGCGATACTGCAGGCCAGCGACTTGTGTGCTGCTCAGTCCCTTGCGGAATTTCAACTGCGCCAGCAGGATCATCGCCCAGGTCCAGATCGCTCCGAAAGTGGCGATGGAAGTCACCCAGACGAACACTTTCTCCGGCACCAGGTAGTTGAGCAGCACGCCCAGCAGCAACGCACCGATCGACAACAACAGCGCGCGACGCGGCACGCCATTGCTCGACGTCTTGGCGAAGCTCGCCGGCGCCTGGCCATTCTGTGCCAGGCTGTAGAGCATGCGCCCGGTGCTGAAGATGCCACCGTTGCATGACGACAGTGCGGCGGTGATCACCACGAAATTGATGATACCGGCGGCGGTCTTGATCCCCAGGCGCTCGAAGGTCATCACGAACGGGCTGCCCTGGGTGCCGATGGCGTTCCACGGGTAGATCGAGAGGATCACGAACAGCGCACCGACGTAGAACAGCAGGATGCGCCAGAACACCGAGCCGATGGCATTCGGGATGGTCTTGCGCGGATTACGCGCCTCACCGGCGGTCAGGCCGATCATCTCCACGCCCAGGTAGGCGAACATGACCATCTGCAGCGACATCAGCACGCCGCTGACACCGTTGGGCATGAAACCACCGTGGCTCCACAGGTTGGAAATGCCCAGGGCCACGCCGTCATTGCCGAAACCGAAGGCGATGACACCGACGCCCCCCATCACCATGGCGATGATGGTGACGATCTTGATCAGGGCGAACCAGAACTCGAACTCGCCGAACGCCTTGACCGCGATCAGATTGATCGCGCCCATGCTCAGCAGCGCCGCCAGGGCCCAGATCCAGCGCGGTACCTCGGGGAACCAGATGCCCATGTACACCGCGACCGCAGTAATTTCGGCCACGCAGGTCACCAGCCACAGAAACCAGTAGTTCCAGCCCGTGAGAAAGCCCGCCAGGGGGCCGAGATAGTCTTGTGCATAACGGCTGAAGGAGCCGGCCACCGGATTGTGCACAGCCATTTCGCCGAGAGCGCGCATGATCACCAGGATCGCCAGGCCGCCAATGATGTAGGAGAGCATGATTGCCGGGCCGGCCATTTCGATGGCCTTGGCCGAACCGAGAAACAGACCGACACCGATACAGGCGCCAAGCGCCATCAAGCGTATGTGTCGTTCACCGAGTTCACGTTTGAGCGGGCCGCCTTGATCGGTCTCGCCGCTGGGCTGGTGGGTACCAACTGGCATGGGTACAACTCCATCTTGTTATTGGATAGGAACCACCGAACAAGGGAGCAACAGGCGGGTGAGCACAGGCTCCCGACTGCGGGCCCACGTCATGAGCGGACCCGTCCCGTGGGGAAACCTGCGGGATCGGCGGGGGTGCAGTATAAAAAGTCGACGACAGGGCTTTTCACTCTAATGCCTGGAATATTTAGCAAGAACTCTCGGCAAGATCGGCAAGAACAGAGGTGCATTCGCTGGCTAAACCCGGTAATGCCGGACGAAAAACGCGGACCGATATGACACGGTGTCGAGTTCCCGACACCCTCCTGACGAATAGCACCTGCAGGTAGGAAATACCTGACCGCATTAACAAAATTTTCGCAGCTCTTTTGCAGCGTCTAAGCTTCAGGCAAGTGCGATCAATCTGCGTGAATGGATGAATCGACTATGGGCGCTCTGCGGGACTCCAATCCGAACAGGACTGTGACAGCAACCGACAGTCCGGATGAAGCGCCTGTACCGAAAAGACCCCGCAGGCGGCGAGGCTGGTGGCGTCTGTTCTGGCTGGTGCTGCTGATCGCGGTGATTCTGCTCGGCGTTGCCGCTTCCCGGGAAATGCGCAACGCCAAATTCCAGGCCCGGGAAATCAGTCGCTTTGCCCGCGATCTGGACTACTCCATGGCCAAGGGCCCCAGCGACTCGATGCTCTATCCCGGTGCCGGGCCTTTCGACAAGCGTCTGGGCTACAGCGACCTGGGGCTTTTCCTCGGCCGGCTGACCAAGCGCGGCTACCTGATCGAGGCGCAGGCACGCTTCTCCCCCGCGCTGCTCGACTACAGCAAAGCCGGCTTCTTCGTACCCTACGCGGAAAAAATCCAGGCCGGCCTGTCGATCACCGACTGTCGTGGCACCGACCTCTACCAGTACAACTATCCACAGCAACTCTATGCGAGCTTCTCGGCCATTCCGCCGGCCGTGGTCAACAGCCTGCTGTTCATCGAGAACCGCGACCTGCTCGACCCCAACCAGCCCCAGGCCAACCCGGCCGTGGACTGGCCGCGCTTCGGCAAGGCGGTGCTGTCGCAGATTGCCAAGGCCCTGCATATCGGCGGGCAGAGCGCCGGCGGCAGTACTCTGGCGACGCAACTGGAGAAGTATCGACACTCGCCCGATGGCCTGACCCTGTCCGGCGGCGAGAAGATCCGCCAGATGATTTCCGCCAGCGTGCGCGCCTACCTGGGCGGGCCGCAGACCCTGGAGGTGCGGCAGAATGTGGTCCGCGACTACCTCAATAGCGTGCCCCTGTCGGCGGTGCCGGGACACGGTGAGGTCCATGGCCTGGCCGAGGGCCTGCGGGTCTGGTACGGCGCGGACTTCGCCGAGGTCAACGTCCAGTTGCACAGCACCGCCGAAGACCCGCAAAGCCTCGCCAAACGTGGCCTGGCGCTACGCGAAGTGCTCTCGCTGATGATCGCCCAGCGCCGCCCTTCGCACTATCTGGCCCGCGGCCGCGACGAACTGGCCGAACTGACCGACAGCCACCTGCGGCTGCTGGCGCAGAACGCGGTCATCGATGCACCGTTGGCTGCCGCAGCGCTGGCCAGCAAGGTCAACTACCGCGACTGGCAGCAGGAACCGACGATCCAGCCGATCGAATCGAACAAGGGTATCAGCGTCGCCCGCAGTCGCCTGGCGGCGATGCTCGATCGCCCGCTGTATGACCTCGACCGTCTCGACCTGTCGGCCACCAGTACCCTGCAGGCGGATCTGCAGGGCCAGGTCAGCGACTACCTCAAGCGCCTGGCGAACCCGGAGTTCGCCAACTCCATCGGCCTGCTCGGCGAACGCCTGTTGACGGCCAGCAGCACCCAGCAGGTGCGCTACAGCTTCACCCTGTTCGAACTGACTCCGGACAGCTACCGGGTCCGGGTGCAGACCGACAGCACCGACCAGCCCTTCGATATCAACGAGGGCAGCAAGCTGGAACTGGGTTCCACCGCCAAGCTGCGAGTGCTGACCACCTACCTGCAGGTCATTGCCGAGCTGCATGATCGTTATGGCGATCAATCTGCGGCGCAGTTGAAGAAGGTCGAGGTCGACGAACAGGACCGGATCACCCGCTGGGCCCTGGACTACCTGGCCCGCAACAGCGACCGCAACCTGCCCGCCATGCTCGATGCAGCGCTGCACCGGCAGTATTCGGCGAGCCCCGGCGAAAGTTTCTTCACCGGCGGCGGCCTGCATCGTTTCCACAATTTTCGCAACGAAGATAATGGCCGCAACCCGACCTTGCTCGAAGCCTTGCGCGAGTCGATCAACCTGCCGTTCATCCGCCTGATGCGCGACCTGGTGCGCTACAGCACCTATCAGGGGCCGAACAACAGCGCCGAACTGCTCAAGGACGACGACGACCCCCGGCGCCAGGAATACCTGGCACGCTTCGCCGACCGGGAAGGCACGGCGTTCATGTTGCGGTTCTGGAAAAAATATCGGAACAAGGACTCGCAGGCGCGCCTGGACACCTTTCTCGACAGCATGCACCCCACCCCGATCCGCCTGGCGGCGGTGCATCGCTACCTGCTACCGGACGCACCGCAGAAGGCTTTCGATATCTTCGTGCGGGCCCACCTGAAAACCGAGAAAGTCAGCGACGAGCGCCTCGCCAAACTCTACAAGAGCTACGGCCCGGGCGCCTACGACCTGCCGGACCAGGGCTATATCGCCAAGGTCCATCCGCTCGACCTCTGGCTACTGGGATACCTGCTGAAAAATCCTCAGGCCCGGTTCAGCCAGGCAGTGGCCGACAGTGAGTTCGAGCGTCAGGAAGTCTACGGCTGGCTGTTCAAGAGCCGGCACAAGAGCGCCCGCGACAGCCGCATCCGGGTGATGGTCGAGATCGAGGCGTTCCTCGATATCCATCGCCGCTGGCAGCAGGTCGGCTACCCGTTCGACCACCTGGTACCCTCGCTGGCGACCGCTATCGGCAGCTCCGGCGACCGGCCGGCGGCACTGGCCGAGCTGATCGGCATCATCCTCAACGACGGCGTGCGCCTGCCGACCCTGCGTATCGACAGCCTGCACTTCGCCGCGCATACCCCGTACGAAACGCAGTTGACCAACGATCCGGACAAGGGCAAGCGGGTCATGCCCTCGGAAGTCGCCACGGCGCTGCGCGAAGCCCTATCGCAAGTGGTGGATGCGGGCACCGCCCGACGCGTGTCCGGCAGTTTCAGGCAGCCCGACGGCACGCCACTGGCCATGGGCGGCAAGACCGGGACTGGCGATAACCGGATAGAAAGCATCGGCAGCGGCGGACGGGTGCTCAGTTCCAAATCGATCAATCGCACCGCGACCTTTGTCTTCTACATCGGCGCTCATCATTTCGGCACCTTGACCGCCTTCGTCCCCGGACGCTCGGCGGAAAACTTCAGATTCACCTCGGCCTTGCCGGTGCAGGTGCTCAAGGGCATGGCGCCGATTCTGACCGATTATCTGCAGCCGGACAGCCATACGCTGTGTCGACCGCAGAGCGTTGCGGCATCGCACCTTTAGCGCAGGTGCGGCACCTGCGCCCAATCAGTTGCTGGCGTGGAAACGCTTGGCCAGGGTGTAGCTCTTTTTCCAATACGCATTGCTCAACGAGTCGATGCGCACGCTCTTGCCGCTACGGGGCGAGTGAATGAACTTGCCCCCGCCCACATACAACCCGACATGGCTCACATTGCCCTGCCCATTGCGATTGAAAAACACCGCATCGCCGGGCTTCAGGCTGCCACGCTGGATGGTCCTGGCGCTGGAACGACGCATGCCCACCGTGGTTCGCGGCAGCTTGATATCGGCCTCGTTCTGGAACAGATAAACCAGCAGCCCACTGCAATCGAAACCCTTGACCGACATGCCGCCCCAACGATAGGGCGTGCCGATCAACTGATGGGCACGGTCGATGACATTGTCGATGGACGCGTCCCCCCTGCCATCGCCTGCACGGGTCTGAGCGACCTTGGCCGGGGAGCTTTTCGCTGAATTGAGATTCGCATGGGCCGACCAGGAGCCCGCCAGAACCCACAGCGACAGTACCGCCGAGATTAACCTGGACATGATAAACACCGCCTTTCTGAAACTTGGCGGCATGGTACGGAGCGGTCCCACGCTTGCTCAGAGTGCTTTTCGTAGTTTTACGTAGGAAACATCTCTTACGAACACAAGAAAAACCCACAACCCCTGCTGGCTTCTCTCCGCGCGCCTCCAGTCGGTCTTCTTCGGACCGCTTACGCGCCTGTCGCACGTTCGTCGCTTTTTCTTGCACATGCCTAAGATATATCTTACGGTATATCTTAAGACAAACGGAGAAAGAGAAAATGAGAGAGCATCATCCTCCCCATCATCGCGAATTCGGTGATGGTCATGACGGTTTCGAACGCCGCCCCGGCCGCGAGCGTGGCGGACGTGGCCCACGGGTGTTCGCCCCGGGCGACCTGAAACTGCTGTTGCTGGCACTGATCGCCGAACAGCCCTGCCATGGCTACGACCTGATCCGCCAGATCGAAGGCATGTTCGACGGTGCCTACAGCCCGAGCCCCGGCGTGATCTACCCGACCCTGACCTTCCTTGAGGAAAGCGAGCTGATCAGCGGCGACGCCGAGGGTGGGAAAAAACGCTACGGCGTGACCGACAGCGGTCGCGAGTTCCTGCTGGAACAGGCGGTCGCCCTGGATGGCGTACGCATGCGCATCGATGTCAGCAAGCGCTCCCTGCGCGGCCATGACCGGCCGCCGGAAATCCACGAGGCTGTGCACAACTTGCGCCACGCCCTGCAAATGCACCACGGGCGCTGGAATCCGGAGGAAATCCTGCGGGTCCGCGACCTGTTGAACAACACCGCCAAGGCTATCGTCGATGGCCCTGCGTCTGCCCAATCCCGTTCGGAGAAAGCGCAATGAATGAGGTCAATCAGCAAGTCATTCATCGAGTCATGCACGAGATCAAACGTCGTCGCCTGCAAGTGCTGCGAGTGCAGGATCTGACCCCACGCATGCGCCGTATCACCCTCGGCGGTCCGGAACTGGCGGGTTTTATCAGCCTGGGCACTGACGATCACATCAAACTGTTCTTCCCGCAGACCGCCGCCGAGCAGACAGCCCTGGAAACCCTGGTCATCGGCACCAAGGACAGTGGCCCGATGCCTGCCATGCGCGACTACACGCCACGGCGCTACGACCTGGAACGGGGTGAGCTGGATATCGATTTTGTCCTGCACGGCGACGGCCCTGCCGCGAGCTGGGCGGAACAGGCTGCCCCCGGCCAGTTCCTCAATATCGGCGGGCCACGGGGCTCGATGGTAGTCCCGGATATTTTCGACAGCTACCTGCTGATCGGCGACGAAACCGCCCTGCCGGCCATCGCCCGACGCCTGGAAGGTCTGGCGGCCAACCGGCGGGCGCTGGTGGTGATTGAGGTGGAAAATGCGGCGGAGCAGCAGACATTGCACAGTCCGGCGCAGGTCGAGGTGATCTGGGTACGGCGCGACGCGCCGGAGCAGGACCTGCTGCACACCGTCGAACAACTGACCCCGCCGCCCGGCAGCCTGTACGCCTGGGTCGCTACCGAGGCGGCGCTGTCGCGCAAGGTACGCCGGGTACTGCTCGACACTCACGGTCTGGATGAGGAGTTCGTCAAAGCCGCGGGCTACTGGCGACTGGACGACAGCGCCGAAGACTGAGCCCCGCCAGCAGGCCTACTCTGGAGGGTGGGCTGACGACTGAGGTAGGCTGCTCCCTGTGGCGAGCGGGCCACATCAAACCGTCCGCCGCCCTCGCCAACGATCCACGCCAATCAGCACCAGCGCCACCAGTACGAACCCCAGCAGGATCTGCCCGGCATTGACGAACACCTGGGGATAACTCAGCCGATCAACATCGATGAAGGGATACGGATACGCACCGATCAGGTGTCCGCGCAGCAGCACATAGCCGAAATACACCAGCGGATAGACCAACCACGGCAAGACCTGCCAGAGCCGCAAGGTCCCCTTGGGCACGCAGCCCCACCAATAGGTCACGAACAGCACCGGCATCACGTCGTGTAGCAACTCATCCGCCAGCCACTGAAAGCCCTGGGGATGCCACAACGGCCGCAGCAGCAGGCTGTAGCCCAGCCCCACCACGACGATGTTGGCAACGATCGCCGTGCGCACCGATGGTCTGAGAAAAAAACGTCGCCACGCCGAATCCCGCGGGGTCACTTCACAGGTCAGCACCACCGCCACCAGGGTGTTGGTCAGCACGGTAAAAAAACTGAAGAAGGTCACCAGCCCGCCCAGCAGGCTCGCCCCGGTCTGCCAGCGGGCAATCAGGATCAGGTACATCTGCATGGCCAGGCCGCTCCAGCCCAATGCCGCCGCCAGCAACACCGCATGCGAGCAGGCACAGCGCAGGCGTTGATGGCCGGGCACGCCCTTCGATTCCACGGCCAGACCTCAGCGCTTGGTACGCATCAACTTCACGTACAACCGCTCGACCTTCTCCCGTGCCCACGGGGTCTTGCGCAGGAACGTCAGGCTCGACTTGATGCTCGGGTCGCTCTTGAAGCAACGGATATCGATGCGCTCGGCCAGGCCCGACCATTCGTAATGGGCCACCAGGGCATTGAGGATCTGCTCCAGGGTCACCCCATGCAGCGGGTTGTTGGATGTTTCGGTCATGCCGAACCTTCAGTGAGGAAAGGGAACAAGGCGCGCACCTTAGCCGAGCCCTTCGCCAGGGGGAAGAGCCGCGACACGCCAGACCAGCATCGAATGACACAACGGCCGCCCATTGAGTCTAGTGGCCTGCACCGGTAATTCGAATACTTGAATTCGAGTCCAGGAGGTTGCCAGACAAATCGAGGTGGCAGGTTCAGGAGTGTCCGCTCACTGTCCTCAAGCTGATTGCCAGAAAGCCGCCGCTGCTCGATTGCATTCGCGTCGCCGTCCGGTGACTGTTACAGAATCTGAAATGCTCCATGTCAGGGAACGCCCTGTTTCCATTGCCAACCCGGATTTATCCTTCGGTAGCTGACAACTGAATCGTTTAATCCGCACCCTTCCTGCTGATAACGCCCCAGTTCCCAACCTCGCATTCCCATCTGCGCATTCCGGCCCTGCCTGCCGCAGAAGTCGTTTCTGGGTAATTCATCTGAACCAAGTCCGCGCCAGATCGTCATCTACAGTGAATACAGCGCGGTATACTTCAACGTCACGGAGAAAACACACCATGAGCACTGACCGTGCTTCGAATCGAAGCCGCCTGCTACCGAGCCTGCTCGGTATCGTGCTGCTATTGATGGGCCTGGCCCTGCTGGCCGGAGGCATCAAACTGAGCCTGCTGGGCGGCTCGCTGTACTACCTGCTGGCCGGCATCGGCCTGCTGCTGACGGGCGGCCTGTTGCTCGCTGCCCGTCGTACCGCCCTGGGTGTCTACGCCCTGGTGCTGTTCGCCAGTACGCTGTGGGCCCTCTGGGAAGTCGGCCTGGACTGGTGGCAACTGGTACCGCGCCTGGCCCTGCTGTTTGCCCTGGGCATCGTCATGCTGCTGCCGTGGTTCCGTCAGCCGTTGCTGCACAGCGGCGCCGCACCGATGGGCACCCGCGCACTCGGCGTGGCCGTGGTCCTGGCCGGTGCCACGGCCGTCGCCAGCCAGTTCACCAACCCTGGAGAAATCAAGGGCCAGCTCGACCGCGACAGCGTCCCCGGCATGAGCAACACCGCACCGGCAACGGCCGATGGCGACTGGGATTCCTACGGCCGCACTGCCCATGGTGACCGCTACTCGCCACTGGCGCAGATCACCCCGCAGAACGCGCACAAGCTGGTACCGGCCTGGACCTACCGCACCGGCGATATCCCGGGGCCGAACGATCCCGGTGAAACCACGGCGGAAAACACCCCGCTGAAGGTCAACGGCATGCTCTACGTGTGCACGCCCCACAGCCAGGTGATCGCACTCGACCCGGATACCGGCAAGGAGATCTGGCGCTTCGACCCGAAACTCTCCACGCAGAAGGCCGCGAACTTCAAGGGCTGGGCGCACATGACCTGCCGTGGCGTGGCGTATCATGATGAAAACGCCTACATCGCCCAAGCCACGCCGTCGACCACCGACGCGTCGGCCACCGCCTCGCTGGCAACCGACAACGCGCCAACCGGCCGCCTGGTTGCCACCGGCCAGGAAAACCAGTGCCCACGGCGAATCTTCCTGCCCACTGCCGATACCCGCCTGATCGCCCTGAACGCCGACACCGGCAAGATGTGCGAAGACTTCGGCGACAAGGGCCAGATCGACCTCGGCGCCAACATCGGCACCTTCGCTCCCGGTGGCTACTATTCCACCTCGCCACCGGCGGTCACCCGCAACCTGGTGGTGATCGGCGGCCATGTCACCGACAACGTCTCCACCGACGAGCCAAGCGGCGTGATCCGTGCCTTCGACGTGCAAACCGGCAAGCTGGTATGGAACTGGGATAGCGGCAACCCGGACGACACCACCCCGATCGCCCCGGGCAAGACCTACACCCGCAATTCGCCGAACATGTGGTCGATGTTCGCCGTTGATGAAAAACTCGGCATGCTCTACCTGCCGATGGGCAACCAGACACCGGACCAGTTCGGTGGCGCCCGCACGCCCGACTCGGAGAAATACGCCGCCGGCCTGACCGCCCTGGATATCAACACCGGCCATGTGCGCTGGACCTACCAGTTCACCCACCACGACCTATGGGACATGGACGTTGGCGGCCAGCCAACCCTAATGGACCTCAAGACCGCCGATGGCGTGAAACCGGCTGTTCTGGCTTCGACCAAGCAGGGCAGCATCTACGTGCTCGACCGCAGGAACGGCCAGCCGATCGTGCCGATCAACGAGATTCCGGTGCCACAGGGCGCAGTCGCCGGCGACCACACCTCGCCGACCCAGCCGAAGTCCGACCTCAACTTCATGCCGCCGCCGCTGAAAGAACGCGATATGTGGGGCGTGACGCCGTTCGACCAGATGCTCTGCCGGATCGACTTCAAGTCGCTGCGTTATGACGGCCCGTTCACCCCGCCTTCGTTGCAGGGCTCGATCGTCTACCCCGGCAACTTCGGTGTGTTCGACTGGGGCGGTATCTCGGTAGACCCGGTGCGCCAGATCGCCTTCGTCAACCCGAGCTACATGGCCTTTCGCTCCAAGCTGATTCCGGCGGCGGAAATTGCCGCACAGGGCCCACGCAAGAGCGAAACCGAGGGCGTCCAGCCGAACAAGGGCGCGCCTTATGGCGTGATCCTCGAAGCGCTGCTGTCACCGCTGGGCCTGCCGTGCCAGGCACCCGCCTGGGGTTACGTGGCAGCGGTCGACCTGACCACCCACAAGACCCTCTGGATGCACAAGAACGGCACAGTGCGCGACAGTTCGCCCGTGCCGATTCCGCTGAGCATGGGCGTACCGAGCCTGGGCGGGACCTTCACTACCGCTGGCGGTGTGGCGTTCCTCAGCGGCACCCTGGACCAGTACCTGCGCGCCTATGACGTGAAGAACGGCAAGCAGCTCTGGGAAGGCCGCCTGCCAGCAGGCGCTCAGACGACGCCGATGACCTACACCGGCAAGGATGGCAAGCAGTACGTACTGGTGATGGCCGGTGGGCATGGCTCGCTGGGCACCAAGCAGGGTGACTACGTGCTGGCGTACAAACTGTCCGAGTAAACCTGAAGCAATTGAAAAAGGCGGCTCTCCAGGAGGCCGCCTTTTTCATGCATGTTGTTCCGTCCTGAATAAGGTTTACACCTTCTGAGGGGCCGGCATGACAGCACCTACGGCCCGATATTCGCCCACTACAACCTACCGCCGCTGGATCCACCCGAACCCTGCAAAGCGCCGACAAGCCTGTAACAGATCCGCGCGGATGCGCGGTCAGAGTGTCGGGGCGCCGAACCGCCGCGAAAGGGCCAGCAGCCCCAACACCCTCAACTCGGCCTAGTGCTCGATCACCTCACCACGCATCGGCGCCAGCCGCACGATCAGGCGGTTCTGCACCGGTACCGGAATGCCCTGTTCATCCATCGCGGCGATCAGGTCTTCCACCAGCGCATTGAAATCGCTGCGGCTGACGTTCTGGCCCTTGTGGCTGTCAGCCATGGTGTCGCCGGTATAGACACACGGCCCGCCCGCCTCCACGCAGAACTGCTCGACCAGCTTGTTGCGCAGGCGCACGATGTCGATCTTGCGAAAACGCTCGGAAATCCGTGGGTCGTGGGCGATTTTCAGCAACATGCCCTCGACGATCCGGGTGATCCCCGCGCGTTCGCCGAGGTCACGGTAAAGGCTGTCATCCTTGGGTGGCTGCTGGGCGCACCCGGCCAACAGGAAAGCCACCAGCAACAGTTTCAGAGCCCGCATCAGAAACTCCCCTGGACGGACAGATAGGTGCCGTTCTGGTTATCCAGCGTGGCGATTTCGCCCAGCCGGGCATAGGCCAGGACAAAGGACACATGTTTGTTCGGAAAGTAGCCGATGAACACGTCGGCCCAATCGCTTTCCCCAGCGAATGAAAGGTTGTCCGGCTTCTCGCGGTATTCCACCCCCAGCGCCCAGCGCGGGTTGAACAGCACGGCCACGGAGCCTTCCTTGAGCACGCTGCGGGTGTCGCGACGATCGCCGCCAAAGCCCATCAAACCCAGCTCGTTGGCCCGGCTGTAGCGCAGACCGCCGTTGACCAGCACGTTGTAGCCAAAGGCCGCACCCATGAACAGGCGGCTGGCGGCCAGGTAACCCTCGACATCCTGGTCACGCTTGGCACCGACCAGTTCGGGAATGTCGAAGTTGGTCTGGTGCTTGTACTCCAGCCCCAGCGACACCTGCGGCAGGGTGTCGTAGATCAGGTCGCCGAACAGCCGGACCTTGAGCCCGATGATGTCCTGTCCCAGGTGGTCCTCGGGCAGGTTGAGCTTGTGCACCAGCGACCCCAGGTCGAAGCGCTGGCGGGCGAAAGACACTTCCACCCGGTTGTCATAGGAGGCCGCCAGCCCGGCCACATCCAGCCGGTAGTCGGGGATATTGACCGTGGTGGCGAATGCCGTGGCGCTCCACTCGTTCTTTTCGCCATAGCCGGTCAGCACCGCCCAGGGCGTGATACCACCGCCCGCCGTACCTTCGAGGCTACTGGCGCCGCCGGTGGCGATCAGGCGACCGTTATCGGCCTCGGCAACATTGATTCCCAGGCCGATCAGACCCAGCAGGCACATCAGGGAATAACGACGTTTCATAACAATCAGTGAACCATGGCGGACGGTGAATTCAGGGGTTGTGCGATCCAGCTCTCGAACGCCGCCGCACTCAGCGGACGGCTGATCAGGTAACCCTGGGCAGTATCGCAATGCCAACGCTCCAACAAGCGTAGGCTGTGTTCGTACTCGACGCCCTCGGCGACCACCTTCAGCCCCAGGTTGTGGCTCATTTCGATGGTCGAACGGACGATCACCGCGTCCTCGCTGGTTTCATCCAGATCGCGCACAAAGGACTGGTCAATCTTCAGTTCCTGCACCGGCAGGCGCTTGAGGTGCGCCAAGGAAGAATAGCCGGTGCCGAAGTCGTCCACCGACAGGCTGATGCCACAGGCCCGCAAGCGCAGCAGAACCTCAAGCGCCAGCTCCGGTTCACGCATCACCGCGCTTTCGGTGATTTCAAAGATCAGCTGTTCGGCCGGCAGGTCGTACACCTTGAGCAAGGCCGATACCCGTTCGGACAAGTCCCCGGAAAGCAGGTCTTCGGCGGAAATATTCAGCGACAACTGCAGGCGCAAACCGCGCTGGTTCCACTCCGCCAGTTGGCGCATGCCTTCTTCGATCACCCAGCGGGTAAGCAGCTGGATGCTGCCGGTCCGTTCGGCGAGGGTGATGAATTCAGCCGGCGAGACCATGCCGAAGTGCGGATGCTGCCAACGCAGCAAGGCTTCGGCCTGGCGTACCACGCCCTGGCGGATATCCAGTTTTGGCTGGTAGTGCAGCAGCAGTTCGCCATTACCTGCGGCATGGCGTAGGTCGCGGATCAGGGTGATCTGCCGGCGGTGGGCCAGGTCTCGCCCCTGCTCGTAGATCTGCAGACGCCCAGGCATCTGCGCGGCATCCTTCATGGCGATGGCGGCACGGTCAAGCAGTTGCTCCACCTCCTGGCCGTCTTTCGGAAACGCGGCGATGCCCATCCGGCAATCCAGTGCCAGGTCATGGTCATTGATGCGTTGGGGCTTGAGCAACAGTTGCTGGATCTGGTCGGCTACCGCTACCGCACCATCGCTGCCGACGTTTTGCAGCAACAGGAGAAACTCGCCGGAAATCAGGTGCGCGACCGTATCGCCCGCCCGCAGATTCGCCTGAAGACGCTTGCTGACACTCTGCAACACCTGATCGACCGCGCCAGGACCGCCGGTCTCGTTGATGGTGCGCAGGTTATCGATGTCCAGGTAGACCACCGCCACCGGCCGCCCGGCGGCGATCGCACTGCCCAGCCGCTCGGTTGCCAGTGCCCGGTTGGGCAGGCCGGTGAGGCGATCGTGCAAGGCGTAGTGGGCCAATTGCTGCTCACGTTCGGCGATGGCGCCCTGCATGGTATTGAACACCCTGGCCAGCAGCCCCAGTTCATCGCTGCGCCGCAAGACCACCGGGGTCTGGTAGTCGCCCTGGGCGATACGTTCGGCGGCCTGGGCCAGCGCGCGCACCGGCTGCGAGACCCCGCGTGCCAGCAGCAAGGCACCGACCAGCGAGGCCAGCAACGAGATCAGCGCAACCACCAGAATTTTCTCATCCAGTGGTGCAAACGCCTGCATTGCGGCATCCAGCGGGCTCTGCAACAGGGCGATGACCTGGCTGTCGTTGCTATCGCTGGCACTGGCCAGCCGGAGCGACTGGCTGAGGAAGTTCTGGCTGAGGTGTTCGGTCATCTGCATCTGATGGCCGGAGGAAGCTTCGAGCATCAGCGGAATGATGCTCGAAGCCAGCGAGGCCGGCTGGGTGCTGACCAGTTCGCCCGCTTGCTGGTGGTCGACCGTGAGGAACGACACCTCAAGGTTGGTCAATGAGCGCAGTTGCGAGGCAAAGGCGTTGTCCATGGAAAAACCCATCACCACCCGGGCAATCGGCAGTGGCGCCAGGACCTGCGCCTCGACTAGCAGGTGCGGCTTGCCCAGCAACGGCACGATCACGGCCGATTGCCGGTTGCGCCGAGCATCGCGCAGGGCCTGATCGAAGCGGAACGGCGTACCCTCGGGCGTATCGCTGAGCGTACTGGCCATGACCGTGCCGTCCATGCTCAACAGGATCATGTCGCTGGCGTTGATGCGTTTACCGTGATTGATCAGTACCGAACGAATGGTCGCCGAGTCGCCACTGGAGACTGCATCGCGGAAACCGAAATCCGCCGCCAGCAGTTGCACACCGTCACCCAGGCGCCGGCTTTGCACGTCCAGCAGCCGTTCGAAAACCCGTGTACCGACGGCCAACTGCGCGCGCGCCTGGCTCTGCACCGCTTCGTTGGTGGCCACCTTGACACTGAAGTACAAGGCACCCACCACCACCAGCAACAGCAGGGTAATGACGACGGCGATCCGCGCCTGAAAACTACTGCGCAGGTTCACTGATAGCTTTATTGAAAGCATCACCAAAGGCACTCGGTGCTGGCGCCGACGGAGCATCCGGCGAGAGCGGTTGGATCGTCAGGCTGAAGCGCTGCTTAAGGCCCGTAGCCGGCACATCGATTTCACCGCCCGATTGCGGCTGCATATCCGCCACCTGCGGATGCCAGAGGGTCACGCGGTAATGACCGGCGGGCAGCTTGTCGACGACGATCCCCCCACTGTCGTTGCTGGTCGCAAACCAGGGGTCATCGGTGACGTAGATGTAACCGAGCATCCAGTCGTGAATATTGCAGCCCAGCACGACCACACCGGGCTTGTCGAACAGCACCGGATCCGACGGTGTGCCTTCATACAGGCGCAGTTCAAAGCGCTTGGGTTGCGAGAAAGAATAGACCTGATGGCGGATGTTGTCGCTGTTGGGAAACTTGACCTGGGTCCCGGTGTGCACCGCCAGGACATGGGGCACGTACTGCTTGTCGCGCTGGTCCATGTCGGCCTTCAGGTTGTAGGCCACCGACGAGGCATTCCCCTGCAAAGTCAGTACCGCCCCCACCAACGGCTTGCCCTGTTGGTCGACGATCTCGGCCTGCAGATCGGCGGCGTAACTCGGGTTGCTGGAGAACAATCCGGCAACACATAGAAACAATACAGATAGGGAGGTCTGGCGGGCCATGCAGCAACTACTCATCAGTTCGTTCAAAAATGGCCTGCCCTGACACACAGGGATCAGCAAGTGCAGATTACCGGGGTGCGGGCAGAAGATCACGACAAAAATAAGGCATTTGGCCACTATTTATGGCGCACCGACTCACGGCTCGCACCTGTGAAAAACTTCTACATAAAAACAAATATGTACAGGTCTATTGTCGAGCTATCGGCCGATTTGACCAAAGCTATAGCAGCGGACCATTGAAACCGCCACTCGATCTCCCCATCTAACTTGCATACTCCACTGTGCAGGTGCCCCAATGAGCAACCAGCAAGAATTCCCCGATCACCCGACCCAGCAAGCCGACGCACAAGACCATCACGATGCCGCACACGACGATGGCAAGCCTTCCGGCACCAGCCTTGCCCTGCCCGGACAGAACCTGCCGGACACGGTCTACATCATCCCGATCCACAATCGTCCGTTCTTCCCGGCACAGGTACTGCCGGTCATCGTCAATGAGGAACCCTGGGCCGAAACCCTGGAGCTGGTGAGCAAGTCCGAGCATCATTCCCTGGCACTGTTCTTCGTCGACACCCCGACCGAAGACACCCGCCACTTCGATACCAAGAGCCTGCCGGAGTACGGCACCCTGGTGAAGGTGCACCATGCCAGCCGCGAGAGCGGCAAGCTGCAGTTCGTGGCCCAGGGCCTGACCCGCGTGCGTATCCGCACCTGGCTCAAGCACCATCGCCCACCGTACCTGGTGGAACTGGAATACCCGCACCAGCCGAGCGAGCCGACCGACGAAGTGAAGGCCTACGGCATGGCCCTGATCAATGCGATCAAGGAACTGCTGCCACTCAATCCGCTGTACAGCGAAGAGCTGAAGAACTACCTCAACCGCTTCAGCCCCAACGATCCGTCGCCGCTGACCGACTTCGCCGCCGCCCTCACCTCGGCCACCGGCAATGAGTTGCAGGAAGTCCTCGACTGCGTGCCAATGCTCAAGCGCATGGAGAAAGTTCTGCCGATGCTGCGCAAGGAGGTCGAGGTCGCGCGCCTGCAGAAAGAAATCTCTGCCGAGGTGAACCGCAAGATCGGCGAGCACCAGCGCGAGTTCTTCCTCAAGGAACAACTCAAGGTCATCCAGCAGGAACTGGGCCTGACCAAGGACGATCGCAGCGCCGACATCGAACAGTTCAAGCAACGCCTGGAAGGCAAGACCCTGCCGGCCCATGCGCAAAAGCGTATCACCGAGGAAATGGGCAAGCTGGCGATCCTCGAAACCGGCTCGCCGGAATACGCCGTCACCCGCAATTACCTGGAATGGGCTACCGCCGTGCCCTGGGGCGTGTACGGCGAAGACAAACTGGACCTCAAGCACGCGCGCAAGGTGCTGGACCAGCATCACGCCGGCCTGGATGACATCAAGTCGCGGATTCTCGAATTCCTCGCCGTCGGCGCCTACAAGGGCGAGATCAGCGGCTCCATCGTGCTGCTGGTGGGCCCGCCCGGCGTGGGCAAGACCAGTGTCGGCAAATCCATCGCCGAATCCCTCGGCCGGCCGTTCTACCGTTTCAGCGTCGGCGGCATGCGCGACGAGGCAGAGATCAAGGGCCATCGGCGCACCTACATCGGCGCCCAGCCGGGCAAGCTGGTGCAGGCGTTGAAGGACGTCGAGGTGATGAACCCGGTGATCATGCTCGACGAGATCGACAAGATGGGCCAGAGCTACCAGGGCGACCCGGCCTCGGCATTGCTGGAAACCCTCGATCCGGAGCAGAACGTCGACTTCCTCGATCATTACCTGGACCTGCGCCTGGACCTGTCGAAAGTACTATTCGTCTGCACCGCCAACACCCTGGACTCGATCCCCGGGCCGTTGCTCGACCGCATGGAAGTGATTCGTCTGTCGGGTTACATCACCGAGGAAAAACTGGCGATCGCCAAACGCCACCTGTGGCCCAAGCAACTGGAAAAGGCCGGCGTGGCGAAAAGCAGCCTGTCCATCAGCGATGGCGCCCTGCGCGCGGTGATCGAGGGCTACGCCCGCGAAGCCGGTGTGCGTCAGTTGGAAAAACAGCTGGGCAAGCTGGTGCGCAAGTCGGTGGTCAAACTGCTGGATGCGCGCGACAGCGTCATCAAGATCGGCCACAAGGACCTCGAAGCCTCGCTGGGCATGCCGGTATTCCGCAACGAACAGGTACTCAGTGGCACCGGTGTGATCACTGGCCTGGCCTGGACCAGCATGGGCGGTGCCACCTTGCCTATCGAAGCGACGCGCATCCATACCCTCAATCGCGGCTTCAAGCTGACCGGGCAATTGGGCGATGTCATGAAAGAGTCGGCGGAAATCGCCTACAGCTACGTCGGTTCGCACCTCAAGCAGTTCGGTGGTGATCCGCGCTTCTTCGACGAGGCTTTCGTCCACCTGCATGTGCCGGAAGGTGCCACGCCCAAGGACGGCCCCAGTGCCGGGGTAACCATGGCCAGCGCCCTGCTGTCCCTGGCCCGCAACCAGCCGCCGAAAAAAGGCGTGGCCATGACCGGCGAACTGACCCTGACCGGGCATGTGCTGCCCATCGGTGGCGTGCGCGAGAAAGTCATCGCGGCACGCCGGCAGAAGATCCATGAGCTGATCCTGCCGGAAGCCAACCGGGGCCACTTCGAGGAGTTGCCGGACTACCTCAAGGAAGGCATGACCGTACACTTCGCCAAGCGTTTTGCCGACGTGGCAAAAGTACTATTCTGACGCCTGCGCCAGGGTAGCGAACGGTTTCGCCGTGGGTTCTTCGCCCGCGACGAGGCCGTTGGCCACGATGGCATCCGTCGCTTCTTGGGTTATGCTCCAGCATCGCTGTAATGATTGGAGACACTATGACCGCGACTCGTTTGTTGCTTCCGTTAAGCCTTGTGCTACTCACCGCCTGCGCGCAGCAACCGCGCCAGAACGTGACCCTGGAAAACCAGAGCGAATGCCCGATGCAGCTCAAGACCGGGCAGAACATGATCCTCAGCCTGCCGAGCAATCCCACCACGGGTTATCGCTGGGCCATCCAGGACTCCGCTGGCGGCGTGCTGAAAAGCCTGGGCCCGGAGGTCTACCACAACCCGGAAAACAGCGATGTGATCGGCGCCGCCGGTCAATCGACCTGGCGCTTCCAGGCCTTCGCCAGCGGCACCGGACGCCTGCGCCTGACCTATCAGCAACCCTGGGAACCGGAAGTCCCGCCGGCGGAAAGTTTCGACTGCCCGATCGTGGTGAACTGACAGGCCGTGGTTGATTCAAGGTAGCGATGCCCATCACAGCGCTTTATCCGACAAATCGCGCATCCCGGCGCCAACTTGGCTAAAATGCCGACCCTTTTTCGATTGTCGCCGGAATCGCCGTGAGCAAAGAACCCGATCGCCTTTTCGCCCAGCCCCTGGCCCAGGTGCCGGACTTCGCTTTCAACGAAGATGTGGTGCGGGTGTTCCCGGACATGATCAAGCGTTCCGTTCCCGGTTACCCGACCATTGTCGAGAACCTCGGTGTGCTCGCTGCCGAGTTCGCCCAGCCGGGCAGCGTGCTCTACGATCTGGGCAGCTCCCTCGGCGCGGTGACCCAGGCGCTACGCCGGCATGTTCGCAGTGACGGCTGCCGGGTGATCGCGGTGGATAACTCCGCGGCGATGGTCGAGCGCTGCCGCCAATACCTCAACGGCCAGGACTCGATGTTCCAGGAATTGTTGCCGGTGGAGGTGATCGAAGGCGATATCCTCGCCCTGGAGTTCCAGCCGGCCTCGGTGGTGGCGCTGAACTTCACCCTGCAGTTCATCGCGCCCGAACAGCGCCTGGCACTGCTCGGCCGCATCCGCCAGGCGCTGCTGCCCGGTGGTGCATTGATCCTCTCGGAGAAGCTGCGCTTCAACGATACCGAGGAACACACGCTGCTCACCGACCTGCATATCGCCTTCAAGCGTGCCAACGGCTACAGCGAACTGGAAATCGCCCAGAAACGCAGTGCCATCGAAAACGTGATGAAACCCGACAGCCTCGAAGAACACCGCGAACGCCTGCTGGCGGCGGGTTTCTCGAAAGTCGTGCCCTGGTTCCAGTGTCTTAACTTTGCCTCGTTGATTGCCCTGCCATGATTGATCTGTCCCCCCTCGCCAGCCGTCTGGCACGTACTCCCCTGGCCGAATGGGCCAACAGCCTGCAAGCCCGGCTCGATACCCGGCTGGAGAAAGGCCACGGCGACCTGGAGCGCTGGCAGGGTGCGCTCGATGCGCTGCCGCCACTGACGCCGACGACAATCGACCTGTTGAACGGCCTGACCCTGGACAGCGACTGTGACGACGCGACCCGGGCCCAGGTGCGCAGCGCACTGATGGGGCTGAGCCCGTGGCGCAAGGGACCGTTCGACCTGTTCGGTGTGCATGTCGACACCGAATGGCGTTCGGACTGGAAGTGGTCACGGGTCGCACCGCACCTGGACCTCAAGGGCAAGCGTATCCTCGATGTCGGTTGCGGCAACGGCTACTACATGTGGCGCATGCTCGGTGCCGGTGCCGACACGGTGATCGGCGTCGACCCGAACTGGCTGTTCTTCTGTCAGTTCCAGGCGGTGCAGCGCTACCTGGCGCAGAGCGCAGCCTGGCACCTGCCGTTCCCGTTCGAGGACCTGCCGGCCAACCTGGAAGGTTTCGACACCGTGTTTTCCATGGGGGTGTTCTACCATCGGCGCTCGCCCATCGAACACCTGCTGGCGTTGAAGGACTGCCTGGTCAAAGGTGGCGAACTGGTATTGGAAACCCTGGTGATTGGTGGCGATGTGAACCAGGTACTGGTACCCGAGGACCGCTACGCGCAGATGCGTAATGTCTGGTTCCTGCCGTCGGTACCAGCACTGGAACGCTGGTTGCGGCGGGCCGGGCTCAGCGAGGTGCGCTGCGTGGACGTGAGCGTCACCAGCGTCGAGGAACAGCGCGGGACCGAGTGGATGAAGTACCAGTCCTTGAGCGACTTCCTCGATCCAACCGACCATAGCAAGACCATCGAGGGCTTGCCGGCGCCGATGCGCGCGGTGATCGTCGCCCGCAAGTAGGCCTGTGGCCGGCTGGTTTGTGTGACAAATGGGCTTATCTACCAACCAGGCTTGTCGGCAACTGAGCCCGCTCCGCCACGCAAGCCCAGTTGCCACAAGAGCCAGTCAGGCCTTGCTGCGACGAGCCTTGAAGAATTCGCTGAGAAGGGTCCCGCACTCCTCGCCAAGCACCCCACCCTCGAACAGCACCCGGTGGTTGAGAAAGCCCTGGGTGAAGAACTGCCCCTGACTCTGCACCACCCCGGCCTTGGGCTCCAGAGCACCGTAGACCACCCGGGCGATCCGCGAATGGACAATCAGCCCGGCGCACATGCTGCACGGTTCCAGGGTCACGTAGAGCGTGCTGCCCGGCAGCCGGTAATTGCTCGCGGCCTGCGCCGCCGCACGGATGGCGACCATCTCGGCATGGGCGCTCGGGTCGCTGCCGCTGATCGGACAATTGAAGCCCCGTCCAATGATCTCACCGCCCTGGACCAGCACCGCGCCCACCGGCACTTCACCCAGCGCTGCGCCCTGGGCCGCCAGCGTCAATGCCTCGCGCATGAAGTCCTGGTCGCGGCTGCGATCGATAATCGCAGCGGGACGAATCTGCCGCATCACGCCACCTCGATGGCGGCCATCAGGCCGGTTTCCATATGATCGATCACATGGCAATGGAACATCCATACACCCGGGTTATCGGCCACCAGGGCGACCTGGGCGCGTTCGTTCTTGCCCAGCAGAAAGGTGTCGGTAAAGTACGGGATGATCGTCCGACGGTTCGAGGCAAGCACCTTGAAACTCATACCGTGCAAGTGGATCGGATGCTGGTACTGGGTCATGTTCTTCAGTTCGAAAATGTAGCTCTTGCCCTTCTCCAGCTTGGCGATGGGCCGATCAGCGCAGGTTTTGTCGGTGATGTCCCAGGCCTTGCCGTTGATCTGCCAGAGGCTGGGCGGCTTGCCATTATCGACGTTCACCGAAACCGAGCCAACCCACTCGAAATTGAAGTTGAGCTTTTCGGCATTGGCCAGGTCCGGCTCGGCAATCGGATTGGGCGGCAACGCCGGCGGCCATGGGCTCGGCGCGTCGGTATTGGCCACCGAGCGGAAAGTGCCGAGCCGAACCGGCCCGTTGCGCAGGGCCAGTTCTTCGCCTGCCGCCGGTGCCTTGATCGCCAGGCAGATGCGCATACCGGGACCAAGCCAATATTCCTTGCCCAAGGGCCTAGGTTCGACGGGGTTGCCGTCCAGGGCATAGATCTGCGCCTCGGCATCAGGAATGTTGATGCGGTAGGTCAAGGTGTTATCGAGATTGAGCAGACGCACGCGGGTAATCTGCCCGGCCGGCAGGTCGACCACGGCCTGCGGCACACCATTGATCGTCGACAGGCGTCCCGCCGTGCCGCCACGAGCGGCCTCGCGGGGGATGCTGAACGGCACGAAGTCGCCCTCTTCGTCGACATGCCAGCTTTTCAGGCTGACGGTACGTTCGTAATGAAAACCGGTGGGTTCGCGCTCCTCGATGATCAGCGGCCCGACCAGCCCACGGCCCAACTCCTCGCTACTGCTGACATGCGGGTGGTACCAGTAGCTGCCGGCATCCGGCACACGGAATTTGTAGTCGAAGTACTCGCCGGGCAACACCGGTAGTTGCGAAACGTACGGGACGCCGTCCATCTCCAGTGGCAGGCGGATGCCGTGCCAGTGAATGGTGGTCGCCACCGGCAGATGGTTGATGAACCGCACCCGCAACCATTCACCCTGGCGTACCCGCAGTTCGGTGCCCGGTGCCGTAGGTCCGAAGGCCCAGGCCGGAGTCTGGTGTCCGGCTACCAGCTCGACGTCCAGCGGTGCGGCGATCAGTTCATAGTCATGCCCGGCCTCGGCATCGGCCATTTTCCCGAGCCAGTAGCGCGAAGCCCCACCGGCTCCTACACCCACTACCGCAAGGCCGACCAGGCCACCGAGTATTTGTCGACGGGAAAAAGACATGAACCCAACCACCTCACCGAATCAGCCGCAAGCCCACGGCCCGCAAAAGGCGAATACGATACACCCGCAGTTGGGAAACGGTAAGGCCGGGGCGGCAATGAGCCGCAAGACCCAAGCGTCAACCCAGCCCCACCAATAGATGAACCACGCCACCAGACAAGGCCATTACCCCCGGCACGCCCGCGCTACGCAGCGCCGCCTGATCGACCTGCCGGGCATCGTGCAGCTCGATTCGCCAGCGCGTCAGCGCGACTCGCTGAAGGGTCTTGAGATTATTCTGACCGCCCAGCGCCGCCAGGACCGGCTCAGCCAGTGCCGCAGTTGGCGCCGCCGCGTCGGCCCTGGTCACAGCCACCGGCTGCTCGGCGACCAGGTCCGGGGTCAGCGCCTTCCAGAATGCCCGCGTGAATGTTTCGAACATGTTCAGTGCTCCAGGACCGGCACACCTGCCGTCGATTGTTGATGATGGCGCAGGAGTTCGCGGACCTGCTCCGCGCTTTCCTGAGCGAGAATCCGCTGCGCCAGCGCCTGGCACTCTTGCAGTCTGACCTCACGTATCGCCGCCTTGATCGACGGGATCAACGGCACGCTGACCGACAGTTCATCCACCCCCAGCCCGAGCAGCGCCGGCACCGCCAGCACCTCGGAGGCCAGTGCGCCACACACGCCTACCCACTTGCCATGGGCATGGGCGGCCTTGACGGTACCGGCGACCAGCCGCAGCACCGCCGGGTGCAGGCTGTCGGCCTGGCAGGCCAGTTGCGGATGGTCGCGGTCCATCGCCAGGGTGTATTGGGTCAGGTCATTGGTGCCGATGGAAAAGAAGTCCACCTCGGGGGCGAACAGATCGGCCATCAGCGCCGCCGCAGGGACCTCGATCATGATGCCCAGCTTCGGCGGTTCGGCGATGCCCAACGCACGGGCCTCTTCGGCCAGCAGCAGACGGGCCTGACGCAACTCGGCCAACTGGGTGATCATCGGCAACATGATATGCAGCCGGGTATGCCCGGCACAGGCGAGAATCGCCCGCAATTGCTGACGCAGCAGCTCGGGGCGCTGCAGGCACAAGCGAATGCCGCGCATGCCGAGAAACGGGTTGGCCTCGCTCTCCATGGGTACATAGGCAAGGGGTTTGTCGCCCCCGACGTCGAGGGTGCGCACCACCAGGTTACGCGCCGGCCCCAGGGCCCGGGCAATCGCCGAATAGGTCGCCCCTTGCTCCTCGACACTCGGCGCGTGGCTGCGCTCCAGATAAAGGAATTCCGAGCGCAGCAAACCGACACCTTCACCGCCAAGCGCCAGAGACTGTTCGACCTCATCCAGCGAGGCGACATTGGCCGTCACCTCGATCTGTCGACCGTCGCGAGTGAAGGCTGGCTGATGGGACAGCTCACTGTCGCGCTGACGGCGTTCACGCTGCTGCTGACGTTTGACCAGCAGTTGCTGGACGTCCGCCTCCTCGGGTTTGAGGTGCAACTGCCCGAGATCGGCGTCGAGCAATACCTGGGTGCCATTGGCGACATCCAGCACCTGCGCCGGCAGCCCACACAACGCCGGCAGACCGGAGGCCCGGGCGAGGATCGCGACATGGCTGGTGGCACCACCGCCGACCGTGGCGAAGCCCAGTACCCGGCGGGTATCCAGGCCAGCGGTCTGGGACGGGGTGAGCTGGTCGGCGATCAGGATGGTATCGTCCGGCAGTTCCGCTACACGTTCCTCGACACCCAGTATCATCCTGAGCACCCTCTGGCCGACATCCACCAGGTCCAGGGCGCGCTCGACGAGCAAGTCATTGCCGAGCAGCCGGAACAAGTCCGCCGTTTCATCGGTGGCGGTACGCCAGGCAAACGCCGCGCTCTTGCCCTGTGCCAGCAGTGAGCGGGCCCGCTCCAACAGTTCCGGGTCTTCCAGCAACTCCTGATGAGCCTGGAAGATGCCGAGCTGGGCACTGTCCGCCGCGCAGTCGCGCAACGCCTGCAAGGCCAGGGTTGCCTGTTCCAGCGCATGGTCCAGAAGCGCAGTCTCATGAGCCACGCCATTCCCCGCTTCCTGAATACTCAGCGGCGGTTCGGACAGTTGCACGACACGGCCGAACGCCGCCCCCGGCGAAGCGCAGACACCCCGCAACAAGGTCAGAGCGGCCTCCTCGGGAGCACTGAAGGTTTCCAGGACCGTGTCGGCCGTGATGGTTTCGCCGCAACCGTCGATAATCAGCGGCACCAATGCATCGATAGCGGCCTGGGCGTCCTCACCCACCGCACTGATCTGCAAGGCATCACCCAGGGCGGTCTGCAAGGCCATGATCGCCACCAGCGACTTTGCATTGGCGCTGGTCGGTCCCTTGTGCAACTGAATACTGGCGCGAAAACCTTTCGCAGCCTGAGCCAGCACCGCTGCCGGGCGGGCATGCAGACCATTGGCATTGAGCAGGATCAGCACTCTGGAAAACAGCGCTTCGCCCTGTTCCTGCGGCAACGGTTCGTCAGCGGGCGCCGATAACCCCAGGCGCAGCAGCGGCTGACCCTTGTCGACCGTATCCTGCAGCGTATCCGCCAGCGTGAAGGGTTCGCCGCTGACCACCAGCATCAGCGTCAACAGGCTGCGGGCATGCAATGCCAGGTAGTCGGCATCGAATTCGATCAGGGCCTGTCCCGCCTCGACCCGCTCGCCTTGAGCAACCTTGGCAGTAAAACCCTGGCCCGCCAGATTCACGGTGTCCAGGCCAATATGCATCAACACCTGGACGCCGCGCTCGTCGGTAATGCTGATGGCGTGCCCGCTGTCCTGGAGATTGCTGACCACCCCGGCCAGGGGCGCACAGAGCACACTGGACGTCGGATCAATGCACACGCCATCGCCGATCAGCCGGCCGGAGAATACCGGATCAGGCACCTGGTCCAGTCGCATCAGCACCCCGGACAGCGGTGCAAGCAGCTCCTGGGAATGGGTTGTGGTCATGACATCACCTTTTATCGTTATTCTCAGACGTGCCAAGGAGACGCTCGCCCCCACGGCATGGACTTACTTCCACCAGTACTCGACCTGCACACCGACGTTGGAGCCGTGCAGCGCATTGCCGAATGCCCCGCTGTCGGACAGTGCGGAACCGGCCGCAAGCTCGTTGGCGGCGCGTCTTGCCGCTTCGTTCCAACGGGCGTAGGTGTAGTAGAGGCGAACCTCGGGACGTGCCCAGAAATCCGGGCCTTTGGGCGACCAGGTGGGCGCGAAGGTGAACTTGCTGAGCTTGCGGGTACCGCCCGGCGCCTCGATCTGATCGTGCCCCAGCTCGGTGACCAGCTTGAACTGCTCGGTGAGTGCATAGGCCGGGCGTATTCCCAGGGAAATCCAGTTCTGATCCTGGCCGTCGGGACGGATGTCCTTCTGGTACACCGCCTCGACCTGGCCGCCAAAACGCGGCGTCAGTTGCCAGTCGAAGAACTCCACCGCCCGGTAGCTCTTGCTGCTGGTGTCCAGCCGTGGGTCGCCGGTATAACCCAGGCCGGTCCCCGGCCCCTCACCGTATTGCAGGGCGAACTTGTTCTTGCCACCCAGGAAATTCGCCTGCACGTGTTGCGCGGTGATCGCCCAACCCTGGTGGGTATCGCTGCGCCGAGGCGCATCGATGTAGCTGAAACCGAACTCCAGCTCGCCATCGAGATTGCTCTTGAAACCCGCGACGTTGAAGTCATGGCGATTGAGGTAGTCCTTCTGGTACAGGTTGTCCTTGCGCGAGAAGGCATAGCTGTACTTGAGATCGCCGATCCGCACATCCTCGATACCGCCACCGGTGGCGCTCTGGTTCCAGTAGTAGAAGTCGGAAATATGGATGTCGTTGCGTTTGTAGTAGCGCCGCCCAGCCCACAACGAGCCACCATTGAGCGACGGCAGATTGGACCACTGGGCATACATCTGCGGCATACGTGCCGAGCCGTTCTCGCCATCGAAGCTCAGGTTGCGGCCATAACGGTTATACAGTGAGGCCATGGCGTCGACACTCAATACCGAGCCGTCATCAAGGGTTAGCAGGTCCTGACGCAGTTCCAGTTCGGCATACTGTTCGCATTCGTTGCCCAGACGGTACTTGGAGGGTGCCCCCGGCAACTGGAAACAGCTTTGCTGGCCGCCACTGGTCGATCCGCCAATCCCGCTGCGCAGGTATCCGGCGAACTCCAGGGCTTGAGCCGGAAACGGCAGCCCGAGACAGACACAGGACACCAACAGACCTCTATTTATTATTGTTTTCATGAATCCCCCCGTTCCCATTGTTTTTATTGTGATCCGTGCTCGATTGTCGGGTGCGACCTGCCGCGATGCGATCTACTGAAAACTGCAGTTGATGAACGACGTTTCCTATTTTTCTGACAGATACAAGGCAAAAGACTCATAGGGCCGCAGGAACATTTCCCGCCCGCGGACAGGACAATCCGGGTAGTTGCCGATCAACAGGCGCTGCTGCCCCGCCCCGAAAATTCCCGTCGGTAGAACGATCTCGCAGCTGTCGCCGTAGAAGTTGTTGACCACCAGCAGACGCTCGCCCCGGCCTTCGCGCACATAGGCCCAGACCTGCGGATGTTCAGGCAGCAGTTGGCGGTAGACGCCTTCGACCATCAGAGCCTCGCTGCGCCGCAACGCCACCAGGCGGCGGTAGTGATGCAGCACCGAATCCGGATCTTCAAGCTGCTGCTCGACATTGATCCAGGCTGCATTCGAGGGCACACCAATCCACGGCTGCGCCGTGCTGAAGCCGGCATTCGGACCGGCATTCCATTGCATCGGCGTACGACCGTTATCACGGGACTTCTGCATGATCGCCGCCATGCTCTGCTCCGGCGATTGGCCAGCCTCGCGCTGGATGCGATGAATATTCAGGGTCTCGACGTCGCGGTACTGGTCGATGTGTTCGAAACCCGGGTTGGTCATGCCCAGTTCTTCGCCCTGATAGATGTAGGGCGTGCCCTGGAGAAAGTGCAGCGCGGTGGCAAGCATCTTGGCCGAACGCACGCGGTACTCGCCGTCGTCGCCAAAACGCGAGACCACCCTCGGCTGGTCGTGGTTACACCAGAACAAGGCGTTCCAGCCGCCACCAGCCTGCATGCCCAGTTGCCAATCGGAGAGGATGCGCTTGAGTTCGAGAAAGTCGAAATCGGCCCGCACCCACTTTTCCATGTTCGGGTAATCGACCTTCAGGTGATGGAAGTTGAAGGTCATCGACAACTCTTGCGACTCCGGTCGCGAGTAGCGGATGCAGTGCTCCAGGCTGGTGGAGGACATCTCGCCGACATTGATCAGGTCATGGCCGGCAAACACTTCACGGTGCATTTGCTGCAGATACCGGTGAACGTTCGGCCCATCGGTATAGAAGCGCCGTCCATCGGAGGCATCTTCGGGAAAGTCCGCTGGCTTGGAGATCAGGTTGATCACGTCCAGGCGGAAACCGCCCACACCCTTGTCGCGCCAGAAGCGCATCATCCTGAAGACCTCTTCGCGCACCTTGGGGTTGTCCCAGTTCAGGTCAGCCTGGGTGTGATCGAACAGGTGCAGGTAGTACTGGCCGGTTTGTGCCTCGTACTCCCAGGCATTGCCACCGAACTTCGATTGCCAGTTGTTCGGCTGGTCGCGCCAGATGTAGAAGTCGCGATACGGGTTGTCCAGGCTGCTGCGAGCCTGCTGGAACCAGGCATGCTCGATGGAGGTGTGGTTGACCACGATGTCGAGCATCAGCCGGATCCCGCGCTGGCCGGCCTCGGCGATCAGCAACTCGCAATCGGCCATGGTCCCGTAGATCGGGTCGACGGCGTAGTAATCGCTGATGTCATAACCGTTATCGCGCTGCGGCGAGCGCAGGAACGGCGTGAGCCACAGGCAGTCGACACCCAGCCACCGCAGGTAGTCGAGTTTGTCGACCACCCCCAACAGATCGCCAGTCGCCAAACCTGCATGGCTGTGAAAGCTCTTCGGGTAGATCTGGTAGATCACCGAACGTTGCCAGTCTTGCATGAAGATTCCCTTGTCGTCGGTAGAGTGGGTATCAGGCGACTCGATAGCCTGGCCGCACGATTTTCAGGCTCAACGCACAAGTGAGCGCAAAGGGCACAAGCATCGCGACAGCCATGCCGACGATGAAGACCGTGATGGAGTGCGGGACGATCGATATGAATCCCGGCAAGCCACCAACCCCGATGGCCGAGGCCAGTACCTTGTTCAGCGACAGAAACACGCAGGCTATCGCCGAGCCGACCAGCGCGGCATAGAAAGGGAATTTGTAGCGCAGGTTGACGCCAAACATCGCCGGTTCCGTGATGCCGAAGTAGGCGGAAATCGCCGAGGTCGAGGCCATGCTGCGGTCCCGTGCATTGCGGCTCATGTAGAACACCGCAAGGGCCGCGCTGCCCTGGGCCAGGTTGGACATCACGATCATTGGCCAGATGAAGGTACCGCCATGACCGGAGATCAGTTGCAGGTCCACCGCAAGAAACATGTGATGCATGCCCGTGATCACCAGCGGCGCATACAACAGGCCGAACACCGCACCACCCAGCGCCGGGGCCACATCGAACAGCCAGACCATGCCTTCAGTGATCAGAATACCCAGGTGACGGGTCACCGGGCCGATGATCGCCAGGGCCAGGACGCCAGTGACGACAATGGTGGTGATCGGTACCACCAGCAGTTGAATGGCATTCGGTACCCGTGCCCGCAGCCATTTCTCGATCACGCTCATGACGTACGCAGCCATGAGAATCGGCAGGATCTGCCCCTGGTAGCCGACCTTCTCGATCCGGAACCAGCCGAAGATATCGAAGTACGGCAGGCTCTGGCCGTCGAGGCCGGCGACCGCCTTGCCGTAGTTCCAGGCGTTGAGCAGATCGGGGTGGACCAGCATCAGGCCGAGCACGATACCGAGGATCTCACTGCCGCCGAAACGCTTGGCTGCCGACCAGCCAACCAGCGCCGGCAGGAACACGAAGGCGGTGTTGGCCATGAGGTTGATCAGGCTCCACAGACCCTCCAGCGACGGGTAGGCCTCAAGCAGCGTCTTGCCCTCGATGAACATGCCGCTGGCGCCCATGAGGTTGTTCACCCCCATCAGCAGGCCGGCGATGATCAGTGCCGGCAGGATCGGCATGAACACATCGGAGAACACCCGCACCAGGCGTTGCAAAGCGTTGCTCTTGTCGACCCCGGCCTTCTTCACATCGGCGATGGTCGACGCCGCCAGACCGGTGACCTCGCGTAGCGCGGCGTAAACCCTTTCCACCTCGCCTGGGCCGATGACGATCTGGAACAGGCCGCCGGTGAAGAATGAGCCCTTGACCAGATCGATCGCCGCCAGAGCGCTCTTGTCGACCTTGTTCGGGTCCTTGAGCGCCAGCCGCAAACGGGTGACACAGTGGGCAGCCTGTTCGAGGTTGTCGGCACCGCCGAGGCTCTGCAGCAGCTCGCGGGCGATATTCGGATAGTCGTGGCTCATGGTTTCTCTTCCGCGCTGATTGTTATTGGAGGTTGTCGCAGCACAGGTCAGAAAATACTCGTCTGTACGAGTTAAGGCAACAACTCGTACAGACGAGCTTGCGATATATTGTTAAAAGATTCGACAAATAGACAAAGCCTCGACCTGCCCTTAAGGTTCCATCCCTTGGGCTCCCCCGTTCGCTACGCTGTTAGCGGACGAACTCCGATCCAGAGCGAACACCATGAGCAAATACAACCAGATCTATAGCGATCTGCTTGCCAGCATCACCACCGAGCAATTGGAAAAAGGTGCCCGACTCCCCTCCGAAACCGAGTTGATGGACCGCTACCAGGCCAGCCGCGGCACCGTACGCAAGGCCATCGAGCAGTTGCAGGAACGGGGTTTCGCCCAGAAGATCCACGGCAAGGGGACGTTCGTGCTGTCACGCAGCCCGATCGAATTCCAGCTCGGCGGCATCGTCAGTTTCCAGGAAGCCCATTCGAGCATGGGCGGCAGCACCGGCACGGAAGTCGTGGAGTTCAGTGACATTCCCTTGGAAGGTAGCCTGCAGGAGCGTCTGCTGGGCGAGCCAGGCAGCCGGGTGATCTGCATCAAGCGGGTACGGCGGCTTGATGGCAAGCGGATCATCCTCGACATCAACCACTTCCTCGTCGACCTGATCCCCGGCCTGACCCGCGAGATCGCCGAGCATTCGATCTACGCCTATATCGAGCAGACCCTGCAACTGAACATCAGCTTCGCCCAGCGCACCATCGAGGCGATGCGGTGTGGCAAGGATGACCAGGAACATCTGGATCTGGACGGTGCCAGCCACGTGATCGTGGTGAAGAACCAGACCTTCCTGCAGGATGGCCGGCAGTTCGAGTACACCGAATCGCGGCATACGTTGGACAAGTTCTACTTTTCCGATGTGGCGCGACGCTGAGGCGCTGCCAACCCATCATTCACAACACAAGGGCCAGCAACTCGGGGCTCACCGTGCCGAGCTTGCTGGCGGCCTTGGTGAGGTTCACCTGCTGTGCGGCGCGGGCAGTCTCAAGCAGCCTGGGTTGCAGTTCATAACCCCGGCCATCCAGCCACTCCAGTACCTGCGCCAGATGCCAGACCGATGGACTGCCTTCGTGGACCGCCAGCGGGAAGGTGCTCGAATGGTTGAGCATGAGCTTGCGGATGTTCTGCCGGGAAACGCCGGCGATCTCGGCAATGTCAGTGAGCCCGACCAGGTCAGGCATCACTTCGATCAGCCGCGCATCGGGAATGGCCCGCTTGACGTCCTGCAAGGCACTGAGCAGCGCCTGGACGGCGCTTGCGGCGTCCCGGGAAAACGCCAGGGCCAACCGCCCCGGGACTCCGCTGCCGATCAGCGAATCATCACAACCCCATTCGTACAGGCGCTCGATCAGTGCATCCTGATCATTGTTGTGCTCCGAAAGCTGGTATCTCAGCGTGAATTCATATTCCACGGCGCTACTCCTTGGGTGATGCGGCCAGAGGAACGCCAGCAACACGGTTCATGACACAACCATCCACCACCTGACGCAACCTGCGGGCATGGCTGAAGGCATTACGCGGCGTGCAGAAGACGCTACTGATGCAGTGATCCTGGCATCGACACTGCTGGCTGTTGAGTGAGCAATACATCTTTCCCCAGACATGTGAGCCCCCCACACTGATTCGCCACCCCTGCTCCTCCGCGTGCTGCAGAGCCTCCTCGACCGCCTTGATAGGGTGCCTTGCTCTAGCCATCCATAGCCTCCAGTCTCTCTCTCGCAGACAAAGTTGTCAATTGACAACCTATCCAGCTTATCGACAAAAAATGACGCAGCCAGCGCGTCAACCCGCGCGGGTTTCGTGAGTGTAGGGAGAGGAGAAAAGCCGGATGGATCAATGTATTTTCGGGGTATTTCGCAGAACACCCGCAGTCAGCTTTCCGGCTGCTGGAACCGAAAAAACGGGGTATCGAAGTGATTTCGACTTGAGGTTGAGCACCGCATTCCCACAAGCTCAGCGCTTGCCGCGCCACCGATCCACGGCAATGACCAGCAGTGACACGACCACGAATCCCACCAGCACCATCAGTGCATTGACCAACACCTGTGAGTAACCCAACTGGTTCACGTCGATGAAGGGATAGGGATACGAGTCGACCAGGCTGCCGCGCACCAGGGCGTAAACGAAGTAGACCGCCGGGTAGATCAGCCACGGCCAGACATCACGCCACTGCAAGGTGCCCTTGGGCACGCAGAACCACCAGTAGATCACGAACAGCACTGGCATCACGTCATGCAGCAATTCATCGGCAACCCATTGCAGGCCCTGGGGATTCCAGGTGTTGCGCAACAGCAGGTTGTACGCCAGCCCGACAACGATAATCGCAGCGGCCACCCCGCCCTGTACGGAGGGCTTGAGAAAGAACCGCCGCAGTGCCGAATCCCCTGACGTGGCCGCGCAGGTCAGCACCACGGCCACGAGGATATTGGTCAGTACCGTGAAGTAACTGAAGAAGATATCCAGCCCACCCAGCAGGCTCTTCCCTGCCTGCCAGCGCGAAGCCAGGATCAGGTAGAGCTGCAGGAGCAATGCAAACCACCCCAACACTGCCGCGACCTTCACGGCGCCCCCTCCCCGACTTTGCGTCAACACCCTACCGTCGCTCATGACCTGGTCTCCTGCTGGCCCTGGCACCTGCGACGGCATGGCCCCCATCGATTGGGTGGTCATACGCAGCATGTCTGTTGAACGGGACGCTAGAAGAGCATGGGGCAAAACGCTACTGTCAGAAATGACAGTTCCGACCAGCGGGAACGACTGACTGACGCATTGGAAACACTTCTTAGCTGCGGTGCGCACTAGCCACTCGCGCGTTGAACGCAGCAAACTCATCAGATGAGTCCTCCCAACGTTCGATGGAGCGAGCCAGGACCTCAATCAGCGGACGGTTGACCTCATAGTTCTCGATCAAGTCATCCATCAAGGCCCGTGCCTGAGCATAGTCATCATCATTGGCGATTTGGCTGATGAACCCTGCCTCCTCGAACAAGGCATGGGCTTTTTCCTTGATGACGGCAAATCCCATGTCAATCAGCCTCCTTCCGGTAACGTTTGCAGGGCCCGGCCAGAGCCAATACTGGCTTGCGGTTTTCGCAGAATTCGATGAAGACAACCAGTCCAATGTCTTTGCAGGGTATTGCAATGACTTTTCCTGGAGCCAGAAATGACAATGGCGGTCGACACCGAGGCATCGACCGCCATTGCTTTAACGCTTTGAGCCTACATCAGGCAGGGATCATTCCCACTCCCTTATCAATGGAGCGATAAATCTTTCATAAAAAAACTTTATGAAATAGAAGAATCGAACAGCCATGAAAAATGCCATGCACAGTAAAACTCTTGTGGCGAAGGCCGCCGATAGCCTGCATCTCAAGGGTCGCCAACTCATCCGCATTACCATCACGAACAACCTCAGCCAGTAGCTCCGCGTTCATAGGCTTCCTGGGTACTGGCGAAGCCTGTCTTGTACACGCCGTTGTTGAGATTTTCGTAGACGCGGACATTCACGGCGTCGATTTCGGCCTGCAGGTCGTTGGAATAGTAGTCGCCGGCTTTTGCACCCCAGATGATCGAACGCCGAATTGAACATCCGGATAATTTCGGAGGATTCATTCGAGACGATTGTCTTCTGATGGTAGCGCCTGCCTCGGCCCTGAAGCACCGTTTCCCCTCGGGCCCGTCCCCGTCCGGGGTGATCCGTCACGAAATATCGACGGCCGACGCTTGATCGTCCCATTCGCCATATCGGCGCTTTTTGAGATATCGGCACTCAGATCCATCTTCTGCCAGACGCCATCAATCAATTCACCCATGCTATCTACACTTTTCGATCTGGTGCGTCTCGAAACAGTGGCACGACTGCGGTGCCAAGCAACTCGATCGATCGCCGCATGGCTTCTGTTTCGAGTGCAGCGGGACTCATCTGAAAGGTGATGCGGGACACGCCGCCCAACGCATGGCTGCACGCCCTCATCTTGGCAGCGACCGTTTGCGGACTGCCGACCAGGAAGGCTCCTGCGGGACCGCACATCGCCTCGAATTGATACCGCGTCGGCGGCGGCCAGCCGCGTTCCTGCCCGACGGTGCTCATCGCCTGGAACCAGCCGGGAAAGAAAGCCTCCCTGGCTGCTTCATCGGTATCGGCAACAAACCCCATGGCATGGACACCGACTCTTTGTTCGGCCAGTGGATGACCGGCAACCTGCATGGCGCGCCGGTAGAGGTCGACAGCAGGCCGGAAGCCCTCGAAAGTGCCGCCGATGATGGCGACCATCAGTGGCAGCCCAAGCGTACCGGCGCGCTCGAACGAACTCGGCGTACCGCCCACGCCGAGCCAGATTGGCAACCGGTCCTGATGCGGACGAGGATAGACACCTTCACCATTCAGCGCTGGCCGGAAACGGCCGCTCCATCTGATATGAGGCACCTCGTTGAGCTTGAGCAAGAGGTCGAGCTTTTCGCTGAACAACGCATCATAGTCGCGCAGATGATAGCCAAACAGCGGATAGGCTTCGGTGAAAGAACCCCTGCCAACCACCAGTTCCGCTCTGCCTTTAGAAATGAGATCGAGTGTCGCGAACTCCTGAAACACCCGCACCGGGTCGGCAGCGCTGATGACCGCCACCGCGCTTGTCAGCCTGATAGCCTTCGTACGCGCCGCCGCAGCCGCGAGAATAACGGCAGGCGCCGAATCAAGCGCGTTCTCCCGGTGATGCTCGCCCATACCAAAGACGTCCAGGCCAACCTGGTCGGCCAGTTCCACTTCTGCAAGCAAGCTTTCCATGCGATCAGAGGCAGACTGTAAATGGCCTGTCCTCGGATTGATCGCAAGCATCGCAAAACTATCGATACCGATCTCCACTCTTCACTCCTTTCGCGATGCGCTGCTGAGAACTTGCGCGATCTGTAAGCTCGACAATGCGGTGTTGATCTGCAAAGGCATTCAGGAATGCCTTTTTCAGTCCGACTGCGGTTTCAGCCGTGGCTCTGGAGAACGTTGGCCAGACTGCCGCGATGCAGCCATGCGACTATCGAGGTAATCGCCAGCAGAACAATGGCCGGGAGCGGGTTCCCGCCGATCAGCACCAGGTGGGTGAACACGGCGCCGATCATAGTAACGGCCAGCAGAACTGCACCGAACGCTACCGTTACCGGAAGAAGGATAGCGATAGCGCCAGCGATCTCGACCACGCCAGTGAAGATTCTGAACCACTGGCCGGCCCCGATCTGGTCGAAGATGGCGACCATCATCGGTACGCCCGCCAGCTTGGCGCTGCCGGCGGCAAGGAAAGCGGCGGCACTTAGAAGGCGCAGAACCCAGGAAGTGATCCTGGCAGCTCTGGTGGGAGTCAAGGCGTTTTGTGATGATTTCATAGAGCACCATGAAACAGAGTGTTGATGGAAATAGCGCCATCCAGACGAGTGTGCTGGCGCTTTCGAAATCTGATCGTGTCTATCCAGTATTTCCGCCTATCTCGGCGGACCTGAGAGACCGCGCCTGATCAAGCCGCAATGCCTTGATCTGCGCCTTTGCGCACGGGATTGCGGAGGCCTTTGCCATTGCACTGGTCGCGACATCAAAATTTTCTCGCGTTCCTTTACATCTGAAAAGCCGTTATTATCAGATGGACACTATCTGCCAATCCGATGGATCTCAACTCATGCTGGACGGTTTGTCGCTTGATCAGGTGCGCGCCTTCATTGCTGCGGTCGACGAAGGGAGTTTTTCCGCCGCCGCGCGCAAGCTGGGTCGCGCCCAGTCCGCCGTCAGCGAACTCATACGTGCTCTTGAGCATCAGTTGCGCGTGGAACTCTTCGACCGGACCGGCCGCTACCCGAAACTGACGCCGGCCGGAAGCATGTTGCTCGCTGGCGCGCGCGAGGTCGTTGCCAAAGTCGATGCGTTCAAGTCACAGGCGAAGGGCATGGCATCAGGGCTCGAACCCGAGTTGTCGGTCGTGATCGATGTCTTCTTTCCCATCAGCGTCATTGCCGAAGCCGCCCGGGATTTTCGGGAGAAGTTTCCAACCGTGCCGCTACGGCTCTTCGTCGAGGTTCTCGGTGGCACGGTTCTGCCGATCCTTGATCACCGCGCCCATTTGGGCATCGTGGGCACCCTGCCTGTGATGCCCCCCGGCATCAGGACCGAACCGCTCGGAACCGTGGATTTTGACGTCGTGGCCGCTGCCAACCATCCGCTTGCGGCCTTCGATGCGCCGATCCCGCGCAGTGAACTCAGCAACCATATCCAACTCGTCCTGACCGATCGCACCGAACTGTCGCAGGGGCGGGAGTTCGGGGTTCTGTCGCCCCAGACCTGGCGGCTGGCTGATCTTTTCGCCAAGCACACGTTCCTACTCAACGGCCTTGGCTGGGGCGGCATGCCCGGCCACACGGTCAGAGCGGACATAGAGGAAGGGCGCCTTTCGCGCCTACGCATAGAAGGCGTAGCCGCGAGCGATCTCAAGCTGCCGATGGCCATCGCCTATCGCGCGGATGATCCCCCGGGACCGGCTGGCCGATGGTTTATCCAGCGATTGGGAACATGCGCACATCACCAGACAGGCTCCTGACGGGGGCGAAGCGAAAGGTCGCATTTCTATCGACGACATCATTGCTTGAGCAAGCGATGGAGGCGCGAAATTTCACCTCCCGTTCTGTTCAGCCCCAAAAAGCCAAAAGCCCGCAATTACGCGGGCTTCAGGGCATTTCTTGCTAGATCGTACCGGGCTGTGCCGGACGCGGGATCACTCCCACTCTATTATCAACAGGCTCTCCGGCCCCAATAAAATATGAACGATTTGTGCACATCAAGAAAACGATGCCACGAAAAATACCATTCACAACCTCCGTCCCTTTTTGGGCGCTCGGCAGCTATCGTCTGCTGTAGAAATAGCCTGGTTGTAGAAATGATTTGAAGTTTTATTTCCTAATTGAACGCCAGCCTACTGGTCAGCATCCTCGTGATGCCATCTCGACAAATCGTAATAATGGCGAGTCCTGCGGCGCAGGTCGATACACCAGCGTGAGAGGAACCGTGAAGTCGGATTGAGTATCAAGCTCCCGATATTTCACACTTTCTCGATGCAGCGATTTCAAGGTCTCAGGCACGATAGTGATCCCCTTGCCTGCGGCAACTAAAGTGACTGCGGAAAGTAATCTAGGTACATCGGCTGCGACGCGCGGCGTGAACCCTGCTTCTAAGAAGGCCGCAAAAAGCACTTCCTGGATGCCTGGGCCATCAGCCCGCCGATAGAGGATAAGTTCTTCGGCGCTCAACGCTGACAAAGCAATGGGACCGGTGTCCTGCGCCAGAGGATGTCCAATCGGCAAAGCGACAACCATGCGCTCTTGACACAGTACAACCGATTTCAGCATGGGGTATCGCTGAGTTGTTGATCTTACGAACACGGCATCCAGCGACTCCTGCACCACAGCATCAAGCAAATCCCGTGTCGTATTTTCGTGAGAATCAAGCGCGATCATAGGGTATCTCGCGTGAAATGCCCGTATCAATTGAGGGACCTTTGGGTGCAAGGAAGCGGAACTGGTATATCCAACTGCGATCCGTCCACACTCACCGCGAGCCGCCTGCTGTGCCCGCATAACCGCCCGATCTACGTTGGTCAGCAGCTCTCGAGCTTCATTCAAGAACACACGACCAGCCGCATTGAGACGAATGCTGCGAGGGGTGCGATCGAACAATCGCACCTCCATTTCGCGCTCCAAATCCCGAATTTGTGAGCTGAGTGGCGGCTGCTGAATGTTCAAGCGTTGCGCCGCACGAGTCATATGTTCCTCTTCAGCGACCACAACGAAGTAGCGCAAATGACGAAGCTCCATGGCGTTACTACCTTTTACATATGCTTTAGGTATTTTGCATATATTTTACATTACACATAAGCATCCATACCATCTGGTGGTCGCAATCATTTGCAGGGTCTGGTTATGAGCATCGACTTCCACTCCAGTGAAAACAGGTATACATACGCCGCTCGAGACGCCGACAGCGGATGGGCTACGGCTATCAAGTCCGTGCTCGACCCATCAGGTAAACGCGTCGCGGATATCGGATGTGGAGGCGGGATCTACTCAATCGCCTGGATCGAGCTTGGCGCCAAAGAAGTGATAGGCGTCGATTTTTCCGTCGAGATGGTCTCGGCCGCTCGAGAAAAATCAGTAAGACAAACGGGAATTTCCTTCCAAGTGGGCACCGCTGAGAAAACAGACTTGGCGAGCGAGAGCATGGACATCGTTTTCGAGCGGGCGCTTATTCACCACATCAAAAATTACGACGCTTGTTTTGCCGAAGCTTTTCGCTTGCTTGCCCCTGGCGGGAGATTGCTGATTCAAGATCGCACGCCTGACGACGTGCAGGTTGCTGGGTCTCCTGTACACATTCGCGGGTATTTTTTCGAATGCTTCCCTCGACTACAGAAAGTTGAATCCAACCGAAGACCAACTGATGATCGAGTTGTAGGCGCCCTACTGAAGGCTGGGTTTGAAAATCCGAAAACTATTCAGCTCTGGGAAATCAGAAAGACCTATGAGAATTTTGAAGACTTAGAGACTGATCTCCGTAATCGTACGGGCCGATCAATCCTGCATGAGCTTAATGATGAAGAATTGGCCAACTTGATCTCATTCATTAGTAGCCGTATCGATGTTGATCAGCCGATCAAAGAAATGGACAGATGGACATTGTGGCTTGCTGAGAAACCTTAAGGCACAGCCATCCTTGGTAACTGGAGTTCTGAGGGTGAGTTGGCGGAGCGCTCACTCACTACCAAGCCAAAAGTCTGCCGAATGGCTTTGCAGCCCCCTTCTACTCATTGCTGGGATCGAATGAGTGACTTCCTCGGAGCTTACGGCCATCGCAGTGTTATACACCACGATGACAGAGGAACGAGAAGATGAGTAATAACCCCATTAGCGAGTCACAAGCATCAAACCAGCAATCAGGGCTTCAAAGCATTTCAGGTGCGCTAGGTATGCGAAGAAGCACTGTCGATACCATGTCGGCTTCAGCCAACTGAACATGGTATCGACATCCTTTCTGATGAAGCTTGCTCTGTGCACCATGACCAACGCCATTAATGACGTAGAAACTCTCGTAACCATCAAAAATATTTATAAATAAATCAAATGGTTACGAGAAAAACCTACTCCCACTCTATTATCAATAGGCACATATAAACCCTTGGAACCGCACTTTTTAAAGAAACTTCTATTCGAGACCATGAGAAATACCATACGGGAAACTCTCTTGAGGGTCATATCGCTTGGAAACACCTACCCAGGGCAACGCCGGTATAAAGCTGCCGCATCAACATCGAAATCCGGAGAACATCAGCCCATAATCGAATCGGGCGACCGATTGGGATATCGTCGCATCCAAGCTGTGGGAGGCCAGGAAGCGGACGGGTTGAGCGGATATGGCTTGGGCCTTAACGGCGCAGCGCAAATTCTGCAGCGTCCTCTGCGCCGTGAACCTCAGCGTCAAGCAGGCGCTCGTAGATCGTCATCGCACGAGTTTTGATCTCTATTGGTGAACGCTGAAGTGCAATCACAAGCCCTATAAATTCGCCGTCGTACAACCCTCCAACGGTCCTATCTGGCGATGTACGTGCAAGCTCAGTTGCAGCCTCTGCGATTTCAAGCACCAGCATTTCAAAGCCTGGATAAAGCAACAGGTGCTGAAGCGAGCGTACAAACAACAGCCCCATCGATTCTCTGAGCAGATCAATATTTACTGCAACAGAAGCCAGCAGGGCTCGCGTCATTTCATCGGGAGGTAATCGCTCGCCACGATCTACAGCTGTAGATAGAGCATGAGCCTCGAACCCACTGACAATGCTGGCGACAGAAATGAGGTAGGCATGCGAGCGGCTTCGAATATCGAGATCGAGTTCACGCCATCCCGCTGCAGCCGCAAATAACACGCCAGACCTGGCAGAAATATCATGCCCGGCCATCACCACTTCGACTATCTTGCCCATCCCACAAGAAGTAGCGCTATCGACAATCACGCTAGCAGCAGAGAACTCACCACCAATCTGCCTAAGCTTATGATCGCTATGACTGAGCCAGAAGTTGACAATCTCCTGCTGTAGGCTCGTATGCATGCGAACTCGCAGGCGCCACAACGACTGGACTACAGCTGCATCTTCAAACGCCGCTGGAAACCTCCGCCAGATCGCCTCAATCAGCTCGCCCACTCTTGCCGCATCTGCCCACCAAAGTTCATGCGACCTGAACATTAGGATTGCACTCCAAACCTCGGGATCTTCAGGATGAGTAACGTGTAGTTCCAACTCCGAGAGCCAACCATCACAATCCACGCCGTCACGATAAAGATATCCCGCGGCGATCGCAGACAGCAGCGTGAAATTGCGCTGAGGGAGAAAATGCATGCCGCCGCCCCGGCCAAATAGCATGGCCTCAGGGCGTTGATCTGGTTTCTCATTCCGCTCACGATTGGATTTGTTTAACTCGGCATGACGTAGTGTTTCTGCGGCTAACACATTGGGGTCGCGCTGCAGCCAGCCCTTGAGCAACTCGATGTCACGACTCTCCAGACCTCTCAGGCGTTTAGCGAGTACCTCCATGGCGCTGGCAACGTCGTGGCGAAAGCTAGTCGACGAAAAGCCACGGGATTGGGCATCCCAAATCAAAGTTTTTTGTATCTGAGCGTCGACTGCCTCAACCGACGAAAGCTCTCTAATCGCGGCGCCTGTAACCTGCTCGTGCAGACCCGGTTGTAAACGCGGAATGATACGAAGAACACGATCTGGGAACGACTTCGCAAACGCGGCAAAAGCCCGAGACAACTCAGTAACACCGCCCTTCAGCCAGTGTTTCGGATGCTCATGACGGCCAGTATGGTCGTTTACTGCAACGAACATTTTGATAATCGCATCGTCACTGGCTTTCGCCATCTGATCGTGGCTCATGGGTGATCCAACGAACTGCGCCATCCTCTGACCGCCACGTTTTGCTTTTAGCGTGGGCTGTTCGACCTGCCACTCCTCAACTTGCCTACGACGACGGGGCGTCAGCACGTGCACAGGTAGTTCGGCAAGTAAACGCAACCTCCGCTCATCAGACCAACGGAGCAATTGCCTTCTATGGGCAGGATCTTGCTCTTCCTGTAATTCTTCCCCCCAAGGCTCCCAAGCCTCGATGTAATCGCGAATCCGCTCAATATCAGCGAGAGAGAGGTAGGGAGTGATCTGGGCAATCAGTGTGCTTGACGACCAACCGCAGATCACGTGGCCGACACTTCTTTCATCGTCGAACGTGTCGCTACCTAGATGAAGACGCCGCTGATCGGCCAGGAGAAACGCGAGCGCATACTCAGCAAATACAGCCGAGTTCGCCGCCAGGGTATCGGCCACTAGCGACTGGACCTCGTCAATTTCTACAGCAACAACAGTAGCAAGCAAGGTGCGCACACCTGGCGGGTCAGAAACTGCTGACTCTTCGAGCACACTTCGCAGAAGCTGCGTCAAAAGCCCCTCTCCAGAGTCATGTTCCCAATCGTATGGAACAGATATCGATTGCGGATACCGATGCCCTGGCCGTCCATCACCAATCTCTCGCGATGCCAACCCGACAAACCAAGGCAGGAGCCGTTCGGCACAATAGAGCGGTGCGGCTGCCGCAATCTTTTCAACACCATAAACCCTGATGCCATTGTGCCGATCCGCAGGCTGGAACTCAGCCCAAAATGAGATGAGATCCAAAGCAACGTGAGTATTGCCATTCTCATGCAAAGTCTTGGCGTAATGGGATATCGCCCAATCTGCCAACATCGTTCGATTAAAGATCGTACGGACATGAGCGATTGCACGGTCGGTCGCAATACCAGAACGCTCAAAGAGACTAAACACGTCTCCATCATGTGAAGCTTCCGACCAATAGCGGTCGACCAGATCCATAACTTGGCTCGAGTCCTGAGCAACTTCTCGAACGAGCAGCATGATTGCATTCCAGCGATGCTTTTCGTCCTGTAGAAGAAAAGGAAGGAGCGGCAGCACCCGTGATCTCCAGCACGGCCATCTTGTCGCTAGCTGCCTGAATGCCCGATTCGCAAGTACATGATCGTTACGCGCCATCCAATCGACCCAAGCAATATCACTTGCGCTCGGATCATCAGCACTCGCCAAATAATCGGCCACAAGATGGCGCAAATGTCTGCGTGTCTTGGGGTTTGGTAGCAACAAGCGAATAGCAACCTCATAGGAAGCCATATCAACCCTTCGCATGTGCTCAAGGCCGCGCAGGACTGTTCCGCGCGCGAATAATCCTTCTTGGCGACTCCATGCGTAATCAGCCAGCTCTTGTGCAGTTCGGAGTGTCTTAGCCTGGAAATCATCGAGCCATGACTGATGACTGAATCCGATATTGGCGTCTTCACGGATGACGATGCCAATCGCCTCGGCCCAACGCAGCATCTCGCTGTAATCAGGATCATAGTAAGCGGCCGGCCGCCAGAGGCTCTCACACTGCGTCATGTCAGCTGCGAGTTGGCGTAAGAACGCCAGACACGAAGCACGCGCGGTCCCTACAGGTAGTTTTTTGTCGAGCCATCGATCAAGTAAGTTTGCTGCTGTGAAATCCGCAGGATTCAAGCCAGATTTGGCAAGATCGACGTATATACCGAGAGCGAAAGGTGTACGCAGCGCCTCTTTGAGACTATCCGGCAAGACCGTGGAGTCGATACCGAGCTCACCAAGCAGTGTGGATATTCGCTCGAACGGAGGCAGAGTGAGTAGTAACTCATCCGCATCAAGCAACTTAAATCGAGCGTCGAACTTCGCCTCAAATGGTCGCGAAGAAACGATGACATGAATGGGAAGTTTATTGCCCTCTTGACTCTCTGCTTCCCGTAGCCGAGACGCAAGGCGAAGTAAGACCTGCATGCGCTGTGAACTCTGGTCCATCACTTCACTGACAGCGTCAAGCTGATCAATGATCAGCACAACCGGGGCTTCAACCGCCAGCGAGAGAAGCTCCTGTTCGATATCACCTGACATACCAAGATCGCAAGCAAGGTCGGCGAAATTCACAATATTAGGGCTAAGCATGTCGGCCTTTATCGCGAGCACAATCTGGCCGCGGGCTTTGAGGGCACAATACAGCTCGGCGAGAAGTGCTGACTTCCCAGTCCCTGCTCCTCCGACGACCAGCGTGGAGCCTGCAGGATGCCGATTGATCCGCTGGACCAGATCATCGAACTCTGGTCGCTCTATATGCTGCCCCCAAATCAGTTGAGGCCAGTCGGCCAGACCGCGCGACCCGAGCGTAATATCTTCTTCAACGTCAGCTCTGGTGAATGTCTGTGTGCTCTTTGAGACCAAGCCAACTGCAGCAAACTGAGCCTCAATCATGGCCTCGGCAACCTCCACAGCCACAACAAGTTGGACTTTGAAAAAACGCTGACGGACAGCAGGGATGCACTCCAGTAACGCATCGAGGTCGACTGGTCTAAGAAGCTCATATTTCAGACTCTTCAGGGCCGTCCTGATGCCTGGCATGACAGCCTCGATATTCAGCATCGAGAACGCTTCATACTTTTTAATAACGTCGGTAGCCAGACTTAGAAGCTCTGTTTCATTGGCAGTTAGCCAAGTCTGTGGCGCATCGAAAAAATCGATTGTAGTGCCGGCAGGATCCGAAGCAAGGGCAAGAATAAATCGGAAACCGGCCGGGTCCGGCATAAGCGCCGGCTCAAGCACGACATTTAGAAGGAACTTGATTACCTCACGGAGCGTGTCCGGCCGAGTGAAACCAGCTTTAACCTTTTTGCACTGAATAAGCCCAACCGGCAGCTCATCCTTCGTGAGCCAAACATCCCGCCCCTGGTCAGCTCCTGTGACCATCAAACGAGCATTGCTGTACCACGGAAAATCAGACGCACGCCCTCTATAGATGCTGTACAGGAGGAGCTCAAAATCAGCGTCCGTTAACGCAAGATAATTTGCTCTATCTGGTCCCACGCGCCCTTCGTCCAAGGCTTCGACGTGAGCGTATGCAACGTCAATCTCATCATCTGTGAGGAGTTTCATTCTGGTCTTCCGTGTTTGAAAATATCCAGCTATCGTCGAGAGCTGCCACTAACACAATTCGGCTCTTTCAATAGCGAGAATAAGCCATTCGCTCGGGCATGAAAAAACCGGCAAGAGCCGGTTTTTTCATGCAGCGCTGTGGGGTCACTCCCACTCAATAGTCGCCGGCGGCTTGCTCGACACGTCGTAGGTCACGCGGGAAATACCCTCGATCTCGTTGATGATCCGGCCACTGACGGTTTCCAGCAGTTCGTAAGGCAGGTGTGCCCAACGCGCGGTCATGAAGTCGATGGTCTCTACGGCACGCAGGGCCACGACCCAGGCGTAACGACGGCCGTCACCGACCACGCCCACCGATTTCACCGGCTGGAACACCACGAAGGCCTGGCTGACCTTGTGGTACCAGTCGGCCTTGCGCAGTTCCTCGATGAAGATATGGTCGGCGCGACGCAGCAGGTCGGCGTATTCCTTCTTCACTTCGCCAAGGATCCGCACGCCCAGGCCCGGGCCCGGGAACGGATGACGGTAGACCATGTCGTACGGCAGGCCGAGTTCCAGGCCAAGGCGACGAACCTCGTCCTTGAACAGCTCGCGCAGCGGCTCGACCAGCTTGAGGTTCATCTCTTCCGGCAAGCCACCAACGTTGTGGTGAGACTTGATCACGTGGGCCTTGCCGCTTTTCGCGCCAGCCGACTCGATCACGTCCGGATAGATGGTGCCCTGGGCCAGGTACTTGATGTTGTTCAGCTTGCAGGATTCGGCATCGAACACGTCGATGAAAGTACGGCCGATGATCTTGCGCTTCTTCTCCGGGTCGGCTTCGCCGGCCAGGTTGCTCAGGAACTGCTCTTCGGCGTTGGCACGGATCACTTTGACGCCCATGTTCTCGGCGAACATGGCCATTACCTGCTCACCTTCATGCAGGCGCAGCAGGCCGTTGTCAACGAAGACGCAGGTCAGTTGATCGCCGATGGCCTTGTGCAGCAGCGCTGCGACCACCGAGGAGTCGACACCGCCGGACAGACCCAGCAGCACGTTGTCGGTACCGACCTGCGCACGGATCTGGGCAATCGCGTCTTCGGCAATTTTCGACGGCGTCCACAACGCTTCGCAGCCACAGATGTCGAGAATGAAGCGCGACAGGATGCGTCCGCCCTGCTTGGTGTGGGTCACTTCCGGGTGGAACTGCACGCCGTAGTAACGCAGGTCGTCGTTGAACATGCCGGCAATCGGGCAGCTCGGGGTGCTGGCCAGGATGTGGAAGTCTTCCGGCATGCGGGTGACCTTGTCACCGTGGCTCATCCACACATCGAGACCGAACAGGCCGTCGGCATCGACGTGGTCTTCGATGCCATCGAGCAGACGGCTCTTGCCGACCACATCGACACGGGCATAACCGAATTCACGCAGCTCGGAACCTTCGACCTTGCCGCCCATCTGTTCGGCCATGGTCTGCATGCCATAGCAGATACCGAAGACCGGTACGCCCAGGTCAAACACCGCCTGCGGGCAGCGTGGGCTGTTGGCTTCATGTACCGACTCGGGGCCGCCGGCGAGGATCACGCCTTTGGGAGCGAATTCGCGAATCGCTTCGTCGTCCATGTCGAACGGATGCAGTTCGCAGTACACGCCGATCTCACGCACGCGGCGGGCGATCAGTTGGGTGTACTGGGAACCGAAGTCGAGGATCAGGATGCGGTGGGCGTGAATGTCGAGGGCCATGGCTCATTCTCGTCTGTGAAATCAGAAACAACACGGGGCTGTCATCAACAGCCCCGGTTCAAATTCGTCAATCGCCTCCAGGCCAGCGCCAGGAGGCGATCACTATCAACCTACGCGATAGTTTGGAGCTTCCTTGGTGATCTGCACGTCGTGAACGTGAGATTCGGCCATGCCGGCACCGGTGATACGCACGAACTCAGGCTTGGTGCGCATTTCTTCGATGTTGGCACTGCCGGTGTAACCCATCGAGGAACGCAGGCCGCCCATCAGTTGGTGAACGATGGCGGTCAGGCTGCCCTTGTACGGTACGCGACCTTCGATGCCTTCCGGTACCAGCTTCTCGGCACCTGCGGAGGAGTCCTGGAAGTAGCGGTCGGAGGAACCCTGGGACTGCGCCATCGCACCCAGCGAGCCCATACCGCGGTAGGCCTTGTAGGAACGGCCCTGGAACAGTTCGACTTCGCCTGGCGCTTCTTCGGTACCGGCGAACATCGAGCCCATCATTACGCAGGAGGCACCGGCCACGATGGCCTTGGACAGGTCACCGGAGAAACGGATGCCGCCGTCGGCGATCAACGGTACGCCAGTGCCTTCAAGGGCGGCGGCGACGTTGGCGATGGCGCTGATCTGCGGCACACCGACACCGGCAACGATACGGGTGGTGCAGATCGAGCCAGGGCCGATACCGACCTTGACTGCATCCGCGCCCGCTTCAGCCAAAGCCTTGGCGGCCGCGCCGGTGGCGATGTTGCCGCCGATCACCTGCACTTGCGGGAAGGTTTCCTTGACCCAGCGTACGCGGTCGATCACACCCTTGGAGTGACCGTGGGCGGTGTCGACCACCACGACGTCGACGCCGGCATTGACCAGCGCAGTGACGCGATCGCCGGTGTCCTTACCCGTGCCGACTGCGGCACCGACGCGCAGACGACCCTGGTCGTCCTTGCTGGCCAGCGGGTAGGCCCTGGACTTTTCGATGTCCTTGACGGTCATCATGCCCTTGAGAGCAAACTTGTCGTCGACGATCAGGACTTTTTCCAGGCGGTACTTGTGCAGCAGCGCGCGGACTTCATGCTTGTCGGCGCCTTCACGAACGGTGACCAGACGCTCTTTGGGGGTCATCACTTCGCGGACCGGGACATCCAGGCGGGTTTCGAAACGCACGTCACGGGAGGTGACGATGCCCACCAGGTCGCCATCGTGCAGCACCGGGACACCGGAGATGTTGTGCATGCGGGTCAGTTCGAGCAGGTCACGAACCGAGGCGTCGGCCTCGATGGTGATCGGGTCCTTGACGACACCGGCTTCGAACTTCTTGACCTTGCGCACTTCGGCAGCCTGCTGCTCGATGGTCATGTTCTTGTGGATGATGCCGATCCCACCTTCCTGCGCCATGGCAATCGCCAGACGGGCTTCGGTGACGGTATCCATGGCAGCGGAAACCAGCGGAATATTCAGCTCGATGCCACGGGTAAGACGGGTTTTGAGACTGACTTCGTTGGGCAGTACCTCGGAATAACCGGGCACAAGGAGAATGTCGTCGAAAGTCAGGGCTTCTTGGCTGATACGCAGCATCGCGGGGGCTCCCGGGCGGGAAAATGGAAGCGCGCCATTATACTGATACAAGGCCTGCGGCTCAATGTAAACCTTGGCCTATTTACAGCTCGACCTGAACCCAGGCGACGGGCTGATCCAGCCAATCGGCAAATTCGTCGAGAAACTCCTGCCTGAAGCCGGCTTCGAGCCAGTTATTGAAGATAAAACCGAGGTTGGAAAACGCGCAGGACTGAAGGAACAGGAAACCGTTGATGTCATCCTCATGCCCGCACAATGGGCAGATGAAATTCTCGGTGCGCCCCGGCATCCAGTCTTCCAGGCTGTCGAATAGCGCCTCGCCGACTTCCCGGCGGCATTCGGCGCAACCGGCTTCTTCGAGAAAGCCCTTGGACGGGGTGTAGATGCAGCGCTTGGTGACGATCTCCAGGCCGTTGATCGGCTCGCCGAACGGCAGCGCCTCCGGGCGCAGAACTACGCTGGCCGCCCCCGGCGCGATGGCGTGGGCCATGCGGTTGCCGGTGCGGCCGCAGGTGCTCAATTGTTCCTCGACGATGTTCTTGCGCACCAGCCAGCGCAGGATCGCCCGGGCACGGGGTTCGTGGACCGGCAGGGTGGAGATTTTCGGGACGATGATGCTTTGGGTGTTCATGCTTCGGGACTTCATGGCTACGGACTGGAACGCCGAGAGAGCACAGCGCTGTGCTGAAAAGCTTCGCGGGCAAGCCCACTCCCACAGATCGCCAAGCTTTTTCAGCAATCCGGCGCAGCAGCTTAATCCCCTGCTCCATCAGGTCAAGTGCTGAAGTACCGGCTGATCAGGGCAATCCCGCTGGCCAGCACCAACCAGGTCACCAGGCGCACGAAGGCTTCACGGGACAATTTCGCCGTCACCCGACGACCGATCCACAGCCCCAACGCCATCGCTGGCAGCAGGCACAGCGCCAACAGTAATAAGGGTAGCTCCGCGTAGACCCCGGCGATGACGAACAGCGACAGCCGTACCACCGTGCTGCAACTGATCAGCGCACTTTGCGTGGCTCGGGCCGCGTCCTTGGGCAGCCGGCTGTTGAGGTAGATCGCATAGAGGAAGCCACCACTACCGAACAGCGCCCCGAACAGCCCCCCCACCGTCCCCATCGGCACCGCCCAACCGGCCTTCAACTGCGCCGGCCGAACCTTGACCAGCAGGCTATAGAAGGCATAGGCGCTGATGAACAGGCCCATCAGCAACAGCAGGATGTCGGACTTGAGATTGAGCAGGAACACCACGCCCAGCGTACAGCCCACCGCCATGCAGGGCAGCAGCTGCAGCAGTTCCGCGCGGGCGACATCCCTGCGCGACGGCAACAGGTTGCCGAAGGCCGCGACAAAATCCAGCAGCACCAGCAACGGCACGATCTTCGACAGCGGCATGAACAGGATCAGGATCGGCCCGGCCACCAGCGCCGTGCCGAAACCGGCCACGCCAAAGACGATATAGGCCAGGGCCACACCCAGCTCCACCACCAGCCAGTCGGAGGCACTGAACGGCCACTGGTTCAACAACGCGACAAGACTCATGACACACGACTTCCACAAGGGGTTCGCTTGACTTTAGCCACTGGCGAGCCTTGCGACTAATATGTTCAAAGCCCGTCACTCATCTCGAAAAGGCATGACTTGTGATTTCCACCCGCCAGTTGCGTTATTTCGTCGAAATCGCCGACGCCGGCAGTTTCAGTGCTGCCGCCGAGCGCCTGTTCATCGCCCAGTCGGCCTTGAGCCGGCAGATCAAGGAACTGGAACGTCACCTGCAGACACCGCTGTTCGAACGCACGGCGCGCCAGCCAAGGCTGACCGCCGCCGGCGAGGCCTTTTATCCACGGGCGAGGAACCTGCTGAACGAGCTGAACAAGGCCAGCGAACTGGCGACGCAGGTCGGCCATGGCCAATCGGGCACATTGCGCCTGAGCCACTCCAGCACCGTGCCGATGAGCGGGAGGCTGTTGCGGGCGATCGCTCGCTATCTGGAGCAGACGCCGGGGGCGTCGATGGACATCGCCAAGTTGTCCTCGGAGGCCCAGCTTGAGGAACTGGCCGAGGGCCGGCTGGATGTGGGCCTGTTGCGCCTGCCGGTGCTGCGCCAGCGCGAGGGCGTGCAGATCCTGCCGTTGTTCAGCGAGCGCCTGCTGCTCGCCGTACCACCGAACCATGCCCTGGCAGGGTCGACCGAAGGCGTCGACCTGGCGCGACTCAAGGACGAAGCCTTCATCTCGATTCCCCACCCACAACGGGGTGGCTTGAGCTATCTCTCGGCCGAACTGTGCATGCGCCAGGGTTTCTTTCCAAAGGCGGCGCGGGTGGTGTCACGCAAGACTACCCAGTTGCAGTTGATCCAGGCCGGATTCGGTATCGCCCTGTTGCCCGAGTCGATGCGGGACATCGCCCCGAGCAACCTCCACTTCCTGCCGCTCAAGGACCCGGACTGCCACAGCACCCTGGCCCTGGCCTGCCGCCAGGAGCCGACACCGTTGGTGGCACAGTTCGTCGAGCGTTTTCAGGAGTACCTGCAAATCTGATCCGCCAGGCGCTGGCGATATCCCTCCATAGACATGGTGGTCGGCAACCAAATGCCTTTATCATGCCCGCCATGATCAAAGACCCCTTTTCACGCCTGGGCCTCGACCGCGAGGTTCTTACTGTCAGCCAGCTCAACGGCCGCGCGCGGGTGTTGCTGGAGGACGTGTTCAGCAATATCTGGGTCGAAGGCGAAATCTCCAACCTCGCCCGCCCGGCCTCCGGGCATGTCTATTTCACCCTCAAGGACAGCGGCGCTCAGGTTCGCTGCGCGCTGTTCAGGCAGAACGCCGCCCGCGTACGCCAGGCCTTGAAGGATGGCCTGGCGGTCAAGGTGCGCGGCAAGGTCTCGCTGTTCGAAGGCCGTGGCGACTATCAACTGATTCTCGACACGGTCGAGCCGGCCGGTGATGGCGCCCTGCGCCTGGCCTTCGAGGCGCTGAAGGAAAAGCTCGGCGCCGAAGGCCTGTTCAGCGCCGAACGCAAGGTGCCGTTGCCGGCGCATCCGCAACGGATCGGGATCGTCAGTTCGCCCACCGGCGCGGTGATCCGCGACATCATCAGCGTGTTCCGTCGGCGCGCTCCGCAGGTCGAACTGACCCTGATTCCCACGGCGGTCCAGGGCCGCGAAGCCACCGCGCAGATCGTCCGCGCGCTGAAGATCGCCGATGCCAAGGGTTTCGACGCCCTGATCCTGGCCCGCGGCGGCGGCTCGCTGGAAGACCTCTGGTGTTTCAACGAAGAAGCGGTCGCCCGCGCCGTGGATGCCTGCGTGACGCCGATTGTCAGCGCCATCGGTCATGAAACCGATGTATCCATCAGCGATTTCGTCGCCGATGTCCGCGCGCCAACGCCTTCGGCCGCCGCCGAACTGCTGGCCCCCGACTCCAGCGACCTGCAACGCCGAGTCGAAAGCCTGCAGCGCCGCCTGCTGATGCGCATGCGTGACCGGCTGGCGCGCGAGCGCCTGCGCCTGGATGGCCTGGCCCGACGCCTGCGGCATCCGGGCGAACGTCTGCGCCAGCAGGCCCAGCGCCTGGATGACCTGGATATGCGCATGCGCCGGGCCTTCGAGCGCCAACTCGATAACCGTCGACAAAAACTCCTGCGCCTGGAAACCCGCCTGTCCGGCCAGCACCCGGGCCGCCAACTGGCCCTGTTGCGCCAGCGCCTGGACAGCCTCGCCGAGCGCCTGCCCCGGGCGATGCGCGAAGGCCTGAAGGCCCGCCGCCTGCAACTGCAAAGCCAGATGCAGACACTGCACGTGGTCAGCCCACTGGCAACACTGGGCCGTGGCTACAGCATCCTGCTGGACGAACGCGGCCAGGCGATTCGCAACGCCGAACAGACGCGCCCCGGCCAACGACTGAAAGCGAAACTGGCCGAAGGCGAGTTGCAGGTGCGCGTCGAGGACAATCACCTGACGCCCGTGACCCTCTCGCTACTGGACTGACTTGCAAAGGATTTGACCATGCCACGTTTTCTTGCCGCCCTGCTGCTTCTGGGCCTGGCCTGTCACGCCCACGCCGACAGCTACATCACCCGGCTGCTGAACAAACCGGTGCCCGGCGGCGTCGCCGTGGTCGACCTCGGTACGGCAGCCCAGGCGCCCAAGGCCAGTTACCAGGGTAAACCGGTGCTGGTGGTCAGAGAGCAGAACAACTGGCTGGCGATCGTCGGCATCCCACTGAGCGTGAAACCCGGCAGCCAGCAGATCAGTTCGGGCAATCGCAGCCTGAACTTCAGTGTTGGCAACAAGAAGTACCCGGAGCAGCACATCACGCTGAAGAACACCCGCCAGGTCAATCCCAACCCGGCCGATCTCAAGCGCATTGATGAAGAATTGGCGGTGCAACTGCGCGCCTATCGCAGCTTCAGCCCCGGTACACCGAGCAACCTGCTACTGGACAAGCCGGTGAACGGGCCGCTGTCGAGCCGCTTCGGTGTGCGCCGATTCTTCAATGGCGAGGAGCGCAACCCGCATGCCGGGCTGGACTTCGCGGTGCCGGCCGGCACGCCGATCAAGACACCGGCAGCCGGCAAGGTGATCCTCACCGGCAATTACTTCTTCAACGGCAACACCGTATTCGTCGATCACGGTCAGGGCTTCATCAGCATGTTCTGCCATATGTCGAAGATCGATGTGCAGGTCGGCCAGAGCCTGGCCCGCGGTGCCGTGGTCGGCAAGGTCGGTTCCACCGGACGCGCCACCGGGCCGCACATGCACTGGAACATCAGCCTGAACGATGCTCGGGTCGACCCGGCGATCTTCATCGGCGCATTCCAGCCCTGAGCGGGCGAATGTGGGACAATGCCGGTCAATTGAGCCTTGCCTGAATCGACCCTACCCATGAACGCCCCCAGCAAACCCAAACCTGCGCGTAAAAAACCCGCCAAAGCCGCCCCGGCCAAGGCGGCAGCGCCGCGTGAAAAAGCCGCCCTGCATCCCCGCAACCGCCATCAGGGACGTTACGACTTCCCACAACTGATCAAGGGCTGCCCGGAACTCGGCCAGTTCGTGATCATCAATCCCTACGGCAAGGAAAGTATCGACTTTGCCGACCCGGCGGCCGTGCGCGTATTCAACCGGGCGCTGCTCAAGGCGTTCTACGGCATCGCCCACTGGGACATCCCGGCGGATTTCCTCTGCCCGCCAGTGCCGGGCCGGGCCGACTACGTGCATTTTCTCGCCGACCTGCTGGCAAACCACAATGACGGCGTGATTCCTCGCGGCGCCGCCGTGCGGGTGCTGGATATTGGCGTCGGCGCCAACTGCATCTATCCGCTGATTGGCCATGGCGACTATCGCTGGCAGTTCCTCGGCTCCGACATCAACCCGACGGCGCTGGCCGCCGCCAAGGCGATCGTCCAGTCCAACGGTTTGAACAAGGTCATCAGCCTGCGCCAACAGGACAATCCGAAACATATTCTCGCCGGCCTGCTGGAAAGCACCGAGCGCTTCGATCTGACGATGTGCAATCCGCCATTCCACGCCTCTCTCGACGAAGCCCAGAGCGGCAGTCGCCGCAAATGGCGCGCCTTGGGCAAGGCCGATCCCAAGCGCAAACTGCCGGTGCTGAACTTTGGCGGGCAGGCTGCGGAGTTGTGGTGTGAAGGCGGCGAAGCACGATTCGTGACGCAGTTGATCAACGAAAGCCCGTCCTTGGCGAATCAGGTCTTGTGGTTCAGCACGCTGGTATCGAAGGTGTCCAACCTGCCAGCCATCGAGGCGGCGCTGAAAAAGGCCGGTGTCCTGGAAAGCCGGGTCGTGGAGATGTCGCAGGGACAGAAGCAGAGCCGCTTCGTCGCCTGGACCTTCCAGGACAAGGCCCGGCAACAGGCCTGGCGCCAGGAGCGCTGGGCACGCTCCCACGACTCAAGCCAGGGATAAATCGAACAACGTTCGCCTGGCGATCGCCAGATGACGACATTTCGCAGGCGAAAAAAAACCGTGCCCGGATCGCTCCGCAGCACGGTTTCACTGCATCTTACTTGTTGACAGCGTCGGTCAGAGCCTTGGCTACAACCAGCTTGATCACTTTCTTGGCAGCGATTTCGATGGCAGCGCCAGTCGATGGGTTACGGCCAGTACGGGCAGGACGCTCGGTCACTTTCAGTTTGCCAACGCCTGGCAGAGTGATTTCGCCGCCATTTTCCAGCTGATCAGCAACGATGTCGGTCAGTTGCTCGAGAACCTTGCGCACTTCAGTCTTCTGCAGAGCGGTAGCTTCGGCGATATCGGCGATCAGTTGGTCTTTAGTAATAGCCATTGAGATGTTCCTTCCCTATCAAATTCATTTGGATTGCAGAGTGCAGTGCCAGACGTCGGGTCAAGCCTCATGGACCTGACACCCCGCTGATAAACCACGACGGATCGCGGATGTAGATAGCAAAAATGGGGTTTGGTTCGACCTGGCACCTGCTGAAAACACGCTTTGCGCGGTTACCTTGCGCAAGACGGGGCAAAGCTAGCACAGAGACGGGGAAATATCCGCCTCCCCCTAGCCATTTGGTCAGCTTTTGCGCTCGTTTTCGAAAAAAAACTGCCAGAAACCGCTGATTGGTCGAGTTTGACCCGGCAAACGCGGATTCAGCCCCGCTGTACGGTACACTGGCAATTTTTCCGGGGAGTCACGCCGCTCCCCCTGACAATCAGCCGAGAAGCCCATGCCGATCCGTCATTGTATCGTCCACCTGATCGACAAGAAACCCGATGGCACGCCCGCCGTGCTCCACGCCCGTGACTCGGAACTGAGTGAGTCCCAGGCCATCGAGCACCTGCTGGCCGACCTCAATGAAAGCTACAACGCCAAGCAAGGCAAGGCCTGGGGACTTTTCCACAGCGAATCGGGCGCCTACCCGTTCAGCGGCTGGCTGAAGGAATACCTGGACGGCGGCAAGGACTTCACCGCGTTCAGCCGGGTAGCGGTCGAACACCTGCAGAAGCTGATGGAGGAATCCAACCTCTCCACCGGCGGCCATGTACTGTTCGCCCACTACCAGCAAGGCATGACCGACTACCTGGCCATCGCCCTGCTGCACCACAGCGAAGGCGTGGCGGTGAACGCCGAACTGGACGTCACCCCGTCCCGTCACCTGGATCTGGCGCAACTGCACCTGGCCGCACGGATCAACATTTCCGAGTGGCAGAACAACAAGCAATCCAAGCAGTACATCTCCTTCATCAAGGGCAAGAACGGCAAAAAGGTTTCAGAATACTTCCGCGACTTCATCGGCTGCCAGGAAGGCGTCGACGGCCCGGGCGAGACCCGTACCCTGCTCAAGGCCTTCAGCGACTTCGTCGAAAGCGAGGACCTGCCCGAAGACGACGCCCGCGAGAAAACCAAGACCCTGGTCGACTACGCCAGCAGCCAGGCGAAACTGGGCGAGCCGGTGGCCCTCGAAGAACTCTCGGGACTGATCGACGAAGACCGCCCACGGGCGTTCTACGAACATATCCGCAACAAGGACTATGGCCTGTCTCCGGAAATCCCGGCCGACAAGCGCACCCTGAACCAGTTCCGCCGCTTCACCGGCCGCGCCGAAGGCCTGTCCATCAGCTTTGAGGCGCACCTGCTGGGCTCGAAGATCGAGTATGACGAGGAAGCCGGCACCCTGATCATCAAGGGTTTGCCGACCCAGCTCACCGACCAGCTCAAGCGCCGCAAGGACTGATCGATGCTCGGTGGCGTGCTGAAGAAGTTCCTGCTGATCCTGCTGGTGGTCGTGGCTTACCAGAACTGGGGCAAGATCGAACGGGTGTTCCACCCGGACTCGGTGGTGTCCGAGCAGACCCGAAGCCAGGCCCGGGTCGTACTCTATGCCACTGACTGGTGTGGCTACTGCAAGGCGACCCGGCGCTTTCTCGACCAGAAAGGCATTCCATTCAAGGAATTCGATATCGAAAAGGACGCCGACGCGCGCAAAGCCTATCAGGCGCTGGGCGGCGGCGGGATCCCGATACTCGACGTCAACGGCACGCTGATTCGCGGTTACCAGCCGGACGAGATTCTCAAGGCTCTGTAAGAGCAGGCGGTGCGGCGTCCGACTTGCCCACGAATAGGCCCGTGCAGCCGCCAAAAGCTTCGCGGGCAAGCCCTGCTTCTACAAGATTGCCGTGTGCACGCGACAGACTTGGCTCATTATCCGCAGGGTCCCTTCAGGACGCCTCGATGCGGAAGCCAAGACGCGGGAAGTGCACATGCACCACGCCCACGCGCTCATCTTCACGTCGCAGGATCAGTTCCTCGCTACCGACAAATACCAACTCGCCGGCTACCGGGTCTACCCCATAGTCGGTCGCCGCAATCACCACCTGTTGACCCACCGTAAAACCGTTCGGGTCGATGAAGCGCTCCTCGGGCAGCGCTGCCGGCACCGTATCCCGAGCCACCTGCACCGCCTCTTCGGACGTCATGTCCTTCGACGCACCGTGCCCAAATCCCAAAACCCGGCCCAGCCAGGCCGAAACCGCAGGGTAGTCGTCGACCAACGGCGAGGTCACCGGCGTGGCCTTGAGGAACCAGAGGATATGCGCCATCGAGAAGTCGGCGATGGAGGGCTCGCCGAACAGGAAATCGCCTTCCTCGCGCTGCAGTTGCTGCTCCAGCCGGGCCATGAGGGTCGGCCAGGAATGCCTGGCTTCTTCCAGGGGAACACGGGTGGCCGAACCACCGCTGAATAACCCGGCCCGATCGGCCATGAACGCCTTGGCCTGCTCCGGGGAAAACCGGGCGAAACGCACCGCAGCCGATTCCGGCTGAAACACCAGGGCGACCGCGAGCCTGAACACCACCGAATCGGCCCAGGCGGCGAACGTTGCCGCGACCATCTCGCGACCTTCGGGGAACAGCGTCGGCGACACCTTTTCCTGCTCCAGGCGACGGGCAATCAGTGCCGTATCGCAATAGATATCCGCCCCCACCTGCAACACCGGCGTCTTGCGATAGCCGCCGGTCAGCGCCGTGAGGTCAGGTTTGGGCATCATCGGCGGGATAGTCACGGAGCGCCAGGACAGCCCCTTGAACCCCAGAAGCAACCGGGCCTTTTCGGCAAAGGGAGAAGTGGGGTAGTGGTGAAGAATCAGCTCAGACATGCTGGAGTCCGCCGTACGGATGGGAATCCGCAGCTTAGCCTGCAAATCGACAACAGCCTACCCGGGTAGGCTGATACCCGCTTATCAGGGTCGTTGATGGGCGAATGCGAGAGCGGTTTTCGAGACATGACGTTGGCGCCGAAAGGCACGGCCGTTCATGTTCGTGCGGCCGAAAACGCCTCCAGGCAGAAGCTCGCCGCCAACGCTTCCTTGGCGCTCTTGCGCAACTTCTTGATCAGCCGCTCCTGGCGCAAGGCTTCGCCCTTATCGCCACAGAGCTCGACATACACCAGTGCCACCGCCGGGCTCGAGTGAAAGAAGCGCGCGCCCTTACCACTCTGGTGCGAGGCGAAACGCCGTTGCGGATCATCGCTGATACCGCAATACAACGAGCCATTGGCCGCCCGGACCAGGTAGACGTACCAGGATTTGGCCGTCGGAAGCCTGTTCTCGGTGGTGGCAACGGGCGCTTGAGGGGTGTTCACGTGGCGAGTGGCTTGGTCAGAAACGGGAACACCAGTTTAACAGACCTCAGCGGCCCGCCTGGAACGCCTTGAGGCCCTTGAGCGCCTGGGCCCGCACGGCGTTCTTCACCAGCGGCGTCCAGCCCAGCAGCAGGCCCTTGGTGCCCAGTGCCTGACGCGCCCAGCGCCACAGGTCGAAGTGATCGTGGTGCTCGCAGATCTTGCCATCGCGAAATACGAAGCGGGCCTGGATATCGTTGACCACGATATTGCCGGTCTGGCTGAACAGGTAAGTCGCGACCCAATGCGCCCCGCCGCTACGCTCGTCGGCGCGGATGTTGTCGAACGTCAGGCTGAAGTCCTTCGCACGAGTGGTCAGCATCCGCCACATGTCGCCAGCATCGCGACCGCGCAATTCACCGAAAGCCGGATCGCTGAAGACCACATCCTCGGTATAGCAGGCGCTCATCGCCTCGGCATCCAGCCGCTGGAAGGCCTTGTAGAACTCGGTAATCAACGCGCTGTGGACATCACTCATGAACGGGCTCCGTGCAGGTAAAAGAATTGCCTGCACGATAGTCCGCAAATGCGCCGCTGACTATCGTCATTCGCCATTCGAATAGGGGAAGTACACGACACTTCAGCGTTTTTCGCTGCTGACCTGTACATAGAGCGCTCGCCCTGCCCCCAACCCGGCGATGATCGCACCCAGGCCGATCACCGCGAAAATCCAGCCCAAGGCCTGCCATCCGCCGGTAAGATCATGGACCAACCCGACTGCGAACGGTCCCATCGACGCCAGGGTGTAGCCGATGCCCTGGGCCATGCTCGACAGGTTGGCCGCCACATGGGCATCGCGCGAACGCAACACGATCAGCGTCAACGCCAGGCTGAACGTGCCGCCCTGCCCCAACCCCAGCAGGATCGCCCAGCCCCACAGGCCCTCGATAGGTGCGTACAGGCATCCGAACAGACCGCCCAGGGTCAGCAGCATGACCACCAGGATCGCCAACCGCTGATCCTTGCCCCGGGTCGCCAGCCAGGGCGCCGCCAGTGAGCTGGCCAACTGGACCAGGATCGAACCGGAGAGCACGATCCCCGCCTGGGTCGGTGTCAGGCCACGGCCGATCAATACCGAAGGCAGCCAACCGAAGACGATATAGGCCAGTGAGGACTGCAGGCCCATGTACAGGGTTACCTGCCAGGCCAGCGGATCACGCAATAGACCACGCACGCGATAGGCGGCCTGATGGGCGCCGTGCTGGCTGCCAACCTGCGGCAACCACAGCAGAGCGGCCAGCAGTGCCGGAACCACCCAGAAACCGAGCCCCAGTGACCAACTGTTCCCCAAATACTGGCTCAACGGCACCGTCGAGCCTGCCGCCATGGCCGCCCCCATGCACAGGGCCATGGTGTAGACCCCGGTCATGGCTCCGGCGTGTTTGGCAAAGTCGCGTTTGACGATGCCCGGCAACAGCACGCCGATCACGCCAATGCTCGCGCCGGCCAGGATGCTGCCGGCAAACAGTCCGAACTCGCCGAGGGAACTGCGCAGGATCATGCCGCCTGCCAGGGTCAGGAGAATCCCCAGTACCACCCGCTCACTGCCAAAACGCCGGGCCAGCAGCGGCGCCAGCGGAGCGAACAACCCCAGGCAAAGCACCGGCAAGGTCGTCAGCAGACCGGCCTTGGCCGCCGACAGGCCCAGGCTGCGCGATACCTCGCTGAGCATCGGCGCCATGCTCGACAGCGCCGGGCGCAGGTTCAGCGCCACCAGCACCAGCCCCAGCAGCAATAGCCAGGGACGATGCAGCACCGGCTGGGCCTGCTGGACAATGGCATCGTCGGCCTCGGCATCAATCAGCAACGGCTCGAGGTCGTTTGGCCGGGTTGGGGTCGAGGCGCTGGCCTCGGAAGTGGAACGGGGCATGGTGGTCTCGGATTCAAGGTTCATTGATCAGGGTCCGGCACAGGGCCTTGGCGCGCTCCGGGTCACGCTGCTCGACCGCATCGAGCAAGGCCACGTGCAGATCGAACACCGACTGGCGACGAGGCGTGATGTCGAGAGTCTGGCGCAGAGCGGCGGCGATCATGCTGGAAAAATAGCGATACAGCTCACTGAGCATCGGGTTGTGCGCGGCGTCGATCAGGCGCTGATGAAACACCAGGTCGCAGGAGATGAAGCAGTCGAGATCACCGTGATAGTGATTGCTGCTGGCTTCCAGGGCTTCGCGCAAACCCTTGAGGTCCTCGTCGGTGCGGCGCAGCGCCGCCAGGCCAATCGCCTCGACTTCAAAGCTGTGCCGCGTCTCGCGCGCCTGATCCAGGGAACAGCGCGACAATGCCTGCATGGTCGCCAGCGGATCGGTGGTGGCTCGCAGATAACTGCCGTCGCCCTGGCGAATCTCGATCAATCCGGAAAACGCCAGCACGCGCATCGCCTCGCGCATGGTATTGCGGCTGATCCCCAACTCGGCCGCCAGCTCAGGCTCGGTCGGCAGGCGCTCACCCACCGCCCAGGAGCCATGGGTAATGCGTTCACGTAGCTGCTCCAGAGCCTGGTCGACCAGGGAGCGCTTGATCAGGGGAATACTGGGTGACATGGCTTCGCCTTAACATCCAATCATAGGATGAATTTTCAGTAGCCTATCCCAGAGGTCAGCAAAAGCTCAAGAAACAAAAACTCCCACAGGCTCAAGAGACGCAGCCGCCTATCCAGAAAAACCCCTTAAAGGGTAATTTTCAGGCTTACTATGGCAAGGGTGTCTCATGGAAAAGAAAACACCTCACTACGATCTGTCGGTCATCAAGGCCGATGTGATCAGGCTTGGCGCTGCTGCGTTCACCCTCAGTGCCAGGGATGGCGCCAGAGGGATGGGACTGACCCTCCTGAAGATGCTGCGGATCATCAGATCACTGGAAAGGAGGATGCTTTATAAATCGATGACAACCGATGCCAATCACCGTATCTGGCAAGACGTTTATCACTATCCGTATGCAGGCGGGTGGATCTACATAAAGGTGAGTTACCGCCCGGCTGGTGGGCCACCTGTCATCTCCTTCAAGGAGAAAGAATCATGAGACGACAAGACTGCGTCAGTTGCGGCGCAAGCAATAGCATGCAGCACTTTGAGAAACGGGATGTCGAGGTCGGCTTCAAGGCGCTGAAAAAAACCGTGTCCGGGCTTTGCGGTTGGGAATGCACAGAGTGCGGGGAAATCGAACTGGCCCCTGAAAGTGCCCAGCGGTACTCGGATGCGAGCGATCAACTGATCCTTGAACACAGACATCAGGTAGCAACCGAGATGCGGCGCATCCGGCGCAAGCTGCATTTCACCCAACGCACGGCAGTAGAGCTGCTTTCGGGCGGTGGGCACAACGCGTTCTCCCGCTATGAAAGAGCGGAAGTCGAGCCGCCAAAACCGCTGTTTGTATTGATGCATCTACTGGACCGATATCCCGAACTGATCGAGGACATCAAGGCCATCAACGCAGACAACAGCCCTGCGCAGCAAACGCCAGGCGCAAGAGCGTCGATCTGATGCCCATAAAAAAACCCGGAGCAGGTCCGGGTTTTTCATTCAACGCCTGTCGATCAATGCAGGATCTGGCTCAAGAACAACTTGGTCCGCTCGTTCTGCGGATTGTCGAAGAAGTCGTTCGGCGCAGCCTGCTCGACGATCTCGCCCTTGTCCATGAAGATCACACGGTTCGCCACGGTGCGGGCAAAGCCCATTTCGTGGGTGACGCAGAGCATGGTCATGCCGTCTTCGGCCAGGCCGATCATGGTGTCCAATACCTCTTTCACCATTTCCGGGTCGAGTGCCGAAGTCGGCTCGTCGAACAGCATGATTTTCGGTTTCATGCACAGGGCACGGGCAATCGCCACGCGCTGCTGCTGACCACCGGACAGTTGCCCAGGGAACTTGTGGGCCTGCTCCGGAATACGCACGCGCTCCAGGTAGTGCATGGCGATTTCTTCCGCCTTGCGCTTGGGCATCTTGCGCACCCACATCGGGGCCAACGTGCAGTTCTGCAGGATGGTCAGGTGCGGGAACAGGTTGAAGTGCTGGAACACCATGCCGACTTCACGGCGGATCGCCTCGATCTGCTTGAGGTCGTTGGTCAGCTCCACGCCATCGACCACGATGCGGCCCTGCTGGTGCTCTTCCAGACGGTTGAGGCAGCGGATGGTGGTGGACTTGCCCGAACCCGACGGACCGCACAGGACGATACGCTCGCCCTGCTTGACGTTCAGATTGATGTCTTTGAGTACGTGGAACTGCCCGTACCACTTGTTCACGCCCTGCATCTGAATAATGCCTTCAGGACTCACAGGCTGTTTGATCGCTTCGCTCATCACCTAACTCCTAACGCTTGTGGCCTGTGTCCAGCTTGCGCTCCAGATGCATGGAGTAGCGGGACATACCAAAACAGAAAATCCAGAACACCAGGGCGGCGAATACATAGCCCTCGGTAGCCATGCCCAACCATTTCGGGTCGGCGGCAGCTTGCTTGACGCTGTTGAGCAGGTCGAACAGGCCGATGATGATCACCAGGCTCGTATCCTTGAACAGTGCGATCAGTGTGTTGACGATACCGGGGATCACCAGCTTCAGGGCTTGCGGCAGAATCACCAGGCCCATACTGCGCCAGTAGCCCAGGCCCATCGCGGCCGCAGCTTCGTACTGACCTTTTGGAATCGCCTGCAGACCACCGCGGACCACTTCGGCGACATAGGCCGACTGGAACAGGATCACCCCGATCAAGGCTCGCAGCAGCTTGTCGAAGTTCATGCCCTCAGGCAGGAACAACGGCAGCATCACCGAAGACATGAACAGTACGGTGATCAACGGCACGCCGCGCCAGAACTCGATGAAGGTCACGCAGACCACCCGGATAGCCGGCAGGTTCGAACGACGCCCCAGCGCCAGCAGGATCCCCAGCGGCAAGGCGCCGGCGATACCGACGGTGGCGATCACCAGGGTCAGCATCAGGCCGCCCCATTGGCTGGTCGCCACGCTTTCCAGGCCGAAACCGCCGTGCAACAGGACGTAGGCGACGATCGGGAACACCACCAGGAAGCTCAGGCCGTAGATCGCCTTGCGCGGGAAGCGCGGGATGAACAACGGCGCGGCCCCGATGATCGCCAGCCACACAGTGGAGTCCACACGCCAGCGCAGTGCCTGCGGGTAGTAGCCGTACATGAACTGACCGAAACGCTGCTGGATGAACACCCAGCAGGCGCCTTCCTTGGTGCAGTCGGCACGCGTGGTGCCAACCCAGTTGGCGTCGAGGATCGCCCAATGCAGGATCGGCGGCACGATCAGGTAGATCAGGTAGAAGGCGAACAGGGTCAGCAGCGTGTTGATCCAGCTGGAGAACATGTTGGCCCGTATCCATGCCATCGGGCCGAAGACCTTGGCCGGCGGTGGCATATCGGGTTTGAAAGTATGGGAACTCATGGGCGTTTCCTCACCGCTCGATCAGCGCAATGCGCTTGTTGTACCAGTTCATCAGCAGGGAAATGCTGATACTGATCGCCAGGTACACGCTCATGGTGATGGCAATGACTTCGATGGCTTGCCCGGTCTGGTTGAGCACCGTACCGGCAAACAGCGAGACCATTTCCGGGTAACCGATACCGGCCGCCAGGGACGAGTTTTTCGCCAGGTTCAGGTATTGGCTGGTCAGCGGTGGAATGATCACACGCAGGGCCTGCGGGATGATCACCTTGCGCAGGGTCGGACCGTTGCGCAGGCCCAGGGAGCGCGCTGCTTCAGTCTGACCATGGCTGACCGACTTGATCCCGGAGCGCACGATCTCGGCGATGAACGCCGCGGTGTACACCGTCAGGGCCAGGGTCAACGCCAGCAGTTCAGGAATCAGTACCCAGCCGCCAACGAAGTTGAAGCCTTGCAGCTTGGGCATTTCCCAATGCACCGGAGCACCGAAAACCAGTGCGCAGAGCAGCGGGATGACGATGAACAGCCCAAGGCCGGCCCAGAACTTGTGGAACGGCACACCGGTTTCTTCGAAGCGGCGGTTCGCCCAGCGGCACATCAGGACGATCGCGACGATGGCCAGCACCACGCTGATCACGAACGGCCAGAAACCCGGTGCAGCAACGGCTGCCGGCATGTTCAGGCCACGGCTGCTGACGAAGAAGGTGTCGCCAAAGTTATGGCTGTTGCGCGGCCCCGGCATGGTCAGGAACACCGCGAAATACCAGAACAGAATCTGCAGCAATGGCGGGATGTTGCGGAACACCTCGACATAGATCGTCGCCAGCTTGTTGATGATCCAGTTCGACGACAGACGCGCAACGCCGATGACGAAACCCAGCAAGGTCGCCAGGATCACGCCGATGAAGGTCACCAGCAGGGTATTGAGCAGGCCGATGACGAAGACACGCGCGTAACTGTCCGATTCGGTGTAGTCGATCAGGTGCTGAGCGATACCGAAACCGGCACTGCGTTCGAGAAAACTGAAGCCCGAGGTAATGCCCCGGTGCTGCAGGTTGGTCTGGGTATTGTGAAACAGATACCAGCCCAAGGTGATCACCGCGACAACCGTGATGACCTGAAATAACCACGCACGCACTCGCGGATCGCTGAGGCTGAGCCTCTGCTTTGGTGCGCCGACTTGATTTTGCATGAAGTGCCCCAGAAAAAACGGAACAGGGAAGATCGCCCGGCAGTTGGCCCGCCGGGCGACAGGTCAATCAGCGCACAGGAGGTGCGTATTGAATACCGCCGTTGTTCCATAGGGCGTTCAGGCCACGGTCGATTTCCAGAGGAGTACCCTTGCCGAGGTTCTTCTCGAAGATTTCGCCGTAGTTACCGACTTGCTTGACAATCTGCACAACCCAATCCTTGCGCAGTTTGAGGTCCTTGCCGTATTCACCGTCGCCACCCAACAGACGGGCAACGTCAGGGTTCTTGGTCGACTTGGCTTCGGCCTCGACGTTTTTCGAGGTGATGCCAGCTTCCTCGGCATTGAGCATCGCGTAGCCTACCCAACGCACGATGGCCAACCACTCGTCGTCGCCGTTACGCACGACCGGGCCCAGAGGCTCCTTGGAAATGGTTTCCGGCAGTACCACGTAGTCCTTCGGTGCAGCCAGCTTGCTGCGCTGGGCGAACAGCTGGGACTTGTCCGAGGTCAGCACGTCGCAACGACCGGATTCCAGCGACTTGGCGCTTTCATCGGAGGTATCGAAGGTGATCGGGGTGTACTTCAGACCATTGGCGCGGAAGTAGTCGGAAACGTTCAGCTCGGTGGTGGTACCGGCCTGGATACAGATGGTCGCGCCGTCCAGTTCCTTGGCACTTTTCACGCCCAGCTTGTTGTTGGCCAGGAAGCCCACGCCGTCGTAATAGGTGATGAAGCCAGGGAATTTCAGACCCATGCCCGCATCGCGGGAGCTGGTCATGGTGGTGTTACGCGAGAGGATGTCGATTTCGCCGGACTGCAGAGCGGTGAAACGCTCCTTGGCGTTCAACTGGCTGAACTTGACCTTGGTCGCATCGCCGAACACAGCAGCAGCAACGGCACGGCAGACGTCGGCATCGATACCGATGATCTTGCCGCTGGCGTCAGGCACCGAGAAGCCTGGCAGACCGTCACTCACGCCGCACTGTATGAAACCCTTCTTCTGTACCGCATCAAGGGTTGCACCGGCTTGGGCGAAACCACTTACACCCAGAATGGCGGCGGCAGTCACGACTGCCAGGGTGGACTTCAACATCTTCATTCAAACCTCCAGTTGCTCTTGTTGTGTCGGAGCTAGAGTCCCGCCGCACCCTTATGAGGCACTTCTGACCCGGGTTGGCTTATTTTTGGGTCAGCGGCAAAGACTTTGAGCCATGAGTCTAGTGAGGGAAATCCCTCGGGGGGCACTCATTGCTCACCAATCGGCCAAACGGCTTACGCTTTATTGTTCGCGAAGCCTTCCCGGCCGCTGGCGAACATCAATCTGAATCCGTCAACCGGATTCGTGCTATCCCACTACCGACGCTAGCCTGATAGTGTTACCGACAGAGGGGAAAGCACACACTCAAGTCTCCCATAGCAAAGCCCGTACCACAGTGAGGGCTAAAGCGGTTCAGCGATAGGTCAACCGGAAAACGTTCAAAGTTGCGACATCTTGTTAACAGATCAACCACCCGCGCACTGCAATAACGCACTCAATCGGAGCGCGCGCACACTAATGGAGCAGATATGACCACCCCCCTGATCATTCACCCCGCCAAGACCGCCGATGCCTGCGTTATCTGGCTTCACGGCCTGGGTGCCGACCGCTACGACTTCCTGTCCGTGGCCGAGACCCTGCAGGAACGCCTGCCCAGCACGCGGTTCGTGCTACCCCAGGCTCCGACCCGCGCCGTGACGATCAACGGCGGCTATGCCATGCCCAGTTGGTACGACATCCTGGCAATGAGCCCGGCGCGCTCCATCAGCCACGAAGAACTCGAAGCCTCCGCGGCGACCGTCATCGAACTGATCGAAGCCCAGCGGGCCGAGGGGATCGACCCTTCACGGATCTTCCTGGCCGGCTTCTCGCAAGGTGGCGCGGTGGTCCTGCACACCGCCTTCCTGAGGTGGCAGGGCGCACTGGGCGGCGTGCTGGCCCTGTCGACCTACGCCCCGACCTTCAGTGACGAACTGCAACTTTCGGCCAGCCAGCAGCGAATTCCGGCTTACTGCCTGCATGGTCACTACGATGAAGTGGTACAGAACGCCATGGGACGCACGGCCTACGAACACCTGAAGCGCCGTGATGTCACCGTGACATGGCAGGAATACCCAATGGGCCACGAAGTGTTACCGGAGGAAATCCACGACATCGGCACCTGGCTGGCCGAACGTTTGCGCTGATCGCCGTAACACACTACGCCGCGCCCGATTCTTGCATTACACTGGCCGGCGTACATTCCTTAACCAATTGATGAGACGACCGTGCTCAAAGCACTCAAAAAAATATTCGGTAAAGGCGAGGCTGAGCAGCTCGCATCAGGCCCTGGCACTCCGACCCCCAACCCGGAAAGCCGCCTGACCGGCCAGTCGTCGGAACACGCCGAGCCCGCGACCAAACCGAAAAGCCAGCCGGCAGCCGCACAAGATCTATCCAGCCAAACCCGCGTCGAGCCGCCCAAAACCACGCCAGCACGCCGCGAACGGGCACCGAAGCCAAAACCGCTGCCGTGGAAACTCGAGGACTTCGTCGTCGAGCCCCAGGAGGGCAAGACCCGCTTCCACGACTTCAAGTTGTCGCCGGAACTGATGCATGCCATCCAGGATCTCGGCTTCCCCTACTGCACGCCGATCCAGGCGCAGGTATTGGGTTACACCCTGGCCGGCAAGGATGCGATCGGTCGCGCCCAGACCGGCACCGGCAAGACCGCCGCCTTCCTGATCTCGACCATTACCCAACTGCTGCAGACGCCACCGCCGGCCGAGCGTTACATGGGCGAACCACGGGCACTGATCATCGCGCCAACCCGCGAACTGGTGGTACAGATCGCCAAGGACGCCGCCGACCTCACCAAATACACCGGCCTCAACGTCATGCAGTTCGTCGGCGGCATGGACTTCGACAAGCAGCTCAAGCAACTTGAAGCCCGCCATTGCGACATTCTCGTCGCGACACCAGGTCGCCTGCTGGACTTCAACCAGCGTGGCGAAGTGCACCTGGACATGGTCGAGGTGATGGTGCTGGACGAAGCCGACCGCATGCTCGATATGGGCTTCATCCCACAAGTACGCCAGATCATTCGCCAGACCCCGCCGAAGAGCGAGCGCCAGACCCTGCTGTTCTCGGCAACCTTCACCGAGGATGTGATGAACCTTGCCCGGCAATGGACCACCGACCCTGCGATCGTCGAGATCGAAGCGCAGAACGTCGCCAACCAGAACGTCGAGCAGCACATCTACGCCGTGGCCTCGGCCGACAAGTACAAGCTGCTGTACAACCTGGTCAACGACAACGGCTGGGAGCGGGTGATGGTCTTCGCCAACCGCAAGGACGAGGTACGGCGCATCGAGGAACGGCTGGTGCGTGATGGCGTGAATGCCGCGCAACTGTCCGGCGACGTGCCGCAGCACAAGCGCATCAAGACTCTGGAAGGTTTCCGCGAAGGCAAGATCCGCGTGCTGGTGGCCACCGATGTCGCCGGTCGCGGGATTCATATCGACGGCATCAGCCACGTGATCAACTTCACCCTGCCGGAAGTGCCGGATGACTATGTACACCGCATCGGGCGTACCGGTCGTGCCGGGGCCGATGGGGTGTCCATCAGTTTCGCCGGTGAGGATGACTCCTACCAGTTGCCGTCGATCGAGGAACTGCTGGGGCGCAAGATCAGTTGCGAGATGCCTCCCACGGAATTGCTGCGACCGGTAGTCCGTCAGCGCCCCTGATGCGGACGGCCCCGACTACGCGGGGCCCTGTTCGCGGATGAAGCGGGGCGTCGGCCCCAGAGTGGGAACGATCAATTCGCGTTCACCACGGCCCCTGCAGGAGCAGGGCTTGCCCGCGAATGGGCCCGCAAGGTCACCTGAACCCTCACTCCCAGCGCTCGACTGCGGCCTGGTCGCTGGCCCGCCCTTCGACCCAGCGCGGGCCTTCGGCGGTGTGTTCCTTCTTCCAGAACGGCGCCCGGGTCTTGAGATAGTCCATAACGAAGTTGCAGGCGTCGAACGCCGCCTGACGATGGGCACTGGCCACACCGACGAATACGATCGGTTCCCCCGGCTCCAGTGCGCCAACCCGGTGCAGCACCTCCAGCCGCAGCAGCGGCCAGCGCTGCTCGGCCTGCGCGACGATCTTGCCCAGCGCCTTCTCGGTCATGCCCGGGTAATGTTCAAGAAACATCCCGGCCACATCACGCCCGTCATTGAAATCGCGCACATAACCGACAAAGCTGACCACCGCGCCAATCCCGAGATTGGCCGCATGCAGCGCATTGACCTCGGCGCCCGGATCGAAAGCCCCGGCCTGGATACGAACCACCATCTCAACCCCCGGTCACGGTAGGGAAAAACGCCACTTCATCGCCATCGACCAGCGCTTCATCAACGCCGCACAACTCCTGGTTGCATGCGCACATCAGGCTCTGTTCAGCCAACACCTGCCAAGCCTCGCCACGTTGCAGCAAGTGCTGGCGCAACTGTTCGATATCGGCAAAATCGCCCTCGATCTGCTCGGCATCCACCCCCAGCATTTCACGGTAGCGGGCAAAAAACTGCACATCGAGTTTCATGAGGCATCCGCCTGGTAGTGACCACTCTTGCCGCCGAGCTTCTCCAGCAGACGCACATTCTCGATGATCATGCCGCGATCCACCGCCTTGCACATGTCATAGATCGTCAACGCCGCGACACTGGCCGCCGTCAGTGCTTCCATTTCCACTCCGGTCTGCCCGGAGAGCTTGCAGCGCGCCACGATACGCACCGCATCCTCGCCCTCGGCGCTCAGTTCGACCTTGACGCTGGTCAACATCAGCGGATGGCAGAGCGGGATCAGATCGGACGTCTTTTTCGCCGCCTGGATGCCTGCGATCCGTGCCACGGCGAACACATCACCCTTCGGGTGACCACCGCTGACGATCATGTGCAGGGTTTGCGGCAGCATGCGCACCCGCGCTTCGGCCACCGCTTCGCGAAAGGTCACGGCCTTGTCGGTAACGTCGACCATATTGGCGCGACCTTGGGAATCGAGATGAGTCAGCACAGCGATACTCCTGATCAGGAGCGTCGATTGTAAACCCGTGGGTCAGTTTTCCGCACGCGTGAACGAAAGCAGGCCGGGCGGCACGAGGCCGCCCGGATCGCGATTACAGGTGGGATTCGGCGTATTCGGCCAGGATCGAACGCGGCACGCCCTGCAGGGTGATGTGCACGCCGTTCGGGAAGTCCTTGAAGCGTTCGGTCAGGTAGGTCAGCCCGGAGCTGGTCGCGGACAGGTAGGGGGTATCGATCTGCGCCAGGTTACCCAGGCACACCACTTTGGAACCTGCGCCGGCACGGGTGATGATGGTTTTCATCTGGTGTGGCGTGAGGTTCTGGCACTCGTCGATCAGGATCAGGCTCTGCTGGAAGCTGCGACCTCGGATGTAGTTGAGGGATTTGAACTGCAACGGCACCTTGCTGAGGATGTAGTCGACGCTGCCATGGGTGCTTTCGTCATCCATGTGCAAGGCTTCAAGGTTGTCGGTGATCGCCCCCAGCCAAGGCTCCATCTTCTCCGCCTCGGTACCGGGCAGGAAACCGATTTCCTGGTCCAGGCCCTGCACGCTGCGGGTCGCGATGATGCGCCGATAACGCTTGCTGACCATGGTCTGCTCGATGGCCGCCGCCAGGGCCAGGATGGTCTTGCCGGAACCGGCGGCACCGGTCAGGTTGACCAGGTGAATGTCCGGATCGAGCAAGGCGTACAGCGCCAGGCTCTGGTAGATGTCGCGGGGTTTCAGGCCCCAGGCTTCCTGATGCAGCAACGGTTCCTGATGCAGGTCGAGGATCAGCAGCACGTTGGCACTGATCTCTTTCACCCAGCCGACAAAACCCTGGTCATCGATGATGAACTCGTTGACGTGTACGGCCGGCAGATTGTCGGTCATCTGCACCTGATGCCAGGTGCGACCATGCCCCTGGCGCGTCTCGACCTTGCTGACACGGTCCCAGAATGAACCCGGAACGTTGTGGAACCCCTTGGGCAGCAGATCGACGTCATCGACCAACTGGTCGGTGCTGTAGTCCTCGGACGCGATCCCGCAGGCACGCGCCTTGAGGCGCATGTTGATGTCCTTGGTCACCAGCACCAGGCGCAGCCCCTTGTCGCGCGCGTGCAGATCGACCAACTGGTTGATGATGATGTTGTCGTTGAGGTTTTCCGGCAGCAGCAGGTTGGGTTCGTTGCGCTTGCTCATCAGGATCGACAGCAGGCCCTTGGGCCCACTCTTGCCCCGCTGGATCGGCACGCCCAGCTCGACATCCTCGGGGCTGGCATCGCCCAGGGTCTTGTCGATCAGACGGATCGCCTGACGACATTCGGACGCCACGCTGTGGTGGCCACTCTTGAGCTTGTCGAGTTCCTCCAGGACGGTCATCGGGATGGCGACGTGATGTTCTTCGAAGTTCAGTAATGCGTTGGGGTCGTGGATCAGTACGTTGGTATCGAGCACGTAAAGGATTGGCTGGTTGGAAGAAGGAGTGCGTCCGTGATCATCCATACTCGGTCACCTTTGTGAGAGCCAGTCGACGCGGCGCCTGAGCGGCGTCGCGCCTCGAAGTGACCGCCGAATTCGCCCGTGAAGGGGCAGGCGTTCTGTGCACAAGGTGGGGTCTTGGGAGACGCCACCTGTGTTGCAGGTTTCGGCGGTCTGACTCCGTAATACCGCAAAACCTGTGACAGGAAAAAGCACTTTGACGCTTTTTTGAAGTTTATTTTTCAGAGTGACGAATAGCCCTTGGCGAGTCGGCCCGACACCGCTAAAGTCGAAAGTCCGCCTGCCTTGAATCCTCTAGGAAATTTCCTACATTTCAGCTCTTTTGGCTTTGCCGAAGCCGCTCTTCGCCCCACGTTTACGGGCATTATCTGAACGCGTCGTTGCAATCGCGCCACCCCAAACCGCTCTCGGCCGTCTGCCGCAGCAGCCAGGGCAATGCAGCCAGGGCCTTGTCCTGGGAATCGTGGAACACGATTACCCCCCGGCGCCATAACAGCATCAGGGTCATAACCCGCTGGGCCGACTGTTCGGCGGTCAGCTTGCCGGTCGCGTCGGCCGAATCGATATCCCACAACACCACCTGCAGCCCCTGCTTCGTGAAAAACGCCCCGCTGTCCGGCTGGCGCTGGCCGTAGGGGGGACGGAACAACGGCAGATAGTTGTCCGGCAACACGCTCTGCGCCAACGCAGCGCTACGCTGGACCGAGTCCTGCCAGTCCTGCCAGTGACTGTGAGAACGGTACTGCCAGCCCTCGACGCCCACGCACTGCTCTTTATAGAGATCGCGCACAGCCATGATCGAGCTTTTGTCCACCCGCGCCTGCAGAGCGCCACCCAGGACGAAAAACAGGCCATTCATCTTCTGTCGGCGCAGGTACTCGGCCAACTCGCCAGTGCTGTCCAAAGGCGCGCTCGGACCGCCATCGAACGTCAGCAGGAACAGCCGGTCGTGGAACGCCTCACCATTACGCTCGGGCTCGCCGAACAAGGCAATCTCGCTACTGGTCTGGGGAAACAGCGCGGCCATGCGCAACAGTTCGTCCAGGTAGCGCTCATGAAACACCCGGCTCGGCTCGGCCCAACGCATATAGAAGGAGTCTTCCGGTACCCGGAACTTGCCGGCCTGTTCACGCAGGCTGTCCATGTCCTCGACGTAATAACAGAACGATGCGTCCTGCTCGCAACTCTGCTGGGCAAAGTTGTAGTTCTGCAGCAGACGCAGCCAGAGACGCGCACGCACCCGGTTGATCGAGGCCAGGTTGATCTGTTTGAGCCCCAGACGCTGCTTGAGCGCCGCCTCGTCAGTCATTTCACTGACCAGCAAGGCATGGGCAAAGGTGAGGATTTCCGCCCGCGAGGCAACATCGAACAGGGCCGGGCTGCTCAGTTGCTCGGGCCAGGTGCTGCGGTCCAGCGTCGCAACCTCGTTCGGCGCCGCCGTCGCGCTCAGACAGGCCAACAGGGCCGAACATAAAAGAAGAAAACGCAAAAGGGATATCTCCATGACAGGAACCCGCGCGCACTATAGCCGATCTGGGAGCCGGTCCCCCTTGTAGCGCTCGTTCCGGCCCATTCGCGGGCAAGCCCGGCTCCTACAGGACCGAGCCGTACGAAAATTTTGCATACGACGATACCCTTGCAGGAGCAGGCGGTGCGGCGACCGGGCTTGCCCGCGAATGGGCCGGCAAAATCACTACAACTCCCAGAGCCTACCACCCAGCGACTATCAGCATCATAGGTGGAGCCAAACCGCCCAACCCCCTAGAATCCCCTGACGATTACAGGAGACGACTTCATGCTGATGGTGATTTCCCCCGCCAAGACCCTCGATTTCGAAACACCACCGGTGACGAAACGCTACACCCAGCCACAATACCTCGATCATTCCCAGGAACTGATCGAACAACTGCGCCTGCTGAGCCCGGCCCAGATCAGCGAGCTGATGCACGTTTCCGACAAGATCGGCGGCCTCAACGCCGCACGCTTCGGCAGTTGGACCCCGGCCTTCAGCCTGGAAAACGCCAAGCAGGCCCTACTGGCCTTCAAGGGCGATGTCTACACGGGCCTCAACGCCGAGGATTTCAGCGATGCCGATTTCGACTTCGCCCAGACGCACCTGCGCATGCTTTCCGGCCTCTACGGCCTGCTGCGCCCTCTGGACCTGATGCAACCCTACCGACTGGAAATGGGCACCAGGTTCGCCAACGGCCGGGGCAAGGACCTCTATGCCTTCTGGGGTACGCGCATCAGCGAATGGCTCAATGAAGCCCTGAGCGCACAAGGGGATGATGTGCTGCTGAACCTGGCGTCGAACGAGTACTTCTCGGCAGTCAAACGCACAGCGCTGAATGCCCGCATCATCAACACCGAATTCCGCGACCAGAAGAACGGCCAGTACAAGATCATCAGCTTCTACGCGAAAAAGGCTCGCGGCATGATGGCCCGTTTCGTGATTCGTGAACGCATCACCCATCCAGATCAATTGAAGGCGTTCGACGAACAAGGCTACTGCTTCAGCGCAGAACTCTCCAAACCGGATAACCTGGTGTTTCTGCGCGATCACCCGCCGCAATAACACCACGCTGCCGGTTCAAAGCGTAGGAAGGCCTCCCCAAGGCCGCCGTTCGTCCCCCCTATTAGTGGAAGCGGGTAAACCCGCTTCCACCTACTCCAGGCCGGCCGATGGAAAATGGCGGTCGAATCAGGGACGAGTTTTCTGTTACCCTGCCCCACCCCGGTGCACGGCATGCAAGGTGCCGTACCGTCGATTTGCCCTCCCGCCCTCCGTGCAACACCCCAAAAAACCATTTATTTGACGTCAAAAAACCGCCTGTAACAACAATGAAAATTTCTTCACTCGACTTTTTTCATTTTTTTTCGTAGTGGCACCAAAAAAATTTTCTCATGCTAGCAATCAGGCATCACTGCATTTTTCGCCCCCGTAATTAAAGGGCGAAACGAGAAGTGCTATCAATATGAAAGCAGTGCCATCCCTCTCCATATTTCAAGATTTTGCGGAAAACAGGATGGGCGGACCGGAACTTATGTTACCCGCCATTGCTCATACCACCCGTGATGACTCTCAACGGTTTTGTAAGAGATGACTTACAGACAGCCTGGAGAACTTGTTTAAGTTTGAACCTGAAACTTAGGAAAGAGCCCAGCCAACCGAACATGATCAAAGGACAGGAGATACGCACCATGAATATCCCCTATAAGGCCAGGGTGGCCATTCAGACAACGCACCAGTCAGACACTTGCAGGCTAGTGACCCGAAAGGCTCTACAACGGGCATAAGCGAACTGCAAGCCTGCTGACACGCGCCGTCGTGCTGACGGCTGGCCACATTAAAGGGCATGACCCTCACAACAAGGCCAAGTTGCGCACGGCTTGAGTGCAATTATTTAGCCACTCAATATTTATATGCCTGCACTTGATAGAACCGCCTCATGTGGCGGAACTTTCGAGCGCACTACGACTATTGACCACACTAACTTTCGCCTGTTGAGGGCGTAATTAAGATAGAGGTAAATGAAATGCGCATTAGCATATTCGGTTTGGGTTACGTCGGTGCAGTCTGTGCCGGTTGCCTATCTGCACGCGGTCATGATGTCGTTGGCGTTGATATTTCCAAGGACAAGATCGACCTGATCAACAACGGCAAATCGCCGATTGTCGAGCCGGGCCTGGAAGAGCTGTTGGCTCAGGGCATTGCCAGCGGTCGCCTGCGTGGTACCACCGATTTCGCCGAGGCGATTCGGGCCACCGACGTGTCGATGCTGTGCGTCGGCACACCGAGCAAGAAAAACGGTGATCTGGAACTGAACTACATCGAATCGGTGTGCCGTGAAATCGGTTTCGTCCTGCGTGACAAGACCACCCGCCACACCATCGTCGTGCGCAGCACCGTGCTGCCAGGTACCGTGAAGAACGTGGTGATCCCGATCCTCGAGGACTGCTCGGGCAAGAAGGCCGGCGTCGACTTCGGCGTCGCGGTCAACCCCGAGTTCCTGCGTGAAAGTACCGCGATCAAAGACTACGACTTCCCTCCGATGACCGTCATCGGCGAACTCGACAGCGCCTCCGGTGATGTCCTGCAAGCCCTCTACGAAGAACTCGACGCACCGATCATCCGCAAGGACATCGAAGTGGCCGAGATGATCAAGTACACCTGCAACGTCTGGCACGCCACCAAAGTGACCTTCGCCAACGAGATCGGCAACATCGCCAAGGCTGTCGGCGTCGATGGCCGTGAAGTGATGGACGTGGTCTGCCAGGACAAGACCCTCAACCTGTCCCAGTACTACATGCGCCCCGGCTTCGCCTTCGGCGGCTCCTGCCTGCCCAAGGACGTCCGCGCCCTGACCTACCGCGCCAGCTCCCTGGATGTCGAATCGCCACTGCTCAACTCGCTGATGCGCAGCAACGAAAGCCAGGTACAGAACGCCTTCGACATCGTCGCCAGCCATGAAAAACGCAAGGTCGCCCTGCTCGGCCTGAGCTTCAAGGCCGGCACCGATGACCTGCGCGAAAGCCCGCTGGTGGAACTGGCGGAAATGCTGATCGGCAAGGGTTTCGACCTGAGCATCTACGACAAGAACGTCGAGTACGCCCGTGTTCACGGCGCGAACAAGGACTACATCGAGTCGAAAATCCCTCACGTGTCGTCCCTGCTCAATGCCGATTTCGAGTCGGTGATCGACAACAGCGACGTGATCATCCTCGGTAACCGCGACGAGAAGTTCCGCGAACTGGCCGAAAAGGCACCGCACGGCAAGCAGGTCATCGACCTGGTCGGCTTCATGTCCAGACCGAGCAGCGCCAGTAGCCACGCCGAAGGGATCTGCTGGTAACCCCCGCGGTCGAGCGTTGACAGACCGGCCCCCACGGGTCCCTCCCCTCCCTGTAGGGGCCGGTTTGCTGACGAAGGCGCCCCTCGGGGCGCCTACACCCAGGATTACTAAAGACCCCCTCGGGCCCAGCCCGAGACACAGATGGATGCAGATTATGCACAGGCTGAAACATGGCCTTCTCCAGGCCGCCGGTTGGCTGTTCTACCTGACGTTGCTGATGGGCCTGGCCTCACTGCTGCCCACCTCGACCTTCGATGCCGAATCCAAGGACTTCATCTTCCTGATCGGTGCCGTGGGTATCTGGCGCTATTCCATGGGCGCCACCCATTTCGTGCGCGGGATGATTTTTCTCTACATCGTCTACCCGCACCTACGGCGCAAATTGCGCAAGCTGGGCAAGGCCGCAGATCCCTCCCATGTGTTCCTCATGGTCACCAGCTTTCGTATCGATGCCCATACTACGGCCCAGGTCTACCAGTCGGTGATCCGCGAAGCCATCGACTGTGGTTTCCCCACCACCGTGGTCTGCTCGCTGGTGGAGATGTCCGATGAACTGCTGGTCAAGAGCCTCTGGGCACGGATGAACCCACCGGAACGGGTCAAACTCGACTTCGTCCGTATCGCCGGTACCGGCAAACGCGACGGCCTGGCTTTCGGCTTCCGGGCAATCTCCCGGCACCTGCCGGACAGTCGTGCAGTCGTTGCGGTGATCGACGGCGACACCGTGCTCAGCGAAGGCGTGGTACGCCGGACCGTACCGTGGTTCCACCTGTTCGACAATGTCGGCGGGCTGACCACCAACGAGTTCTGCGAAGTCCGCGGCGGCTACGTGATGAGCGAGTGGCACAAGCTGCGCTTCGCCCAGCGTCACATCAACATGTGCTCCATGGCCCTGTCCAAACGGGTGCTGACCATGACCGGCCGCATGTCGGTGTTCCGTGCCGAAGTGGTCACCGACCCGGGGTTCATCGCCGACGTCGAGAACGACTCGCTGGAACACTGGCGCCTGGGCCGCTTCAAGTTTCTCACCGGCGACGACAAGTCCAGCTGGTACAGCCTGATGCGCCTGGGCTACGACACCTTCTACGTGCCTGACGCGGCGATCCACACCGTCGAGCACCCACCGGAAAAGAGCTTCATCAAGTCCAGCCGCAAGCTGATGTATCGCTGGTATGGCAACAACCTGCGCCAGAACTCCAGGGCCCTGGGCCTGGGTATCCGTCGCCTCGGCCTGTTCACCAGCGTGGTGCTGTTCGACCAGCGCGTGTCGATGTGGACCTCGCTGCTGGGACTGACCGTGGCACTGATCGCCAGCTTCAAGTACGGCATCGAGTTCGTCCTCGCCTACCTGCTGTGGATCGGTATCACCCGTCTGATCCTGACGATCCTGCTGGCCTGTTCGGGCCACAGCATCGGCCCGGCCTACCCGGTGATTCTCTATTACAACCAGATCGTCGGCGCCCTGATGAAGATCTACGTGTTCTTCCGTCTGGACCGCCAGTCCTGGACCCGCCAGGACACCAAATTGAGCCGCGACCTCGCCAGTTTTCAAGGTTGGTTCAACACCTGGTCGTCCCGGACCATGACCTTCTCGGCCGGCAGCATTTTCATTGCCGTGCTGATGACGATGGTCTGACCCGACTCGCCTGAATTAGCCAATTGGAGCTTTAACTCATGAACTCTAAAGTCAACGCCAACGTCGTCCACGAATCCGAAGCGCAGCGCCAGCATGCGCGCGTCAAGATCCCGGCCAAGCTGCGATTCTTCGGTAACGAGGGCAAACCGCTCGAAGTGCGCCTGCACGACCTGTCCGCCGGCGGCCTGAGCTTCAACCTGCCACAACAACAGGAACTGACCCTCGGTGAAGTGCACAAGGGCCGCCTGCAATTCGTCATCGACAACCTGGGCCTGGCCATGGATGTCGAACTGCAGATCCGTTCCTACGATCGCCAGAACGGCCGGGTCGGCTGCCAGTTCCAGAACCTGGAACCGCAGGACATCGCCACTCTGCGCCACCTGATCACCTCGCACCTGGCCGGCGATATCGTCAGCATGGGCGACGTGCTCGCCACCCTGCAACGCGACAACTTCACCAAGGCCCGCCGCAAGAAGGACGACGGTGGCGGCCTGAGCCCGCTTGGTCGGGTGCGTGCGGTGACCTTCAGCCTCGGCGTGTTCGCCATCGGCCTCGCGGCATTCGGCTTCGTACTCAAGTCGGTCTACGGCATGTACTTCGTCAGCCACGCCCAGGCCGGCCTGGTCAGCGTACCGGGCCTGAACGTCACCATGCCGCGCGACGGCACCGTGCAGAGCCTGCTCAAGGAAGACGGCATCGCCGCCAAGGGCGCGCCACTGGCGAGCTTCAGTACCAGCATGCTCGACGTGCTCAAGGGCCACCTGGACGAAGACCAGTTGCAGCCAGCCAAGGTCGAGGAACTGTTCGGCAAGCAGATGACCGGCACCCTGACCTCGCCTTGCGACTGCATCGTGGCGCAACAACTGGTCGCCAACGGCCAGTACGCCAGCAAGGGCGACGTGATCTTCCAACTGGTGCCACGCAACAGCGTCGCCAATGTCGAGGCACGTTTCTCCTATCGCCAGTTCGGTGAAGTGCGTCCCGGCACTCGCGTGAGCTTCCAGGTCGCAGGCGAGGAACAGGTACGCCAGGGCAAGATCGTCAGCAGCTCCAGCTTGAAGAGCGATGACCTGTCCTCCGATATCCGCGTGCTGATCAAGCCGGACGAAGCCCTCGACAGCACCCTGGCCGGCCGCCCGGTGGAAGTGAACAGCGATCGTGGCCCGAGCCTGAGCTGGCTGATCGACAAAGCCACGGCTGCTGGCCGGTAAGCAGAGGACATGTCTGTGACGACCTTACGCACACTGCCCCTACCGCTGACATTGGCCATGACCATCGGCCTGGCCGGTTGCGCCGGCCTGCCCGACCAGCGCCTGGCGAATGAAGCGCTCAAGCGTGGCGACACCGCACTGGCCGAGCAGAACTACCGCAAGCTGGCAGACCTGGGCTACAGCGAGGCACAGGTCGGCCTGGCCGATATCCAGGTGGAAAGCCGCGACCCGGCGCAGATCCGGCAGGCCGAGGCGACCTACCGCGCCGCCGCCGACACCTCGCCCCGTGCCCAGGCACGGCTGGGACGCCTGCTGGTGGCCAAGCCCGGCGCGACCGAAGCCGAGCACCATGAAGCCGAGACGCTGTTGAAAAAAGCCTTCGCCAACGGTGAAGGCAACACGTTGATCCCGCTGGCGATGCTCTACCTGCAATTCCCGCAGAGTTTCCCCGAGGTCAACGCCCAGCGGCAGATCGACCAGTGGCGCGCAGCCGGTTACCCGGAAGCAGGCCTGGCCCAGGTGCTGCTCTACCGGACCCAGAACACCTACGACCAGCACCTGGACGAGGTCGAGAAGATCTGCAAGGCCGCGCTCAACAGCACCGACATCTGCTACGTCGAGCTGGCCACCGTGTACCAGAAGCGTGCCCAGCCGGAACAGCAGGCCGAACTGCTCAAGCAGTTGCAGGCGGCCTACAAGCGCGGCAGCGTGGGCGCCCAGCGCGTGGACAGCGTGGCCCGCGTGCTGGCCGACTCGAGCCTCGGTCAGCCGGATGCGAAAACCGCGCAAGAGCTGTTGGAACAGGTCGCCCCCGGCTACCCGGCCTCCTGGGTCAGCCTGGCCCAACTGCTCTACGACTTCCCCGACCTGGGTAATGTCGACCAGATGATGGAGTACCTGGACAACGGCCGCGCCGCCGATCAGCCACGTGCCGAGCTGCTGCTGGGCAAACTCTACTACGAGGGCAAGTGGGTGCCGGCCGATGCGAAACAGGCCGAGGCCCATTTTCAGAAAGCGCTCGGCCGGGAAGTCGCCGCCGACTACTACCTGGGACAGATCTATCGCCGTGGCTACCTCGGCCAGGTCTATCCGCAGAAGGCCCTCGACCACCTGCTCACGGCCGCCCGCAACGGCCAGAACAGCGCCGACTTCGCCATCGCCCAGCTGTTTTCCCAGGGGCGCGGGACCAAGCCCGACCCGCTCAACGCCTATGTCTTCAGCCAACTGGCGAAGGCCCAGGACACCCCGCAAGCCAATGAGCTGGCCCAGCAACTCGACGAACAACTGCCGCCTGCCCAGCGCGCCGACGCCCAGCGCCTGTTGCAGCAGGAACAGCGCCTGCGCGGCACCCTGAGCCGCAACGCACTGGACCTGCAACAAGTCCTGCAGGAAGGCGACAGCGAGGAAAAGACCCTATGACACTCAATCCTTTCGTGAAGGCCGGCATCGGCCTGAGCTTTGCCCTGGTCTGGTCGACGCCGACCCTGGCGGCATTCACCGAGACCCGGAACTTCGGCCTGGAAGTGAAGATCACCGCCCAGTCGGAAGACGACCGCGACCTCGGTACCCTCAAGGGTGGCGACGCCAACGGCGTCGGCCTCGACCTGCGTCCGTGGGTCTACGGTGAAAGCGGTAACTGGAGCGCCTACGCCATGGGCCAGGCCGTGACCGCCACCGACATCATCGAAACCGACACCCTGCAACAAGCCAACGGCGACCAGGAAAGTTCGAGCAACGACGCCCGCAAGGCGGACAAGAGCTACCTGGCCCTACGCGAATTCTGGGTCGGCTACCAGGGTCTCACCGCCTACCCCGGCGAGATCCTCAAGTTCGGTCGCCAACGCCTGCGCAACGACGACGGGCAGTGGCGCGACACCAACATCGAGGCGCTGAACTGGACCTTCGACACCACCCTGCTGCGCGCCAATGTCGGCACGGCCGAGCGTTTCAGCGAGTACCGTACCGACCTCACCGAACTGGCTCCCAAGGACAAGGACCGCCTGCACGTCTACGGCGATGTCGCCTACCAGTGGACCCCAGGACAGTGGGTCGGCCTGCGCGCCCATCACACGCACGACGACGGCAAGCTCGACTACCCGACGCCAGGTGTCGCCAGCGACCCGCTGGACAAAAAGGAAAACGGCAACCTGACCTGGCTCGGCCTGGAAGCCAACAGCGATGCCTACAACTTCCGCAACACCAACACCGTCAACTACTGGGCCAGTCTGACCGGCATGAGCGGCCACCGCGATACGGTCAACCCGCTCAACGCCGACGGCAGCCGGCCGGCCGAAGCCAAGCAGGGCGACAGCATCAATGGCTGGGCCACTGACCTCGGTGTGCGCCTGCGCCTCGATCCGAACTGGCAGGTCGGTGCCGCCTACGCCCGTGCCAGCGGTGACTACGAACAGAACGGCCTGGAGAGCAACCGCTCGAACTTCACCGGGACCCGTTCGCGCATGCATCGCTTCGGCGAAGCCTTCCGCGGCGAGATGAACAACCTGCAGACCGCCACTCTGTTCGGCTCCTGGCAACTGCGCGAGGACTACGACGCCAGCCTGGTCTACCACAAGTTCTGGCGCGTCGACGGCAACAAGGACGTCGGCAGCAACGGCATCAATGCTGCGCAGAACACCTACGACGACACCACCGGCGCCCTGCTCTCCAGCACTTCGTTGCCACTGCAGGACGGCAAGAAGGACATGGGCCAGGAAATGGATCTGGTGGTCACCAAGTACTTCAAGCAGGGCCTGCTGCCAGCGGCCCTGAGCCAGTCGATCGACGAGCCTTCGGCGCTGGTGCGCTTTCGTGGCGGCGTGTTCAAGCCGGGCAGCGCCTACGGCCACGACGTCGATTCCTACATGCACCGCGCGTTCATCGACGTGATCTGGCGCTTCTGATGCAGGCCGCGAAGGGAGTTTCCGAGATGAATCACATCGCCATGCAAGGCTCGCTCAGCGTCCTCGCCGCCGCCCTGCTGCTGGTCGGCAGCACGGCCCTGGCCAGCGTCGAGAAGCCGGCCGCCAACGGCCAGGCGCCGATCATTGCCAAGGAACTGCAACAGGCCAAGAGCTACACGGTCAGCAGCGCGCCGATCGAGCCACTGCACCTGGATAAACCCAAGCTGCCGGACCTCGGCGGCTACACCGCCGAAGCCGTCGCGGCGAAGATCGTGCGCAGCCAGCCGGGCAAGATCAGCGTGCGCCGGATGATGCAGGAAGACGCCCTCAAGGACTTCATCGGCGGCGACAACAAGATGGCCGAATGGGTGGTGCGTCAGCACGGTATCCCCCAGGCGATCTTCATCGACGACGGTTACCTGAACCTCAAGGACCTGGTCAAGAAGCTGCCGGCCAAATACATCAGTGAAACCTCGCCGGGGGTGTTCCTGGCCAGGATACCGATCGTGGTCGGGCGCAAGGGCATCCTCGAAATCGACCAGCAGACCCAGGAACTGCGGCTGTCCCAGGAAGGCGGTGCGTTCCTGGTCAACGACGGGCAACTGTTCGTGCGCGATACCAGGATCACCGGTTGGCGCGAGGCTGACAACGGCCCGGCAACGTTCCGCTCACCCAAGGAGTTCCGCCCGTTCCTGCTGTCCTGGGGGGGCACCGAGACCTACATCGTCAATAGCAGGATGGCCAGCTTCGGCTACTCCAACAGTAAGTCCTATGGCGTGAGTATTTCCCAATACACGCCGAACATGGCCAAGGTGCTCAAGCGCCCCGAACCGACCGGCTGGATCATCGGCTCGGAGTTCAGCGACATGTGGTACGGCTTCTACTGCTACGAAACCCGCGACTTCGTGCTCAAGGGCAATACCTACCGCGACAACATCGTCTACGGCATCGACCCCCATGACCGTTCGCACCGGCTGATCATCGCCGACAACACCGTGCACGGCACGAAGAAGAAGCACGGCATCATCATTTCACGGGAAGTGAACGACAGCTTCATCTTCAACAACCGCAGCTACGACAACCACCTCTCGGGGCTGGTGATCGACCGCAACAGCGTCAACAACCTGATCGCCTACAACGAGATCTACAAGAACCACACCGACGGCATCACCCTCTACGAGAGCGCCGACAACCTGATCTACGCCAACCGGGTGATCGGCAACAAGCGCCACGGCATCCGCATTCGCAACAGCGTCAACGTGCGCCTGTACGAGAACCTGGCGATGGCCAACGGCCTGACCGGCATCTACGGCCACATCAAGGACCTGAGCGACACCGACCGCGACATCCGGCTCGACCCGTTCGACGCCGAAGTCTCGCTGATCGTGGTCGGCGGCGAGCTGGCCGGCAACGGCAGCGGCCCGCTGTCCATCGACTCGCCACTGAGCCTGGAACTGTACCGGGTGTCGATGCTCGCTCCGACCAAGAACAGCGGTATCAGCTTCACCGGCGTGCTCGGCGATCGCCAGGATGAAATTCTCGACCTGCTGGTGCGCCAGCAGAAAGCCGTGCTGATCGACCCCGTCGAACGCCAGACCGAAATGCGCGATTGAGGATGACCTTAATGAACCCACACCTGCTCAAACTGCTCGGCCTGTCCACCCTGGCCACCGCGATCCTCGCCGCCAGCGGCAATCTGCGGGCCGAGGAAGTCCAGGCACCGAAATTCACGGCAGAACCGTGCTGCAGCCTCTGCCCGGCAGCCCACGATGCCAAGAACTACGTGACCCGCTACCAGCAGAACTTCACCACCCTGGTACAAGCCCAGGGCGACTGGCTGTTCCGTACCCAGGAAGACCTGCGTACCGAGTTCGACACCACGCCAGCCGGCTACAAGCGTTTGCAACAACTGCATGATGCGTTCAAGAGCAAGGGCGTCGAACTGGTGGTGGTCTACCAGCCGACCCGTGGCCTGGTGAACCGCAACAAGCTGTTCCCCGCCGAACGCGACAAGTTCGATTACCAGAAGGCCCTGCACAACTACCAGGCGATGCTCGGCCGCTTCGCGAAAATGGGTTATCACGTGCCCGACCTGTCGCCGTTGACCAACGAGCAGCAGGCCCACGACTTCTACTTCCGCGGCGACCAGCACTGGACGCCGTACGGTGCCGAGCGCACGGCAAAAATCGTCGCTGAAACCGTCAAGCAGGTGCCCGGCTTCGCCGACATTCCCCATCGCGATTTCGAGACACATGTCTCCGGGCGCATGGGCAAGACCGGCACCCTGCACAACATGGCCGGCCAGTTGTGCGGCACCAGCTACGCGATCCAGTACATGGAACAGTTCAGCACCGAGCCCAAGGGCGAGGCGGCAGACGGCGATCTGTTCGGCGATTCCGGCAACCCGCAGATCACCCTGGTCGGCACCAGCCACAGCGGCAAGAACTACAACTTCGCCGGCTTCCTGCAACAGTACATCGGCGCCGACATCCTCAACGTCGCCTTCCCCGGCGGCGGTCTGGAAGGCTCGATGCTGCAGTACCTGGGTAGCGAGGAGTTCCAGAAGACCCCGCCGAAGATTCTCATCTGGGAGTTCTCGCCGCTCTATCGCCTGGATCAGGAAACCATCTACCGGCAAATGATGTCATTACTCGACAACGGCTGCGAAGGCAAAACCGCTGACATGAGTGCCAGCACCACGGTCAAACCGGGCAAGAACGAACTGCTGGTCAACAGCAATAACCGCGACCTGCGCAACAGCGGTCACCAGGTCGACATCCGCTTCGCCGACACCTCGGTGAAAACCCTGCAAGCCACCCTCTGGTACATGAACGGACGCCACGAGGACATCAAGATCGAGAAACCTGAAACATCCGACACCGACGGACGTTTCGCCTTCGAACTGCGTACCGACGAGGACTGGGCCAACCAGAACCTGCTGGCCATTGAGGTTCAGGGCCCGGAAGCCGGCACGGCACCGCAGAAGGTCGAAACGAAGATCTGCAAACGCAACGTATTCCCCAGCGCCGAGCCCCATCGGGCCCAGGCCGGGTTATGAGGTGCCTGAAGATGACTATCCGCACACTGCTCGTTCCTTCAATCCTGGGCCTGGCGATCTTCGCCGGGGCCGCCCAGGCCGCCGCGCCCTTGCGTCCACCGCAGGGTTATTTCGCCGCCGTGGACAAGGTCAAGAGCGGCGACAGCAGCGAAGGCTGTGACGCCATGCCCCAGCCCTACACCGGCCAGTTGCAGTTCCGCAGCAAATACGAAGGCTCCGACAAGGCGCGGGCGACCCTCAACGTCCAGTCGGAACAGGCCTTTCGCGACAGCACTTCCGACATCACCAGCATGGAGCGTGGCACCAGCAAGCAGGTGATGCAGTTCATGCGCGATGGCCGCCCGCAGGAATTGAACTGCACGCTCAATTGGCTGACCGCCTGGGCCCAGGCCGACGCGCTGACCTCCAAAGACTTCAACCATACCGGCAAGTCCATGCGCAAATGGGCCCTGGGCAGCATGGCCGCGTCCTATATCCGCCTGAAGTTCTCCGACTCGCGTCCCCTGGCCACCCACCAGAAAGAGGCACAGCAGATCGAGGCCTGGTTCGGCAAGCTGGCCGACCAGGTGGTCAGCGACTGGGACAACCTGCCCCTGGATAAAACCAACAACCACTCGTACTGGGCCGCCTGGGCAGTGATGGCGACCGCCATCGCCACCGACCGCCGCGACCTGTTCGACTGGGCAGTGAAGGAATACAAGGTCGGCGCCAACCAGGTCGATGCGCAGGGTTTCCTGCCCAACGAACTCAAGCGCCAGCAACGCGCCCTGGCCTACCACAACTACGCGCTGCCGCCGCTGGCAATGATCGCCAGTTTCGCCCTGGCCAACGGCGTCGATCTGCGCCAGGAAAACAACGGTGCGCTCAAGCGCCTGGGCGACCGGGTGCTGGCCGGGGTCAAGGACCCCGAGCAGTTCCAGGCCCGTAACGGCCGCGAACAGGACATGACCGACCTCAAGGTCGACAGCAAATTCGCCTGGCTGGAACCCTACTGCACGCTCTACACCTGCCCGGACGATGTGCTGCAACGCAAGCACGGAATGCAGCCGTTCAAGGCGTTCCGCCTCGGTGGTGACCTGACCAAGGTCTACGACCCTGCGCACGAGAAGGGTAACCGCTAGCACGATTGAAACACCTTGTGGCGAGCGGGCTTGCCCACTCGCCACAAAAACCGGGCCATAAAAACCGGTGTACAGCCCCTCATTTTTTGCGGGGGGTTTGGGGGGGCTTTGGCCCTGGACTGTTGACTCAGACAAGGAGAGATCAGGATGGTCTTCTCATCCAATGTGTTCCTGTTCCTGTTCCTGCCGATCTTTCTCGGCTTGTATTACCTGAGCGGGCAACGCTATCGCAACCTGCTGTTGCTGGTCGCAAGCTACGTGTTCTATGCCTGGTGGCGGGTAGACTTCCTGGCGCTGTTCGCCGGCGTGACCCTGTGGAACTACTGGATCGGTCTGAAAGTCGGCGCCGCCGGCGTACGCAGCAAACCGGCCCAGCGCTGGCTGCTCCTCGGCGTGGCGGTCGACCTGTGCATCCTCGGCTACTTCAAGTACGCCAACTTCGGCGTCGACAGCCTCAACGCGATCATGACCTCGTTCGGCCTCGAGCCGTTCATCCTGACCCACGTGCTGCTGCCGATCGGAATCTCGTTCTACATCTTCGAGTCCATCAGCTACATCATCGACGTCTATCGCGGCGACACCCCGGCCACCCGCAACCTGATCGACTTCGCAGCTTTCGTGGCGATCTTCCCGCACCTGATCGCCGGTCCCGTGCTGCGCTTTCGTGACCTGGCCGACCAGTTCAACCACCGCACCCACACCCTCGACAAATTCTCCGAGGGCGCCACGCGGTTCATGCAGGGTTTCATAAAGAAGGTATTCATCGCCGACACCCTCGCGGTGGTCGCCGACCATTGCTTCGCCCTGCAAAACCCGACCACCGGCGATGCCTGGCTCGGCGCCCTGGCCTACACCGCGCAACTGTATTTCGACTTCTCCGGCTACAGCGACATGGCCATCGGCCTGGGCCTGATGATGGGCTTCCGCTTCATGGAGAACTTCAAGCAGCCGTACATCAGCCAGTCGATCACCGAGTTCTGGCGGCGCTGGCACATCAGCCTGTCGACCTGGCTGCGCGACTACCTGTACATCACCCTCGGCGGCAACCGTCGCGGCACCCTGATCACCTACCGCAACCTGTTCCTGACCATGCTGCTCGGCGGCCTGTGGCACGGTGCGAACATCACCTACATCGTCTGGGGTGCCTGGCATGGCATGTGGCTGGCGATCGAAAAGGCCCTGGGCATCAACACCACGCCGCGCAGCCTGAACCCGATCCGCTGGGCGCTGACCTTCCTGCTGGTGATCATGGGCTGGGTGATCTTCCGGGCCGAGAACCTGCATGTGGCCGGCCGCATGTACGGCGCCATGTTCAGCTTCGGCGACTGGTCGCTGTCGGAACTCAATCGCGCCAGCCTCACCGGCCTGCAAGTGGCAACCCTGGTGGTGGCCTACGCGACCCTGGCGTTCTTCGGCCTGCGTGACCTGTACCGCAACCCACCCGCCAGCAAGGCAAAAGCCCAGCCGGCCGATGGCCCGGGTGCGGCACAACCCGGCCTGATCAAAGCCGCCCCCGGCGAATCGGCCGGCAGTATCCACGAGCCCGGCTACACCGTCGGCGTCGAGGCCCAGGTGCAACCGGCGTATTGGGTCGCCGACTGGCCGCGCTACATGATGCGCGCCCTGGTACTGCTGCTGTTCATCGCCTCGATTCTCAAACTCTCGGCGCAAAGCTTCTCGCCGTTCCTCTACTTCCAATTCTGAGGGAGCCGACCATGACCCGCTCATTACGCATCCTCTACATCGCGCTGTTCCTCGTCCTGCTGCTGGTGCTGGGCCTGTGGTCCCTGCGCAGCTTCATCGGGTTCAGTACCAACCCCGACGCAACCGTGCTCAACGGGCGCTGGGCCAAGGCCATCGAGACCCACTACGACGACGAGTTCCCGATCAAGCGCCTGGGCACCAACCTCTGGGCTGCGCTGGACTTCAAGCTGTTCAACGAAGGCCGTCCGGGCGTGGTGCTGGGCCGTGACCAATGGCTCTATAGCGACGAGGAATTCAAACCGGTCGCCGGCCAGCAGCAGAACCTGCAAGACAACTACGCGCTGGTCGAAGGCGTACGCCAGACCCTCAAGGACAAGGGCGTGAACCTGGTCCTGGCGATCGTCCCGGCCAAGGTCCGGCTGTACCCGGAACACCTCGGTGACGAGCGCCCGGCCAGCATCCATGCCGATCTCTACGGTGACTTCCACGCCCGCGCCGCCGCCGAGCACATCCTCGCCCCCGACCTGCTCGGCCCGCTGCAACAGGCCAAGCAGAACGGCCAGCAGGTATTCCTGCGGACCGACACCCACTGGACTCCGGACGGTGCCCAGATCGCCGCGAACCAACTGGCCAAGGCGATTGCCCAGGCCATGCCGCTCAGTGGCCAACCGCAGCGCTTTGTCACCGAGGCCGAAAAGACCGAAACGCACAAGGGTGACCTGCGCCTGTTCCTGCCGCTGGACCCTCTGTTCGAGAACCTGATGCCGGCGAAGGAACCGCTGGAGAAACGCGTGACCCGTGCTGTCGAAACCCCGGCGGCCGGCGACGACGCCCTGTTCGCCGACAACGAGGTGCCAGTGGCACTGATCGGCACCAGCTACAGCGCCAACCCGAACTGGAACTTCGTCGGCGCGCTGAAGCAGGCCCTGCACAGCGACGTGGTCAATTACGCCGAAGACGGCCATGGCCCGATCCTGCCGATGCTCGCCTATCTGAAAAGCGATGCCTTCAAGAACAACCCACCGCAGGTGCTGATCTGGGAATTCCCGGAGCGCTATCTGCCGGTCAACAACGAAATCGGCGATGCCGACCCACAGTGGGTCGCGCAGTTGAAAGCCGCCGGTAACCGCCAACAGAACCTGGTTCTGAACACAAACCGACCCAAGTCGCCTGAACAGGCACAAAACTGAAAAGAGGTATGCACCATGACTTTTACTAAAACTGGTAGAAACGCCCACGGCCGTACCGTCAAGACCCTGGCCATGGCCGCTGGCCTCAGCCTGCTCTCGCTGCAGGCGTGGGCCGCCGGCGACGCCGCCCTGTACGGCCCGACCGCACCGAAAGGCTCGAGCTTCGTACGCCTGTACAACGCCAGCAACCAGGAGGTCAGCGCCACCGTCGGCGCCACTGCGCTCAACGACATCGCACCGTTGGCCAGCAGCGACTTCAGCTTCATGCCCGGCGGCGACTACAGCGCCAAGGTCGGCAGCCAGAGCCTGCCGGTGAAACTTGCCCCCGACCACTATTACACCCTGGTCAACAACGCCAGCGGCCAGCCGCAGTTGATTGAGGAGCCGCCTTTCAAGAACAAGCAGAAATCGCTGGTGCGCGTACAGAACCTCAGTGACAAGGCGCTGACCCTCAAGACCGCCGACGGCAAGACCGACGTGGTCCAGTCGGTGGCCGCCAAGGGCCGTGGCGAACGCGAGATCAACCCGGTGAAAGTCAGCTTCGCCCTGTACGACGGCAACCAGAAGGTCAGCGACCTCAAGCCGGTCGCCCTGGAGCGCGGCGAAGCGGCGGTGCTCTACGTCACCGGCAGTGGCAGCAGCCTGTCGCCAGTCTGGGTCAAGCGCCCGGTGTCGACCCGCTGATGAACTCGCCGGACGAACAATCCCCTGAGCACCTGCTCCTACAGGCAGGTGCCACCCCGGGAAGTCGTCCGGCACGAAACAACAACAAGACAGCCCACAGTAGCTCTGAACCCAATATCGTTTAAAGGAGTAACAGCATGATCCCGGTAATCCTCTCTGGTGGTAGCGGCTCCCGTCTCTGGCCACTGTCGCGCAAGCAGTTTCCCAAACAATTCCTCGCCCTCACCGGCGAACAGACGCTGTTCCAACAGACCATCGAACGCCTGGTGTTCGAAGGCATGGATACACCGATCGTGGTCTGTAACAAGGATCACCGTTTCATCGTCAACGAGCAGTTGCAGAGCCGCAATCTCGAAGCCCAGCGCCTGCTGATGGAACCCTTCGGCCGCAACACCGCCCCAGCCGTGGCGCTGACCGCGATGATGCTGGTCAACGAAGGCCGTGACGAACTGATGCTGGTCCTGCCGGCCGACCATGTGCTGGAAGACCAGAAAGGCCTGCAGCGCGCCCTGGCCCTGGCCACCGTGGCCGCCGAGCGCGGCGAGATGGTGCTGTTCGGCGTACCGGCGACCAAGCCGGAAACCGGCTACGGCTACATCAAGTCGAGCAACGATGCGCTGCTGCCGGAAGGCGTCAGCCGGGTTTCGCAGTTCGTCGAGAAGCCCGATGAAAAACGCGCCGTCGAGTTCGTCGAGGCCGGCGGTTATTTCTGGAACAGCGGCATGTTCCTGTTCCGCGCCAGCCGCTTCCTCGAAGAGCTGAAAAAACACGATCCGGACATCTACGACACCTGCCTGCTGACCCTCGAACGCAGCCAGCAGGACGCCGACAGCGTGATCCTCGACGAAGCCACCTTCGCCCAGTGCCCGGACAACTCCATCGACTACGCGGTAATGGAAAAGACCCAGCGCGCCTGCGTGGTGCCGCTGACCGCCGGCTGGAGCGATGTCGGCTGCTGGTCGTCGCTGTGGGACGTGCATGAAAAGGACGAGAACGGCAACGTCAGCAAGGGCGACGTGGTGATCCAGGACAGCCGCAACTGCATGATCCACGGCAACGGCAAGCTGGTGTCGGTGATCGGCCTGGAGAACATTGTCGTGGTCGAGACCAAGGATGCGATGATGATCGCCCACAAGGACAAGGTCCAGGGCGTGAAACAACTGGTCAACACCCTCAACGAACAGGGCCGCAGCGAAACCCAGAACCACTGCGAAGTCTACCGGCCATGGGGTTCCTATGACTCGGTGGACATGGGCGGGCGCTTCCAGGTCAAGCACATATCGGTCAAGCCGGGCGCGTGCCTGTCGCTGCAGATGCACCACCACCGTGCCGAACACTGGATCGTGGTCAGCGGCACCGCCGAAGTGACCTGCGACGAGAACGTGTTCCTGCTCTGCGAGAACCAGTCCACCTACATCCCGATCGCCTCGGTGCACCGCCTGCGCAACCCGGGCAAGATCCCGCTGGAGATCATCGAAGTGCAATCGGGCAGCTACCTGGGCGAAGACGACATCGAGCGCTTCGAAGATATCTACGGTCGTTCGACCCCGGTCGAGCGGGGGGTATCGGTGAAGACCATCGCCCAGTAATTTCCGCGTTCCACCACCTTTGCCCTGCCAACCACGTCCCCTATCCGTGGCTGGCAGGGCCGGGGTGTCCCCCCGCCCTGAATGCATGGCAATCGCCAAAGTGAATCTACGCCACCTACACTGTTAGGATGAGGCTTCCCGTATTTTCGAGGCATCTCTTCATGTTCATTGGCGTCCTGCTGATCGTCACCTGGCTGATCCTGCTGTTACGCTACCCCGCCAAGGCCTTGCCGGTGTCCATGGCTGCCTTGGCCGGGCTCGGGTTGGTGGCCGCCTGGGTCGCCTGGATGGATACTCGTGAAGCCCGGCAACTGGCGCGCCTGGAGATGCGTATCAGCTACGCCACCGAGCACTGTCCCGCTGACCGGCCGCTGCAACTGAAGATGAAAAACGACAATGACGTGCCCCTGGTCGAACTACGCTGGCGCATCGCCGCCTACGCGCCAGGCGATACCGTCAACCTCGCCGAAAACAGCTATGCCGCGCCACGCTATCGTGGCCCCGGCGAACTGCAGCCTGCCAGCGCCTGGGAAGATTGCCTGCCGATGCCGCCGTTGCGCCCCGGCTACCGTCCACAGACCCTGGAATTTCGTGCCGAGCATCTGCAAGGCAGTTTTTCCGGCTGAAATTCGCAGTGATGGCACATAGCCACCTGTCATTTATGACAGGTTACAACCTCCTGAAATTGACGTTGAATACCCCCTGTCCGCGCAACCAGCCAGCAGGGAGCCCGAATGAAGAGCAACACCACCGTCATCGAGATCAAGACCCGGCGCGCCTTCCGCAGCGAGTTGGGCAGCCTGGAGGTGCCGCTGATCCGCCCCAAGCCCTCGGTGATCCTGGTCTACGGCTATGGCTGCCCGCCATGCGACCAACTCAAGCCGAAGATTGCCGCGCTGGCCGCCGGGCCCTATCGGGACAAGGTGGCGTTTTTCCAGCTCAGCATCCCGATCTTCAAGCTGCTGCAACCGAATATCGAGATCCAGTACGTCCCCACCCTGTTTTTTCTCGATGGCCATGGCGGCCAGACCCGTATGCATGGCACCAACCGGGAAAAGATCAAACAGGGGCTCGATGCACTCCTTTTCGTCACGGACAAGGTATTCTCGGAGGTCTTCGACTCCCAGTCCTCATAAGGATGTGCCCATGCCCGTCACCTTGATCACCGGATGCTCCAGCGGTATCGGCCGCGCCCTGGCCGATGCGTTCCGACAAGCCGGGCATGAAGTCTGGGCCACTGCACGCAAGTCCGAAGATGTCGCCGCGCTGGCCGCCGCCGGTTTCACTGCCGTGCAATTGGATGTCAACGATGGCGATGCGCTGCAACAGTTGGCCGAGCGTATCGAACAGCATCCGGCGGGCCTGGACATCCTGATCAACAACGCCGGCTACGGCGCCATGGGGCCGCTGCTCGATGGCGGTGTCGAGGCCCTGCAGCGGCAGTTCGAAACCAACGTCTTCGCCGTCGTCGGCGTCACCCGCGCCCTGCTCCCGGCGCTGCGCCGCAGCCGTGGGTTGGTGGTGAACATCGGCAGTGTGTCGGGTGTGCTGGTCACGCCGTTTGCCGGTGCCTATTGCGCGTCCAAGGCGGCGGTGCATGCCCTGAGCGATGCGCTGCGCATGGAGCTGGCACCGTTTGGGGTAAGAGTGATGGAAGTACAGCCCGGGGCCATCGATACCCACTTCGCCAAAAATGCCAGCCATGAGGCCGAGCAACTGATTGCCGAAGAGTCGCCCTGGTGGCCGTTGCGCGATGGCATTCGCGCCAGGGCCAACGCCTCGCAGGACCGCCCAACCCCGGCGGTCGAATTTGCCGCCGGCCTGCTCAAGACCACCCGTCAGGCAAAACCACCGCGCCTGCTGCGCCTGGGCAACGGCAGCCGGGCCCTGCCGCTGCTGGCGAACCTGCTGCCCAAGGGCTTGCTGGAGAAAGTGCTGATGAAGAAGTTCGGCTTGGGTGTGCGCCTCTGATTGTGAAGGCTCACAGTGACCGAGTTGAACCATGAAATTTCCGGTGTTCTGAGAGCCTATTTGCGGGCTCACCCGCTCCACAGAGCCGGTGAGTCATGCCCCCAGTCACTCCGCCGTCGGCTTGACCACCACCGTGCAGGTGATCCCCGCCGCCAGCAACACACCGTCCGGCACCTCATCGATGTGAATCCGCACCGGCACCCGCTGGGCCAGGCGTACCCAGTTGAAGGTCGGGTTGACGTCGGCGATCAGCTCGCGGCTCTCGGGGTTGTCGCGGTCGTAGATGCCTCTTGAGATGCTCTCCACATGGCCCTTGAGCACCTGCCCGCTCATCAGTTGCAGGTCCGCCGGGTCACCGACTTTCACATGAGGCAACTTGGTCTCTTCGAAGAAGCCATAGACCCAGAACGAGTTCATGTCGACCACCGCCATCTTCGCCTCGCCCATGCGTGCATAGTCGCCGCGGTGCACGTTGAGGTTGGTGACGTAACCGTCCACCGCAGCCCGCACCTGGGTCCGCGCCAGGTTCAGTTGTGCCGCCTCCAGTTGCGCCTGGGCCTGCTGATAGTCGGCCAGGGCCGCATCGGCGAGGTTGCCGGCGTCGTCACGGCTTTCCCTGGAAATCACCAGGCTGTCCAGGTCGGCACGGCGATGGGCGTTGACCTTGCGCATCTCCCAGGTGGCCTTGCGCGAATCCACCAGCGATTGCGCCTGCTTGACGGCGATGCGGTAGTGCTCGGGGTCGATCTGCATCAGCAGGTCACCCTTCTTCACGATCTGGTTGTCGCGCACCGGCACATTCACCACCTCGCCGGTGACGTCCGCCGCGACGTTGATGATGTCGGCGCGCACCCGGCCGTCACGGGTCCAGGGAGTTTCCATGTACTGCACCCACAGCAACCGGCCGATCCAGATCGCGAGGGCCAGGACCAGCAAGGTGGCGAGCAGGCTGAAAAGCTTTTTCATCAGATCGTTCTCAACGGTAAACAGTGAGCGCCAGGGCGCCGAAGATGCAGCTGAACAGGCTCAGACGCAGCAGCGCCGGATGCCAGAAAAAGCGGTACAGGTCATGGCTGGCGATAAAGCGGTCGAGCGCCCAGCCGACGCCTGCGGCGACCAGGAACACCAGGGTCACGGTCGGCAGGTAGAGGCCGTGGAAGGCTATTTCACGCAGCATGGAAGTTTCCTTGTGGGCGGCCCAGGGCTGCCAGCGGCGAATGCGGGTCCAGCAGTGAGGTGCGGATGAAATGCAGGTAGCTCAGCACCCGGCGCAGCACCGAGGTGTCGAAGTGCGGGGCAAAAGGTTCGTCGCTGGCCTGGGCCCGGCTGATGGCGTGGTCCACCGCCACCAGCGCACGCTCCAGGTTGCTGGCGCTGGGCTGGATGAACAGGCGCATCAGCGAGCGACCCATGACCCGGATCGACTGGCGCCACGGCTGGGATTCGGCGTAGGCCGGATGCACCGGCAAAATCGCCTGCTCCTTGCGCAACTCGATGACCGCGTGACCGACCTCCAACACCACGAACATCCAGCGCAGCAGCGCACTCTGTACCTGCGGCTGGCCCGCAGCGAAACCGTAGGCCTGGTGCAGCAGGTCGCGGGTGCCGCTCTCGAACGCCGAACCGAGGCCCTTGAGCTTGCCGCTGATTGCGAACACTACCTGCTCGCGCAGGTCCTGCTCCAGCCGGCGCCATAGCCAGCGGCTGTTGGGCGGCAGGATGATCGCCCCCGCCGCCGCACACACCAGCATGCCCATGACCATGCCGAGGTAGTCGTTGATGAAGGTGTAGGGGTTGTAGACCGTCAGGTTGTCCGGCACCGAGCCGGTGCTGAAGAAGATCAGCAGGCCCACCCCCACGCCCATGTAGGCCGGACGCGAGGCGAGGAACGCGCCGAACACGAACACCGGCGCGAGCACCAGGCACAACAATGGGAAGCCGTCGATCCAGGGGAACACGAAGAACATTTCGCCAAAGCCGATCAGCGCACCGAGAAAGGTCCCGCAGGCCATCTGGAACGACATGCGCTTGGGGTTCGGCGTGGCCGCCGACAGGCCGACCGTGGCGGCGGCGATCAGAGTCATGGTCGCCCCGCTCGGCCACGCGGTAGCGACCCAATAGCTGCCCAGCACCAACAGGATGAACGCGGCACGGATACCCGACGCCGAGGCCGCCAGCCAGTTGGTCTTGGGCACGTAGGGCTCATCCCACTGCTCGCGTTCGTGGCGGTGCTCGGCCAGGGACGCGTGGGTCAGCGCATAGCTGTGCAATTCCTCGACGAAGCGGTAGAGCAGTTCGAAGGCGGTGTGGAAATCCAGCAGGTCGGCTTCGTTCGGCTCGCGCGCGAGGAACGCCGAGCGCAAGCTGCGGACCTGCTCCGGCAGGCTCGCCTTGTAGTCGGCCAGTTGCTGCGCCAGGCGTGCGGCATCGGCATCGGTCAAGCCGCGCCCCGCAAAGCCGTCCAGCCGTTCGGCCAACCCCAGGAAACCCGGCTCGATGGCGGCGAAGACCGTCGATGCCTGGTCACCGTGCAAGCGCTCGAGCAACTGATGCAGGGCGTTGAAGCGGGTGGTCAGGGTCATGAACTCGCTGTTCAGGCGGTTCAGGCGGCCGTTGCGCCGGCGCATGTGCGGGTCTTCGAACACGGTGACGCTGCGCAGGCCTTCGATACCGACGGCCTGGGCGATGAAGCCGAGGTTCGCGGTCTCGAAGGCCGCGCTGGCATGGGGGCCACGTAAGCCGCTGCTGACAAACCCGGCAAAGGCGCCAAAACGCTGGTAGAGCGCATTGCGCATCGCCGCGCTGGCACTCTGTGGGAGAATCGCGGCGCTGACGAAGGTCGAGCAGACCAGCCCCAGGGAAATCTCCAGCACCCGCCACACCGCTGCCATGAACGCCCCTTCCGGGTGCGCCAGGGTCGGCAGGCCAACCATCGCAGCGGTGTAGCCGGCGAGCACAAAACCGTAGGCGCGAAAATTGCGGTTGCGCGCCGCACCCGCCGAGCAGACACCGACCCAGATCGCCAGGGCGCCCAGGAACAACTCGGTGTTCTGCGCGAACAGGGCGATCAGCAGCACCATCATCGCCGACCCCGCCAGGGTGCCGAGCAGGCGATAGAAACTCTTGGCGAACACATGGCCGCTCTGCGGCTGCATGACGATGAACACGGTGATCATCGCCGTGCGCGGCTGCGGCAACTCCAGGCGCATGGCCAGCCAGAGGGTCAGGAAGGCGGCAGCGAGCACCTTGAAAATGTAGACCCAGGTCACGCCATCACTGCGTGCCCAGTCGAAGAAACCGCGACGCCATTCGAGGGAATACAGCCAGCGCACCGGTGCGGGCAAGGAAGTCATGGAAGCGATTCTCAGTGATCGAAGGCAGCCAACACGGCCGGTGGTTTGGACGGCACGCCAAGCGCCGGCGCCGGTACATCGCTGCCCGCACCGAGGCCACCGCCGAGGGCGGTGACCAACTCGGCGTGGGCACTCAGGCGCGCAGCCTGGACTTGCTGTTCGAGCTGCTGCTGGTGGAACAGCAGGGTCTGGGCATTGAGCACATTGAGGTAATCGGTGAGGCCACGCTGGTAGGCGATCATCGCCAGGTCGTAGGTCTTCTGCGCCGCCGCCACCGACTCGGCGGCAAACGCCTGCTGCTTGTCCAGCGACTCGCGCCGGATCAGCCGGTCGGAGATGCCCTTGAGCGCATTGATCAGCGTCTGGTTGTAGTGGGCCACCGCAATGTCGTAACCGGCGGCCGCTTCACCCAGTTCGGCGCGCAGGCGACCGCCATCGAAGATCGGCAGGGAGATCGCCGGGCCAACGCTGTAGTTGAATTTCTTGCCGGCGAGAAATTCCAGCATGCCACCGCCGGTAGCCATGTAGCCGAGGCTGCCGACCAGGTCGACATTGGGGTAGAAACCGGCGTGGGCGACATCGATACCCCGAGCCTGGGCCGCGACCTGCCAGCGGCTGGCAACCACATCGGGGCGCTGGCCGAGCAGCTCGACCGGCAACGCCGACGGCAGTTTCAGTGCGCTGCGCAGGGACAGCGTAGGGCGCTTGAGACGGGCACCCTCACCCGGGCCGAAACCGGCCAGGGCCGCCAGTTGGTTGCGGCTCAGGGCGATTTCCTCGTCCAGCGCATCGAGTTGCCGGTGGGTTTCCGGCAAGGGCGCCTGGGCCTGGCTGACTTCGAACTGGGTGCCGATACCACCGGCCAGACGCCGCTGCGCCAGATCGAGAATCTGCGTCTGCTGGGCCAGGGTCGCCTCGACGATGTCGCGCTGGGCATAGTGCAGCGACAGCTGGATGTAGGCGCGGACGATGTTGTCCTGCAGCTCGAGCCGAGCCTGACGCTCTTCGGCGGCGCTCATGTGCGCCAGGTCCACGGCGCGCTCGCTGGCATTGCGCTCGCGGCCCCAGAGGTCGAGGGAATAACTCAGGCCCAGCGCCGCATTGTTGTCCCAGGTGTTGGAACCGGCCAGTTCGCCGGGACCATAGAACTGATCCGTGGCCCATTTATGGCGCTTGAGGGTCGACTCGCCGTTGACCTGCACCGACTCGGCCGCTTCGGCCAGGCCGGCCATGGCCCTGGCCTGGCGCACCCGGGCAGCGGCCATGGCCAGGCTCGGGCTGCCTTGCAGGGCCTGGTCAAGCCAGTGATCGAGTTGCGGGTCGCCGTACGCCTGCCACCAGCGGGCCGTCGGCCAATGCGCGTCGCGAGCGGCGCCCTGGATCGCTTCGTCGGTGGCCAGGGTATTGGCGGCGAGCGTCTTGCCTTGGGGGGCAATACCTCCGGTTCCGATGCAGCCGCCGATTGCCAAGGATAAAACCCAAACACTGAGAGTCTTCAACTCTCTGTTGATGCGACGCGGCACTGCTGCGAATTCCCGACGTGGATGAAGAAGCTTTGGAGCGGCAATTCTAGGGGGCGCCCGGCACGGCGATAAGCGTGGATTCCTGCGAATATTTGTTACCGTTCCCGCGATAATCCGTTGCCTGCCGTGGCGAAAAAACAGGCCGAAGCCAGCGGATCGATGAGCGAATTGTGATATTGGCGGCCCGACCGCCATGCCAGTCTGAATCCACACCGACGTTGTCACCAGACTGACAATAAAAATCACCAGTCAGAGGCGTCCCATGAACCTGTCTCTCGAACTGCACAGACGCCGTAGTCTTTGCGACAACCTGCCCCCCTCGGCGCCCCTCGAACCCTTGAGCGCCTTGCAGCAATGCCTGGCCGGCGACCTGCGGATCGCAGTCCGCCGGCAGGATGACCGCTTGCACCTGCGCACCCTCGATGGCGACCCGTGCACCCTCGAATACGCCGACGGCTACCGGATCAACCGCCTACTGCGAGGCCTCGAACATGTCACGGCCCAGCACTGGCAAAAGCTGAACCTGAGCCTGTGCCGCCGCTACATGAGTATCGACTGCCGGGACGCCACGCCGGTGGTCAGGGGCCTGATCAGCGCCAGCCTCTGCCAGCAGCAGGTCCTGCAAGACCTGACCGCCTTTTTCAACCTTTCCAGCGCCGCCAAACAGACTGTCTACTGACACAGGACCTCGGCCATGTCCGAAGCCATCCGTGATGACCTGATCCGCCTTCTGCATAACCAATTGCCGGACCACCCGGCCGATTACTTCCAACTGAGCACCGAGCTGAACCAACACCAGCTGTGGCTGGAGTACAACCGGCCCACGCTGCTGCTGATGCTGGCCCACCCCGGAGCGCAGAGCGCTGGCGGCTCGACGGACTTCATCGCCCGCGGCCCCGGTGAGCCGGTGATGCTGCTGTTCGATACCTGGTTCCGCGACCAGGCGGCCAGGGCCCTGTTCGTCGAGCCCTGTAGCGGCGAAAGAGCCAGCATCCTCGCCACCTGCGCTGTTTTCCTGCAGCGCTGTGCGAGCGCACACCAGGTCCAGGAGTGAACCACCATGGAACTCGTCCTGAACCCGCGCAGCCATCACGCGCTCTACCCCGAGCTGTCTGCAACACCGGTGCTGTGCAGCTACAAGCCCAGTGACTCCTATCATAATGAAGCCGTTGCGCTGAACCCTGACACGCTGGATCTGGTCGACCACCTGCAAGGTTCGGCCCCGCCCCTTGAGGAAGGTGATCGCGCCACAGTGGGCGACCTCTCCAGGTTCGTCCTGGATAAACTGGCGGACAGTCCCTCGCCCCCGCCCGCCTCCCTGCAAAAGCTTCACCGGCAGTTACTGTTGTTGAGCATCACGGCCAAGGAACCGGGCAACCTCGACAAAAAAGAGGCGCAGGCCTGCTACGAGTACTTCAAGACCGCCCAGCACACCTTCGACGAGCATGCACGGTCCTGCAGCGCCCCGCAGCAGACCGAATACCAGCAATTGCGCGATCTGTGCCGGATGCTCAAATGGCAGTTTCGCGCCAGCCGCGATCAACGCACCAAGATCGTGCTCGACCAGGCCCTGGCCAAAAGCCGGGCCGAGGTGGCCGAAGGTGGCTCGCTGGGCAACCGCGCCAAGCTGGGTATCGGTGCCACGGCACTGGGAGGCGCCAGTATCGTGCCGAGCCTGGAGCTGTCGACAAAACTGGAAACCACCCAGGGCCGCATTATCAAGGACACCACCAGCGTCAGTGCCGGCGTAACGGCACAGGTGTCGCTGGCTAACCTCGCCTCATCGCGGCTAAGCGCACAGGTGGAGAAATCCACCACCCGCAAGTACGGCGACATAGACAGTTACGCCAATGCCCGGAGCCTGTCGAAATGGACCTGGTGGAATGGCTCCAAGCGCGACCTGCTCACGCAGAGTCGAACCCTGTTCGCCAGTTGCAACAATTACAAGAGGAACATCCGCCTCGCCGCCCAAAGCCGCCCTTATCTCGAAAGTAGACTGCGTGAAAACGGTCTGGTCCCGCCGAACTTCGAGCATCACGCACCGCAGGCACAACCCTTCCAGGTCGAACGCGGCCAGCGGGTCGCGTTGACGGCGCAGGCCCAGTTCGATGGTCTGGGAATCGTCACCGCAGGTGCGCAAGCCAAGGCGGATCTGCTGCGCACCACGAAAAACAAGGCGCTGGACATCATCGGGGTGTACGACTGGTCGAAGGATTTCACCCGGCAGTGCCTGGGCAGCCCGCGCGACTACGACACCAGCGTGCCGCAGTTGCTCAGCGACCTGCATGCGCATATCGCCGACAGCAGCCAGCAGTTGAGCCGCGCCGTTCTGCGCAACGAAAGTCCACAACGGCTGCGCCAGCTCGGCGAGGAGATCGACCACCGTTCACGGCAGTTGGCCAACGACTACATACACCTCAAGCTTCAGGGCGCCATCGCCGATGACTCGGCGCATGACGAGAGCATCCGCCAACTGTTCAAGGAACACGCGCTGCTGCTGCGCCCCGACAGCCTGAAGCTCTACTCGGCAAAGACCGACACCGAGACCCGGACCATTGCCGTCGAGTCGAAACTCAAGCTCGCTGCGGGCGCCAGCGCGCAAGCCAGCGCAAACATCAGCCTGTCGTCCGTCGTCGAAGATGACCCACACCTGAGCGGCACCTACCTGGACATTACACTCCAGGGCCAGTTCAACACCCTGGAAACCCTGCAGAACCTGATTTCCAGCGGCTTGGCCCAGGCCGGCGTCAGTGGTTTCGACCCGGCACCGATCATCGCACTGATCGCCGGTACCGTGCTTTACCAGTCCCATGGTTGCTCGGCGAAGTTCACGCTGAAGATCAAGGACGGTAAACCGGTATTGCTGCTGAGCCAGCAGTTCCTCACGCAAAGCGATGACTTCAACCAGACCGTGACCGCAGCGACCCCGCTGGCACTCGAAGTAGGCATTGGCAGTCATGTGCACAACCTCGCGGCGGAACAGTTGGGCAGCCAGTCGCTGGACCTGGTCCTGCCAATCGCCCTGGGCAAGCTGGACAAGGGCACGCAGGCCGACCTGGAGGCCTGGGACAACTACGTCAACAAACACGCCCAGGCCTTCGACAGGTTGCTCAACAACATCGCCAATCGTCGCGACCATCCACTGCTCGACAAGGAGCTGACGCAGATCAGCAAGCACCTGAGCCCCGCTGGACGACAGGCCATGGAAACGTTGGAGCAAGCGGCCCGCAAAGCCCGTGATGAACCCAGCCAGCAGACCTTGCTGGCGGCACGGGAAGCGTTCAAGGCAACGCTCCTGGCCTACATCGACGACTACTATGAGGCAAAGGTCATGAGCGCCTGGCGGATCGAATGAGGCCAATGCCGCAGGAACCAGATGACATGACGGCGACAAGCTGCACATCGCATTGTTACTTCGTGTCACAATTTGTCATTGCCCCAGAGAGAGCCCCATGGACACTTTGCAAAACATGCGCGCCTTCAGTTGCGTGGCCGAAGCCGGGAGTTTCACCGCCGCCGCCGTGCAACTGGACACCACCACGGCCAACGTCTCGCGCGCGGTCTCCAACCTGGAGGCCCACCTGCAAACCCGCCTGCTCAACCGCACCACCCGGCGTATCGCCCTGACCGAGGCCGGCAAACGCTACCTGCTGCGCTGCGAGCAGATCCTGGCCTACGTCGAAGAAGCGGAGGCCGAGGCCAGCGATGCCCATGCGCGCCCGGCCGGCCTGCTGAAAGTGCACACCATGACCGGGGTCGGCCAGCATTTCGTGATCGACGCGATTGCCCGCTACCGCAAGACCCACCCGGACGTGACCTTCGACCTGACCCTGGCCAACCGCGTGCCGGACCTGCTCGACGAGGGCTACGACGTGTCCATCGTGCTGGCCAAGGAGTTGCCCGATTCCGGCTTCGTCTCGCAGCGCCTGGGCATCACCTACAGCATCGTCTGCGCCTCGCCCGAGTATGTGAAGGCCAACGGCTGCGCGCGCAAGCCCAGCGAACTGCTCAACCACGCCTGCCTGCGCCTGGTCAGCCCGGTGACGGCGCTGGACAACTGGATTTTCAACGGCCCCGACGGACAGGAGGCAGTGACGCTGTCCAGTTCACCGTTCCTGGTGAATTCGGCCGATGCGATGAAAACCGCGATCACCAGCGGCATGGGCGTCGGTGTGCTGCCGGTGTACGCGGCCATCGAAGGCCTGCGCAACGGCAGCCTGGTGCGCATGATGCCCAACTATCGTTCCCAGGAACTGAACCTGTATGCGATCTATCCGTCGCGCCAGTACCTGGATGCGAAGATCAAGACCTGGGTCGAATACCTGCGAGGCTCGCTGCCGGAAATTCTCGCCGCTCACCAGGCCGAGCTGGCGGCCTATGAACTGAACCACGTGCGCCTGGCGACCTGATTTCATGGAAGCGGTAGCAGCAACGCCCGGCGAAAAATGATAGCGTGCTTGCTATTCCCGCCGTTCGATGAGCTTCGCGATGAAAAAAACCGTACTTGCCTTCAGCCGCATCACCCCAGCCATGGCCGATCAATTGCGCCAGGATTTCGAAGTGATCGTCCCGGACCCCAAGCTCGGCGACCTCAATGCCCAGTTCAACGAAGCCCTGCCCCATGTCCATGGCCTGATCGGCGTCGGGCGCAAGCTGGGTGCCGCCCAACTGGAAAACGCCAGCAAGCTCGAAGTGGTTTCCAGCGTCTCGGTCGGCTACGACAACTATGACGTGGCCTACCTCAGCGAACGCGGGATCATGCTCACCAACACCCCCGACGTGCTCACCGAAAGCACCGCCGACACCGGCTTCGCCCTGTTGATGAGCGCCGCGCGCCGGGTCGCCGAGCTGGATGCCTGGACCAAGGCCGGTCAGTGGAAAGCCAGCGTCGGCCCGGACCTGTTCGGCACCGATGTGCATGGCAAGACCCTGGGCATCGTCGGCCTGGGCAATATCGGCGCCGCCGTCGCCCGCCGTGGCCGCTTCGGCTTCGACATGCCAATCCTCTACAGTGGCAACAGCCGCAAGCCGGAACTGGAACAACAGCTCGGTGCCCAGTACAGCAGCCTCGACGCCCTGCTGGCCGAGGCCGACTTCGTGGTGCTGGTGGTGCCCCTGAGCGAGAAGACCCGTCACCTGATCGGAGCGCGCGAGCTGGGCCTGATGAAGCCAGGGGCAATCCTGGTGAACATCTCCCGTGGCCCGGTGGTCGACGAACCGGCGCTGATCCAGGCACTGCAGGCCGGTACCATTCGCGGCGCCGGGCTGGACGTGTACGAGAAGGAACCGTTGACCGAATCACCGCTGTTCCAGTTGAAGAACGCGGTGACCCTGCCGCACATCGGTTCGGCCACCCATGAAACCCGCGAGGCCATGGCCAACCGCGCGCTGGCCAATCTGCGCAGCGCCCTGCTCGGCGAACGACCGCGCGACCTGGTCAACCCGCAGGTCTGGAAAGGCTGACTTCGCCCTCAGGCGTTGCCCAAGGGCGGATTTCCCTCCTTGAGCAACGCCCTGATGGTCCAGTAACGCAGCCAGGCCGTACGCCTGGCGTTGTACTGGAACTGGTTCATGCGGGTACGCCAGAGCAGGCGGTACTCGCTATCGCCAGGATGGCTGTCGAACGCCAGCAGCTTGCCGAAGACCCGTTGAAAATCGGCTTCATGGGCGCGGATCAGAAAGTTGCTCCAGAGCTCGTTGGCCACCAGGAACCTGATCAGCGGCGAAACATCGTCCTCGGCAGGGACCGCTGCGGGCTCCTGTGGTAATTGCTCGGGTAAGACCTTGGGCGGCTCCGGCGGGATTTCCTCGGGCAAGGGCTCGATCACCTGCGCAAGCAATACCCGGGACGGATCGATGGCAGGCGATTGCGGTGATTGCACGACCAGTTCCTGCTTCAGGACCCGCGCCCTCATATCACCGATCTGTTGCCGGTCGATACTGGCCGGGCTGATGGCGAACAAGCCATTGAAATGATCAGGCAAGCCCAATGGCTGCGCCAGGGCATCATAGTAGGCCCGATACCAGAAGCTCGTCTGCTCCGGGTGCAGGATGCCAACCGCCAGACGCATCGCCTCCAGGCGAAACTGCCCTCGCAAGAGGGTCAGCAGCCGTGACTCCACGGCCGCCTGATCCGCCAGTTTCAACGCTTCATGACAACCCACGAGCAACTCCAGCCGATTGAAGATCTGGTAGCTGGTCGAGCCGGTGTAGCGCAATTGCGCCTCCAGACTGAACAACCTCTCACACAGGCCGGGGTTTTCCGCTGCGGCCTCGAGCAGGCGCCAGACGCGTGCGGTCAAGTCCGTGCGGGCCCCACGATAGTGGGTATTGAAAAAGGTCAGCGGGGAACTCATGCGTTCGAACAGCAGGAAGAACACATCTGCATTCGGCTGATCCCTGACCTGCTGCCAGAGGGCGATCCTGTGCGGGGTCTTTTCCTTGCCCACCGCCCAGCGATCGAGCCCGAGCACAGACGAAAGCGGCAGGTTATCCAGGCCGAAGTCTATCTGAAGCTGCTCATGCCCACGGCGGTAGTTGAGGATCGAGCTCAGGGCCTGCGAAGACAGTGGATTACCCGACAGATCGATACCCTGACAAAGCCGGTCGTGCCCCATGAACAGTTGCACCGGCAGATCGCTGAGCGTATTCCCCCGCAACTCCAGCCAGACCAGGTCCGTGAGTTCGAGCACCCCGACCGGCCATTCGGTGATCCCGGTATGGCTGAGCCGCAGTCTCTGCAAGCGTTGCAACGGGGAAAAGTCAGGCAATACCCCCACGGGATTACCATTGAGGTTGAGCTCCAACAGCCCCTCCAGTCCTGCCAACTCCCTGGCCGTGCCCTGGATCAATCGCAAGCGATTGTTCTCCAGCGAAAGCACCTGCAACGTCTGCATCTGAGCGATGCCATTGGGCAGGCTCCTCAGGCCGTTACGCTCCAGCGCCAAGGTGACCAGGTGGGTGAACCCGCGCAGGAACACACTCAGGTAGCGGGTATTACCCAGCCCCATGCTGTTCATCGACAGCAGGGAGACATGGCTGAAGTCCGCGTGCAGTTCGGGCAGGTCCTGCACCTCCAGACCGTCGAGGACCAAAACATGCGACAAGGTGCCCGGTCCCTGCACCACGCTCTGGCGGCGCCAGCAACGCCGGATCCGCCTGGCGACTTCCCGGCGCCGGGTCATTCGGCTATCGACATGGAACATTTCGATTGCATGCACGTGCGGTGCATCCACCCAGACAGCGAGGTCGCGCTTGAGCTGACGATACTGCTCCTGCAAACCTGTCACCGCCAGGGTGCGCGCTTCGGTGGTACTGCCCAGGCTAGCCAGAATGCTGAACAGTTGTGCATCGGTACAACCGCGATAGAGCCTTTTCAGCTTCCGGAACAACCCCGGTGGATAGTCCTGCGTGCTGGCCCGTCCACTCAGTGAATAACCCAGTGCCCCACTGGCCCGCCGCGTCAGGCGCTGCGGCAGGCGGGTCCAGGGCTCCACCGCCGGCTGCCCGAGCAATCGCCGCAGACGATTGCGCTCACCCGCCACGCTCTGGAACATCACTCGCTTGAGGTCCTGCTCGACCGTTTCCCCCACATGGCTGATCCCCAGGGTGGTTTGCCGCAGTTGCGGCAAGGCCAGCAGCATGGCAACGAAGGGATCGGTCTGGGTATTCGCCAGGCTGCGCGCCCCGCTCTTTTCCAGGACGAACGGCTCATAACCCTCATCACTCTTGACCACTACCCGATGAACGCTGGCCGTATCGATGCCGACACTGGCGATCAACGGGCCGGAACTGGTATCACGGCGCAATTCGATTCGCAGGCTTTGCTCCCAACCGGGCAAGCGGTCCAAAAGTTGCAACAGCAAGCTATCGTTAAGGTCACTTCTGGCCGCCGGCAGGCACAGGCTTTCGTACAAACGGCACACCTGCATTTCCTCACTCAGATACCGTGCTTCCTGCGACAACGTCAGGGATAGACGCTTGAAGTCGCGAATCAGCCTAAGTTCAGACGAGTCCGCGCCTTCGAGCAGGTCCTGCGTCAGCTCGCTGCTCAGTAACGGAAACTGCTGCCGGACAAACGTCACCAGGGGCAGCAGTTCGGCGGGCGGCTCAGCGGAAATCGCCCCCTGGGACTGACTGAAGTGGCGCATTACCTCACTCAGCAGCAGTGCCAATGGCTGGTTTTCGAACAACAGCCGGGCGGGCAGGCGGTCGTCCACGCCACTGATCGCCAGGATCTGGCGAGCCACCCCATCGGACATTGCTTGCTCGCTTGCGGCCAGGCGCCGCAGCGCCCGGACAGCGTCCCAGTTCCACGGCTGCTCGAATTCATGCCACCAGCCACCGTGGCCATTGTGTTCCAGCAGAGGCCCATAGGCGCCCATGACCGTCGGATGACGACCTCGCCATTCATCGAATCGGCCATCCCATTCGACCTCATGAAAGCGCTGTTCCAGACGTATCAGCCAACGCCCATCCTGCGAATAAAGACCGCGCGAGTCCGGCGCCGCAAGGGTTTGCGGCAGAACCTGTCGTTCGTACTGCTCCAGTCCCAGGCGCAGACTGCCATCGGCCTCACGCAAGGCCAGCAGATAAGCGGCGATGCCATCGCGCAGCGGCTGCAGGTCGGTCACGGAAGACATGCCCAGCACGCCCTGTTCCTGATCCGACAGGGACGCGGCCAGCGCCCGGTAGAAACTCTGCGCCGGCAATGCCAGGTCGACACTCGGCTGCCTTCGAACCTGCAGGGTGCTGTAGATGCCTTGGCCGTATCGGCGCAACAACAATTGCCCCGACATGGGCAACGCGGCGCCCTCGCCTTCGACCCAGATCAGCGGCTTGCCCAAGCGCTCGCGGAGAAAATCACTGGCGATACATTGCACCCAGGCATCGGTCGGTTCGTGGAACCTGCGCACCTGATAAATACCATCCAGCACGCACCCCAGGGCGCTGAACTGCTGCTCGCGGTCCAGGGCATAACGCAGGCGATATGGCAGCCGTCGATACTCCAGCAGTTCCCTGGCCTGACTCGACGACAGCGGATTGTCCCGCAGGAAATGCGCCAGTCGGGACAACGACAGGTGCGGATAGAGCGAGCGCAGTGTCACCACGGCCTTGGGCAGGTCGCTGATGAACACGGGCAGGTAGCTCAGCACCTCTGAGCCCGAGGCGCTGGTAGTGGCATCGACTTTCAACCGGCCCGAATGAATCCCGAGCGCCTCGAACACCTCTGTCGAATGCGCCATGGCCAGCGCACCCAATTGCTGGCGAGCCGCCTTGAGCCAGGCGCGACGGACCACCGGGTCACGTGCCGAAGGCTGCGAATCGCCGGGTAACAGGCCGAGGATCAGGTCAAGTACACCGGCCTCATGGGCCAGGGCGGTCGACGTATCCAAGAGCGTCTCGGTCTGCTCGACAAAGCCACCCCGCGCCAGTTGCCGGATACTCACCGAACGCTTGAACAGGCCCAGTTGCTGGCGCCGACCATAGACCTGTTGCAGTTCACCATCGGCATCGTGCACCCGCAGGCAGAGGTCCTCGGGCCAGTGCCCCAGATGGGGTACCAGACAGAACAGCACACGCTGGGTATCGGTTGATAGCAGGCGATCTTCCTTCTGGGTGGCCGCGACTTCGGCAAGCCCGAGTTCGACCTTGAAGCGCTCCAGCGCCTCGACCAGCGACGGTGGCGGTAGCCCACCCGACCAGATTTCATCCAGATGCGCGCGGGTTGCGCCACTGATCTCCAGGACCCGTCGCAACTGCGCGGGCCTGCCCCCTCTGAGGGTGACCATGCGCTCCAGCAAACGGACGTCCGAGAGTCTGTGGCTGTCGTCCAGCGACAGCGCCCAGAGCCGCGCCCCGGGGTCGTAGGCCATCGGCGGCTGGAACTGCGCGGGGTCGGGATGAACCGCGCGATACTGCTCCAGGCTCTTGTCGTATTCGAGTTCGAGCGTCAGCTCCTGCCCCTGCTCCCTGGCCAGACCGTACAGCTTGCCGCCCTGGGCACCCAGCCCGCTATCATCGAACACCGTTGCCAGTTCCAGGCGTTTGCGCGCATACGGCAGCAGGCTCGGTTTCCACAGACGGGCGCCAACACCCGCCGATTGAACCAGGCGGTATTTGGCCAGGCGTTCGAACTCGTTGCCGATACGCCGGGATGCCAGACGCCCGGCATAGCTATGCAAACCGCCCATCAGCAGCATGTTACCGACCTCCAGCATGGCCTGGAGCAACCCCTCCGGCTGCCCTCGACCGGCTTGCTCGAGCCCTTCGTACAGCTCCAGCGCCAGGTTCACACCCAGCGCCGCCATGACCACCCGACCGATGCTGCCCAGGCCGCCGGGCACCGGGGTCAGCAGCAAGTCCAGCAATTGGTGCATGACGGTGACGATTCCCTCCTTGACCGCACGCCAGTCCTGCTGCCCCTTGGGTACCGCGATCGCCTCGACATTGACGCGAAAACGCCAGTGGTAGAAGGCGCTCAGCGAGGCTTGTGGGTCCTGCCCGGTGTGCTGGTAAGCAAACTCCAGGTCATCCAGGGTCTGCACCGGAAACACCCAGTGAAAGGCATCGTAGAGTTTTCCCGCCGCCCAGTTCAGGCCTTCCGGCTTGTGTTCCGGATCAAGCAGTTGCCAGAGCCGGCCCTGATGCTCGAAAGACAACGACGCGATCAGCCAGCCCAATGCCTTGCGCGAGTTGTCGACCTTGAGCAGAGCCTTGAACTCATGCTCGAAGGCCGCCTGCGAGACGTGATGGCGCAATACCCCGCCAGGCCGCTCGGCGCAGTAGCTGTATACACCGGCGACACCGGAGACCCGCATGAGCAGCGCGGGAAGATGAATGCGCCCGCGCTCCGAGGGTTTCCAGGTAAACAACTGCAGGGCAGCCTCTCCGATGGCGAACTCGACACGGGCGATATTGCCCAGCAACGAGTCAGGCAGTTTGAGCGATAGGTGCTCGACCTTCAGCCATGGTGCTCCGCGCCCCCCTGCATCGCGCAGCGAGTCGAACAGTGCCCGGGTCATGCCGCTCGTGTTGGCATTGCGCGGGGCGTCATAGAGGTTGAAACGAAACAGGTCGCCCATATGCGCGCTGATCCGCCGGCTCAGCGGTGCATCGGGCGCCAGCGCCTGCTCGACTCGACTGCGCAGGTCGGCGCCCAGGTTGAGCTCACGCACGATGCCGATAAAGTCGTCCGTGTCGACCAGCCCCGGCTCGTCGATATCCGCCACGCCCCGGGAACGGCTGATCCAGCGCCGCTTCACCTCGGGGAAGTCGAAAAAGGCAAAGTTCAGGCAGGCCGCCTCCCACAACGACAGGGTCGCTACATCCACGGCAGTCCCGCGGCTGGTGTCCAGAGCACGCCCGGTCCGCGAGCCGATGGCATAGGCGGTATGCAGGTAGGTGGTGCCGGGGTCCAGGTCGAGGTTGGCGAGCAGCCTGATGCGCCGGCGCAGCTTGAGCATACCGGCCTGCTGGAAAGCCTCGATCACCTGTCGGCTCTCGCTATCCAGCTCACTGCGGGTGCTACTCAATGAGCTGAACAGGCCGACCCAGGTCCGCTGTTCCATCTCGTTGAGCGGGCTCATCGACGCCTGGAACGACTCGGTGAGATGATCAAGGACCTGCTGTTGGGCCCAACTGTCGTGCGAATGCAGCTCCGTGTGCTGACGCGCGACGAAGTCGCCCAGTTGCGGATCGATATCCACATCGGCAGTCGGTGGGGACGACGCGACGGTTTGGGGGTGTGATTCTGGCGGGCTCATGCGGCCTCCCTGGCAAGCGTTGAAAGCGCCAGCCTAGGAGGCCCGGACGAAGCCGGGGCGTTAGCCGGGTATCGCCTGCCGGCTCAGGCCGTCCTCGCCGCAGCCGGCCGCAGGTGCGTCCCCGGTTTGCGGAACACCAACACATTGCCCGCCATGACCGCGACCATCCCCAGCAGCGCTGAAGCGCTCCATTGATACCCCTCGGCATAGGCCGAGACGTTCAGCGCCACCAGTGGGAACAGCACCGTGCAATAGGCAGCCCGCTCCGGTCCCATACGCCCCACCAGGGTCAGGTAGGCGGTAAAGCCGATCACCGAGCCCGGAATCACCAGGTACAGCAGTGAACCGATGTAACGGGTGTTCCACTCCAGGGTGAACGGGATGCCGCTGAGCAGACAATACAACCCCAGCATCGATGCACCATAGAACATGCCCCAGGCGTTGGTGCTCAGCGGTTTGAGGCCGGCCTTCTGTTGCAGGCTGGAGAGCAGGTTGCCGGCAGAGAAACACAGGGTACCCAGTAGCGCCAGACCCAGGCCCAGCAAGGTATTCGGCCCGGCGGTATGTCCCGTCAGTTCGGGCCAGAACAGCAGCCCCAGGCCCGACAGCCCCAGGGCGCCGCCCATCAGCACGTTGCGCGCGATCCGCTGCTTGAAGAACAGTCGCGCGTTGAGTGCATTCCACAAGGTCGCGGTGGAAAACACCACTGCTACCAGGCCGCTGGGCACCCACTGGCTGGCAGTGAGGAAACACATGAAGTTCAGGCAGAACAGGCACAGCCCCTGGGCCAGGCAGATCAGGTGACCACGCCGGGTCATCGGTTGCAGGCGCCGGCTGAGCAGCAGCATCACGAACAGCACCAGCGCCGCCAGGCCGAAGCGGTAGACGATCGACACCGGGATCGCCACCACGCCCAGTTGCAGTTTCAGGGCGATCCAGGTGGTGCCCCAGATCAGTACGGTGAGCAGGTAGAGAAAGAGGTTCATGCGGCGGGCTCCAGAAGGTCGAGCCCAGTGTGCGATTCCGACGAAACCCGGCGCTTGCATAATCTTGCGCTTTTATCGCAACAGGGCTGGCAGCCGGCCCGCGAGGGAGTAGCATGCGAGACGTTGGAGAACAGACCATGTCCGCACTGGATTCCCTGCAAGTCTTTCAAGCTCTCAGCCGCTCGCCCCATTCGCGCCTGGAACACAGCGCCGACCTGGGGGATGGGCTGTCGGCCGCCGTGTGGAGCAACCATCACGACGCCCAGGACTACCAAGCACCGGGCCATCATACCCTGTCCTGCTACCTCGCTGGCGGCACCGGCACCTTTCGCCGTGGCAGGCCCGACAACAAGGGTGGCCCGGGCAAGCTGTGCATCCTGCCCGCCGAACACCAGTCCGGCTGGGTGATCAACGGCAGCATCCGCCTGGCGCACCTGTACTTCAGCCCGGAGCAGTTCGCCCTCGGCTGCGTGACCCTGCTGGACCGCGAACCACGCGAGCTGCAACTGCAGGAACACACCTTTCTCGACGATCCACAGCAGGCCCGGCGCTTTCGCCAACTGATCGAACTGAACTGGAACGAGCCGGCAGAGCGCCTGCTCGGCAGCAGCCTGGCCCATGAACTGCGCAACCATGCCCTGCTCAACCAGGTCGGCCTGCGTCAGGGACTGAGATTGAAGGGCGGACTGGCGGCACATCAGCGACGGCTGCTGGTGGACTACATCGACCAGCGACTGGAGCAGCCATTGAGCCTGGGTGAGCTGGCGGGGTTATGTGCACTGTCCGAATATCACTTCGCGCGGATGTTCCGCCACAGCTTCGGCCTGCCGCCCCACCAGTATGTCCTGGCACGACGCCTGGAGCGGGCGCGGACGCTGTTGCGCGCCAGCGCCGAACCATTGGGGGAGATCGCCCTGGCGTGCGGTTTCGCCAGTGCCAGCCATTTCACCAATCGCTTCCGCCAGGCACTGGGCGCCACACCGGGCCAATACCGGCAGGCCTTTCTATAGCGCCCTGTTCGCCGCGGTGCGGCGCTCCGACATGCCCGATTACTGTGGCGAGGGGCTTGCCTCCGCTAGGCTGAACAGCAGCCCCGGGACCTGCCGCCGCGCCCATCAGCAAGAGCACGGCAGACGGTCTACGGCAGCTTCGCCACCGAGCGCGGCAAGCCCGCTCGCCACAGGAAATCAGGCTCAATCGGTCTTGTTGGCCAACGCCGTCACCACCTGGTTCTCGATGTCCTTGATCGCCCAGCCACCCACCCGGTAGTTGTTGGTCAGCATCGCGAACACCAGCGGCTGCCCGGTGGCACTGGTGACATAACCGGCCAATGAAGACACGCCCCGCATGCTGCCGGTCTTGGCGTGTACATTGTTGGCCGCCGCCGTCCCGCGCAGGCGTTTGCGCATCGTGCCGCCCACCATCCGCTCGGAATTGCCAGCCACCGGCAACGCGGCATACCAGGCGTTGAACCACGGCCGGGTGCGCACCGCCAGCAGCAGGTCGCTGAGGGTTCGCGCCGAGATCTGGTTACGCCGCGACAGTCCGGAACCGTCGAACTGCTGCAGACCGGCCGGCGATACACCCTGGCGCTGCAGGAAGCCACTCACCGCCGCCGCTCCCGCCACTGCCGTGCCCGCATTGGCAGTCTTGCGCCCCATGGCCTTGAGCAGAACTTCAGCCATGTTGTTGTTCGACAGTTTGAGCAACGGCGCCATCAGGTCCGCCAGTACCGGCGACTGATGCTCCACCAATGGCCGGGCCTGCGGCGGCGTGGCCAGACCCAGCACACTCCCCCCTTCGACCACGATGCCGCGCTGGAGCAACGCCGTACGGAATACATCGGCTACCAGTCCGGTCGGCTCCCAGACACTGAGCTGGATCACCCGCTCGGCGCCCTTGGGCAGTGCGCCGTTGATCCGCAGCAGGTTGCCACCGGAGGCACGGCTGACCACCAGCGGACCACCGCGCCCGGTGGTGGCGCCGTTGGCCAGACTCATGTAACGATTCTCTGGCGTGAAGCTGATCCGGGGCGGCTGACGCACGCCAGCGGCCCGCACATTGACCAGGATCGAGCCGGCATCGAAGTCGGCATTCGGCGACACGCTCAGCGCGGAAATCTGCGCGGCGAAATACTGCTGCTCATCCGCCGGGTCCCAATCGAGCCCGAGCCGCTGGCGATCGAACGCGGTGTCGTCGAGGATCAGCCGGCCACGCACACGGGTGATGCCCTTGCGGGCCAGGTCTGCCGCCAGGGCCTGGTAGTCTTCCTGGCGCATACTCGGGTCACCGCTGCCACGCAGGTACAGATCCCCCACCAACAGGCCACCCTGCTGCACACCCGTGGTCAATACAGTGGTAGAAAAACGGAAGTCGGCACCCAGCACGTCCATCGCTGCCGCCGTGGTCACCAGTTTCAGGCTGGAGGCCGGCACCAGCCGACTTTGCGCGTTGTATTCGCAAACCAGCTTGCCGCTGCCGGCTTCACGCACCACCAGCGAGGTCACCGCGCCCTGCATCACCGGACTGCGCAGGGTGCTGTCGAGACCGGCGCAAAAATTCGAACGGGGCAGCGGCAGCGGCAACTGCGCCGCCTGCAGAATAACCGTGCGCACCGGCTCGGGTGCTCGCGGTGCCTTGCTGGAACAGGCGCCGAGCAACGCGCAGAAAACGACCACGACGCCCCTGCCGGTGAAACCTTGTAGCCAATTCATCCAATGCCCCAACTTCAACTGACACACATACAGAAGAGCCGCGCCTCAAGGCGCGGCCCATCACTCAACGAGGCACGCAGGAAAAAGGTACTTATCGAGCCAACGAGGGGAATTATGCGGTAACAGTGCCCCGGGAATCCATGCAGGATAGCCGGCTTTCCCGGGACATGAAGCGCTCAGACAGCTGCCGTTAAGGCGCCAGGGTGGTCACCGAGAAGGTCCCGGCATGAAAGATCGGATCGGCCTTGGGTTCTCCCTTGGTACTCGCGGGCAAGGTGAAGTCCATGGCCGGCAGGTAGACCTTGCGGCTCTGCGGGTCGAAGGCCATGTTGTAGGCCATCGGCAAGGTGCCGACACTGCCCAGCACCGCGTAATGATCGGCATCCTCCTGGCGCACCAGGGTGAGGTTGGCATCCACTCCGCTGGGAACCAGCAGTCGTCGGCCGACGCTGTCGTAGGCCAGGGCATTGACGTCGCGGGTAATCGGCAGGCTGGCCTTGACCACGCCGCTATCGAGGTCGGCGACGATCAGCCGTGGCTGGTCGCCCCGGCAAGCGATGAACAGGCGCCGCCGCTCGCTATCCTGGGCCAGGGCACTGGGCTTGGCACAGCCGTCGAACTGCCAGCTGTCGAGGACGTCGAAACTGCTCGCCGACAGCCGGGCGACCTTGCCCTCATCGCGCATGGGCAGGAAGAAACTGCCATCGCCCTTGACCAGCAGCGGGTCGATCTTCTTCACGTCCAGTTCATGGCCGGCGCTGACTCGCTCCTGCCGGGGATCGAAAACGAACAGGCTGGAACGGTCGGCACGCCGCCCGCTGACGATGATCACCTGGCCGGTCGTGGGTTCGTACACCGCGCTGTTGAGGTTGCTTCGGGCCACGGCAATCCGCTTGAGCACCTTGAGGCTTGTGCGGTCGACCACGGCGAGGCTACCGTCCGTATTGAGCACGAACAGCCGGTCCAGGCCAGGCACGAACACCACGCCGTTGGCACCGGCAGAGCCTGGCACGGTCTTGACCAGGCGCTGGCGCTTGATGTCGAACACGCTCAGGCCGTTCTCGCGCCGCGCCAGGTACAGATAGGGCCGCGCCGGATCGAGCGCGGCAAAACCCCAGCTGTCACCGCTCCCCGGCAGGAGGACCTGCTGCTCGCGGTGATACAGCAGGTCGTCCGCCGGCTCGGCCAAGGCTGTGGCAGACAGGCCCAGGGTCATGCCCAGGGCCAGGAACACGCGGGCTGGACGCATCCTCAGAACTCCAGGGTGCTGGACAGCGAGACCTGCCGCGCATCGCCCATGGAGACGAACACCCGGCTGACCGAAGAGGTGTAGTAGGTCTTGTCGAACAGGTTCTTCACGTTGAGCTGGAACTTGACCTTCTGCCCTTCGACCTTGGTGTCGTAGGTCGCGAAGGCATCGGCCACGGTGTAGCCCGGCAGATCGAAGGTGTTGGCCGCATCGCCGGCACGCTCGCCGACATAACGGGCACCGGCACCGACGCGCAACTGGTCGCCACCGAAGAGGCTGCCGAAGTCGTACACCGCCGACAGCGAGCCGCTGTTCTTCGCCACGTTCTGCAACTCGTTGCCCTGATAGTTGGCGTCCTTGGTCACCTGCGCATCGGTGTAGGCATAGCTGCCGATCACACTCCAGCGATCGCTCAACTGACCGCTGACGTCCATTTCCAGGCCACGGGAACGCACTTCACCGGCGACGCTGTAGACATTGGTCAGGCCCTCGGCGACGGTCACCAGCACGTTGCGCTTGTGGATATCGAACAACGCCGCGCTGGCAGTCACACGCCCCGGCATATCGAGCTTGGCGCCCAGTTCCCAGGATTTGGACTCTTCCGGTTCGATCGAGCCATCGAGGATCAGGCGTTGGCTGCCGGTGGTGGCCAGCGGGGCGATGGTCGAGTTGGGCTTGAAGGACTCGGTATAGCTGCCATAGAACGACAGTTCATCCGTGTAGCGGTAGACCAGGCCATAACGCGGCGAGAACTTCTGCCCGTTGGTGTTGGTGTTGACCTGGAATGGACGGCCCTTGCCGGCATATTCGTCGAAGGTTTCGAACCGCCCGCCGGCCACCAGAATCCACTGGTCATCGAGGTGGATCGAGTCCTGCAGGAAAGCCGCATCACTGCGCAGCAGGTCGGTCTGGGAGCTGTCCTTGGCGCTGACGGTGGAGCCGGCCACTTCACGGCCATACACCGGATCGAGGTAATTGAAGACACTGCGCTGGCTCTGGCGGATCAGGTCGGCACGGTAGACCTTGCGGTACTCGTCATCCAGGCCGAACACCAGGTCATGCTGCATACCGGCGAGCTGGACCTTGCCTTCGAGGCTGGCAGTGGTGAAGCGGTCGGTGGTCAGCGCTCCCTGGGTGCCGTCCATGCTGCGAGTCAGGGTGCCGTTGGCGTTCACCGATACGGTACGCACCTGGCTGGCGTCATAGGTTTCGCGGTTCCAACTGTAACCGAAGTGGGCTTTCCAGTTCTCGTTCAGATCGTGATCGGCCTCGAAGTGGTAGAGGTCGGAACGGCCTTCCATGTTGTTGAACGGCTCGTCCAGGCGGCGGCCGGCTGGGATGTCCAGCGGGTGGTTGGTCTTCGGATCGATCGCGGTACCCCGATCGAACGGGGTGAGGAATTCGCGGTGCTCATAGGCGAACAGCAGCTTGGTGTTGTCACCAAACCAGGCCAGGGACGGCGCGATCAGGGTTTCGCGATGGGTACCGAAGTCGCGCCAGTAATCCTCGTCTTCGTGATCGACGATCATCCGGTAGGCCAGGTTGCTGTCGCCGATCGCCCCGGTACTGTCGAGGCTGCCGCCGCTGCCGTTCTTGCCGGAACCGTAGCTGGAACCGCGAATCGTCACCGCGTTGTACTGTTCCAGTTGGGGCTTCTTGCTGACCAGGTTGACCACCCCGCCCGGGTCCTGAATACCGTACAGCAACGAGGCCGGGCCCTTGAGCACCTCGACCCGTTCGGTGGTGGCGTTCAAGGCACGGCCCTGCACCACCGGCATGCTGTCGCGCATGATCGAACCGTTACGGTTGTCGCCAAAACCGCGAATCATCACCGCATCCTGAGTACTGCCCAGGGTGTTGGCCTGGGTGATGCCGCTGATGTTCTTCAGCGCGTCATCCAGGTTGCGGGGTGTCTGGTCGCGGATGACCTGGGCCGGGACCACGTTGATGGTCTGCGGAATCTCCTGCAGCGAGGCGCTGGAGCGGGCAATCGAAGTGACCTGCGGCGGCTGGTAGCTGGTGCTTTCGACCTCGCGGCTGCCGCTGATCGTGGTCGCGCCGAGATTCAGCGCGCCATCGGTCGGCAGCGGCTCAAGGGCCAGGGTGTGTGCGTCGGTACGGCGGAAGGTGAAACCGGAATTGCCGAGCAGGCGCTGCATGGCCTGCTCGGCACTCAGTTGACCGCTGACCGCCGGGGCCTGCAGACCATAGGGCGCCTCATCGGTGTAAATCACGCTCAGACCGGTGACCCGGCTGAAATCGTTCAAGGCTTGGGGCAGCGGCTTGGCGGCGATGGAAAAGTTGAAGAGCGCGCTCTGCTGCGTGCTCGCCTCGGCCGCCTGGGCGACGCTCAGCGGCAACAGGGCCAGCCCCGAAACCGCCAGCGCAGATGCGCCGAGCCACTGTTTGACCGAATTGCCTGCCACCGATTTTGCCCTGGACTTCATGCTGGAGACCCGTGTGTAGATAAACCATTAATGCGAATGCATCGCACTTTCACCCACTACACGGATGGCGTTCGGGTTTACCTCACTTCTTTTTTGAAAATATTTTCAGCCGTGTCTCAGTCAACGCAGAACGATCACCCGCCCTAGCAGATTATGCTGCTCGAAGCCCAACACCCCGCGCAACGAATCCAGCACCGCTTGCGGGTCCTTGTTCGGGAAACTGCCGCTGACTCGCCGCGCCGCCAGAGCATCGTTGAATAGCAGGATGCGCCCTGGATAGTAACGCCGCAGGTCATTGACCACCTCGGCCAGCGAGGCTTTCGAATAATTCAGCCAGCCCTGGCGCCAGGCCAGTTGCAGGTCGCTGTCCACCGTGTGCATTGGCTGCGCCGTGCCATCGGCATAAGCCTGCTGCTGGTTGGCGGTCAGCACCTGCTGCGCCGCGCCCTTGCCTGGCGTGACCCCGACCCGCCCGGACAGCACGGTGACCCGCGCGCCCTCCTCCTGCAGACGGACTTCGAACTGGGTACCGAGCACCCGCGCCTCGCCGCCCCTGGCATCCACCACGAACGGCTCGCCGGTGTGGCTGACCCTGAAGAACGCCGAGCCACGGCGCAGCCGCACATGGCGCTCGCCACCGCTGAAATCCACGGCGATGGCGCTATCGGTATCCAGCGTCACCTCGGAACGATCGGCCAACGTCACCGTGCGCACCTGCCCTGGAGCCGACACATAGTCCGCGCCCAGATCATCGAACCAGCGCTGCGGCTGCCAACCGCCACCGACCGCAACCATCAACAACAGGCAGGCAGCCATCGCCAACGGCGCGCAATACCGGCGCAACGCACTCCGGCGCGGACGCTCCATCGCCCGGAGCAATCCTTGCAAAGCCAAGGCGTCTTCCTGCGCCAGCCGACTCGCCGGCTCCTCGCTCAGTTCCCAGAGTACCTGGGCCTGGGAATACGCTTGGGCATGGGCCGGATCGGCCTGCAGCCAACGGCTGAACCGTGCCTGGTCGACACGGCTCGGCTGGTCGTGCAACCGGCTCAACCAGGCCAGTGCGGCCTGTTCCTGAGCGGGCGTCACCTGGACGCTGGAGCTGTTCATTTCGGTGCATTCCCTGGCGTACGCGGTGTCTGGGGGTCACGAAGGCTGGCCTTGCAGGCTTCGAGGGCGCGCATCATATGTTTTTCCACGGCGCTTTGGGACAGGTCCATGGCTTTGGCGATTTCGGCGTACTTGCGCCCATGAATCCGGTTCAGCAGGAAAATCTGCCGCGTGCGCTCCGGCAGCGCCCGCAGTGCCGCCTCGACATGCCGCAGGTCATTGCCGGCCGCCAGCGCCGCATCGGGTTCGAGGCTCTCGTTGTGCTGCTCGGGCAACCACCCCTCATTGACTCGCACACGGGCGCCCTCGCTGCGCAAGTGATCGATGGCGATGTTGCCGGCGCAACGCAACAGATAGGTGCTCAATTCCTCCACCTGCACCAGGGGGCGCCGCCAGAAGCGCAGGAACAGCTCCTGTACCAGATCGGCAGCCGTGGCCCGGCAACCGACGCGGCGGCTGACCAGCGCCTCCATCTGTGACCGTTGGGAGAGGAACACCCGCAGGAAATGCGCGCGCCCGGTACCGCTGTCCGACTCATGGGTTTGCGGCGATTCGGGCGGTGTCAGCATCAGGCTCAAGACAGCACCACCGCAGCCACCGACATGGATAACCGGCTCAACGTCGACCACGCCAGCGCCAGACGCGAACGGCAGGACTGCAAAACCGGCAGCCATACACGCCGGTCAACCAGACGATAGGAGACGGACAGCCCGTCAGCGCTGCTTTTCATGGACCAACCTTGGGGAAGGAAAGAGGCGAACGGCGATAACAGGAAATCGCCCTACCCGCCGATGAGAATAATCACGCGATATTAATGATAAATATTCTCATACGCAAAAAGTACCGACGAATCTCCCGACGAGTGGGCTGCCCAATCAGGACAAGTACGTGGGTGGGCCGCGTACGGTCTGACCCCCGTCGCGTTCTGGACCTGGATGACCGTGCAAAAAAAACGGGCCTGCAATGCAGGCCCGTTTTTCCTTCAGCGTCGACGATCAGCCATTGGCGGCCAGGCGTACACGCTCTTTTTCTTCGAACTCCTCTTCCAGAAGAGCGTCCCCCAGGTCGCGGCGCTCGCCTCTGACGACCGCTGCACGTTTGGCCTGCAGCTTGCCAAACAGATGTTCCAGGGCATGTTCAAGTTTGGTCGACGCCCCATCGATCGCCTGTTCCAGCGTATCGGCTTTGTGGGTGACCGAAATCGGTTGATGGCCTTTTGGCCGGGCTTCGATCTGGCAACGAATGTCGTGAGGACCGGGCTTTTCGCCGTTCTCATCTCTCAGGTGGACCTCGACACGGGTCAGGTCTTCTTCGTAGCGTTCGAGCGTGCTCTCAATGGTAGTACGTACCCACTCCTCCAGTCGGTTGCTGCTTTGAATATGGTTATCACTATTGACTTGGATTTGCATAGTTCTTCCCTTATTTCAGCTAGCTCGCAAGAGACTCACCGCACCGCTGGAGGCAGTGCGAAACGTCGCCTCTTGTCTACAGAGTTGGGCAGCTGGAAAAACAATTCAAGCCTTTTGAAAAGATAAATTTTTTTCGACAAAAAAGCCGGACAAGCCATAAAAGCACTGGTATGGTCGGGAATTGGGTCAGGGCTATACGCTGTAATTTCCTGATACAAACTCCGCTGTCCCCCCTGCCTGGATCAACCTTCCTCTCTCTTTTGAGCGCTACGCCATAAACCGGCACAGGGCTTGCTTTGCCATTCCAGAGTTCGGCGGTTACGGGCATGAGGCCAGTGCCGCCGGGCTGCCGACGGTCCGGAATAACGAACCAATCCGGATCTCACGCAGTCAATGTCTTCATGTTTCGATCAGAGCGGTGAAAACCATGGACAATCCCTTTCAGTTGATCAACGACGCCTTCCAGCCCGAGTACCGGGTCAACCTGAGCTTGCAAGGCCTGGATGGCAGCATTCTGCTGACCCTCTCCAATGCCGGCGGTGTCGTGGCCAAACGGATGATCAGCCCCGCACAACGAAATGACCCCCAGCGCCTGAAGCGCTTGATCCAGAGCGTGCAGTTCGGCATTGCCATCGAGCAGGGCCACAGTGCCCTGGATATCCTTACCGCCATGACCGACGACGACAGCCTGAAACTGCTCGCCCGCCCCTCTCCAGGCATCCGGCCGGCACTCGGTTATCTGGCGATCTAGTTGCCACACGGGCCACTAGACCAACTGCAACCCATTGGGGCGCGCACCGGGGAAAACGACCTGCAATTGCGCGGTTGATAATCCCCAGGTCCGCCCCAGCAGCCCACCCAGCAGGTCACGATAATTATTGAGCACCGGGTAATCGCGGTTCTGCAGCAGGCTGGACGCGTTCACCGCCACCTGCTCGCCGACGATACGTCCGCCGTGCAGGCTGCCACCCAGCACCCAATACACCGTGCCATGTCCGTGATCGGTGCCCCGATTGCCGTTCTCGCGAAAGGTCCGGCCGAACTCCGAAACCACCACCACCGTGGTGTTTTTCCACTGGTCGCCCATCGCCTCGGCAAACGCCGCCAGGCCCTGGCCGAGATTGGCCAGGTTGTTCGACAGTGGCCCATGGGCACCGCCCTGATTGACGTGGGTGTCCCAGCCCCCCACGTCGACAAAACCCAGGCGGTACTGATCGCGCAGCAAGGTGGCGATGCGCCGGGTTTCCTCGGCGAAGCTCCTGGCCGTCGGCGCGCCACGTCCGGCTTTCTGCATTTCGTCCTGCAGATCCCTGGACACCTGCTGGCGCAATTCCAGGCCGTCGGCGACCGGCGCCGCCAGCGGTGTGCCCTGGTACATCGAGGCGAGAATCGTCGACTGGCGTTCATCGAACACCGGCTTGGAGACGCCGCGCAGCGACAGGTTGGGGATATCCCGACCGCCCTGGAAACTCGGCGGCAAGGCGTCGGTAAAGGCAATCGGGGCACTGCCGGGAACGGCGCCCGCCAGACGGGCGAGAAAACCCGAGCCGTAATGACCAGACTGTGCGCTGGGCTGGCCGGCCTCGATATTGTCCTGGGTTTCGAAATGACTGCGGGACAGGTCGTCGGTCCCGGCGAACGGCACAAAGGCGATCTGCTTGCGCTGCCACAGTGGATAGAGAGAGTCGCGCAGCAACGGGTTCAGCCCCCAGTGACCGTCCAGGGCGATGGCGCTGTCGGCATTGCGTGAATCCGGTCGGGCAATCGCCAGGTTCGGACGCGACTCGTAGTAGAAGTCACTGCCATACGGCACCAGCAGGTTGTTGCAATCGTAGCCGCCGCGCAGGAACACCATCAGAAAACGCGGAGCCGATGCCGGTGCGGCGAACAATCGTGTGGAAAACGACAAGCCCGGCAGGGTCACCGCGGTTGCCGCACAAGCCTGCAGAAAATCTCGACGATTCATCAGGACACCCTAGCGATGGTTGAAGTCGGGTGAAGACAACAGAAAAGTGTTCCATTCCTGCGGCGATCGGGCCTGATTCAGCGCCGCGCTGGTAGCCGCCGACAGATGCGGACCAATGGCGTCGTAGTAAAGCGGCGTGGTGATCAGCGGGAAACCGGGGCCGACGGTCTGGCTGCCTTCCGGCGTAAACAGCTGGTTACTGCCCACGCCGATGGCCCGGGCGATTTCAAAACGCTTGGACATCTGCCCCGAACTGGCCCAGCCGGCGGCGTCCAGTGGCCAACCATCGGGCGTCAGGCGACCGAACAACGGCTCGCCCAACTGGTTCAGCCAATTGAGCAGCGGACGCGGATTGGCGATCGGTTTGCCATCGTAGGCCAGGCGCACCGCCGAAACCACGAACTGCATGGGGTCCTTGAACTTCTGGCCAGCGCTCTGCAGCAACTCCGGAGACTCGAACAATGTGCCCATGACCTGGGCAATGTCGCCATCGGTGCGCTGAAAAGTCGCGCTCATCCGTTCCACCAAGGCCGGCGGCGGCTGATCGGCGACGAAATACTCGGCCAGTTTGCGCGAGATGAACCGGGCGCAGGCTTTCTGTCGGGTGATCAACTCCACTGCGCGGGTGATCTCGTCGAAACCGCTGCCGGGGATCACTTGCCCCAACAGCACCTTGTCGCTGAAGTCATGGCGGTTGGGATTGAACTGGAACAGGCCGTCGCGCACCACCAGCGGTGCCACGCGGGGAGCGAACTTCTGCACCCGACCATCCAGCGGCACAATGCCAGCCCCGGTGAGGATCAGGGCCAGTTGCTGGACATCCTGCTGGGTATAACCGGATCCCACTCCCAGCGTATGCAGTTCCATCAGTTCACGGGCGTAGTTCTCGTTGACCTTGCCCTTGGCGTTCTGCGCATTGTCCAGGAACTCGAGCATCGCCGGACTTTTCAACGTTGCCAGCACCAGGTCCTTGAACTTGCCCAGGGCATGGGGGCGGATCACCCGCTCCTCATAGTCCGTCGCCATCAGGCGTACCGAGCCCTTGCCGGAGAACACACTGAAGTGATTGAGCCAGAACCACACCAGTTGTTCCTTGAGCTGATTGCTGCCATAGACCGCACGCAGCAGGACGATCTGCCGGGCCTGCTCGGCGGCGTCGTTGGCCTGCCGCTGCAAGGCCTGCTTCGCGGCGACCTGAGGATCGCCATCGGGCATTGACTTGACCTGCTCCTGGGCCTGCCTGAACGCCAGCAAGGTCGCCTGCAACGGTACGGCCAGGGTCGGATAGGCCTGCAACTGGGCCTCGATGGTGGGCGGCAGCGAATCATGGAGACGCTCGCTCAATTGCGCCTGCAGCAGCCCGGAACGCCCCATTGCCCGCAAACGCGCGACATTCGCTGCATCCAGGTCGAAACCATCGCGCCGCAACCAGGCCGCATCGGCCTGACTCAGGGGTACCGGGGCCGCCATGGCCGTAACCGGCAACAACCCTGCGATCAATACCCAACAAGACAGCGGTCGAGCAACAGCGCGAACAAACGACATGCGGGAGGCTTCCTGGCTGAGGTGAAAAAGCTGTCCACAACAAGCGCAGTTTCTACTCGGCTGCCTGTATGGATGCTGACAGACCGACACTCATAGCCCCGACTGAAGCACTCCGAAACGGCCCGGCCATTACCGCCCGACAGACGGCACGTGGCACTGCACAAAGAACCTTCGGGTTCAGCCAAGGGACAGATACATGCTGTTACAACCTATCCAGAGGCCGCACTATGACGGCCCTGCCGCTCCACTACCGACATGCCATGTCAGGAAGAGTCCGAGGAGGTCTGATGTTTTTTCGTTATGCCGTATTGGTCGTCGCTGTCGCCGCCGCATCGGGCTGTGTGCAGGAACGGGTGGTGCATGAACGGCCAGTGATCGTCGAACGGCCGGCACCTGCCCGATACGTCGAAGTGGTCGCGCCACAGCCGCCGCCACAGGAAGTCATCGAAGTCGAACCGGCCTATCGCCCGGGCTTCGTCTGGGCACGCGGCTACTGGCATTGGGATGGGCACCGCTACGTGGCGATGCACGGTCACTGGGAACCGGTGCGTCCCGGCTACCGCTACGTGCATCCGCATTGGGAACAACATAGCGATGGCTGGCACCTGCGGGCCGGGATGTGGATCAACTGATCGGATAACCGTGGCAAGCAGGCTTGCCACGGATCCTGAAGGCGGGCCATCAGAGCTCGCCCTTCTCCACTTCCGGATGCTCGCTTGAGCCCTCGCCGGCCTTGCGCTGCGAGTGCTCGATCTTCACCGAGGGGAACTGCGACGAAGCGTAGCGCACCACCAGGATCGCGAACGCCAGCAGCAGAATCGCCCCGGACAGATACACCACGCCCATATCCGGTGGATTGTGGTGCGACACATTGGAGATCAGCAACCGGGTCAGCGCGGTGATCGCCACGTAGATCAGGAACCGCACCGGCATGTGGTTGGTCTTGAAATAGATCCCGACCATCGCCCCCAGCTCCAGGTAGATGAACAGCAGCAGGATGTCATCGATCTTGATGTGCCCCTCCTCGATCATCACCAGGAACTCCATCACCGCCGCCCAGGCCGTGACCCCGCCAATGGCGAACAGCGCCAGGTAATGGAACGACTCGACGAACAGATTGCCCAGGGACTCGGCGACCTGATGCACGTTTTGCCGCAGTTTCTCGGCCCAATTGATTTTCACGGTGCACGTTCCTTAGATCGGCTCGATCGGATGATGCGGGTTGAAGGTGACTGTTTCACTGCATGCAACCCCATGCAGAAAAAAGGCCAGAGGCTGCCCTGAGATGGTCGCCGCGATCCTTGAGACACGCTCGCACTCCTGGTGGGAGCCGGCTTGCTGGCGATCTGCAGCAGGCGACCAGCCCCAACATCTGCATAGCCTGTCAGATCGCTATCGCCAGCAAGCCGGCTCCCACCGGATTATCCCGGTGGCCCTGACAAAACTCGAAACCGGTCTACATTAAAAAGCCACTATTCAAAGCATCAGGATTCGCTTATGCTTTTAGCTGTATATAAATACAGTAATCGCAAAAGACAACCTATCGTGAAGGCATGTGAGGTGGTAAATGGCCGTCGAAGTGGTATACCGCAGCAGCCGAGATCTGGAGCGCCTGTTCATGGATAAAGCCGAAGCTGATCGTCATGACAAGATGCTCGAACTCGCCGAATTGCTGGCTGAAGTCCTGCAAAAAGCCGTGCCCTCGCTGAGCGAGCAGCAGGTGGAAGAAGCCGGCATCTACATGGCGAAGAACCGCGATGTATTCGCCAAGGCATTCAAGAGCCAACCGGACGCCCTCGCCGAGCTGCTGTCAGCTCCGGCAGACGCCGAGTAAGCCGGCGCTCAGCGGTACAGCAGGCGCTCCGCCAGTTCGTCTGCTACCCGCGCCGGTGAGCGCTTTTCTGCCTGGGCATGGGCAAAGACTTCGGTCAGTCGCACACCGATGCGTGACAGGTGCGCGGTGATATCCGACAGAGATTCACCCTGATGCCTGAGCGCCACATAGATCAGTCCTCCGGAATTGATCACGTAATCCGGCGCGTAAAGAATTCCGCGTTTTTCCAGTTGATCGGCGACGTTCAGGCTGGTCAATTGCGTATTGGCGGAGCCGGCGACAGCCGCGCAACGCAATTGCATCACGCTCTGGCTGGTCAGGATATTGCCCAGGCCGCATGGGGCGAAGATATCGCAGGGGGTGCTGATGAGTGCCTCGGGCGCTACCGGGTGGGCGCCCAATTGCTCCATCGCCAGTTGTACCTTGCCCCGATCGTTATCGCTGACCAGCAGTTCCGCACCGGCCGCGTGCAACTGTTCGGCCAGCGCATACCCCACATTGCCAAGCCCCTGGACCGCCACGCGCAAACCTTCAAGATTGTCGCTGCCCAGACGTGCCATGGCCGTGGTGCGGATGCCGCTGAATACCCCCAGCGCCGCGTAAGGCGACGGGTCGCCCGCGCTGGTGGTGCTGGTGACATGCCGGGTGTATTGGGCGATGCAATCCATGTCGGCCGTTGAGGTACCACTGTCGATCGCGGTGATGTAGCGGCCGTCGAGTTGCTCGATGCAACGGCCAAAAGCCTCGAACAGCGCCGCACGACTCTCGACGTGGATGGGCCGGATGATCACCGCCGTGCCACCGCCCACCGGCAACCCGGCGAGGGCCGCCTTGTAGCTCATGCCCTGGGCCAGGCGGATGGCATCGACCATCGCGCTTTCATCGTCAGGGTAGACCAGGTAACGACAGCCCCCCAGCGCTGGCCCGAGGCGACGGTTATGGATGGCAATCACCGCCTTCAACCCGGTCACCGGATCGACGCTCAGGTGCAGCGATTCAAGGCGAGTGCTTTGCATGAGAGCAAACATCGAATAGCCCCCCTGATCACTTCTTGTACACAGCGAGTATAGGCTTCGCCGCAAAAAACGCTGAACTACCGCAGAATAAGCCGGCGCGCGTTAAAGGCTTTATGACATAACCTGCCAGGGCCACCAAAGCCACTGGACGAAATCCCGCCACGGCGCTAAAACGGAATCTCTGCCGGAGATTTCAATGAATTCCCGCCAAGCCTTTTTTGCCTGCCTGGAGCGCACACCGCCTGCGGTGTTCGAGGCGGCGCTCTGGATCGCTGCCGAACACGACCCCAAGGTGCAACCCGAAAGCCTGCTGCGCGACTTCAAGGATCTGCAACAACGGGTCAGCGCGGGGTTGCCGATGCTGCCGGTCAGCGAGTTGGCGCAACCGCTGCTGCGACGCATGAACGAACTGGGCTTCCAGCAGGACGAGTTCACGCCCCTGCGGCCCCATGCCGCGCTGCTGGACAAGGTCCTGCAACGTCGACGCGGGCAACCGCTGGTGCTGGCGCTGATAGCCTTGGAACTGGCCCGCGGCCTGGAGATACCGCTGGTGGGGGTGAATTTTCCCGGACACTTCCTGCTGCGGGTGCCCGGCGCGGACCACCTGCTCGATCCCTGCGGCGGTCGCCGTCTCTATCCCAACGATTGCCGGGAGTTGCTGAGCCGGCAATACGGCCCTGGCATGCCCCTGAGCGCCGAGCACATGCAAACGGCCACGCCGCTGGAAATGCTCCAGCGCCTGTCACGCAACCTGCGGCAACTGCACCTGGCCAACGATGACTTCCTGGCCGGCCTGCGCGATGCCGAGCGGGTCCTGGAACTGGGTCAGGGCAATGCCAGCGATTACCTGGCCCGCGCCAGCCTGTACCAGAAGCTGGAGTGCCCGAGGGCCGAGCGCCACGACCTGGAGCGGGCCCTGCTGCTCAGCGACGATCCGATCCAGAGTCTGCGCCTGACAGAACGACTGGGGCGGCTGCCGCCGGATACGGTCGTGCATTAGCCAGATGCACGCTGCAGAGCCGTCACTGTCATTGCACCGTTCATGAACACACAGCAACCTCACCATTTCATTTTTCCGTCTTATTGAAATGCTCCATGCTCATCGCTATGCTCATTTCAAATTGGAGACTTTTTGAAATGAGCACGATCAAGGCTCCACCACCGACTCTCCTGAGCCCCTATAACACGATCATCGAGAAGCACATGGGGATGTTCGAGGTGTATCTGGAACTGGCACAGGCGATCGATATCAAGGGACGCTACCAGCATTTCGACGAACTTCGTTTTCGCTGGCCCAAGGGGGTGGATCCACAACTGGCCTGGGCTGTCGTCAAAGCAGAACGCCAAAAACAACAAAGGCCGCTGCTATCGCTAGGCGCCCCTGCACTTCCTTGCCCCCTTCTCTATACACCGGCGATGCATATCGCCATTTCCGCCTGCGATCAGCACACGACTACCGCCGCCTTGGAATGGATGTGCTCGAAAATTGGCGAGGAAAAACACCTGCAGTACCTGCTCAAGGACCTTATTGAAGACGAGGCAATCAGCAGCAGCCAACTGGAAGGCGCCGCGACCACGACCAAGGCGGCCAAGGAGCTGTTGAAGCGGGTACGAGGCGCCAGGACGCCTGATGAAAAGATGATCATCGGCAATTTCAAGATGATGAAGCTGGCCTGGGAATGCCGGGATCGTGAACTGTCGCTGGAGCTGATTAACGAGCTGCACCAGGCCGGAGTCGAAGGCATCGATGATGAACACTACCGTCCCGGAGCCCTCAGGAATGACGACAGCGTGGTCATCGAGGATGGTCGGGGCGATGTGGTCCATCAACCGCCACCTGCAAAAAATCTTGAGGGGCGTCTTCGCCTGATCTGCGAATGGATCAACACCAACCATTCAGACATGAACAACCTCAACTATATTCACCCGCTGGTGAAGGCGATCATTCTCCATTTCGCAATCGGCTTCGAGCATCCGTTCCATGATGGCAACGGCCGCGTCGCCCGCTCGTTGTTCTATTGGTATCTGTTCAAAAAAGGCTTTGGGGCCTTCCGCTACATCGCCATCAGCACCTTGCTGAAAACGGTACCCATTCAATATGGAAAGAGCTACCTGTACACAGAAACAGACGATATGGACCTCACCTATTTCGTTGACTACCAGTGCCGAGTCATCACCCGCGCCATCGGTGAATTCAAGAGAACCTACGAAGCCACAGTCGAGTCAATGACTCGGTTCAACACATTCCTGTATGAATCCGACCTCTACTCAGCGCTCTCGGAAAAGCAGCGCGTCATTTTTAATGTCGCAAAATACGGTGCTGCACAGCAATTCACCGTCACGGGCGTAAAAGACAATCTCGGTTGCGCCTACAACACGGCGGCGACGGTATTGAGCGGCCTGGTCGACTTGAATCTGTTCAGGAAGCGCAAGGTGGGTAATGAATGGATCTATGAAATGATGGACACAACATCCATCCAGAAAAACTGGAAGGCCTGAAGTGGCCACGACCAGGAACGGCGGGCCCCTCAGTTAGCAGTCTTCACGCCGGGGTATCCGGCTGGTTCGCCGGATGAGCCTCAAGGAACGCCGGATGCTGCTGCGCCAGCGCTGCGACCCGGCGAATTCGCGGATAGGCCTCCAAGGAAATCTTGAAGCGCTCGGCCGCATACAACTGCGGAACAAGATAGACATCGGCCAACCCCGGCTCGCTGCCGAAGCAGTAGCCGACGTCGCCGATCAACTGCTCGACCGCCGCCAGCCCCTGGCTGACCCAATGCCCGATCCAGGCCTGAACCTGCTGTTCGTCATGTCCCCACTGACGCAGCAGGTTGAGCACGCTGACGTTGTGCAGCGGATGGATATCGCAACCGATCAACGCCGCCACCGCCCGCTCCTGCGCCCGGGTCGACAGATCGCGGGACAACAGCGGCACCTGGGGATAACGCTCGTCCAGGAACTCGATGATCGCCGGCGACTGGGTCAGCAGTTGACCGGTATCGGTACGCAACGCCGGTACCCGCCCCTGCGGATTGAGCGCCAGGTAGGCCGGCTGCCGGTGCTCACCGCCACCCTCGGCGATCAGGTTGATCGGCTGCGCATGGTAGTCCAGGCCCTTGAGCGCCAGAGCGATGCGTACCCGGTAGGACGAGGTCGAACGGTAGTAGGTGTAGAGTTCCATGGCGGATTCCTCTCAACGGGCCGACTGGATCTTGCCGCGACACTCGCCAAAACCGATGGACGCGAAACCTTCGCGGCGGCAACGGGCACGCAGGATGATTTCGTCGCCATCTTCAAGGAATCGGCGCAGTTCGCCCGAAGGCAGTTCCACCGGTTTCTTGCCGCCCTCGGTAATCTCCAGCAGGCTGCCGAACTGACCGGCCTCGGGACCGGACAAGGTGCCCGAACCGAACAGGTCGCCGGCCTGCAACTGGCAGCCGTTGACACTATGGTGTGCAACCATCTGCGCCACGGTCCAGTACATATGGAGAGTGTTGCTCAAGGTCAGGCGCTGGGGCGGCAGTTGCTGCGCGCGCATCGCTTCGGTCTGCAACAGCACTTCCAGTTCGATGTCGAAGGCACCGGATGCCTGGTCCCGCTCATCGAACAGGTACGGCAGCGGTTGCGGATCGCCCGCTGGACGCGCCGGCTGGGCCTTGCGGAACGGCTCCAGGGCCTCGGCGGTCACCACCCAGGGCGAGATGCTGGTGATGAAGCTCTTGGACAGGAACGGCCCCAGCGGCTGGTATTCCCAGGCCTGCACGTCGCGCGCCGACCAATCGTTGAGCAGGCAATAGCCGGCAATGTGATCGGCCGCATCGGCAATGGCAATGGCGTCGCCCATGGCATTGCCCGGGCCGATCCAGATCCCCAGTTCCAACTCGTAATCCAGGCGCGCGCAAGGGCCGAACACCGGCTCGTTTTGTCCGGCGGGCAGGGCTTGCCCCTTGGGCCGGCGCACCTCGGTGCCGGAGGGGCGTACGGTCGAAGCCCGGCCGTGGTAGCCGACCGGCACATATTTGTAGTTGGGCAGCAGCGGGTTGTCGGGACGGAACAGCTTGCCGATGTTCTGCGCATGCTCGATGCCGACGTAGAAGTCGGTGTAATCGCCGATCTTCGCCGGCAGGTGCATGACGCAATCCGCCGCCAGCGGCAGCAACTTCGCTCCCTGGGCTTCGATCCGGTCACGCAGGCGGCTGTTTTCCTCGAACAGTTCCAGCAAGCGTTGGCGCAAGGCCTGGCGCGCGCCGCGGCCGAGTTCGAAGAAGGCGTTCAGTTGTCCGCCACGGGTGGCTTCGACCGCCGTTGCGGCCGCACCGTCGAACAGACCGGCGTCCAGCGCCGCCTGCAGGTCGAAGATATGCTCGCCGATCGCCACGCCACTGCGTGGGGCCGAGCCCTGATAGCTGAAGATGCCCAGGGGCAGGTTCTGCAACGGGAAATCGAGGTGCCCGTTGGCGGACGCGACCCAGCTGCACGCAAGGTTTGGTTGACTCATGGGTTATCTCCGATCCGGGGTGAAGGTGTTGGGCAGGCTGGCCCAGCAGGCGTCGTAGTCATTCTGCAACTGCGGGCAGTCCAGGGCGAAGCGGCTCGGACGCAGCACCTGGCTGGTCTCGAACATGAAAGCCATGGTGTTGTCGATCTTGCTCGGCGCCAGCTCGGCGGCGATCGCCTTGCTGCAGGTTTCGCCGTCCGGGCCATGGGCGCTCATGCAACTGTGCAGGGACGCACCGCCCGGCAGGAAACCTTCGGCCTTGGCATCGTAGGCGCCCTGGATCAGCCCCATGAATTCGTTCATCAGGTTGCGGTGGAACCAGGGCGGACGGAAGGTGTTTTCGGCAACCATCCAGCGCGGCGGGAAGATCACGAAGTCGAGGTTGGCCATGCCCGGCACGCTGGTCGGCGAGGTCAGCACAGTGAAGATCGACGGGTCGGGATGATCGAAACTGACGGTACCGATGGTGTTGAAACGCCGCAGGTCGTATTTGTATGGCACGTTGTTACCGTGCCAGGCGACCACGTTCAGCGGCGAGTGGTCCAGCTCGCAGCCCCACAGTTCACCAAGGAATTTCTGCACCAGGGTGGTCGGCTGCCGGCGATCTTCGTAATGCGCCACGGGCGTGAGGAAATCACGTGGGTTGGCCAGACCATTGCTGCCGATCGGCCCAAGGTCCGGCAGGCGCAGCGGCGCACCATGGTTTTCGGCGACATAACCTCGGGCCTGGGCATCGAGCAGTTCGACGCGGAATTTCAGGCCACGGGGCAACACGGCGATTTCCAGCGGTTCTAGTTCCAGAACACCCAGTTCGGTGGCGATGCGCAAGCGCCCCTGTTCCGGCACCAGCAGCAGCTCGCCGTCGGCATTGAAGAACACCCGCTCCATCGAGCGGTTGGCGCGGTAGCCGTAGATGCTGATGCCTGCCGGTTTATCCGCCGCCGAGTTGGCGACCATGCTCACCAGGCCATCGATGAAATCCGTGGGTTGCTGCGGAATCGGCAGCGGGTTCCAGCGCAGGCGGTTGGGAGTCACCTCGCCCAGCGGGCCACCCGCCAACTGCCGTTCGAGCTTGGCGAACGCCGGGTGATTGGCCGAGGGCTGAATGCGGTATAGCCAGGTCCGGCGGGCTTCGCTGCGGGACATGGTGAACGCGGTGCCGGACAACAGTTCGGTGTAGAGCCCATAAGGCGCTTTCTGTGGCGAGTTCTGGCCCACCGGCAGCGCACCGGGCAACGCCTCGCTGCTGAATTCATTACCGAAGCCGGACTGATAGGCCAGCGTCGTCGAGTCGGGATGCATGGCGCCTCCTGGTGGAGTGGACCCGTGGCCGGCGACCCGATCACGGACGCACAGCTAGGTCGGTTGTTTTTATTGAGCCGAAATTATGAATTGCGTAATTTGATTGCGTAAAACGTAATTTGATTGCCTATGCGCGTCAAGCTATAAAGACGGCCATTCGTCCCGGGATCACATTGCCTCCATGGAAAAGCCGCGCAGCAGCGACAGCAACGCCAAACAGAAAGTCCGCTCGGCCGAGGTCGGCACCGACATCCTCAAGGCCCTCGCCGAGCTGTCGCCGAGCACCTCGCTGTCGCGCCTGGCCGAGCACGTGCAGATGCCGGCGAGCAAGGTGCATCGTTACCTGCAGGCGCTGATCGCCAGCGGTTTCGCCGAACAGAACGTGGCCACCAACCATTACGGCCTCGGGCGCGAGGCCTTGCGGGTCGGCCTGGCCGCGCTCAACAGCATGGACGTGCTGCAAGTGGCGGCCCTGCCCGTGGCGGAGTTGCGCGATGACCTGAATGAAAGCTGCTTCCTGGCGGTCTGGGGCAATCACGGCGCGACCGTGGTGCATATCGAGCCGGCAGTGCGCGCGGTGACGGTGGTGACGCAACTGGGCTCGGTGCTGCCGTTGCTCAGTTCCTCCACCGGATTGGTGTTCAACGCCTTTCTCCCGGATCGCGAGACCATCGACCTGCGCGAAGCCGAACTCAAGGCCGGCCATCCGCACCCGTTGGCCGATGCCGCCACCTATGCGGCGACCTGCGAACAGATCCGCCGACGTGGACTGCATTTCGTCAATGGTCTGCTGATGCCGGGGGTCGATGCCTTGTCGGCGCCGGTGTTCAATGCCCTGGGGCAGGTGGCAGCCGTGTTGACGGTGGTCGGCCCGACGTCGTTGTTCCCTGCCGATGAAAAAGGCCCGGCAGCCCAGCGCCTGCTGGCGGCCAGCGAAGCGATCAGTTGGCGGATGGGCTACCAGAAAAACTGAAGCGGCAGCGCCTGCAGGAGCCGGATTGCTGGCGATAGCACTGCACTGAACGCGCAGCAAACCGACTCCCACACAAGCCGAGCGGCGTTGTGCCTAGCCCATCAGGCCCAGCGCCTTGGCCTTGGCCACCGCCTGGGTGCGCCGCTCGACGCCGAGCTTGCTGTGAATCCTGCGCGCATGGGTTTTCACCGTGTGCAGCGAGATGAACAACTGGTCGGCGATCTGCAGGTTGGAACTGCCCTGGGCGATCAGCTTGAGCACTTCCAGTTCGCGCTGGCTCAGCGGATTATCACCACTGGCGACCAGTTCCTCCTCGACGCCCAGTGCCGACAGCATGCCCGGTTGACGCAGGCGCAACTCCCGCAACGCCTGCTGCAGATTGCAGCGGCCGACCAGTGCCAAGCCCTCGCCGAGATGGCTCTTGGCCAAGGCGCCATCGCCCTCCAGGAAGGCCACTTCCGCCAGGGCCAGGCGGATCTCCGTTTCGATGCCCTGCATGCCCCGGCGCTGCGCCTGCTCCAGTTGCCGCGCCAATGAGTCCAGCGCAGCGACCGGTTTGCGCTGGTAGACCTGGGCCAGGACCAGCAGGTATTCGAGACGCGGAACCAACTCCAGGCTCGCCGGCGGCGCCTGTATCGCGTTGGGCCCGTGATAGTGGCGCAACACCCGGGTCAGCGCCTCGTCCGCCAATTCGGGACGTCCCTGCTGCAACCAGAAATGGCTGCTGATCAACAGCAGCACCGCACGGTAGACCGTGTCGGGAATATGCCGCTGTTGCATCAACCGTTCGGCATCGCGCAAACGGACGAAAGCCTGTGGATAGTTGCCGTGGTTGGCATCCAGCAGCGCCAGCCCCAGAAACCCATAGAGCGCCTGTTTATCGTGACAGCGCAGACATTCGTCGAGCCCGGCCTGGAAGTATTCGGCAGCTTGCAGGTCCCGCCCCTGACGCAAGGCCAGACGACCTTGGCGCAGGGCCACGCGACCGCGCAACGGGCCGGTGAGGTAGTGCTTGGCGACCAGCAAGGCCTGGATATTGTCCAGTAGCGCCGCACTGCGATGCAGGGCGCCACGCTGCTCCAGCAACTGCGCATGGTCGAGTTCCAGCAGCGCCTCGAACAACAGCGAACCTTGCGCACGCGCCAGGCACAGGGCCTCCCGGCTCAAGGAGTGGGCCTGTTCCAGCTCACCATTGAGCAGGGCTTGCTGAGTCAATCCGGACAGACAGAACAGCCGCGCTGGCCAGGCCGTTGACGGCAACTCCTGGAGTGCATCGAGAAAATGCTCACGAGCCGGCCCCGTCCGGCCCTGCAAATGCAGCAGCCACCCCTGCTGCGCCTGCCAGCGCGCCACCAGGTGCCGCTGCGCCGCCAACGACGGTTGGGGCGCGAAGCGGGCCATCTGCTCGATGCTGCGCGTCGCGTCGTCGAAACGCCCGGCGAACAACAGCGCAGTGGTGATCAGCCCAAGCAGGTGTGGCGTGCCAAACAACAGCTCGTCCGGACGCTGTTCATGCAGGCGCAGCAACAACGGGACGTTCTGCCCCTCGAACAGGTAGTCGAAACTGAAGTTGTGCAACAGGCTGGCAGCGACTTCCAGTTCTTCGGCAGCCAGGGCCTGCTCCACCGCCGCCTGCCAATCGCCGCGGGCACTGAACCACTGACAGGCGCGACGATGCCAGGAGCGCGCAGCCGCCCAGGGCTCGTCACGCAGCAGCAGGGTCAGCGGGGCAAATATGCGCAACCATTCGGTGGAGTCCTCCCAGGGTTCGACAAAGCACCCCAGTTCCTGCAGGGTACGCATCCACTGGGCACCCTCACCGGCCCCGAACAGATGCTCACAGAGGTCAGCGTTGAACCGTGGCAGGTGCGCCAGAACCCGCCAGGCCTCGGCCAACTCGGGCGCCAGCACATCGAACAGTTCGTGCTGCAGGTAATCGAGCAGGGTCGCCGAGCGCCGCGAGCCGGCTTCCGGATCGTTGGCGAGCCAGGCTGGCGCTTCCAGCAGCGCGACCCGTACACCGGCGCACCAGCCACCGGTGTACTGGCTGATCCGCTCGATGCACTGGGGCGATACCTCGACCGTCGGATTGACCACCAAACGTTCGATCTCGCTACGCTCGAAGGCCAGTTGCACCGCACCGACCTCATGGAGTTCGCCCTCCAGCAACAACCGTGGCCAGTTGCAGTGTGGGCGCCGCCGTCCGCCCAGCCACCAGCTCAGCATCGGACTGCTGACCGCAAGCAGACGGTCGAGCAACTGATCCAGCACCGGGTCGGGAAGACGACAATAGTCGTCGAGGAAGATCCAGGTCGGCGTGGTCCAACGGGCCAGCCGCGCCAGCAGACTCGGCTCGTCCCATGCCCCCTCCAGGCCCAGCGCTTCGGCCAGGATCGCGCAGAAGGCATCGGGCGCCAGATTCGCACCGGCCAGGGGCAGCCAACATACGCCGCAGTCGGCGGGCGCCTTCAGCAAGCATTCGGCCAGCAGTGCGCTCTTGCCGCTGCCGGCGGGAGCGCACAGCAGACGGACGCGAGCCTGGGACTCGATCAGCGGGACACTCAAGCGTGGACGCGATACATGGCGGGAGGACAGGCGAGGCAGGAACCCGGGACGATCCAGACGCGGGGTCATGGCGGTCATTGCGGCAGCCTTTCTTGGTTTTATCCGCCTACCCTATTCCTGTTCGAGCCTTGCCATGAACAAGTATTCAGGAAGCTTATCGGACCCCATAAAAAAGCTTCAGGAGAGCACTCCACACGATGGGAACCGGCTTGCCGGCGATAGCGGCGGGTCAGTCAATGAATGCGTTGAATGACCGATCGCAATCGCCGGCAAGCCGGCCTCCACAAGTGGTCTCAGCGTACCCCGCTGGCCCGCAGTGCCGCCGGAGTGTAGTCCGCAGCCTTGCCGACGAAGCCGAACTGGAAGCTGTGCTTCTCCTCGTTCTTCATGCCCAGGGCGATGTAGCGACCGGCAATCAGGTCATACAGGGTTTCAACGGTATAGGCCGGCACCTGGTGGTCATAGTAGAACTGCGCATGCCCCTCAGCCACCCGCCACAGTTGGCCGCGACCATCGTAGTGATCGACCAGCGCGATCTGCCAGCTGTCCTCGTCGATATACATGTGGCGCCTGGCGTAGATATGTCGCTCGCTCGGCTTGACCGTACCCTCGATTTCCCAGACCCGGTGCAGCTCGTAGCGGGTCAGGTCCTGGTTGATATGACCGGCCTTGATCACGTCGGTGTACTTGAGGTTCGGCGAATCGAGTTTGTAACTGTTGTAGGGAATGTACATCTCCTTCTTGCCGATCAGTTTCCAGTCGTAACGATCCGGGGCGCCGGAGAACATGTCGAAGTTGTCCGAGGTGCGCAGACCATCGGAGGCGGTGCCCGGACCGTCATAGGCGACTTGCGGCGCGCGACGCACACGGCGTTGGCCGGCGTTGTAGACCCAGGCCAGGCGTGGTTCCTTCACTTGGTCGAGGGTTTCATGCACCAGCAGCACGTTACCCGCCAGGCGCGCTGGTGCGGTGACTTCCTGTTTGAAGAAGGTCAGCACGTTGGCGCCCTTGTCCGGTGCCAGGTCCGGGATTTCCGAAGGCACAGCCGCTTCTTCCTCGAAAGTGATCGGGGTGAAGGAGCCGTTGGTCTGCGGCGTTGCCTGGGTGATGGTGCGCCGCAGGTTGCCGCCGTGATAACGGGTGATATGGTTCCACAGCACTTCCACGCCATTCTTTGGAATCGGGAAGGCGTAGTAGCGGTTGCCGGTAAAGTTCGCCAGGCCGTTGCCGTCGTTGATCGCGGTGACGTTGAGGGCGCTGCGCTTGGCCGACTCAAGGACCGCCGGTGGCAGGGCGACAGTACGATGGGTCGGATAAACCGGAATCGTGTAGGTTTGCGGATAACGTTTGAACATCGCCATCTGGCCGTCGGAGAGCTTGGCCTTGTACTGGTCGGCGTTGGCCGCGGTGATCACGAACAGCGGCTTTTCATTGGCGAACGGATCGGCGAGAAAGCCCTTGGCGTCCACCGCGCCGGCGTTTTTCGGGATACCACCGGTGTAGGCCGGGATCGAGCCGTCGGCATTGCCGGCCTTTTCCGCACCGATCGGGGTCAGGCTGGTGCCGAGCTTGGCAGCCTCCTCTGGAGAAACCGCCGCCATCACGTTGGCGGCCAGCAGGCTCAGGGCCAGGGCGCCGCATTGCAGAATCATCTTGCGCATAAAGTAGTCCTTATTCAGCCTTGATCAGAAGTTCGCGCCGACGCTGAGCGCCAGGAAGTCGCGGTCAATCAGGGTGTTGTAGCGGCCACCGAAAAAGTCGGTGTAGCTCAGGCTCGCGGTGTAGGTGTTGCGGTAGTCGGCATCCACGCCGATGCTGACCGCCTTCGCGCCCTCGTTGAACAGGCCGTTGGGGCCGTAGCCCTTGACGTCATGGGACCAGGACAGGTTGGGCTTGAGGTTGATCCCCGCGAACACGTTGCTGTAGTCGAGGATCGCCCGGGCGCGGTAGCCCCAGGAGGTGGCGGTGACGTAGCCACCGGTGTCGCCCTGGAAGCCGTAGGCGCCATAGACCGAGTCACGCCCGTAGCGCAGCGTGTCCTTGGACTCCAGGCCACCGACGTAGGTGATCCCGGCCTCACCCACCAGAGTCAGGCGATCGGCGCCCAGGACCTGGTCGAAGAACTGGGTAAGGGTAGTTTGCGCCTGGGTGATTTCCTTGCGGCGGTAGCCGACGTTGTCGGATCCTGCCGTGGTACGGATCGGCGAGGCCGCGCCGCCGGCAATCGGATTGAGCAGGGCCAGGGTCAGGTCGGTGGTGTTGAGCTGTACCGGGGCGTTGGGACGATAGCTGATCTCGCCGCTCCAGGCGGTCCCGGTGGGCAAGGTGGTGGAGAAACTCGCCCCGTAGAGACGGATATCCTCCGGGTATTCCAGGTAGTACTGGCCACGTCCCAGCATGATGCTCTGGGCCAGACCGGTGCGGAAGGCGGCGGGAGTCAGCGGCAGGATGCTGCCGAGCGCGTTGATGGTGCCCTGGCCCGCCGTGGTGGTACCGACCGTCGGGGTCCGGCTGTGATAGTTCATGAAATAGAGGCCGTACTCGGTGTCATCGCCCAGCCAGCGCAGGGCAATACCGAACTGTCCGCCATCCCGCGCCTCCCGATCCTTGCTGCGTTGCACGACAACGCCTTCGGAGGTGACTTCAAAACCCTGGCCAAAGGCAGCGGCCAGTGGTTGCAACGGCGCAATGGCCGGGCTGCCGACGGTATAGTTGTTGTTGCAACCGTGTTGCACCACATCGTTGGCAAAGAAGGTGCCGCAGTTATCGACAACCGTGTTCTCCCAGTTCAACTGGTAGAACCCCTCGACCGTCAGTGCATCGGTCAGGCTCTGGGAAGCGAAGAGCATGTTGACCGGAATCAGCCCTTCCTTGATCTCGGCTCCAGGCCGGCGGAAGGCCGAAACGTCGATCGGGTTGATGCTGTTGATCGAGTTGCCGATGAAGGTGCTCTCGCCCCAACTGACCACCTGCTTGCCCAGGCGCACGGTGCCCGGCAGGTCGGCAATCGAGTAGTTGTGATAGACAAAGGCATCGAGCAGTTCGATGCCGGAGGAGCGGGCGCCCTCATCGCGGTGATGATCGCTGAGGTCCTTGAACTGGCGATCGCCGTCCGCCAGTTCGAAGTCGTACCAGTACTTGCCACGCACGAACACACCGGTGTCGCCGTACTTGAGTTCCAGGTCATGGATGCCCTTGACGATCTTCGAGAAGGTCTCGCCCTTCTTGAAGTTCAAGCGTCCGTCATCACCCGTGGAAGCCTGGCCGGTACCACCATTGGGGGTCCCGACCAGCGACTTGTCGGCATCACGCATGCCCCAGCTCGCACCGACCGACAGGGACGAGTCGAATTTGCCCTCGATCTCCCCGATATTGAACGAAACCGCGTTGGCCTGGGCGCTCGCTCCCAGTGCCACGGCAACCGCCAGCGCCTGTGGCGTGAAGATGGCGCGCATTGTTGTTTTTGTCATGCGTCTTCCCCGGTGTGTGACAGAAGGCTTCACCCTACGCACCGCCAGCGGGAGCGATAAGCGCACCAAGGAGGTATTTTCGTTGTACCTCCAAAGGATGAATGGCCGCACGGGCATGGGCTCGCAAGGCACTATCGAGGGGCTGGATAACGCGCCATAGCGCCCATGGATGGAACCCGTCGACACGACAGGCGACCTCGGCACAGCCACGGATGACTGTTACGTCCGGTGCAACAGTGATTGTCATGAGACGCACTGTTTCAGGGCGCGGCAATTCCCTATTCTTGTCGGGCACTCAAGGGGAATCGTTCGCAGGGGTCAACGCTTCGGGAGAGGTTCCAGCAGCGAGTCATCGACTCTGCACCGAGGGCGCTCAAGGCCATTGCGGCCATCCCGGTTTCGATATCGGCCCGGATGCGAGCCGATCGTCAAGCGCTTCACTGATGGTGTTTTACCGACGTTGATTTATCGCTCCTTGATCAAACGTCTTCCTTGGCCGCTGCGTTGACAGCGGCCTTTTTTATGGCTGGCGTTATCCAGCCACCAGGTCTGTCAGCCGCTGTATTTTTGCAGGTTGGCCATCATTTGCTGCAGCGACTCGGGCGTATCGTCGGGATGCACGGCATTGTCGAAATCGCAGATCTTCTGCCAGTTGGCAGCCACCTCATCGACCCCGAAGCCGTTGTGCGGATCGAAACCGACCCCCAGGCTACGCTCCCAGCGGGTCTTGCCGATCCAGCCGCCACCGACTTCGAACAGGCCGGAGGTTTCCTCGCACTGCTCGCTGCCGAGGAACACCACCAGGGGGCTGATCAGTTCCGGCTTGAGCAGTTCGAACACCTGCGGCGGAATCAGGCCTTCGGTCATGCGCGTGCCGCCCGTGGGCGCAATGGCATTGACCAGAATGTTGTTCTTGCGCCCCTCGATCGCCAGGGTCCGGGTGAGCCCGTAGAGCCCGAGCTTGGCCATACCGTAGTTGGACTGGCCGAAGTTGCCATAGATACCGGAAGTCGAGGAGGTGAAAATCACCCGACCATAATTCTGCTCCCGCAGGTGCGGCCAGGCGGCGCGGGTCACCTTGTAGGCGCCTTCGACATGCACCCGGTAGACCAGGTCCCAGTCGGTATCCTCCATCTTGAGGAAGGACTTGTCCCGCAGGATCCCGGCGTTGTTCACCACCACATCGACGCGGCCGAAGGCGTCCAGGGCGTTCTGCACGATCTTGTCGCCATCGGTCACCGAATCATGGTTGGCGACGGCAGTGCCGCCAGCCTCACGGATCTGTGCCACCACCTGATCCGCCGCCGAGGCACTGGCACCTTCGCCATGGCTCGAACCGCCGAGATCGTTGACCACCACCCGCGCACCGTGGCGAGCGAACAGCAATGCATGGGCACGCCCCAGGCCACCGCCGGCTCCGGTGACGATCACCACTTTATCTTCGAAGCGCACAGACTCACTCATACAGGTCTCCAGCCAGGGGCAATGGGATACAGAGCCTGAGTGTCGGACACGGGGCATCGGGTCACAATAAATACGGTTGGGGGTGAATGGTGCGCAATAAGGCAGAGGGATAGTCCGCGCGCGCCTGCCGCCGACTCAGATCAGCATCGCCAGCAAGGGCGCGGCAAACAGGTTCAGCAGACCGGTCAGGACCATCACCAGACCGGCGACCGTGCCCTCCTCGCCGCCGGCTTCGCGGGCCCGGCTGACCCCGGCGCCATGGGCACCGATGCCTAACAGCGCACCCCGCGCCAGACTGCTGCGCAACGGCAGCCATTTGAGCAGGACACCACCGACCATCGCGCCGAACACGCCGGTGATCAGCACGAACACCGCTGTCAGTTCGGGCACGCCGCCCAGATCCCGAGCCAGGGGCATGGCGAAGGGGGTCGTGATCGAACGCGGTACCAGCGACAAGGTCAAGGCGCTGTCCAGCGACAGGGCGCGGGCCAACCCGTAGGAGCTGCCGATGGAAGCCACGCTGCCGGCCAGCATGCCCAGCAACAATGCCGGCCAATGACGCACGATCAGGCCCCGCTGCTGCCAGATCGGCACCGCAAAAGCGACGGTGGCGGGCCCCAATACCAGGATCAACCAATGGGTATCGCGCGAATACTCGGCATAGGCGGTATGCAGCGGAATGGCTACCGCCAGCAGGATGACCGGCACCAGGATCAGCGGCGACAACAGGTAACGTCCCGTGCGACGGTAGCTCCAGCGGCTGAAGACATAAGCCGCCAGGGTCAGCGCCAGCCAGAACAGCGACATCCACTCAAGCTTCATGACGGCTGCTCCAACGGCAAACGAATTCGACGGTGAAGGCCGTCGCCAGCATGACCAGCAGGGTACTGCACATGATCACCAGCAGGATCCGCCAACCGTCCTGGCGCAACATCGCGCCATAGTCCAACAGGCTCATCAGCGCCGGGATGAAGAACAGCAGCATTTCCGCCATCAGCCAGCCAGCGCCCAACTGCAGCGTGGCCGGGTTGACCCGGCCCGAAGCGAAGGCCAGCAACAGCAGCGCCAACCCGATCACCCCAGCGGGAATCGGCCAGCCGGTCCAGGCTGCCACCTGGTCACCGAGCAGATAGAGGCCGCACAGCACCGACAGTTCGGCGAGCAGGCGAGCGGTTTTTTTCAGCAGTGATCTGTTCATCGGATTCAGGCCCTCAATGACGAAAATTCTAGAGCCGGACCTGTCATCCCAAAAGCGAATTGTTAGACTGCCATCCATTCCAGATTGGAATTGGCTTATGGAATTCAAACAACTGTGCAGTTTTGTCGAAGTGGTTCACCAGGGCGGATTCACCCAGGCCGCCAAGACCTTGCACATCAGTCAGTCGGCGGTAAGCAAGCAGGTCGCCCAACTGGAGCACAGCCTCGGGGTCACGCTGCTGGATCGCCAAGGGCCGAAGGTGCTGCCAACCGCCGCCGGTCGGGTGGTATTACAGCGGGCCGAAGAAATGCTGCGCCTGCGCAGCGGGCTGCTGCACGAGCTTGACGATCTGAGCCAGTTGGCCCGGGGAGAATTGCGCCTGGGTCTGCCGCAACTGGGTGGCGATACCGTGTTCGCCGGGCTGTTCGCCGAGTATCGGCGGCGCTACCCGAATATCGCGATCCAGTTGCTCGAAGGCGGCAGCCTGAGCATCGAGCCGGCGGTGTTGAGTGGTGAACTGGAGTTGGGCGCCGGCCTCACCCCGAACAATCCGGCGTTCGACTGCCAACCGTTCTGCGACGAGCCGCTGGATGTACTGCTGGCGATCGACCATCCGCTGGCCGAGGAAGGCTCGATTCGCCTGGAGCAACTGGCCGATACGCCGTTCCTGCTCTATCAGCGCAGTTTCGTGCTCACTCACCGCCTGATCCAGGCCTGCGAACGGCTGGGGTTCACGCCCAAGGAGAGCGGGCGTAGCGGCCAGGCGGACTTCCTCGCCGCACTGGTGGCCGCAGGACAAGGCGTCGCCCTGATGCCCAGCGTGGTCGCGCGTTCCCTGGTACGCCCTGGCGTGGTCCGCCTCAGCTTGAGTTCGCCCACCGACCTGCGCTGGGATATTGCCTTCATCTGGCGCCGGGGTGCCTATCTCTCGCAAGCCGCCCAGGCCTGGCTGGCACTGCTGCGCGAACGGCCGATCAGCCTTTCAGTGCGCTGATGAATTCGGCCAGCCAGGGCTCGGCATCGGTCTCCGGCGTGACCGTTTCGCTGGCGTCCAGGCGCAGCATCGGCTGGAGCTCACGCAGGCCGAGTTCGGCGAACAGTTCACGCAACTGCTCGCCGCCCCCGCAGAAGGTGTCGCCATAACTCGAATCGCCGAGGGCGATCACCGCACCCGGCAGGCCGCGCCAAGCCGCCGGCAACTGATCGCGAATGGCGTAGTAGAGCGGCTGGATATTGTCCGGCAGTTCCCCCATACCGGTGGTGGAGGTCACCGCCAGGAATGCCTCGGGAGCGAACGCCTGGAGGTCGGCCAGGGTGGCGCGTGGATCATGCCAGGCCTCTAGGCCGGCCTTATCGAGAATCCGCTTGGCGTGACGGGCAACTTCTTCGGCGGTGCCATAGACCGAACCGGAAAGAATGGCGACTTTCATCAATCTCATCCTGGAGCTGAGTAAAAGCCTGGGATACTAACAGATGAGAAATATTCTTACTGAAATTACCGCTGCAGGTCGCGGTGAGCATTGACCATTCGAGACATTTTCTTACACTGGTATCGTATGACAATGGACTGCGGACTATTCCAACAATGATCAATCCGAAACTGCTGCAACTGGTCATCAATGCTTCCAACGAAGGTATCGTCGTGGCCGAGCAGGAAGGCGAAGACAATATCCTGATCTATGCCAACCCGGCCTTCGAGCGCCTGACCGGCTACAGCAACGAAGAAATTCTCTATCAGGACTGCCGCTTCCTGCAGTCCGGCGACCGCGACCAGCCAGCGATGGAACTGATCCGCGAGGCCTTGCGGACCCGCACACCGTGCCGTCATATACTGCGCAACTACCGTAAGGACGGCACGCATTTCTGGAACGAACTGTCGATTTCGCCCGTGTTCAATGAAACCGACCAACTGACCTATTTTGTCGGCGTGCAAAAGGACGTGACCGCCCAGGTCAAGGCCCAGCAACGGGTGGCACAGCTGGAGGCACAATTGGCCGAGACCCGGGCAGAACTCGAAGCCCTGAAGGCGACCAACGGAATCAACCCATGACGCCAGCCGTTGTCTTACACGGCGCGCCCCGTCTACTTATACACGTTTTACCCTGTCGAGCCCGATCATGCCGCGTACTGCCCTTCTGACTCAGGATGAGTTGGATTTCATACAGAACATGCAGCACAACCCCCAGCTCAACAAGCGCGATGCTTCGTCGAGCCTGCTGGTCAATGGCGTGTCGCAAATCCGTGACCTGCTGACCCGATTGGCAGCCCATGAGCAGGTCACCCTCCAGGCCAGTTTCGAAAACCAGAAAATCAGCTTCCCGCTGCATCTGGTGGAAGACGAATTTCATGCCCAGCATCTGCGCCTGGGCGTGCCGAGCATTTTCGAAGATGGCCCCCGGGTTCGCCCCTGGCGTCTGGCGCTGGAGGCTCCGGTCTTCCTCGAAAACGTCCGCGGTCGGCAGGGTGCCCTGGCGGTGCGCGAAATTTCGTTCAAGGGGGTGTTGCTGGAAAGTCGCAAAGGCCTCAAGCCGCCCAGGCAGTTCAACCAGTGGTTCAGTCCGTCAGGCTATGAACGAATCGCCCTGCAGGGGTGCTTCGAGCGCGAAACCGAACACGGCCTGTACGCCTACCGGATCAAGCAGAACAACCCCGACGAAACCCAGCGCCTGCGCCAGTACATCCTGCAACAGCACCGCCTGGCTCATCCGGAGCTTCACGTCGCCGGGGCCCCGTGGCCAGTCTAGGTATCGAGCCTGCCGGACAACAGTTGTAGCAGGCGTTGGCGCATCGACTGCCCCTCATGACCCAGGCAACCGATGCTGCTGCCTTCCAGCGCATCCTGCAGCACGTCCGAGACATCGCCGGCCAACATGAGCGGGCACTCCACCGCCAGCGCCAGACGATTCAGCCGCCGAGGCATATCCGAGGCCGGTGAACGATTGGAATACAGCACCAGCGCCCGGGGCCGGGCCTTTTCACAGATCAGTGGCAACTCATCGAGCGGCTGCCCGATGGCCAGCACGCTGACCGGGCACTCGCCATTACCGAGCAACAGCCCGGCGACCAGCAGCTCAAGCTCGCGACAATCGCCCGGCAACGCGGCCAGAAAGATCCGCTGCGAGGCAATGCCCCGGACCGATTGCAGCCGCTGCAACACCCGACCACGCAGGAAACTGTCGAGGAACAACCATTCGCTGGTATGGCCGAAATTGTCCCGCTGGCCACGCAACTCCTGCCAGAGCGGCATCAGGATGTTCTGGAAAACCACCGTCAGCGGGTAACTGGAAAAGATCTGCCCATACAAGCGCTCCAGAGCCAGTTCGTCGAAGTTGCCGACAGCACTGCACAGTTGCGACTGGCAGTTGCTCCAGTCCTCATGCAGAAACGGCAGCGGCCTGTCGCTAGCCAGTACTCGTACCGCAGCGCTTTTCGCCAGCAGCTTGCCGACCTTGCTGACCGCCACGCCGCGCTCGATCCAGCCGAGGATGCTGCGTACCGTCTCGATATCGCTCATGGCGTAGAGCCGATGCCCACTTTCGGTGCGGGTGGGCTGGATCAGACCATAGCGTCGCTCCCATGCCCGCAACGTGACCGGATTAACGCCGGTCAGGCGCGAAACCTCCCGGATAGGGAACAGCTCTTCCTGCGCGAACGCAGGTAGCGGCAGTTCTATTGCGGCACGTTCGGTGATCACGGTCATGTGGGTTTCACATCAATGTGTATAACTTTATCGATATTCTAGCCTAATACACCCTGCCTTCTTCAAATCTGAAACAACACGTTTAAGAAACTGGAGATGTATTTCCGGCCAGGGAATGATTCTTGCATAATTTTACCACGCAGCCCATCACCCCGGTGCTGCGTTTTGCAACTGCCTTACCCAGGCAGCCTGCTCGTCTTGTGGAGATACATGATGTCTACCTCACCCGTCACCATGATGGTGGCCCGCCGCGTCGCCGACGGCCATTATCAGGACATGCTCGTCTGGCTCCAGGAGGGCGAACAACTGGCCACCGACTTTCCCGGTTATCTGGGCTCCGGCGTGCTCGCACCGCCTCCCGGCGACAACGAATTCCAGATGATCTTCCGCTTCAGCAATCCCGCGACCCTTCATGCCTGGGAACACTCCGCCTCGCGCAAGGCCTGGCTCGAACGTGGCAGCGACCTGTTTGCGCGGCCCTCAGAGCATCGCGTCAGCGGCCTTGAAGGCTGGTTCGGCCATGCCGACCAGCGCCCGCCACGCTGGAAACAGAGCGTGGCGATCTGGCTGGCGTTCTTCCCGGTCTCATTGCTGTTCAACTTCGTCCTGGGGCCATTACTGGCCGAACTGGAACTGCTGCCACGCATTCTCGTCAGCACCCTGATGCTGACGCCGCTGATGGTCTACTTCTTCATTCCACTGTCGACCCGCCTGCTGGCAGGCTGGCTGCGCGGTACGACACCCCAGTCGTTGCCGGGCACGGCAGCGAACCGGGGACACTGAGTTCGGCGCAAGCTCGCAGCATGGTTGTCGAAGGCGTGTGGCTGGTATAGTTTGACCGTAACGTCAATCGACACCCCTTCATGGCCTTGCCGCGAGCCTTCGATGCCTTCGTCCACCGCCCCGATCCTGATCACTGGCGCCAGCCAGCGTGTCGGCCTGCATTGCGCAGAGCGGCTGTTGGCCGATGGCTGCCCGGTGATCGTCAGCTACCGCAGCGAACGCCCAGGCCTGCAGGCCCTGCGCGAGCAAGGTGCAATCACCCTGTTCGCCGACTTCGCCAACGAGGCCGGCATCCTGGCCTTTATCGATAGCCTCAGGCAACACACCAGCAGCCTGCGGGCGATCGTCCACAACGCGTCGGCATGGCTCGCCGAAACACCCGGAGACGAAAGCGAGGCCTTCACCCGGATGTTCAGCATCCACATGCTCGCGCCCTACCTGATCAACCTGCATTGCGCCGAACTGTTGCACCGCTCGCCCGCCGCCGACATCGTGCATATCAGCGACGACGTGACCCGTAAGGGCAGCAGCAAGCACATTGCCTATTGCGCCAGCAAGGCCGGACTGGACAACCTGACCCTGTCCTTCGCCGCCAAGTACGCGCCGCGGATCAAGGTCAACGGCATCGCCCCGGCCCTGCTGATGTTCAATCCTGACGACGACGCGGCGTACCGCGCCAAGACCCTGGCCAAGTCGGCCATGGGCATCGAACCCGGCGCCGAGGTGATCTACCAGAGCCTGCGCTACCTGCTGGACAATCCCTATGTCACCGGCACAACCTTGACCGTCAACGGCGGCCGGCACATCAAGTAAGCCGCCCCGCGAGGAAACACTGCAATGAGCGCATCACTGCCCGAGCATTACCGCGAGATCCTCCAGGGTCTTGGCGAAGACCCTGATCGCGAGGGTCTGCTGGACACCCCGAAACGGGCAGCCAAGGCCATGCAATACCTGTGTCACGGCTACGCCGAAAGTATCGAAAGCGTGGTCAACGGTGCACTGTTCGCCTCGGATAACGACGAGATGGTGATCGTCAAGGACATCGAGTTGTACTCGTTGTGCGAACATCATCTGCTGCCCTTCATCGGCAAGGCCCATGTCGCCTACATTCCAACCGGCAAGGTGCTGGGGCTGTCGAAGGTCGCCCGGATAGTCGACATGTTCGCCCGGCGCCTGCAGATCCAGGAAAATCTCACCCGGGAAATCGCCGAGGCGATCCAGCAGGTGACCCACGCCGCCGGCGTCGCGGTGGTGATCGAAGCGCAGCACATGTGCATGATGATGCGCGGCGTGGAAAAACAGAATTCGACCATGAACACCTCGGTGATGCTCGGCGCCTTCCGCGACTCGAACACCACCCGCATGGAGTTCCTGCAACTGATCGGACGGAGCAAGTAAATGCCACAACTTCAACCGGGAATGGCCAGGATCCGGGTCAAGGACCTGCGCCTGCGCACCTTTATCGGGATCAACGAGGACGAGATCCTCAACAAGCAGGATGTGCTGATCAACCTGAGCATCCTGTATGCCGCCCAGGAAGCGGTGCGCGACAACGATATCGACCACGCGCTGAACTACCGCACCATCACCAAGGCGATCATCCAGCATGTGGAGGGCAACCGCTTTGCCTTGCTTGAACGCATGACCCAGGAGCTGCTGGACCTGGTGATGAACAACGAAGCGGTGCTGTACGCCGAGGTCGAAGTCGACAAGCCGCACGCGCTGCGGTTCGCCGAATCGGTGTCGATCACCCTCGCGGCCAGCCGCTGACGCCTTGCCTGGCGCTCGCCGCGCCAGGCTTTTATCATCGCGCCCCACGTTCCCCCAGCACAGAGCCCATCATGACCGAGCAAGAACGCCTCGAACTCGAAGCCGCCGCCTTTCGCCGACTGGTTACCCACCTGGACAACCGCAAGGATGTGCAGAACATCGACCTGATGAACCTCGCCGGGTTCTGCCGCAACTGCCTGTCCAAGTGGTACAAGGCCGAAGCCGATGAACGCCAGATCGAACTGAGCCTCGACGAGGCCCGCGAAGTGGTCTACGGCATGCCTTACGCAGAGTGGAAAGCCCTGCATCAGAAAGAAGCCAATGCCGAACAACTGGCTGCATTCGCCAACGACAAACCCCATGATTAGGCGTTTGCCAATTGTCAGTCACAGGCTCGCCCTATCCCTGTTCCGCCAGGCGCATAATGAGCGGCTCAAGTGCAGGGCGCCTGTTTTTCCATTCTTCTTTCGTGATGCCCAGCAATATCACGTCAATTCTATTTCCGTCTTTTATAATGTTCTTGCGCCGAACACCTTCAAGTTCAAAGCCAAACTTCTGGTGCATCTTTATGACTGAAGGATTTGTCTCCAGAACCTCGCAGTTCAATTTCTCAAGCCCGGCCTCATGGAAGGCGTAGTCAAGCATCCAGAACTCCACGATGCTCCCCAAGCCTTTTCCCTGAAGTGCTGTGTCCAGATAGAACGCCCAGTCAGCCGTTTTCTGGGCGGTATTGATGGCGTTCAGTGAAACAACCCCCAGGGCCTGCCCATCCCTGACCACCACGAAGACCCTCTGGCGATCGTTGCCCCGTAAGGAGTCCAACCACCTCAAGTGCTCTTCTTCGGTAATTTCATGGCTGGTGTACATGTACTTTCGGACATCGTTCTGGTTTCGGAGCATGCGCACATGAGCTTGAATGGCGGGGCTGCTGTCGACTAATGCTACGAATTGCATTGGAATGCCCTTTTAGCTAAGGGGTCGGGATTCATGGGCTCACCCGCTATCTCACCGTGAATTCATTGAGCGCCGTCACGATTGCGTCCTGTGCCTCCGCCCCCAATGTCGGATAGATGGGCAATGACAGAATCCGCTCATGCAAGTTCATGGCTTCCATGGCAGGGCTCAGTTTCAACGCCTTGTAAGGCGCCTGGGCAGGAATGGCCAGAGGGTAGTGAGTGGCGGTCTGTATGCCACGCTGCGCGAGATGCTCTTTCAAGGCATCGCGTTCGAGGCATTCGACCACGAACAGGTGCCAGACATGAGCCGCACGCTCGGTTACGCCCGGCAGTTTGATAAGGGGATTGCTCACGGCGCTCAGGTAGCGCTCGGCCACCTGCCGACGGCGCTCGGCATCGGTGTCCAGATGAGACAGTTTGACCGAGAGCATGGCCGCCTGGATTTCGTCCAGTCGACTGTTCACACCAGGATAGTCGTGCCGGTATTTGACGTTGGAGCCATAGTTGCCCAGCGCCCTGACCAATTGCGCCAATGCTTCGTCTGAAGTGACGACCGCACCGCCATCCCCCAATGCACCGAGGTTTTTCCCCGGATAAAAACTGAATGCCGCAGCATGTCCCCACTGGCCGGCCTTGCGGCCGTCCAACTGAGCCCCGTGGGCTTGGGCACAATCCTCCAGCACCAACAGATCATGACGCTCGGCAAGCTCCATCAGTTGCGGCATGGGCGCCATTTGGCCGTAAAGATGAACGGGCAGCAGGACTCGCGTTGCGGGACTGATTGCAGCCTCGACCGCAGCACAATCGAGGTTGTGAGTGATTGGATCGATATCGACCAAAACGGGAGTCAGCCCCGTTTCCATGACCGCCGAGACTGTAGCGATAAACGTGTTGCCGGGAACGATCACTTCGTCCCCGACGTTGAGTCTGCCCTGCTGCTTCCAGGCGCGAAGCACCAATATCAGTGCATCCAGGCCATTTCCGGTGCCAACGGCGAAGGGGACGCGGCAGTATTGAGCGAATGCGGTTTCGAATCGGGCCAGTTCGGCACCACCGATGTACCAACCCGAGTCGATGACTCGTGCACAGGCAGCTTTGAGCTCATCAGCGTATTCGTGGTTGACGGACTTCAAGTCGAGAAACGGAATGTGCATCAGCACGCCTCGTGTTGCGAGGAAAGGTTCAACACCGAAGGCAGATCAGGACTCTCGACCATCTGCCGAAAAACTTCGTAATTCCTGACGTAATCAGACTCGTCATATAGATTGTCGGCCAACACCATTAATACGCAATCTGCAGAAAAGTCGTACATTTCTCGCCAGATGAACGACTCGATCAGCAATCCCTGATGGGGATGATCCAGCCGTATATCAACTTTCTCCTTGCCGTCGTCCAGCAAGAATCGGCAGGAACCACGCACGGCAACCGCGACCTGTTTCAAGGATTTGTGAGCATGAAAGCCGCGACGGACCCCTTCTCCGGTATCAAACATATAGTAGACACGCTTGACCGCGAAGGGGATGTTCTTGCCTTCCTCAAGCGCAATCAGCGAACCACGCTCATCGCCGTGAGTCTGCAACGGTAGGAGCTGGATTTTCATAAAGGTTTGCTCATGAACTCGCGCATTTTCTGGCAGCCTGTCGATAACATGATGAGATACAACGCATGGCAAAGGCCTGCCACTCAGGGGATTGAATTGATGATGTTGCCACGAACCCTGGCAGCGCCTCTTTCATCCAGGTCCCGACGGGTGTGCACCGGCCTGAGATCGCCCTGAAGGGTACGGTTGATTTCATCGATGCCGGTCGTCGAGCGATTACCGTTGGACTTGCCCAGCAGATACCGCAAGGACAACCGGAATTGTTCGGACTCATGGGCCACCGGCCGCGTACCGTGCAATGTGCAGTTGTGCCACAGGCCGACGTAACCGGGTCCCCCGAGCAAGGTCTGATCCTTGCATTCGGTGGTATTGCCCTGATCATCGGTATACATCCAGTCATTGCCGCCCAACGGCTCAAGGCGGTGAGGGAACAGCGTAGCACCGAAGCGATGAGAACCGGGGATCAAGTGCAGCGGCGAGTCGTGCTCAGTGACATCGTGCAGATAGATATAAAGCGTCAGAAAGGTCGAGGGGTCCAGTTCGCTTCGTCCCTGAGGCCAGTCGATGATGTCCTGATGAAAGTCGATGCCTCGAAAATACGTTATATCCCGAAAGGGCTTCTTGATGTACGGGCCAAGGTTGGCCACGTTCACGTCGCGAATCCGCTCGCGGATCCAGTCCGGCAGCCATGCGTCCGGCACCCCGCAGACCGCCTTGCGGATCACCACTTCGTAATCCTCACCCAGCACTTCGCCGAGAACGCTCCTCAAACGGAGGTCTTGCTCTATGAATTGTAACTCTTCGTCGAAATCGTTGAGAAAGTTGAAGATTTTGGTCGGATTGGCGTTGAAGTGGTTTTCCTGGGCCAAGTATTGCGCCTCACTCATGAACAGATCGCCGTCGAAGGCACGGGCAGCGATCATGGCGCGATAAAGCGCCTGAGTTTTCTCGACACTCAGGATTTCCCCGAACAGATGAGCGCCCTGCTCCCTCAGATTTTCCACGCAACTCGGCATGATCCACTCGCTTAAAAGTACGAAAACACTCTGATAACCTTATCGGCGGGATGGATATTAAATTGAATCGAAACCCGGAAATAGCTGGCGCCCCCAGCGCTCGGCAGGGCCACGACAGGTGGACAACCCAGCGACTCATCGTCAGTATTTATGTCTGCGCCATGAACAGGGAAAAGCAGGCTGTGATCATCATCGCCGGGAAAAACAACATTGCCGTACACGGGCTGGAACTCGCCCTCAAGCACTTCCCTGCAGAGGCTCTGGCAGTGGTCTGCAACCGCAATGACAGCGGTGTCGATACTTGGCAACGCTCTCTTCGTGCGACGGCAAGGCGTCACGCAGTCAAGGAAATCAGCCTGGACGACGCCTACGAGCTGGCCAGCACCGCCTTCCTTTCCCTGGAGTTCGATCAACTGGTGGTGCCTTCACGGTTCTCGATCGCGAATCTGTTTAATATCCATTTTTCGCAACTGCCTGCCTACAAGGGAATGTTCACCTCGGTCTGGCCCCTGCTCCATGGCAAGCAGGAAGCGGCCGTGACACTACACTATATCGAACCCGGCATCGATACTGGTGATATCGTCGCCCAACAGGCGTTTCCAATACCTGGTTGGTGGACGTGCCGGGACCTTTACCTTGCGTTCAACCAACAGGCCGCCCAATTGCTGGAGCACTGGTTCCTGCGACTGGTGAGTGGATCCGTCGATGCGCGGCCACAAGCTGCCGAGGGATCGAGTTATTTCTCGAAAACCTCGATCAACTACGCCGAGTCAGGCATAGCACCAGCCGCGACAGCATGGGAATGCGTCAATAAAATCAGGGCGTTCAGCTTTCGCGAATATCAGTTGCTGAAATGGCAAGGAAGGCCAGTGGTTACGGCGAGCATCCTTACCGACAAGTCGACGTGCAAACCGGGAACGGTCGTCCGGCAAAGCGACGACTACGTCGATATCGCCAGCATCGATTTCGATGTCCGTCTTTTCTTCGACCAACTGCCCGCGATGCTCCAGGCCTGCGAGCAGGGAGACTTGGAGACGGTCATCAGACTGGAACGGAACATTGCCGGCTACGACGATGCCAACGAGAAAGGCTGGACCCCTCTCATCGTTGCCAGTTATGCCGGTGCCTACGAGATCGTGAGCTGGCTCCTGAAGAAGGGAGCTTCACCAAACCGTGCCAACAACAAGGGGACGACGCCCCTGATGTACGCCAAGGATGCCTACTTCTCTGGCCGCTGCCACAAGACATTCTTTTTGTTGTACCAATGTGGTGCTGACCTGACTGCACTGGACCATTCAGGCAGGCAGCTTTCGGACTACCTGACCAAAGCGCAGTACGCTGAGCTACTGACACGACTGGAACGTTAACCGCCCCATCTTGTTGCAGATATTGTTAAGTCATCGCAAGCCCGACTGACAACCCCCGCGCGTTCGGGGTTGACAAGCCGATGGGCCATTGCAAACTAAGCGCACGCCCAACTTCCGGGCGGTCGCTGTTCAGTTAGGTGAGGCATGCCTGTGTGGTCGAGCAAAAAAGCGCGCGTCCTGATTTTCGGGACGGGCTCCGGTGGGATCAATTTTTACAAGAGTTCCCGCAGGCGCTTACGCATACTGGGTTTTGTCGACAACAATTCGCAGAGGCAAGGCCAAAAGTTGTTTGGGAAGTTGATCTATGCACCTCACGAATTGGCGCAACTGACTTTCGACAAAGTCATTATTGCCAGTGATTACTATGTCGAAATCTATCCACAGCTCATCGGCCTGGGGCTTACAAAGACGCAGGTAGAAATTTTTCACCAGCAGGCAATCCAGAACACCTCGGTTTTCCAGCGGCTTCGTAGTGTCGCCACAGAGCAGTTCCTTGAGAGGATGTATCGACGTAAGGGATGGGTCTCGGACCTGTTGTTCGCATTGTTTTCCAGAACAAGTTCAGGAAAACAACAAGGACTCGAACGCTTGCCTTTACAGTGGCTTGATCAGACCGATGAGTTCAAGGTCCATGTTTTCCGTCCGGCGCTTGCTGGCCAAGTTCAGGGGCCGCGATTCCTGGGGCAGCAGGTCCCGCCCACCAAAGTCACTCTCCCTGAGGTTGCACTGCATCATTTGCGCCAAGGACAGGTCGCCTCCGTCTCGCGCTCGGTCATCCTTCCCGATGGACGCTTGTTCATAGAACGTATTACCACCGTGGAACATCACAAGGCGGACTACAGCGTTGCTCACGTGGTATACCACGGCAAGGGGCTGGCACTGGTTCGTGTCAATGAGCCCGCACAGATTGAAAAAGGCATCTTGATAAACGGATGCAGTGAGATGAACTACTATCACTGGGTCCTGGAAGTGTTGTCCCAGTTACAGTTCATTGCCGAGCTGCCTGAACGGTATACCGACTATCCCATTCTTATTTCGGGGCGTAGCAGGAACATCCCTTCCATACGCGCCCTGATAGACAGTTTCGGAATCGACAGACCCTTCATCTATCTCGACACCCTGCAAACTTACCGTGTCGACGATCTGTTGTTTATCACGGCACCGAACAACATGATCGCCAACTTCAAGCACAGTGTCGAAAACACCACTGCAAGCACCTACGCACGCGCCGAATCCATTCAGTTTCTTCGAGAGAAGGCGCTGAGCCTGGCGCAGGGCGTCCCAAGCACCGAACGACCAAAACGGGTGTTTCTGGCGCGCAAAGGTTATCTGCGTCAATACAACCAGAACGAAATCATCGACCTGCTCCGGCCGCATGGATTCACCAGCGTCTACATGGAAGATCTGGACATCAGCCGGCAAGTAGCGATCATGGCGAGCGCAGAGATGATAGTCGGCCCCACTGGCGCCGCGTGGACCAACATCATGTTCGCCTCCAAGGGAACGCAGGCATTGTGCTGGATGGCTGAGGAGTATGGGAATCTATCCTGCTTCTCGAATCTGGCGGCGATTGTCGGCGTGGAGATGGATTTCCTGACCTACCCAACCGGCGCACGAAACTCCAGAGAGCTCTATTACCGGAGCTACCACCTTGACGCAACGAAGGTCAGGGCATGGATTGAGCAACGAGTTGGCCGGCTGAAGTGAATGCTACAGCCAGCCGAGGGTGGGTCGCTCATCAAGAGTCGAAGTGATCAATCTTGCTAAAAACTGCCCATGGAAATCCCCATTGGCAGCCTCTGCCTCACTCGCACGACAATCCACAAACACTTGTTCAGACCAGTACCGGATCTGAACAAACTCAACAGTTAGTAGGAATCAAGAAACGATGACTGACCTGAACATCCTGCGCGCCAGCCTCGAGAGCGGCGAGCACGTCTTCGCCGATACCCTGGCCTTCATTGCTGCTGGCTATGACTACCAGCCCCAGGCCTTCACCAACGGCGGCGTGGAAAACGCCGCCGGGCAGAACGAAGGCTCGTGCAAGACCCTAGGCCTGGCGTTGCTCGAAGGCCTGAACGATCAGCAGGCGTTGCTGGCGTTCGGCGAGCACTACCGTTCGGTGCTGGCGACCCCCGAGGGAAGCGACCACGCTAATATCCGCGCCCTGATCAAGCATGGCCTGGCAGGCGTGAAGTTCACCGCACAACCGCTAACCCGCCGCTAGGCGCCTCTTGCAGGAGCATGGCTTACCCGCGAAGCAGACACCTCGATCACCCTGGCGAAATGACGTACTGGCGTTAATGCCTTCGCGGGCAATCCACGCGCCTACAGTGCACAGAGCACAATCACTGGACGGCCCACAAAAGCCAGCAGGGCTTGGCCCAGAAATAAAAAAACCGGCCCAGGGGCCGGTTTTTCATTTCTGGCTCACTCAGAACGAAGCGTTCTGCAGGCCATCGAGGTAGCGCTCGGTGTCCAGTGCCGCCATGCAGCCGGCACCGGCCGAAGTGATCGCCTGGCGGTAGACATGGTCAGCCACGTCGCCGGCCGCGAAGATACCTTCGACACTGGTCGCGGTCGCATTGCCTTCACGACCACCCTGCACCACCAGATAACCATCTTTCAGTGTCAGTTGACCTTCGAACAGCGAAGTGTTCGGGGTATGGCCGATTGCGATGAACACACCGTCGACCTTGATTTCGTCGAAGCTGCCGTCGTTGTTCTTCAGGCGGGCACCGGTCACACCCATGTTGTCGCCCAGGACTTCGTCCAGGTTGGCGTTCAACTTGAGGATGATCTTGCCTTCAGCCACACGGGCATGCAGCTTGTCGATCAGGATCTTCTCGGCGCGGAAGGTGTCGCGGCGGTGGATCAGGGTGACGGTGCTGGCGATGTTGGCCAGATACAGCGCCTCTTCCACTGCGGTGTTGCCGCCACCGACCACGGCGACCGGCTTGTTGCGATAGAAGAAACCGTCGCAGGTCGCGCAGGCCGACACACCCTTGCCCATGAATGTCTCTTCCGACGGCAGGCCCAGGTAGCGGGCGCTGGCGCCCGTGGCGATGATCAGGGCATCGCAGGTGAAGGTGCCGCTGTCACCGACCAAGGTGTAGGGCTTCTTGGAGAAGTCCACCGCATTGATGTGGTCGAAGACGATTTCGGTTTCGAAACGCTCGGCGTGTTCACGCATGCGCTCCATCAGTGCCGGGCCGGTCAGGCCATGCACGTCACCAGGCCAGTTGTCGACTTCGGTGGTGGTGGTCAGTTGGCCACCGGCCTGCATGCCGGTGATCAGCAGTGGCTTGAGGTTGGCGCGAGCCGCATAGACCGCAGCACTGTAACCGGCAGGGCCGGAACCGAGAATAATCACTCGCGAATGACGTACTTCAGACATGACTCACTCCTGTCGACCGCCCGTATGACACGGGGACGGAACGCCGGCGTACCGGCTGGAATAAAAAAGGACTGCGAAAGCGCTTGGGGAAGGCTTGTAGCACACAGTCCTGAAAAATAATGTTGTGCAGCGTATAGAGGGGTCAAAGATTAAGGAAATACGCATTAACAATCCAGCTCATAGCAGGTCTCTATCCATAAGGACGTTTTGCAAGACGCCTTTGTTACCGTAAATGTCGACACTTTCACCGCCTCTGCAAAGCCGGTAAGGTCGGCGCGTTTTCCCACGTATCGGAGTCCGTTATGCCCGCACCCGTGATGTCCGGCCCACAATACCTGCGTGAGGGCCTGAAGCTGGTCCTCAGTCCAGGGCTGCGCCTGTTTGTCCTGCTGCCACTGCTGGTCAACCTGGTGCTGTTCGTCGGGCTGATCTATTTTGCCGGTCACCAGTTCAGCCTCTGGGTCGACCACCTGATGCCGACCCTGCCGGGCTGGCTGAGCTTTCTCAACTACCTTCTCTGGCCGCTGTTCGTGGTGCTGGTGATCCTGATGGTGTTCTTCAGCTTCACGATGCTCGCCAACATCATCGCCTCACCGTTCAACGGTTTTCTCGCGGAAAAAGTCGAGGTGGTGGTTCGCGGCAACGACAACTTCCCCGAATTCAGTTGGAGCGAACTGCTGGCGATGGTGCCACGGACCCTGGGCCGGGAAATGCGCAAGCTGGGTTACTTCCTGCCCAGGGCCATCGGACTGTTCATCCTGTCGTTCATCCCGGTGGTGAACATTATCGCCGCACCGCTGTGGCTGTTGTTCGGGGTGTGGATGATGGCAATCCAGTACATCGACTACCCGGCGGACAACCACAAGATGAGCTGGCAGGACATGCTCGCCTGGCTGCGCGCCAAGCGCTGGCAGAGCCTGGGCTTTGGTGGCTCGGTGTACCTGGTACTGCTGATCCCGTTCGTGAACATCCTGATGATGCCGGCGGCGATTGCCGGGGCGACTCTGTTCTGGGTACGCGAACGTGGGGATGAGGCGCTGGTGCCAACTTCGCGCTGATGCCCACTGCTGCATGGCGCCGGGTCCGCAATGGACCCGGTACGCCGCTCTAAGCCCAGGCAAGCCGCCAGACGATAGCGCTGATAACGCTTCAGTGACCCGGATATCTAGGACACAGCGGGCAGCGCGGAGCCTTCGTCACAAATCCATCACCCAAATGCCACAAGGCCGCAACGGGGAGGGATCGATACTGCAACCATGACGACAGCTCTGCATATCACCCTGATCACCGAAACCTTCCCACCCGAAATCAACGGCGTGGCCAATACCCTTGGACGTCTGTGTGAAGGTCTGCGCGCCCGTGGTCATCAGATCGAACTGGTGCGCCCGCGCCAAGGCTGCGACCAGACCCGCCCCAGCGACACCGAGCTGCTGCTGTGCCGTGGCTGGCCGTTGCCGGGTTATCCGGGCCTGCAATGGGGCCAGTCGTCGATGCACAAGCTGTTGCGGCGCTGGAAACGCCAGCGTCCGGATGTACTGTATATCGCCACCGAAGGTCCACTGGGGCTTTCAGCACTGCGTGCAGCGCGACGCCTGGGCATCTCCGTGGTCAGCGGTTTCCACACCAACTTCCAGCAATATTCGCATCAGTACGGCCTGGGACTGCTGACACGGTTGCTGACCCATTACCTGCGCTGGTTCCACAACCGCTCCAAACTGACCCTGGTACCCAGTGTCAGCCAGCGTGTGGAACTGGAGCGCCGGCACTTCGAACGCCTCGAACTGCTGTCGCGGGGCGTCGACAGTCAATTGTTCCACCCCGCCAAGCGCCAGAATGCCCTGCGCGAAAGCTGGGGATTGGCACAAGAGGATATTGCCGTGCTGTACGTCGGCCGGCTGGCCACGGAGAAGAACCTCGGCCTGCTCGCCCGAACCTTCCAGGCCTTGCAGGCGACTTATCCACAGCGGGTGATGAAATTGGTCGTGGTCGGCGACGGCCCGCAACGCCCGGCGCTGGAAAAGCGCCTGCCCGAGGCGATTTTCTGCGGCACCCAGCGTGGCGAGGCCCTCGCGGCGCACTACGCCTGCGGCGACCTGTTCGTGTTTCCCAGCCTGACCGAAACCTTCGGCAATGTGGTACTCGAAGCCCTGGCTTCGGGCCTGGCGGTGGTCGCCTACGATCAGGCGGCAGCCGCCCAGCACATTCGCCATGGCTACAACGGCGTGCTGGCGATGCCAGGCGATGAGGAAGCCTTCCGGGATGCCGCCTGCTGGCTGCTCGAAGGCGGCGAAACCTTGCGCAATGTACGCCTGAACGCACGTCAGCATGCCAGCCGGCAGAGTTGGGGAGCGATCGTCGAACAGTTCGAGATGCAGTTGCGCGGGGCCTGCGAAACGCAACAGGGGACAGCACACGTATCCCCTGCCCCGAAAACCGCCCCGATAAGCCTCAGATCAGGCTGGTCAAAGCCTCGCGGCTGAACGGCAGAATTTCCTGCTCACGGCCATCGCGCACTTTCACCGCCCAATCCGGGTCGACCAGCAGCGCCCGACCGACCGCCACCAGATCGAACTCATCGTTGTTCAGGCGCTCCAGCAGATTCTCCAGGCTGGCCGGCTGGGCCACCTTGTCGGTATTGACCATGAATTGCAGGAATTCGCCATCCAGGCCGACGCTGCCGACGGTGATGGTCGGCTTGCCGGTCAGTTGACGGGTCCAGCCGGCCAGGTTGAGTGTCGAGCCTTCGAACTCCGGCTCCCAGAAACGCCGCGTGGAGCAATGGAAAATATCCACGCCGGCCTCGGACAACGGCTTGAGGAATTCACCCAACGCCTCCGGCGTCTGTACCAGGCGCGCAGTATAGTCCTGCTGCTTCCACTGGGAGAACCGGAAGATGATCGGGAAATCCGCGCCAACGGCGGCGCGCACGGCCTGGATCAGCTCGATGGCAAAGCGCGAACGGTTGGCCAGACTGCCGCCGTACTCGTCAGTGCGCTGGTTGCTGCCTTCCCAGAAGAACTGGTCGATCAGGTAGCCGTGGGCGCCGTGGATCTCGACGCCGTCCATGCCGATCTCGCGGGCATCCTTCGCCGCCTGGGCGAACGCGGCGATCACGTCCTGGATGTCCTGGTGAGTCATGCCATGGACCACGACCTGGCCGTCCTTGAGTTTCCCGCTCGGACCGTAGCCGGGAACGCTGGCGTCCGGCTCAGTGCCCAGGCGTCGCACATTGCCCACATGCCAGAGCTGCGGAACGATCTTGCCGCCCTCGGCATGCACCGCCTCGACCACTTTTTTCCAGCCGGCCAGGGCCGCTTCGCCATAGAAATGCGGCACGTTCGGATAACCGTTGGCCGCTGGATGACCGACCGTGGTGCCTTCGGTGATGATCAGGCCCACACCCGCCGCCGCACGCTTGCGGTAGTACTCGATGACTTTCGAATTGGGCACGCCACCTGGCGAGAACGAACGCGTCATCGGTGCCATCACCACGCGGGTCGGCAGCTCCAGGGCACCAAGGTGGAAGGGCTTGAACAGGGCTTGGACCGACATGGAGATACTCCGCAACTGAAGGGGAATTTATGATCGGGATAATATTCCGCCCACAGGCCAGCGCCCAGCACTATTGATCTGAGTGATCAAGCTCGAAAAGTATCAGGGGTAGCCCACCTTTAACGCGGGCAGGCCCCTACAGAAATGCTCAGGCGAGTGCCTTCTCGATGGCCTGGACTACCGCCGGATCGTCCGGGGCGGTACGCGGCGAGAAACGTGCCAGCACGCGACCGTCCTTGCCCACCAGGAATTTTTCGAAGTTCCAGGTGATATCCCCGGGAAACTCGGCGCCCTCGCCCGCCAGCAGCCGATACAACTGATGACGCTCATGGCCGTTGACTTCCAGCTTGCGGCTCAATGGAAAGGTCACCCCGTAGTTGAGGCTGCAGAACTCGCGGATGTCCTCCTCGGAGCCCGGTTCCTGACCGGCAAACTGGTTGCAAGGCAGGCCCAGGACACTGAAGCCCTGGCCCTTGTATTGCTGGTAGAGGTTCTCCAATGCTGCGTACTGCGGCGTCAGCCCACACTTGGAGGCGACATTGACCACCAGCACGACACGCCCCTTGAAAGGCGCGAGGGGTAGGTCCTGGCCATCCAGCGCTACTAGCGTAAGGTCGTGAAAAGCACTCATGACGAACTCCCGATAATCCCGTGTAACGTCTCGACATTGTCGCCCGACACCACGACCGGTTTCCAGGCATGAAACCGCGGCGGACTAAAAAAGGCGCCCGTGGGCGCCTTCCTACAACCAGAGCTTAGCAGCAGAACTCAGTGGTGATGGCCGCCTTCGCCATGGATGTGACCATGGGCGATTTCTTCCTGGCTGGCGTCACGAACGCTGACAACCTTGACCTTGAAGTTCAGGCGCTGGCCAGCCAGCGGATGGTTGCCGTCGACGGTGACGTCGTCGCCGTCCAGGTCGCGGATGGTGACGATCTGCATCTGGCCGTCCGGAGCGGAGGCGTGGAACTGCATGCCCACTTCCAGTTCGTCGACGCCTTCGAACATACTGCGGCTCAGGGTACTGACCAGTTCGGCAGCGTATTCGCCGTAGGCGTCTTCAGGCTCGACGGTAACGTTCAGCTCGTCGTCGACGGCCTTGCCTTCCAGAGCTTTTTCCAGACCTGGAATGATGTTGCCTGCACCTTGCAGGTAAACCAGCGGTGCGCCGCCGGCAGAGCTGTCGATGACCTCACCAGCGTCGTTGGTGAGGGTATAGTCGATGGACACAGCCTTGTTGGCGGCGATCAGCATGGGGCGAGACCTTTGCAGAAGAATGAAGAGCGGATAAGTCTAAACAAGGATTCGTCCGAAAGCGAACGGAACCCGGACAGACGGGGTGAAATGCCCCCCTCCTTCATCCTCGGTTTCCACCTGGATGAGGACGACCACTGGGTCGTCGAGCTGTCCTGCGGCCACACCCAGCACCTGCGCCACCAGCCGCCCTGGCAGTCACGCGCCTGGGTGCTGGAGCCGGCACAGCGTTCGGCCAGAATCGGCCAGCCCTTTGAATGTGGTTGGTGCGCACAGGGCTCGGTTAGCGCTAACCTTGGCGTCTGAATATCGCAGAGGATCAACCATCGGTCCTCGAAGTTGCGCTCCACAAGAGACTACGCATGCAAACTTTCTTTATAGCGCCCACCGATTTCGGTGTGGGTCTGACCTCGATCAGCCTCGGGCTGGTTCGGACGCTGGAACGCGCCGGCCTGCAAGTCGGTTTCTTCAAGCCCATCGCCCAGCCGCATCCGGGTGATACCGGCCCGGAACGCTCGACCGAGCTGGTGGCCCGTACCCATGGTCTGAAACCGCCGCAACCACTGGGCCTGGCCCACGTCGAGCGGATGCTCGGCGACGGTCAGCTTGACGAGTTGCTGGAAGAAATCATCGCCCTGTATCAGCAGGCTGCAGTCGGCAAGGATGTGTTGGTGGTCGAAGGCATGGTCCCGACCCGCAGCGCCAGCTATGCCGCACGGGTCAACCTGCACCTGGCAAAAAGCCTGGATGCCGAGGTGATCCTGGTCTCGGCACCGGAAAACGAAGTGCTGACCGAGTTGTCCGGCCGGGTCGAGTTGCAGGCGCAACTGTTTGGCGGCCCCAAGGATCCCAAGGTCCTCGGCGTGATCCTCAACAAGGTGCGTACCGACGAAAGCATGGAGGCCTTCGCCGCCCGCCTCAAGGAACACTCGCCGCTGTTGCGCAGTGGCGACTTCCGCCTGCTCGGCTGCATTCCGTACCAACCGGAACTCAATGCCCCGCGTACCCGCGACGTTGCCGAGTTGCTGGGCGCTCAGGTGCTCAATGCCGGCGACTATGAAACCCGACGCATGTCGAAGATCATCCTTTGCGCCCGCACCGTGCTGAACACCCTGCAACTGCTCAAGCCGGGCGTGCTGGTGGTGACCCCCGGCGACCGCGACGACATCATCCTCGCCGTCAGCCTGGCAGCACTCAACGGCGTGCCACTGGCGGGCCTGCTGCTGACCAGCGATACCAAGCCCGACCCACGCCTGATGGAGTTGTGCCGCGGCGCGCTGCAGGCCGGCCTGCCGGTACTGTCGGTGAGCACCGGTTCCTACGACACCGCCAACCAGCTCAACAGCCTGAACAAGGAAATTCCGATCGATGACCGCGAGCGGGCGGAAATCATCACTGATTTCGTCGCCAGCCACCTCGATGCCCAATGGCTGCACCAGCGCTGCGGCACGCCACGGGAAATGCGCCTGACACCAGCGGTGTTCCGCTATCAGTTGATCCAGCGTGCCCAACAGGCCAACAAGCGTATCGTCCTGCCCGAAGGCAGCGAGCCGCTGACCGTCCAGGCCGCAGCGATCTGCCAGGCACGCGGCATCGCCCGTTGCGTGCTGCTGGCCAAGCCGGCGGATGTCGAGGCGGTCGCCAAGGCCCATGGCTTCGAACTGCCACCGGGGCTTGAGATTCTCGACCCGGACCAGATTCGCGGACGCTACGCCGAGCCGATGGTGGCCCTGCGCAAGAACAAGAGCCTCAACACGCCGATGGCCGAGCAGCAACTGGAAGACACTGTGGTGATCGGCACCATGATGCTGGCGCTGGACGAAGTCGATGGTCTGGTCTCCGGGGTGATCCACTCCACCGCCAATACCATCCGCCCGGCGTTGCAACTGATCAAGACCGCACCGGGCTGCACCCTGGTCTCATCGGTGTTCTTCATGCTGTTCCCCGAGCAGGTGCTGGTCTATGGCGACTGCGTGATGAATCCACACCCGTCGGCCACCGAGCTGGCGGAAATCGCCCTGCAAAGTGCCGACTCGGCCCAGGCATTCGGCATCGCGCCACGGGTGGCGATGATCAGCTACTCCAGCGGCGAATCGGCCAGCGGCGAGGAAGTGGAGAAAGTCCGCGAAGCCACCCTGCTGGCCCACGAAGCCCAGCGCGAACTGCTGATCGACGGCCCGTTGCAGTACGACGCCGCCGCCAACGAAAACGTCGCCCGGCAACTGGCGCCCAACAGCCAGGTCGCCGGCCGGGCCACGGTGTTCGTGTTCCCCGACCTGAATACCGGCAACACCACCCACAAGGCGGTGCAACGCAGCGCCGACTGCGTGAGCCTGGGGCCAATGCTGCAAGGCCTGCGCAAGCCGGTCAACGACCTGCCACGCGGCGCCCAGGTCGACGACATCGTCTATACCATCGCCCTGACCGCGATCCAGGCCGCCAACCGACCCGTGGATATCTGAAATATCTGAAGTAGCTGCACGATACTGCCGGTGTCCGTTACCCTCATGCCATAAGGCGTGAGGGCTACGGCCGCTCGCTCAAACAAGAACGCACTTTCGAGAAAGGACACCATGCTCGACTTCCTACCGGCCCCGTTGCGTGGCCTGCTCGCCTCGCTGCTGCTGGCCTTGAACACCCTGCTGCTGTGCTCGCTCCTGTTCTGCGTGGCACTGCTCAAGGTCCTGCCCTTCAACTTGACCGAGCGCTTCAGCCACTGGCTGATGAACCATATCCATGAGGCCTGGATCAGCAACAACAAGGCCTGGATGCACCTGGTCCGCAAGACCCGCTGGCACCTCAGCGGCCTGGAGGGGCTGGACTATCAGCACTCCTACCTGGTCACCAGCAATCACCAGAGCTGGGTCGACATCCTGGTCTTGCAGTACGTGCTCAACCGGCGCATTCGCCCCCTGAAATTCTTTCTCAAGCAGGAGTTGATCTGGGTCCCGGTGATCGGCCTGGCCTGGTGGGCACTGGGCTTTCCGTTCATGAAACGCTACTCGAAGGCGTACCTGGAAAAACACCCGGAAAAGAAAGGCAAGGACCTGGAAACCACCCGCAAGACCTGCGCGAAATTTCGCAAAAACCCTGTGGGCATCTTCAACTTCGCCGAAGGCACACGTTTCACCCCGGGCAAACATGCACAGCAGCAGTCGCCGTTCCGCTACCTGCTCAAGCCCAAGGCCGGTGGCATTGCCTTCGTGCTGGATGCCATGGGCGAGCAGTTGGAGTCGATCGTCAACGTGACCATCCACTATCCGGGCGGACGGCCGGGATTCTGGAACCTGTTGTGCGGCGACATGCGCGAGGTCGTGGTGCATTTCGAAGAATTGCAGATTCCGCCCCAGTTCATTGGCCGCAACTATGAGCAGGACGCCGAGTACCGCCAGGCATTCCAGACCTGGATCAACCAGTTATGGGCAGACAAGGATGCCTTGCTGGCGCGCTTGCACAGCGAGTACCCCGCCAAGTCCTGAGGTGCCCGCGAAGGCGATCTTAGCCACCCGACGATCTGATGGCCCATGAAAAAGCCCGCGACCGAGTGATCGGTCGCGGGCTTTTCTGTTGCCGGCGAGGCTTAGATCGCGCCGCGCTGACGCAGCAGATCCAGCACCTGCTTGACGCTGTCTTCCAGCGACAAGGCTTGCGTGTCGACGACCAGGTCGGCATTGAGCGGCACATCGTACGGGAAGGACTCACCCGGGATGTTGTCGCCACCCGCCGCGTACAGCCCTTGCGGGTCACGCTCACGGCAGACCAATGGCGAGGCCTGGACGTAGACGGTGACCAGACGCTCACCACCGATCAACACCTTGGCCTGCTCGCGACCTTCGGCATCCGGCGCCACGAACGCGGCCAGGGTCAGCAGGCCGGCTTCGTTGAACTGGCGAGCCACCTGGGCGGCACGCCGCCAATTTTCGGTGCGACCGGCGCGATCTTGCGCCAGCCCCTTGTTCAGGTCGTGGCGCAGGTTCTGACCATCCAGGACGAACACCGCACGGCCCATATCGAACAGCTTGCGCTCGACAGCGTAGGCCAGGGTGCTCTTGCCGGCGCCCGAAAGGCCGGTGAACAGCACGGTGGCCGGTTGCTGACCGAAACGCTGGGCGCGTTCCTCGGTCGCAACATGCGCCAGCTTGCCATGGTGAGTGGCACCGCCATGGGCCAGCGGCTGGGCGACGATCATGCCGGCGCCGACGGTGCCGTTGGTCAGGCGGTCGATGACGATGAACGCGCCGGTGGTGCGGTTGCTGTCGTAACCATCCAGGGCGATCGGCGTATCCAGGGCAATCTTGACCTTGCCGATCTCGTTCAGTTGCAAGGCACTGGCCGAACCTTCTTCCAGGGTGTTGACGTCGACCCGATGGACGATGCTGGCAATCGAGCCTGGCACATAGCTGGTGGCACGCTTGATGTCGTATTTCTTGCCCGGCAGCATCGGTTCTTCGGCCATCCAGACCAGCATGGCCTCGAAGCTGTCGGTCACCGGTGGCACGCTGTCGGCATGGACCAGCAGGTCGCCACGGGAGATGTCGATCTCGTCTTCCATGGTCAGGGTCACGGCCTGGCCGGGACCTGCGTGTTCCAACTCACCTTCGTAGGTAACGATGGATTTCACGCGGCTGCTCTTGCCCGACGGCAGAACCACCACTTCGTCGCCTTTCTTCACGATGCCGCTGGCGAGGGTGCCGGCAAAGCCGCGGAAGTTCAGGTTCGGACGGTTGACGTACTGCACCGGGAAACGCAGGTCGGTGAGATTGCGGTCGCCCGCCACTTCCACGGTCTCGAGGATTTCCATCAGCGACTGGCCGGTGTACCAGGGCGAACGCTCGCTCTTGTTCACCACGTTGTCGCCCTTGAGCGCCGACATGGGCACGAAGTGCATGCTCGAAGGCTTCATCTTCAGGCCTTCGGCGAACTTCAGGTAGTCGGCCTTGATCGACTCGAACACGCCCTGGTCGAAGTCCTTGAGGTCCATCTTGTTGATGGCGACGACGATGTGCTTGATGCCCAGCAGGGAGGCGATGAAGCTGTGGCGACGGGTCTGGGTCTGCACGCCGTAGCGGGCATCGACCAGGATGATCGCCAGGTCACAGGTAGAGGCACCCGTGGCCATGTTGCGGGTGTACTGCTCATGGCCGGGAGTATCGGCGATGATGAATTTGCGCTTGGCGGTGGAGAAATAGCGGTAGGCGACATCGATGGTGATGCCTTGCTCGCGCTCGGCCTGCAGGCCGTCGACCAGCAGTGCCAGGTCGATGTCGTCACCGGTGGTGCCGACTTTCTTCGAATCACGGGTGATGGCTTCCAGATGGTCTTCATAGATCATCTTGGAGTCGTGCAGCAGGCGCCCGATCAGGGTGCTCTTGCCGTCGTCGACGTTGCCGCAGGTCAGGAAACGCAGCAGTTCCTTGCGTTCGTGCTGGCCCAGGTAGGCGAGGATGTCCTCGCTGATCAGATCGGATTGATGCGACATGCTGAAAAACCCTGTTTAGAAGTAGCCCTGACGTTTCTTGTCTTCCATCGAACCGGCACCATCGTGGTCGATGACCCGGCCCTGCCGCTCGGAAGTACGCGTCAGGAGCATTTCCTGAATGATGTCCGTGAGGGTTTCGGCCTCGGACTCCACCGCGCCCGTCAACGGGTAGCAGCCAAGGGTACGGAAACGCACCTTCTTCTTGACGATACGGGCCTTTTCCTCGTCGGACAGGTGCTCGAGGATGCGATCGTCGTCGATCATGATCAGGGTGCCGTTCTTCTCGATGACTTCACGCTCGGCAGCGAAATACAGCGGCACGATCGGAATGCCTTCGAGGTAGATGTACTGCCAGATGTCCAGCTCGGTCCAGTTCGACAATGGGAAGACGCGGATCGACTCGCCCTTGTTGACCTTGCCGTTGTACACGTTCCACAGTTCCGGACGCTGGTTCTTCGGATCCCAGCGGTGCTTGCTGTCGCGGAAGGAATACACGCGCTCCTTGGCACGGGATTTTTCTTCGTCACGTCGGGCGCCGCCGAAAGCAGCGTCGAAACCATGTTTGTCCAGCGCCTGTTTGAGGCCCTGGGTCTTCATGATATCGGTGTGCTTGGAGCTGCCGTGGGTGAACGGGTTGATGCCCTGTGCCACACCTTCCGGGTTGACGTGGGTGATCAGGTCCAGGCCCATTTCCGCGACCATGCGATCACGGAATTTGTACATTTCCTGGAATTTCCACTGGGTATCGACATGCATCACCGGAAACGGCAGCTTGCCGGGGAAAAACGCCTTGCGTGCCAGGTGCAGCATCACGGCGGAATCTTTACCGATGGAGTACAGCATCACCGGGTTGTCGAACTCGGCGGCCACCTCGCGGATGATGTGGATGCTTTCCGCCTCCAGCTGTTTCAGATGCGTCAGTTTGTCGACCATGGCTACTCACGAAAAGCGTTCTTGTGGACGGCCTGCGGGCCGTGTTCGAGCGGGGCATGCTAGCACAGCGACCTATTCTATTGATTAGCTCAGATAGATCGAAACGATATAAGAATATATCGCCCTGTTTGGCAGACCCCGCCCCTGAAAGCGGACGGGATCGCGCCTAGATCGGGTTCGGGCAGTCGATGAACAGGTGCTCCAGAGCAAACCGCCGGGCCAGGTATTCACCCAGGGCCTGCACGCCATAGCGTTCGGTCGCATGGTGGCCGGCAGCAATGAAACTGATGCCATTTTCCTGCGCGCTGTGGAAGGTCTGTTCGGACGCTTCGCCGCTGAGGTACAGATCGACCCCGGCCAACACCGCCTGATCAATGTAACCCTGGCCACCGCCCGTACACCAGCCGACCCGTCGGATCATCTCGCTGCCCTCGATCAGCAACGGTTCGCGCCCCAGCGCTTCCTGGACCTTGCGGGCGAAGTCGCGCGCGGTCATCGGTTCGTTGAGGGAGCCGACCAGCCCCACCACCTTGGGATTTTCGGGGTCCAGCGGACCTTCCACGGTGATATCCAACTGGCGGGCAAGCTGCACGTTATTGCCGACTTCCGGGTGCAGGTCCAGTGGCAGGTGGTAGGCCAACAGGCTGATGTCGTGCTTGAGCAGGGTTTTCAGTCGACGCTGCTTCATCCCCACGACGCAGGGATCCTCGCCTTTCCAGAAATAGCCGTGATGCACCAGCACCAGATCGGCCCCGGCCTCCACCGCCGCATCGAGCAGCGCCTGGCTGGCGGTGACCCCGCTGACGATCCGGGTGACCTGCGGCCGGCCTTCGACCTGCAGGCCGTTGGGGCAATAGTCGGCAATTCGCGAACTGCCAAGAAAGCGGTCCGCCTCCTCGACCAGGGTACTCAGTGCAACGGCCATAAAAACTCCTCAATATCCCGTCCCGAGGCGCTCGCAGCCTCGTATAATGCGCGACATTATGGGCCGTCCAAGATGGCCTGCAACCTCCCAGGACGTGTTCAATGCTCAAGGCTCTGCGTTTTTTCGGCTGGCCGCTGCTGGTCGGCGTGCTGGTCGCTCTGTTGATTATCCAGCGTTACCCTCAATGGGTCGGCCTGCCTGATCTGGATGTGAACCTGCAACAAGCCCCGCAGACCGCGACCATCCAGCAGGGCCCGGTGTCCTATGCTGATGCGGTGGACCTCGCCGCACCGGCGGTGGCCAACCTGTACACCACCAAGATGGTCAACAAGAACAGCCATCCGCTGTTCGAGGACCCGCAGTTCCGACGCTTTTTCGGCGACAACCTGCCCAAGCAGAAACGCATGGAGTCGAGCCTGGGCTCGGCGGTGATCATGAGTTCCACCGGCTACCTGCTGACCAACAACCACGTGACCGCCGGCGCCGACCAGATCGTCGTGGCGCTCAAGGATGGCCGCGAGACCCTGGCACGGGTGATCGGCAGCGACCCGGAAACCGACCTGGCGGTGCTCAAGATCGATCTGCCGAACCTGCCGTCGATCACCATCGGGCGCTCGGACAAGATCCGCATCGGTGACATCGCCCTGGCGATCGGCAACCCGTTCGGCGTCGGCCAGACCACCACCATGGGCATCATCAGCGCCACCGGCCGCAACCAGCTGGGCCTGAACAACTACGAAGACTTCATCCAGACCGATGCGGCCATCAACCCCGGCAACTCCGGCGGCGCACTGGTCGACGCCAACGGCAACCTGACCGGCATCAATACCGCGATTTTCTCCAAGTCCGGTGGCTCCCAGGGTATCGGCTTCGCGATCCCGATCAATCTGGCGGTCGAAGTGATGAAGGCAATCATCGAGCACGGCCAGGTGATTCGTGGTTGGCTGGGCATCGAAGTGCAGCCGCTGACCCAGGAACTGGCGGAGTCGTTCGGTCTGAGCGGGCGTCCAGGCATCGTGGTAGCGGGAATTTTCCGCGATGGACCAGCACAACGGGCCGGCCTGCAGTTGGGTGACGTGATCCTGAGCATCAATGGTGAGCCGGCCAATGACGGGCGCCGGTCGATGAATCAGGTGGCGCGGATCAAACCGACCGAGAAGGTGGTGATCCAGGTGCTGCGCAACGGCAAGGAGCTCAAGCTGACCGCCGAGATCGGCTTGCGTCCGCCACAGCAGACCGCACAGAAGGAAGAGGAGTAAGACCGGGTTCAGCGGCGGCGGCCAGGACGCTATCGCCAGCAAGCCGGCTCCCACGAAACGTGTCTGACACGATTTGTGGGAACCTCAGAACCCGGACTGCCCCAAGAAGCTGGACACTGATCCAATCCGTGGGAGACGGCCGGGCGGCGCTCCGCTTGCTGGCGATGAATTCAGCGCCGCCCACCCGGCTCCCGCAAGATCAGGCGATCAAAGCTCGCCCAAGGCCTCGATCAACGCCTGGTTCTGCTCGGGCGTACCGATGGTGATGCGCAGGAACTGCGCGATCCGCTCCTGCTTGAAGTGACGCACGATCACCCCCTGCTCCCGCACCTTGGCCGCCAGCGTCGCGGCGTCATGCCGGGGATGCCGGGCGAAGATGAAGTTCGCGGCCGAAGGCAACACGTCAAAGCCCTTGGCCTGCAATTGCGCCACCAGCCGCTCCCGGCTTTCGATGACCTGGCGACAGGTTTGCTCGAAGTACGCCCGATCCTCGAACGCCGCCGCTGCGCCGGCAATCGCCATGCGATCGAGCGGGTAGGAGTTGAAGCTGTTCTTGATCCGCTCCAGCGCCTCGATCAGGTCCGGATGGCCGACCGCCAACCCAACCCGCAGACCCGCCAGGGAGCGGGATTTGGACAGGGTCTGGGTCACCAGCAGGTTTGGATAACGGTCGACCAGGCTGATAGCCGTTTCTCCACCGAAGTCGATATAGGCCTCGTCGACCACTACCACTGAATCCGGGCTGGCCTTGAGGATCTGCTCGACCGCATCCAGGGCCAGCAGGCAGCCGGTCGGTGCGTTCGGGTTGGGGAAAATGATCCCGCCATTGGGTCGAGCGTAGTCGGCCACACGGATCTGGAACTGCTCGTCCAGCGCCAGCGCCTCGAAACCGATGCCGTACAGGCCGCAGTAGACCGGATAGAAGCTGTAGCTGATATCCGGGAACAGCAGCGGCCGATCCTGCTGGAACAGGCCATGGAAGATATGGGCCAGGACTTCGTCGGAACCGTTGCCGAGGAACACCTGATTACTCTGCACGCCGTAGTACTCGGCCACAGCCTGCTTGAGCCGGTCTCCATTGGGATCGGGATACAGGCGCAGGTTGTCGTTGACCTCGGCCTGCATCGCCGCCAGGGCCTTGGGCGAAGGACCGTAGGGGTTTTCATTGGTGTTGAGCTTGACCAGCTTGGTCAGCTTGGGTTGCTCGCCCGGCACGTAGGGCACCAGGTCCTTGACGAATTTGCTCCAGAACTTGCTCATGCTTTTCCCCTTATTCCTGGTCTTCGGCGACGATCCGGTATTCCGCACTGCGGGCATGGGCGCTCAGCGACTCGCCACGGGCCAGCACCGAGGCGGTCTTGCCCAGCTCGGACGCCCCCTGTTCGGAGCAGAAGATGATCGAAGAACGCTTCTGGAAGTCATACACCCCCAGCGGCGACGAGAAGCGTGCGGTACCGGAAGTCGGCAGCACGTGGTTGGGACCTGCGCAGTAGTCGCCCAGCGCCTCGGAGGTGTAACGGCCCATGAAGATCGCACCGGCGTGGCGGATCTGCGGCAGCCAGGCCTGCGGGTCGGCGACCGACAGCTCCAGGTGTTCCGGGGCGATACGGTTGGCGACTTCGATTGCCTGTTGCATGTCGCGGACCTGAATCAGCGCGCCGCGACCGTTGATCGAGGTCTCGATGATCGGCGCGCGGTCCATGGTCGGCAGCAGTTTGTCGATGCTCGCCGCCACCCGATCGAGGAACGCCGCGTCCGGGCTGACCAGGATCGCCTGGGCGTCCTCGTCGTGCTCGGCCTGGGAGAACAGGTCCATGGCGATCCAGTCCGGATCGGTCTGGCCATCGCAGACCACCAGGATCTCCGAAGGGCCGGCAATCATGTCGATACCCACCTGGCCGAACACATGGCGCTTGGCGGTGGCGACATAGATGTTGCCCGGACCGACCACCTTGTCGACCTTGGGCACACTCTCGGTGCCGTAGGCCAGTGCTGCGACCGCCTGGGCACCGCCGATGGTGAACACCCGGTCGACACCGGCGACACAGGCTGCCGCCAGCACCAGTTCGTTGACCTCGCCACGCGGGGTCGGCACCACCATCACCACTTCACCGACGCCGGCCACCTTGGCCGGAATCGCGTTCATCAATACCGACGACGGGTAGGACGCCTTGCCACCGGGCACATACAGGCCGGCGCGGTCCAGCGGGGTGACCTTCTGGCCCAGCACCGTGCCATCGGCCTCGGTGTAGCTCCAGGAATCCTGTTTCTGCCGTTCGTGGTAGCTGCGCACCCGATCGGCAGCCTTTTCCAGGGCTTCGCGCTGGACATCGGTGATGCGGGTCAGGGCCAGTTCCAGGCGCTCGCGCGGCAGGATCAGGTCCGCCATCGAAGCCGCTTCCAGGCCATCGAAACGCTGGGTGAACTCGACCACGGCGGCATCGCCACGCTCGCGCACAGCCTTGATGATATCCAGCACCCGCTGGTTGACCGAGTCATCGGACACGCTTTCCCAGCTCAGCAGATGATCCAGATGATGGGCGAAATCAGGATCGGCAGCGTTGAGTCGGCGAATGGCGGTGGACGTAGTCATAGCGAGGGCCTCAATAATTGGCGAATGCTTGGGAACAGCAAATCTCAGGCGCCGCAAGACTACCAAGCCATCCGCGTGGGCACCTGAGAATTCTGGCTATGACACGGATAGATGGGCGCGGCTCAAGGCCGCGCGTGTGAGTCAGCTACGGTGTCGCGACTCCACTGCCTTGCGCAGGGTGTCGATCAGGGACTGGATACGGGCGTGCTGCATCTTCATCGATGCCTTGTTCACCACCAGGCGGGAGCTGATGGTCGCAATCATTTCCTGGGGTTCCAGGCCGTTGGCACGCAGGGTGTTACCGGTGTCGACGACGTCGATGATCTTGTCGGCCAGACCGATCAGCGGTGCCAGTTCCATCGAGCCATACAGCTTGATGATATCGACCTGGCGACCCTGCTCGGCATAGTAACGCTTGGCGACATTGACGAACTTGGTCGCAACCCGCAGCCGGCCCTTGGGCTCCACCGCGCCAACGGCACCGGCGGTCATCAGCTTGCAACAGGCGATCTTCAGGTCCAGCGGCTCGTAAAGGCCCTGGCCGCCGTATTCCATCAGCACATCCTTGCCGGCGACACCGAGGTCGGCCGCACCATGCTCGACATAGGTCGGCACGTCGGTGGCACGAACGATCAGCAGGCGAACGTCGTCCTGGGTCGTCGGAATGATCAGCTTGCGGCTCTTGTCCGGATTCTCGGTGGGCACGATACCCGCTTCGGCGAGCAAAGGCAGGGTATCGTCGAGAATGCGGCCCTTGGACAGTGCAATAGTCAGCATGGGAAAACCTAGGTCCTTCAATTCAGGATATTGCAGCACTCTAACAGACCAGCTCGTCTTTCCTGGAGCCGGCTTGCTGGCGATTGCTATCGGTCAGTCAACATCTGTGCTGCCTGACACAGCGCTATCAACAGCAAGCCGGCCCCCGCACACTAGCCCGGAACGCGACGGATCTTGGCACCGAGCATCTGCAGCTTCTCTTCGATGCACTCATACCCACGGTCGATATGGTAGATCCGGTCGATCAGCGTGTCGCCTTCGGCGGCCAGCGCCGAAATCACCAGACTGGCCGAGGCCCGCAGGTCGGTGGCCATGACCGGAGCACCCTTGAGGATCTCGGTGCCGGTGACGATCGCGGTGTTACCTTCGACCTGGATCTTGGCGCCCATGCGATGCAACTCGTACACGTGCATGAAGCGGTTTTCGAAGATGGTCTCGATCACCGCGCCAGTGCCTTCGGCAATCGCGTTGAGGGAGATAAACTGGGCCTGCATGTCGGTCGGGAACGCCGGGTACGGCGCGGTACGCACGTTGACCGCCTTGGGCCGCTTGCCGTGCATGTCCAGTTCGATCCAGTCTTCGCCGGTGGTCACGGACGCGCCGGACTCCTTGAGCTTTTCCAGTACCGCTTCGAGAATGGTCGGATCGGTATCCTTGACCTTGACCCGACCGCCAGTGACGGCAGCGGCCACCAAGTAGGTGCCGGTCTCGATACGGTCAGGCATGACCTTGTAGTGGGCCGAATGCAGGCGTTCGACACCGTCGATGGTGATGGTGTCGGAACCGGCACCGGAGATCTTCGCGCCCATGGCGTTGAGGAAGTTCGCCAGGTCGACCACTTCCGGCTCGCGCGCGGCATTCTGCAGCACGCTGCGACCACGGGCCAGAGCGGCGGCCATCATGATGTTCTCGGTACCGGTCACGGAGACGGTATCGAAGAAGAAGTTGGCGCCGCGCAGGCCGCCTTCCGGTGCCTTGGCCTTGATGTAGCCGCCCTCGACATCGATCACCGCGCCCATGGCTTCCAGGCCACGGATGTGCAGGTCGACCGGACGCGAACCGATGGCGCAGCCACCCGGCAGGGCCACTTCGGCCTCACCGAAACGGGCAACCATCGGGCCCAGCACCAGGATCGACGCACGCATGGTTTTCACCAGCTCGTACGGCGCCACCAGGGTCTTGATGGTGCGCGGGTCGATTTCCACGGCGAGTTTTTCGTCGATCACAGGCTCGATGCCCATGCGTCCGAACAACTCGATCATGGTGGTGATGTCGTGCAGGTGCGGCAGGTTGGCCACGGTGACCGGGCCATCGCACAGCAAGGTGGCCGCCAGAATCGGCAGGGCGGAGTTTTTTGCCCCGGAGATGCGGATTTCGCCATCAAGACGAACGCCGCCGGTAATAATCAGTTTATCCATAGGAATCTCGACGCCAGTTCAGGCTCAGGTGCGCTCGGCCCAGGCCGCGCTGCTGAAAAATTTCATGGTGACCGCATGGATGCTGCCATCGGCAATCCATGGGTTCAAATGGGCATAGATGCTTTGCTGACGCTTCACCGGGCTCAAGGCTGCCAGTTCGTCGCTGATCACATTCAACTGGAAGTTGCAGCCTTGGCCCTCAACTTCAACCTGAGTTCCTGGCAGCTTTCCTTCAAGGAAGCTCTTTACTTCGGTGGCCTGCATGCTCAACCTCGATCGGCGCCCAACGCGCGCGGGTCGACCATGATACAAAAAAGCCCCGCGCCTGCGAACCCCGCATTCGCAGGACTCTGACGGGGGGCTTGCGATTTGAGTCGATCACTGCACGCCCAACAGCTCCGTCAGCTCGGAAACCTCGGCGATTTCGCGCATTTCCCGGGACATGCCACGAATGCTGAAGGATTTGCCGAGCTGCGCCGCATCGCGCATGAACGCCAGCAGCAGGGCCAGGCCGACGCTGCTGGACTTTTCTACCGCCGAACAGTCGACCACCAGGGCCGTCGCGCTGCTTGACTTGATCAGCGCCTGGCCCTGCTTGCGCAAGGCCGCGCCCGTGCTGTAGTCGAGCACGCCGGCCAGGTGCAGCTCACCCGCTTCGCCCAGGCGAACGCTGGCCTCACTCACCGCCACTGGCCTTCTGCGGGTTTTTCTCGGACTCGGCCTTGGCCTTCTCCACTTCGCCCGCCCAACCGTCGATGGTCTTGTCCAGGTTGTTGCCGTTGCGTTGCATCGCATCGGCGAACTGGTCACGGAACAGCTTGCCGATGTTGATGCCGTTGATGATCACGTTACGCAGTTTCCACTCACCGTTGATTTTCTCAAGGGTGTAGGAAACCGGATAGATCGCGCCGTTATTGCCCTTGACGGTCATGCCGACACTGGTGCGGTCGCCCGACTCATCCTTCGGCGCATCGACGGTGATGCCCTGGTTGTTGTACTCCAGCAGTGCGTTGCCGTAGAACTGGAACAGGCCGCGCTTGAAGTTTTCCTGGAAGCGGGTCATCTGCTCGGGCGTGGCCTTGCGCGAGTACTTGACGGTCATGATGCTTTTGGAAATGCCCTCGGCATCCACCACCGGACCGACGATGGCATTGAGCGAATTGTAGAACTCCGTCGGATTCTGCTTGTACTTCTCCCGGTTCGCCGTCAGGTCGGCGAGCATCCGGTTGGTGGTGTCCTGCACTAGATCGTGGGCAGTAGGAGCGGCCAGCGCATTGCCCATCAGCGGCATCGCCGCGAGCAGCACCAACAGACTACGGCGCAAAATAGAGATCATGGAAAAACTCCTCATTTGGCGTCTTTGTTAACGGTGTTGAGCAGGAATTTACCGATCAGGTCTTCCAGCACCAGCGACGACTGGGTGTCATGAATGGTCCCGCCATCCTTGAGCAACGCGTCGTCGCCACCGACGCTGATACCGATGTACTTCTCACCGAGCAGCCCCGCAGTGAGAATCGACGCAGTCGAGTCGGTCGGCAGGTTGTTCACGTTTTTCTCGATTTGCATGGTCACCCGGCCAGTAAAGTGGTCGCGGTCAAGATCGATCGCGGTGACCTTGCCGATGGTCACACCGGCCATGGTCACCTTGGCTCTGACAGTCAAACCGGCGATATTGTCGAAGTAGGCGTAAAGTTTATAGGTTTCGGTATTCGCCGTCGGGGACAGTCCACTGACCCGCAACGCCAGCAACAGCAAAGCCAGGATGCCAGCCAGCAAGAAAAGGCCGACACCGATTTCCAGGGTGCGGTTTTGCATCAGAAATCTCCAAACATCAAGGCGGTCAGAATAAAGTCCAGGCCGAGGACTGCCAGTGAGGCATAAACCACGGTCTTGGTGGTGGCACGACTGATCCCTTCCGAAGTGGGTTCACAGTCATAACCTTGAAAAACGGCAATCCAGGTCACCACGAAGGCGAACACGATGCTCTTGATAACACCCTTCAGTACATCACCATTGAAGGTCACGCTGTTCTGCATGTTGGCCCAGTACGAGCCGTCGTAGACGCCCAGCCAGTCGACCGCGACCCACGAACCACCCCAGATACCGACCACGCTGAAGATCACCGCCAGCAGCGGCAGGGAAATGAAGCCGGCCCACAGTCGCGGCGCAACAATATACTTGAGCGGGTCGACACCGATCATCTCCAGGCTGGAAAGCTGTTCGGTGGACTTCATGTTGCCGATTTCCGCAGTCAACGCCGAACCGGCACGCCCGGCAAACAGCAAGGCGGTCACCACCGGGCCCAGCTCACGCAGCAACGTCAGGGCAACCATCTGCCCAACAGCCTGCTCGGAGCCATAGCTGGAAAGAATATTGAACCCCTGCAGCGCCAGCACCATGCCGATGAAAATCCCGGAGACGACGATGATCACCAGCGACATCACCCCCACGGCATGCAATTGCTTGACCAGCAGGCCGAAGCCACCGCCGATGCCGCCGCGGCCGAACAGGACGTGAAATAGAAACAGCGTCGAACGCCCGAGCACCGCGAGCACGTCGATGCCCGAACGCCCGAACAGACGAATTCTCTCGATCAATGAATGCTTGCGCATCAGCGCTTCCCCAACAGATCTGCGCGGTAATCCGGCGCCGGGTAATGAAACGGCACCGGACCATCCGGATTGCCGGTCATGAACTGGCGAATGCGCGGATTATCGGCATTCATCAACTCTTCGGGCGTGCCCTGCCCCAGCACCTGCCCATCGCCCACCACATAGAGGTAATCGGCGATGCTCGCGGTTTCCGCCAGGTCATGGGAGACGACGATGCTGGTGATACCCAGTGCATCGTTGAGCAGCCGGATCAGGCGCACCAGCACCCCCATGGCGATCGGGTCCTGGCCGACGAACGGCTCGTCATACATGAGAATCTGCGGATCCAGCGCAATCGCCCGTGCCAGGGCCACGCGCCGCTTCATGCCACCGGAAAGTTCGTCGGGCATCAGGTCGACCGCACCGCGCAGACCAACGGCCTGCAGCTTCAGCAGGACGATGTCGCGAATCATCTCTTCCGGCAGCTCGGTGTGTACCCGCAGCGGAAAGGCAACGTTCTCGAAGACATCCAGATCGGTGAACAACGCGCCACTCTGGAACAGCACGCCCATGTGCTTGCGTGCGTCGAACAGGGCGCCGCGCGATAGCGCCGGCAGGTTCTGACCATTGACCCAGACTTCACCACTGCTGGGGCGCAACTGGGCACCCATCAGCCGCAACAGGGTCGTCTTGCCACACCCGGAGGGCCCCATGATGCCGGTGACCTTGCCGCGCGGAATACGAATATCGACATTGTTGAAAATGCTGCGCGCGCCGCGCTTGAAGGTGACACCCTTCAGCTCGACCGCGTAGGCGTTATCGGCGCTCATCTAAACTCCTTGCGATGCAGCCTCTGACTCGGACACCAGGCCTCTGGTAAAAGAGACGCGCACTTCCTGAGCGGGCCGAACTGGTCGCGAACTATATCACTGCTGATACGAGCCGCCCAAGGCCGAAAGCCGTGCTTGTTCAGGATAGGGACAGTCGGTTTTGACACACAGATGGGCGAAAACCGACAGCCGACTCCCACGCTCATGGTGTAAAGAGCAACGATCGAGCGTGAGGGAATTGCTCATTACCGCTATAATCGCGCCTTTTCATCGGGCTATACGATTTCTGACATGAGCCAATCCAGCGACCTGATTCAATCGGCACAACGCACCATCCGCCTCGAAGTAGAAGCCGTAGAAGGCTTGTTGACCCATATCGACGCAGATTTCGTACGCGCTTGCGAGATGATTCTGGCCAGCAAGGGCCGCGTGGTCGTGCTCGGCATGGGCAAGTCCGGGCACATCGGCAACAAGATTGCCGCGACCCTGGCAAGCACCGGTACCCCGGCCTTCTTCGTCCACCCGGCGGAAGCCAGCCATGGCGACATGGGCATGATTACCCGGGACGACGTCATCCTGGCCCTGTCGAACTCCGGCTCGACCTCGGAAATAGTCACCCTGCTGCCGCTGATCAAGCGCCTGGGCATCCAGTTGATCAGCCTGACCGGCAACCCCGAGTCGCCGCTGGCCAAGGCCGCCGAGGTCAACCTCAACGCACGCATCGAGCATGAAGCCTGCCCGCTGAACCTGGCCCCGACGTCGTCGACCACCGCGGCACTGGTGATGGGCGACGCCCTCGCCGTTGCCCTGCTCGAAGCACGCGGTTTCACTGCGGAAGATTTCGCTTTTTCCCACCCAGGCGGTGCCCTGGGGCGGCGCCTGCTGCTGAAAGTGGAACACGTCATGCACGCCGGCGACGAGTTGCCACAGGTGCTGCGCGGCACGCTGTTGAAAAACGCGCTGATGGAAATGACTCGCAAGGGCCTGGGCATGACCGTGGTCGTGGAAGGCGACGGTAGTCTCGCCGGGATCTTCACCGATGGCGATCTGCGCCGCACCCTGGATCGCACCATCGATATCCACAGCGCCCTGATCGAAGACGTCATGACCCCTCACGGCAAGACCGCACGGGCCGAGATGCTCGCCGCAGAAGCCCTGAAGATCATGGAAGACCATAAAATCAGCGCCCTGGTGGTGGTCGATGGCGAGGATCGCCCCGTCGGCGCCTTGAACATGCACGACCTGCTGCGCGCCGGAGTCATCTGAATGAGCACTGATCTGCTGCAACGCGGTAAGAACATCAAGCTGGCAGTCTTCGACGTCGACGGCGTATTGACCGACGGTCGCCTGTATTTCCTCGAGGATGGCAGCGAATTCAAGTCGTTCAGCACACTGGACGGCCAGGGCATCAAGATGCTGATGGCGGCGGGTGTACAAACCGCTATCATCAGCGGCCGCAAGACCGTGCTGGTCGAACGCCGAGCCAAAAACCTGGGAATCCCTCACGTATTCCAGGGCCGTGAAGATAAACTGGTGGTGCTCGACGCCCTGCTCGCTCAACTGGGCCTAAGCTATGAGCAGGTGGCCTACCTGGGCGACGATCTGCCCGACCTGCCGGTGATCCGTCGCGTCGGCCTGGGCATGGCCGTGGCCAATGCCGCAAGCTTCGTCCGCGAACACGCCCATGGCGTCACCCAGGCCCGCGGTGGCGAAGGTGCCGCCCGCGAGTTCTGCGAGCTGATTCTGCGCGCCCAAGACAGCCTCGAAGCGGCCCACGCCACCTACCTGTAGAGCCTTTTATGCTGAGCAAGAAGATTCGCAACATTCTGCTGTTTGGAGTCATTGCCGCCCTGTTCGCGGCCGTTGGCTACTGGAACATCAGCCCGGAACGTTTCCTGGAGCAGACCGCCGCTCCCGTGGACAACACCGCCATCGACTACTATGCGATCAACGCCCACAGCATTCAGTACATGCCCGACGGCAAGATTCAGTACGACATGACCGGCGACAAGGTCGAGCACCTCAAGGTGTCCGATGTCACTCTGGTGACCAAGCCGGACCTGCAGATCTACCGTGGCACCGCCTTCCCCTGGCACGTCCAGAGCGAACGCGCCGAGGTCAACCCGGACGGCACCGAAGTCGAGCTGATCGATTCGGTACGGGTCGCCCGCACCGACGAAAAACAGCGCAATGTACTTATTACTACAACACGGATGACAGTATTCCCACAGAAGCAATATGCGCAGACCGAGCAAGCCGTTAGAATCGACGGCCCCAACGGCGTGACCACGGGCAAAGGCATGAAAGCCTATCTGGAAGAAAGCAGGATGCACCTGCTATCGAACGTAAGAGGACAGTATGAGTCTCGTTAAAACCCTCCCTATTTTGCTCAGCCTGGGCGCAGCACTGGGAAGCGTGAGCGCCTGGGCTCTGCCGAACGACAGCGAGCAGCCCATCCGCGTTCAAGCTGACGATGCTCAACTGGATGACAAACAAGGCATCGCCACCTACAAGGGCGACGTCATCATCACTCAGGGTTCGATGATCGTTAAGGGCAACACCGTGACGCTCACCCGGACCAAGGACGGCGCCATCGACGTGGTGACCTCCGTGGGCAACCTGGCCTACTTCGAACAGAAGCAGAAAGCCACCGACCCACAGCCGGTCAAGGGTTATGGCAAGACCATCCAGTACCACGCCCAGCAGAACCGCATCGTCCTGATCGACCAGGCCAAGGTGGTCAACGAAGGCAATACCACCGAAGGCGAGAAGATCGTCTACGACACGGTGAAACAGGTGGCGACCGCCGGTCGTGCCAACGGCACTCCGATCACCACGCCGCGCCAGCGCATCGACATGGTGATCCAGCCGAAAAAGAAAACCGACGAGCAAAAGGCCCAGTAATGGCAACTTTGAAAGCCCAGCATCTGGCCAAAGCCTACAAGAGTCGCCAGGTGGTGCGTGACGTCAGCCTGTCGATCGAAAGCGGCCAGATCGTCGGTCTGCTCGGCCCCAACGGTGCCGGCAAGACCACCTGCTTCTACATGATCGTCGGGCTGGTCCAGGCCGATCAGGGCCGCGTGCTGATCGACGAGCAGGACGTCAGCCACCAGCCGATGCACGGCCGCGCGCGCGCCGGGATCGGCTATCTGCCACAGGAAGCCTCGATCTTTCGCAAGCTGTCGGTGGCCGACAACATCATGGCCATCCTGGAAACACGCAAGGAACTCGACAAGGCCGCTCGCCGCCAGGAGCTGGAGAGCCTGCTGCAGGAGTTCCATATCAGCCACATCCGCGACAACCTCGGCATGAGCCTGTCCGGTGGTGAGCGTCGCCGCGTGGAAATCGCCCGCGCCCTGGCCACCGCGCCGAAGTTCATTCTGCTCGATGAACCCTTCGCTGGCGTCGACCCGATTTCCGTGGGTGACATCAAGCAGATCATCCACCACCTCAAGGCCAAGGGCATCGGTGTACTGATCACCGACCACAACGTCCGCGAGACCCTGGATATCTGCGAAACCGCCTATATCGTCAACGATGGGCAGCTGATCGCCGAAGGCGATTCGGCCACCATCCTGGCCAACGAACTGGTCAAGGAAGTCTATCTGGGCCACGAGTTCCGCCTGTAAGCATCTGGATGCCCAATACCCGCCTGAGCGCATGCATGTTCGATAAAAACCACTGTTTTATTGTTACAGCGCTCTAGGCAAACACTCGGATTTCAGGCATATAATTTGCTTATGTTTGGCGCTTCGGCGCCCTGTAGTGGATGGCGCATGCGCGCCGGCGAATAAGGTGTTAAGCCCCTGCCATGAAACCATCGCTCGTCCTTAAAATGGGCCAGCAGCTGACGATGACACCGCAGCTGCAACAGGCCATCCGCCTGCTCCAATTGTCGACTCTGGATCTTCAGCAGGAAATCCAGGAGGCCCTGGAATCCAATCCGATGCTCGAACGCCAGGAAGAAGGCGACGACTTCGATAACAGCGATCCACTGGCCGACAACGCCGAGCAAAAGACCACTGCCGAAGTTCCAGAAACCTCCTACCAGCAGGAAACCGCACCCACCGTCGACAACATCGACGAAGGTGAATGGAACGAACGCATTCCCAACGAACTCCCGGTCGATACCGCCTGGGAAGACGTTTACCAGACCAGCGCCAGCAGCCTGCCCGGCAACGATGACGACGAGTGGGACTTCACCACCCGTACTTCCGTCGGTGAAAGCCTGCAAAGCCACCTGCTGTGGCAACTGAACCTGGCACCGATGTCCGACACCGATCGCCTGATCGCCGTGACGCTGATCGATTGCATCAACAACCAGGGCTACCTGGACGAGACCCTTGAGGAAATCCTCGAAGCATTCGACCCGGAACTGGACATCGAACTCGACGAAATCGAAGCCGTCCTGCACCGCATCCAGCAATTCGAGCCAGCCGGTATCGGTGCGCGCAACCTCGGTGAATGCCTGTTGCTGCAACTGCGTCAATTGTCAGCCAAGACCCCGTGGCTGAACGAGGCCAAGCGTCTGGTCACCGATTACATCGACCTACTGGGCAGCCGCGACTACAGCCAGTTGATGCGGCGCATGAAACTCAAGGAAGACGAACTGCGCCAGGTCATCGAGCTGGTGCAGAGTCTCAACCCGCGCCCGGGCTCGCAGATCGAGTCGACCGAAGCCGAATACGTGGTGCCCGACGTGATCGTGCGCAAGGATAACGAACGCTGGCTGGTGGAGCTGAACCAGGAATCGGTGCCACGCCTGCGGGTCAACCCCCAATACGCCGGCTTTGTCCGCCGCGCCGACACCAGCGCCGACAACACTTTCATGCGCAACCAGTTGCAGGAGGCGCGCTGGTTCATCAAGAGCCTGCAGAGCCGCAACGAGACGCTGATGAAGGTTGCCACCCAGATCGTCGAGCACCAGCGCGGCTTCCTGGAGTACGGCGACGAAGCGATGAAGCCACTGGTGCTGCACGACATCGCCGAAGCCGTGGGCATGCATGAATCGACCATCTCCCGGGTCACCACCCAGAAATTCATGCATACCCCGCGTGGTATCTACGAACTGAAATACTTTTTCTCGAGCCATGTCAGCACCTCCGAAGGCGGTGAATGCTCGTCCACGGCGATCCGCGCGATCATCAAGAAACTGGTTGCAGCGGAAAATCAGAAAAAGCCGTTGAGCGACAGCAAGATCGCTGGTTTACTGGAGGCACAAGGCATTCAGGTCGCCCGTCGTACCGTCGCCAAGTACCGCGAGTCCCTCGGGATCGCGCCTTCCAGCGAACGGAAGCGGTTGATGTAACCGCCGGGCGTGCCACAGCGTTCCAGTGGCAAGCCACCAGGCTTGCCGCTTTATGCACTGGCAACGAAGGAGAAGCTGTATGCAAGTCAATATCAGTGGACACCAACTGGAAGTGACCGAACCACTGCGGGCCTATATCGGCGAAAAGCTCAACCGATTGGAACGCCATTTCGACAAGATCACCAACGTACAGGTGACAATGGCCGTCGAAAAACTGAAGCAGAAAATCGAAGCCACTTTGCACATCCACGGAGGTGAGGTCGTCGCCAATGCAGAACATGATGATATGTATGCAGCCATCGACCTGCTGACCGACAAGCTGGACCGCCAACTGAAAAAGCATAAGGAAAAGAACCTGCACCTGCTCCAAGGTACGGGTCGTTAACTCCCGCCCATGATTCGACTTGAAAACATCCTGACCCCCGGCCGTTCCCTGGTGAACGTGCCGGGCGGCAGTAAGAAGCGCGCCCTCGAACAAATTGCCAACCTGATCAGCCGTGAAGTGCCCGATCTGGAAATGCAGGATGTCTACGAGAGCCTGATTGCCCGTGAAAAACTCGGCTCCACCGGTTTTGGCAACGGCATCGCCATTCCCCACTGCCGTCTCAAAGGCTGTGAGGCGCCCATCAGTGCCCTGATGCACCTGGACGCCCCCATCGATTTCGACGCCATCGACGGTGCCCCGGTAGACCTGCTGTTCGTATTGCTGGTCCCGCAGGCCGCCACCGATGCCCACCTGGAATTGCTCAGGCAGATAGCCAGCATGCTGGATCGCAAGGAAGTGCGTGACCGCCTGCGTAGCGCACCGAGCAACGAGGCCCTGTATCGGGTTGTCCTGGACGTACAAAACGGTCAGTAAACATGCGCTTGATCATCGTCAGCGGCCGCTCCGGCTCAGGTAAAAGCACCGCCCTCGATGTACTCGAGGACAGCGGCTATTACTGCATCGACAACCTGCCGGCCGGACTGTTGCCGGAACTGGCCGAACGGGCACTGATCAATACCGAGCTGGCACAGCCGCTGGTCGCCGTGTCCATCGACGCACGCAACCTGCCGAGTCACCTGTCACGCTTTCCCGAACTGCTGAACGAAGTCCGCGGCCGGCATATCCAGTGCGACGTCCTGTACCTGGACGCCGACGAGGAAACCCTGCTCAAGCGCTTCTCCGAGACACGCAGGCGCCACCCCCTGAGCAGTGCCAATCGCTCGCTGGCCGAGGCCATCCGCGACGAGACCAACCTGCTGGGACCGATTGCCGATCTGGCCGACCTCAAGGTCAACACCACTCATCTGAATCTCTACCAGTTGCGTGACACCATCAAGCTGCGTCTGCTGAACCAGCCGGAACCGGGCACCGCGTTTCTGATAGAATCGTTCGGCTTCAAGCGCGGCATGCCGGTGGACGCCGACCTGGTGTTCGACGTGCGCTGCCTGCCCAATCCGTATTGGAAACCCGAGTTGCGCGAGCAGTCCGGACTCGACCAGCCAGTGGCCGATTACCTTGCCGCGCAACCGGATGTCGAGGAAATGTTCCAGGACATTTCCAGCTACCTGCTCAAATGGTTGCCACGCTTCGCTGCCAGCAACCGTGCGTATGTCACTATTGCCATTGGCTGCACCGGCGGGCATCACCGCTCCGTCTATCTGACCGAGCGTCTGGGTCGGCTCTTGCAACAATCCCTGAAGAACGTCCAGGTCCGCCACCGCGACCTTAGCTGAAAGGATCACCATCGCGATGCCCGCTCTGGAAATCGAAATCATCAACAAACTGGGCCTGCACGCCCGCGCTTCCGCGAAGTTCGTCGGCGTTGCCGGTCAGTACCCTTGCCAGATCCGGGTAGGACGCACCCCCCAGAGCATGGTCGATGGCAAGAGCATCATGGCCATGATGATGCTGGCTGCCGGCAAGGGCACCAAGATCCACATGAAAACCGAAGGCGAGCAGGAAAACGAGGCGATGGAAGCGCTGGTGGCACTGATCAACAACTATTTCGACGAAGGCGAGTAAACACTCGCCCCATACTGCAGGCCAGCCCCACACCAGGCAGTGGGGAGCCAGCTTGCCGCTGATCGTTTCACCACTATCAACCGCCTATCGCCCCGCCGAACAGCCGCGCAACAAGCAATACCACTCCCGCCAGCAACAACAGCCAGCCTACTCCCTGGCGAAATCGTCGCCCTCTGCTCATTGCCACGGTTTCAGTCTCCATCATCGGCTTTGGACCTTGTGGGTCGTATGGTTCATGCCAGGGCAGCGAGATAACGCCGTTCGACTTCCGGCCAGTTGATCACGTTATAGAAGGCGTTGATGTATTCCGGCCGACGGTTCTGGTACAGCAGGTAATAGGCGTGCTCCCAGACATCCAGGCCGAGGATCGGCGTATTGCCATTCATCAGCGGGCTGTCCTGGTTGCCACTGCTCTCGACCACCAGTTTTTTCTGCGGGGTCACGCTGAGCCAGGCCCAGCCGCTGCCGAAACGCGTCAATGCGGCTTTGGTAAAGGCGTCCTTGAAGGCTTCGAAACCACCCAGTTGCTCATCGATGGCCTGCCCCAGCGCCGCCTCAGGCTCACCACCGCCCAGTGGGCTCATCACCGCCCAGAACAACGAATGGTTGGCATGACCACCGCCATGGTTGATCACTGCCGGACGCATTTTTTCCGGCAGTTGCCCGACACCAGCCACCAGCGCCTCGACTGACCAGTCGGCCCACTGCGAACCCTCGACGGCCGCATTGAGGTTGGTGACGTAGGTCTGGTGGTGCTTGGTGTAGTGGATCTCCATGGTTTTGGCATCGATATGCGGCTCCAGGGCATCGTAACTGTAAGGCAGCGCAGGCAAGGTGTAGGGCATTTCAATGAACTCCATGTTGATGACTCGACGGGACCATGCCCGAGGAGGCCGTCTGGCTGTGGAGCAGACGGCTGGTACGGGGGTATTCGCCGTATTCGCTGATGAAGGCCAGCAGTTCGACGTAGGTTTTGCTGCTCTGATGCAACGCCGCTTCACGCAGTGCGGGAGCGAGTCGGGTGTCCTGCATCGCCTGCAACAGGCGCTGGTGAACGGCACACAGGTACTCGACGCTCTCTTCTGGCTGGTTGAGGCGCAGGTGCAGGTCCGCCAGGTTATGGTGGGAAATCACGCAGGCGGCCACTGCCTCCTCGGCATCCGGCCAACGCTCGAACAGCACCTGCGCCAGGGCCAGCGCCTGCAGGTAGTGTTCGCGGGCATCAACCAGCTCGCCCAGGTTGAAATGGCGGTTGGCCCTTTCGATCGTGCGTCTCCAGTGTTCCATGACGAACCTCCAGACAATCCAGTGGGTTACACGCCGCCAGCCGTGAGCTTTTCCGGATCCAGCAGGGTTTCCAGTTGGCTACGGGGCAGATCGGTATGTTCAAGCGCGACATCAATGATCGGTCGGCCCTGCTGATAAGCCTTCTTGGCAATCTCGGCGGCCTTCTGATAACCGATGATCGGGTTCAGTGCGGTGACCAGGATCGGGTTGCGCGACAGCGCTTCCTTGAGCTTGGCCTCGTTGACCTTGAAGCTGGCGATCGCCTTGTCGGCCAGCAGGCGGCTGACATTGGCCAGCAGTTCGATGCTGCTCAACAGGTTCTGGGCGATGATCGGCAACATCACGTTCAGTTCGAAATTGCCCGACTGGCCGGCCACGGCAATCGTGCCGTCATTGCCGATCACTTGGGCAGCAACCATGGCGGTGGCTTCGGGAATCACCGGATTGACCTTGCCCGGCATGATCGACGAACCGGGCTGCAAGGCCTCCAGTTCGATCTCGCCCAGGCCAGCCAGTGGCCCGGAGTTCATCCAGCGCAGGTCGTTGGCGATTTTCATCAACGACACGGCAGTGGTCTTCAACTGACCGGAAACGGCGACCGCAGTGTCCTGGGAGCCGATCAGCGCAAACAGATTGCTGCCAGGCGTGAACGGCACCCGGGTCAAGGCACTCAGTTGACGACTGAACAGCTCGGCGAATTGTGGGTGCGCATTGATCCCGGTACCCACCGCAGTGCCGCCCTGCGCCAGGGATTGCAGGCTGGGGAGCAGGTTCTGCAAATGCACAACGTTAGCCTTGAGCTGAGCCGCCCAGCCATCGAGTACCTGGCTCAGGCGCACCGGCATGGCATCCATCAGGTGGGTGCGACCGGTCTTGATGAACGGGTGGACCTGCACCGCCTTGGCCTCGGTGACCTGCACCAGATGCGCCAGGGCCGGCAACAATTGCTCATGCAAGGCCAACGCGGCGCTGACGTGAATGGTGGTGGGAATGATGTCGTTACTGCTTTGCCCACAGTTGACGTGGTCGTTGGGGTTGACCGGCTCGCCCAACAGACGGCTGGCAAGGGTCGCGATCACCTCGTTGGCGTTCATGTTCGAGCTGGTACCGGAACCGGTCTGGTAGATATCCACCGGGAAATGCGCCATGAAATCGCCTTCAAGTAGCCCCTGGCAGGCATCGAAGATGGCCTTGCCCTGGGCTGCGCTCACTTGCTTGAGTTCGACGTTGGCCTGGGCAGCAGCAGCCTTGGCCAGGATCAGCGCACGAATGAACTGCGCCGGCATACGCTGGTGGCTGATGGGAAAGTTATTCACGGCGCGCTGGGTCTGGGCGCCATACAGGGCGTTCGCCGGCACCTGCAGTTCGCCCATGCTGTCGCGTTCGATACGGGTATTACTCATCGGGAAATCCTTGCACCAGTTCAGTCAGGGGAATGGAAGGCAGCAGCGAACAGTTCGCCAATTGCCAGGCAAAGCGTTGCCAGCGTCGCCGCCGACACTTGCACAACGCCAGGCGCTCCAGGTCACGCAGCGGTCGCCAGGCCTGGTCCAGGCATAACGAACGCCAGTGCCATGGCAACGCGGTGTCGGTGGCTGTGTCGAGCAACAGGCGAAAGGCGGTTTCGGCGATGGTCCAGGGCGAAGTGGGTGTGCAGCAGGCCAGGTAGCGGCCTTCGGCGAGGTAATGATCGATCAGCCGGGGCTCGTCCGGCAGTAGCGCACAGCGGACCTGGCGACTCATCCAGCGCCAGCTGTCCAGATAGGGTTGCTCATGCAAGACAGAACTCATGACCCAGGCTCATTCGATAATGAGATTTATTATTATCCGATATTGATAATCAAAACAATCTCTCTGAGCCTGGCACAAAAAAAGGCGTCCCGCTCCACGCGGCACGCCTTTCGTTCGGGTAACGGGGTGAATCAGCTACCGGCGACGGTCATCCGTTCGATCAGCACCGAGCCGGTGCGGATGTTGCTGCGCAGTTCGAGATCGCTGCCAACGGCGACGATCTGCTTGAACATGTCGCGCATGTTGCCGGCAATGGTCACTTCCTGGACCGGGAACTGGATCTCGCCATTCTCGACCCAGAAACCCGCTGCACCACGCGAGTAATCCCCGGTCACCATGTTCAGGCCGTGACCCATCAATTCGGTCACCAGCAAGCCGCGTCCCATCCGGCGGATCAGCGCATCCTGGTCCTCGACCCCATGGGTGACGAACAGGTTGTGCACTCCGCCGGCGTTGGCGGTACTCGGCAGCCCCAACTTGCGCCCCGAATAGGTCCCCAGAATATAGGACACCAGCGTGCCGTTCTCGACGAATGGCTTGGCATAGGTGGCCAGGCCATCGCCGTCGAAGGACGAACTGCTCATGGTACGCATCAGGTGCGGCCGCTCATCGATGGTCAGCCACTCCGGGAACAACCGCTGCCCCAGCGCCCCCTCGAGGAACGAAGACTTGCGGTACAGGTTGCCGCCGGAAATCGCCGACAGGAAGCTACCGAACAGGCCTCCGGCCAGCTCTGCCGAAAACAGCACCGGCACTTCGCAGGTCGGCACCGGGCGCGCGCCCAGGCGGCTGGCCGCCCGCTGCGCGGCCTTGCGACCAATACTGACGGCATCGACCAGCAACTCGCCCTGGCGATTGACGTCGTACCAGTAGTCACGCTGCATCTGCCCATCACCTTCGGCGATCATCACGCAACTGAGGCTGTGGCGCGTCGACGCGGAACCGGCGATGAAACCATGGCTATTGCCGTACACCCGGCAACCCTGGGAGGTGCTCAGGGTGGTGCCGTCGGCGTTCTTGATCCGGCTGTCAGCCTCGAAAGCCGCCGCCTCGCAGATCAGTGCCCGTTCGATGGCCTGTTCGGGGGTGATGTTCCACTCATGGAACAGGTCGAAATCCTTGATCTCCTTGGCCATCAGGGCCGCATCGGCCAACCCGGAACATTCATCCTCGGATGTGTGCCGAGCGATAGCCAGCGCTGCGGCGACGGTCTCGCGAATGGCTTCGGCGCCGCTGGCCGAAGTGCTGGCCGAACCCTTGCGTTGCCCGAGATACAAGGTGATGCCAAAACCCTGGTCACGGTTGAACTCGACCGTTTCCACTTCCCGCTGGCGTACCGACGTCGACAGCCCCTGCTCCACGGACACCGCCACCTCACAGGCACTGGCCCCCTGGCGCCTGGCTTCGGCAAGAATCTGCTCGACCTGCTCCTGCAGGACCGGCAGAGCCTGCGGGCCAACGCTTTGTGCTGCGCTCATGGTCTTCTCCACTCAGCTTTCTCCACTCAAATGCAGCTTTCAGTCACGCCCATTGAGCGACCGGGCCGGACAAGCGGCCCCCGACTGGTTATCATGGCGGCGTTTCTTTGCGGACTGCCACCATGGTTGATTCTTACGACGACTCCCTCGATGGGGAGAAAAGCAAATCCCAGGTCAAACGCGAGCTGCATGCTCTGGTTGATCTCGGCGAACGACTTACCACACTCAAGCCTGACCTGCTGGCAAAACTGCCACTGACCGACGGCTTGCGCCGTGCCTTGGCCGATGCGCCGAAGCACACCGCGAACATCGCGCGTAAACGGCACATCCTGTTCATCGGCAAGCTGATGCGCGACCAGGACATCGACGCCATCCAGGTGGTCCTCGACCAGGTCGACGCGTCCACCAAACAGTACAACGAACGCTTCCACAACCTCGAACGCTGGCGTGATCGCCTGATCACCGGCAACGACGATGTGCTGGAAAAGTTCGTCGGCGAATATCCCGAAGCGGACCGCCAGCAACTGCGCTCGCTGATCCGTCAGGCCCAGCACGAGCTGGCACACAACAAGCCACCGGCTTCCAGCCGTAAAGTCTTCAAGTACATCCGGGAGCTGGACGATACCCATCGCGGTCTGCGTTGAGTGTCGCCACGGGTGGGCCGGCATTCGGCTCACCCCTGCCACCTTCCCCTACGCGCCCGTGCCACCCACGGTGATCGCGTCGATCTTCAGGGTCGGCTGGCCGACGCCCACCGGCACCGACTGCCCATCCTTGCCACACGTCCCCACGCCACTGTCCAACGCCAGGTCGTTACCAACCATCGACACCCGGCTCATGGCTTCCGGGCCGTTGCCGATCAGCGTCGCGCCCTTGACCGGTGCGGTAATCTTGCCGTCTTCGATCAGATAGGCCTCGCTGGTGGAGAACACGAATTTGCCACTGGTGATATCGACCTGACCGCCCCCCAGGTTGGCGCAGTAGATGCCTTTCTTCACCGACGCGATGATTTCCGCCGGATCGCTCTCGCCACCGAGCATGTAGGTGTTGGTCATGCGCGGCATCGGCAGGTGCGCGTAGGATTCACGGCGGCCGTTACCGGTCCGGGCCACGCCCATCAGACGGGCATTGAGTTTGTCCTGCATGTAGCCCTTGAGCACACCGTTCTCGATCAGCGTGGTGCACTCGGTCGGGGTGCCTTCGTCATCGACACTCAGCGAACCGCGACGACCAGCCAGGGTGCCATCGTCGACGATGGTGCACAGGCTCGAAGCAACCCGTTCACCCATCCGGCCGCTGTAGGCCGAACTGCCCTTGCGGTTGAAATCGCCCTCCAGACCGTGCCCGACCGCTTCATGCAGCAGCACCCCCGACCAACCGGAACCGAGTACCACCGGCAGCGTGCCAGCCGGAGCGGGAACCGCTTCGAGGTTGACCAGCGCCTGGCGCAGGGCCTCGCGGGCATAACCCATGGCGCGGTCCTCGCTGAGGAAATAGCGGTAGTCGGTACGTCCGCCACCACCATGCCCACCGCGTTCGCGGCGACCGTTCTGCTCGACGATCACGCTGACGTTGAATCGCACCAGCGGGCGCACATCCGCCGCGAGGCCACCGTCGGTGGAAGCCACCAGGATGCGTTCCCAGACACCTGCCATGCTCACCGAAACCTGCTGGATACGCGGATCCAGGGCACGAGTGGCAACGTCGATACGCTTGAGCAACTCGACCTTTTCCGCGCGGCTCATGACATCCAGCGGGTTGTCGGGCGCATAGAGTTGCGCCACATCCCGGGAACTGAACGCCTGCACCCGACCGTTCTGCCCGGCACGGGAAATCGAACGGGCCGCGCGTGCGGCTGCGCCCAGCGCTTCGAGAGTGATCGCGTTGCTATAGGCGAAACCGGTCTTTTCACCGGACTGCGCCCGCACGCCAACACCCTGGTCAAGGTTGAAACTGCCTTCCTTGACGATGCCGTCTTCAAGCGCCCAGGACTCGGAAATCTGCCCCTGGAAATACAAGTCGGCGGCGTCGATGCCAGGCCCGGCCAGGTCACCCAGGACCGATTGAAGGTTTTCGATGGTCACGCCACCCGGCGCCAACAGGTGTTCGCTGACTGAGGACAACAACTCGCTCATAGGTTTTGCGCCTTATTTCGTCATTGCGATGCAGGTCGCTGCGCGCCCTGCGAGAAAAAGCGCCGGTGATTGGCCACCGGCATTCGCGCCCGGATGGACGCTTGTTCATTGCTGTCGCGCTCGGCCAGCAGCACCGCTTCGCCTTGATCGCGTTCGGCGACGATACGCCCCCACGGATCGACAATCGCCGCATGCCCGAAGGTCTCGCGTGGTCCGGGGTGTACGCCACCCTGGGCCGCCGCCAGCAGGTAACACTGGGTCTCGATGGCCCGGGAACGAATCAGCACTTCCCAATGCGCAGCGCCGGTCACCGAGGTGAATGCCGAGGGCGCGGTGATCAGTTCGGCACCGGCCCGCCGCAGTTCGCTGTACAACTCGGGAAAGCGCAGGTCGTAGCATACGCTCAGACCCAGGCGCCCCACCGGCGTATCGGCGACCACCACCCGGCTACCATGAGCATAGTCGTCGGATTCACGATAACGACCCCGATTGTCCGCCACGTCCACATCGAACAGGTGCAGCTTGTCGTAACGGGCGACCGTCTCGCCCTGGTCATCGACCAGCAACGAGCAGGCGTTGGCCTTGGCATCCGGCTGATCGGTCGGCGGCAAAGGCAGGGTGCCAGCCACGATCCATAACCTGAGGTCGCGGGCGACCTGTTTCAACCATGGCAGAATCGGCCCTTCACCCAGTGCTTCGGCACGCCCGATCGCCGCAACATCACGGCGGCCCATGGCCGCGAAGTTTTCCGGCAACACCGCCAACCGTGCGCCCCCTTCGGCGGCCTGCTCAAGCAGGCGGCGAGCCTGGGTCAGGTTGGCCAGCACCTCGTCCTGGCTGACCATCTGGATGACGGATAAAGTCATGGCACACTCCTTGGAAGACCAGCCACCATGCTACTCCATGGGGCGCTACTTGGATTTTTCAAAAGGCTTTTCGAAGGTGATTTTCGGTTCTTTCCACGGCCCGGTGACGCTGTACCTCACACTGGCAAACCGTGCGACGCGGTCGCCGATCAGCTTGTCGATGAGAAACAGCGCACCACCGATGGCCGGCGCACCGACGATCAGCGCAGCGATCGGCAGGTTGTTGGTCACCGGCAGGGTCACCAGCAACTTGGCATCGACGCGGTCGGCGACCATGTCCAAGGTGCCATTGAGTTCGAGGTTGCTCGATGGCCCGGTCAGCACGATCGGTTCGCGGGTCACGTACACACCGTCGCTGGCCACCAGCAACCCCTTGACCCGGTCATAGCTCAGGCCTTTGCCGAGCAGGTCGGAGAAGTCCAGGCGCAGGCGGCGACCAATGGAGTTGAAGTTCAGCAGGCCGAACACCCGCAGCGCCTGGGCGCCACCCTCGGCCTCGACGAACTGCCCCTTGCGCAGGGTGGCATCCAGACTGCCGGAGAACCGCTTGAGCCCGACCCAGGCCGGCGAGCCGGGCCAACGACCATCGACATCCAGGTGGAAGTCGTCACTGGTCACGGTCGGCGCGAAACTCCAGGCCTTGAGCACGTCAGCCAGGTTCTTGCCTTCCAGGCGTCCGTTGAGCCAACTGCCACTGCTGCCGGGCGCGCCCTCCCAGCCGCCATTACCCTGCAACTGCATGCCCTTGAGGCCCAGGTTGAGGTCATTGAACTGAATACCTTTGGGCGTCGGTCGGACTTTCAGCGACCAGGCACCCACCAGGTCCTGGCCCTGGAACAATTGATCGACGCTGATATCCAGCGCCGGAATCTGCCGCGGGTCCACCGAGGCCAAAGGGTCCGGGGCATTTTCGTCGGCGACCACGCTCGGGTCCGGGGCCGGCAGCCGGACATAAGCCAGCTTGACGCCGATGGGAGCGCCCTTGGTATCCGGCAGGGTCACGCTACCCTTGGCCTGCTGGCTGTCGATCAACAATCCCCAGGCCGTCGCACTACGGGCCATCTGCAGGCTCACCTGATCGAACCGGGTACCGAAACCGCTGAGCGTGCCCACCCGGAAGTCCGCACTGCTGAGCAATTGCCTGGCATTGCCGCCCGGGTCCTGGCCGGCATAACGGTCGACCACCGCCTTCCACGGCTCCAGATCCAGCTCGGAGAGCACGCCACGCACGCGCAGCCCCTTGATCGTCGGCAACTGTGCATCGCCATCGCCGAGGAACAGTTCGCCGCGCCCGTCTGCCAGCTTGCCGCTCGGCGCGGCGAAGGTGAAGTTCGCCAACTCGCCATAACCGAACCAGTAACGTCGCTCGGCGCCCTGCAGGGTCATGCGGAACACGCTGTCACGCCCCTGGCTCGCCGGCATGCCAAAGGGGGCAGGCAGGTCGACGGCAACACCCTTGAGATTGGAATTGATCATCAGTTGGCTGTCGGCGCCATTGAGGTTCAACTGCAACTGATAAGGCAGGTCGCCGGAAACCGGCAGCGGCTGGCTGACACCCAGCCAGTCGGAAAGCTTCTTGATTGCCACCTGCCCCTTGGCAGTCACCCGGGTGCTGAGGTTACCAGGCTTGCCATCGGCGCTGATCTGCGCGGTGATCGGTCGGTCGAACACCTGGGCGCTGATCCCGTCGCCACTGAGGCCCTTGTCGCTGTCAAAGCGGAAATTGCCCTTGAGCCGGGTCAGGTCCAGGCTCGGGTCGGCCAGTTTCAGGTGCGCCTGATCAGTGGCGAAATCCACCAAGACCTTGGGCTCGTCACCCTTTTCCAGCGGAACATCCAGTTTGACCTTGCCCTGCAGGTTGCCGTCGCCCTGCCAGCCGGCAAAGGTCGGGCCGGTGCCGATCGGTGCCTCCTGGAGAATCTTCAGGCCATCGCCGAGACTACCGGCAAAATTGCCGTCAAGGTGCAGGTGCGGCGCCTTGCCTGCGGTCGAGTGCGGGATGTTGACCATCACGTCGCTGACTGCGGTGTCGAGCAACTGTCCCTTGCTGGCGTTGATCCGCACCCCGCTGTCCTCGATGAAGACATCACCGTTGACCTTGCTGACATGCGGCCAGCCCGGCTGGAAGGCCAGCTCGGCGTCGTGCACCTTGAAGAACAGGCTGATGCTGCGCGCAGCGGCCAGGGCGTCGTGATTCAACGAGCCCTGGTACTGGAAGAAACCCTGGTCGACGGCGCCGTGGAGGATCGCGGTACGTAGCCATTCGTCAAGGGACGGGCTCAGGACCGCCGGCAGGTACTTGGGCGTGAAGCGACCGTCACCGTCAACCAGGCCGACACGCAGGTCCATGTAGTCTTCCTGCTCCTGGGCGAAATGCAGGCGGATCAGGAAGTCGGCGGCGATCTTGCCCTCCTCGCCCAATACCTTGATGTACGGCGCGATCAGGGTGAAACCCTGCTGGTCGAGCTTCCAGGTCAGCCGGGCATTGGCCTGCAGGTACTGCCAGGGTTTGTTGAAGATCGGGTACAGGAACAGCGAGAAGTCCTTGCTGTCCATGCGCAGCTCACCCTGGCCCAGGTCGCCGCTGATGCTTCCGGTGACGTTTCGCGCCGCTGGCGCGCCATGGTAGGCATCGAAGCCGACACGCTCCAGGTTGGCCTCGAAGCTCAGGCGGCGGTCGCCGGTTTCCTGTGGACGGTAATCGAGCAGTACATTGCGCAAGGCACCGGTGACCTTCAGATGGTCGATCACGGTCGCCAGCCCCTCCGGCAACGGCGCCAGGCTATCGAGCAGTGGAGTGATCGGCGTCAGGTCCAGGCGATCGGCCTGCACGTGCCACACCTCAGCACTTTTGTCAGTCGCGGCACTCTGCTGCAACTGCAGATGAGACTCCCAGCGAGTCTGCCCCAGATTCATCGCCAACGAGTCGAGCAGCAGACTGAAGCCCTGTTCATTGCGCTGCAGATAGGCGTTGAGCGCCAGGTTCTCGATCTTCGCCGGCTTGCGATCGGCGTAACCACCGCGAAATTGCGGGGCATTGAGTCGCGCTACAGCGCTTTGCACCGTGCCGTCGGCCCACTTCAACCAGAATTCACCGCCGGCCTTGAACTCGGCAATCTTCCATTGGCCGATCAGGCTCGCCGGCAACCAGCGTGACCAGTCACTCTGCGGCAGGCTCAGATAGGCATCGGCCGAAGCATTGCGCCAGTCACTGGGCCGAAGGCGGGTCGTCAGGTTCAGCGCCAACGGCTGGCCGTCGGGCAGGGTCAGACGCAGGTCGAGGCGCTGGCGACTCGGGCCGGTGCGCAGGTTCAGGCCGACATAGGTCAAGGTCAACGGCGACTCGCCATACGGTTCGAGGGTCAACTGGCTGTCGAGCACCGACAGTTGCGCGACCATCTGCAGGCGCGTGAGCAACTGCTCGGGGTCCAGCGGCTGATCATCCTGGCGAGGCAGTCCTTCGAGGGCCCATTGCCCATCCTCACCCTGCCTGAGATCGAGCTTCAAGCCACCGACCTCAAGACGAGCGATCCGCAGTTCACGGGCCAGCAGGCTGGCGCGGATATCCGGGATCACCTCTACATGGTCCAGACGCATGGCCGATGGGCCAGCACCGACCATCACATCATGGGCCGACAACACCGGTGCCAAGCCGCTCCAGCGCCCCTCAAGGCTACCGATGGACACTGGCATGCCCAGGGCAGCCTGTGCCTTGGCTTCGACATCGGCGCGATATTCGGCTATCAGCGGGACGAATTGCCGCCCCAGGCTGACGTACAAGGCCAGCAGCACCAGCAGCAACCCACAGCTACCCAAGCCCCAACGGGTCAACGCGGCAACAAAGCGCGACAAACGCTCCATGTCAGTGGCCCCTCAGGCAAAAGTCGATGAAAAGGCCAGCGTCAGCCAGTGCGGACAATCTGTGTTCAGAACAGGAAATCAGAGCAGCACCACGTCGTATTGTTCCTGGGAATACATGGTTTCAACCTGGAAACGGATGGTACGCCCGATGAAGGCTTCCAGCTCCGCGACATTACCCGACTCTTCGTCCAGCAGGCGGTCAACGACTTTCTGGTTGGCCAGTACTCTATAACCTTCGGCCTGGTAGGCACGGGCCTCACGGAGGATTTCGCGGAAAATCTCGTAACAAACCGTCTCGGGCGTTTTCAGCTTGCCGCGCCCCTGACAACTGCTGCAAGGCTCGCAAAGCACCTGCTCCAGGCTTTCACGGGTGCGCTTGCGCGTCATCTGCACCAACCCCAGTTCGGTGATGCCGATGATGTTGGTCTTGGCGTGATCACGCTCCAACTGCTTCTCCAGGGTCCGCAGCACCTGGCGCTGATGCTCTTCGTCTTCCATGTCGATGAAGTCGATGATGATGATCCCGCCCAGGTTACGCAGGCGCAACTGACGGGCAATCGCGGTGGCCGCCTCGAGATTGGTCTTGAAGATGGTTTCTTCGAGGTTGCGATGCCCGACGAATGCCCCGGTGTTGACGTCGATGGTGCTCATGGCTTCCGCCGGGTCGACCACCAGATAACCACCGGACTTGAGCGGCACCTTGCGCTCCAGCGCCTTCTGGATTTCATCCTCGACACCGTACAGGTCGAAGATCGGCCGTTCACCAGGATAGTGTTCCAGGCGATCGGCTATTTCCGGCATCAGTTCGGCGACGAACTGCGTGGTTCTCTGAAAGGTTTCCCGCGAGTCGATACGGATCTTCTCGATCTTCGGGCTGACCAGGTCACGCAGGGTCCGCAACGCCAGGCCGAGATCCTCGTAGATCACATTGGGCGCGCCAATGGTCTTGATCTGCGCGCCGATCTGGTCCCACAGCCGCCGCAGATAACGGATGTCCATCATGATTTCTTCAGCGCCGGCACCCTCGGCGGCAGTGCGCAGGATAAATCCGCCCGCTTCCTTGATGCCTTCCTGGGCGACGCAATCGCTGACCACCTTCTTCAGGCGTTCACGCTCGGCTTCGTCCTCGATCTTCAGCGAAATGCCGACATGCGCGGTGCGTGGCATGTACACCAGGTAGCGTGAGGGAATCGACAGTTGCGTGGTCAGCCGGGCACCCTTGGTACCGATCGGATCCTTGGTGACCTGCACCACCAGGCTCTGCCCTTCGTGAACCAGGGCACTGATGCTTTCCACCGCCGGGCCTTCGCGCATGGAGATTTCCGAGGCATGAATGAAGGCCGCCCGGTCCAGACCGATATCGACGAACGCCGCCTGCATGCCCGGCAACACGCGCACCACCTTGCCTTTGTAGATATTGCCGACGATACCGCGCTTCTGCGTGCGCTCGACATGAACCTCTTGCAACACACCGTTCTCTACCACCGCCACGCGCGACTCCATCGGCGTGATATTGATCAGGATCTCTTCACTCATGGCTGCGTCTCGTTCAGGTGTGCTCACAATTATTGCCGTTCACTGAGGTGCGGCAATCAGCGCACAATAAGGTTTTGCCAACAGGGTATGTCGAAACGGCCAAGCAGTTCTGCGGTTTCGCAGACAGGTAAACCGACAACAGCGGAATAGCTACCGTTCAGGCTTTCCACGAAAACGGCCGCCAAGCCTTGAATGGCATAGCTCCCAGCCTTGTCCTGCGGCTCGCCGCTGGCCCAGTAGGTGTATGCCTCTTCTGTTTTGATAGTACGAAATTTCACGAGACTACGAACCACCCGCGACTCGCATCGTGTCCCGTCCAGCAGTGCAATGGCTGTCAGCACCTCATGTTCGCGTCCGGACAGCGCCAGCAGCGTGGCAACTGCATCGGCCTCGTCCAGCGGTTTGCCGAGGATTCGCCCGTCGAGCACCACCGCAGTATCGGCACCGAGCACGCAGCCTGCGGTAGCTTGGCCCAATACGGCACGTCCGGCCGCAGCCTTGCCACGCGCCAGGCGCTCGACATAGGCCAGCGGGGATTCGTCGGTCAGGGGAGTTTCATCGATGTCCGCGCTGATCGCGGTGAAGGGCACGCCGATCTGAGTCAGCAGTTCACGTCGACGCGGCGAGCCGGAGGCCAGGTAGAGCGGGGTCATCAAGACATCTCCTTGTCGGGACTCTTCGTACAGATCATCCGGCACCGGGAAATGGCCGACGATTCAGTCAGTTGATCTTGTAGCGTCGGCGCAGTCCGCGCAGCCCGAAGCTGACCCATGGCCAGAGCAGCGCACTGACCAGCGCCGGCAGGACCAGCGCCAGGGTTGGCTGACGATTGCCAGTCAAGGCACTCAGCCACAACTGGACCAACTGCGCCAGACCGAAGATCACCAGAATCACCAGGCTCTGCTGCCACATCGGAAACATCCGCAGACGCTGTTGCAGCGACAGCACCAGGAACGTGATCAGCGTCAGGATCAACGCACTTTGCCCCAGCAGGGTGCCGTAGAGCACATCCTCGGCCAGCCCGAGCAGGAACGCAGTGACCATACCGATCTTGTGCGGCAGATACAGCGACCAGAAGGCCAGCAGCAGCGCCAACCAGAGCGGGCGCAGGATTTCCATGAACTGCGGCAACGGCGAAACGCTGAGCAACAGACCGATCGAAAAGGTCAGCCAGACGATCCAGCCATTACGCGAAAGAGTAGCGCCGGCCATCATTCCTCCTGCCGTTGAGTGGCCGCCGGCGGCTTGCTGGCTGGCTTGGCGGCGGGTTTGACGGTGCTCGGCTTGACCGCCGGCGCGCTGTTGGCCGCACCATGGGCCGGGGCCACGGCACCATGCGCCGCCGGCTTGACTGCCGGAGTCGTGGTGGCGGGGCTGGCCGGGGTTGTCTGGGTTGCGGCGGGCTTGGGCACGGTCGCCGGGACCGGCGCAGCGCCATCGCCCTGCTTGTCGGCCTCCTGGGCCTGCGCCGCTTCATTGGCCCGCTCTTCCGGCGTGCGGCTGTCGCTGAACACCAGCAGCAGATAACGGCTGCGGTTCAAGGCGGCAGTCGGCACCGCACGCACGATCGCGAACGGCTGACCGGAATCGTGGATCACTTCCTTGACCGTCGCTACCGGATAGCCAGCCGGGAAGCGCTGGCCCAGACCGGAACTGACCAGCAGATCGCCTTCCTTGATATCCGCAGTGTCAGCCACATGCCGCAATTCCAGGCGCTCGGGATTGCCGGTGCCGCTGGCAATCGCCCGCAGACCGTTGCGGTTGACCTGCACTGGAATGCTGTGGGTGGTATCGGTCAGCAGCAGCACACGGGAGGTGTACGGCATCAACTCGACCACCTGGCCCATCAGGCCACGGGCATCGAGCACCGGCTGGCCGAGCACCACGCCATCGCGCTCACCCTTGTTGATGATGATGCGATGGGTGAAGGGATTGGGGTCCATGCCGATCAGTTCGGCGACTTCGACCTTTTCGTTGACCAGCGCGGAGGAGTTCAACAACTCGCGCAGGCGCACGTTCTGCTCGGTCAGGGCAGCCAGCTTTTGCAGGCGCCCCTGCAGCAGCAGGTTCTCGGTCTGGAGTTTCTCGTTTTCGGCGACCAGCTCGGTACGGCTGCCGAACTGGCTGGTCACGCCTTGCCACAGCCGCTGCGGCAGGTCGGTGATCCAGTACGATTGCATCAGCACCAGCGAAGCCTGGCTACGAATCGGCTTGAGCACCGTGAAGCGGGCATCGACCACCATCAGTGCAACCGATAGCACGACCAGCACCAGCAGGCGCACGCCCAATGAGGGGCCTTTGGCGAAAAGCGGTTTAATGAGCCGCTCCTCCCAGGCAAATAGACATTTTATTCATACGGCATCAAACCGGCCCGGATGCAGATTGACAGAAGATAAACGCAACAGGCAGCACTGCAAAGTGCTGCCTGATAATGGACCGTCATAACGTCTGCCAGCGAACTTACTCGCTGGAGAGCAGATCCATGGTGTGCTTGTCCATCATTTCCAGAGCACGGCCACCACCACGCGCCACACAGGTCAGCGGGTCTTCGGCAACGATCACCGGCAGACCGGTTTCCTGGGCCAGCAGCTTGTCGAGATCACGCAGCAGCGCACCACCACCGGTCAGCACCAGGCCGCGCTCGGCGATGTCCGAAGCCAGTTCCGGAGGCGACTGCTCCAGTGCGCTTTTGACTGCCTGGACGATGGTCGCCAGGGATTCCTGCAGCGCTTCGAGCACTTCGTTGGAATTGAGGGTAAAGGCACGTGGCACACCTTCGGCCAGGTTACGGCCGCGCACGTCGACTTCACGGACTTCGCCGCCAGGGTAGGCAGTACCGATTTCCTGCTTGATACGCTCGGCGGTGGATTCACCGATCAGGCTGCCGTAATTGCGGCGCACGTAGGTGATGATCGCTTCGTCGAAACGGTCGCCGCCAACGCGTACGGATTCGGCATAGACCACACCGTTCAGGGAGATCAGTGCGATTTCCGTGGTACCGCCACCGATATCGACCACCATCGAGCCACGAGCTTCCTCGACCGGCAGACCGGCACCGATCGCGGCGGCCATCGGTTCCTCGATCAGGAACACTTCACGGGCACCGGCACCCAGTGCCGATTCACGGATGGCACGACGCTCGACCTGGGTCGACTTGCACGGCACGCAGATCAGCACCCGAGGGCTGGGCTGCAGGAAGCTGTTTTCGTGAACCTTGTTGATAAAGTACTGCAGCATCTTTTCACAGACGCTGAAGTCGGCGATCACGCCATCCTTCATCGGACGAATGGCAGCAATGTTGCCCGGTGTACGACCGAGCATGCGCTTGGCTTCGGTGCCGACGGCGACGACACTTTTCTGATTGCCATGGGTGCGAATCGCAACAACCGATGGCTCATTCAGGACGATACCGCGCTCGCGCACGTAAATAAGGGTGTTGGCTGTACCCAGGTCGATGGAAAGATCGCTGGAAAACATGCCACGCAGTTTCTTGAACATTGGAAAGGGACCCTGGGCAACGCGTGGGTAAAAAAGTGCGGCAAACTCTAACAACGACGGGGATTTTGGGCAAGGCGCCAATATGTTAAATTAGGCGTTTTTCCGAGCACCATCCCATACAATCGCGGCCATGTGACCGTAGAAATGCGGTAGTGTTCCGACAATTTAACACACGGACAGCTTCCATTCTGTTTTCCACTGGAGATTCCCATGGCGCTTGACCGCTCCGACGTGGAAAAAATCGCTCACCTGGCCCGCCTGGACCTGGTCGTAGACGATATTCCACGCACCACTGAAGCCCTGAACAGCATTCTGGGTCTGGTCGACCAGATGCAGGCTGTCGATACCGACGGTATCGAACCCCTTGCCCACCCACTGGAAGCGAGCCAGCGCCTGCGCGCCGACGCCGTGACCGAGCGCAATAACCGCGAGGCCTATCAGTCCATCGCACCAGCGGTCGAAAACGGCCTGTACCTGGTTCCGAAAGTCATCGACTAAAGGGAAAGAGCCTGCAATGCATCAAATGACTCTGGCCGAGATCGCCCGCGGACTCGCCGACAAGAAGTTTTCCGCCGAAGAACTGACCCGCACCCTGCTGGCGCGCATTGCCCAGCTCGACCCGCAGATCAACAGCTTCATCAGCCTCACCGAGGAACTGGCCGTGCAACAGGCCAAGGCCGCCGACGTGCGTCGCGCCAATGGCGAAAGCGGTGCCCTGCTGGGTGCACCGATCGGCCACAAGGATCTGTTCTGCACCCAGGGCGTGCGCACCAGCTGCGGCTCGAAGATGCTCGACAACTTCAAGGCGCCCTACGACGCCACCGTGGTGGCCAAACTCGCCGCTGCCGGCGCGGTGACCCTGGGCAAGACCAACATGGACGAATTCGCCATGGGCTCGGCCAACGAGTCGAGCCACTACGGCAAGGTCAAGAACCCGTGGAACCTGGAGCACGTGCCGGGCGGTTCGTCCGGCGGTTCGGCTGCGGCCGTTGCCGCGCGCCTGTTGCCTGCGGCCACCGCGACCGACACCGGTGGCTCGATCCGCCAGCCTGCTGCGTTCACCAACCTCACCGGCCTGAAGCCGACCTATGGTCGTGTCTCGCGCTGGGGCATGATCGCCTACGCCTCCAGCCTCGATCAGGGGGGCCCTCTGGCCCGCACCGCCGAAGACTGCGCACTGCTGCTGCAAGGCATGGCCGGTTTCGACCCGCAGGACTCCACCAGCATCGATGAGCCGGTGCCGGACTACAGCACCAGCCTGAACGACTCGCTGCAGGGCCTGCGCATCGGCGTGCCGAAGGAATACTTCAGCGCCGGTCTCGACCCGCGCATCGCCGAGCGGGTGCACGCCAGTATCAAGGAGCTGGAAAAGCTCGGCGCGGTGATCAAGGAGATCAGCCTGCCGAACAACCAGCACGCGATCCCTGCCTACTACGTGATCGCCCCGGCCGAGGCCTCTTCCAACCTGTCGCGTTTCGACGGTGTGCGCTTCGGCCATCGCTGCGAAAACCCGAAAGACCTCACCGACCTGTACAAGCGCTCTCGTGGCGAAGGTTTCGGCGCCGAAGTACAGCGCCGGATCATGGTCGGCACCTACGCCCTGTCGGCCGGCTATTACGATGCCTACTACCTCAAGGCGCAGAAGATCCGCCGCCTGATCAAGAACGACTTCATGAACGCCTTCAAGGAAGTCGACGTCATTCTCGGCCCGACCACGCCCAACCCGGCCTGGAAGATCGGCGCCAAGAACAACGATCCGGTCGCCGAGTATCTGGAAGACTTCTACACCATCACCGCCAACCTCGCGGGTCTGCCGGGCTTGTCCATGCCAGCGGGTTTCGTCGACGGCTTGCCGGTCGGCGTGCAATTGCTTGCCCCGTATTTCCAGGAAGGCCGCTTGCTCAACGTTGCGCACCAGTATCAGTTGAACACTGACTGGCACACCCGCACCCCCCAGGGGTTTTGAAGCGACTGCGCTCGGCAAGGCTGCGTTGAAAGCTGACTCGTAATGCTCATTGACTAATGTCAACTCCGCTTACTCGTCAGCTTTCGCCTTGCCTTACCTTCGCTCGTAACGCTTCAAAAGTCCCCTGGAACGATTTCGAGGAGAAACACCATGCAATGGGAAGTCGTGATCGGGCTGGAGATTCACACCCAGCTCGCCACCCAATCGAAGATTTTCTCCGGCAGCTCGACCACTTTCGGCTCCGAACCCAACACCCAGGCCAGCCTGGTTGACCTGGGCATGCCTGGCGTACTGCCGGTGCTGAACCAGGAAGCGGTACACATGGCGGTGAAGTTCGGCCTGGCGATCGACGCCGAGATCGGCCAGCACAACGTGTTCGCCCGCAAAAACTACTTCTACCCGGACCTGCCCAAGGGCTACCAGATCAGCCAGATGGAACTGCCGATCGTCGGCAAGGGCCACCTGGACATTACCCTGGAAGACGGCACGGTCAAACGTATCGGCGTGACCCGCGCGCACCTGGAAGAGGATGCCGGCAAGAGCCTGCACGAAGACTTCAGCGGCGCCACCGGCATCGACCTGAACCGTGCGGGCACCCCGCTGCTGGAAATCGTCTCCGAACCGGACATGCGCAGCGCCAAGGAAGCCGTGGCCTACGTCAAGGCGATCCACGCACTGGTGCGCTACCTGGGCATCTGCGACGGCAACATGGCCGAAGGCTCGCTGCGCTGCGACTGCAACGTCTCGATCCGTCCCAAGGGCCAGGTCGAGTTCGGCACCCGCTGCGAGATCAAGAACGTCAACTCGTTCCGTTTCATCGAGAAGGCGATCAACAGCGAAGTACAGCGCCAGATCGAGCTGATCGAGGACGGTGGCAAGGTTATCCAGCAGACCCGCCTGTACGATCCGAACAAGGACGAAACCCGCGCCATGCGCAGCAAGGAGGAAGCCAACGACTATCGTTACTTCCCCGATCCAGACCTGCTGCCGGTGGTCATCGAGGACTCGTTCCTGGCTGACGTACGTGCCAACCTGCCGGAACTGCCGCCGCAGAAACGCGAGCGCTTCCAGTCGCAGTACGGTCTGTCGCTGTACGACGCCAGCGTCCTGGCCTCGAGCCGCGAGCAGGCGGAATACTTCGAACAGGTGGTCGCCATCAGCACCGACGCCAAGCTGGCGGCCAACTGGGTCATGGTCGAGCTGGGCAGCCTGCTGAACAAGCTGGGCGTGGAAATCGACCAGGCGCCGGTCACCGCCGAGCAACTGGGCGGCATGCTGCTGCGGATCAAGGACAATACCATCTCCGGCAAGATCGCCAAGACCGTGTTCGAGGCCATGGCCAACGGCGAAGGCAGCGCCGATCAGGTGATCGAGGCCCGTGGCCTGAAACAGGTCACCGACACCGGCGCGATCGAGAAGGTGCTGGATGAAGTGCTGGCGGCCAACGCCGAGCAGGTCGAGCAGTACCGTGCAGCGGATGAGGCCAAGCGCGGCAAGATGTTCGGCTTCTTCGTCGGCCAGGCGATGAAGGCGTCCAAGGGCAAGGCCAACCCGCAACAGGTGAACGAGCTGCTCAAGAGCAAGCTCGAAGGCTGATAGCACTCACGTGTGCGGGCAACCCCAGGGTGAGGAGGCACGTCTCCTCACCCCAACCGCCTGGCAAGGCACCACCGAGGACATCCCATGAAGCGTCTGCTTGCCGCCTTTGCCTTCCTCTCTCTGCTGGCCGGTTGCGCCACCCACGATATCGACCCGCGCGGCTACGACGAAACCGGTACGGCGTCCTATTACGGTCGCAAGCATCACGGCAAGCGCACCGCCAGCGGCGAGACCTTCGACCAGAACGCACTGACCGCCGCCCACCGCCAATTGCCCTTCGGCACCCGGGTGAAAATTACCAACCTCGCCAACGACCGAAGCGTCGTGGTCCGTATCAATGATCGCGGCCCGCATACCCGTGGGCGACTGATCGATGTTTCCCGACAAGCCGCCGAACAGTTGGGCATGCTACAAAGTGGCACCGCACGCGTGCGCGTCCAGAGCCTCAACGACTGATTCCGGGAGCCCCGCCATTTTCGGATTGACCCAACTGCCGATCCTGAGCCTGATCCAACTGCTCGGCGGCCTGTTACTGCTGATCATCGGCGCCGAATTGCTGGTGCGCGCGGCCGTCCGCCTGGCCGCCAGCGTGCGGGTACGCCCGTTGCTGATCGGCCTGACCATCGTCGCCTTCGGCAGCAGCGCGCCACAAATGGCCGTCAGTCTGCAGGCGGCCTTCCAGGAAAACGCCGATATCGCGGTCGGCAGCGTGATTGGCGGCAACATCTTCAATACGCTGGTGACCCTGGGCCTCTCGGCACTGATCATTCCCTTGCGGGTGTCGCGCCAACTGGTGCGCCTGGATATCCCACTGATGATCGTCGCCAGCCTGCTGATCTTCGGCCTGGCCTTCAATGAAGAACTGGGTCGTCTCGACGGCATGCTGATGCTGCTGATATTTGCGCTGTACCTGGGATTACTCCTGCGCACTTCGCAAAACGGCCAGACGCCCCATATCCAGGCGCCGCAAACGCATCGCCGGCGCGCACCATGGGTCAGCAGCGTCTTCTGGATGCTGCTCGGCCTGGCCCTGCTGACCCTCGCCGGGCGCTTGCTGCTCGACGCCGCCGTGGAGGTGGCCACGGAACTGGGCTTGTCGGAACGGATCATTGGCCTGACCGTGGTTGCGGTCGGCACCTCGCTGCCCCAGTTGGCCACGTCGCTGATCGCCGCCCTGCGCGGTCAACGGGATATCGCTGTCGGCAACGTGATCGGCGGCAACCTGTTCAACCTGCTGGGGGTACTCGGAGTGACCGCACTGATCGCCCCCGAGCCGCTCTCGGTATCCCCCAATGCGCTGTCGTTCGACCTGCCGGTGATGCTCGGCGTCGCGTTACTGTGCTGGCCGGTGTTCTACTCCGGTTATCGCATCACCCGCGCCGAGGGCCTGCTGTTTCTCGGCCTTTACCTGGCCTACGGACTGCACGTGGTGTGGTTCACCACCGGCATGCCAATGGCGGTGCGCCTGGAACACCTGATGCTGTTTTTCGTCTTGCCAGCGCTGGGGGCGTACCTGCTGTTCAGCACGCTCAGAGCCTGGCGGCGCCAACATTCCTAGGAGTCACTGCGATGACCGATCAGAAAAAACCCGGCGTCGAGATGCGTCGCCAGGTCATGGGCGATGCGTTCGTCGACCGCGCCCTGGGCAATGCCACCGAGTTCAGCCAGCCGCTGCAGGATTTCGTCAATGAACATGCCTGGGGCAGTGTCTGGAATCGTGAGGGGCTACCGCTCAAGACCCGCAGCCTGATCACCCTAGCCGCGCTGACCGCCCTCAAGTGCCCGCAGGAACTCAAGGGCCACGTACGCGGTGCGCTGAACAACGGCTGCACCGTGGAGGAAATCCGCGAGGCCCTGCTACATTGCGCGGTGTATGCCGGCGTGCCGGCGGCGATCGACGCGTTCCGTGCCGCCCAGGAAGTCATCGACACCTACCAGCAAGCCGACTGACTCAGACGCGGTGGCGAGCGAACAGGCTTGTTCGCTCGCCACAAGGGCCGCTTAGATCCAGCCGCCCCACTGCAGGACGAAAATGCCGATATTGGTGGTCAGTGCCGCCATCAGCGTGGTGATCACGATGATCGCGGCGGCCAGCTCATGATTGCCATTGGCCGCACGGGCCATGACAAAACTGGCCGCCGCCGTGGGACTGGCGAAGTACAGGAACAGTATCCCCAGTTCCGCACCACGAAAACCGCAGAGCCAGGCACCCAGGGTGGAGAACAGCGGCATGCCGACCATTTTCACCAGGCTGGCGCTCAACGCCATGTCACCACTCTTGCGCAGCGCCGCCAGAGACAAGGTGCCGCCAATGCAGATCAGTGCCAATGGCAGGGTCATCTGCGCCAGGTAGTTGCCGGAAGTCTCCAGCCAGCCGGGCAGGCCGATCTGGAAATAGGCAAAGGGCGCCGCCGCGATCACACTGATGATCAGCGGGTTGCTCAGCACGCTCTTGCTGATACTCCAGGGATCGGATTTGATCACCGGACTGTAGACCGCCAGAACGATGGTCGACAGGGTGTTGTAGAACAGGATCACCAGCGCCGCGAGAATCGCCCCGAGGGAAATCCCGTAGTCGCCATACATGCTGGCGGCCAGCGCCAGACCGATCACCCCGTTGTTGCCACGAAAGGCCCCCTGGGTATAAATCCCACGGTCCTCTCTGGGACAACGCCAGATCGCCCAGCCCCAGGCCCCGGCGAATGACACCAGGGTAGCAACGGCAAAATAGCCCAGCACCGCAGGCTTGAGCGCCGAATGCAGATCGGCGTGAATAATGCCGAGGAACAACAGCGCCGGCATGGTGACGTTGAACACCAACGCCGAAGCGGTGTGGATGAAGTTGTCGTTGATCCAGCCCACCCGCTTGAGCGCCACGCCCAGGAACAACATGGCGAAAACCGGCGCAGTGATGGTCAATGTACCGAGAAAGATGGCCAGCATGCCCTGAAAACCCGTTGCCTGTCGTTAGGGGGCTAATGATACGGCAAAGTCGCCCATCTTTCTGTGCAAGCTGTTCAGTCGAACTGCGCGCGCATCCAGGCCTGATAGTCGGCAACGCCCGCCTCGCCTTCACGGGGGGCCCAGACCGCCAGTTCGCCCTCACCCACCGGGCGATAGGGGCCGGCTTTGCACTCGAACATCACCGTATCGGGTTCAAGCACCACCAAACCGTGGAATACCCCGGCCGGCAGATCCACCGCCGGGCACTCGCCACCCGCCTGCAGGACGCGCCGTACCAGCACCTGACCGTGCTCGTCGAACACCAGCAGACCCAGGCTGCCTCTGAGCACCAACAGGGTTTCCGCCTTGTCCGCACTCAGGTGTCGATGGGGCGGCACATAGGTACTCGGCTGCAAGCCAACTGCCATGCGGTGGCATGGCTCGTCCATCTGATGGAAGTTGTGGTGCGTGCGCCCACGCGGACTGGCCGCAGCCTTCGCGGCCAGGTCGGCAAACAACGTCGAATCGAGAAAGCTGGGCGCAGCCATGGGTTACAGGCCCTTGACCGCAAAGATGCCGGCAGCGTTACGCCAGTAACCCTTGTAGTCCATGCCATAACCGAAGATGTAACGGTCGATGCACGGCAGGCCGACGTAATCGGCCTTGAGGTCCGGACGGGCCTTGCGGTCGTGCTCCTTGTCGATCAGCACGGCAGTGTGCACCTGGCGGGCACCGGCGTGCTTGCAGAAGTCGATGATCGCGCCGAGGGTGTGCCCTTCGTCGAGAATGTCATCGATGATCAGGACGTCGCGGTCGATGAACGACACTTCCGGCTTGGCCTTCCAGAACAGCTCGCCGCCGCTGGTTTCGTTGCGATAACGGGTGGCGTGCAGGTAAGAGGCTTCCAGCGGGAAGTCGAGACAAGTCAGCAGTTTGCCGGCGAAAATCAGGCCGCCGTTCATCACGCAGAACACCACAGGGTTGCGCTCGGCCAACTCGGCATTGATCTGGGCGCCGACACGGGCAATCGCCGCCTCGACTTCAGCGTTGGTGTACAGACAGTCGGCTTCGCGCATGACTTGACGGATATGCTCGAGATCAGCGGACATGGCGCTCTCCAAAAGGGACTCAAATGGAACTTGTGCAGAGGGCTGCGCAAGAAAAGCGGGCAAAGGTACGCACCCGCGCAGGCCAGATCAAGCGTTTCTGGACTAACGTACTACGGGTCTATAGGACATAAACCCCGGATAGATTAATCTAGACCGGTTTTTTTGCCCGCCGTCGGAGCCTTTCCCTATGCCCATCCGTGAGATCCGCCATCCGCTGATCCGTCACAAGCTCGGTCTCATGCGCCGCGCAGACATTAGCACGAAGAACTTCCGTGAGCTTGCCCAGGAAGTCGGAGCGTTGCTGACCTACGAAGCAACCAAGGATCTACCCCTCGAAACCTATGACATCGAAGGCTGGTGCGGCACCGTCCAAGTCGAGAAGATCGCCGGTAAGAAAATTACCGTGGTTCCGATCCTGCGGGCCGGCATCGGCATGCTCGAAGGCGTGCTCAGCCTGATTCCAGGTGCCAAGGTCAGCGCCGTGGGCGTGGCCCGCAACGAGGAAACCCTCGAAGCCCATACCTACCTGGAAAAACTGGTGCCGGAAATCGACGAGCGCCTGGCGATGATCATCGATCCGATGCTCGCCACCGGTGGTTCAATGGTCGCCACCATCGACCTGCTGAAAAAAGCCGGTTGCAAGGATATCTGCGCCATGGTGCTGGTCGCTGCGCCGGAAGGTATCGCCGTGGTCGAAAAAGCCCACCCGGACGTCACCCTCTACACCGCCTCCATCGACGAAAAACTGAATGAGCACGGCTACATCATTCCGGGCCTCGGCGATGCGGGCGACAAGATCTTCGGCACCAAGCAGAAGGACGCCTGAACATGCAGGATGAGTTCAACGACCCGCTCTGGCGCACGGTGCTGTCGGGCGCACAGATGCTCTTCGTAGCCTTCGGTGCGCTGGTGCTGATGCCGCTGATTACCGGGCTGGACCCGAATGTCGCGCTGTTCACGGCGGGCCTTGGGACTCTGCTGTTCCAATTGGTCACCGGCCGCCAGGTACCGGTGTTCCTGGCATCGAGCTTTGCCTTCATCACCCCGATCATTCTCGCCAAGGGCCAGTTCGGCCTCGCCGCGACCATGGGTGGGGTGATGGCGGCAGGCTTCGTCTACACCTTCCTCGGCCTGGCCGTGAAGATCAAGGGCACCGGTTTCATCGACCGCCTGCTGCCGCCCGTGGTGATTGGCCCTGTGGTCATCTCCATTGGCCTGGCGATGGCGCCGATTGCCGCGAACATGGCGATGGGCAAGGCCGGCGACGGCAGCGAACTGATCCCCTACCGCACGGCGATGCTGATTTCCATGCCGGCCCTGCTGACCACCCTGATTGTCGCGGTGTTCGGCAAGGGGATTTTCCGTCTGGTACCAATCATTTCCGGGGTACTGGTGGGCTTTGCCATGTCGTTCTACTTCGGCGTGGTCGACACCGCGAAGATCGCTGCGGCGCCTTGGCTGGCACTGCCGCACTTCACCGCTCCGGAGTTCAACTGGCAGGCGATCCTGTTCATCGTGCCGGTGGCGCTGGCGCCGGCCATCGAGCATATCGGTGGGGTGATCGCGGTCGGTAGCGTGACCGGTCGCGACTACCTGAAGAAGCCCGGCCTGCATCGCACCCTGCTCGGTGACGGCATCGCCACCACGGCGGCCGGCCTGTTCGGTGGCCCGCCCAACACCACCTATGCCGAAGTCACCGGTGCGGTGATGCTGACCAAGAACTACAACCCGAAAATCATGACCTGGGCGGCGATCTTCGCCATCAGCCTGGCGTTCATCGGCAAGTTCGGTGCGCTGCTGCAGAGCATTCCGGTGCCGGTGATGGGCGGGATTCTGTGCCTGCTGTTCGGCTCGATCGCGGCGGTGGGCATGAACACCCTGATTCGCCACAAGATCGACCTGGGCGAAGCGCGCAATCTGGTGATCGTCTCGGTGACGCTGGTGTTTGGCATCGGCGGCGTACTGGTGGGCAGTGGCACCGGCCCCGACGATTTCGGCCTCAAGGGCATCGCCCTGTGTGCGGTGGTCGCGATTGCGCTGAACCTGATCCTGCCGGGTAACGATGGCTGGAAGAAGAAGACCGACGAACCGCTGGTCTAATCACTGCCGCTCGCCACAAGGCCAACCCTTGTGGCGAGCGGGCAAGCCCGCTCACCACACAAGCCTATGAAACCAACGGCGCTCGCTCACAGAGCGTGTTCAGCGCCACCGCCCACTGCGGCTCATCATTCAGGCAGGGCACCAGCACCAACTCCTCGCCCCCGGCCTCGATGAACTGCTCGCGCCCGCGATCACCAATTTCTTCGAGCGTCTCGATGCAGTCGGCGACAAACGCCGGGCACATCACCAGCAGTTTCTTCACGCCGGCCTTGGCCAACTCATCCAGGCGCGCCTCGGTATAGGGCTCAATCCACTTCGCCCGCCCCAGCCGGGACTGGAACGATACCGACCACTGCCCATCCGCCAGGCCCATGTGCTCGGCAAACGCCGCTGCGGTACGCAGGCATTGGGCGCGATAGCAGGTAGCAAGCACGGCGGGTGAAGCATTTCGACAGCAGTCTGCATCCTTGAGGCAGTGGCTGCCGGTAGGATCGAGCTTGGTCAAGTGACGCTCCGGCAAGCCGTGGAAACTCAACAGCAAATGATCGAAACCCTGCTCCAGGTGCGGCTTGGCACTGGCGACAAGCGCCTCGATATATTCCGGCTGATCGTAGAACGGTTGCAGGAGGGAGAACTGCACATCGAGCCGCCGCTCTTTGACCACCCGCCGCGCCTCTTCGATCACCGTGGTCACCGTGCTATCGGCAAACTGCGGATACAACGGCGCCAATGTCACCTTGCGAATGCCCTGCGTCGACAGCCGGGTCAGCACCGACTCAAGCGAGGGCTCGCCATAACGCATCGCCAGTTCCACAGGCCCCTGGGTCCACTGGGCCGTCATCTGCTGCTGCAGGCGCCGACTCAGCACCACCAAAGGCGAACCCTCCTCCCACCAGATCGAGGCATAGGCATGGGCCGACTGCTCGGGTCGCTTGATCAGGATCAGCGACACCAACAGACGACGAACCGGCCAGGGCAAGTCGATCACATACGGATCCATGAGGAACTGATTGAGATAGCTGCGCACATCGGCCACCGAAGTAGAAGCCGGCGAACCCAGGTTGACCAGTAGCAGCGCGTGATCGGTCATGCAATGTCCTATGTCAGAGGCGACCCGACAAATCGTCGAGGGCCGCGGGCAGATCGGTAAACTGAAATACGAAGCCGGCATCCAGCAGGCGCTTGGGAACCGCACGCTGACCACCGAGCAATAATTGCGACAACTCGCCAAGGCCAACCCGCAGGATCAGGGCCGGCAGCGGGATCAGCGCCGGACGCCGCAGTACCCGGCCCAACGCCTTGGCGAAGGCACGATTGCGCACCGGCTTGGGCGCGCAGGCATTATAGGGACCGCTGGCGTCACTGCGGTTAAGAAGAAAATCAATCAGGGCGATTTGATCCTGCAGGTGAATCCAGGGCATCCACTGCCGGCCATTGCCAATCGGGCCGCCCAGGCACAGTTTGAACGGCAGCAACAGCCGCGACAAAAAGCCGCCTTCGGCCGCCAGCACCAGCCCCGTGCGCAATAACACCACACGCATGCCCAGCGCCTGCGCACGCTGCGCGGTCTCCTCCCAGGCGATACACAACCGGCTGGCGAAATCCTCGCTGACCGGGGGCGAATCTTCGCTCAGTTCACGCTCCCCACCGTCGCCATACCACCCCACCGCCGAACCGGAAATCAACACCGCCGGACGTTGCTCAAGGCCTTCGAGCCAACTCAGCAGGGTTTCCGTCAGCTGGATGCGACTGCTCCAGAGCAGCGCCTTGCGCCGGTGGGTCCAGGGCCGTTCGGCAATCGGTGCGCCGGCCAGATTGACCACCGCATCCAGCGGCTCGCCAGCAAGATCTTCCAGATCTCGCACACCCCGTACCTGATTCCCACACAGCCGGGCGACATCCTCGGGCCGGCGACTCCAGACCGTCAGGCGATGGCCCTGCGCCAACCAGTGTGCGCACAAGCGACGCCCGATCAAACCAGTACCGCCTGTCAGCAATATGTGCATGAAAGCGTCCTCGTGTAACATTTTGCCAAGTGCGTTAGTCTACTTTTATAAGCAGGAATGTTTTCTTCTCGACTGTTTTAACCATAGGACAGCTTGGCATGACAGGCAGGTCGTAACTTATACCTAAAAATAATATTGTACAGGTTTTGCCGACGGCGTAGTCTGTGCAAACAGGTAACGAGGTCCCAATGACTGTACCTATCGCAATAATTGGTGCCGGTATCGCCGGACTCTCAGCCGCCCACGCGTTGCAAGCTGCAGGGCATGCCATCGAATTGTTCGACAAGAGCCGCGGCAGCGGCGGACGAATGTCGAGCAAACGCAGTGACGCCGGCTCGCTGGACATGGGCGCTCAATATTTCACCGCCCGCGACCGCCGCTTCGTCAACGAAGTGCAGCGCTGGCAGGCCCAGGGCTGGGTCGCCGAGTGGGATCCCAAGCTCTACACCTGGCAGAACGGCCAGCTCAATCTCTCGCCGGACGAGCAGACCCGCTGGGTCGGCACACCGCGCATGAGTGCGATCACCCGTGGCCTGCTGGGCGAACTGTCCAGCCATTTCGGTTGCCGTATCACCGAAGTCTTCCGCGGCGAACAACACTGGCACCTGCAGGATGCCGAAGGCATTACCTACGGCCCGTTCAGCCATGTCGTCATCGCCACGCCAGCCCCCCAGGCCACCGCCCTGCTAGCCGCCGCGCCGAAACTCGCGGGGGCTGCTGCCGGCGTGCAGATGGAACCGACCTGGGCGGTCGCCCTGGCATTCGAGACCGCACTGCAAACGCCGATGGAAGGCTGCTTCGTGCAAGACAGCCCCCTCGACTGGCTGGCCCGCAACCGCAGCAAACCGGGGCGCGACAACCATCTGGACACCTGGGTCCTGCACGCCACCAGCCATTGGAGCAAGCAGCACCTGGACCTTCCCAAGGAGGCGGTGATCGAGCATCTGCACGGCGCCTTCGCCGAACTCCTGCACATCACCATGCCCGCGCCCACCTTCACCCTCGCCCACCGCTGGCTCTATGCGCGGCCGGCCGGAGCCCGCGAATGGGGCGCCCTGGCCGACGCCGACCTGGGCTTGTACGCCTGCGGCGACTGGTGCCTGTCCGGTCGGGTCGAAGGGGCCTGGCTCAGCGGCCAAGAGGCGTCCCGGCGCTTGCTGGAGCACCTTGAGTGAACCGCATCAACCCCCATAAGCTGCTGCTGTCGAAATGGACAGCAGCCCAACCGGAAAACCGTGAAAAACACTTCCTGGTCACCGAACTGTTCCATGATGAAACCGGCACACTGGTGCTGGAGCTGGAACTGCAAGCAGTGCTGACCCGACGCAACCAACGCATCCCCTGGCAAAACCTGCAGAACGCCGAACTATGGCGCATGGGCTGGCGATAGCCGAGCCGAGCAACCCTGTACAAAGAAATTGACTTGTACAAGATAGAACCTATGATGACACTCAGTTGTACAAGAAAACACGCTTGTACAAGTAAATCGTCGAGGTTCCTCCATGCCCACGCCCAGCGACCCCGCCCTCAAGCCAAAGATTGCCATCAGTGCCTGCCTGATGGGCGCTGAAGTGCGCTACAACGGCGGACACAAGCAATCGCTATTGTGCCGACACAGCCTCAGCGAGCATTTCGACTTTATCCCGATCTGCCCGGAAGTAGCGATCGGCCTGGGCACACCGCGCGAACCGATCCGACTGGTGGGCGACCCGCAGCAACCCAGGGCGGTGGGCACCGTGCATGCGGAGCATGACGTCAGCCAGGCACTGGCCGACTACGGCACGCGCATGGCGGGCGAACTGACGGATATCTGCGGCTACATCTTCATGCAGAAATCACCCTCCTGCGGACTGGAACGGGTCAAGGTCTATCAGGACCGTGGACGCCCCGCCGAACATGCCGGACGTGGTCTGTTCGCCGCCGCCTTCTGCTCTTTGCAACCTGATCTGCCGGTTGAGGAAGAGGGCCGCCTGAACGACCCGGTACTGCGTGAAAACTTCCTGACCCGGGTGTTGGCTTACGCCGACTGGCAGCAACTGCTCGCCAACGGCCTTACCCGCCGCACTCTCACCGACTTCCACTCGCGCTACAAATATCTGCTGATGGCCCATAACCCGGTGCAATACAAGGTGCTGGGCCATCTGCTGGGCAGCATGGGCAAGGCGGATGCACACGAGATCGGCCCACGCTATTTCAGCGAGCTGATGAGCGCCCTGAAAAAATGCGCCACCCGTCGCACCCACACCAATGTCCTGCAGCACCTCAGCGGCTACCTGAAGCAATCCATCAGCAGCGAAGACAAAGAGGAAATGCAGCATCTGATCGGCCAGTACCGCCAAGGCATCGTTCCGCTGGTGGTACCGCTGACTCTGCTCAAGCACCACTTTCGCCAATACCCCGATCCCTACGTGGGATTGCAGGTCTACCTGCAACCCCATCCGGAAAACCTCAGCCTGCGAAACTCGATCTGATCATGCCCAAACCGCTCCCCGAAGACGATGAATCCCATCCCGATTATGTCAATGCGCTGGCCGCCGGCTGGTTGCCGATTCGCGAAGTGGCCCGACAGACCGGGGTCAATGCGGTCACCTTGCGCGCATGGGAGCGCCGTTATGGCCTGATCGTGCCGCATCGCACGGCCAAGGGACACCGGCTGTTCTCCGCCGAGCATGTGCAGCGTATCCAGGCGATCCTGACCTGGTTGAATCGCGGGGTGGCGGTACGGCAGGTCAAACAGTTGCTCGACGCCCCCCAGCCCCCTGCCGAAGCGCCGGAAAACGACTGGCATCGCTTGCACCATGACCTGGTCCAGGCCATTGGCCGCCTGGACGAGCGCCAGGTCGACGACCGCTTCAACCAGGCGATGTCGCTGTACCCACCGCGTACCGTCTGCGAGCAGTTGCTCATCCCCCTGCTGGCCGAACTTGAGCAGCGCTGGCAAGGTCAGTTCGGCGGACAGATGGAGCGCACGTTCTTCTATTCCTGGCTGCGCAGCAAGCTGGGCGCGCGGATCTATCACAACAACCGCCAACTCAAGGGCGCGCCTCTGCTGCTGGTCAATCAGTCGGACCTGCCGCTCGAACCGCACCTGTGGCTGACCGCCTGGATGGCCAGCAGCGCCGATTGTCCGGTGGAAGTCTTCGACTGGCCGCTGCCGCCCGGCGAACTGGCCCTGGCCCTGGAACACCTCAAGGCACGCGCACTGCTCCTGTACTCCAGCAAGACCCTGAACCTGACGGCCCTGCCCAAGCTACTGAGCGGCATCGAACACCCCGTACTGATCGCCGGCGCTTCGGTGTGCATTCATGCAGCAGAGCTGCAGGCCTGTACCGACGAGTTCCCCGGACTGAGCCTCGTCCAGGATCCGTTGTCGGCCTGCCAGAGCCTGATCCGGCTTGGCCTGCTCTGACGCGCCCTGGCCCCAAGGAATGACTATGCAATTGTTCTGGCTGCGCACCGACTTGCGCCTGCATGACAACACCGCCCTCAGCGCCGCCGCCCGCAGTGGACCGACAGTAGCGGTGTTCCTGCTTACTCCCGGGCAGTGGCTGGCCCACGACGATGCACCGTGCAAGATCGACTTCTGGCTGCGCAACCTGCGCGAGCTGAGCCAGGCTCTGGCCGAACTGAACATGCCGCTATTGATTCGCCAGGCGGACACCTGGGATCAGGCCCCTGCCGTGCTGCTCGACCTGTGCCAGACCCTCGGCATCGACGCCGTGCACGTCAACGAAGAATACGGCGTGCACGAAACCCGTCGCGACCAGGCCGTGGCCAAGGCCCTCGAAAGCCACGGGGTCGATTTCCACAGCCACCTCGATCAGTTGTTCTTCCGTCCCGGCAGCGTGCTGACCCGCACCGGCGGCTACTTCCAGGTCTTCAGTCAGTTCCGCAAGGTCTGCTACAGCCGCCTGCACGGAGCCTTGCCAGCCTTGGTCGCGGCGCCTGCCGCTCAAGCGCCGCTGCCACTGAGCAGCGACCGGATTCCCAGCGCGGTCGACGGTTTTGCCAGCCCCGCCCAGTCCCTGCGCGACCTCTGGCCTGCCGGCGAAAAAGAAGCCCGACGACGCCTGGAAAGCTTTGCCGACCAGCAGATCGACTACTACCAGAGCGAACGGGACTTCCCGGCCAAGCCAGGTACCAGCCAGCTTTCCACCTACCTCGCCGCAGGTGTGGTGTCGCCGCGCCAATGCCTGCACACGGCACTGCAAAGCAACCAGGGCGAGTTCGACAGCGGCAACGTCGGCGCCGTCACCTGGATCAACGAGTTGCTCTGGCGCGAGTTCTACAAACATATCCTGGTGGGCTACCCAAGGGTTTCGCGGCATCGCGCGTTCCGCCCGGAGACCGAAGCCGTCGCCTGGCGCAACGCCCCGCGCGATCTGGAAGCCTGGCAGCAAGGCCGCACCGGCCTGCCGATCATCGATGCGGCAATGCGCCAACTGCTCGCCACCGGCTGGATGCATAACCGCCTGCGCATGGTGGTGGCGATGTTCCTGACCAAGAACCTGTTGATCGACTGGCGCGAAGGCGAGCGCTTCTTCATGCGCCACCTGATCGACGGCGACCTGGCGGCCAACAACGGCGGCTGGCAGTGGAGTTCCTCTACCGGCACCGATTCGGCGCCCTACTTCCGCATCTTCAACCCGATCAGCCAGTCGGAAAAATTCGACAGCGAAGGGCTGTTCATCAAGCACTGGCTGCCGGAGCTGGCGGCGTTGAACAAGAAGGACGTGCATAACCCCGCAGCGCTTGGCGGCCTGTTCGGCGTTGCCGACTACCCCCAGCCGATCGTCGATCTGGCCAGTAGCCGCGAACGTGCCCTGGCCGCCTTCAAGAGCCTGGCGCCACGCCTCGGCCCCGGAGGCCCGCATGAGTGAATTCCTGTGTGACTTCGCCCGGCGCTTTTGCGACCTGGACAAGAACAACCTGGCGCTGCTCGACGAACTGTACAGCGAGGACGTGCAGTTCACCGACCCGCTGCACCAGGTCCACGGCCTGCCGGCGTTGCGCAATTATTTCGCCGACCTTTACAGCAATGTCAGTGAACTGGGGTTCGACTTCCACGGTTTCGATCAGGTTCGCGAAGGCGAAGGCTACCTGCGCTGGACCATGAGCTATCGCCACCCCCGCCTCGCCAAGGGTAAGCCGATTCATGTCGAGGGCTGTTCGCATCTGCTCTGGCTCAACAAGGTCTACCGCCATCGCGACTATTTCGATGCCGGAGCCCTGCTCTACGACCACCTGCCGGTACTGGGCTGGGCCACTGCATGGCTGAAAAGGAGAATGGCATGAGTACGAAATCCCCCCGCAGGATCTGGCTGACCGGCGCCAGCAGTGGTATCGGTGCGGCCATGGCCGAAGTGCTGCTCAAGGGCGGCGCCCAACTGGCCGTCAGTGCGCGTAACAGCGAAGCCCTCGAAGCCCTCGCCGAACGTTATCCGGGCCAGGTCCTGGCGGTCCCGGGTGACCTGACCGACAGCCAGCAGGTCCGTGAAATCGGTGAACGTATCCGCCAGGCCTGGGGCGCGCTCGACAGCGTGATTCTCAATGCCGGTACCTGCGAATACGTCGATGCCCGAGAGTTCGACGCCGCCGTCATCGAACGAGTGGTGCGTACCAACCTGCTTGCCAGCAGCTACTGCATCGAGACCGCCCTGCCGCTGCTGCGAGCCGGAATCCGACCGCATCTGGTGGGCATCGCCAGCGCCGTGACCTTCCTGCCCTTGCCGCGCGCCGAAGCCTACGGCGCCTCGAAAGCCGGCATGCGCTATCTGTTCGAATCGCTGCGTATCGACCTGGCCCACGAGGATATCGCCGTCACTGTCGTCAGCCCCGGTTTCGTCGATACGCCGCTGACCCGCAAAAACGACTTTCCCATGCCGCTGAGCTGGCCGGCCGAAAAGGCCGCCGAACATATCTGTGAACGGCTGCCAAAACGACCACTGGAAATCGCCTTTCCGGCGCTGTTCATGGCAGGGCTCTGGCCGTTGTCTTGGCTGCCCCGGCGCCTGCAACTGGCGATCGGCAAGCGCATGGCGCGTAATGGCCAGCAGAACGAGGAGCGCTCATGAAAGTCGCCCTGATCGGCAGCGGCATCTCCGGACTGACCTGCGCCTACCTGCTCAACCGCCAGCACTCGATCACACTCTTCGAAGCGGCCGACTGGATCGGCGGTCATACCCACACCGTCGACGTCACGGTCAATGGCCAGAGCCATGCGATCGACACTGGCTTCATCGTTTTCAACGACTGGACCTACCCGAACTTCATTCGTCTGCTTGGCCAACTCGGGGTCAGCCACAAACCCACCGAGATGAGTTTTTCGGTGCATGATCCGGCCACCCGCCTGGAATACAACGGCAACACACTCAACAGCCTGTTCGCCCAACGCAGCAACCTGCTGTCGCCGGCTTTTTGGGGCATGTTGCGCGATATCCTGCGTTTCAACCGCCAGGCCATCGACGACCTCGAGCAGCAGCGCATCGCCGCCGACACCACCCTCGGCGCCTACCTGCGCGAGGGCCGCTACGGCGAGCGCTTCATCCAGCACTACATTGTGCCGATGGGCGCGGCGATCTGGTCGATGTCATTGACGGACATGCTCGGTTTCCCCTTGCAATTCTTCGTCCGCTTCTTCAAGAACCACGGCCTGCTGTCGGTCAGCGACCGTCCACAATGGCGAGTGATCGAAGGCGGTTCGAGCCGCTACGTGGAGCCGCTGACGGCCAGCTTTCGCCAGCACATCCGCTTGAATTGCCCGGTGAGCCGAGTCGAACGCGACGACCAGGGCGTGCTGATCCACAGCGCCAGCGGCAGCGAACGTTTCGACAAGGTGATATTCGCCTGCCACAGCGACCAGGCGCTCAAGCTGCTGGCCGAACCGAACGACGCCGAACGACAGATCCTCGGCGCCCTGCATTACGCCGACAACGAAGTGGTGCTGCACACCGATACCCGCCTGCTGCCGGACCGAGAACTGGCCTGGGCCAGTTGGAACTATCGCCTCGGCGGACAGCGCCAGGCGGCGGTGACCTACAACATGAACATCCTCCAGGGCATCGCCAGTGACACCACCTTCTGCGTCAGCCTCAACCAGAGCGCCGAGATCGACCCGCGCAAGGTTCTGGCCCGCTACACCTACGCCCACCCGCAATACAACCTGGCCGCCATCGCCGCACAACAACGTTGGGAGGAGTTGTATGGCAATCAGCATACCTATTACTGCGGGGCCTACTGGGCCAACGGCTTCCACGAAGATGGCGTGAACAGCGCCCTGCGGGTAGCCGGTGCCTTTGGGGAACAATTGTGAACAGCGCCCTGTACAGCGGCTGGATCAGCCATCGACGCTTTGCGCCGCGGCGTCATGCGTTCCGTTACCGGATCGGCCTGCTGTATCTGGACCTCGATGAACGGGACAGCGTTCTCAGCCTGTCGCCACTGGCCGGCCACAGCCGCTTCGCGCCCTTTGCCTGGCGCGAGACCGATTACCTGCGCGCCTGGACACGCCAGGGCATGCCGCTGATCGAGGCGGTGCGCCAACAGGTCGCCCTGGCCCTCGGCGAGGCGCCGCAAGGTGCCGTGCGCCTGCTGACCCAGGCACGCAGTTGGGGGTTGTCGTTCAACCCGGTGAGCTTCTTCTATTGCTTCGACAGTGACGACCGCCTGGCGGCGATTCTCTGTGAGGTGACCAATACGCCCTGGCGCGAGCGCTACCACTATGTGCTCGCCGCCAACGGCGAGGGCCATCAGCATGTCACGGCCGCCAAGTCGTTCCATGTTTCGCCGTTTTTACCCCGCGACCTGCAATACCGCATGAGCTTCAGCCAGCCCGGCGAACGGCTCGGCGTACACATGGCCGACTGGCAGGGCGAACTGAAACTCTTCGATGCCACGCTCGACCTGCAACGCCAGGCCCTGAGCCGCGCCAGCCTGCACCGCTACCTCTGGCACTTCCCCTGGATGAGCGCCAAGACCTGCCTGTCGATCTACTGGCAGGCACTGCGCCTGCTGCTCAAACGAACGCCTATTTTCTCCCACCAGGCTGCCGATGGCGCCTTCGGCATTGCTACCGCGCATAACAAGGAGCAGCACCATGAAAAGTTCTAGCCTGGTGAACAGGAGCACTCTGTTGAGCGCCAACCACCTGAGCACCGGCCTGCTGCGTCGGGGAGTGCTGCGTCAACTGCGTTCGCTGCGCCACGGTCAATTGCTGCTGGTCGAAGACGGCGAGCAGCAACTGTTCGGCACACCCGGCACCGGCCTGCTGGGAGAAATTCACATCCAGGACCCGGCGACTTGGGGTCTGGTGGCCGGCAACGGCTCGATCGGTGCCGGCGAGGCGTTCATACACGGTTACTGGACCAGCCCGGACCTGACCGCAGTGGTCCGTGTGTTCGTCAGCAACCTGGACGTGCTCGATGCCATGGAAGGCGGCCTGGCTCGCCTCGGCCGGCCCTTCGTCCAGGCCTTGCACTGGCTCAATCGCAATACCCGCAAAGGCTCGCGCAAAAACATCGCGGCTCACTATGACCTGGGCAACGAGCTGTTCGAGCAGTTTCTCGACCCGACCATGATGTACTCGGCGGCGCAGTTCCTCAGCCCCGAAGACAGCCTGGAACAGGCCCAGTTGAACAAGCTGGAGCGGATCTGCCAGAAGCTTGCACTGAAACCGGACGACCACCTGCTGGAGATCGGCACCGGCTGGGGCAGCATGGCCATCCATGCCGCACAGCACTACGGCTGCAAGGTCACCACGACCACGCTGTCACGTGAGCAACTGGCCTATACCCGCCAGCGTGTCGAGGCTCTGGGTCTGCAGGACCGGGTGACCCTGCTGCTCGAAGACTACCGGGATCTCACCGGGCAGTACGACAAGCTGGTCTCCATCGAAATGATCGAAGCCGTCGGCCATCGCTTCCTGCCCGGCTACTTCCAGCAATGTGCCCACCTGCTCAAGGACGATGGGCTGATGCTGCTGCAGTCCATCACCATCCGCGAGCAACGCTATGAACAGGCCAGAAACAGCGTCGATTTCATCCAGCGCTATATCTTTCCGGGCGGTGCATTGCCCAGTGTGCAGAAACTGCTCGATGTCGTCGGCCAACACACCGACATGAACCTGCTGCACATGGAGGACTTCGGTCTGCACTATGCGCGCACCCTGCGCCTGTGGCACGAAAACTTCCAACAGGCTCATGCCCGCATCGGCGAATTGGGCTACGACGAGCATTTTCGGCGTTTGTGGGAGTTCTACCTGTGTTACTGCGAAGGCGGTTTTCTCGAGCGCGCGCTGGGCACCGCGCAACTGCTGCTGGCCAAACCGGCGGCGCGGCCACAGCCGTTGCTCGGGCGTTTCGAGGGCTGAGCGCAGCGGCCTAATGCTGGAAGCTGTCCACGACGCCAGGCTTGCTCCATAACAGGGGCAGGATTTTTTCAAGGTGACGGGGCTCGGCACTGGTCCAGAACCGCGCCTCACGCGCAGCCCCCCGGGCCAGCAAGTCGCGGGCATCCAGCAGGCGCTGGAGCTGCCGTGCCACGGCGGCACCGGTGTCGATCAGGCTGATGGAAGCGGGAATCATCTGCTGCAGCAACGGCTTGAGGAACGGATAGTGGGTGCAGCCGAGGATGATCGTGTCGCAACCGGCTGCCAGCAAGGGTTCGACATAGCCTTCCAATAATTGGCGCAGGGCCGCGCTGTGCAAGTCGCCCGCCTCGATCATCTCCACCAGGCCGGGACACGGCTGGGTGACCACCCGCACATCGCTGGCAAAACGGTCGAGCAAGGCAGCGAACTTGGCGCTCTGCAGCGTGCCGGTGGTGGCCAACACCCCGACCACTCCACTGCGAGTGGCGGCGGCGGCCGGTTTGACCGCCGGTTCCATGCCCACCAGCGGCCAGTCCGGATAACGCTGACGCAGGTCGGCGACACCGGCAACGGTCGCGGTGTTGCAGGCAATCACCAGCGCTTTGGCCCCCTGCCCGCGCAGGAAGTCGGCAATCACCTCACAGCGTTGGCGAATGTAGTCCGGGCTCTTTTCGCCATAGGGAATATGCCCGCAGTCGGCGACATACAGCAGCGATTCGTTGGGCAGCAAGGCCTGTATTTCATTGAGCACCGACAGGCCGCCAACACCGGAGTCGAACACCCCGATCGGTGCCTCACTCATGGCGGTTGCCACAAACTGCGCACTGCGGGTCGCGCTTGACCCGCAGCTCGCGGAATTTCGTGCCCAGGGCATCGACCAGCAACAGACGCCCCACCAGCGGTTCGCCAAAACCGGCGAGCAATTTCAACGCTTCCAGGGCCTGCAGGCTGCCGATCAGGCCCACCAACGGGCCGATCACCCCAGCCTCGCTGCACGTCAGTTCGGCTTCGCTGCCATGGCCGTACAGGCAGTGATAGCACGGGCTCTCGGCACATCGCGGGTCGAACACCGACAGTTGGCCTTCGAGACGAATCGCTGCGCCGCTAACCAATGGCTTGCCGGCGGCTACGCAGGCGGCGTTGACGGCTTCGCGGGTAGCAAAGTTGTCAGAACAGTCGAGCACCAGGTCGACGCCTGCGACGGCCAGGCCCAGGCTGGCTGCATCGAGAGCCTGGCGGTGAGCGACCAGGCCCACTTCGGGGTTGAGCGCCGTCAGCCGGCGCAGAGCCGAATCGACCTTGGTCGAGCCGACACTGTCGGTCTCGTGGATGATCTGGCGCTGCAGGTTGGTCAGGTCGACACTGTCGAAATCCGCCAGGTGCAACTCACCAACACCCGCAGCAGCCAGGTACAGGGCGACCGGGGCCCCGAGGCCACCAAGACCGACGATCAGCACCCGACTGTGTTTCAGACGCAACTGGCCGTCGATATCGACCTGCCGCAACAGGATCTGCCGGCTATAGCGCAACAGCTCCTGATCATTCAGCACGATAGCCGCCCCAGGCTGATACGTTGATGACCGCCCAGGTCGGTGCGGCTGTGCACTTCGCTGAAACCTTGCTCCGCCAGCAGCTCGCGCACCACCTCGGCCTGGTCGTAACCGTGCTCGAGCAGCAACCAGCCACCGGTGTCCAGATGCGCAGGCGCCTGGGCGATGATCGTGCGCAGGTCATCGAGACCGTCGGCACCGGCAACCAGGGCACTGGCCGGTTCGAAGCGGACATCTCCCTGAACCAGATGCGGGTCGGCTGCGGCGATATACGGCGGGTTACTGATGATCAGTTGAAAACGCTGGCCTTGCAGGGCACTGAACCAGTGGCTGTGCAGCACCGTGGCATTGTCCAGGCCCAGACGCTGGCGATTGCGCTCGGCCAGGGCCACCGCCTCGGGCACGCGATCCACTGCGGTGACCTGCCAGCCCGGATGTTCGTTGGCCAGGGCCAGGGCAATCGCACCGGTGCCGGTGCCAAGATCGAGCACCTTCGCCGGGCTGGTCGGCAGCAGCTCGAGGGCGGCCTCCACCAGCAGTTCGGTATCCGGCCGGGGAATCAGGGTATGGGGGGCGACTTCCAGGTCGAGCTTCCAGAAGCCCTGCTGACCGAGGATGTAGGCCACCGGCTCACCACCACGACGGCGCTGGAGGAAGTCGGCGAAGGTCAGCGCGTCTTCGCTGCTGACGATCTTTTCCGGCCAGGTGTGCAGGTAACTGCGGGATTTGCCCAGGGCCGCCGCCAGCAGCAACTCGGCGTCCAGACGCGCGGAGGGTGAGTCGGGTAGTTCAGCGGCGCGCAGCAGGCTGGCAATAATAGTCATTCAATCCCCCAGGGCCGCCAGTTGATCGGCCTGGTATTCGGCCAGCAGCGGTTCGATCACCGCTTCAACACCACCGGCCATGATTTCGTCCAGGGAGTACAGGGTCAGGTTGACGCGATGGTCGGTGACCCGGCCCTGCGGGAAGTTGTAGGTACGGATACGCTCGGAACGATCGCCCGAGCCCACCAGCAGCTTGCGCTCACTGGCAATCGCGTTGGCCGCAGCGCTGGTCTGCTGGTCGTTGAGCTTGGCCGACAGCCAGGACATGGCCCGCGCCCGATTCTTGTGCTGGGAGCGCTCTTCCTGGCACTCGACCACGATCCCGGAAGGAATGTGGGTAATGCGGATCGCCGAATCGGTCTTGTTCACGTGCTGGCCGCCCGCACCCGAGGAGCGATAGGTGTCGATGCGCAGGTCCGCCGGGTTGATCTCGATGGCTTCCTGTTCGTCCGGCTCGGGCAACACGGCCACGGTACAGGCCGAGGTGTGGATACGGCCCTGGGATTCGGTGGCCGGTACGCGCTGGACGCGATGGGCGCCCGATTCGAACTTCAGCTTGCCATAGACGCTCTCGCCCTCGACCCGGGCGATGACTTCCTTATAACCGCCATGCTCACCCTCGCTTTCCGAGAGAATCTCCACCCGCCAGCCACGTTTCTCGGCATAACGCGAGTACATGCGGAACAGGTCGCCGGAGAAGATCGCCGCCTCGTCGCCGCCGGTCCCGGCACGGATTTCGAGGAACACGTTGCGCCCGTCATTGGGATCCTTGGGCAACAGCATGCGCTGCAGGGAGGATTCCAGCTCGACCAGTTGCTCCTTGGCTTCCCGGGCTTCCTCGACCGCCATCTCGCGCATGTCCGGGTCGCTGTCCTTGAGCAGCGCCTGAGCGCCTTCAAGGTCCGACTGAACCTTCAATACCTGCAGATAGGCGGCGACGATCGGCTCGACCTCGGCGTATTCCTTGGAGTAGGCCCGGAACTTGGCCTGGTCGGAAATGACTTCGCCATCGCCCAGCAAGGCGGTCAGTTCCTCGAAACGGTCCTGGAGGATGTCCAGTTTTTTCAGCAGTGACGCTTTCATTGCGGTTTTTTATCCGAAAAGCTATCCGATGAGCCCTCACCGAGGGCAAAGAGTTCCTGCGCCATGGCCAGCGCATCGAGACGGCCTTCGGCGGACAACTTCTTCAGTTGCACACTGGGCGCATGCATCAATTTGTTGGTCAGGCCACGGGCCAGTTGCATCAGCACCTCCTCGGCGCTGTTGCCGTTGGCCAGCAGACGCTGGGCCTTTTGCAATTCTTCGTCACGCAGGCGTTCGCTCTGCTGGCGGTAGGCGCGCAACACATCCACGGCGGCCAGCTCGCGCAGGCGTGCCATGAAATCGGCAACCCCACTGCTCACCAGCTCTTCGGCGGCTTGCGCGGCGCCCTGGCGACTCTTGAGGTTCTCTGCGACCACTTCGTGAAGATCGTCGACGCTATAGAGGTAAACGTCGTCCAACTCGCCGACTTCCGGTTCGATATCGCGCGGAACGGCGATATCGACCATGAAGATCGGCTTGTGTTTGCGCAGCTTCAGGGCGCTTTCAACCGCGCCCTTGCCGAGAATCGGCAGCTGGCTGGCGGTCGAGCTGATCACGATGTCGCTGTGCACCAGCTCCTGGGGAATGTCGGCCAGCAACACCGCATGGGCACCGAACTCCTCGGCGAGGATCTTGGCCCGCTCCAACGTCCGGTTGGCGACCACGATACGCTGCACGCCCTGCTCGTGCAGGTGACGGGCAACCAGCGTGATGGTTTCGCCGGCACCGATCAGCAAGGCGCTGCTACGCTGCAGGTCGCTGAAAATCTGTTTCGCCAGGCTGACGGCGGCAAACGCCACCGAGACCGGGTTCTCGCCAATCGCGGTATCGGTGCGCACCTGCTTGGCGGCGCTGAAGGTGGCCTGGAACAGGCGACCGAGCAACGGCCCGACGGTGCCGGCTTCGCGCGCCACGGCATAGGCCGACTTCATCTGGCCGAGAATCTGCGGTTCGCCCAGCACCAGCGAATCCAGCCCGGAAGCCACGCGCATCATGTGACGAACGGCCGCATCGTCTTCATGCACATAGGCACTGGCGCGCAGTTCATCCAGGCTCAAGTGATGATAATCGGCAAGCCAGCGCAGTACCGTGTCCGCCGCCAGGTGATCCTGCTCGATATACAGTTCACTGCGATTGCAGGTGGAGAGGATTGCGGCTTCCCGGCTGTCGGTCAGGCGGCAGAGCTGCTGCAGCGCCTCCACCAATTGCTCGGGAGTGAACGCCACGCGCTCGCGCACGTCTACGGAGGCCGTCTTGTGGTTGATGCCGAGTGCGAGGAAGGCCATTCAAGGTCGCTGATGATGTCGAGAAGCCGACAATTGTCCTACTTCACCCGGTTCAGAACAACCACCGCCGACTATTGTCATAGTGGAACATTGCTATTAATGCCCCCGGTGAGCGGTCTCGGGTATGGTTCTGCCCACCGCTTGTGTCATGATGGCCCGACCGCAGGTTAGTTGCCCTTCTCCTATATGAATAGATCGTCCGCGTTGCTTCTTGCTTTTGTCTTCCTCAGCGGCTGCCAAGCCTTGGCTCCCGTGTCGCCGGGCCATACGTCACCGGCCGAGGAAACCACGGCGGCCCCGGAAAAGCCCAAGGTCTACGGCTCCTTCAGTGAAGACACGGTCTTCAGCCTGCTGAGCGCGGAGCTGGCCGGCCAGCGAAATCGCTTCGATATCGCCCTGGATAACTACGTCACCCAGGCGATCAACACCCAGGACCCGGGCATTTCCGAGCGGGCCTTCCGCATCGCCGAATACCTGGGCGCCGACCAGGCGGCCCTCGATACCTCGCTGATCTGGGCGAAAAACGCCCCGGACGATCTGGAAGCCCAGCGCGCCGCCGCAATCCAGCTGGCGCGCAGCGGGCGTTATGACGACTCCATGGTCTACATGGAGAAGGTCCTGCAAGGCAAGGGCGATACCCATTTCGACTTCCTCGCCCTGTCGGCGGCCGATACCGACCAGGACACCCGCAACGGTCTGATGAAAAGTTTCGACCGGCTGCTGGCCCGCCACCCGAAGAACAGCCAGCTGATTTTCGGCAAGGCCCTGCTGCTGCAACAGGACGGTGACAACCAGGGCGCCCTGACGCTGCTGGAGAACAACCCTCCGGAAGATGGCGAAATCGCGCCCCTGCTACTGCGTGCCCGCCTGCTGCAAAACCTCAATCGCGGCAAGGAAGCGATTCCGCTGCTGGAAAAAAGCATCAAGAAGTACCCGGATGACAAGCGCCTGCGCCTGACCTACGCGCGCATGCTGGTCGAACAGGACCGCATGGACGATGCCAAGGTGCAGTTTTCCAACCTGGTGCAGCAATATCCGGAAGACGACGAGCTGCGTTTCTCTCTGGCACTGGTCTGCCTGGAAGCCAAGGCCTGGGACGAGGCCAAGGGTTATCTCGAGGAACTGATCGCCCGTGACAGCCACGTCGACTCGGCCCATCTGAACCTGGGACGCATCGCCGAGGAGAAGAACGACCCGCAGGGTGCCCTGGAAGAATACGAACAGGTCGGCGCAGGCAATGACTACCTGCCGGCCCAACTGCGCCAGACCGACATCCTGGTCACCAGCGGACGGGGGGCCGAGGCCTCGAAACGCCTCGCTGCCGCCCGTGATGAACAGCCGGACTACGCGATTCAGCTGTACCTGATCGAGGCCGAGATCTTCTCCGCCAACAATCAGGGCGAGCAAGCCTGGAAAGTGCTGCAACAGGCACTGTTGCAGTATCCGGACGATCTCAATCTGCTCTATACCCGCGCCATGCAAGCGGAGAAACGCAACGATCTGGCGCAGATGGAAAAGGATCTGCGGGCGATTCTCAAGCGCGATCCGGACAACGCCATGGCACTCAACGCCCTGGGCTACACGCTGTCGGATCGTACGACCCGTTATGCCGAAGCCAAGGAACTGATTGAAAAAGCCCACCAGCTGAACCCGGATGACCCCGCCGTGCTCGACAGCCTCGGCTGGGTCAATTTCCGCCTGGGCAACCTCGACGAGGCCGAACGCCTGCTGCGTCAGGCCCTGGAGCGCTTCCCTGACCAGGAGGTTGCGGCGCACCTGGGCGAAGTCCTGTGGGCCAACGGCAAACAGGGCGAAGCCCGAAAAATCTGGGGCAAGTTCCTCAAGGATCAACCCGACAGCCCCCTCCTGCGTAGCACCATCAAACGCCTGACCGGTTCCGAGACTCTGTAAGCTTATGTTCCTGCGCCACCTCGTTGTTTTCAGCCTGATCGCCCTGCTCGCCGGTTGCGCGGGCTTCGGCGCCCGTGAGTCCGTCGAGGGCCACGGCGACCCGGCCCAATGGGCCAGCCACAAACAGCAGTTGAGCAGCCTCGACGGCTGGCAGATCAACGGCAAGGTTGGCATCCGCGCGCCCAAGGATTCCGGTAGCGGCACCCTGTTCTGGCTGCAGCGCCAGGACTATTACGACATCCGCCTCTCCGGCCCGCTGGGTCGGGGTGCCGCACGTCTGACCGGGCGTCCTGGCCAGGTGTCGCTGGAAGTCGCCAATCAGGGCCGCTACGAAGCGCAGAGCCCCGAAGCCCTGCTGGAAGAGCAACTGGGCTGGAAACTGCCGGTCTCCCATCTGGTCTGGTGGGTTCGCGGCCTGCCCGCGCCCGACAGCAAAAGCCGCCTGGGCCTGGACAACGACAGCCGGCTCGCAACCCTGGAGCAGGATGGCTGGCAGGTCGAATACCTGAGCTATACCGAACAGAACGGCTACTGGCTGCCCGAGCGCTTGAAGCTGCATGGGCAGGATCTCGACGTCACCCTGGTGATCAAGGAATGGCAGCCACGCCGGCTGGGTCAATGACATGAGCGCCAGCACACTGACCTTGCCCTCGCCGGCCAAGCTGAACCTGATGCTGCATATCCTCGGTCGCCGAGCCGACGGTTATCACGAATTGCAGACGCTGTTTCAATTTCTCGATTATGGCGACGAATTGCGCTTCGCCCTGCGCGATGACGGCGTGATTCACCTGCACACCGCGTTCGAAGGCGTCCCCCACGACAGCAACCTGATCGTACGCGCAGCCAAAAAACTTCAGGAACAGTCCGCATCGACGCTCGGCGCGGACATCTGGATCGAAAAGATACTGCCCATGGGCGGCGGTATCGGCGGTGGCAGCTCGAATGCCGCAACCACCCTGCTCGGCCTGAACCACCTCTGGCAACTGAACTGGGACGAGGATCGCCTGGCGACCCTGGGCCTGAGCCTGGGTGCCGACGTGCCGGTTTTCGTCCGCGGCCACGCGGCTTTTGCCGAGGGTGTCGGGGAAAAACTCACCCCGGTCGACCCGGAGGAACCGTGGTATGTCGTGCTGGTCCCGCAAGTCTCTGTAAGTACAGCAGAAATTTTTTCGGATCCGCTGTTGACACGTGACTCCGCGCCCATTAAAGTGCGCCCCGTTCCCGAGGGAAACAGTCGAAATGACTGCTTGCCGGTTGTTGCAAGGCGTTATCCGGATGTACGTAATGCCTTGAGTTCGCTAGGTAAATTTACCGAAGCGAAATTGACCGGAACTGGAAGTTGTGTGTTTGGGGCCTTCCCAAGCAAAGCTGAAGCTGATAAAGTCTCGGCCCTTCTTACAGAGACCCATACAGGGTTTGTCGCAAAGGGTAGCAACGTCTCGATGTTGCATCGCAAGCTGCAAAGTCTGCTCTAGGAATTCGAGTACCCAGTACTCGTAGCAACAGATACAGGGGCGTCGCCAAGCGGTAAGGCAGCAGGTTTTGATCCTGCCATGCGTTGGTTCGAATCCAGCCGCCCCTGCCATTTTCTAATACTCATCCAGGTTACCCTCAGCCTTCAGGTACTGCGCGTGTCCAAGATGATGGTCTTTACGGGGAATGCCAACCCCGATCTGGCTCGGCGTGTCGTACGTCAGCTGCATATCCCACTCGGTGACATCTCTGTCGGGAAATTCTCCGACGGCGAGATTACCGCTGAGATCAATGAAAACGTCCGCGGTAAAGACGTCTTCATCATTCAGCCGACTTGCGCTCCGACCAACGATAACCTGATGGAACTCGTCGTGATGGCAGATGCCTTCCGCCGTTCCTCAGCTACCCGAATCACTGCGGTGATCCCTTACTTTGGTTACGCCCGTCAGGATCGCCGTCCGCGTTCCGCACGTGTGGCTATCAGCGCGAAAGTCGTGGCTGACATGCTCACCGTGGTAGGCATCGATCGTGTACTCACGGTTGACCTGCACGCCGACCAGATCCAGGGTTTCTTCGATATTCCTGTAGATAACATCTACGGCTCCCCCGTTCTGGTGGATGACATCGAAGACCAGCGTTTCGAAAATCTGATGATCGTGTCTCCGGACATTGGTGGCGTCGTGCGTGCACGTGCTGTTGCCAAGTCGCTGGGCGTGGATCTGGGCATCATCGACAAACGTCGTGAGAAGGCCAACCACTCCGAAGTGATGCACATCATCGGTGATGTCGAAGGCCGCACCTGCATTCTCGTCGACGACATGGTCGACACCGCCGGCACCTTGTGCCACGCGGCGAAAGCCCTCAAGGAACATGGCGCTGCCAAGGTCTTTGCCTACTGCACACACCCTGTGCTGTCGGGTCGGGCAATCGAGAACATCGAAAATTCCGTGCTGGACGAACTGGTGGTGACCAACACCATCCCGTTGTCCGCAGCAGCACAAGCCTGTGCGCGTATCCGCCAACTGGATATCGCACCGGTGGTCGCCGAAGCGGTTCGCCGCATCAGCAATGAAGAATCGATCAGCGCGATGTTCCGCTAAGGGCCAAGCCCCGCGAACACCTCGTTGACGTAAAGCGCCCCGCCCCAACACTCATGTTGGGGCGGGGCTTTTTTGCCCATACCGCTCACGTCGGTCGCAGACGTGCTCGGAAGATGGCTATTTTGGAGATACAACATGACTAATTTTACCCTGAACGCCGAAGCGCGTAACGACCTGGGGAAAGGTGCGAGCCGCCGCCTGCGTCGTCTCGCCAGCCAGGTTCCTGCCGTTGTATACGGTGGCGACAAGGCTCCTGAGTCCATCACCATCCTGGCGAAAGAAATCGCCAAGCTGTTCGAAGACGAGGCTGCTTTCAGCCACGTGATCGAACTGAACGTCGGTGGCACCAAGCAAAACGTGATCGTCAAGGCCCTGCAACGTCACCCAGCCAAGCAGTTCATCCTGCACGCTGACTTCGTGCGCGTTGTTGCCGGCAAGAAACTGACCGCTACCGTTCCTGTGCACTTCATCAACGAAGCTGCTCCAGTGAAGAAAGGCGGCGAGATCTCCCACGTTGTGAACGAGATCGAAGTTTCCTGCGAAGCCAAGGACCTGCCTGAATTCATCGAAGTCGACCTGGCCAACGCCGAAGTCGGTTCGATCATTCACCTGTCCGACCTGAAAGCACCGAAAGGCGTTGAGTTCGTCGCTCTGGCTCACGGTGACGACAAGGCTGTTGCCAACGTTCACGCTCCACGCGTTGCACCAGAAGAAGGCGCTGCAGAGTAATTTCACTCTGACGCCGGAGTGACTGGAAACATCGCGGACTGGAACGTAGCGAGAAAGCGGGCGAGAATGCGAAGTTACCATCATGGTAAATGAGCATTTTTCGTCCACTTTCACCGCCGATTTCACCAGTTGCGGCGTTGTTATCCACCATTCCACAGAAGGGCCCCTGTCGTGACTGCCATCAAACTGATCGTTGGCCTGGGTAATCCAGGCACCGAATACGAACAGACCCGGCATAACGCGGGGGCCCTTTTTGTTGAGCGTATCGCCTCGGCACAAGGCATCAACCTCGTGGCCGATCGCAAATATTTCGGCCTGACCGGGCGCTTCAGTCACCAGGGTCAGGATGTTCGTCTGCTGATTCCCACTACCTACATGAACCGTAGCGGCCAGGCTGTTTCGGCATTGGCTGGATTCTTCCGCATCAAACCCGAAGAGATCCTCGTGGCGCATGACGAACTCGACCTGCCACCCGGCGTTGCCAAGCTCAAGCAAGGCGGCGGACACGGCGGTCATAACGGTCTGCGTGACATCATCGCGCAGCTCGGTAATCAGAATACCTTTCACCGCCTGCGGCTCGGCATTGGCCACCCGGGCGTTGCAAGCATGGTTTCAAATTTTGTCCTGGGTCGTGCGCCACGCGCCGAACAGGAAAAACTCGATGCCAGCATCGATTTTGCCCTCGGCGTGCTGCCGGATATCCTCGCTGGTGAATGGAACCGCGCGATGAAAAACCTGCACACCCAGAAGGCCTGACTCTTACCCGAGGGGAAACACCATGGGATTCAACTGCGGCATCGTCGGCTTGCCCAACGTCGGCAAATCCACCCTGTTCAACGCCCTGACCAAATCCGGCATCGCGGCGGAAAACTTCCCCTTCTGCACCATCGAGCCGAACAGCGGCATCGTGCCGATGCCGGACCCGCGCCTGCAGGCGTTGGCCGAAATCGTCAATCCCAAGCGCATCCTGCCGACCACCATGGAATTCGTCGACATCGCAGGCCTGGTGGCCGGTGCCTCGAAAGGCGAAGGCCTGGGCAACAAGTTCCTGGCCAACATCCGTGAAACCGATGCCATCGCCCACGTGGTCCGCTGCTTCGAAGACGAGAACGTGATTCACGTCGCCAACAGCGTCGACCCGAAACGCGACATCGAGATCATCGACCTGGAACTGATCTTCGCCGACCTCGAAAGCTGCGAGAAGCAACTGCAGAAGGTCGCCCGTAACGCCAAGGGCGGCGACAAGGAAGCAGTGGTCCAGAAAGGCCTGCTGGAGCAGTTGATCACTCACTTCACCGAAGGCAAGCCGGCGCGCAGCCTGATGAAGAACATGAGCATGGACGAGAAAGCCGTGATCCGCGGCTTCCACCTGCTGACCACCAAGCCGGTGATGTACATCGCCAACGTTGCCGAAGATGGCTTCGAAAACAACCCACTGCTGGACGTGGTGAAAGCCATTGCCGCCGAGGAAGGCGCAGTCGTGGTACCGGTGTGCAACAAGATCGAAGCGGAAATCGCCGAACTGGACGACGGCGAAGAGAAAGACATGTTCCTCGAAGCCCTGGGCCTCGAAGAGCCTGGTCTGAACCGCGTGATCCGCGCCGGTTACGAAATGCTCAACCTGCAGACCTACTTCACCGCCGGTGTCGAAGAAGTCCGCGCCTGGACCGTGCGCGTCGGTGCCACCGCTCCACAAGCCGCTGGCGTGATCCACACCGACTTCGAAAAAGGTTTCATCCGTGCCGAAGTGATCGCCTACAACGACTTCATCCAGTACAAGGGCGAAGCGGGCACCAAGGAAGCCGGTAAATGGCGCCTGGAAGGCAAGGAGTACATCGTCAAGGACGGTGATGTGATGCACTTCCGCTTCAACGTGTAACCCACGACACTCCCTCTGGAACGAAAACGCCGCGTTGATCGCGGCGTTTTCATATCTGACTGTACGCAACAGGGGCTAGGAAACAGCCTGGCCAACAGACAGGCAACCCTGACGAATCAGGTAATCCACCACATGAGTGGCCGCTTCCTGCGCACTCATGTGCACTGTTTCGATACGGATGTCAGGGCTTTCAGGCGCTTCGTAGACCGAATCGATGCCAGTGAAGTTCTTGAGCTGGCCGCTTCGCGCCTTCTTGTACAGCCCCTTGGGATCACGCTCCTCGGCAACCGACAACGGCGTGTCGATGAATATCTCGTAGAATTCGTGCTCTTCGAACAAAGCCCGAGCCATTACCCGCTCGGCACGAAAAGGCGAGATGAACGAGACCAGCGTGATCAACCCCGCATCCACCATCAATTTCGCGACATGCGCAACGCGGCGAATGTTCTCCGCCCGGTCCTCATCGCTGAATCCAAGATCGGCATTCAGCCCTTGGCGTACATTATCGCCATCGAGCAGATAACTATGCCGTCCCAGCGCATGAAGACGCTTTTCCACCAGGTTGGCGACGGTGGTTTTTCCGGCGGCAGAGAGCCCGGTAAACCACAATACGACAGGTTTTTGCCCCATGAGAGTAGCGTGGGCACTCTTGTCGATCTCGATCGACTGCCAGTAAAGATCGCGCTCCGCCGGTTCGGACAGACGCCTGGTTTCGTCACTGCTCATCAATTGCTTCTCCAGCATTGAACCCGACAGGTGCACAGCACCCGTTTCGTAACGGAATCAAAAAGCTCACCCTTTGACAAAGGGTCTCAGTAGACCATGTGCCGCCGAATGGCGCAGGGTGAACCAGATCCATAAATAGGTGCGCCAACGCAACGGCAATTGCCGGTCAAGAAAGATTTTCCTGAAGTAGAAAAACACGGCCCCCCGCTCCTTCGCAGGCTCCTCCCCGGACGCGCCACTCAAAACCGCCTCGCCCACAGACTCCCCGCGTAACGCACGAACGACGCGCCTGGCGGCGTCGCGTCGATTGTCGCTCAAGGTGATAAAAATGGGATCATCCTTGAAGCGCCCACGTTTGCTGTAGGTTTCGTCGAACTCAGCCTTGCCCGTCCGATAATGCAGATGTTCAAAAATCACGTCGTCCAGATAGACAATGCGGTCAAAACCCTCATGCTGAATGCGCTTGAAGATATCGAACAGATGAAAGTCAATGAATGCGCCAGCATAGGCTGCCGGGTAAGGGTCGACCAGTAATTCGCAGGTCGTACGCGAGAGAATGGGGAACGTGGCCAAACCGCCCTTTTTCAAAAGGTCGTTGCAGTAGCCGAGATAGACCCGGTCCGCGAAGCGTTTGTCCAAGGCCCTGAGTTCCCGATCCCAGCCCGGAGTACGCATGACCATGTCATCGTTGACCAATACGATGATCTGCCCGCGAGAGGCACGCAGACAAGCGGTGTTATAAGCACCCATGGACTGGTTGGGGCCTATCAGCCGCACCGTATGCACTGCATCGCAATGCAGATGGTGACTCCCGGGATCATCCTCGTCCACACAAAGGATAACCTCCACTGCAGCCAGACACTCGGCCGTGGCAACCACGCTCGCAAAAAAACGCTCGACCAACTCCGGGCGACCACGGGTCGGCAGCAGCAGGGAGATCAACAGATCCTGTTCCTGTGCCTCGGATACGGGAGCCACCACCGTGGCAGGTATGACAGTACGCTTCATTGTGGATAACTCTGCGTCCATCTTTCATCTCCACTTCCGGAATAAGGCACACGATCAATCATTTGCCAGTAATCGAAGAGATCATGCGGAAAAGGGTGCTCCAGCATGAACCTCGCCGCCATGGCCTCATACTCTGCATGCATACGGACATACAGAGCATCCGTGCCTTCCACATGATCACGCAGAACCTGGAGCCAGTCGGGTTGCTCCAGATTGATTTGAGGGCAGCAGGCGGCAATCTGCGAGGTATCGGCCGTGCCCAGGGAAACCGTCACCTTCCCCACCCTGAGGGCGGCGATAATACGCATCAGTGACAACCAGCGCCAATCCAGACGCTGAGGAATATTGAGAACCAACCGGGCCGAGCGGTTCAGGGCATCGCGTTGGCCACGGGAAACGAAACGCTCCGGACAAGCTATCGAGAAGCCTTCGCCGCGCAACATGTCGAGCATGCGACCCCGGTAATCGGTAACGGCTCCAGTAAACAAAAGATCGCTCTGTGCGGAAACGGCCGGATCGGGAGCGACTTTCGGCAGCGAAGGGAAACCGATCGCACGGACAGGCACACCAGGCAACAACTGGTCCATGTTGATCAGTTGGGGAAGGTCCCCCAACATCAGAAAAGCACAGATATGCGGCAGGCATTCGAACAGATGCTGGATACGAGCCACCTGCACGGCCGGATGCATATAGTCATTGTTATTCCAGAGCGGGTCGCCGTGGATCAGTATCTGATTGTCCACGAAGTCGAGGTGTTCGGTCATGATGACGGCCACGCGCTTGCCACGCGCTTCACAGAAATCGATGAGGGTGTCCCGGGTGCTCTCGGAAAAGTTCTCGATGACGATGTTCAAGCGACTGTCGCTGGGGCGCTTGCCGACGCTGACCGGATAACCCTGTTGCTGCAATGCCATCACCAGAAAATCGACCTGGTCGCTGATACCGTAGAAGGAGTGGTTATAGACCCAGAGATGAACCGGTGGCCTTGCATTGAACGGTGCCATGTTCAACTCCTGTGTGCCGCAGACGATGGATTCTCAGGAGCCTCGCACGCTGCCTCGGCGGCCAGATTGGCGATCACCGACTGCTCGACAGCCTGCAAGTCCACACCACTGTGGTATCGGCTGTAACGCGAAGTCCCCAGATGCTCGGGCTCGAAAGCGCCGTCACTTTGCAAGATGGCGTGAAAGCGCTTTGCGTAGCGGATGATGTTGTAGCCATGGAAGCCTTCCACGACCAGATGAGGCTGCTCTGCCGCGGCCTGCGGATGCGGGAGGCTGCTCATTTGCGACTGCTGCGCACGACGATAACGACGCAGCCATTGCGAGCATTGACTATGCAGGCGGGGAAAAGGCATCAGCCATCTCGACAGCATCTTCACCAGTGCCGACGGTTCGGGCTGGTCGATCCTCCCCTCCTGTGGCAGATAGGCTCCTGCCAGCTCAAGCAGGCTGTTGGCCCATACAACGGATGGTGCCTGAGTCCGAGTGTACTGGGCCAGTATCGACCAGTCAGGAGGCTGCGAGGAGGAGTTCCCTTCCATCAGCACAAAACACCCGCCCACAGACCAGACACTGCGCAGTCCGGTATTGATCCTCAACCGTGGGCGCGCGTCCAGGCGGAATGCACGCGTCAGGCCCGCCTCATCGAGTAGCCCGCCCTCGATGAGCGGCGTAATCGAACCATTCGCAGAAGGGGACGTCATCACGCGTTCCGCGTAAAGCTGACGGACCCGCGCCCAGAATGTCTCGGCAAACGCCGGCCCGGAAAGCTGCGTAACAGCCTTGCGATGACCACAGGCCTGCAACGCCAGGTAAGTCTGCGGCAGCAACAAGCCAGGAACACGGGCCAGCAGCTCATCGACAAGTGAGGCTTCCTCGTGCGCCTGGCGTATGGGATGCAGCCATGGCTCCGGCACTTCGGGCTCGACACCAATGCACAAACCGTCCTGGCCGTCCTGCAGATACTGATCCAGCCCGCGAAGCGCGGCGACGACAGGGACGCACCCCAGGCTCATGGCTTGGAGCATATCGAACAAACACGGTACATCGGCTGGTTGCAGGAGAACGTGCGAACCCGCCATCAAGGCCTCGATATCTACCTGCGAAGGGCTGGCCCAAATGATGCTTCGACCGGTCTCCTGTTCTACAAATGCCAGATCCACGCCCGAGGCCGCCAGGGCCTGGGCGTCCGGGCGCTCGCAAGCCATGCTGAGCAAACCGCTGTGACCGGCAGCGCAGAATGCCTTCCAGAAACGCAGGACACGGTGTCCACCGCCAATAAAAAAGTCACTTTCGTGATCCGCAACCGATACGAACAGAAATCGCGGATGAACAAGCTCAGGTTTCTCGGGAAGCCTGCTGCGAGTCTGGGCCGTGGAAACGGGCAAACCGATAGGGGAGTGGAACAACCTTGACTCCAACTTCGGCAACCCCAGGAAATCCTTCAGCGCTGCGAGCGTATTCGGCTGCGAAGAAAAAATCCCCAGGCACAATGGCCCTCCCAGCAATGCACGGTAATGCTCACGAATAAGCGGCAATTGCTCGCGCAGAGTAGCTGGTGACGCAGCCCACGGCGCAAACAACCCCTGTAACGACTCGCAATGCAAGACAAAGGGCCGGGTCAGGCTGGGAAACGCAATGGAATGAAAAAACTCGATATGACCCGGCAGCGCCTGTGTCAGCAAGCGGTTTTCAGGATCGAAGTGAGTCATGTAGGGCTTGGGCCACTGTTTATGGTGCTGGCTCGCCAGCCCCGCCAGCAAACGCTGGCGAACCTGCACGGACTGTTCCAACTGATGCCGCAAGGCAACGTTGTCCCAGAGGCTGACGCTCACTGCTTCGGGCATCGACTCGAACAGCGCACGATACATCGGATGGCACCCACGCCAGGGAATATAGTGACTCTGGTTCCAGGGAACGGCCACTGACAATTGACTCATGATTGCCCTCCTGGCTTGCTGGTGAGTCGGTTCCACAGGCGCTGCCACCAAGGTTGGTTCAGACGACGCAGAATCTGTTCCATTGTGTCGAGACGCGCGTTGGCCCGCGCCAACTGGTCCGCAAGTTCACGACTGGTATGGAGTGCCTGTCCCTGCTGGACAATCCCGTCCTCTTTCAGGGATTCGTAGCTGCGCATCAACGGTTCCATCGCGTCGATACGCGCATTGGTATGCGCTAACTGATCCACCCATTCATCGCCGCTATTCTGCACCTGTTCCTGCAACTCTCTGTGCGCGTCGTACCAACGCATCACCATGGATAAGCCATCGATGTGCTCGGCCAACTCTTCCTGCGTTCTGGCGACCAGCAAGTCGCTGCCCGGATAGCGCTTGAGCAGGGTTTGCAAACTGCCGGAAAGATCCATGGGGCCAGCGGCCTGGCGTAGCCCGACGAAACGCTGCTGCATCCTGAACACATTGAAGCCGTTATAGGCCGACACAAGCACCGGCCCCTCCTCAGGCTCGACAGGACGCCCAGCCAGTAGACGGGATATTTCCTGCAGAACGGTCTGCCGCTCCTGGAAAGCGCTCCGGCCCAGAAACAGCAAGGCCTTGAGCTCGCCAATCGACGCCGCCGAAGGCAAGGTTTCCAGTTGCGCCTCGGTGCAGTTGCGCAAATCAACAGCCCCCCCCTGCAAAGGCAGGGCATACAGGCGTCGCCTGAAGCGCACCAGATTGCACCCGAAAAAATCACCCTCCAACAGAATAGGTGTCTCGTCGAACCGCTCGGCCGCATAACGTAGCGGCAAAGACTGGCGTTTGCGCCGGTTGGCCGGCAAGTCCATGGTGCCGTCGAGGGGATATCCCAGGGTTGCCAGCAGGTCCTGGTTATGCTCGACGAAGCGGGCAATATCCGCCACAGCCATCTCTCGCTGAAATCCGCCAATCTGGCCCGAACGGAACGTGGCGGATTGCGGATTGAACAGCCTTGCGGCAATAGTTGCCGGCGAGCCGGGAGCCTGGAGCTTGAGCTGGATAGACCAGATCAGGCGCAGTTGATCCGCTTCCCGCCCGCCACCGGCGGCACCGATCAGTTCCTCGAAGGAAAGCGAGGCGACATTGGGGAAGTCCAGCCACGGCAGGAAACCACCCACCCGCTGTCGAAGCGAGCCCAGCAACCAGTTGTCGTCCAACAGGCGGGTTATCCGCCCAGCCACATCGAGCCCACTCAGCCAGCCGGCAAACGTAGTCTTGCCTTCACGCTCATAGTAATTGGCCTCGGACACCAGGATATCCAGAGGATGTCGGTACATGAACAGTGCTGGCGAAGACAGGAATGCATGGTGGCGATTGCCGAAGCTGGAACGCCGCACGCTGTCGACGAAGAAATCGGCCGCGACCGTATGCGAATTACTGTACTCGACGCAGTACCAGGTTTGCGGCTTGGGAAACTCCGGCAATACCACGCCTTCCTGATACCCCAGGGCCCGGGCCAGCTCATAGAGCAGGTGGGTACCCGATTTCGGGATGGAAACCAGGAACAGTGGACGGCGGCTGAAATGGTGATCGGTGATGGGTGCCAGAAGGGAAACATCGCTCATACCGACACAGGAGAGCAGTTGTTCAGCCAGGCGCTGGCCGTCATTTTCAGTGAAGATGATCTGCTGCGGTCCAGCGGATATTTCGTCCCCTCGGGGCAACTCGCGCAACAGCCGGATGCCCTGAGCCTGCGCAGCATCAGCCAGATCCCTGGCCAGGCTATTGTCACCGATCAGCCGAACGGTCAGATCCTGGTTCGACCATGAGGGCGCCAGCCACTCGAGAAAAGCATCAAGTCGAGAAGCACAAAACTGCAGGTTGTTCATTGATGTTTAATCCGTGCAAGCAGGTTCGCCAGTCGCTCATCGACCTGGACACCCGGCAATTGCCTGATATCGCTCGAGAAATCCAATGCGCCCAATGCCTGCGGCAACCCGTAATAGTGACCGCCATAGGCGACGATGTTTGTCGTGCCAATACTTTCGAGCAACAGCGGCGTGCCCAGGCTTGTCGACGGCCCAACCGCGCACTGTGCATTTCCCGCCGCCAGCAGCTGCTCACGATAACCATCAAGCGTCTGCGTGCCGATGCGCAGCGGCTCGAGCGCACGGATCACCCGCTCCACCCGCTCACTGACATCAGCCAGACCGTTGTCCAGCCAACTGGTCAACGCAGCATTGATCACCTCGCAGGTCTCCTCGGCACAATCGGAGACTTGCGCCACCAACTCGTCGTCAGGACAGGTGGAACGCTCGATCTGAGTATGTTTTTTCCACGCAAAGCGTTTGAATGCAAACCGCTCGAGATCCAGATTCGATTTATTGAACGCAAACCCGAACAGATCCTCATCACCATAGTCACGAAAGATCTCGCGACGCTCCAACAACCCTGCCAGCTCACGCTGGAATGGCGTATAGGCGCTCTCATCGAAGGTCCCGAAAGCTCCGTACCCATAACGTTGCGCCACACTCTCTAGACCGTAGTCACGTAAAATGTTCAGATGGGTATTGGTCAGCCAGTTCCTCCAGCCGCCCACGACCCCCTGCCCCTGCCGCAGGTTGTGCCGATGCGCACCAGTCAGATTGACATGATCAAGACGTTGCCAGATGGCAGCCGCCTGTTGTGCATCGAGGAAAACCCCTTGAACTTCGGCCAGCCCCAGGATGGTCGGTATCGGTGCCTGGATGAGATCCTCCCAGCGCATGATGTGATACTCGCTGGCGTACTCGTCGAACACCCGCATATAGGCCTGAAGCGGTCCGACCAGCGCTTCGAAGAAGTTCAGGTCGGAAAGTTTGTACAATGCGATGCGCTGGCGTAGTTCGTCGTTGTCCTGCTCGGGGGGAATGAAGCGCTGAATGTACTCGCTGGCCAGCGCGTTGAACGAAAAACAGGCCGACGTCACGGTTCCAGCAGGATTTCGCAAAGATGAAAAACGCTGGTGCCCAGCGAAAGCCGGGTGGGCCGGCCAGGTATCCGGGCCCACGTGGGAATGAGCAGTCTCGTAGACGGACAGAATCTCCACCGGGTGCGAAGTGATCAGGGTGAAGTCTCCCGCCCCCCGGATGCCTATGTACTTGCGAAAGCAGGCGGTTTGCGGTGCATCGCCTTTCACCCACTTCGGCCCCCCTGGCAGGTACCTGAAGTTGTCGTTGTAGATCAGCGCCTGCGCCAATCCTCGCCGTTCGAAAATACCCTGTATGCGCAAGGCAATCTGTTGGCCCACCGACTGACAGAACGCCTGCAGGAACGCACCACCTGGTGCCGGATCGCTGAGCCCGGTCACACGGCGTATTTCTGCGATGACACTGAGCAGCAGCGTGAAACCACTTCTCGGATAGCCGAGGACAAGAGGTTGCTTCAATCTCATGAAAGGGCCTCCTCCAGGCCGGACAATGACAAGACTTCGTGCCTGACCTGCAAATCGACAAACCCGGTTATGCCCGGTGTACCGGCAAAGGTGAGCCGGGTTACCGAACGTCGTACGTCCAGGAAACGGTCGGACTCTGCGGTGATTTGCGAGCAACCGACATTAAGGAAATATTCGCCGCCGACCAGGCGGGCATGCCAATCGAACCTGATCACCAGACACTCACCGGCATCCGCCGACAGCAAAGGCGCGCCCTGCATATGCAGGTTGGTTCCAAAAACGTAGGTACCGTCGAGCGAGACAATGCCAAAGCCGACCGAAACCCCCTCCACTGCCTCACGAAAAAGCAGCTTGACCAACAGTTCCACAGGCTGATTCGCCGGGATCCGTGGTGGATCAGAACGCCCATCGGCCAGAATTTCGATGTCGATGACCTGCACCTGGCCACTGCCAAGGCGCGTCTCGTGATCATTGTAGAAAGGCCGATCAGCGACGACATCCGTACACCCGGTCCCCAATAGCCGAGCCTGCTCGACATGTGACGACTCCTGCTCGTCGAGACTCGGAGGCTCGTCTGCCGGTGCCCCGAACAAGAGATTCTGATAGATGTTCACCGCTGTCGTGATCGGGCCGTCGTAAGACAGGCTGCCATGATCGATCACCAGCCCGCGCTTGCATAAACGAAGCATCGTATCGACGCTGTGGGACACGAACAGGATGGTCTTGCCCTGTTCGACAAACTCGCGAATACGCTGGAAACAACGATGCTGAAACGCCGCATCACCGACACTCAGCGCTTCGTCAATGATCAGGATCTCCGGATCGACGTGAATCGCCGCAGCAAATGCGACCCGTACGAACATCCCTGAGGAGTAGGTCTTCACCGGCTGATCGAAGTGCTCACCAATCTCGGCGAACGCCTCGATGGCTGGCATCCTTTCGATCATCTCACTGCGGGAAAAGCCCATGATGGCGCCATTGAGAATCACATTCTCGCGCCCGCTGAACTCAGGGTTGAAGCCCGCTCCCAGTTCCAGCAAGGCAGAGATCTTGCCATTGACCTGCACACTGCCGGTGGTTGCCTGCATCACCTCGCAAATGATCTGCAGAAGCGTCGACTTACCCGAGCCATTACGCCCAAGCACCCCGATGATCTCCCCCTTCATCACGTCGAAGGAGACTTCGCGCAATGCCCAGAACTCCCGGTGATACTGCTTGCGCAAAGGGTGCAACGCCTCGACAAGACGCTCACGAGGTGAAGCGAACAACCTGAATTTCTTCGAGACATGCGTCACGGAGATGGCGATATCGTTCTGCATGGCTATTAGAGAACATCCGCGAATTCCGGCTTCAGCCGGCGAAAAATGGCTGAGCCGAGGAAAAACAGACCGAGGCTCACGCCCCAGAAAACCAGTGTCTGACTCATCGGTGGCCAAGAGACCGTTTGAAAGATCAAAAGCCCGCGATAACCCTGAACGATGTAATAGATCGGGTTGTAGACCGCCCATTCCCTGATGGCCGCAGGCATGATCTGCAACGACCACACGATCGGAGTGCTCCAGAACCACAGGTTGAGCAGAATCGTCAGTGCCTGGCCGATATCCCGATAGAACACCTGCAAGGCCGCCAACAACCAGCCAAGCCCCAGCAGCAGGACACTCATGCAGAGCAGGAAATAGACAAACAGCAGCCGTTCCCAGAAAAAAGCCACGTCGTAAAACAGCATCATTCCCGCCAAAACGACCAGGAATACCCCATGGGGGACAAGCCCGGACGCCAGGTGGACCACCGGCAGAACCTCCGTCGGAAAGACGGTTTTTTTCACCAGGTGGTCGTTACGGGTGATCGAATGGGTAATGGACTGCAGTGCTTCACTGAAGAAGAACCACGGCACCAGACCACAAACGAACCAGAGGATGAAAGGAGTCCCCACCGGCCCCTGGGCGCGAAAGCCCACCGCGAAGACGAAATAGAACACCACGACGACAGCAAGCGGATGCAGGAAGGCCCATAGCATCCCGCCCAGGGTCCCTGCATAACGGTTCTGCAGATCGCGGACCGCCAGCGCCTGAATCATGGAGCGATGGCGAATCACATTGCGCAGTAGATGTTGCCGCGAAGGGTTCTTGAGCAAACGACGATCCTTTCATTCAACCTGGGAACGCGAGAACGTCAGACGTTACCGTAAGCGGAGTTTTTGATCATGGTGAACCCCTTGATCAGATCCTGGATACCGTCGTCCAGCGACATGATAGGCCGGAAGCCGGTCGCTTCCACCTTGGCATTGGAAACCACGTAGTTGCGCTGGTCCTGATCCTTGCCCACCGGAGCCTCAAGAAACACGAAATCCGGAATGTGGGCCTGAATCCGCTCGCACAGCTCCCGCTTGGAAATGTTCGCGTCGGACAAGCCGACGTTATAGACCTCGCCCTTCATGGACGAAAAGTTTTCCAGGCCATGCTGGAAGACTCGCGCAACATCACGCACGTGGATGTAATTGCGCTTGAACGAACTTTCGAACAGCACCACGAAACGGTCGTACACCGCACGATAGGTGAAGTCATTGACCAGCAGATCCGTGCGCATCCGCGGCGACATACCAAAGACGGTTGCCAGACGGAAGCTGATCGCGTTCTCACGCTGCATCAGATGTTTTTCGACTTCGACCTTTTCCTTGGCGTATTGGGAAATAGGCCGCAGCGGGGAGTCCTCGTTGCAGAAATTATCGGCATCGCCGGTGCCGTAGGCACTGTTGGTGGTCGGCATGAGCACGATTTGCTCAGGCGACATCAGGCGCAGCATCAATTTGATCGCATCGTGGTTGATGCTCGAGGCACCTACCGGATCGGCGTTGCAGATCGGTGCACCCACCAGAGCGGCCAGGGGAATGACCACATCGGCCTTGCTCAACAGAGGAGCCATGACACTCTCAAGGCGGATGTCCCCCTTCACCACCGTGAAGTTGGGATCGTGGCACACATGGTTAAGGCTGGCCTGCTTGAACAGAAAGTTATCCAGTACCGTCACCTTGTGACCAGCCGCCAACAGCGCGGGGACAAGTGTGGAGCCCAGATAGCCGGCACCGCCGGTCACGAGAATATTGAGACTCATCGTCTGCTTCCTTTTTCGAGTGAGTAAGAAATGTAAATACCGTAGCAACTCAATGCATGCACCATGCCCAAGTACATCAACCGTATTTCTGCGGGTTGATCAGCACTTGTGCGGCACGCAGGTAATCATGAGGAATACCGATATCGATAAATGCCCCCTCGGCGGCGAACCCTGAGATACAGGCTCCACGCTCCAACAGCGTAGGCAGAAGCTCATCCTCCAGTGATACGCTGTGCCCAGCCGCGAACGGCAAGCCGGCGAGGCTTTCCCGGCGTACCCAGTAGACGCCACCATTGGCGAGGCAACCCGGTAAACCACGCTGCGATGCCAGTGAGAAAATCCGCTGCTCAGCGGTCAGCTCGAGGCCCATGTAACGGTTCGCCTCCTGCGCCCGAAAAAGCGACAGGACCCAGTCCGAACCGGCCTTGCGGGCAAAGCCATCGAGCGACGCCAGTTCGACGGCAAAGAACGTATCGCCGTTGAGCAGTACGAACGCGTCTTCATCCTTGAGCATTGCCGTCGCCAACAGTAGGCCACCGCCAGTGCCCAGGCGTTCATGCTCGATTGCATACTCTACTTCGGCGGTACGATAGCGCCCGCCGAAGTGCTCGGTAATGATCGTGCACTGATACCCGACCGACAGGATGAAGCGCGAGATGCCCTGCTCGATCCAATAGTCGAGCAGGTACTCGAGAAACGGCCGGCCATTGATCGGCGCCATCGGTTTGGGGACGCTGGAGACGACACTGCGCAGTCGGGTACCAAGCCCCCCGGCGAGGATAATCGCGGTACGGACTGTCATGGCTTAGACGTCATTGAGATAACGGCACAACTCATCGATTTCCTCATCGCGCAAGTCGGGGAAATTACCGATGTAGAAACCGTAGAAATGGACATGCTCGGTTTCGGGGAATTCGCGATAGTAGCCGTCCGGTACGATGCCCTTCAGGTAAGGCTGGCGCAGTTGATTGCCGCCGCCGGCACTGCCCCTGCGGAACTCGATACCGCCCTCACGCATGTGAACCATGAGCCGCTCTACCAACTCGTCATCGGGCTCGCGCAGGATCAGGTTGAACGCATAGTTGCTCGAACCTTCCAACTTGAAATCGGTACGGTACTTGTGCGGATCGATCTGGCTGAGGAAGCGACGCAGGTTCTGCGTACGACGATCGACGTTGGCCGACAAGCGCTTGAGCTGCTTGCGCCCGAGAATCCCGCCGATCTCGGTGTTGCGGGTGTTGAAGGCGGGAAACGCAAAGATGAAGTCAGGGTTGAGCTCGGGGTTGGCTGCCCGGTATTCGGCCTGCGTCTGCGGATCATTGGCCTCTCGCACCATGCCATGGGAGCGCAGCATGCGAGCCTGCTGGTAGACGAGCGGATCATTGGTACAAATCATCCCCCCCTCGATGGTGCTCATGTGGTGGGCATAATAGAACGAGAAGTTCGACACCCAGCCGATGCTGCCCAAACGTTGCCCGGCATGCTCGGCACCGTGCGACTCGCACACATCCTCGATCAGCGGAATGCCACGTCGATCGAGCTCTGCCAGCACCTCGTCATCGATACCGTCGAAACCCTGCACATGAGTGAGGAACACCGCCCGGGTGTGTTCGCTCAGTTTGTCCAGAATCTGTTTGGGATCCATGGAGAGGGTACGCGGATCGATATCGGTGAAGACCGGAGTAAAACCGTTCTGCAGAACGCTGGCGATATCCGAGACCCAGGTCAGAGAAGGCACGATCACCTCCCCGCCCTGCGGGTAGCGCAACTTCAGCAAAGCCATGGTCAGCAGGTTCGACGAGGCACCAGAGTTGACGAAAACGCTGTACTTGACCCCAAGCCACTGCGACCACTCCGCTTCGAAGGCTTTCACATGCTCGCCGTGGGTCAGCTTGGGATCATCCTGACGCAGATGGTCGATGACCGCGTCCAGGTCTTCACGCAGAATGTTGTTGCGCATCAAAGGGTATTTCATGATCGAAGATTGCTCCGTCTTGCTACTGGGCATGGAATCAAAGAGAGAGTGAAGCGTGAAAATCGCGGACTTTGTGGATGACCGCGTCGACCCCGATACCGACCTGCTCATGCAGGACAGCCCGCTCACCCAGTTCGAATCGATACTGAGGCGTCACACCCACATTGAACAAGCGCGTTTCGGGCAGACGCCGAGCCAGCAGATTGAAGAGCAATGCGTCCAGACCACCGCGTCCTTCGAACCCCTCCTCCAGCGAAACGACACCGCGGAACCTGGCGAACAGGGCAATCAACGCCTGCTCGTCAAAACCACTCAGGTCGAACAGGTCGACCACGGTGACAGGCAAACCATCGGCAGTCAGACGCTCGGCGGCCTTGAGAGCTGTCTGGGTCATATAGCCGGTCGACACCAGGCAGAGCGCCTCACCCTCGCAATGGATGTGAAAACCACGCTGGATGTCCGGCAAGCCCTGTGTGTACAGTACAGGCAGAACCTGGGCATCCAGACGCAGGTACTTGATGCCAGGACGCTCCAGGCATCGTGACGCCAAGGCTGCCGACGTCACCTGGTCGGCAGGCGAAAGTACCTGCATGTTCGGCAGGCTGCGCATCAGCGTGAGATCCTCGTAACACTGATGCGTCGGACCGGAAACCACATAGCTGTAGCCCGCTCCGACCCCGATCAGGTTCACGTTCATGGGCCGCACGGTGGAAAGCAGTGCCAGATTCACGCGAATCTGCTCGAAGCAACGCATGGTGATAAAGGGCGCGATCGCATACGCGAATACCTTGAACCCTTCGAGGGCCAAGCCCGCCGAAACATTGATCAGGTTCTGCTCGGCGATCCCGACATTGACGAATCGATGTGGATAACGCTCGCGGATCTGATCGAGCACCGGAGAACCAAAGTCGGCGGTGGCGAAGAAAATGTCATCATCGACCGCCATGGCCTCAACGATGGACGAAAGCAACGTGTCACGCATCGCCCGCGGCTTTATCGACTGCAGCGTGTCACTCATGATTCGACTCCCAGCAACTGATCAATCAACTGCGGCGCAATCGCGGTGATGTGCGACAACGGCGCATTTTCCAGGCCTGGCACCCGATGGCCCTTGCGGGTATTGACGATGATCGCCCGGGGTTGCGGCTCGCCCGAGGCCCGACTGGCACTCAGCGCATCGGCAATGGCCTGAGGGGAATGGCCATCCTCCACGATTTGTACCTGCCAGCCGAAGGCTGTGAACTTGGCACTCAGATCACGATGGGAAACGATGCTGTCCGTAGGGCCGAGCATGCTGATCTGGTTGTTGTCGACAATCACCGTGAGATTATCCAGCCGGTGTTGCGCAGCAAACATGAAGGCTTCCCAGTTCGAGCCCTCGTGCAACTCTCCGTCGCCTGTGACCACATAGACCTGCTGGTCCTGACCCCGTCGTTTCAAACCCAGGGCCATGCCGGCGCCTACACCGGTACCGTGCCCCAGCGAACCATTGACTGTTTCATAGCCAGGTATCACCGGATCGGGGATCCCGCCGAGGAAACTGCCCTCCTGGCACACACGCTCGAGTTCGGCAGCCGGGAAATAGCCAAGGTCGGCAAGAATCGGGTACATGCACAACGAACCGTGCCCCTTGCTGATAATGCAGCGGTCACGCCCGGGCCAGAGCGGTTCGGCCGGGTTCTGCCGCAGGAAACCTCCATAGTAGAGCACCACGAAAATTTCGATCGGCGATAACGACGAGGCGACCCGAGTCTCCGGCGTATGCCGATGAATCTTCAAGGTTTCCCGCCAGACCCAATGTGCTTTCTCTTGCAGATAAGTGGCGAGAGCGGGTTCAGGTTCATGCATGGCTGCTCTCCAGAAAAGATGCGTAGGTTCGGCGGATGCCCGCCTCCAGGGAAATCGACGGCTGCCAACCCAGTTCAAGAATGCGCGAACTGTCCAGCAACTTGCGCAATGTGCCATCAGGTCGCTGGGTATCCCAGGCGATATCCCCACGATAGCCGACGACATCCGAGATCAACTCGGCTAACTCGCGAATCGAGAGGTCATGCCCTGAACCGATATTGATCGGCAGTTCCACCGTCGAAAGATCCGCCTCCAGCAATACATGGCAGGCTGCGGCCAGATCATCGGCACAGAGAAACTCACGTCGCGGGGTACCAGTGCCCCACAATGTGGTGAGCGGCTCCTGCGTCTTGTGAGCGGTATGGAAGCGACTGATCAACGCTGAAAGCACATGTCCGGACTGGGGGTCGAAGTTGTCGTTCTCGCCATAGACACTGTTCGGAATCACAGGAATGAAACGTTGCTCGCCGTACTGCCGGTTGTAGGCCAGGCACATATGCACACCTGCCAGTTTTGCCATCGCATAGGCGATGCTGGTCATCTCCGGCTTGCCGCTCAACAGCGCATCTTCAGCCATCGGCTGCGGGCATTCCCGGGGGTACATGCAGGATGAGCCAAAGAACACGAGCCGCCGCACACCATGGTGGTGGGCGCTCTGGATGACATTGGCCTGGATTTCCAGGTTACGGGTGATGAAATCGGCCGGGTAACTGACGTTATCGACGATACCGCCCACCTTGCCCGCTGCAAGAATGACAATTTCGGGACGATGTTCGGCGAAAAAAGCATCGACTGCCAACTTGTCGGTTAGCTCAAGCTGGTCGTGCTCACGCAGAATCAGATCGGTGAAACCGGCCGCAGTGAAATGCCTGGCAAATGCTGAGCCAATCATTCCACTGTGACCCGCGATGTATATTCGCGAATGCCTTGAGAGACGCTGTGACATGCTTAAAGTCCGTTAGGCTGATAAAGAACTACCCGGCTACCGGAACTCTCGAACTGGAAAGGCACATGAATGAGGGCCTTCAAGCGCTCGCGAACCCGCAACTGCAGTTCCGGCTTGACAAAAAACAGCATGAAACCACCGCCGCCCGCCCCCAGCAACTTCCCGCCAGTCGCACCGGCCGACCGGGCGGCTTCATAGATAGCGTCCAGGTCAGAGTTGCTGACCCGATCCGACAGGCCTTTCTTCAGTTTCCACCCTTCATGCAGCAGCGTGCCGAACTCCTCCAGCGAACTCGTCGCCTGGAGAATGGACAAGGACTCATCGGCCATCTGCATGATCTGCGTCAGCTCGCTATGACGCGCGGATATATTCTGGATCTGTGATTGCGCGATCTCCGCTGCTATTCGGGAAAATCCAGTGAAGAACAGCATGAGGTGATTCTGCAAATGGCGCAGTCGCGACTCGGGCAGGATCACTGGGGACACCTTGAAATTGCCATCACGCATAAAGTCGATGCGATTGAAACCGCCATAAGCTGCGGCAATCTGATCCTGCGAGCCGACACTCTCCTTGATGACATTCTGTTCGACATGAATGGCCAGCTTGGCCAGAGAGTCCTGGGAAATCTGTTTCCCATCGAGCGCTTTCAGAGCATGCAGCAAACCCACGGTAAACGACGAACTGGACCCCAGCCCCGAGCGCGCCGGAAGATCACCATCATGATGTATCTCCAAGCCACGGTCACACTCCATGTGCTGAAGCACGGCACGCACCGCAGGGTGCTGGATTTCGCTCGGATCCATCACGTTTTCGATCGTCGAATAGACAATCCGGTATTTGTGATCGAAGAACGGTGGCAGGTGACGACAACTGATGTAGCAGTATTTGTCGATGGACGTGGAAATCACCGAGCCACCTTGCTCGCGAAACCAACCTGGGTAATCGGTGCCACCACCAAAAAAAGAAATACGATAGGGTGTACGCGTTACGATCACAGGCTAGTCTCCCAGCAATTTCCGCCGTAGCTTGATACGTGTCATGTCTTCGATATTCAGGCGTTGCGTGGCCCCAAACTTTTTCTCGACAAGACTCAAGTAGGTTGGATTGGTGAAATAACGTTGCCAGGCTTCATCCCTGAATTTCAGTACCTGTGCCGCAGACAGATGCTTGGTGGGTAAAGGCTCGCATTCATAAGACAGAAAGGCATACCCCTCATAGCTTGAGGGCAGCTTCCAGCCTTCCTCCCGGGCTATGCGGTTCATCGGACTGCCCGGCAGTGCCTGGCAGGGATACATGTTGGCCATCTCGCAGTTCAATTCGATGGCCAGATCCAGGGTTTCCTGCATCGTGTCCAACGTATCGTCGGGAAAACCAAAAATGAAATTGCTGATCACATTGATGTCGGTCTGCCGGATCACATCGCAGACATCACGAATGTTGACCTCTTTGAAGGACCCCTTGGACACTTCCTGCCGAACCATCTGGTTACCGGCCTCGACGCCAAGCGCCAACCAGTTGACCCCTGCCTGCTTGAACAGCTCCAGAGCATCACGACGCACCGTATCGACCCGCGAGTAGGTCCACATATTGAAATCGAACTCGCGCTCGATCACCTGGCGCAGGATCGGCTCATAGAATTTGCGATTGAGGAAAAACATCTCATCGCTGATGCGCAATGTGTGCACGCCGAGCTTTGCCAGTTTCTCCATTTCGCGCATCACCCAAGCTGGGCTCCAGAAGCGCATCCCCCGGAAACTGGCGGCGTCCGCAGCCTCGGAATTGTCAGTCCGGTTGACGATGTTGATCATGCAGAAATTGCAACCGAAGTTGCAGCCCAGAGACGTATAGATCGCCGCAAAGGGGGTACGTTGGGCATGATCGAAGCCGGCGTGCCAGAAGTGCGCCCGATACAGGTCCAGGGGGCGCACCTTGTAGGGCAGAAGATCCCAGGCATACCCAGGCATGTCGATGTCCATGCGCTCCTGGGGGACCAGTCGCTCCGGAGGATTGAGCACCGGCATAGGAAAGTTCGCCGGGCCGCGCTGCTTGTAACCGATACCCTTGATCGTGGACAGATCATCGCCCAGATTGCTGGCGAGCAACGAATGCAGGGCATAGACGCCCTCGTTGAGCAGCACCAGGTCAACACAGGCATGCGCCAGAACCTCTCTGGGCAAGGCACTGATGTGGGAACCGACGAAGCAGATCTTGAACAGGGGGGACTGCTCTTTGAGAGCTGCGGCCAGGTCCAGTGCACCAATCATGCTGGTCGTGCCGGAGTTGGGATTCTGTCCGTAGACAACGAATACCACCAGCCTTGGCTGATGCGATTCGACACGCAGAACCGCCTGTTCAAGGCTCAGCTTCTCGGCATCGCAATCCAGGATACCGACCTCGAATCCCTTGCTGCGGCAGGACTCAGCCAAGAGCAGCGACCATGTCGGTGGCTCTATCGCCGAATATACGCTTGCCAGTCCCTGATAGGCCTTCGCCGAAGAATCAGGTGTTACAAATAGTGCATCCATAGGTGCTTTTCTTCCGTTTCCTGCTGCCCGAGGCTCCAAGCCATGAAAAACAAACTGACGCCAACAAGTACCGCAACACGGGGAGACTCACATGCCCAAGGCATGAAAGAACTCGATTAAAGCATAATTTTCGAGAAAGTCTAACGCCCTTTTCTTACAGCATTAAGTCCTTGACTTTGATTAAATTATTAAAATAACCCACGAAAACAACAAGCAAAAAAACCTTTTCCCATCAAAGTAAATGATGGCATTGTGGAATGTCGACAGGCCCTTCAAGCCTGTTTAAAAACGGTATAAAAACCAGGAAAACAGCTACAGACACGCCGCACACAGTGAAAAGCCCTTAGCCATTATCCTTCAGCAAAAGTTTACTCCCTCACACTCCCCTCGCCATCACTGAAGCATTGGCATGCTACTACTCAATCAACTTCAGCAGTCAAGATACAAACAACCGCCGCGCGCGACATAGAACGACACGCCCGTCAAAATAAATTCTTTTAAATCAATAAATTAAAATGTACCAAGACCGATACCAAGTTTCATACATGGGTCATGTTCAGTCGATAATGCGCGCAGTTGCCCCCCCCCTTGAGCCAGCTCATCAACAAGGGACGTAACAGCTCGCTCGCGCCTATACCAGAAGTCAGCCAATCCAATCTCGCCATGAAGAGGCAGCGCACAGGACTGCGGCATCCTTGCAGCGCAAAATCCCAAAATATGGGATGTTAATTTATATATTGAGATTCTCCACACGTCAGGCCTATAGTCTTCTCCATCAGCTCCACGCACTCACTGTCCAAAAACAACTTTCAGGTGACGCGATGCAGGCGCAATTGATCGCGCTCGATTGGGGGACCACCTCCCTTCGGGCCTACAGACTCGCGGCTGGCGGCCAGGTGCTCGAACAGCGCTCGCTGTCGTCGGGCATCATGCAGTTGCCCAGCGTGCCGCGGATGATCGCCGGCCAGCTGTGCGCCGATGGCTTTGAACTGGCCTTCGACGAGGCCTGTGGTGATTGGCTCGATGCTCAGCCCGGGCTGGCGGTGATTGCCTGCGGTATGGTCGGCAGCGCCCAGGGTTGGACTGAAGCCGCTTATCGTGACACCCCGGCGAATGTCGCCACCCTGGGCCAGTCCTTGAGCACCGTGCGCAGCTTGCGCGGCGTCGATGTGCATATCGTGCCCGGCGTGATCGAGCGTTCGCGTTTACCGAATGTGATGCGCGGCGAAGAGACCCAGGTCCTCGGCGTGCTGCCAAGCCTGTCGGCGGATGCCGGCGACCACCTGCTGATCGGTCTGCCGGGCAGCCATTCGAAATGGGTTGAGGTGGCCGATGATTGCATCGTCCATTTCGACACCTTCATGACCGGCGAACTGTTCGCCGTGCTCAGTGAACACAGCATCCTGGGACGTACACAGCAGCGCGGTGCGCCGTTCGAGGGTGAGGCGTTCGATCGCGGTGTTCAGGTGGCACTGTCCTGCGAGGGTGAAAACGGCCCTCTCTCCACCGTGTTCAGCGCACGCACGCTTGGCCTGACGGGTGAGCTGAATCCGGCCGAACAGACCGACTATCTGTCGGGCCTGTTGATAGGTCATGAACTTGCCGCCCTCGCCGACGTTCAGCGCCGTCGACGCAACCGCACCGACTTGCCGTCGATCCTGCTGATCGGCAATGCCCAACTCTGTGTTCGTTACCGCCGGGCGCTCGATCGCTGCGGTTTTGCCCGGGTGAGCCTGGCCGAACACGCCACCGAACGCGGTTTATGGCACCTGGCCGAAGCGGCCGGGCTGATCGGCCTAGCGCCTGCGGCCCACTAGAAGCGCCTGCGTTCAACCAGACAAGAGGTCCAACATGCTCAAGCAAGCACTGGCGAAAAACGGCCTGATCGCGATCCTTCGCGGCCTGCGTCCGCAAGAGGCGGCGGCCATCGGCGAGGTGTTGTACCAGGCCGGTTTCCGCGTCATCGAAGTACCACTCAACTCTCCCGAACCGTATGAAAGCATCCGCATCCTGCGCAACCTTTTACCCGCCGATTGCCTGATCGGTGCCGGGACGGTGTTGACCCCGGAGCAGGTCGAGCAGGTGAAGGCCGCCGGCGGGCAGGTGATCGTCATGCCCCACAGCGATCCCCGGGTCTTGCGCGCGGCCAGGGCGGCGGGCCTGTATTTGTCGCCAGGCGTCGCCACGCCGACCGAGGCCTTTGCCGCGTTGGCCGAAGGTGCCGATGTATTGAAGATGTTCCCGGCCGAGCAAATGGGGCCGGCGGTGGTCAAGGCCTGGTTGGCGGTACTACCGGCAGGGACGCTGCTGATTCCGGTCGGCGGGATCACCCCGGACAACATGCGACCCTTCGTCGAAGCGGGCGTCAGTGGTTTCGGCCTGGGTTCCGGGCTGTTCAAGCCGGGGCTGAGCGCTGATGAGACAGCGCTGCGCGCCAAGGCTTATGTGCAGGCATGGAACGCATTGCGTTAAGACTTTTTGGCGCCCCTGTGGGGTGCATCCCAACAAGAGAGACAACATGATGAAAATCACCAAGCTGACGACCTTTATCGTTCCGCCACGCTGGCTGTTCCTCAAGGTCGAAACCGATGAAGGCGTGACCGGCTGGGGCGAGCCCGTGGTCGAAGGCCGGGCCCACACGGTCGCGGCGGCGGTCGATGAGTTGTCGGATTACCTGATCGGCAAGGACCCGCGCAATATCGAGGACATCTGGACGGTGCTCTATCGCGGCGGTTTCTACCGTGGCGGCGCCGTGCACATGAGCGCCCTCGCCGGGATCGACCAGGCGCTGTGGGATATCAAGGGCAAGGCTCTGGGAGTATCGGTCAGCGATCTGCTGGGCGGCCAGGTGCGTGACCGGATCCGCGTGTACTCATGGATCGGCGGTGACCGTCCGGCTGACACCGCCCGGGCTGCCAGGGAGGCGGTTGGCCGTGGTTTCACCGCGGTGAAGATGAATGGCACCGAAGAGCTGCAATTCGTCGACAGCTTCGAAAAGGTCGATCTGGCCCTGGCCAACGTCGCCGCCGTGCGCGATGCGGTGGGGCCGAATGTCGGTATTGGCGTGGACTTCCATGGGCGGGTTCACAAGCCCATGGCCAAGGTGCTGATGAAGGAACTCGACGCCTACAAACTGATGTTCATCGAAGAGCCGGTGCTCAGCGAAAACTACGAGGCCCTCAAGGAGCTGGCACCGCTGACCAGTACGCCGATCGCACTGGGCGAGCGTCTGTTCTCGCGCTGGGATTTCAAGCGGGTGCTTAGCGAAGGCTACGTCGACATCATCCAGCCGGACGCTTCCCATGCCGGCGGCATCACCGAAACCCGCAAGATCGCCAACATGGCCGAAGCCTACGACGTGGCGCTGGCGTTGCATTGTCCGCTGGGTCCGATTGCCCTTGCGGCTTGCCTGCAACTGGACGCGGTTTGCTACAACGCCTTTATCCAGGAGCAGAGCCTGGGCATCCATTACAACGAAAGCAATGACCTGCTCGATTACGTCAAGGACCCACGGGTGTTCGACTATGACCAGGGCTTCGTGAAAATCCCGAACGGCCCGGGGCTGGGCATCGAGATCAACGAGGCATACGTGACTGAGCGCGCCGCCATCGGCCACCGCTGGCGCAACCCGATCTGGCGCCATGCCGATGGCAGTTTTGCCGAATGGTGATCCCTGGCTGACTCACTCAGGGAGGTCCGTACCCGGACAACGGCATCGTTGCGAATAAACGCCCTCAATAACCATAAGAAGAGGCAAGCCCCATGCAACCGGAAGTCTTTACCGGGCCAGCGTCATTGCTGACGCCGAGCCGCAAGCGCTTTTTCATCATGGTGCTGTTGTTCATCACCGTGGTGATCAACTACCTGGACCGCAGCAACCTGTCCATCGCGGCGCCCGCGCTGACCAGCGAACTGGGGATCGATCCGATTCATGTCGGGCTGATCTTCTCGGCGTTCGGCTGGACCTACGCAGCCATGCAGATCCCCGGCGGCTGGCTGGTGGATCGGGTGCCGCCACGCCTGCTCTACAGCCTCGCGCTGCTGCTGTGGTCGGTGGCGACGGTACTGCTCGGTTTCGCCGCCAGCTTTATCGCGCTGTTCGTGTTGCGCATGGCCGTGGGGGCGCTGGAAGCACCGGCCTATCCGATCAACAGCCGGGTGGTGACCTGCTGGTTTCCCGAGCGTGAGCGGGCGACCGCCATCGGTTTCTACACGTCTGGGCAGTTTGTCGGGCTGGCTTTTCTCACGCCGCTACTGGCCTGGCTGCAACATGAATACGGCTGGCACATGGTATTTATCAGCACGGGCGTGGTGGGAATTATCTGGGCGTTCATCTGGTACGCGGTGTATCGCGAGCCACGGGATTTCAAGGGCATCAACCAGGCGGAAATCGAGCTGATCCGCGAGGGCGGCGGGTTGGTCGATATCCAGGCCGAAACTGCCAGGCGCAAGGCACCGTTCAGTTGGGCGGACCTGGGCATCGTCTTGAGCCAACGCAAGTTGTGGGGTATCTACCTCGGTCAGTTCTGCCTCAATTCGACCTTGTGGTTTTTCCTGACCTGGTTCCCGACCTACCTGGTGAAATACCGCGGCATGGACTTCATCAAGTCCGGCCTGCTGGCGTCGGTGCCGTTTCTCGCGGCGTTCGTCGGCGTGCTCTGCTCGGGACTGTTCTCCGACTGGCTGATCCGCCGTGGCGCGACGATCGGTGTGGCGCGCAAGTTGCCGATCATCGGCGGCTTGCTGATTTCCACCTCGATCATTGGCGCCAACTTCGTCGAGTCGACGCCATGGGTCATCGCCTGCCTGGCGCTGGCGTTTTTCGGTAATGGCATGGCCTCGATCAGTTGGTCGCTGGTGTCGACCCTGGCGCCAGCTCGCCTGCTGGGGCTGACGGGCGGTGTGTTCAACTGCATCGGCAATCTGGCGGCGATCGCCACGCCGATCGTGATCGGGTTTCTGGTCAGCGGCGACTCATTCGCCCCGGCAATCACCTACATTGCCGTGCTGGCGTTGATCGGTGCGCTGTCCTATGTCGTGCTGGTGGGCAAGGTGGCACGGATAGAACTCTAGGGGCCTGTGTGGCGGATTCGCACAGACCGCCAGGCTGGCAAGCGCAAGACCGGGCGACCATAATGCCGCCCGTTCTCTCGCTCATTGTTGAAGGCCGGATATGCAGGAAGATGCCGCAAAAAACGCCGCCGCACCGACGGGGACCCAAACGCTGCTGCGCGGTCTTGCCGTGGTTCAGGCGGTGGCCGGTGGGGCCCGCGACCTCAAGGAGATCGCCCGGCTGATCGGCACCACCCGCAGCACCACCCATCGTCTGGCCAGTTGCCTGGTGGAGGAGCGCTATTTGCGGGTGGTGCCGCAACTCGGTTATCTGCTCGGCCCCAAGCTGATCGAACTGGGCTTTCAGGCGCGTGAAGCCCTGCCATTGGTGACCCTGGCCGGGCCGTATCTGGATGAGCTGTCGGCGCTGACCGGCGATACCATTCACCTGGCGATCCGCGAAGACGATGACGTGCTGTACCTGCACAAGAATCCCGGGCGCAATGGCCCGGAAATGCGCTCGCGGGTCGGACACCGCATGCAGCTGGCGCGCACCGGGATCGGCAAGGCGCTGTTGCTCGATGGCTCGCCACAGGAGTGGCAGCGTCTGTATCGGGTCAGTTTGCCGGTGGACGGGAAGAACCGTGCATGGCCGTCCCACCCGGAGTCATCCTGGGAGCAGTTTGAGCAGCGTATGCTGGAGTATGTGGCGGGTGGCTACGCCTTTGACCTGGAAGACAATGAACCGTCGATCCGCTGTGTCGCGGCGCCGATACGCGATGCCAGCCAGCAGATCGTCGCCGGAATCAGTATCGCCAGTACCGTGCCCTATATGCCGCTGGAGAAAATGGCCGAGCTGGTCCCGTTGATCAAACAGGTCGCCGCCCGGCTGTCAGCGGAGTTGGGGGCCAAGGCCTGAGCCTTATAGCGGGGTAAGGATATTCATCACGGTATCCAGGGCGACCCGGGTATCGTCGAGCTGCACCAGCGAGGCATGTCGGGCGCCGAGGGCGTCGCGATTCTGGATAGCGGTCAGTATCGCCTTGTGCCGGGGCAGGCTGAGCCCCTGAATATCGGGGCGGCGGTTGGTGATGCTGATGGATTCGCGCAGCGGCAATGACAGCATGTTGCACATGTAGGCGAGCAAATCGTTGCGGGTGGCGTCGGCAATCGCCCGGTGAAAGTCCAGGTCCGCCTGCAGGAGCTTCTCGTGGGTCTGCGCCGATTCCATGGCCTGATAGGCTTTTTCGATGCTCGCAATGTCTTCGTCGGTCGCCGTGGTGGCGGCCATGGCGGCGATTTCCGGCTCAAGGATCCGGCGCACACCGGCCAAGGTGTTGAAAAACTCGCTGTGGGGCGTCGACTGCATCAGCCAGGCCAGCACGTCGGGATCGAGCAGGTGCCATTTCAAGCGTGGACGCACCACCGCGCCGACACGTGGCTTGGAGTACACCAGGCCCTTGGCGCTCAGCACCCGGGTGGCTTCGCGCAGCACCGAACGACTGACCTGGTACTCCTCGCACAGCGTCGCCTCCATGGGCAAGCGCTCTTCCGGCTTGAAGCGTCCGGAGACAATCTGCATACCCAGTTCCTGAACGATCTTGGTATGCATGCTCTTGCGCGGAGTGTTCTTGATTGGCTTAGAGGACTGCTGATCCATAACCGGGACGTTGCTCTGATGAAATAGTTGCATCATAACATCGCTCCCGGCTCCATCAGGTGCTCGCGCACCTGAACCGCTGGGCGATGACGCCATATCATGCCACTCAGTGGGAATGGCGCGGGATCTCGGCACCCCGGCAACCCACCAGGAAGTCGAAGTCGCAGCCCTGATCGGCTTGTAGTACATGGTCGATGTACAACTGACGGTAGCCGCCCAGGATCGGTTGTTGTGGTGCCTGCAGATCGGCCATGCGAGCGGCCAGTTCGGCGTCCGTGATGTCCAGGTGCAGACGTCCGCTGGCACAGTCGAGTTCGATCCAGTCGCCTTCTTTCACACAGGCCAAGGGCCCACCGGCAGCGGCCTCCGGCGCGACGTGCAGCACCACCGTGCCGTATGCCGTGCCGCTCATGCGGGCGTCGGAAATCCGCACCATGTCGGTGACGCCCTGGGCCAGCAGTTTAGCGGGCAAGCCCATGTTGCCCACTTCCGCCATGCCGGGGTAACCCTTGGGACCGCAGTTCTTCATGACCAGGATCGAACTGGCGTCGACCTCCAGCTCCGGGTCGTTGATCCGCGCCTTGTACTGGTCGAAGTTCTCGAACACCACTGCCCGGCCACGGTGTTGCATCAGTTCGGGGGTCGCGGCCGAAGGCTTGAGCACCGCACCGAGGGGCGCCAGGTTGCCACGCAGCACGCAGATGCCGCCGTCCGCCCGCAGTGGGTTGGAGAGCGGGCGAATCACTTCATCCTTGCCGTAGATCGGTGCGTCCTTGGTGTTGTCGCCGATCGACTTGCCATTCACGGTCAGGGCATTGGGATGAGGAATCAGGTTGGCTTCGCCGAGGCGGCGCAGCACCGCCGGCAGGCCGCCGGCATAGTAGAACTCTTCCATCAGGAAGCGCCCGGACGGTTGCAGGTCGACGATGGTCGGCATGCCGCGGCCGATACGGGTCCAGTCATCCAGATCCAGTTCGACACCGATGCGCCCGGCGATGGCCTTGAGGTGAATCACCGCGTTGGTCGAACCGCCGATGGCGGCGTTGACGCGGATGGCATTTTCGAAGGCCTCCTTGGTGAGAATCTTCGACAGTTTCAAGTCTTCGCGGACCATCTCCACCGCGCGCATGCCGGACATGTGCGCCAGGACATAACGCCGCGCATCGACCGCCGGAATCGCCGCGTTGTGAGGCAGGGAGGTGCCCAGTGCCTCGGCCATGCAGGCCATCGTCGAGGCGGTGCCCATGGTGTTGCAGGTGCCCGCCGAGCGCGACATGCCGCCCTCGGCCGCGAGGAAGTCGTCGAGGCTGATGGTGCCCGCCTTGACCTGTTCGCTGAGTTGCCAGACCACGGTGCCCGAGCCGATGTCCTGGCCCTTGTGCTTGCCGTTGAGCATCGGTCCGCCGGTGACGACGATGGCCGGTACGTCGCAACTGGCGGCGCCCATCAGCAGTGCCGGTGTGGTCTTGTCGCAGCCGGTCAGCAATACCACGCCATCGATCGGGTTGCCGCGAATGGCTTCCTCGACGTCCATGCTGGCCAGGTTGCGGGTGAGCATGGCGGTCGGGCGCAGGTTCGACTCACCGTTGGAGAACACCGGGAACTCCACGGGAAAGCCGCCGGCCTCGATCACTCCACGTTTGACATGCTCGGCAATCTGGCGGAAGTGCGCGTTGCAGGGGGTCAGTTCCGACCAGGTATTGCAGATCCCGATGATGGGCTTGCCATGGAACTGATGGTCGGCGATGCCCTGGTTCTTCATCCAGCTGCGGTACATGAAGCCGTTTTTGTCAGCGGTACCAAACCAGTGGGCGGAGCGCAGGTCGAGTTTTTTATCAGACATGGTCAGCTCTCTTATTCGTAAGACTATATTGTTCTTCCTGAGGGGTAAAATAAGCGCAAAATCTCCTGTTTGGAAGTGTTGTTGAGTAAATAGTAATACTATATAGTCGATTTCAACTGAGGTAGGTCACTGCAATTTTGCGCCGATGCCCGCGGTGGCACTCGTGCTTGATAGGCAATCAGGAGAAGCTTCATGCGTTTGGTTCAGTTCGAATTGAGCAACGGCGAGCGTCGGGTGGGAGTGGTCGAGGATGGCCAGGTCCGTGAGGTGCAATCGGCACACACGGTGCGTGAGTTGGCCTTGGCCGCCATTGAGGCGGGCGTCGATCTGCGGCGGCAGGTGGAGAGTCTCGGGCTGGGCGTCAGCCATGACTACACCACACTGCTGGCTGAACTGAGGGTGTTGCCGCCACTGGATCACCCCGACCCGGCACATATGCTGGTCACTGGCACCGGCCTGACCCATCTGGGCAGTGCGGCGGCGCGGGACAAGATGCATCAGCAGGCCGGTGACGAAAGCGCGATGACCGACAGCCTGCGGATCTTCAAATGGGGCGTGGACGGCGGCAAACCCGCCTCCGGGCAGGCCGGCGTACAACCGGAATGGTTCTACAAGGGCGACGGCAGCATCGTCGTGCGCCCGGGCCAGGCTTTTGCCGTGCCAGCGTTTGCCGAAGATGCCGGCGAAGAACCGGAAATCGGCGGGCTGTATGTGATTGGTCATGATGGCAAGCCTTATCGTTTAGGCTTTGCCGTGGGCAACGAGTTCTCCGATCACGTGATGGAGCGCAAGAACTACCTCTACCTGGCCCACTCAAAACTGCGCAATTGCAGTTATGGTCCCGAGTTGCGGGTCGGTGAGTTACCCCAGCACCTGGTGGGCAGCAGTCGCATTTTGCGTGATGGCAAGGTCGTCTGGCAGGGCGAATTCCTCAGTGGCGAAGCCAATATGTGCCACAGCCTGGAAAACCTTGAGTATCACCACTTCAAGTACAGTCAGTTTTTGCGCCCGGGGGATGTGCACATTCATTTCTTCGGCACTGCGACCCTGTCTTTCGCCGAAGGTGTGCGCACGCAGCCGGGCGATGTGTTCGAGATCAGCCAGGCGGACTTCGGTGCGCCCTTGATCAATGGCATTGCCGTGGTCGACGCGGTATTGGTACCCGGAACCGTAGGAATGCTCTAAGAAAGCGACACGTGACTGTAGGAGCAGAGCTGGCTCGCGAAGGGGCCCTCAAGATCACCAAAAGCTTCGCAAGCAAGCTCTGCTCCTACAGGGATCGTGTTCCGCCAGTGCCCTTGTCCTGGGCATTGGCATCTGAAAACAACAGTCGGCCAGGAGGCTTCATGTCGTGGACCGCAGTGACCGAACATCGTGCGCAATTGGGCGAAGGCCCGTTTTGGGATGCGCCCGAGCAGGCCCTGTATTGGGTCGATATCGCCGGCCGGCAGGCGCTGCGCCTGACGGGTACCGGCCTGCAGACCTGGCAATTGCCGGAGCCGGTGTCGGCATTCATCCCTTGTGAAAACGGCGATGCGTTGGTGACCTTGAGCAGCGGCGTGTATCGGCTGGACCTCAGCAGTGCATCCCAGGCGCCGCGTCTGACACTGCTGTGTGTCGCCGATCCGCAACCGGGCAATCGGGCCAACGAGGCCCGCTGTGATGCCCAAGGCCGGCTTTGGCTGGGCACCATGCAGAACAACATCGGTGAACAGGGCGAAGATCTCCCGGTACGACACCGTCGCGGTGGGCTGTTTCGGATCGATGCCGATGCGCGTGTAACGCCTCTGGCACGTGGCCTGGGGATTCCCAATACCTTGCTGTGGAGTGAGGACGGCACGCAGCTGTATTTTGGCGACAGCCTGGACGGCACGTTGTATCAGTACGTGATCGCCAGCGACGGCCAACTTGAGTCGTCGCAGGCGTGGTTCGGGCCACACCCGCGCGGCGTGCCGGACGGTTCGGCGATGGACGCCGAAGGCTATATCTGGAATGCCCGTTGGGATGGCGGTTGCCTGCTCCGGCTGGCGCCCAATGGCGAGGTTGACCGGGTGATCGAACTGCCCGTCAGCCGGCCCACCAGTTGCGTGTTCGGTGGCCCGCAACTTCGCACCTTGTACATCACCAGCGCCGCCAGCCCGCTCGATCACCCGTTGGATGGGGCGGTGCTGGCCATCGAGGTGGATACCCCGGGGACACGCTGTCATCGATTTGCAGGATAACGTTCACGCATCAGGTAGTACTCGTTCCAACTCGTTCTCATGAAAAGACACAACAAAAACAAGGAGTCACCTTATGAGTCGTCATCGCGGTATCCGTTCTCTGTGCTGCGCCGCTCTGGCGGTATCGGCCTTCGGCTTGAGCAGCTTGTTGCAGGCCGCCGAGCCTGTGAAGATCGGTTTTCTGGTCAAGCAGGCGGAAGAGCCCTGGTTCCAGACCGAATGGGCTTTCGCTGAAAAGGCCAGCAAGGACAAGGGTTTTACCCTGATCAAGATCGCCGTGCCGGATGGGGAGAAAACCCTCTCGGCCATCGACAGCCTTGCCGCCAACGGCGCCAAGGGCTTCGTGATCTGCCCGCCGGACGTGTCCCTGGGCCCGGCGATCGTCGCCAAAGCCAAGGCCAACGGTTTGAAAGTGATCGCTGTGGATGATCGCTTTGTCGATGCCAGCGGCAAGTTCATGGAGGACGTGCCCTATCTCGGTATGGCCGCGTATGAAGTGGGCCAGAAGCAGGGTGACGCCATGGCTGCCGAAGCGAAGAAGCGCGGCTGGGACTGGAAAGACACCTACGCGGTGATCAATACCTACAACGAACTCGACACAGGCAAGAAACGTACCGACGGCTCGGTCAAATCCCTTGAGGCCGCCGGCCTGCCGAAAGAGCACATCCTGTTTGCGCCGCTCAAGACCCTCGACGTGCCGGGCAGCATGGACTCCACCAGTTCGGCGCTGGTGAAACTGCCGAGTACGGCGAAAAACCTGATCATTGGCGGCATGAACGACAACACCGTGCTGGGCGGCGTACGCGCCACCGAAAGCGCCGGCTTTGCCGCGGCCAATGTCATCGGTGTCGGGATCAATGGCACCGATGCCATCGGCGAATTGAAAAAGCCCAGCAGCGGCTTCTTCGGCTCGATGCTGCCCAGCCCGCACCTTGAGGGCTACAACACGGCAAGCATGATGTTCGACTGGATCACCACCGGCAAGGAACCGCCGAAGTACACCGCGATGGACGAGGTGACGCTGATCACGCGCGACAACTTCAAACAGGAACTGGAAAAGATCGGACTGTGGAAGTGACAGTCGGTTTTGCTCGGCAGCCTTGGCGACGAGGCTGCCCGGTCGGTGTGATGAGGTGGTTATGCACGCGCAATTGAACAGACAACAGCACAGTGTCGGCGCCAGTTTGTGTTTCAACGGGATCGGCAAGACCTTCCCCGGGGTCAAGGCGCTGGACGGTATCAGTTTCACTGCCCGGCCAGGGCAGGTCCATGCCCTGATGGGGGAAAACGGCGCCGGCAAATCGACCCTGCTCAAGATTCTCGGTGGCGCCTACAGCCCCAGCAGTGGCCATTTGCAGATCGGTGAGCAGACGATGCTCTTCAAGTGCGCAGCCGACAGCATTGCCTGCGGCGTGGCGGTCATCCACCAGGAGTTGCACCTGGTACCGGAAATGACCGTGGCGGAAAATCTGTTCCTCGGGCATTTGCCGAGCCGTTTTGGCGTGATCAACCGCAGTGCATTGCGCCAGCATGCATTGGCGTGTCTCAAGGGGCTGGCCGACGAGATCGACCCTGGGCAAAAGCTGGGTCGCCTGTCTCTGGGGCAACGGCAACTGGTGGAAATTGCCAAGGCCTTGTCCCGTGGTGCCCACGTGATTGCCTTCGATGAGCCGACCAGCAGCCTGTCGGCCCGGGAAATCGAGCGTTTGATGGCGATCATCGAGCGCCTGCGGAACGAGGGCAAAGTGGTGCTCTATGTTTCCCATCGCATGGAGGAAGTGTTCCGTATCTGCGATGCGGTGACGGTGTTCAAGGACGGTCGCTACGTGCGTACCTTTGAGGACATGAGCGCCCTGACCCATGATCAGTTGGTCACCTGCATGGTCGGTCGCGACATTCAGGACATTTACAATTACCGCCCTCGGACACGGGGCCAGGTGGCGCTCAAGGTCGATGGCCTGTTGGGGCCCGGGTTGCGCGAACCGGTGAGTTTCGAGGCCTGCAAGGGCGAGATTCTTGGCCTGTTCGGTCTGGTCGGCGCGGGGCGCACCGAGCTGTTGCGCCTGCTGGGCGGCCTTGAGCGGAGCACCGCCGGAAGCCTGCAACTGTGCGATGAGGCACTGCGCCTGCGCTCGCCACGCGACGCCATCGCCGCCGGTGTCCTGCTGTGCCCCGAAGACCGCAAGAAAGAGGGCATCATGCCGCTCTCCAGCGTTGCCGAGAACATCAACATCAGTGCCCGCAGTGCCCATTCCACCTTTGGCTGGCTGTTGCGTGACGGTTGGGAGAAGGGCAATGCCGAGAAGCAGATCAAGGCGCTGAAAGTCAAAACGCCCAGTCCGGCGCAGAAAATCCTCTACCTGTCGGGCGGCAATCAGCAGAAGGCCATTCTGGGTCGCTGGCTGTCGATGCCGATGAAAGTCCTGCTGCTCGACGAGCCGACGCGTGGCATCGATATCGGTGCAAAGGCCGAGATCTACCAGATCATCCATGACTTGGCCGCCAGCGGGGTTGCGGTGATTGTGGTGTCCAGCGACCTGATGGAAGTGATGGGCATTTCCGACCGCATCCTGGTGCTGTGCGAAGGCGCGATGCGTGGCGAAAAACGCCGTGAAGAGGCCAATGAATCCAACCTGCTGCAACTGGCTTTGCCGCGCCAACGCGCCGACGCCCTGGAGAATTGAGAGGTGAGCATGACAAGCCAAAACAATGCGTTGCCAACGACCCGCAAGCCCCTGGACCTGCGCAGCATTCTGGATAACTGGGCGATGCTGCTGGCAGCGGTGGGGATCTTCGTACTCTGCACCCTGCTGATCGACAACTTCCTGTCGCCATTGAACATGCGCGGCCTCGGCCTGGCGATTTCCACCACCGGTATTGCCGCGTGCACCATGTTGTATTGCCTGGCGTCCGGGCATTTCGACTTGTCGGTGGGCTCGGTGATCGCCTGTGCCGGGGTCGTTGCGGCGGTGGTGATGCGCGACACCGACAGCGTGTTTCTCGGTATCGCCGCAGCGCTGCTGATGGGGCTGGTGGTCGGATTGATCAACGGGATCGTGATTGCCAAGCTACGGGTCAACGCGCTGATCACCACGTTGGCGACCATGCAGATCGTGCGGGGGCTGGCCTATATCTTTGCCAACGGTAAGGCGGTTGGCGTGTCCCAGGATCAGTTTTTCGTCTACGGCAATGGCCAGTTGTTCGGTGTGCCGGTGCCGATCCTGATCACCATTGGCTGCTTCCTGTTTTTTGGCTGGCTGCTCAACTACACCACTTACGGCCGCAACACCATGGCCATTGGTGGTAACCAGGAAGCGGCGTTGCTGGCTGGGGTCAATGTCGACCGGACCAAGATCATCATCTTTGCCGTGCACGGTTTGATTGGCGCATTGGCCGGGGTGGTGCTGGCTTCGCGCATGACCTCGGGTCAGCCGATGATCGGTCAGGGTTTCGAACTGACGGTGATTTCCGCCTGCGTGCTCGGTGGGGTGTCGTTGAGCGGTGGGGTCGGCATGATTCGGCACGTTATTGCCGGGGTGCTGATTCTGGCGATCATCGAGAACGCAATGAACCTGAAGAACATCGACACGTTTTACCAGTACGTGATTCGCGGTTCGATCCTGTTGCTGGCTGTGGTGATCGACCGCCTGAAGCAACGCTGATTCCGACGGAGCCGGGGGCTCACTGCCCCCGCACGCTCCTTCGCGCCCACTGTGTTCACCGCGTGTCTTCTGCTCCCATGCCCACTTTGTTGCTCCCCATGCCCACCGCATTCACTGTGAGCTGTCGAGCCTTGGCGAGGCTCGACAGCTCCTACAGGTGATGGGTTATCGGTTTCAGTTGGCCGAGAACTTCAGGATGGTCTTCTGGGCATACGTCTGCCCCGGATCCAGCCGCGTTGTCGGGAAGCTCGGCTGGTTCGGCGAGTCGGGGTAGTGTTGGGTCTCCAGGGTGAACGCTCCCCAATGCGCATAGGTCTTGCCCGCCTTGCCCTTGACCGTGCCGTCGAGGAAGTTGCTGGTGTAGAACTGCACGCCGGGTTCGCTGGTGTAGAGCTGCAAGCGGCGACCGGACTGCGGGTCGCGCACGTCGGCGGCGAGTTTGCTTACGTCGCCCTTGGCATCCAGAACCCAGTTGTGGTCGAAACCGCCCTGTTTCGGCTCGGCGAATTTGAGCTGCGGGTGGTCGTCCTTGATGTGTTGACCGATGGCGGTCGGCTGCCGGAAATCAAAGGGTGTTCCCGTCACCGGAGCCAGTTCTCCGGTGGGGATCAAGGTGCTGTTGACGGGGGTGTACTGGCTGGCGTGCAAGGTCGCGAGCTGCTTGAGCACATCACCGTTACCGGCACCGGCGAGATTGAAGTAACTGTGGTTGGTGAGGTTCAACACCGTGGGCTGATCCGTGGAGGCCTTGTACTCGATGCGAAGCTCGTTGTTGTCGTTGAGGCTATAGGTGACCTCGACGTTGAGGTTGCCGGGAAAGCCCATTTCCCCCGCCTTAGACAGGTAACTCAACTTCACACCGACCGAATCCTTGCTTTTGACCGGCTGCGCTTTCCAGACCCGCTTGTCAAAACCCTGGGCACCGCCGTGCAACGCGTTGGGGCCGTCGTTAAGCGGTACCTGATAACGCTTGCCGTCCAGTTCGAACGCACCTTTGGCCAGGCGGTTACCGTAGCGACCGATGGTGGCGCCGAAGAAGGCGGTGCCGTTCTGGTAGCCCTGGACATCGTCAAAGCCCAGGACCACGTCTTCGAACTTGCCGTTTTTATCGGGCACTTTCAACGATTGCAGGATGCCGCCATAGGTAATGACCGTGGCCTGCAGACCATGGCTGTTGCGCAGCACATATTGTTCGATGGCGGTTCCATCCTGGGTCTTGCCAAAGGCCTTGTGTTCGCTGGACAGGCTACTCGCCTGGACGCCTTGACTGGCAATCATCAGGGAAAGACCGAGGCCGTAAAGCGGGTGTCGGGAGTGCAGCATGGTCGAACCTCTATTTATTGTTTGAGTTGAATAGTTCTACTAATTTGCGATATTTTGTCGTTACAGCCTTATATTTATAGTCTTTTATGTGGGGTTTTCAATATAAAATAAGACTAATTGAGCTGGCAGGTAAAATAATTCCTTGATACCCAAGCATCCTCCGAGCTCAACTGCCTGAAGCCAGGTGCCTACCGTGGAGTAATCGTCATATGAGTCATGAAACAGCCGCCGGCCCGCAGGCCGTTTACCCGGATCTGAAAAATAAAACCGTACTGATCTCCGGAGGCGCTTCAGGGATTGGTGAGGCCATGGTGTGTGCTTTTGCACGGCAGGGGGCCAAGGTCGCCTTTGTGGATATGGCCAAGAGCCAAGGTGAGCGACTAGTGGCCCGCCTGACGGCCGAGGGGCATCGTGTTGAATTCGCTCACTGTGACATCACTGACGAGATCGCCTATAGAGTGGCGATTGAAGGCTTTGCCCAGACACTGGGGCCGGTGACCGTCCTGGTGAACAATGCCGCCAACGATGTACGCCACACCTTGGATGAGGTGGACTCGGCGACCTTCGAGAAGCTGATTTCGGTCAATCTGAAGCATGCCTTTTTCGCCAGTCGGGCGGTGGTGCCGATGATGAAGGCTGCGGGAAAGGGCGCGATCATCAATCTGGGCTCCATCGGCTGGATGATGGCCTCCAGCGGCTACCCGGTTTACGCGGCCAGTAAAGCGGCGACCCATGGCATGACCCGGGGCTTGGCCCGTGAGTTGGGGCCTTGGGGGATCAGGGTCAACACCCTGGTGCCGGGTTGGGTGATGACCGAAAAGCAGCTCGCGCTCTGGGTGGATGATGCCGCCAGGGAACTGATCAGTCGCAGCCAATGCCTGCCCGGTAGCGTGGAACCGTTCCATATCGCGAACATGGCGCTTTTCCTGGCCTCCGAGGTGTCAGCCATGTGTTCGGCGCAGAACTTCATCGTCGATGGTGGTTGGGTATAAGGCACAAAGCATACAGCCGGTATCGTTGAGCGACGAAACCGGCTGAGCGAAAGCGCGGCACCTTCCACTTCAGGAAAGCGCCTTATCCCTTAGGATTTGAAGCGCCCTACCAAACCATTCAATTCAGCCGAAAGATCCGACAGTCGCCCCGAGTCTTGACGCGCCGAACTCGCCAGACTTTCGACCAGTCGCGCCTCGTCATAGATCTGCTGGATATGCCGGTTGATCTCTTCGGCCACGCTGTGCTGCTCTTCCGCCGCCGCCGAGATCTGCAGGTTCTGGTCGCGGATTTCGTTGACCGACAACTGGATGCCTTCGAAGCTGTCTCGGGCGTTCTCGATGGAGGAAACGCTGGCCCGCGAGAGGTCCAGGCAGCTTTCCATTTTCTGCGAAACCTCCTGGGTCTTGCTGCCCAGGGTATTGAGCAACTGGTCGATTTCGCCAGTGGAGTCCGAGGTGCGCTTGGCCAGCGCCCGCACTTCATCGGCCACCACGGCAAAGCCACGGCCCTGATCGCCCGCACGCGCGGCTTCGATCGCCGCGTTCAGTGCCAGCAGGTTGGTCTGCTCGGCGATGGCGCGGATGGTGCCGAGGATCTGGTTGATGCTGCGACTGCCCTCCTCCAACTCGATCATGGCCTGGGACGACTCGGTCAGGCGACTGCCGAGGCGATTGACGTTCTCGGTGGTCAGCTCGATCTGCTGCTTGCCCTCGGCCACTCGGCGATGCCCGCTCTCGGCGGAGCTGGCTGCCGTGCTGCACGAGCGGGCGACTTCGTTGGCGGTGGCGACCATTTCGTTGAATGCCGTGGATACCAGTTCCACCGCCTCACGCTGGCGCCCGGCCGCCTCGTTCATGTTGCCGGCCACTTCGCTGTTGGTCCGCGAAGCATCCTGCAGGTTGGTCGAAGCCGCGCCAATGTGCTGGATCAACTGGCGAATGGCGGCCAGGAACTTGTTGAACCAGCCAGCAAGCTCAGCGGTTTCATCCTTGCCCTGCACATCGAGATCGCGACGCAGATCGCCCTCACCCTCGGCAATCGACTGCAATCCAGTGCTGACCTGGCCGATCGGCTTGACGATCACCTTGGCGAACGCTGCGGCGAGCAAGGCGAAAAGCAAGGCCAGCACCACCACGATGCATGCCGTCAGGTAGGTCATGCGGGTAGCACCAGCCATGACTTCGTCGTACTTGATCAGGCCGATATAGCGCCAGCCAAGGCCCGGCGAAGTCCAGATATTGGCCATGTACCTGACCCCATCGATCTGCACTTCGGTGAAGCCCTGGCCGGTAGCGGCCAGCTTGGCATAGGGCTCACCCAAATCCTTGAGCTGCTTGAAACCGTGTGCGGCATCACGGGGGTCGACCAGGACCGTACCGTCTTCGACCAGCATCACGTAGCCGCTCTCGCCAAGCTTGATGCTCTTGACCAGCTCAGTGAGGTTTTTCAGCGAAACACTGACGACAAATACTCCCTTGGGTTTGCCGGAGGCATCGAGCATCGCCCTGGCACTCCCGACCAACGCCACCGCATCCTTGTCGTAGTAGTAGGCGGGAGTTCGCACCGACTTGCCCGGACTGGCCATGGCCGCCTTGTACCAGGGACGCACACGCGGATCGTAGTTGGCCAGTTGCGGATCATCCGGCCATTTGGCATAGGTGCCATCCTCCAGGCCGATGGACAGGATCGCCGCGGCCGGGTGCGTCGCGCCATAACGCGCAAAGGCATCGATGACCTGTTTCGCTGCCGGCGGCAACGGCCGGCTGGCGGCATCGGCGGTTTCGTAGTGTTTGAGGCTGTCAACCGAGGTGTATACAGGATCAGTAGCCATCTGATCGACGTTCTGCTGCGTGCCGTCGAAAAACTGCCGGATATTGCCGTCGATCTGGCGTATTTCACGGGTGCTGCCATCGATGAACTGATCGGACGCCTCGGTCCGGATATTCACCACGGATATCACGGCGACCAGGCTCACCGGGATGAAGGCCACCAGCACAAAGGCCAAGACGAGCTTGTTTTTGATTTTCATTGCGACGGTCACCATCCGGGGGAGTGAGATGCAAAAGAGCTGAGCCAGGGGGGGGGTTATGGCTCGTTGCTATTAAGCCTGTTTCGGCGGGGGAGTCAAAATCTTTATCGCTTTAATCGTGCACAATAAAATCAGAAATTGTCCCGATTTTTTGAGCAGGTCATCCATCTCTCATCAGTCCGGTCGGCCGCCCATTCTGGATACAGGCGACCGTCCTCAGGCATCAGGCCTTTTTCGTCTTCGGCAGCAAGACCGCCAACACACCGAACAGCGGCAGGAACGAGCACAGCGTATACACGTACTCGATACCCTGAATGTCCGCCAGATGCCCCAGCAATGCCGCGCCAATCCCACCGAAACCGAACATCAGGCCGAAGAACACCCCGGCGATCATGCCGACATTACCCGGCACCAGCTCCTGGGCAAACACCACAATCGCCGAGAACGCCGAAGCCAGGATAAAACCGATCACGATGCTGAGGACGGTGGTCCAGAACAGATCGACATAAGGCAGCGCCAGGGTGAATGGCGCCACACCGAGGATCGAAAACCAGATCACCGCCTTGCGTCCGATCTTGTCGCCGATGGGGCCGCCGGCAAAGGTTCCCGCCGCCACCGCACCAAGAAACAGGAACAGGTGCAGTTGCGAACTGGCCACCGACAGCTGGAATTTTTCGATCAGATAGAACGTGAAATAGCTGGTGAAACTGGCCATGTAGAAGTACTTGGAGAACACCAGCAGACCAAGCACCACCAAGGCTCTCAACACTCGCCCTTTGGACAGTCCGTGAGTAGCCTTTTGGCCCTGCTTGAGCTTGAGCAGGTTCAGGTGAGCGCGGTACCAGCGGCTGATGCCGTAAAGCACGCCCAAGGCAAACAGGGCGAACAAGCCGAACCAGGCGACGTGGCCCTGGCCGAACGGAATGATGATCGCCGCCGCCAGCAACGGGCCGAAGGCCGAACCGGCGTTACCGCCTACCTGAAAGGACGACTGTGCCAGCCCGTAGCGCCCGCCCGAGGCCAGCCGCGCCACACGCGAAGCTTCCGGGTGAAAGGTCGACGAGCCTACGCCGATCAGCGCCGAGGCCAGCAGAATCAAGGGGAAGCTGCCAACCTGGGACAGCATGAGGATACCGATCAGCGTACAGATCATCCCCGCCGGCAGCAGCAACGGTTTGGGATGCCGGTCGGTGTAGAAGCCGACCCACGGCTGCAGCAGCGATGCGGTCACCTGGAATGTCAGGGTAATCAGCCCGACCTGGGTAAAGGTCAGTCCGTAGTTGGCCTTGAGCATCGGATAAATCGACGGCAGGACCGACTGGATCAGGTCGTTGATCAGGTGAGCCAGCGCCACGGCGCCGATGATACGCATCACCAAAGGGCTGGCTTGCGCAGGCGCCGACGCCAGGGTCGGGCCGGAAGAGGTTTCAGTGAGTGCCATGAGGTATTCCGGGATGCGGATGGATGCACAGTTGCAGGTGCGTCAATGTGCCATTTTTTAGTGCAACAAGACCAGATACTTGTTGAGCTAACGATCAGTCCCATCCGACGAATGATCCTTGATAGCTCTTTGCTACTGGTCTGAATCTTGCGTACCTTGATTCCTACAGCGCGTCTCCTTACAAAGGGCCGCGAGAATGGGAAGATTCGCTACAGCGGCCGGCTGATAACGCCCTCACTGGCGAGCTTTCCGAGGTCTTTAACGACGGCATCCATCATGACCTACCCGTCATGACTGCACTTGAATGGTGCTGGATGCCTAGAGGAGTGGTCGGTAATGCACGCTTTTTTATCACCCGGAATGCGACTGCTCGGACGATTCGGTTTTGCCCGCAAATTTCAGGTGCTGTTCCTGCTGTTTATCGTCCCGCTGATGGCTAGCCTGTACATGATCGGCCAGGATTACCGGGGCAAACTGGCGCTGATCGGCGAGGAACGGGCCGGCGTCCGCCAGTTGCTGGCCCTGGACACCCTCGACAATCTGCTCGCCGCCCAGCGCGACCGGGCCGCCCGCTGGAAAGCCACGGAAACCAATCGCCAGCCGACCCCCGCCACCATCGCTGCCATGGCCCTGCTGGACAAGGCCCAGCCGGACATCAACCAGGCCCTCGAACAATTGGGCCAGACGCTGCAACACGAAGGTGCCGACGCCGAAACCCTGAAGCGTTACCAGGCCCTGCAAGCCACCCTCTCCGGCCTCGACTCGGCCAGCTTGAGCAAGGTCGGCTGGTGGCCCGACGGCTATGATCGTTTCACCGCCGCGCTGAGCGCCCTGCAAAACCTGCGGGAGCAGATCGCCATGGACAGCCGGCTGATCCTGGCTTCCTGGATGGAAACCTACCTGCTGACCCAGATTTCCACTCAACACGCTCCGGACCTGATCGAACGGGTCGGTCGCCTGGCCAGCGTCGGTCAGGCTTCGGTGGTCTCCGGCCAGTTCAGCCTGCAAAGCCGCCTGCAACTCAAGGACCTGCGCAGCCGCATTGGCGACGCCCGCGACCAACTGATCAAAACCGGCGCCCAATTGGAGACCCGCCTGCCGCCCGCACAGCAGGACTGGGCAGGACGCTACCAGGAAAGCCTCAAACATCTGGATGAAGGCCTCAAGTCCCTGGACGACGGCATGTTCGGTGGTAGCATCACGTTCAAGCCCGAAGGTTTCGAACAGACCCTCGACACCCTGCTCGATCAATTGGCCAACCTGCGCCAGGCCTCTCTGAACACCCTCGACAGCCGCCTGGACTACTACCACGGCTCGGCCATTCGCCAGTTCAGCCTGGTGGCGGCGATCTTCGGCTGCCTGCTGCTGGCCGCCCTGTACCTGTTCATCTGCCTGCAGGCGTCGATCCGGCGCAGCGCCAGCGGTATCACTCTGCTGGCCGAATCGCTGCGTGACGGCAACCTGTGCCTGCAAGTGCCGGTGGAGGGCCGCGACGAGCTGGCCATCATCAGCACCGCACTGAACGTCGCAGTGGTGCAACTGCGTACCAGCCTGCAAGGCGTCGATCACGAAACCCTGCAACTGAGCGACGCCGTGCGTGCGCTCAACAGCCACTCCAGCGGCGCACTCAACGAGGTCGAGGCACAGCAGCAACAGATCAGCCAGATCGCGGCAGCGGCCACGCAACTGGCGGCCACATCCCAAGGTGTCGCCCAGAGTTGCGAACAGGCTTCCGGCAGCGCCCAGAACACCCGGCGCATTGCCTCGGACAGCAGTCGCGACAGCCAGCGCACCACCGCCAGCATCCAGCAACTCAACCAGCGCCTGAACGAAACCGCCACGGCGTTGGGCCGGGTCAGCGAACAGGGCCAGCAGATCCAGTTGGTGGTCGATACCATCCGCGGCGTGGCCGAACAGACCAACCTGCTCGCCCTCAACGCCGCCATCGAAGCGGCGCGGGCAGGAGAACAGGGGCGCGGCTTTGCGGTGGTGGCGGACGAAGTACGCAGCCTGTCGCAGCGGACCCAGAGTTCCACCGCGCAGATCGCCAGCACCGTCGACAGCCTGCGCACTACCGTGAGCCAAGCGGTGACGCTGATGGAAGCGGCCTGCATCCAGGCGCAAACCGACGCCGAATCGGTGACCGGTTTGGGCCAGCGTCTGGTGGAAATCGCCAGCGCGGTGCAGAGCGTCACCGACACCCTGGCACAGATCGCCACGGCGGTGGATGAGCAAGCCAGCACCGCAGACGAGGTCAGCGGCAATATCCAGCAGGTCGATCAGGCCGCGGTACGCTTGCTCGAAGGCGCGCGTGCGGTGAACCGCGCGGCGGACACCCTGAGCGAAGGCAGCAAGGCCCTGAGCGACAATACCGGACGCTTCCGCCTGAACTGAGACGAACAACGCCCACGGTTTTCGCGGTTGGGCGTTAAGTTTTTGATAGCGTAGAGAAAATTTTCAGATATTTGCTTGACACATCATCGCTCTCAGCGAATAATGCGCGCCACTTGGCTACATAGCTCAGTTGGTTAGAGCATAGCATTCATAATGCTGGGGTCCGGGGTTCAAGTCCCTGTGTAGCCACCAAGTACCGATGCATAGATGTCTACAGCAGTCTATGAATCACCTCAAGAAGCCCGCCTAGTGCGGGCTTTCTTGTTTCTGGCTGTATCTTCTTGTACCCCCCATACCTAGCCTGCGTGCATCCTTTTGAAATAATTGAGCTGAGGGGATACAAGCCGTGAAAAGCTCCGAAACCAAGCGCCGCCCCTCTCCGACACGGTCCAGCGCCGGGCTTTTCGTATCTGCCCTAACCCAGTCGCCTCATCGATAATTCCATCTTACCCATAAGGTCTCTCTGCTCTCTCAGCGAGAGCACCAACCTGGCTATGGATCTGCTGGTAGAAAGCTCGGACAAAGGCATGTTTGCTACATACAGCTCGATATCGCCTGATGCGGGATTGATGAGCTTCACCGAGAAGCTGTCATTCGCACCGATGATACATTCGCACCTCGAGGGTAAAAACGCTGTTTCAAGAACTCGCTGGATATCTGGTTTTGAATGCATCGTGCGTCCTCCGCTGCCCAATAGTTTCAACAAGAATAGACAGCCCTACGCCGATTGGTTGCAGATCCATGCCCGTCCTGGCGCCGTTTTTTTCGTTCCAAGCCTGCGGCATCGGCGTGGTTCCGCTCAGAGACAAGTTCCAGGCGACACTCAATTACCCCCAACGTAACTGAATCAGCACCACCCGCCGGCCCATGAAGCCCTGCCGTTCCTCGATGCCATAGGGCACGAACCCGAACGTCGGATAGAACAACAGCCCCGCCAGGTTCTGGTTGAAACAGGACAGGCGCACATCGGCAATCCGGATCATCCTGGGGTAAAGCGCGCCCCCCTTTACCTCAGCGGCTGTTGTTCAACCCACGCCGTGCTTCGTGCCGCTCCAGCGCCAGCTCGATCAGGCGGCTGACCAGTTCGCTGTAGGTCATCCCCGCCGCCTGCCACAGCTTGGGATACATGCTGATGCGGGTGAAGCCCGGCAGTGAGTTGACCTCGTTGATCAGCACTTCGCCGCTGTCGGTGAGGAACACATCGACACGAGCAAGGCCCGAGCAGCCGAGGACCTGGAACGCTTCGAGCGCGACGCTGCGGATGCGCTCACTGGCCTCCTCGCTGATAGCCGCCGGCACCACCACTTCGGCGGCCTCGGCATCGATGTATTTGCTGTCGTAGGAGTAGAAACCACTGCGCACGACGATTTCACCGCAGCCACTGGCGACCGGCTGGTCGTTGCCCAGAATCGCGCACTCGATCTCCCGGCCGCTGACCGCCGATTCCACCAGCACCTTGTCGTCGAAGCCCAGGGCCAGCGCCATGGCCGCCTGGAACTGCTCGGCGTTCTCGACCTTGCTCACCCCCACCGACGACCCCTGGTTCGCCGGCTTGATGAACAGCGGCAGACCGAGCTTCGCCCGTGCCTGCTCGAAATCCAGTCGCGCGGCGGTGGCGCGGGTGACGGTAAGGAACGGCGTGACCGCCAGGCCCGCGTCACGCAGCAGGCGCTTGCTGATGTCCTTGTCCATGCACACCGCCGAACCCAGCACGTCGGAGCCGACAAACGGCAGGCCCGCCATGCGCAACAGGCCCTGCAGGCAGCCGTCTTCGCCGAGGGTGCCGTGGACGATCGGGAAGATCACGTCGACCTGGTCCAGCAAATTCTGGCTACCGGTCTCGACCAACTGCTGGCCAGCCTTGCCCGGCACCACCGCCAGCTCGCGGTTGGACTGGTTCAACGCGATCAGCGTCGGGTTCTCGGCATTGAGCAGGAAGTCGGAACTGTCGTTGAGGTGCCAACGGCCCTGCTTGTCGATACCGACGAGCACTGGCTCGAAGCGCTCGCGGTCCAGTGCATCGACCACGTTTTTTGCCGATTGCAGCGACACCTCATGCTCCGCGCCCAGCCCACCGAAAATAATCCCGACTCGCAACTTGCCCATCATCCAGCCTCGTTTCCAAAATTCGTTGGCGGGAGCCTCCTCCCTACTGTGCGCAGCCTATTCGCAAGCCGCGAAATTCGCATCCCCAAAATCGCCGATCCGGTTATGCTGCCGACATTCGAGTGCCACGCGGAGCAGCCCCAGTGAGTGAGTACGCCAGCAACCTCAGCCAGATCCCGGGGATCCGCCACGGCTTCCTCAACCAGGCCAACGAGGGGCTGCCGGACGGGGTGTTCACCTGCAAGCAGATCCACAGTGCGACGCTGATCGAAGCACCGGACAACCTGCCCGCCGGCTCGCTGCAAGGCGACGCGGTGTACACCGATGGCCCACGGCCGATCGCCGTGATTACCGCCGACTGTCTACCCTTGCTGGTGGCTGCCGAGGACGGCTCGCTGGTGGCGGCGATCCATGGGGGCTGGAAAGGCCTGCGCGGCGGCATCATCGGCAATGCCATCGCGCGCTTCGAGGCGCTGGAGATTCCCCGGCAGTCCCTGCGTATTGCCATCGGCCCATCGATCCGGCCCTGTTGCTACGAGGTCAGCCAGGCGTTCGTCAGCGAATTGCAGGAGAACCAGGGGCAGCTCTGGGCCGACGGCGCGCCGCCCTGGACGCGCCGGCAGCCGGTACCACTGTCGCCGCCCCAGCTTGCACCGCCAGCACCGAGACAAACAGACAGCTTCTGGTTCGACCTGCAAGGTTATGCACAACGGCTGCTGCGGGCCGCGGGAATTGCCGACTGGCAGGTGGAAACAAGCCCGGTATGCACCTACTGCTCGTCCCCCGCGTTCTCCAGCTACCGACGTCGAACCCATGAGACCGACCCGAACAAGACCTTCCAGTATTCCTGGATCAGCCGAAGATGAGTCTGCCATCACCACGCCCGGGGCTCGGCACCGGGCGTCTTTCTTCACACGAATGGGAACAGCTCGGCTTAACCGGCCAGCAGCACGCTCAGATCCAGATGCCCATCCTTCACCGGCGGGCACCAGTAGTAGCCACCGGTGATCGGCCGACTGAAGCGGTAGAGGGCGTCGGTAATGCCGTCTTCCTGTCCGCTCATGCGCCGTAACTGGGCTTCGAAGGCATCGAGGGTGCAACCGAACGCGGTGAACATCAGACCAGCGCCCTGCTCGTTCGACCATGGCATGGAACGGCGCACGACGAACGCCTCGGGGGCGAAGCTTTCCTGGGCGGTGCGCTTGACGTGGGCCGACTCCGGCGCATCGTCCAGCTCTTCGTTGTCACTTTTGCGACGGCCCATGATGTTGTCCTGCTCATGGGAAGGCAGGGCGGCAAAACCATCCAGGTCGTGCTGCCACTGCTGAATCGCGACAAAGCTGCCACCGCGCAGGCCAGCGACGTCGCCTGAAACGATCCCGGCCTCGAGGGCCGCTTCGTCCACCGGGTTCTCGGTGCCGTCCTCATAGCCGGTCAGGTCGTGGCCGGTCTTGTGACGGAAGGCCTCGGTCATCTGCACCCGCTTCAACGCTGGCGCCAGCGCCAGTTCCAGCTCACGACTGCGGTGCAGCAGCTCGCCGCGGTCCTCGCCATGCAGCCAGCACCAAAGCGCCTGCTGGGTCGAAGGGTTGTCCACGCCCGGGCCACTGACCACCGGGAATGTCCGCAATCCCTCGACCCGCGCCCCCAGGGCCTGAACCAGCGACTCGCCAAAACCGACCACGGCGTTTTTCCCATCCACCAGCCGAACCAGGTTGTCGAGCGCAGCCGGCAGGGCCGCAGCGGATTCCAGGGCGAAAAACAGATGGCGTGCCTGCAGGGGCACAGGCTTGGCGAGGATGCCGGGCTGGTAGTGACTCATGGGAACTCCTTTGGGAAAGGCACAAGTTTACCTGTGTTGCACCAACCGCGCTTGCGTGGAAGCGCCGACTTGATCGTGATTTCTCCTACGGCAAATGCCGACATCGCCCGCTCATCACACAAACAGATCCCATTCATAAATATAGGCAATTTGCCTATATTTTTTTCCATGAAATCCGTATTCTTCGAAACATCAAACTTCACCGCCACCCTAGGTCATTACCTTGCGGATGACGAATATCGACAACTTCAGTTGGAGATGCAGACCAACCCTCAAGTCGGGGACCTGATGCCCCGAACAGGCGGTTTTCGCAAAATGCGCTGGCCCGACTCACGTCGGCACAAGGGTAAACGTGGCGGATTGCGAATCATCTATTACTGGCTACTGAGCAGCGGCCAGTTCTGGATGTTTGCCATCTACGACAAAGACGAACTTGAAAACCTGACATCGGATCAGGAAAACATGCTCAAAGCAGCAATCGAGGCTGAGTTGAAGCAACGAGGTAAAGCATGAAAAAACGCGATCTGTTTACCGAGCTGATGCAGGGCGTGACAGAGATGGCTGAGCACCGCGAAGGCAAGATTACCCTGCGCCGTTACGAGTTGGAGGCCCTGCCGCCGCCAATGGTTACAGCAGAGGAAATCGTGGCGCTGCGGGAGAAACTCCATATGTCGCAGCCCGTTTTCGCCAACCGGATTCGAACCAGCCCCGATACCCTCAAGAACTGGGAACAGGCCAAGTCCAGACCCAACGCACAGGCTGCCTTGCTGATAAAACTCGTGGAGCGCTTCCCTGACATGATTGAGCGCCTGAGAGCCGTGTGATTTGATGCATGCCGGGGTTGATCGGCCCCACCCACCCTTATCAGGAAGATAACGATGCCGCACTCAAGACACGAACGCTTTGCCCAGATCGCCGATCAACTCGGCCACAGCTTCGACGGTGAAATGAAAATTGGCGGCAATTATGTGCCGGCAGTGCAGAACGATCTCGAAATCTACGTCAGTGGGCAGATTCCGCGGGTCGACAACACGGTGATGGTGACCGGCCGCGTCGGTGCGCAGACCAGCCTGGAACAGGCCCGGCACGGCGCCCGGATCAGCACCATGCGCGCCCTGGCCATTCTGCGGCAGATGCTCGATGGCGACCTGGAACGGATCCGGAAGATCCTGCGCATCAATGTCTACGTACAGAGCGCCGAAGACTTCACCCAACAGAGCGAAGTCGCCGACGGTGCTTCAGAGGTGCTCTACAGCGTCTTCGGCGAAGCCGGGGTACACACGCGGACCTCGGTCGGCGTATTCCAACTGCCGAAAAACGCTTCGGTCGAGATCGACATGACCGTGGCGCTCAAGCCATAGGAAGAAAACGCCACGTTGGCGGCTCAACCGCCAACTGGCCTGGACGCCGGCCTCAGGTGCTCAACTGGTTGGCGAACTGCCCGACCGCATTGACCACCCGCTGGGCGCCGTCCTGGATCTCGACGATCACCGTACCGGCCTCGGCCGCCAGCGCCAAGCCTTCCTCGGCCTGGGTCTTGCCACTGTTCATCAGCGATACCGCATCGCGGGCCATGTCCTGGTTCTGGCGCACCACCGTGACAATCTCATCGGTCGCCTGGCTGGTTCGCGAGGCCAGTTGACGGACCTCATCGGCCACCACCGCAAAACCGCGTCCCTGCTCACCGGCACGCGCCGCCTCGATGGCCGCGTTCAGTGCCAGCAGGTTGGTCTGCTCGGCAATCGCGCTGATGGTCTTGACGATGGCACCGATCACTTGCGACTGAGCGTTGAGCGCCTCGATCCCCTCGCCAGCATGCTGCATGTGCTGGGCCAGATCGCGCATCACCTCGACCGCCTGGGTTACGACGGTGGTGCCACGCTGGGCGCTGGAGTCAGTCTGCAACGACGTGCTGTAGGCGATATTCGCCGCCTCGGCCACGGCCTGTTCCTGATTCACCTGGTCGGTGATCACGGTGGCGAACTTCACCACCTTGTACAGCCGCTCGTTGGAATCGAGCACCGGATTGTAGGAGGCCTCTAGCCAGACCACACGACCATGACTGTCCACACGTTTGAACCGTCCGGCGATGAACTCGCCTGCGTTCAGGCGCTTCCAGAACACCTGGTACTCGGCGCTATGCACTTCAGCCGGATCGCAGAAAATACTGTGATGCTTGCCCTTGATCTGCGCCAGGCTGTAGCCCATGCCATTGAGGAAGCGGTCATTGGCGGTCAGCACATCACCGGCCAGGTTGAATTCGATGACGGCAGTGGAACGCAGTAATGCACCGATCAGGTTTTCGTGTTCGCGTGAGTTCTCGATGGTGCGGGTCAGGTCGTTGGAACAGATCGAGATATGTTTGACCCGGCCGTCGGCACCACGGACCGGCTGGACAATAGAACGCAGCCAGGCCTCCTCGCCCGTGCCCCGTAACAGACGCACTGCTCCGCTGAAATGTTCGGCGCGAGTCAGGGCATTCTTGAAGCGCTGGTGAAATTCCGAGTTTTTCAGGTACGCCGGCACGAACTCATCGATATGACGCCCCACCAGAGCATTGCTCTGATAGCGCATCTCCTGAGTAAAGTTATGGTTGACTGACTGGATACGGCCATCGGCGTCCAGAATGAGCACCAGCATTTCCTGCTCAAGGCTCTCCCTGACCTGCTGGAGACTGGACAATTCCTCGCGAAGAGCCGACAGCTCCTGCTTCAAGCGTTTGTTGAACATGCTGTACACCAATGCAGAGATGAAATTCAGCTATCGCCCTTGCCATCGGCTATCAGGTTTTTTTCTGAAGGACTATTCCGAGTTAATGGCTGCGAGCAACCGCTCGGCTGATCGATGGAATTTTTCCAACACCAGCGACTCACTCTCAGAACAACAGGGAGGAGTTTCAGATCCATGAGCACGGCAAAGCTATTCGTTATTGATTACACACTGCACGGCACCCGCAAGTCCTTCATTATCCGCAGCGAGCGCATGGACAACGCCGAGGCTTGGCACTGGGCCAGTTGCGACGCTGGCGTCGGCCGGATCGGCAGGTTCGGGCGTGAACAGGTGAAAAAGACCAGCCAACCGATTGCCGAGAAGTTCGGCATCGAGGCAGTCAGTTGGCGTCAGGCCTGATGAGGCTCAGGCTATCGAGTTCCACCAGCGTGAAACAACCACTGCCCCACCCCGCCGTGTCGATGTGATAGACGTTGCCCAGCACGGTGGGCTGGCGTTGCGCAGTGTGTCCGACCATCATCGCCCGCACCTCGCGAATACCGCTGACGTCATGGCTTTTCAAGCGGGTACGTGACCATTGGCAGACCGTCTCGACCGCAATCTGCACCTCGCTGTGGCCCAGCAGGTAGTCACGCAAGTCACTCCATGCCGCAAAAGGACTGTCGGCATGGACCATCCCCACCAGTCCGAGTCGGGTCTCGACCTCCAGCGCAATCGGCAGTTGTGCAAAGCGTGTGGCGAACAGGCGCTGTTGCTCCGCACTGCTGTCGATAAACCAACCGCCGCCACTGGCGCGGTACAGGTCGAGATCGGGTACCAGGCCCTGCACATGCTGGATCGCCAGCGCTTCGTGGTTGCCCTGGACCGCCGCGAACCATGGCCGCGCCAGCCACTCCAGAGCCTGCTCGCTCTGTGGGCCACGATCGACCAGGTCACCGACGCTGAACAGGCGGTCACACTCGGGATTGAAATCCAGCCGATCCAGCGCTACCTGCAATCGAGAAAAATGCCCATGGATATCACCCACGGCGAAATCCCGGCCACGGGTGTTGAGCGGATAGTGTGCAAATCCAGCCATGCCCCGTTCCTCCTGTGCCAGTAGAACAACGCCGAAATCAGTAGCGACTTCGCGACCTCATCGTTTGAGTAAAACCGATGTCCGCCGGCTCATTCCGGTTTGAGCAACGCCTCATAGTCCGGGCTGATCTCCGCGAGAATCATCAACGCCGCCGCCCCCAACGCCACCGCATCGTGTCCGGCGGTGCCAAGCTGGATGCGTGGGTATTCACGATCCGAGCGGCTGCTGATGGAGCGATGCAACGGTTCCAGCCGAGCCACCAGCCGGGCCAGGATCGCCTCCGGGAGGAAACCGCTGATCAGGATAGTCTGTGGATCGAGCAACGATTCAAGGATGTTGATCGCCTGGCGCAATGCCGGTGCGGCTTCGTCCAGCCAGGAGTCGACACCGGCCTTGAAACGCGGATCGTCGATACTCCAGGCCGCCAGGTCCTGGTCGCCGGATTGTCCCAGGTGCTCCAGCAATGCGGCAATCGAGATATAGCGCTCAAGACAGCCCTGATTGCCGCAATGGCAAGCCTTGCCACCGGGCACCACCGTCATGTGGCCGATTTCCCCGGCGTTGTGCCAGTGCCCGGAATACAAGCGGTTACCCAGGTACAGGCCCGCCCCGAGGCCGCTGCCGATAAACAGGTGGACGAAGTGGTGCAGGTCACTGGCAATCCCGTACAGCCGTTCGCCCATGGTCGCCGCCGTGGCGTCGTTCTCGATCAGTACCGGCAAGCCGACGGCCTGCTGCAGGCGCGTCGGAATCTGCGGGTCATCCCAGCCGGACATGGCCGTCGGCCCCACCGAGGTCATGCCTTCGACGCTGAACGGCCCGGGCAGCGCCACTCCCACCCCGAGAAAACGCCCATCAGGGCGCAGCGCCCGAAACTGCCGCACGGTATCGAGCAACAGTGGCAGCGCGTCGTCGAAGCTCGGATAGCTGACCGCGAGGGTGACCTGGGCCTGAGCGTCGCCCAGCAGGTCGAGCAGCACGCCGATGATCGAATGCTGCTCGACATGAAAGCCGATGGAGTAACCGCCCTGCGGGTTGATCGACAACGGTACCGGCGGCTGGCCACGACCGATCTTCTCGGCGGCATGCACCCGCAGCACGCCCTCTTCCTGCAGTTCGGTGACGATGTTCGAAACCGTCTGCGCCGTCAGCGAAGTCAGCCGTGTGAGGTCCGCGCGGGTCAGACGCCCGCCCAGGCGAATCGCTTCGAGAATCACCCGGCGGTTGTGCAGGCGGGCGTGTTCGGCGTTGGTACCGGTGGTGACCGTACGGGTGTGCTGTGGATTTTTCATGGGCCGATGATGGTTGTCGCCAATTAATTAAATCAAGTTGAATTAATATTCGTGACGTGTTTTTCTACACATCGATCGGTCGCAGTCGCTTCATGGGCGACCATCCCCATAACAATAACGATACCGAGTCGATGGAAGCCCTCGCCGGCGCGCAGCACCCTTGCCACCTGCCCTCCACCTCCCGTCACTCGCATAAGAGGTCGTCACAGCATGAGCACAAGAACTCCCACCGGGCAGGGTTCGTCCGGCATCAAGCGCAAGATCGGTCTGTTTCCCGCCACGGCCCTGAACATGAGCCAGATGTGCGGCGTGGGTCCCTTTATTACCATTCCCACCATGATCGTCATCATGGGCGGTCCGCAGGCTTACCTCGGCTGGATCCTCGGTGCCTTACTGGCGCTGTGCGACGGCCTGGTCTGGGCCGAACTCGGTGCTTCGCTGCCCGGCGCTGGCGGGACCTACGTTTACCTGCGCGAAGCCTTCGGCAAACGTACCGGCAAGCTATTGCCCTTCCTGTTCGTGTGGACCGCGATGCTGTTCATCCCGCTGATCATGTCCACCGGGATCATCGGCTTCGTGCAATACCTCACCTGGTTCTGGCCGGACATGAGCCAGACCGCCGGCAACCTGGTCGGCCTGGTGCTGATCTGGGGCATCATCTTCATGCTCTGGCGCAAGATCGAGTCGATTGCCCGTTTGAGCATCGCGCTTTGGGTGATCATGCTGATCAGTATCGGCGCGCTGATTGTCGCAGCCCTCAGCCACTTCCATGCCGACCTGGCCTTCAGCTTCCCGGAAGGGGCGTTCAACCTCGGTGACAGCAGCTTCTGGTTCGGCATGGCCGGCGGCCTGACCATCGGCATTTACGATTACCTGGGCTATAACACCTCGGCCTATCTGGCCGGTGAAGTGGAACAGCCGGGCCGGGTGATTCCCAAGTCGATCGTGCTGTCGATCGTCGGCATCCTCGCGGTCTACCTGCTGATGCAGGTCGGTGTGTTGGGTGTGGTCGACTGGCACCGCATGCTCGACCCGGACTCGGCGGCCTACAAGTCCGTGGCCTCGGTGGTGCTGAGCGAAACCTGGGGCAGCACCGCCGCCGGCGTGGTCACCGTGTTGATCCTGATCACCGCCGTCGCCTCGGTATTCGCCGGTTTGCTGGGCGGTTCGCGGGTGCCGTTCGAAGCGGCGAAGGACAACGTATTCTTCAATGCCTTCAGCGTCACTCACGCCAAGCATGACTTCCCCGTCTACGGCATCCTGAGCATGGGCGTGCTGACCTCGGTCGGCTTCATGATCGGCCGTCTCACCGACCTCACCACGCTGATCCAGTTGCTGACCACGGTGATGATCCTGGTGCAGTCGGTGGCCCAGATCATTTCGCTGTTCGTGCTACGCAAGACCAAGCCGCACCTTGAGCGTCCCTACAAGATGTGGCTGTACCCGATCCCGGCGGTCATCGCGCTGGTGGGTTGGATCTATATCTACTTAGCTTCCAACCACAACGCCCCCGGCGCCTACCCGATCCAATGGTCGCTGGTATGGGTCGCCGCAGGTTGCGTGGCCTATCTGTTCTGGGCACGGGCACACCGGCTCTGGCCTTTCAACAAGAAGTGATAGCAACGATGTTCGAGCCGTTGAATACCCCGGGCGCCAAGGCGCCCACCCAAGGCGTGCTGCTGGCGATCGATGTGGGCGGTACCAAGACCCAGGTCGCCTGTTATGACCCGTCGAGCCAACACCTGAGTACCCGCAGGCTGGCAACCCACGCCGCTGGCCTGCGGGGCAAGTCCGCGCTGGAGCGCATCCTTCAGGCCGCCCGTGAGTGTGCCGCCGACTTTGGCGATGTGCCGGTAGCCAGCGTGGCCGCCGTGTTTCCCGGCGTGGTGCGCGACAGCCGGCTGTTGATGGCGCCGAATACGCCTGGGTTCGAAGCGCTCGACCTGCCGGCACTGCTCGGCAGCGGCCTTGGCACCGAAGCGGTGATGCTCGACAACGATGTCAAGGCCGGGGCCCTGGCGGAAGCGCGCTGGGGTTCGCTGGTGGGGATCGACGATGCGATCTACCTCAACCTCGGCACCGGGCTCGCCGCCGCCGCCATTGCCAACGGTCGTCTGATTCGTGGCCATAACGGCGCGGCCATGGAGATCGGCTACATGCTGGAGCCTTTTCTCGACCCGCTACGCGCCGATCAGTGGCGAACCCACGAAAAAGGCGCGGCGCCCCTGGAGGAGTTCTTCTCGGGCACCGCCCTGACCCAACTGGCCAACGAAATGCTCGGCCATGGGCACCACGCCCTGGACCTCTTCACCAGCGCCGACCGCGCCGTGCGCCAGGCCCTGGAGCAGCGCATCGCCGGCATGGCGGTACAGGTGGCCAACCTCGCGGTGGCGCTGGATGTCAGCCGCATCGCAATTGGCGGCGGCCTGTTTCACCAGGCGTCGACCCTGGCCCCGGTGCTCGAACAACTGATTCGTCAGGCGGTACCCTTTCCACCGCAGATCGTCGCCGCCCATTTCACCCATGATGCGCCGCTCTGGGGCGCGCTGAGCATGGCCATGGACGCCGCCGGGTTGAGTTTCATTCCCGGCGACCTTCTTTCCCTACCCGACAGCCCGCGTGGCTGAAACACTCAGGTAACGCTGTTATGTCGCTGATGCGCCAAGAAACCCTGTCGATTCCTGCCGTCGTGCAACACATGCTCGACCAGGACAGCGCGATCAATTCACTCGCCGACCAACTGGCCGCCGACTTGCCGGAGCTGATCATCAGTGTCGCCCGTGGCAGCTCGGATCACGCCGCCGCCTTCTTCGGCTACGCCATGATGAGCCAGTTGGGCATTCCCTGGCTGTCGATCCCGCTATCGCTGGTCAGCCTGCAACAACCACCGCTGCGCCTGAAGAAATGCTGGGTGGCGGCCCTGTCCCAATCAGGCAAGAGCCCGGACCTGATCGCCAGCGCCGCCTACCTCAAGCAACGGGGCGCCAGCGTCGCGGCCTTCGTCAACACTGCCGACTCGCCACTGGCCGCCGCCAGTGATGCCGAGGTGCTGTTGCCGGCCGGCCTGGAACAGAGCGTGGCGGCGACCAAGAGTTACGTCGCCATGCTGATGGCCGGCGTGCAGACCGTCGCGGCCCTGGGCGCCCGGCAAGGCAACGACAGCGGTTTGCGCGAAGCCCTGCAAAGCCTGCCTGCCGCCCTCGCCAAGGTAGCCAGGGAAGAGTGGTCACTGGCTCTGAACGTCTTGCAGTCTGTCGACAAGATGATCGTCATCGGCCGCGGCCCGGCGCTGCCGATTGCCCAGGAAGCCGCGCTGAAACTCAAGGAAACGTCGGGCATCCAGGCCGAAGCCTTTTCCAGCGCCGAAGTGCGCCACGGGCCGATGGAAATCATCGAGGCCGGTTATCCGGTGCTGGTGTTCGCCCCCTCCGGACCTGAGCAGGCCGGCACCCTGGCCTTCGCCGACGATATGCGCCTGCGCGGGGCCCAGGTCATGGTGGTCGCACCGCGCGGCACACCCGGCGTGGAGTTGCCCAGCGTTGCCACGGCCCATCCGTTGCTGGAGCCGTTCACCATGATCCAGGGCTTCTATCTGATGGCGGCAAAACTGGCCGAGTTACGCGGGCGCAATCCGGATCAGCCGCGCTTTCTGAAGAAAGTCACGGAAACGCGCTGAGTTGGCTTGAAGTGATCGTCAAGGTTCAGTGCCCGATACAGGGTTGCGAATCGGCGCTCATCGCGATCCGCCCGCCAAAAAACAGTGCCGTCAGCACCCCGACCGTCCCCATCACCAGGCAATAACCCACGCAAACCCAGGGGCTCCAGGGCATCAGGCCAATCAGCAGCAACGGCGTGGTACTCGCCCAGAGCGCGTAGGCAATATTGTAGGTAAACGAAATGCCGGACACGCGAATCCGGCTCGGAAACAACCCGACCATCACCGACGGCACTGCGCCGACCACGCCACAGGCCAGCCCGGCCACGGCATAGGCCAGGTTGATCCAGGCTCCGCCTGTGATCAGGCAGGCATACAACAGGCCGATCCCCACCGGCAGCAGCAGGCTGTAGAGCAGCACCGCGCGCCAGGCGCCGATACGATCCACAAGCAGGCCGGCGAGTACACAACCGATATTCAGGAACACGATACCGAGGCTGCTCAGGGCAAAAGTATGGCTGGTACTCATGCCGAAGCTTTTCTGCATCACGGTCGGCGTAATCACCACCAACACCACCACCGCCGACGTGAGCACGCAGGTCAGCAGCATCGCCGGGACAATCGAGCGGCGATGATCACGCAGCACCGCCCCTAAAGGCAGTTCAGCGCCGGCCTCACGTCGGGCCTGCAAGGCCATGAAAACCGGGGTTTCGCTGAGCCAGCGGCGCAACCAGACCCCGATCACCCCGAAGACCCCGCCGAGCAGGAAGGGAAAGCGCCAGGCGAAATCGAGAATCTCCGCCGGGCTGTAGACCCGCGCCAGCCAGGTGGCCGTCAGCGCGCCCAGCAGATAACCGAACGTCAGACCCGCCTGCAACACACCGAGGGCATAACCACGATGCCCCGGCGGCGCATGCTCGGCCACGAAGACCCAGGCGCTCGGCACCTCGCCGCCCACCGCAGCGCCTTGCAGCACCCGCAGGCCCAGCAGCAACAGCGGCGCCCAGTAACCGATCTGGGCGTAGGTTGGCATCACCCCGATCAGCAGGCAGGGCAAGGCCATCATCAGGATACTCAGGCTGAACACACGCTTGCGTCCCAGGCGATCGGCAAAGTGCGCCATCAGGATGCCGCCCAGTGGGCGCGCCAGGTAACCGGTGACGAAAATCCCGAAGCTCTGCAACAGCCGCAACCACTCGGGCATTTCCGGCGGGAAGAACAGCTGACTGAGGGTCAGGGCGAAAAACACGAAGATGATGAAATCGTAGATTTCCAGCGCACCGCCCAATGCCGCCAAGCCCAGGGTCTTGTAGTCGGACCGGGAAAAACGGCGGTTTCGCGGGTATGAATCAACGGTCATAAGGAACTCGGAATAGCGTATTCGGGGACAACCAGAGGGGCTGCCCAACCGGTACAAAAAACAGACAAGCGCCAGCTCATCACTCGACACGCAAGGGGCAAAGATTAGTGCACTGAGCGCAGCTCACAATCTTCCACCCGTCATCGGGTCACTTTTTAGCAGAAATGGTCATGGCGGGTTCCGTTTTTCGACAACCTGCGTCTATCCGTGCACATGCCGAGAAGCCTTTGCAGCAGACGATGAATACCGCATTCTTGCGCGGTTCCGGTCGCCTCCATCGGGGCGACTGTCCTCCCTACAATCATAAAAATCCGAGGTACTGTCATGGCTGCCGATATCGATGAAAGCCGCTATGCCCGCTTTGCCCTGCGCTGCTCGAACTGGGCCGAGCGCTGGTTTCCCGACTCCTGGGTGTTTGCCGCACTGGCAGTGATCGTCGTCGCCCTGGGCACCCTGGCCATGGGCGCCAAGCCGACCGATGCGGCGGTGGCATTCGGCGATGGCTTCTGGAGCCTGATCCCGTTCACCCTGCAAATGGCCTTTGTGGTTATCGGTGGTTATGTGGTCGCCAGCTCGCCGCCCGCCGTGAAACTGATCGACCGCCTGGCGCGGATTCCGAAAAACGGCCGCTCTGCGGTGGCCTGGGTAGCCTTGATTTCCATGGTCGCGTCGCTGCTCAACTGGGGCCTGTCGCTGGTGTTCGGCGGCCTGCTGGTCCGCGCCCTCGCCCGGCGCACCGATCTGCGCATGGACTACCGTGCCGCCGGCGCCGCCGCCTACCTCGGCCTCGGCGCGGTATGGGCCCTGGGCCTGTCGTCGTCCGCCGCGCAATTGCAGGCCAACCCGGCCAGCCTGCCGCCGTCGATCCTGTCGATCACCGGCGTCATACCCTTCACCCAGACCATTTTTCTCTGGCAATCCGGGGCACTGCTGCTGGCGCTGATCGTGGTCTCGCTGGTGGTTGCCTACGCCACCGCCCCCGGCCCGAACTCGGCACGAGATGCCAAGGCCTGTGGAGTCGATCCGAGCTTCAACCTGCCACCGCTGAGCCCGCGCACCCGGCCTGGCGAATGGCTGGAGCACAGCCCGCTGCTAACCCTGTTGCTGGCATTGCTGGCCGCCGGCTGGCTGTTCCACGAGTTCTCGACCAAGCCGGCGATCAGCGCCATCTCCGGCCTGAACACCTACAACTTCCTGTTCCTGATGGTCGGTGCCCTGCTGCACTGGCGCCCGCGCAGTTTCCTCGACGCAGTGTCGCGAGCCGTGCCGACCACCACCGGGGTGCTGATCCAGTTTCCGCTGTACGGCTCCATCGCGGCACTGATGACCACGGTCAAGGGCACCGACGCCCAGACTCTGGCGCACCACATCTCGACCTTCTTCACCCAGATCGCCTCCCATGACACCTATGCCCTGTTGATGGGCGTCTACTCGGCGGTACTGGGTTTCTTCATCCCGTCCGGCGGTGGCAAATGGATCATCGAGGCACCCTACGTGATGCAGGTCGCCAACGACCTCAAGTACCACCTGGGCTGGGCCGTACAGATCTACAACGCGGCCGAAGCCCTGCCGAACCTGATCAACCCGTTCTACATGCTGCCGTTGCTCGGCGTACTGGGCCTGAAGGCACGGGACCTGATCGGCTTTTCCTTCGTGCAGTTGCTGGTGCATGCACCGTTGGTGCTGTTCCTGCTGTGGGCGCTGGGAACGACCCTGGCCTATAACGGGCCGGTGATGCCGTAGATCCACCCTGGCTGATCATCAGGTCATGGTCAGCCAGCCCCCGCCCCCTCGGCATAAAGCCACCACTTTCCTCGCCCTCGACAATAGGCATACTGCAAGGCCCGACGCAGAGCGGCCGTCGTCGTTCTGTCATATTGCATTGCTAGCGTGCGATGCGAAATATTTTGTTACGTCCAACCCAGCCAGCAGGAATCCAGGATGAGTGACGAGAAAGACCTCGAGCAGTCGCCGGCCGCCGATGCCGATACCCCGACCAATACCAGCCGCCGCCGTTTCCTCGGCGGCGTCGCCGTGCTGGGGGCCGGCGCGACCCTGAGTGCCTGTGGCTCGCCAACCGAACCGGGCAAGCCGGCCGAGGTCAAGGAACTGTCCGGGGCCGCGCTGGACAAGGCGCTGCAGGAGCAGGTCAAGACCGTGGTGGTGATCTACGCCGAGAACCGTAGCTTCAACAACCTGTTCGGCGACTTCCCCGGCGTCGAGAAACCGCTGTCGGCACTCAAACCGGCCGACTATCAGCAATACGATCGCGACGGCAGCCTGCTGCAGACCCTGCCTCCGGTCTGGGGCGGTGTGCTGCAGGTCGGCCCGCAGAGCCTCGATGGCGTAACCTACCCGGTGACCACCCAGTTTCAGGAAAACCTGCCCAACGCGCCCTACGCCCTCAAGGGACCGAACGCTGAAGACCTGCCCCTGGGCCTGGTCACTCGCGACCTGTGGCATGTGTTCTACCAGAACCAGATGCAGATCAACGGCGGCAAGAACGATCGTTTCGTCGCCTGGGCCGACTCCGGCGGCCTGACCATGGGCTACTACGCCCAGACCCGCTATTCGCTGCGTCTGTGGGATGTGGCCAGGGAGTTCGTACTCTGCGACAACTTCTTCCAGGGTGCCTTTGGCGGCTCATTCCTCAACCACCAGTACCTGATCAGCGCCAAGGTGCCGTTCTACCCGGATGCCGCCAACTCGGTGGCCAAACCGCAGATCGCCAAGGTGCAGAGCGACGACCCGACCGATCCACGTCTGGCACCGCTGGAGCAATCACCGGCCAGTGCCATGAGCGGCCCGCCACAGTTCGGCCCGAGCGCGCTGACCCCCGACGGTTACGCGGTGAACACCATGGCGCCCCCCTACTGGCCGACCTGGATCCGCGACCCCGAGCGTCCGGACTACGCAAAGCCGGACCTGCCCACCGTGCTGGTCCCGCAGACCCACGAGCACATCGGCGACAAGCTGTCGAAGAAGAACATCGACTGGGCCTGGTACGCCGGCGCTTGGCAAGTAACGCTGGAGCAGTTCAAGGACTCGGGCGGCATTCCGAAGATTCCGAACTTCCAGTATCACCACCAGCCGTTCAACTACTTCACCCGCCAGGGCCCGGAAAACCCCACCGAACGAGCCAAGCGCCTGCGTGATGGTGGGCTCGGTGATGAGACCAGTACCAACAAGTTCCTCGCCGATGCCGCAGCCGGCAAGCTGCCAGCCGTGACCTTCTACAAACCCCAGGGCAACCTCAACATGCACGCCGGTTATGCCGACGTGGCCGCTGGCGACCGGCATATCGTCCGGACCTTGAAAGTCCTGCGCGAGAGTCCGCAGTGGCAGAACATGGTAGTGGTGGTCACGGTCGACGAAAACGGCGGCTGGTGGGACCATGTTGCACCGCCCAAAGGCGACCGCTGGGGCCCGGGTACACGGGTTCCGGCACTGGTGGTCTCGCCGTTCGCGCGCAAGGGCACGGTGGACCACACGGTGTATGACACCGCCTCTATCCTGCGTCTGATCACCCGGGTGTTCCAGTTGGAGAAGCTCGACGGCCTCAAGGAGCGCGATGAGGCGATGAGTGCGCGGGGGCAGCAACCCATGGGTGACCTGACCAACGCCCTGCGTTTTACCGCCTGATCACTTCTCCTAGTGAGAGCGGCTTGCTGGCGATAGCGCCCTTGGTAGCGCCAGAATCTTCTGGATGGCCGCCTTCGGCGGATCGCCAGCAAGCCGCCCCCCACAGGTACGGTCACTTAGCGCCCATTGACGCGGTGCCAAGCGCTCCCCCCCCTTGGCCGATAATAGCCAACTGCCACCAACCCCTTTACCCCCTGCTCACTCAGGTAATATCCTGAGCGGATATTTCTGTTTCAGCCTTTTACAGATCGCAAAGGGAGTTCAGCGCAATGATCGTAGGGATCGACCTGGGAACCACCAACAGCCTCGTCGCGGTCTGGCGCGAAGAGGCCAGCGAATTGGTGCCCAATGCACTCGGCCAGTTCCTCACGCCGAGCGTGGTCGGTCTCGACGACGAAGGGCGGGTCCTCGTCGGCCAGGCCGCCAAGGAGCGCCTGCATACCCATCCGCGCAGCACCACCGCGCTGTTCAAGCGCCACATGGGCAGCGCCCAGGAAGTCCGCCTGGGTGAGCGCCTGTTCCGCCCCGAAGAACTTTCCGCGCTGGTGCTCAAGAGCCTCAAGGAAGACGTCGAACGCGCCTACGGCGAAACCGTGCACGAAGCGGTGATCAGCGTCCCGGCCTATTTCAGCGATGCCCAGCGCAAGGCCACGCGGATCGCCGGTGAACTGGCCGGCCTCAAGGTCGACAAGCTGATCAACGAACCCACCGCTGCCGCCCTCGCCTATGGCCTGCACCAACGGGACAAGGAAACCTCGTTCCTGGTCTTCGACCTCGGCGGCGGGACCTTCGACGTGTCGATTCTGGAGCTGTTCGACGGAGTGATGGAGGTCCGCGCCAGCGCCGGCGACAACTTCCTCGGCGGCGAGGATTTTGACGCTGTCCTGCTCGAGCGTTTTATCGACAGCCAGCGCAACGCGACGGACTTTCCTGATCGCAACAGCGTGATCCAACCCCTGCGCCGCGAGGCCGAGCGGGTGCGCAAGGTCCTCGGCCAGGAACAGAGCAGCGAATTCACCTTGCGCATCGATGGCCGCCAATGGAGCCATACCTTCACCCAGCAGCAACTGGCCGATCTCTACGCGCCCCTGCTGGAACGTCTGCGCGGGCCGATCGAGCGCGCCCTGCGCGATGCACGTATTCGCGTCAGCGACCTCGATGAAATTCTCCTGGTCGGCGGCACCACCCGCATGCCACTGGTGCGCAAGCTGGCGGCCGGACTGTTCGGGCGCTTCCCGTCCATCAGCCTCAACCCCGATGAAGTGGTGGCCCATGGCGCAGCCATCCAGGCCGCACTCAAGGCCCGCTCGGCCGCCCTTGAGGAAGTGGTGCTGACCGATGTCTGCTCCTACACCCTGGGGATCGAGACTTCCCAGCAATACGGCCAGCAGATCGAAAGCGGACATTACCTGCCGATCATCGAACGCAACAGCATCGTCCCGGTCAGTCGGGTCAAGAGCGTCTATACCCTGCACGACAACCAGGAAGTGGTGAAGCTGAAGATCTACCAGGGCGAAAGCCGTCTGGTACGTGACAACGTCTTCCTCGGCGAACTGGAAATGCCGGTCCCCAAACGCAAGGCCGGCGAGATCTCGCTGGATGTGCGCTTCACCTACGATAACAATGGTCTGCTCGAAGCCCAGGTCACCGTGCCACTGACCGGCGAACAACATTCGCTGGTGATCGAGAACAACCCCGGCGTGCTCTCCCCGGAGGAAATCCAGCAGCGCCTGCAGGCCCTGAGCCTGCTCAAGGTGCACCCGCGCGACCAGCAGGTGAATACCGTACTGACCGCTCGCCTGGAACGGCTCTACCAGGAAAGCCTGGGCGAGTTGCGCGAGCGTATCGGTCAATGGGCCGGGCAGTTCCAGCAGGTGCTGGAAACCCAGGACGAACGGCAGATCCGCGAAGCACGCAGCGAGCTGACCAGGCACCTCGACAGACTCGACAGTGGCATCTGGCATTAAGGGAGTGGTGACATGGATTGTTGGTCGATACTGCAACTGACCGAAGATGCCGATCAGCACAGCATCAAGCGCAGCTATGCGCGACTGCTGAAAACCACTCGGCCGGACGAGGATGCCGAAGCTTTCCAGCAACTGCGCGAGGCCTATGAGCAGGCATTGGAGATTGCCCGTTGGCGCGATGAGGATGACGACGCCGAGGCGCCACGGGACATCCTCGTCGCGGCACCGGCCGAACGGGACAGGCCCGCGTCCACCGGCCTGCTCGACACCCAACCCGCAGCCCAGCTTGCCATGGGCCGTGCCCAGGCGCTGGTGGCGGGCCTCACCGAACAGAATCTGCCCCAGCGCTGGGAACAGGCCCGGCAACAGGATTGTGCCGAAGCCTTTCAGCAGACGCTGCTACGCCTGTGTTTCGAACAACCGGGACTGCGTAACACGATCACCGCGTGGGCGGTGCAACAACTGGAGTGGCTGACGCCCTGGCAGGCCGTCGTCATGACCCCGTCACAGGAAGAAGCGCTGTCCAACGGCTTGCTGCAGGAATACCGTCAGGGCCTTCAGGATCTGCTGGAGGCCGGACAGGAGCGCGAGTTCGTCAATCGTTTGAAAGACTATGGCGAACAGCCCTGGCTGAAAGTCTTCGACCGGCGGCGGGAGTGGCAACCTATTATCCTGCAACTGCTGCATGAAACCCGCTGGAGCCTGCCGCTGTTCGACCGGGTCTGCCAACTGTTCGACTGGGATGAGCGCAAGGGCAATACGCCGGAACCCGAGTGGACCTGGCGGGCCTTGATAGAGCGTTGCGAGCAGGAAGGTTTTTATCAGCAACAGCTGGCCAAGGCACAGATCCCGCGCCCCTGGAGCGCCGACCAACTGGCCGCGCAACTGCTGCTGACGCCACTGACCAGCAAGCAGCAAATGGCTCTCTACCAGCGTTTCGAAGCCGCCGAATGGCAAGCCTGCCAGCAACTGGCCGAGACCCTCGCCTACCAGTATCCGGCCCTGCTCGAGCGCCTGCCCGAGCCGGACGTGTTCTTCTGGTGGAAATTCACTCCACGCCCGGTTCCGAGCAATAGTTGGAGCTGGTTGTGGGCCGCCTCGGCGCTGACCCTGCTCCTGCATTTTCTACCGCAATTGATGCACAAGGTCCTGCGCAATGACCCGATCTGGATCACCCTCTTCCTGGCCGGCACCTGGGCGCTGATTCCGGTCTGGGCCGGTCGCTTCCTGATGCCCCGCTGGCTGACCCTGTGCTCGAAGTTCTTCGTCATGGATGCGCAACTGAGCCAACGCCTGCTGCCGCAACGGATCAATCCCAATGGGTACTGGCTGGTACTGCGCCATGGTGTTCCGCAGGCAATCCTCGGCCTGTGCTTCTGGACCGCACTGGGCGCCCTCGGGCTCGCCACCTTTGTCGGCGTCGGCCTGATCGGCTTGCTCGATCAGCGACGACGCGGTGCCGAGAAACCGGCATCCGGCTGGAAGCAGCCGTTACAGGCGATCTTGCACTGGACGCACTGGAGCCCACTGCAACTGGGCTTTTTCGTGATCATGCTGGCCGTGACCGTGACCTGTATTTTCGCTTATCCGGGTTTTCCACTGACACGTCCGACCTAGTGGGATCGACCTCACGGGGCGGCGCCCGCAGCAAATCTGTACCAGTATGTACCTACCCCCGATCAAGGGGCCTCACGCTGAAAAGGATCTGAGCATGTCAAAACTCGCAGTGACCCTCACTCTCGTCGCCCTCGGTCTGGGCACGAGCGCCGCACACGCCGATGTCGACCTGAAACTGGGCAGCACCGAACGCGTCACCCAGCTCTTCGCCTATCCCAACAACTGCAACGTGATCTGTTACCGCAACTGGACGCTGGAACAGACCGCCGAACACTACCTGAACCAGAGCGTACAACGCGACGGCTACAAGGACGCCAAGGTGACGGTGAAAAACGACAATGGTCAGTTGTACGCCCATTTCAGCGGTGTACCGGACGGCTACGACAAACCGCTGGCGGCGCTGCTGGATGCCGGCGACCTGGCCTACAAGGGCGCCTCGAAACTCAACGCCGATGGCAAATGGGAATACAGCTGGTACCTGTTCCTGCCGCTGGGCATGGCCCTGGACAACCGCAAGAGTGTCGAACTGCTGCATTTCCCACCGGATTACTCGCTGACCCAGGCCCAGGACTACCTGGAGTCGAAAACCACCGACCGCTGGGCCGAGTTGCTGACCGACAACGGTATCCCCGCCGAGCAGACCCCGGCCTACCAGACCATCGTCGACATCGCCCCGATTGCCGCGCCGTCCAACGCTGGCAGCACCCTGGAAGGGGTCTACAGCTACTTCACCGACTACCAGACCACCATGGTCAAGGAAGTCAGTGTGACCGCCAAGGGCACTGCGCTGCCGATGGTGGCCTTCGGTGCACCCGTGCGTAACTGGATCAAGCAGCAGTATGGTGCCACGGTCGCGGTGCTCGGCCTGGCCGAGATCAGCCCAAGTGCGGGCGTGAAGGTGCCGGTACTGGGCTCCAACCACCCGAGCTATATCTGGTATGCGGCGGACCCGGCCAGCTACGGTGGCGACCAGGCCAAGGCCGATGCGGCAGGTCTGAAGGTCATGGGCCAGGATCTGAGCGCAGCCTGCTGGCAGGCGGGAATGGGGCAGAAGCCGGACAGCGATCCGTCGGCGCAGCTCACCCGTTGCACCCAGAACTGGCAGGTGACCAACAAGGAGAAGACCTGCGAGCTGTTCTATGTCTCGGTGCGCAACCTGAGCGAGGCCGATGCGCAGAAGAAATGCGCGGCCCCGGCGATCAAGACCCAGCTCAAGCAACTGCGTGAGCCGGCGCCGAAACCGACCACCGAAACGCCACACATCTGACCCTGAAAAAGCAAACGGGGGGAGCCAGTGGCTGGCTCCCCCCGTTGTCACAAGCGTCTGCCGGGATTCGGCAGCAGCGAATCAGGGCGCGCCGACCGGCCGCAGGCGATACTGCGGTGGCAGTTGTTCGAAGCCGCTGATGGTGGTGTCCAGACTTTTCCAGCGACCATCCTTGATCCCGTAGATGCAACCATGCACCGACAGGCTCTGCCCGCGATGCCAGGCGTTCTGGACGATGCTGGTGTGGGCGACGTTGGCCACCTGCTGGATCACGTTGAGTTCGCACATGCGATCGACCTGCTCTTCCTCGGTCGACAATTTCGCCAGCACTTCGCGGTTCTCGTAGTAGAGATCGCGAATCGAGCGCAGCCAGCCATCGATCAGACCGAACTGGCGGTCTTGCATCGAAGCGCGCACACCACCACACCCGTAGTGACCGGTGACCAGGATATGCTTGACCTTGAGCACGTCCACCGCGTACTGGATTACCGACAGGCAGTTGAGGTCGGTGTGCAGCACCACGTTGGCGACGTTGCGGTGGACGAACAGGTCGCCTGGCAACATGCCAACGATCTCGTTGGCCGGTACACGGGCATCGGAACAGCCGATCCAGAGGAATTCCGGCGTCTGTTGGCGGGCCAGCTTGGCGAAGAACTCCGGGTCCTCTTCCTTGATCGAAGCGGCCCAGCGCTCGTTGTTATCAATCAGGTCTTGTAGTTCGTTCATGCTGTGGAGCCTCGAGATTGGTGCACTGTTCTCTGACAACCAACCTGCGCTCGGGGTCACGCCACTGCCTACAACACATTCAGGCCGTAGTGGATCAGTCGATCAGCGTCGCCGCCATCACCAGCGCATCCTCGCGCCCACCGACCGCCGGATAGTAGTCACGACGACGTCCGACCTCGTTGAAACCATAACGTTCATACAGCCGGTACGCCGACCGATTGCTGTCACGCACTTCCAGGAAACACTCGCGGGCGCCCATGCCATAGGCCTGCGCCATCAACTCTTCCAGCAGCCGCAGGCCCAGGCCACGGCCCTGGCTTTCCGGCTTGACGGTGATGTTCAGCAAGTGCGCCTCATCGATGATCACCTGGATCACCCCATGCCCCACCTGCTGGCCGCCTTCGAACATCAGCCAGACCTTGTAGGACTTCAGGGCGTCGGTGAAGATGCCGCGCGTCCAGGGATGGCTGAATGCCGCGTATTCGATCTTCAGGATGGCATCGAGGTCCGCCTCGGTAGCCAGGCGAAAACTTACCGCATCACTCATCGTTGTGTTTCCAGCGCGCCATCAGCCGACGCATGGCTTGCCAGACATCCGCCTTGCGCTGCGGCTCGTCCATCAGTAATTCCAGGCCAGGCAGCGCCCAGGCCGAGCCCAGGCCTTCGACCTGCAGCTCGCGGTTATAGGATTGCTCATCGGCCTCACCGGCGAAACGCACCGCCGGCAAGCCGATCAGCCACAGACAGGCGCACTCGTCCTCTTCCAGGCGCGCCTGGACAAAGCCCTGGACGAATTCACGGGCGACATCCGGTCCCTGATCCAGGTTGCCGCGCGCCAGCAATGGCCAACGCACCGGCTCGCCGATGATCTGCGGGGCATCCGGCAGGCCCGCGGCGCGCAGCATGTCCTTGAGCAGCAGGTAGGAAGGATCGCGGCTCTGGAACGGCTGTCCGGTCACCAGTTCGACCAGCAGCAGGCAACGTCCGGCCCGCAACAATTGCAGGGCGAAACGCGGTGGCGGCAATGTCGGCGCCTTGACCGGAGCGGGTACCTCATGCGCCTCGACCGACGGTTTGCTGTCGACACGGGTGCCGGACGACGGCCGGGGCACTTCGATTTTCGGCCGTTCGGCGGGCCGGGCCGCAGGCTCTGCAGACTTGCGCGCCTCAGGCGTCGGCGCTACTGGCGCAGCCGGTGCCTCGACCAGCGGCTCGGGCTCGACAAACAGTTCCGGGCGCGACGGCGCGGCGAACGGCAGTTCGGTGCGGGGCAGCCAATGGACCACCTGCATGGCGGTCAGATAGGCGCGGCGACGGGACTCGATCAACAAGGGGCGGCCATCTGTGGATAAGTTCAAGGCGCTGATTCTACCGTCCTTCGGCCAAGATCGCCCGCAGTTGATCGCAATAACCGCGTGTCGCTGATCGCCTGCGGGTCAACAGGCCGCTTCATGCAGTACAATCTCCCCCTTTTTCAATTTGCCAATCAGTCAGCCATTCCCATGATCGAACCCAAGCGCGTCTTGCGCGCCCTCGCCGAACACTGGGCACTCCTGGAGCCTCTGTGCGAACACTTCGACCAAGGCACCCTGAGCCTTGGCGAACTGCGTCAACAGTTGGCTGCCCAGCAACTGGAAAGCACACCCCAGGACATCACCAGCCTGCTGGACGTGTGGATTCGCCTCGACATCCTGGTGCCGGTGGCGAAAAGCCCGAACCGCTTCGAACTGAACGCGCAGATCCACGATTTCCTGGCCTACCTGCGGCGCGAGCACCGCCTCGGCCTGTGCCTGGAGATCGAAGCCTACCTGCGCCACCTCGAACGCCTGGCCGGCTATATCCAGGATGCCTTCGAAATCCGTGATGGCAACGACCTGGCGCGCCAGTTGCGACTGCTCGACATGCGCGTGCGCGACGTTCTGAAAAAGCTCGCCAACGACGAACAGGCGCTGGTGGCCGTGGCCGAACGGGCCAAGACCAGTGACCGGCAGATTCCGCTACGTCAGCGCTATGCCGAGGTCCTTGCGACCTGGGACGAATACGTCGAGCCGATGATCCAGTTGGTGAACGCCGATGGCGCCTTCGAACAGGGCGTGCGCAAGGTCGAAAACGTCCTGCTGCGCATGCTCAGCGAACAGCAGCGCCTGGGGCATCTGGTCGACGACGACATGCTGCTGCGCACCCACGCGCGAATCCTGGAAATGCAGACCAGTGCCCAACTGACCCTGCGCCACGCACGCGAACTGCTGTTGCCGCTGCGCGAAGAAGCCCGCCGGCATAACGCCGTGACTCGTGGCGCGGCGCTGGCGCTGTCGGTGATCCGCCGCAAGGGCATCGATGCCGTGCCACAGGCGGCCATGCCGATGTTTACCCGTCCACAGAGCACCTTTCTCGGCAGTTCCGGCCAGGTCGAAGCCTACGTTTACGCCCTGGCACGCTTTGAGGCCAAGCCGTCGCGCTTCCCCAAGGCCCACAAGACCTCCCGCGGCGGCGAGTCGCCAAGGGCACCGCGCACGGTCAAGGAAATGCTCGAGCGCTGTACCGATGCCCTGCCGATGCCGGACCTGATGAGCTGGCTGCTGGAGCAGGAGCCGGACGGCGCCACCGACGAATTGCTCTACTGGTTCTCGCGCCTGTCGCGGGAGAAGCGTTTCCAGCGCGAGCGTCTCGAACGCCGCGACTACTACACACAGGAGCACCTGGTCAGCCTGCGCTCCTTCGCCCTGCTCTCGCGTGTTGAAGACAGCGCCGAGAATTCCGCGAGCACACCTCATGCATCTTGATCTTTCCGAACTGTCCCAGCTGGCGCCGATCTTTCGCGAGCTGTTCAAGGGTTACCACATCAGCCGTCGCGACCCGGAGCTGTACGCGCAACTGTCGAACTGCCAGGACCAGTACCGCACGCTGTTCAAGGCGCTCGGTTTCGAGCTGGTCTGCGACACCCGCGGCTTCTACTACTTCGTCCCAGACAACGCCAACGCGCAGGTGAACAAGACCGCCCAGCGCCTGGCGCTGTTCACCTTCATCCTGGTCGAACACCTGGCCGACCAGGGCCGCGACCCGATTGCCGTGCTCGACGGCGGCAGCCTCGGCCGTGACGAACTGCCGTCGCTGCTGGAGAAATACCGCGACCTGTTCGTCCAGGCCGAAGTCACCACCCAGGAAGAGCTGGAGGAAAAGATCATGCGTCGCATGACTCAACTCGGCTTCGCCCTTGAGGAGCCGGGCCTGTTCCGCTTCCTGCCGCCGATGCACCGTTTCCTCGATGTCTGCCTGTCGGTCCAGCAGGACCGCGACATGGCCGCCAGCCTGCACAGCGTATTGCCGCTGCCGACGCCGGTGATCGTGGACGAGGACAGCGACGAAAAACTCCTGCAGACCGACGACCCGCTGGACCTCAGCGAATTCGACGCGGAGCAGGCGGAAAGTGAAGAAGACGCCCTGGCCCGGGCCATTGCCGACGAACAGCAGGAGATGGATGCATGAGCCAGGAACGCTACGGCATTCGCCGCTTCGCCCTGTTGAACACCGCCGGCTACAGCCTCGGGCTGTTCCCGCTGGAAAACCCGCTGTCGGTCTACGGGGCGAACAACCTCGGCAAGTCGGCCTCGATCAACGCCCTGCAGTTCCCGATCCTGGCACGCATGTCGGACATGAGCTTCGGCAAGTACAGCCTGGAACAGTCGCGCCGCTTCTACTTCGCCAGCGACACCAGCTACATCCTCGTGGAAGTCTCGCTGCCCCACGGCCCGCATGTGATCGGCGTGGTCGGGCGCGGCCCGGGCGGCGGTTTCGGTCACCAGTTCTTCGCCTATGCCGGACAACTGGACCTGGCGCACTACCAGAAGGACGACACCTGCCTGCGTCAGAAGGAGCTGTTCAACAACCTCGAGCGCAACGGCCTGAAAGCCTACGAGCTCAAGCCCGATGAATTGCGTCGTCTGCTGGTCGGTGGGCATACGTCGATTCCGCTGGACCTGACCCTGATCCCGCTGCGTTCCACCAGCGAGCAGAGCCTGAAGACCTTCCGCGCACTGTTCATCAACCTGCTGCACATGCGCGAAATCACTGCGGCCAAGCTCAAGCAGTTGTTCCTCGATGCCTTCGAACACAGCCTGCGCTCCGGCAGCGTCGACTATATCGCCGCCTGCGAGGAAGCGTTCCGCGACGTACGGCGCATGGAGCAGGACTACAACGCGCTGGTCGCCGCCGGTCCGCTGGTCGAGGCCCTGGCCGCCGGTGTGCGCCAGCGCGACGTGTTGCGCGGCAAGCTGCACCGCATCTCGCCATTGCTCGATTCGCTGCTGGGCACCTGGTCGGACTACGCCAGTGCGCGCAAGGAAGAGCTGCTGATCCAGTCCGAGCACTATCGCAACGAACAGGACGCACTGCAGAACGACCAGCGCGGCAGCACCCAGGAACTGATGCGCCTGGAACGGGAAATCAGCGGTATCCAGCGCTGGCTCGGTGAACTCTCGGTGCTCAAGCATCGCTTTGCCCTGGTCGACGACGTCAAGGTGCTGGAACAGCAACTGTTGGCCGCCAAGGATGCCCACGACGAACTCGCCGGTGCCCTGGCGCAGTCCCGGCAGTTCACTGCCGAGGACCTGGAAGAACGTCTGCGCGATCTGGAAAAACGCCTGAAATCGGTCAGACAGCAGCTCGACCACGCCGACAACAACAGCTATGCGCGCCTGCGCGAAGAGTTCTCGCAGCAGGACGTCGAGCGCCTGATGCGCCTGTTCAACAGCGCGCTGTTCAGCCTGCCGCTGGGTGAACATGGCATTGTTCTGGACGACGATGGCGAGTGGGTCAAGTCAATGGAACTGATCCTCGACGGTTTCAAGGGTGAGCGTTTCATTGTTCCAGGCCTGTCCATCGACCTCTCGCACATCGAACCACCGGCCTTGCAGGCCCTGGCCGACCGCGCTGCCCTGCGCGATCAGAAGGAGCGCCTGGAAAAGGAACTCAAGCAGCTCAAGACCCAGCAGGCCGTCGCCGCCGACCGCGCGGCGAGCAAGTCGCAGACCGAAGCGCTGTATCAGCAAGTGCTCGATGCACAGAAGGCCCTGGAAGACTTCCGTCGGGCCGAGACCCTGAGCGCCGAGGAAGGCGACAAGCTCGAACAACTGGCACAGATGGAAGCCGCCCAGGACGAACTCAAGCGTTCCAGTGATGCCTTCACCGAACGTGTCCAGCAACTGTCGGCCAAGCTGCAACTGGTCGGACGGCAGATCGGCGACATGGAGGCCAAGCAACGCACCCTCGACGATGCCCTGCGTCGTCGGCAACTGCTGCCGGCGGACCTGCCGTTCGGTACGCCGTTCATGGACCCGGTCGACGATTCCATGGACAACCTGTTGCCACTGCTCAACGATTACCAGGACAGCTGGCAGGGCCTGCAGCGGGTCGATGGGCAGATCGAGGCGCTGTATGCCCAGGTCCGCCTCAAGGGCGTAGCCAAGTTCGACAGCGAAGACGATGTCGAGCGCCGCCTGCAACTGCTGATCAACGCCTATGATCACCGCAGCGATGAAGCCCTGACCCTGGGCAAGGCCCGTCGTGCGGCAGTCACCGATATCGCCCGGACCCTGCGCAATATTCGCAGCGACTACGACAGCCTCGAACACCAACTGGCGCTGTTCAACCGTGAAATCAACAAACGCCAGGTCTCCAACCTGCAGAGTTTCCGCATCGTCCTGGCGCCGAACAAGGAAGCGCTCAAGCACATCGACCAGATCATCCACAGCGCTGGCCAGTACGAGGAAGGCGAGACACTGTCGGTGTTCGACCTGAGCCAGAGCGCCGAGCAGGACAACAAGAACGAAGAGGCCAAGGAATACCTGGCACGACTGGTGGCGGCCAACCACAACCAGTTGGGCCTGAAGGACCTGTTCGAACTGGCGTTCGAGATCACCAAGGTCAATGGTCAGCCGGTGATCCACACCGACATCGATGGCGCGGCCTCCAACGGCACCACCATGACCATCAAGGCGCTGACCAACATGTACCTGTTGCTGCACCTGATGGATCGCGATCTGGCCGGTCGTGTACGCCTGCCGTACTACCTCGATGAGGCGGCGGACATCGACGAACGAAACCAGGCGGCACTCTTGGAAACCAGCCTGCAACTGGGCTTCGTGCCGATTCTGGCGAGCGTGAAACCACAGGTCTCGGCCCATGTCGCCATCGACCTGGAAGGCGGCAGCGGACCGAACGGTATCTATATCGACGAGGCAGACTGGAAGTACATCCGTCGCCTGGATCAGGTCAAGGCTACGCAGAACCGCGAAGCTGCGGAGCCGGAACTGGACGAAGCCTGATTCCACGGGCCGCAAACAAAAACGCCGCGATCAGCCGATCGCGGCGTTTTTGTTTGCCTTGGATTTATGGTGGACTCTTCGCGGATGAACCGGGGCGCCGGCCCCCACAAGGTTCAGCGGCTGCCACAAGAGCTTTAGGCACCATCAAACAGTAGGAGCTGGGCTTGCCCGCGAAGCTTTCAGTGGCCGTACAGGCCTCTTCGCAGGCCGCAGGCAAGCCTTGCTCAGGCTTGTATCCACCTGACCGGTTATTTGCCCAACGGGATCTTCGGCGCCCAGGTCAGCCATTCATCCTCGGACTTGTCGAACAGCGCGAAGGTCTGCTGCGGCCGTGCCGCCGTGCCCATCTGCTCACCGTCCGGCGTGGCAAAGGAAATACCGCCCTGAATCAGGGTTTCCAGCGATTCGGTGCGTATCGTCGCGCCCTTGAACAGGCTGACATCGAAACCGAAACCACTGCTGTTCCAGAACCGGCTGCCGCTACGCACCAGGGGTGCATAACGCGGCTCGATCAGAATGTGGATCAGCACCCGGTCGCCGGTCGTACCCAACTCGTAACCGGTGACCTTGCCCACCGCCACTTCACGATAGGTCACCGGCACGCCTTCCTTCAGCGACCCGCGACGCGGGGCACTCAGGGTCAGGCTCAGGCCGGCTTCGGCCACCGGCATATCCGGCGGCTGCTTGAGCGCGACGAAACGGGTCTGCGCGCCCTGCTGCTTCGCTGCGGGTTGCACTTCGAGGTACTGACCCGTCACCAGGGTTTCCAGGTTGGCGGTCTTGATCAGGCCCAACTCCGGTTTGACCACCCAGAATTGAGATCCCACCCGGGCGATCTTTTCCGGCACTTCGGTGATGCGGGCCGAGAGCAGCACCGATTGCAGATCATCACTGAGGTCGACACTCTCGATCTTGCCCACATCCAGCCCCCTGAAGCGGACCGGTGTACCCGGGCGCAGGCCGTCGGCGCGATCGACGCGAATGGTGATCAGGGTGCCTTGCTGCTCGGCCGCGTCATGATTAGCGAACAGACGGAAACGTGGAATACGCCGTTTCAGCGGCGCCTTCTCGCGCAGGGTTTCGAAGGCGATACCGCCGGCGATCAAGGTCTGCAGCGACTCGCTCTTGACCTGGATACCGCCGGTCAGGCCGCCACTCAGGGTGATGCCGCTGACATTCCAGAAGCGTGTCGAGGCGTTGACTAGGCCCTCGTACTCTTTCTCGATATGGACACCGATCACCACCTGCTTGCGGTCACGGGAGAACTGATAGCTCTGCACCGAACCGACCTTGACCTGCTTGTAGAGGATCGGACTGCCCACTTCCAGCGAACCGAGGTTGTCGGTAAACAGCACCAGGTGCAGACCAGGAGAGCGCAGGTCGAGCGGCGGCGCCTTGGCCCGGGCCTCGAACTCGCGCTTCGGATGACCGCCCTTGTCACCCGGCCGGACTGCGATGTAGTTACCCTTTACCAGTGCCTCCAGGCCCGTGATACCGGCCAGGGAAATCGAAGGTTTGACCACCCAGAACTGGGTGCCATCCACCAGGTAGTCCTCGGCCAGTGGGTCGAGGGTCAGTTCGGCATTGGCACTGGTGAGGTCCGGATCGATCTTCAGGCTCTTCAGGCTGCCGACCTGGATGCCCTTGTACATCACCGGCGTGCGCCCGGCCTGCAGGCCTTCGAAGTCGCTGAGTTTCACCTTCACACGGATACCCGCCTGGGCCGCGTCGAAGTCTTCGTAGAGGCGGAACGGCAGGCTCGGATCGGTGGGCGGACTGTCCTTGCGGTTTTCCGGGGTGGCGAAGGCGATACCACCGGCAACGATGCTGGCCAGGGACTCGCTACGCAGCTTCACCCCCGACAGGTTGGCGTCGATGCTGATGCCGCTGGCGTTCCAGAACCGCGTGTGCTTGCGCACCAGGTTGGCATACGCCGGCTCGATGAACACCTTCAGCTCGACCATGTTCTGATCCGGGGACAAGGCATAGCTTTTGATCTGGCCCACCTGGATCTGCTTGTAGAACACCGGGCTGCCACGATTCAGCGAACCCAGCCGGTCGGCCTTGATGGTGATGTGCAGGCCGGGCTTGAGGTCCGAGAGCGGCGGCTCCTCGGACAGTGCCTTGAACTTGCGCGCCGGCTCGCCGTCGCCAGGGCTGACGGCAATGTAGTTACCCGAGACCAGGGTTTCCAGGCCGGTGATACCGGCCAGGGACACGTTCGGCTTGACCAGCCAGAAGCGGGTATTGGTGCGCAGGGACGACTCGACGTCCTTGTTCATCTCGATGGTGACGTTGACACCCTTGGTGGAGCCTTCGGTGTCCAGGGCCAAGGCCTTGACCTTGCCGATGGGCATGCCCTTGTAGACCACGACGGTCTTGTTGGCCTCGATGCCCTGGCCGCTTTCGAAACGTACCTGGATCTCGATACCGGTCTGGTTGTAGGCCCTCCAGCCGAGCCAGCCGCCAATGATCAGGGCAATCAGTGGCAGAACCCAGATGGCCGACCAGTTCGATGCCGGGCGGGTTTTGGCTTTTGGCAAATCACTCATTGTCGTCGTCCGACTCCGTGTTGTCCCAAATCAGTCGGGGGTCAAAGGTTATTGCAGCAAGCATCGTCAATATCACCACACTGGCAAAGGCCACCGCGCCGAGATTGGCCTCGACGCTGGCAATTCGGCCGAAGTTGACGATCGCCACCAAAATGGCGATCACGAAAATATCCAGCATTGACCAGCGGCCAATGAATTCGATGAAACGGTACATGATGATCCGCTGCCGAGCCGACATCGGCTGATGCCGCTGTACCGAGAACAGTAGCAGGCCGATGCCCACCAGTTTGAACGTTGGTACCAGAATACTGGCGACAAAAACCACAGCGGCAATCGGAAACATGCCATGTTGCACCAGGGTGATGACGCCCGACATGATCGTATCCGGGTCGCCCTTGCCCAGGGAACTGACGGTCATGATCGGCAGCATGTTGGCCGGGATGTAGAGAATGGCCGACGTCAGCAGCAACGCCCAGGTGCGCATCAGGCTGTTCGGCCGGCGCGGGTGTACCAGTGCGCCGCAACGGGTGCAGAGCTGTCCATCGGTATCCGCTTCGTGCCGGTTCAACTCATGGCATTCCGTGCAGATCAGGATACCTGCATCAATCGCCCGCATGTTCATCTTCTCCCGACAACGCCTGCCAGATCTGATGGGGCGACATCACCACCTCCAAGAGTATCTGTAGCAACAACAGACCGACAAAACAGCCAAGACCCAGCCCCAGACTCAACTCCGCGAGGTCCGCCAATTTCACGATGGCGACCAGCACGCCCATCAGATAGACCTCGAGCATGCCCCAGTCACGCAGGTGATGGTAAATGCGATACAGAAGCAGGCCATAGCTGCGACCGATATCCCAGCGGATGCTCAGCAACACCGCCAATTGGCACAGGAGCTTGAGCAGGGGTATGCCCATGCTGCACAGGAACACCACGACAGCGATGCCGGTCATGCCGGAGTGATGCAGGCCCAGCACACCGCTCCACACCGTATCGTCAGAGGTACGGCCCAGAAGATTGAGTTGCATGATGGGTAAAAAGTTCGCAGGGACATACAACAGCAGGGCCGCGATCACCAGGGCCAGGCTGCGTTCGACGACATTGTGGCGGTGCGCATAGAGTTCGTAACCACAGCGCGGGCACTGGGCCTTTTCCCCCAGGCCGAGCTGGGGCTTGCGCATCAGCAGGTCGCACTCGTGACAAGCCACCAGCTCGTCCAGGGGCAGTTCCGACACCTGTGGGGTGTCAAGCGGATCCGGCATAGATAGAAGCTCTGGCTCTGTAGAGATGGGCCTATTCTAGTGGGCTGGCTCGAAAATAACTGTGCAAATTTTTCGGGGCCGTGGGGCTGTGACTTTTCAACGCCACAAAAACAAAACCCCAACTGCTTTCGCAATTGGGGTTTCGGAATTTAATCTTGACGATGACCTACTCTCACATGGGGAAACCCCACACTACCATCGGCGATGCATCGTTTCACTGCTGAGTTCGGGATGGGATCAGGTGGTTCCAATGCTCTATGGTC